>Ga0118677_10000001_pt1 | contig 626522 bp, 570 predicted proteins | sample AliMusrvi5mmetaG_FD_86154 | JGI IMG/M metagenome (GOLD analysis project Ga0118677, IMG submission 86154) | reverse complement strand
TTTAGCAAATATTCCTTTGCTGATTTCTTCCCGCTCAGCAAAGGACAAGCGGTGATACTTTATAGTCATATTCATAGTTATAGACCGGTCAGAGTGTTTGCGCTAGTTCCTTGAACTCAGGTCAGCATCGCTTGACTTAAATATTATAATGTGTTAATGTTTTCGGTTAAAGAACTGCTCATTAAAAATATGGTTAATTTTGTGATTTAGTTACTTATTGATTCCTAAATACTTGGGGATTGCTAAGTAATTAAATCATATTCTTTAACCAGTGACGAGACTATAACCTCGTTGCGTAAATATCTTAAAAATGAAAAAACTATTACTGTTATTCGTCTTAGTAAGTTTAGCTTGCGGTAATTATGTTATGGCTGCAAATGTAGATTTGCAACCGAGAAATGTCTATTTTGTAGGAGAGAATGACACGGTTTACAACCAGCAACCCGGTCTATACGTCGGGGTTCAAAACAATGGACCCGATGATTTTCAGGGTTCGTTTTCGGTTGATTTATATGCCACTAACGGCGGTATGACACATTCAATATCAATTGCATGTTCAATTGCCTCGGGAACGTATTCTACTTTTAGGGTGTCATCGTCAAATAATTACAACATGTTAATGATTGATCCTAAAAATTTGATCTTAGAAACTAACGAATTTAATAACGATTTATATTTTGAGGAAAACAAACCGCAAGTAAAAATCACAGCTGCTTGGGGTGGAGTAATTCCATTGAATAATGACACTCTTTTTGTTTTACCGAATGAATTTTTCTATGAGCAGTTTTCTCTAGCTGACTTAAATGGCCAATCTTCAATAATTGGTATCGACTACAGTCTTATGGCTTATGATTTCCCGTTAACTGATGACGATTCACGATTTTATGCCGCATTGCCTCTTAATTTGAATCAAGATGACAGCGGAGAATATGCCGGTGGGGTGTATTATTCGAAAACAAACAACGACTCCGGTTTTTTGGAGAATCCGATTGAAGGGTCTTTTCAATGGATGGCAAATTCGTCGGCTTCGGCTCTGAATTATTTATGGCTAGGCTCATATTCCGGCACAACAAAGGAAATGCCAGTCGGGTCTCAGGCAACAGTTTATCTTAATGCTAATTCAGCGCTTACTAACCTTTCGAATTCTAACGATAACCTGACAAGAACAATCAAGGTTATTGACCGAATTCGTGGTGATGTAAACGATGACGGTATTGTTGACAAAACCGATTTGGATATTTTAAACGATGTTGTCAGTAGCGGAACATACAATCCGTGCATAGCAAGAAAAAACATGTATGTAAAAGAAGGTTTAAACTATGGAGCCGGAATAATATTGTTTAGCACTCCAGATTTTGTATCTAATTGTCTATTAAACATTTGGCTACACGAGCAGAGCGATCCATTAGTTCAAGGCCTGGGAATCGGAGAATTAATGTCTGAAACAACCTTAAGAACTAAAAGTGCTTTGGTCAAATCAATCCCGAACACCTTCTCGGTCTCTAAAAACGAGCTGGCAATTAACGCCCCCGAAGCTAACCTTTATAACGTGACCGCCAATTTAAAGAGCGGAAAGTTATTTCAGGCCACCGGAAAAATGGGTGAAAAAATTATTTTGCCCTCTGACGCCAAGAATTTAAGAGTCGAAACGGTTAAATTACAAGGTAATTTAACCACCTTAAGTCCAAATTTGAGTTCCGAAACCGCAGTTTCAGTTTATCCGAATCCTTTTACGGAATATATAAACGTTAAAGGTTTGGACGGCGAAACCATTCGGATTATCAATATGAATGGCCAGGTGATATTTTCAACTGTCTCAAATAATGAAACCGTACGGATTGACGCTAACTCCTGGCCGAAAGGAGTGTACTTGGTGAACCTGACTTCTAAATCAGGCAATGCTAAATGTTATAAGATTATCAAATAATCAAATAACAAAAATATTATTACAAGCCCTTCCTCACGAAAATTTGGGAGGGCTTTTTTATATCAAAAGATTTTGTTAATTTCGGTAAATGTGATAAAATATTACTGAATAAATCATTAACTAACCAGTCAAATATTTTTGTTTAAATATATTAAATTTGTGAAAAAAACCAAAAAAAATAAGTTTAATAAAATATTTTTCTTGTTATTGATTTTTGTAAGCTTATTTTTCATAAAACCGCTAGGCATGAACGCTCAATCATCAGACGCGATTGCCGTTCGAATTATCGAAAACCCCCTTCATTATAGTAGTTTGCGCTGGTATCAGTCGCAGAATTTTGCCGGTTCGCCGCAACTTATCGACGTCGATGGCTATGAGGCCGTTCGTAACGGCCGAACGGTTTATATTAATGCCGCTAACATTATTGACCAAAATAATGACGGAATACCGGATTATTTATTTACAAACATCTATATTATTTCTTATAATCAGGATGTTCAGAACGCGACGGTTGATATTTTTGGGCAATTGTTGAAAAATTTTAAGTTAAACACAAATCTTTCCGATTCAGGCGTTTGCAGTAAAAGTACCGCAATTTTATGTTTAACTGACGACAAATGTCCGACCGGAGAATATTGCCAAAGTAAAAAAGCAAAAGTAATCCGCGATGTTAAGCGCTTGTCGGACATGGCCGAAATAAAATCGCAACTTGATACTTATAAAAATAATAATAACAATATTTACCCCAGCCTTAAGGCCGGAAGCTATATCGCTAATAAAACCATATCAACTTGGCCCAGTTGGCAACAAAATCTCGGTCAAGAGCTTGGCGCAAGCTTACCGCTTGATCCGATAAACGAATTGGGTGCCTGTCCTGGTTATGATCCTCTGACTTGTTGGGACAAAGATAATAAAAAATTTGCCACCGATTTAGCAAATTCAGAATTACCAGCCGGAAGCCATGTTTATATGTATGCCGGAGATAATCAAGGTAAGATGGTCAAATATTGTGCTCAGATGGAAAGTGGATTTTCTAATCTCAGCGAGTTTAATTGCTTTAGCGATAAAAAGGATAACCGAGCCCCGTCTATTGATGAGGTAAATTTAAACGGCCAGAATAGAGAAGAATTTAACGGTTATGTTAAAGTTTCCGATCCTGATGGCGATGCAGTGAAGTTGAGTCTCGATTTACTCAGTCCTTCTAGTGACACTTGGCTTAGTAAAAAATGGGTCTGGGATAACGGTTTAAATAAATTTTCGGTTATTAACACGTCTGATTCCGGACAAAAAAAAATTCATGCCTTGAAAACCGGTAATGTCGGTTCAGCTGGATATTATAAGGTTAGATTAACTGCCGACGATGGACAGGGAGCGGCTAATAGTATTTATACCCATGACTATGATATAAATGTTAATAGCTCGGTAATGAGTCTGGGAAATAGCAATAAGACGGTGGTGATTGGAAGTAGTGATTCCTCGACAGTTAACGGCTTTGACGGAAATGGCGATCCCTTTACTAATTTATCTTTTCAAAGCGCCACTTTTAATAATTCACCAATTGATGAAAGTGCTCTAAATAATTATGGGTTTATTTTGAATGGCACCAGTTTAACGGAAACATTTAATTCTACCCAACATACGGGAAGCTATATCGTAAACGTTTATGCTCTTGATCCAAACATTCCTACGAACCGAATTAATTCACATTTCACATATACAATCGTAAATAATCCCCCGTCGTTTCAAAAGTTAATCGCTACTTTTTCAAATAATACTACTCAAGTTTGTAACCCGGCTGATCAGTGTTCTGTATCGATAGACAATGCCGAGCCGGCGACTGTTAGAATATATGGCCAGGATCCTGACGGACAACGGATAAGTTATTCTTTAGTCGATAATTTAGGCGGAAACTTGACTATTGATTCAAGCACGGGGGTAATTTCCGGTTTTGAAAAATTGAACCTTCATCAGCTTAAAGATCAAACTTTTAATGTTTCCGTAAAAATATCTGATCAATATTGCAAAAATTCTAGCGACGCCGAGTGTTCAAGCATCTATACTTTTAGTGTTCTTGTTCAAAAATATTGTTCGGTAGATTCACCGGGCTCAACAACTCAACTTAACTTAGCCGGTCCTTATAAGATTGCGGAAACGGGTGATTATTTAGATACCAGTGTTGACTTAAACGACTGCTCGGCGGTAGGAACAAGTAGCGTTGATGTTACATATAGCGGGGAGTCTCATAGCCAGGCCATTGTTTTAGTTAGTGATTTGTCTTCCAGTATGGAAACTAATGTTGGAACAAGTTCAGCGATTAGCCAATTAAGAGATGCTTTAGCCGCTGATAATACCGGTTTTTTAGATCGACTTTATAATATTATTAGCGCCTGGACGCTACAATATTCTGTCAATCTTGGGCTGGTAGCATATAATTCGACGATTGTAGACTCTCAGTCTTTGATGAATTTAGCTTTTTCAAATAGATTGACATATTTAAAATCAATTATTAATTCATACTCATCCGGTGATGGAACAAATACGCTGGCCGGTTTGAATAAGGCAGAAGAATATTTATCAACTATCACTGATTCAAGCGTTGAGAAAATTGTAATTTTAATGAGTGATGGAATACCCGGGGTGGATGGCCATAAAAATGATTTGTATTGTTTTACGCCGGGATGTGCTTGCGGTGGGACATATCCTAACTGTGTGCCAGAACCAATTTGTCCTAGTAACGAAACTTATTCCCAAAACTCTGATGGGACATGCAGCGCCTGTTATGTCTATAAACAGCCCTGCTATTGCGGCAAGGATTCCTCCGGTAATTGCAACCCATTTCCGCCGACTTGTTATACTTATGGACAGACTTATTGGACGTCTGATTGGATGGTGAGCTGTGCCTGTGTTTCGGAAACCTGTGAACATTTCTATGATTCTTGTTCCCATCCTTTATCTCCGGGGGATATTCCCCCGAACTGTTCTCATCCAAGTTGTCCTAATGGTTATAACACCAGTACTTGTCAGTGTAATCCTAGTTCTGCTTTTAATAGTTTCTATCAGAAAATTATAGCTATATTCGATATTTTTAAGACAAATTCTGCAATGGCGATTACAAATCAAACCCAATGTATTTCCAATAATTGTTCAAATAGTGTTTGTCCCCAGGGTCAGATCACGCAATATTGCGATAATAGCCTCGTGATTAATTGCGATTTAACGCCCGATGTTAATACTGAGGCGACTCAACTTAAAAATGAAGGTGTTTCTCTTTACACTATATATTATAATACCAGCAACTCCTCAACTCCGGCAGTAAATATGTGCAACTGGTCGAGTAATAATGGCCAAAGTTGTGCTAATAATACCTACGCTTTTGCCGGGACGGATATTTCCTCCATGATCGATAAAGTTCTTGGCCAGGTAGTGACAAAACCAAAACAGGTTTATGTCGGTACTTCGCAAATTACTGACTCCGACATGGCCACAACCACCAGTTTTGTTAGCGGTGCCGCTATTAATAGTTTTACCTGCGGTCAAATTCGGTCGAAAGTAACTTATTCAAATAATGGCAATCTTGTATTTTCAAACCTGAAGTTAAATTATTGCGCAAAAAAACTACACTCTTAATATGATTAAAAGAAAAAGATTTATAATTATTCTTTCAATTGTTCTACTTATTTTAATATTAAGCTTCTTCTTGTATTTTATTTTTTACAAAAAAAGCCCTTCAGTCTTAGTTAATAATGCTCCAGGAATCAGTCAGAAAAGCCCACAGGAGTTTAAATTTGAACAACAAAATGATCTGGCGAATTTTAATAAAGCGCAAGAATCGGAAGATGTAAATTCGTGCAATTTAGTTAAAGATGATTCGGTTAAAAATTTCTGTGTTCAAGAAATTGCCTCTACGACGGATGCGACTTCTAGCTGTCTATTGATTAGCGATAAAGAGGGGCAGTCTAATTGCTCATCGCAAATTTTGTTTCGTGATATTGTTAAAAATAAAAATCTTGCGGATTGTCAAAAAATTGAACAAACCATGCTTAAAAAATCCTGTATTGAAAGTATTGCGGAAAATAATAAAGACTCCGATTGCTCGGTAATCGCTGAACAAGACTTAAAAAATACTTGTTTATCAATAATCTATTATCAACAAGCTAAAATAAAAAATGATTCTAAGACTTGCCTGAAAATTCCCGAACTATTAAGACGAGCTAACTGTTTATCGGAAATAGAGAAGATAGATCTTCATTCTGACGCCGACAAAGACGGTTTGGATTTTTTACAGGAAATAATCAACGGCACCGACCCAAATAATCCTGACACTGATGGGGATGGTTTTAAGGATGGTGCCGAAGTTATAGGCGGTTTTAATCCGGACGGGAAGGGCCTTCTTTTAGAAACAAAGCCTTTTAATATAATTGATTGTAAGACTATTAAGGATGTAAATATTCAGGGCATGTGCCTATCTGAGCTGAACGGTGCCCCGCTTGATCTCTTAAAGTGTGCCGAAATTAAGATTTCGACCTTAAGAGATTATTGTTCAAAGACTTTAAAATCATTAAATAAATAAAAAGATTCGTAAATTTTCATGCTTGACAATATCTGAAAATTTGTTATTATAGACATATCAATTAAATATTACCATAAGACAGCCAGTGGGCGCCCAAAGCGTCGTAAATCTCGCCGAGGTAAATCTTTGCTTATTTTAGCAAATTTTATAGTCTGTGGTAGCACAGATTTTTTTATAACTCAAGTCAATTTAAAAATATTAATAATCAATTTAAGATAATATGCCAAAAAATAAATTACAAAAACAAGAAATCTTTCGTACTTTAAACGAAAAGATTAAAAAATCAAAATCAATGGTTTTTGCTGGCTTCAATGCTTTGGGCGTTAAGGACAACGAAAATCTACGCGCTAAGTTAAGAGCGGAAAACAGTGAGTATTATGTCGCTAAAAAGACTTTAATGAATTTAGCGTTAAAGCAAAATAATTTAGACATTAACGTCCGTGATTTTGATGGAAAGGTGGCCGCGATTTTTTCTTACGAAGACGAAGTGGCGCCGGCTAAAATTTTGGGTGCTTTTCGAAAAGATAAAGATAAGGAGTCTCGCGTGTTTTTTCTGGGTGGTATCTTAGAAGGGAAATTGTTATCAAAAGAACAGGTTGAGGCTTTATCTCAATTACCAAGTAAACAGGAATTATACGGTCGATTGGTTGGTTCGTTGAATGCGCCAATTTCCGGTTTTGTTAATGTTCTGGCCGGAAATTTAAGAGGCTTAGTAACTGTTTTAAAAGCAATCGAAGAAAAGAAATAATTAATTAATATATAATATAAATAATAATTTAATTTTAAATCTATGGAAGAGAAAAATGTAATCGTTCCAGCTAAATTTGAAAAATTAGTTGGCGAAATCGAAAAAATGAGTGTTTTAGATTTAGCAGAACTCGTTAAAATCTTAGAAGAAAAGTTTGGTGTTTCTGCCTCTGCTCCAGCCATGATGATGGCTCCAGCCGCTGGTGCCGCCGCCGCCGTTGAAGAAAAAGATAGCTTTGACGTTGAAATTACCGATGCCGGTGCTAATAAAATCAATGTCATTAAAGCCGTTAGAACTTTATCAGACATGGGTTTAAAAGAAGCTAAAGATTTAGTTGACGCCGCTCCGAAAGTATTAAAGGAAGGCGTTAAGAAAGCGGAAGCGGAAGCCATGAAGAAAACATTGGAAGAAGCGGGCGCTAAAGTAACTTTGAAGTAAGCTATAAATGGATTAGTTTAAAGTTTAATCTATTAAAAAACCACTCAATTTGAGTGGTTTTTTGATATCTTTTTAAAGCCTGAAATTTGGTTAATTATTGATTTAAGTTTATCCTATATATTCCGCCATCAGTTAAGAAGTACGCTTGTTTCGCCTCTTCGTTGATACTAAAATCCTTGGGGCTGTTTAGGGAACTTACTTCATATTGATTAAGAAGAGTGCCGTTTGTTTTATTTAGGACGGCTAATCGCTTAGATGCGCCGTCATATATATAGATATATTTAACACCGATAAAAAATTTAGAGGCAGTGGTTGTGGCCGGTAAAAGGGCGCTCGACTTAAAAACAGTTTTATCGATATTGGTTTCGCTCGAAAGTTTTCCGCTATATAGTTTTAGAACCTCGCCGCTATTTTTTAAGACATAAACACTGCCGTCAATTACAAAGAGGTCGGATGCTTGGCTTAAATCAATATCTTCCTTTAACCAATTAATTTTAGTCGAAAAGCCGGTTACGTTTTTAGAATATTTATAAATTTGGTTATTAGCCTTTGCGAGAGCGTAGAGATTGCTTCCGTTTGTACCATAGACCTTAAAAGTATTCAAATTCGCCGTTTGATCGGAATTGCTAATTTCAATAAAACTTGAGCTTTTCTTTTTTAAATCAAACTTTAAAATTTGATTACCATTTAAATAATATAGATAATTTTTGTCACTTGAACTCTGGGTCGGTTTTGTTAGATCGGTCGCTCCGCTGATATCGGTTTTTGTCGAAGAAGAAGATCCAATGGTGAGATTATAAATAGTCTTGCCGTCAGTTCCAAATATATTGCCGCTTATTAAAAAGATACTGTTAAGAGTTAAACCCGTTAAGTCATTAGTTTTTTCAATTTGAGTAACTGAAACTATTTTTTGGACCTTAGCTGATATTTCTAAAAACTTAATATTCAAGCGATCATAAGTATTTTTTTGAACCGTCTTTTCACGAGGCAGGGAAGCTAAAAGAGATTGGATGGTCTTTAAATCGTTAGGAATGCTTTCATCATTTTTATCGGTATAGCTTAAGCGTGTCTCGATAGAGTCCTCTCCGCTTTCAATTTGCGTCACCAAATTATTATAATTGTTTTGTTTGGTTTGATTTTTTTTACTTATATTTGAATAAATTAAACTAGCGCTGAAAATTACGATTACTATAACCAGTCCGCTAAAAAGCAAACTATTTTTTGAATTTAAGGATTTGAACCAATCCTTAGCCTTTAAAATTAAGGCGAGCCAGTTACGGGGATTAAAAAGTTGAACTAAGATTTGACCGATGTTTTTTAACTTTGAGAAAAATTCCCCGGGAGTTTTTTTAAAGAATATTTTTTCTTTAAGCAAGAAAGAATCGGAACGGGCTAAATTTAAGCTCTTAACTTTTCCAAGGTCAACCGGCATAAGGTTGGAAACTTTTTCATCCTCCGTTTTGTAAGTTTTTTTCATTTTTGGTTTAGTGACAGTCGACCAATTGCCAAAAATATTCTTACCTTTTTTTATAATTTTATTAATACTAATGACCCCGGCCGGAGCTAAAATTTGTTCTGTTTTCTGCTCGGTATGATCTAGAGTTGATATTGAATTATGTGTAGTTAGAATTTCCTCAAAATCTTCTTTCGCCTCAGTCATGCCAAGCCCGGCGGTGTTTTTAATGATAACGCCTAAAAAGGGGACATAAGTATTGATTTTTTCGAGCGTATTCTTAATTTGTTCAGCGGCGACAATCGGCGGTAATTTAGTGACAACAGAGATCATTTCTTTGTTCGACAGATATTCAGGCAAAGCTTCGCTGGCAAAGAAAAAATATGAATTTAAAGGAATTTCACCACTAATGACCGATGAAAAAAGATTAAGTTCTTTCGGTACGGCAATTATATTATCATCAAGAGGCTCTTTAATGTCTGACGCATTAGTTTCAACATTAATAACCTCGAACTGTTCATTCCGATAATAGATTAAAAGGGCGCGATTTTTGCCAAAACCGGAGAAATACAATTTGCTTTCATAAACAACCCCGATTGTTATACTTGATGCGGGGATGTTTATTTTGATCTTTTCATTTATTAAAAATTCATTTAAATCTTTATTAACTTTTGTTAAAGCGGCTTCAAAAATATTTTCTAATTTTAAGCCCTCGATTTTTTCTTTTAATAAAATCTTTTCGTCGTTATAGTAATAGTTTTCTAAAGCCTCGATTAGAAAATTAAAAATTAAACGACCCTCATTTTTTTTAGCGTTAATTTCCGCTAAAATAAATATTTTACCGGCTAAATTTTCTTTTAGTGAATCGGGTTGTGCGACGTATACATCGCTGAAGAAGGCGTTTTTACCGGCGTTTAAAATGATTGGAGCAATTTTATTATACATAAAAATTTGTCAAACAATATTTAATTACTTAGTTTGACTGTTTATGTAATATATTATACTATAAATTCATAAATAAACAAATATGTTAAGCGCGTTATTTGGCTCGGAGGCAAGAATAAAAATTTTGAACTTTTTTCTTCTTAGCTTAGAGCAAAAATACTCACCAAATCAGATAAGCCGGGAGGCTAATTTAAGCACAGCCGTGGTCCGCCGCGAGCTTGTTAATCTTGAGAAATTAGGCATTTTAAAGAAAGAAAAGCACGAAAAATCAGCCCACGATAAGAATTTGTATTATCTTGAGACGAGCTATATTTTATATCAAGAACTAAAAGCGCTATTTGTTAAGGCGCAAATTTTATCAAGTCAAAAATTTATTAATGATTTGCAAAAAATTTGTCAACCTAAATTTCTAGCTTTAAGCGGTTTGTTTGTTAATAATTCAAAATCACCAACCGACCTTTTTGTGGTTGCCCGTGTTCGGCGCTTGGAGTTTTTAAAGCTAATTAAAGAATTTGAACATGACCTAGGCAAAGAGATTAACTTTACTTTAATGGACGAGAGTGAATTTATCTATCGACGGGAAATCATGGATATCTTTTTGTATAATATTTTAGAGGGAAATAATATTATTTTGATCGATCAAATTTCGAAGAAATAAAGAGCTTATGAAAAAAACCACTCTAAATTTTTTTAATATTACTTCTAAGATTGTTAAATACGCTTTAATTTTAATTATCGCGTTGTTTTTTTTATTGGCTCTATCTCTTGTTAATACTTATAACAATTTTAAAAGCGCCGTTTCTAATGCTTTAAACGGACGTGATGACATCAGCGCTTCTGTTATCGCTGTTAAAAACAGAAATTGGTCGGTAGCTTTAAGCCAGGCGCAAATGGCCGAAGACAAATTCACCGAAGCGATTGCCAGCCTTGATGAAACGAGAAATAATAAAACCGTATCAAGCATTGCCGTAATCCAAAATCAGGTGGACGATTTGGAATATCTCTGTAAAACGGCGGAAATATTGAGTCGATCGCTAGTTGACGGTATCTCGTTAATTTCAGAAATGGACGGAATTTATTCTGGATCTAAGGGCGGTAACTTCGCTAACCTTAACACTACGGATAAAAACCACTTACTAAAATTAGTTTATGAATCCGGTCCGGAGTTAAATGGCCTTAAAGCAAATCTAGATTTAGCCCAGCTAAATATTGATAAAATACATAAAATAGGTATTCTTTTTCCGGTTTATAAAAAAATCTCCGATATTAATCTCGAGCTGAATCAGGCCTCGGAAATATTAGATCAGCTAATACCGCTGACGAAAATATTGCCTATTCTTGGTGGTTATCCGGAGCAAAACAAATTTTTAATCATCCTGCAAAATAATGACGAACTCAGACCGGCGGGCGGTTTCATCGGGGCTTATGGTATTTTAATAAGCCAAAACGGGGAAATCGTTTCTATCAAAACTGACGATAGCTATCACGTCGATATGCCGGCGGTCGGCAAGTGGAATTATCCGGCCCCTGAACCGGTGAGTAAATATTTAAAAGTTACGAATTGGTATTTTCGTGATTCTAATTGGTCGCCGGATTGGCCTCAAAGTTCCGAGAAAATGATTGAAATTTTTAACGGTGAGAATATGGCAATCGGGCAGGCAAAGGACGATTTCTCCGGTGTTATCGGAATTACCCCTGATTTAATCGCCAATTTATTGCGTATTACCGGTCCGATTACTCTTAATGGAGAAACTTATAATGAAAACAATTTGCAAACACTTTTGCAATATAATGTTGAAGTTGCTTATAAAGATGAAGACATCTCTTCTTGGAATCGAAAAAATATTATTAATGATTTGATAGCGGAGTTAAAAACCCGTTTGTTTAATTTACCGACTAATCGCTGGAATGAGGTTTTGAATAGTGTAGAAAATGATATCGCCGCTAAAAATATCCAATTATATTTTACAAATAACGGACAGGAAGACTTAGCGAGGGATTTGAATATAAGCGGCGAATTAGTTAAGGAAACCGGCAATAGCGACTATTTAATGGTCGTTGACGCTAATCTCGCCTCTTTTAAAAGCGATGCAGTCGTACAAAAAAATATTAATTATACTGTAAAATACGATAATAATAACGAATTAACTTCGAGTCTTAATTTGAATTATAAACACAGCGGTGATTTTAATTGGCGAACGACCAGCTATCATAGTTATACTCGGATTTACGTCCCATACGGTTCAGAATCTGTTTCTTTAAGCGGCATCGATGAAAAAGATTCTGATTTGTCGATTGTAAATAATGATAAGCTAAATAAAACGGTAATCGGTTTTTATTGGACGATTGAACCGGGAACAAACAAAGAAATTAACTTAAAATATAAACTTCCGGAAAATATTAAAAAAGCCATCACGGCTGATAATTCTTATAACTTAATCTGGCAGAAGCAGGCGGGGAGTCGGGCGAAAACGCAAATTATTGTTAATTATAAAAACAAGATTAAGCAGATTAATCCCGTTAATGATCAGAATATTAGAATTGGTTTTTAATTTAAAATTAATCTAAGCGAATATAGTGCAATATAAAAAGCCTTGAAAAAGGCTTTTTTATAAAAAAAGAGGGTAGAAACATAATTGCAATGTTTTTACCCTCTTATTTATCTGCGGCTCTAAGAGCCCTTTTTCTTTATTCGATTTTTAACTCGTTTTCGTCAATCGAGACTCCTGTTGCAGAGCTTCGCATAAGCTTTATTTCTTTTTGTCCTTCTGTTACCAGAAAGAGTAAAACAGCTTTCTTAGGATAACCTCTTTCGTCCTTGTACTCCAAGGACATAACGTTCCAGCCTAAGAAGAAATTTATTTTCTGGCTTGAATGAGGAGAAATAGTTTTCACTGGCTTATTCTTTGCGACGCCTCCATTGTTAAGGATGCGACCAGTCGTAAAGTTGTCATTCGTAATCAAATAACCTATATCGGTCTGATTGCGAAAGATTTCCGAAACCATTTGCCCTGCGTTCGCCTGTACAAGATTGCTGTTGTAAATTTTTAGAGTATCCAACCCTTCGGTAACGAACTTATCTAAAACTGCCCATTTCCGGTTTTTTCCGGTAGCGACAGAGTCAATGTCTTCGTCGTAACCAAAGGCCGCCTGAATGTTTCCTGTGGCGTGGGTAATTGACTTTTTCGCAGTTTGTTTAGTTTTTAAACAAAGTCCAAGAAAATCACCGGAATAACCGGTAATAGTTTTCGAACAAAGGTTCTCAACTAAAAATGTTGCTTCCGAAAATGGAGGGTTTTTCGTGTTTAAGGAAGTACCGGAGTTGTCAGGCAAGCCCGATTTCTTTCCGCTATTATCCGAGATAATTTTACCGGGGAAAGGTGATCCTTTGCTCGTTTGCTTTATAGGGGTTGAGCCTGGAATGGCTTGTTTTTGGTTCAGACTTTTAATAGTAGCTTGTCCGTTTACGACAGATAAAGTAAAGTTTCCATCATCAACGTAAACAAAAGATTGGCCGGGTTTATATTTCCAATGCTGAATGTTAGCCGTTACAACACCGTTTTCCTCTTTAAGGAAAGGAATTGTGGCGGACTGTCTGGAAGCAATTTCAACCATTTTGGTGTTATCAAGTAACGACGTTACTTTAATCTTATCCGACAAATCATTATTAAATTGGATTTGCCCAAAACTACAAATCGAAATCATTATCATGCCTCCGATTAACAACAATTTTTTGTTTTTCATTGTAAAATTTTTGTGCCCCCAAGTTTATAGCCTTAAGCGCGGTTCATATTTGTTTCTTCTATTATTTTTAATGTTCAAATAATATATTTTAGACTTTTCCAGTCTAAAATATTGTTAGTCTAAATTATTATTTCGACCTTATAATTTACCATACTTGAATATCTTTGTCAATTTTTTTATGAAAATTGGATTGTTTTTAAGCTTGACTAATATCACAAAATATTATAGAATAATTAGTCAAATTAAGGTATTATTAACTTAGCTATGTTATTATATTTATCAATTTTTTTAGCGATCTCGGTAATTGCTATTTTCAGTGCCTGGCCGGAAATCGGTTTATATCTGGTTGCTTTTTGCTTGCCGGTTATCGGTTGGGATTTAAATATAAAGAACTTTAATTTGCCTCTGGTTGATTTATTGGCCCTTGGTCTGTTATTGGCGTTTTTTATTAATAATTTTTTTAATAGGATATTTAATGCTAAGAATAAAATTGCCATTAAATGGCCGCTCGCCTTTCCTTTTTTAATTTTTATATTAATAAGTCTCATCTCGTCTTTATATTCAAGTAATGTCAATTACTCTCTTTACAATCTTGCTCGTTGGCCAATATTTCTATATTTTGCCTATATTTTTGTGCCCTATAACATAGTTAAGGATACTAAGATTTTAAAAAAGACAATAATTGCCATGATTCTCGGAGCATTTCTGGTTATGATTTCCGGGATTTTATCTTTATACGGTCAAGATTGGCACGATAGTTTTTTTCGCCTTAAATCAATTAGCCTATACGGCGTATATTTGTTTGGTCAAAATCAAAATTTAATCGCCGAGTATCTTAATGTCGGCGTATTTTTAGTTTTAGTTTTAAAATTTTTTGAAAAAAAGCCTCGGCTAAAAAGGTTTTTAAATATTATTTTTTTAGTTATGGCCTCCGGTTTGATTTTAACTTTTTCGCGATCCGGTTGGATTACTTTATCTCTACAGATAATTATTTACCTTTTTTATTACTTAAGATCTAAAAATCATAGTCCGGCCAAGATTATTATTATTTTTTTAGGAATTATATTAGTAATATCGCCTCTATTATGGAAAATGGATCAACTGCAGAAAGCAAACACCAGCTCAACGGAAAATCGTTGGTTGCTTACTGAGATTGCCCTAGAAGCCTATTCCAATAAGCCATATTTAGGCTATGGCGACGGCCAGTTTATAAATTTAGTCGATGATAATATTCGTTTTAAAGCAAAATATGGGGCGGCGCTTGATTCGCATGGTATGCTGCAAAAAGTTTTAGCGGAAAACGGGGTTTTTGGTTTAGCAGCTTGGATGTTTATTTTAATATACTTGTTTAAAATTGCTTATCAATCTTTAAAGCTTTATCAAGATCGCAATCCCTGGCTGTTACCGTTAATTTTGGCGGCTGGTGGCGCCTTGTTCTTTCAATTTTTTAATACCTCTTATTATAAAGGTAAGGTCTGGTTACCGATTACTCTTTGTTTATGTGCGGTTAGTTTATTAGAAAAATATTATGCTCGAAAAGCAGGACAAGCAGAATAATAAAATAAAAATTGTATATGTGATTCCGACGCTTGATTCCGGCGGCGCGGAACGGTTTTTTGTCGACCTTATTTTGAATCTGGATCTTGATAAATTTGCGCCGACCTTCCTTCTTTTTAAAAGCGGCGGATTATGGCTTAAAGAACTTGAAGAAGCAAATATTCCAATAATACTTTTAAGCAAAAAATATAAAATCGATTTAATAAATTTTTTGAAACTTTTTAGCAATCTTAAAAAAATAAGGCCGGAAATTGTTCATACTCAACTCGGTGGAGATTTTTATGGGCGAATTGCCGCAAAAATATTAAAAGTTCCGGTAATTATTTCAACCGAACAAAATTTAAATCCGGAAGAAAAATTCTGGCCGAATTTATTTAAGAAATTTACTAGTTGCCTGGCCGATTCAATTATCGCCATATCATCTGCCGTAAAAAATGATTTGGTTTCCCGCTATAATATTAAGCCGGATAAAATTAAAATAATTCCCAATGGAGTTAACATAAAAAAGTTTTTGAATTACAGTAAAACACCCGATTTGCCAATAAAAAATGTTACATTTCCGCGAAAAATTATTCTTGGAACTATCGGCCGTTTAACTAAACAAAAAGGACAAGTTATATTAATCAAGGCCCTGGCAAAATTAAAAAATTATGATTTCGAGTGTTTAATCGCTGGAGTTGGATCTCTGGAAGAAAGTTTAAATAATAAAATTAAAAGCTTAAATTTAAGTGGCAAAGTTAAGCTAGTCGGTAAAATTAATGACGTGCCTAATTTTTTAAATTCACTGGACGCCTTTATTTTTCCTTCAATTTGGGAAGGCCAGGGAATTGTCCTTCTTGAAGCGGCTTTAGCCGGTTTACCGATAATCGCTTCGGAGGTTGACGGTATTAAGGATTTGTTAAGCAATGAAACGGCCTACTTGACTAAAGTCGGAGATGTTGAAGATTTGTCTTCGAAAATCGCCTGGCTTTTAAATAATTTAGATAGCGTGACCGTCAGAAGCAGAAGTAATAAATTAAGAGAGGAAGTAATTAATAGGTATTCTATCGAAAAAATATGCGCTGAGTACCAAAAGCTTTACCTGTCGTTATTAAATTCTAAATAAACTAAGAGATCAAGTTGTTAATTTTTATGAAAATATTACAAGTTAACCAATATTATTATCCCCGCGGCGGCGCCGACAAATACTTTTTGGATTTAAGCCGGCTTTTAGAAAAGACAGGACATGAGGTCGCCATATTTTCAATGCAACACCCAAAAAATGAAGATTCAATTTATAGTAAATATTTTGTTTCGCGAGTTAGTTTTAATAATCAAACCCTTAAAGATAAAATTAAAACACCGGGCCGAGTTTTGTATAGCTTAGAGGCGAAAAGAAAATTTACAAAGCTATTAAACAATTTTAAGCCCGATATTATTCATATTCATAATATTTATCATCATATTTCGCCTTCAATTCTTGACGCCGCTAAAAAGAAAAATATTCCCGTTGTGATGCATCTTCATGATTATAAATTAATCTGTCCCAATCACATGCTTTTTACAAAGGGAAAACATTGCCAGGACTGCCAACCTCATAAATACTATCAGTGTTTTAAGAATAGATGCGTTAAAGATTCGTACTTAGCGAGCGCCCTAGCTACATTGGAGATGTATTTGCATCATAATATTCTACAAATCTACGAAAGTAACGTTTCCGTTTTTATCGCTCCGAGTAAGTTCATGAGGGATACTGTTATTAGCTTCGGACAGGATCCTAAAAAAATTGAAATTGTTTATAATCCGCATAATTTAGGAGAGTTAACTGACCCTGAAAACAATATTGAAAAGAACTATCTATTATACTTTGGCCGTTTGAGTAAAGAGAAGGGACTAAAGAACCTTATTGAAGCGGCGGCTGATACCGGACAAAAAATTCTGATTGCCGGCGAGGGACCGGAAAGGATTGAATTAGAAGAATTTACCGCAAATTTAAAAGCCCCCGTTGACTTTATCGGTTTAAAAAACTCCGATGAGCTTATTAATATCATTAAAGAAGCTCGTGCGGTCATTATACCCTCAATTTGGGCCGAAAACATGCCCTTAAGCCTGATGGAGGCACAAAGTCTGGGCAAGGTCGTTATTGCGTCGAAAATGGGCGGTATGCCTGAAGTGGTTAAGGATAAGATAAATGGGTTATTATTTGAAGCGGGGAATTCTAAAGACCTGGCCGATAAGATTAATTATTTAATTGGTCTTCCGCCAGACGAGATGGAAAACTTGGAACGAGCCGCCCTGGAGACATCAAAATTATTTTCCGTCTCTAAAAATTTAGATTCGATATTAAGCATTTACAAAAGATTAACAAAAACCGCGACTGAATAAGCGCGGTTTTTATATTGTAGAGTTTATAATTTGAATTTATTGAGCAATCTTGAAGGAAATACTATAAGATAATTTTGAATTCTCCCCGTTAACTTTAATATCAACCCCGCCGTTGTTAGTGCTCGTAAGCATCGTGCTCGTGCTCAAGGTTGGAACAATCAGGAATTGATCAAAACGTCCGTGGTTATCCGCTTGGCCTAAACTCTTTTGACCGGCAAAAGTAATATCTAATTTTTCATTGGGAACATATCCGCCACCGTTTAATTCAATGCTCGCACCCGCTGTCCCGGAATTATGGTTTAGATTTAAAAATAGATTCTCGACGGCTGAGGATTCTTCGTCTTCGGTGGCTGTATAGGAAGCAATCATTTTAAGGTTAGAATTCAAAACCAAAATATTTGAATTGTTAAATACAACTACTTTATCGCCATCAGCGGAAACAACTTTCAAGCCCATGGCCCAGCCGCGCGGGCCGGCAATTCCGCCCGTCCAGGTGTAGCCCGCTTCTCCCATTGTCTCTTTGTTAAGCTTAACAACCCCGGCGCCGTTAGAAAAATAGATATAATTAGTTTCGCCGGATGCGCTCACATCATAACCGGTCTGATCAATATGTTGAAAACTGGCCAGTAATTTACCATCGAGGTTAAATTTCTTGGCATAATAATCATCAACAACATATAAGTTATTGTCCGCATCGATATATGACTGACGATTGCCGCTCAGGTCCTTATAGTTTAAGGCGATGCTGCTTAAGTTTGTTTGACTTGAGCGATCGTAAACGTTTAAATGATTATTTTGCACGTCTAAAATAAGATTTTGATTAAAACCGCGAAGATTATAAGGGGTATCGATGTCGGTTAAATTGTAACCATTAATAACTTGTAAATCCTGATTCCAAACTTTTATTCCTTTAGCACTGATGGTGACAATATTATCACCGAATTTATCTACTCGATTATACCATTCCCAGTAAGTATTTTGCTGGCTGGCCACTAAAACCAAGCTATTATCATTTACAACTTCATATTTATACAAGCCAAAACCGTTGGTCGCATAAACGAAAAGTTGATTATTTTCGCTGACAAGTTTCGCGTCAGAATAATCATCATAACGATTAAATCTCCCGTTATATAATTTTGTCTTCGAAATTAATCTTAAAGTATTATTTTCTAACTTTAAAAGCTCCAAACTCCCGGAGTTTGTTGAAGTGATGTAAACATTATTATTATAACTAATCGCGTCACCGGAATAATAAGATTTAGTTTTGCTTTGACCGTTATGCGTGAAAATTAAAATCACCAATAAAGGAAGAACAACTAAATAAATAATCTTTTTCATATAAATTTGACTAACATTACCTAAATTCAAAGAATCTTATAGGTATTCTATCTATAATAACTGGTTTAATTAGTTTTGTCAATGATAATTTGTCTGATTATAATGAAGGCCTAAAAATACTATTGACAAATAAAAATATTTATATTACACTAACAAGAACACAAATTTAATAATTTTAAATATATATGGAATTTTTTGATTTTATAAATCTCTTGAAAAGAAAAAAGGGAACAATCTTCAGCCTGGTTTTTATAATTGTAATCTTAAGTATCGGTATTTCTTTTCTCAGTCCGCTAAAATATAGTGCAAAATCGCGTCTCTTGGTTGTTCAAAATACCGCCGGAGTCGACGCCTATACTGTTTCGAAATCAAATGAATATTTGGGCAATTTATTCGCTCAGGTTGCTTATTCCGAATCATTTTATAGTTTAGTTTTACAATCTCCTTACGATATTGATAAAAGCTATTTTTCCGGCGACTCAAATAAACAAATGAAAACTTGGGCAAAAACTATCGAAACCAAGACTCTAGCGGATACCGGGATTATTGAAATTAATATTTATCATCCTAACCCGTATCAAGCCCAGCAGATTGCTTTAGCGGTTAATGATATTTTAATCAATAAGAACTCAAATTATCAAGGTACTAATCAGGCCATTAAAATTAACATTATTGACCAACCGCTTATCTCAAATTATCCCGTTAAACCAAATATTCCCGAGAATGCGGTCATTGCCTTAATGGCCGGATTACTATTTTCTTTATTTTATATTTACATTTTTCCGGAAGAATCGTATAATGTCGGGTTATGGCCAAAGAAAAGAACCAAGAGAATAAAAATGAACAACCACAAAGTAAATTTAGATTATGCTCATTTAGATGAAAATCGAGTAAATCCGAATCTAACCACAAACTTACAGTCAAACGGGCATTCGGAATTTCAAGCACAGGGAAATATTAATAATATTTTGAAATAAGTATATATAGATTATATACCTTACAAATTACATTTTACTTAAATATTAAGAGTTAAATTTAATTTGTAAGGTATATAAAAAAGTAACTTAAAAAACAGTTCTCGAGGAGGGGACTTATAGAAATGAAGAAACTAATAGGGTTATGCCTTATTGCTTTAATAGCAATAAGCGTTAGAGGTCAAACCACGACTGGAATAAGTCGTGATGCAAACCTCACACTGTTTTCAGGATATGACCTGAAACAACAAAACATCAGTAATAATGGCTATTACGATGGCGTTTATGCGGACTGTCCGATCTTTAAAAATGATCGAGTTAACTTTGGGGCTTGGGGTGTTTATGACAAATCAAGCTTTCAAGATAACATGAGCTTATATAAGAGCATAACGACTGAATATGCCGGGGGATTGAACACAGGACTATATTTCGCTCCGGGCTTAGGTTCACTTTATTCATTTTATGGCGGCCTGGCGGTCGGCTATAAATATTCTCAGCAAACTGGGAATGTGGTAAAGAGAACCTATAATTCAGAGGGCTTGCAAACAGACCAAATGCTTCTCAGCAATTTGAATCTAAACTTGTTCAAGGACGCCAGATGGTTTCCGAGAACGCAGCTTATAACAAGTTGGCAGAAGCCGTTTGACGCAAAAAAAACCTTGAGCGAAAATTCTAAACCAATTGTTATTGTTCCGGCTTGGAAAAATGGATATTATGAGGCGATTTTTAAAGAAAGTCTCGTGGATATTCCGCTAAACTTGAGCGGGGAACTGCTTCTTGAACCTAAACTAGGAATCTCCTATTGTCATTATGACGAGGGCCTTCCTGAGTCACGCAGTCTGATTTTTGAAATAGCCCTTAAAAAGCTGTTTCACGACGATTTTTTGACGGTCTCAGTCCAATATAAGGACTATCCTGGCCAAAAAACGGATTATTTCGTTTACGGAATATCTGTGAATGTATTGAAATTAATACAAAAAAAACAATAAATTTAACCCGCTCCTGGTCTATAAGCCGGGGCAACAAAAAATCAGTATCATGAAAAAAAATCAAAAAAGGATTAGGGTAATCGATGGAGTATTTATTTTACTCATTGTGCTATTTATCTCGTCATGTAGCTTGTTTACTTCTGATGACTCAAAAGAAGGGTCTAAGAAAGGACTCAAGGTAGAATCAAGTGAAGTGATTATCGCAAAGAAAAATTGCGAGATTACTAATTTAGAAGCTCAACTTGCCACAAGTGATTCGTCACTGGCTCGGGATGAACGTAGAATCGATTTTTTGATTAAGAATTGTAACGGCAGAAGTTATTCTGGATCAGGTAATTCCAGGCCTTCAAACGGTGGTGGGAAAAAAACCTCTATTAATACTAATGGAGGAGGAAGTTCCAGTGCTCCTACAGGAAATGGAGGATATAAATCTTCGCAAAGTACACTTCCTCAACCGGATGCCAGTTACAAGACAGTCACAAAGATCGAACCTAAAGCTAGAGTAACCATTCAGCAAGGGGAGGTTAAATGGTGCGTCCAAGTAGGGCCTTTATTTTATCCGCACGTCGCAGTACTTAATGGTGAAAAATTTGATGAATTGGTAGACAATCTGATTGGTGGATATGATTTATTCATTCTACCTTCTGGTACTGTCGGCTCAACCGGTAAAAACTATGGAATCGCCGCTGACGGAACCTACTGGGTTACGGAAGCTGAGCTGGCCCCCTATTTACCACAGGGAGTAATTCCTAAATTCATTAATTATGATGGTGTATTTGTTGAAGCAACAAAAATAAATGTCAACGGAATCAGTTACTGGTCAATTGCCGCAAAGTAATCTGTACTTTCAACATTTAAAAAGTTTGGACTCATCTAAAATTATAGTTAATTAAAACTATAAATTTAGATGAGTCTTTTTTTTATTCAAAAAAGGAATTTTGCGCAAAAAAAGAGGCCACTTTGAGAAAAGCGACCTCGTGTTATAGTTGGATATTTTATCCATTTTAAGACTCGTTCGGCAAGTTATTTTAGCCATTTACCGGAACAACTTTTACCTCAAGAACTTGAAGAACTTCGTTCCAATAAGAACTAGGAGACATTATATCCAAAATACCGGGGCTATTTATGCTCGGGCCAAAACGGAATACCAGTATTTGCGGCGTCGGAAAGGCTGAGTATAATATCTCTACCTTACCCCAGTTCGGGAAACCAGCTACAGCCGTTTCGGCAATTGGTGTTTGCCAAGTGCCATCGGTATTTTGCAATTGGACAAAGCCGTTAGTGAATGCACTTCCATGTTTCGTGTATAAAACGACCGATGAGGCTAAAATGTCTTTACGAACAATTGCACCCGCTCCTTCATCACCGGAAACACCCGGAAGATTAACGGTCGCAATATCGGTTAGAACACCGGTGCTGGAAACATTAAATTTTCCGTTTGGATGCCAAGCCCAGAAATTGCCCCAGATTAGAACTCCGAGACTATTTATGTGCCCGACATGAATTTCATACGGCGCTTGATACAAAATAGCTCTAACGGCTACATATTTGCCAACGTCGCCAGCGGGAGCAGGAACTAAGGCGCCGTTTACAAAATTGTAGTTTGTGTCAGACGGGGCTATCGGTGTTACGGTCCAGATTGGGTTAGTGATCGTGCCGGTATAGCCATAATTTCCTTTGACACCTGACATACCTTTTTTATGTGCAGCTATAATGTAAGAGAACATTCCTCCGGCCAATGGAGTTGTTGAAACTGTGATCATCCCCGGTAAGCCATCCAGAGAATACACGATTTTCATCCATTGCGTTGCAATATGCGCCGTACCATTGGGCTCTATGCCAATCAGTGAGACCGAAGTTTTTGACCCGGGGTCTAAATTAAACCAGTATTGAACTAGGGGATTGCTTGATTTAAAATTATCAAGCGTGAAAGTCCATTGCCAGGTCGCGATGGTTATACTAGGGTTATTATTGATTGCCTGGAAAGTGTTTTCTATATTCTTTTCCGTCGGCATCGTATCATTCGCCATAGTCATCATGGCTGATTTCGTCATATTATCAGCGGCTGCGCTGACTTTAATAGAGATAAGCCCATCGTTAAGGGGTGTGCCGATCATTTTAACCGGGACTTGTTCATTCGGGTCCTTCAACACTTCCTTCACGCAAGAAGGAAAACTGAATATGACCACTATGGTCACAATCAAAGAAAGCCAATAACTTTTTTTCATCTTTCTAATTAATTTATGCCCTCAGATTACCCGAGAGCGGGTTTTTACATCTATATATTTATTTTGTTTTTAAAGTTCAATTATCTCGCCCCGAAGGGCAAAGCGCTAATTAGTAAACTAGCAATCAACTAAAATATTAATTATTTTAATTAATTCTTATATTTATTAATTATTTTTTATAAATCTCTAAAACCTCTTCGGCGATTTTTGACCAACTATAAAAATCTTTAACTCTTTTATAAGCTAAATTTGCTTTGATTTTAATCTCCTCCGGTTTATTTAATAACTCGCTTATCTGATTTTTTAAGTCGGCGAGATTATTAACCTTAAAATTATAACCGCAGCCGTTAATGACTTCTAAGTTCGCACTAATATCGCTAACCAAACAGGGCGCTTTATGAGCCATGGCCTCTAATAAGGAAATAGAAAGTCCCTCCATCTCCGAAGATTGGACAAATAAATAAGCATTTGCGTATAACTGATCAAGAGTTTTATCGCTTTGATTGCCGGTAAAAATAATTTTCTGATTATCTCCGGCAATTTTTTTTAATTCATTTAAATATTCGCCATCACCGGTAATTACTAATTTTTTATCAGTTTCTAAATTTTTAAAAGCGGCGATTAAATATTGTAAGCCCTTTAATCTTATAATTCGAGAAACACTTAAAATATAACTATCTTTCTCTAAATTCCATTCCGTAATTTTATCGCTATCATTTTTTTCATATAAATCAGCTCCGTTTGGGATAACGATTGCATCACGATTATATTTAGTCTTGATATAATCACGCATAAAAATAGTTAAAACAATGACTTCATCGGCATGTCGACACATTATTTTTTCTCCACGTCGAAGCATCATTTTTGCAAAGCCGCCCCATTTATCATTTCCGTAGTCAAAACTATGTAAAGTCGCCACAATCTTAATTTTTGGTTTTAATATTCTTGGCAACCAGCAGAGCAAAGAAGGACCGATACCCTGGAAATGGATAACATCAACATCTCTCTTTATAACATCTATAATTGATAAAAAAGTGTGAGTGATATTGGCGCAGTTTTTTCCCGGTAAATAAGCTTTATTAATTATTTTAACCCCTTTAAACTCATTAATTTTCGTGGGCAGATAATCACTTCGGTTATAGACAAAAACCTCTTGATTTAATTTAATCAAGTTTGTCGCTAGACTTTCGACGTATCTTTCGACGCCGCCGTTTCTAGCCGGTATTCCTTTTTGACCGATAAAGGCGATTTTCATATGCCAAGACAAATATTTCTATTAATACCTAACTGGTAAGTATAATATAATATAAAAGATTTGTCAATCAATTTTGAAGATGGTAAATAAAAAAACAGACTTTAGTTGAACCCAACTAAAGTCTTAATATTTTATTTAATTTTAGCCAAATATAGATATGGGTATCTATAACCATTTTTTCTTTGAAAATATTGCCACCATAATCAAAGAGCAAATAAGCATAATTGCCAATATTATCCAGAAGCCATAGGCACCATCGACGATTGGCATATACTTTGCATTCATCCCAAAAATCACGGCTAAAAGATTCAGGGGGAGCAAAATTACCGAAAAAATTGTTAGAGTCTTCATGATAACGGTCATTTGATTATTGAGCATTGATTCGTTTGTATTATTCAATACCTCAACCATCTCTCTCTGATTATCGAGCATTTCCCAAATTCTCTTTGAATGGTCAACCAGTCCAGTATAATATTTTTTAATAGCGTTTTTCTCAACCAAGCTACTCTCCATCTCCATTAATCTTTGTAAAATATTCTTATGATTTTGCATTATTTTTCGAATATTGACGATATTGCGTCTTAAAGTAAGAATTCGCTTTACTGATTCTTTTTGTTTTCCGGCAAAAATTAAATCCTCGGTTTCCTTAATATCAATACTGCCTTCGTCAAGAAGTTGATAACAGCTGTCAATTAAATGACCTAGAATTTCATATAGTAAAATAGCCGATGACTCTAAGGAGTAAGAAAGCAGGGAATCAGGGCTCTTTTTTCCAAGGTTAAAAAAACTGGATAACGCTTTTAAATTATTGTTATTAATGGTGATTAAAAAGCCGTGGCCGATAAAAAAATCGACTTCGGCGGCAATTACTTTATCGTCTTTAAAAGTTGGAAAGTGCAATACTAAAAATAAGTAATTTGTACCCTGAAAAATCATTGGGCGTTGAAAAGAAACGGAAGCCGAGACGGCTTTAAGGTGAACTAAGTCGAAATCATAATTTTTTCTTAAATATTCGATTTCGTCACGGCCGGCATTGATAATATTTATCCATTTTAAAGAAGGCGCCGTTCGAGGATTATCGATCTTTAATTCCTCGATTCGATCGGAGACTTTTTTATAATTTGTCATAAAATATTTTGACTATTGATGATTTTTATAATAAGATTATACCATATGGCTAATATTTTGGGAATAAATTTAAGCGAAATTAATGAAGCGGACGCCTTAAAAAAAGCGACTGATTTTTTAAATGGTAACAGCGCGCATTATATAGTTACCCCTAACCCGGAAATCGTCTTATGTGCCCATAAAGACGAAGAACTTTTTTATATTTTAAATAAGGCCGATTTAAGCTTGGCTGATGGCATTGGTTTGAAAATTGCCGCTTGGGTTATGAATGAAAAAGTTTATCGGATTACCGGTGCGGATTTCACCCTTAAGCTTCTAGAAATTGCCTCAGAACAAAAAATTAAAACATTAATCTTAAATTGGTCACAAGGTTTATCTTCGGATAAGGATATTTATGTTTCTTTAAAAAATAAATATCCTAATTTAGACTTTATAGTTTTAAGCATCGAGAGAGAAAAATATTTAAATATCGATATTTTAAATAAAATAAACGACTACTCACCGAAATTAGTATTTAATAGCCTAGGTTTTCCATGGCAGGAAAAATTAATTTATCACAATATCTCCAAGCTACCGGGTGTTAGGCTTATGATCGGTATCGGCGGATCGTTTGACTTTATTAGCGGTAAAATTAGACGCGCTCCAAAATTCATGCGCTATTTGGGACTGGAATGGTTCTGGCGTTTAATTAATGCCGCAAATTATAAAAATAGTTTAAATCGCTTAAAAAGAATATACCGAGCGACATTTGTTTTTATGTTTAAAATAATAAAATCCCGATTTCTTAACCCCTATCTATATCGTCCGAACGTCGCTTGTTTCCTTTATAAAAAAGAAGCGGGTGAAATCAAGATTTTACTGGTCGAAAGAGCGGATGAGAAAGGCCACTGGCAATTACCGCAAGGAGGGACAGACGGTGAAGATTTAAAAACCGCCGGCGCACGCGAGCTTAGAGAGGAAACTAATATAACGAGCTTAATTTCTAAGGCCGCTTGTCCTGATTTGTTTAAATATCTTTTTTCAAAAAAACCAGCTATCGAGGGGCGTAAATTTTATAAATATGACTACAAAGGGCAAAAACAGGGACTCTATATCGCTGAATTTATCGGAAATGATAGTGAAATTAAAATTAATTTTTGGGACCACCAAAATTGGCAATGGGCCGAAATTGATAAAATAATAAGTATTATCGATCCAATTCGCGTAAAATCATTTCGAATTTATCTTGAAAAATTTAAATCATTGAACCTATAAATTAAAATAGACTAAATAGTCTAAAGACTGTAAAATTAGATTATTAAATAAATTATATGTCATTATTAAATCACAATAAAATCAGAATTCGCTTTGCCCCGTCACCGACCGGGTTTTTGCATCTTGGCAATCTCAGAACGGTTCTGTTTGATTATCTTTTGGCGAAAAGTCTTAAAGGAAAATTAATTTTACGTCTTGAAGATACCGATCAAAAAAGGGAAGTTGAGGGATCGCTCGAAAAATTAATTGATATCTTAAGCTGGATCGGTTTAAAATTTGACGAGGGGCCACACGCAAGCGGTAATTTTGGCCCTTATGTCCAAAGTGAAAGAATAGACATCTATAATAAATACGTCGAAAAATTACTAGAAGATGATCTCGCTTACCGTTGTTTTTGCACAGAAGACCGGCTCGTAGAAATGCGCGCTAAACAAGAAGAAAATAAACTGCCGCCTCGATATGATAGACATTGCCGCTGCAGAACTCAAGAAGACATTGCTAAGAAATTAGCGGCCGGACGCCATTTCGTTATCCGTCAAAAAATGCCCGAGGAGGGAAATATTATAGTTCATGATGAACTGCGCGGCGATATTAAATTTAATGTGGCCGATTTGGACGACCAGGTTTTGATTAAATCTAACGGTGTGCCCACTTATCAATTTGCGAGCGTTGTTGATGATCATTTAATGGAAATTTCTCATGTTACGCGCGGTGACGAATGGCTCTCATCTTTTCCTAAAAATATTTTGCTTTATGAGGCATTTGGTTGGACACCGCCTAAATTTATCCACTTTCCGTTGATTCTTAATAAAGAAGGCGGAAAATTAAGCAAAAGACAAGGAGATGTTTTTGTTGAAAATTACCGCCATAAGGGCTATTTACCGGAGGCGATTATAAATTTCTGCTCTCTCCTGGGCTGGCATCCTAAAAACGATCAAGAAATCTTTTCCCTTTCTGAATTAGAAAAGGAATTTAATATAAATGGAATTGGCGTCAGTCCGGCAATTTTTGATGTTGATAAATTAGATTATTACAACGCTCATTACTTACGTAAAAAAACTTTAGTAGAATTGGTTGATCTCGTGACGCCATATTTAGAAAAAGCGGCTAAGCCGATTAATGATAAAAAACAGGTGGAAAGATTTGTTAGCCTGGCCCAAGATCGAATGAAGAAATTGTCGGATATCGTCGAAATGACGGAATTTTTATTTGCTCTTCCTAATTATGAGTCTCAATTATTATGCTGGAAAACATTAGGCTTAAGAGAAGTTAAGGATAATTTAAGAGAGATTACCTTGGAACTGATAAAAATTGATGAAAATAGTTGGTCTAAGGAAAATCTGGAAAAAACAATTTTTGACTGGCTCAAAAATAATAATAAAAAAACCGGAGACTATCTCTGGCCGCTCAGAGTTGCCCTGAGCGGATTAAAAAATAGTCCCGGTCCATTCGAATTAGCTTGGGCGCTAGAAAAAACAGAAACACTGAACAGAATAGAATTAGCGATTAAATAATTTAAAAAATCAATTACTAGAAAATAAATATATATGCATTTTTTTATAAAAAAGATAAATCTTAGCCATAAAGTCTGGACCGTAATAATATTTGTCTTAATAGTATTAGTTTCATTTTTTTCTGGTTATTTATTTAATAAATTTTTAATTAGCAATAACATTATAATGAAACAAGAGAGCCATGAAACCGGTTTTAAGTATATAAGTCCGTTGCTTGAATGCTTAGATTTGCCGGCCACGGATTATAAAAGTGCGAGAACTAGTGAAAAAATTCAAGACCTGATTAACTACGAAGTTAATGCTAAAAATATTAGTTTTGCCTCTGTCTACGTGAGAGATTTAAACAACGGCCCGTGGCTCGGCTTTAACGAAAAAGAAAAATTTTCCCCCGCCAGTTTAATGAAGGTCCCTCTTTTAATCTCTTGCTTGAGGTTCGCCGAAGATCATCCTGGTTTTTTAAAAAAAAGGATTGTTATCGACAGTACTGACAATAACATGAATTTAAAACAGAATATTGTACCGCTAAAGAAAGTTGAGTACGGAAAATCATACACCGTTGATGAGTTATTAACTTATATGATGGCCGATTCTGATAATACTGCAACAAACGCACTTATTAATAATATCGATCAAGATTTTTTAAATCACGTTTATACCGACCTGAATGTAAATATCCCGAGTGCCAATCAAGAGAACTACATGAATGTTATTGATTATGCTACCTTTTTCCGTATTTTGTATAATTCAACTTACCTTAACCGGGAAATGTCCGAGAAGGCTTTAGCGTTGATGACTCAATCAACCTTTACAAAAGGCCTAGTAGCCGGAGTTCCAGTCGGAATTAGCGTTTCGCATAAATTTGGAGAAAGAATTCTGGATAATGCTAAACAGCTCCATGATTGCGGAATAGTTTATCGACAAAAATCAAATTATCTTGTTTGTATTATGACTCGCGGAGATGATTTTCAAAAAATGGAATCAAGTATAAAAGATTTCTCAAACCTGATTTATAATAATTTCTAATTAGCCTGCTTAAGCAATCTCTATTTTAAATGTGCTTTTTACAAAAACCGAAAAATATGTTATAATGTCATTGATGATAGATTAGTTATATTGAGCCGATTAAACTATGAAAAATACAAAATATAAAGCCATTCTCCTTATTTTATTTATAATTGGACTTGTTAGCGCCGTGCCTTTTGTTTTCGGTCAAAATGATCTAAACGCCGATCAAGAAATTAATGATTTGAATCAAAAAATACTTGATCAAAAGAAACAGATAAGCGATCTTCAGGCGCGCCAGCAAGAATATCAAAATCAAATCGAGATAAAACGACAGGATAAAATTAATCTAAATAATCAAATTTCCATTCTTGACGACTCTTTGGCCAAAAATCAACTAGATATTCAGAGCACAAATTTGGAAATCGACAAGACAACTTTAGAAATAAAAAAAACGGAAATTGATAGTTCTAACTTAGACACAAGTATTGAAAATCAGAAAAATCACATTGAAACTTTATTAAGACTTGTCTATAAACAAGACCAGGTCTCCGCCCTGGAAATACTTTTATTAAATGATTCTTTTAATGAATTTTTAAATCAAGCGAAATATCTTCAAGATGCTAATTCAGAAATATTAGATGGTGTTAATAAGTTAAAACAGGATAAAGATCAGGTTGAAAAAAATAAGGAAACCTTAGAAGCGCAAAATCAGGAATTAACTTCTTTAAAAACACAACTTGACGATAAAAAAGATAATTTGAGTTATGATCAAGAAAACAAAAATAATCTCCTTCAGGAAACTAATTCTTCCGAACAGGAATACCAAGCGTTATTAGAAAAAGCAAAGAAAGAACAACTGCAAGCTGAGGCGGAGGTATCAGGAATTGAACAACTTATCCGCCAGAAAATGTCTCAAAAAGATAAGAATATATTAGCTAACGGGAATAATACGATCGCTTGGCCGGTACCCAAGAATCATATTAACACTAAATTTCATGATCCGGATTACCCCTACCGTAATATAATCGGTGAACATCCTGCCATTGATATCAGGGCCAAACAGGGAACTACGGTTACGGCGGCCGCCGATGGTTATGTCGCTAAGGTTAAATTTGATGGCACAAAAAACTATGCCTATATTATGATCATTCATGGTAACGGCCTGGCGACGGTCTATGGACATGTTTCCGCGGTTTATGTCACTCAGGACCAATATGTGACTCAAGGGGAGGCAATTGGCCGCTCGGGGGGTATGCCTGGCGGAATTGGTTCCGGACCATTCACAACCGGACCCCATCTTCATTTTGAAGTTCGTTTAAATGGCTTGCCGGTCGATCCGGAATTATATTTGCCATAATAAACGTCCTTATAAACTTTCAGTTTTGATTAATAAAACAGGCCACTATATTCCAGCGACCTGTTTTTAATTTGACAGTTCTGTCTTTTATTTAATTCTTTAAAGGATGAAATTCTTTTTGTGTCTTTTGCGCATATAAGTCAGAGGCGTGTACATAGCGAGTTGTTGTATCTAATGACTCATGACCCAATAAAACTTGGATAGCGGCTGGATTAGCCCCAGCTTCCGCTAAATACGTGGCAAAACCATGGCGCAATGAATGGGCCGAAGTAGGGACATTAATGCCTAAAATTTCCCGATATTGTTTAATTTTCGACTGTAAATAATTAACTGATATTTTTTTATCCTTTAAAAGTGGGGAATTAAGACCACGATAGGGAATAAAGGCATAAGGTGAATCATCTAAACGAATATCAAAGTAAGCACTAATAATTTTATAAGCGCGAGGCGTTAGATAGACAAATCTTTCTTTCTTACCTTTACCAAGGACAAAAATACGTCCTTCTTTATCAATTTGGTTAATTTTTAAATTTATCAGCTCGGAGATTCTCATTCCAGTCGAAAATAAAACTTCTAACATCGCCCTATTTCTTAAGGCGACTCGCTTATCTTTTTCGATTTTAGAAGGAAATTCAATTAACTTAATTATTTCTAATAATTCCGCTATCTGCGCCTTCTTCTTGACAGTTTTAATCATTTTAATTACATCAGGGGGGAGCGGGGAATCATAGTCCATTTCAATCAAATACTTCAAATAGCTCCTTAGAACCGACAACATGCGGTTAATAGAGTAGGCGCTGAGCCTTTTTTGGCTCTTTTCATTTTGAGCCGTTTTTCGATCAACCGATGTAAGTAGCGCCTTATAGTTTAAAATATCTCTTTTAGTCAGCTTGGAAAAAGATAATTTTGAGTCAACTAAATATTCCTCAAAAACTTTTAAGTCTCGTTCATAATTATATAATGTCTCCGGGGAATAGTTATTAACTTTTAAGTTAAGTAAATAGTCTTCAAGGAGGGGTAGTTGGTCTTTCATATGCTTATATGTCAATTTTGGGGCTGTTTTATGAAATATACTTAACTGAGTATAATATCTCTTACACTCAGTTAATCACAATCTTTTAAATATAACAATACGTAGATAAGGCCTTAACATGGCCATTATAAAGCTAATAACTCAGTATTAGCCCCATTATACGGACTTGTGGTTCAAACATTAAAACAATTTTTACAATCAATAAAAATAGACCGATTGTCACAAGACAAAACACAATAACCGCCATGACAAACAAAAATTTAAAAAAACCTTCCATATAATTAAATTAATTAATAAATATTCGATCACCGTACCTAAGATCTATATAGTTAACTTTACTAAAATTATCCTTTATTTTTTCATTTTTAACAATAATTAGGCGATTTAACTGCTCGGAAGCAATTAATTTAGTATTAAAATAAACGGTTGGACCATTGATAAACTTGACGCTAATTGATCGAAATTCCTGATCGATTTGATAATTTTCAACCTTTAATTCCGGATAAGCGGTAAGCGATTGCGATAAATTTAAAATAAAATTTAGATAATCCGCCGGAATATCTATTCTGTCCTGATTTATTAAAGTAATTGGCGTTTTATTTTCTAAAATAAAATATTTTTTAAGATCATCCGGATTTACAGCAACTTCTTTTATTAAATAAGCATCAGCTGACGAGTAGTAATAAGTACTTCCCTCCTGATAAATAAAGGCGTAAGGTCTTTCAAGAATATTTATTTTAATCGTATGCGGCCATTTAGTTTTAACTTCTACGCCCGCAAAATTAAAATCCTTTAAAATCTCCGTTCTGGCTTTATTTTTATCAAAAAATAAGATATTCATTTCGCTGAATAATAAGAATCTTCTTGCTTTACTTTGGTTAGTGATTATATTCTTCAAGTCGCTCTCCGGATGTCTAGTTAAACCGCTTATTTCAATATTATCAAGATGCCAGAAACTGGAAAATCCAAAAAACCAAAATAATATTATTAAAAGGAGAATGGAAACAATTATAGAGAGATACAAGCTCTTTTTCGTTCTTCCCTTCTTGGTTTTATGAAAAAAAGGATTTCTTAGATTCTTACATTGATAATCTTTTTTTATTTTTTTTCGATAACTTGTTTTAATCATTTTAAAATTAGATATAATTATATAATTTTTCTTCTGATATTAGACTGTAATTTTGCCAGGAATTCATATGGGATAGTCCCGATTTGGTTTGAAATATTTACAATCGAATTTTGATCTTCGGGATTACTGGAAACTACCTTCACAACATCACCAATTCTAACCGGGCGATTGATTTCTAAGCAGGTTAGATTCATGCAAACTCGACCGGCGACTGGAGCGTAAAAATCACCACTTTTATCTTCAACTAAAAATCTGGCCTGATTTGATAAACGTCTGTCCAGACCCTCAAAATAGCCAAATGGAATAACAGCAATCAAAACATCATTGTTTGCTTGATAGGTTTCGTTATATGAAACCGTCTCTCCCTTTTTAAGTTCCTGAAGAGAAACAATGTGGGAAAAAATCTGCAAGGCGGGCTGAAGTTCGACATTCTTATTGTTTAAGCTTTTAATCGTGGAATATCCATAAAGTGATAAGCCGGCCCGATAAGCGGTCAGCAGTTTATTATTAAGAGATAGGATGGCTGCGGAATTACCAAGATGCACATAACGCGGAAAAAAACCGGCCGTTTTTAGCACGGCTAAGTCGTCTAAAAATAAATTTTCTTGTTCAATGTTTAAAGGTGATTTTTGATCGTCGGCGGAGGCGAGATGAGAGCAAAGACCGACAACATCGACTCTCTCTAAGTAACGCTGATTTTCTTTAATAAATAGAGCCAAATTTTTAATTCCCTCGCGATTCATGCCGGAATTGACAAATAAATGAATCCTAGCTCTCTTCCCGTACCGGGAAATATATTTTAAGGTATCACTGTTATAAATAACAAAATCAGTTTTCGATAAACGTGTATATTTATAAGTATCAATCGGCATTTCTCCTAAAATTAAAACTCGTCCTTTAAAATTACGATAAACAATCTGGGCCTCCGGAAATGAGTCGACAATAACCATCGAGGCGCTCGTTTTATTTAATATTCTACACATTTCCTTTAATCCATGACCGTAAGCGTTAGACTTTAAGACGGGGAAAATTACCGCTTCTTTTTGTAAGCTCTTTAAATAGTTAAAATTGGAAATAATTTTATTTCCATCTACTTCAATTTCATTTAAAGTATCGTATTTCGGTTTCAATATTTTTCGTAATATATTTATCATAAAAATTTCTATTTAGAAACCTCGCCCTGGCCTTTATTTATTGTATCATAAAATAAATTTGTATCGGGACTTACCGAGTCTTCATTAATTTTGATTTTATCCCCCGAAATTTCCTGGGCGCTATAATGAGCGGAGCTTAACAGGGGTAGTATTTTGTCAGTCTGATTGGCGGTTGGAATAAGCTGAACTTCAAAGCCAATTCGATAATCGGATAAATTCGCTTCAACAAGCGGAATGCGCCAAATAAGTTCTCTCGAGTCTTTATTGTAATTATAATCGCCGGAAAGAACCGAGCGATTGCCGGTAATCTCAACCCCCTTTGGCAGTCGTGCGCTATAGACAAAATCACTAAAATTTCCATCCGCTTTCGCTTCGACAAAAATCCAGTAATTAGTCGGTAAACCGACGAGAGGCGGTAAGGGGCCGGCTCCGAGCTGATCACCCTGCGGACTATTATAATACGCACGCGCCTCCACGCTGAGAACGGAAGCGATCCTTACTATAGGCAAATTAATTTCAGAAGTGAAATTTTGATTATTAATCGAATAGCTATCATTTAAACTCCAGTTAATTTCTTTAGAATCGTTATTTTTATTTTTAAAATATACTTTAAGATTAATCTCCCGTTTCGAATTTGCGGCCAAGTCGGGTAAAATCAAATCTGTGTCATTGATTAAAATATCGGTATCGGTTTTATTAATTAGCTCAACTCGGTTAATAGAAAAATCATTTAATAAAACAGAAAATTTTAATTCTAATTTATTAAGGGCACGGTCATTATTATTAGTCAGAATAATTTTTAAATTAACCCCATCTTCAATATTTGCGCTTGATGTCGCTAAGCTTGTCTCAATATTAAGCGGCGGATTATTTAAATCAATCGGCGTGTTTGCGACCGTTGAACTAAGAGAATTATTTAAATTTAAAGCAGGTTTATAAATTGACAAACCGGCAAGTAAAGCCAATAGAGTAAAAATAAGCACTAAAAATAGTAAATCTAAAATTAAGTGCCATTTATTTTTATTATAAAATCGTTCCCAACGATATTGCCAATGATGATTGATTAATTTTAACATATATTAATATAAATTTTTAATACCCGCTAAGATCTCAAGTGCTCCGTCCTCGTTAACATCGGAAACACTTACTCTTACTCCGGCGTGAAAGCTGGTATCATAAGCCATGAAACTTGTTTCTAAATTCCCTTTATAATCGAAGATTTTTATTTGTGGCCCGCCGCCTTGACCCGGCGCGGTAACAATTTCCGAAAATCCCGTATTATGAAAATCGCCAGTTGCTAAATTAACACCACCTTTGAAATCCTGGGCGTAGGCCAGAAAACTATTTTTTAATTTCCCGTCCAAAGAAAATATTTTAATCAGGGGTTCAGTCCCCTGACCCGGCGCGGTGATAATTTCTAAAGATCCGTCTCCGTCAACATCCGCTAAGGCCACATTAACGCCGGTATTTAAATTTTTATCATAAGCGAAAAAAGAGTTCCGCAACTTACCATCAAGTGTGAAAAGCCTGACTTGAGGGCCGCCCTTGTCCTTAGGTCCGACTAAGACATAGCTATAATAAGAATCTTTAAAATTTGTCGCTATGTTTAATGCAGTTTTAAAATATTTATTATACGCCAGAAATGAATATACTAACTTGCCATTTTTTGAAAGATTAATTTTTCCGGTATCAGCACTAACATCTAATTCCGAATCATCGCTTGTTGAATTAGAAACAATTTCACTGGAACCCGGAAAATTTCCTAGATAAGAAAAGAAACCGGTTCTTTCTTGATTTCCCGAATAATTATACATCCGGAAATAATAACCGTTTGTAAATGGACTATTAACAATAAGGGTATTTCTCTTTAATAAAACTATTCCGTCTTGAGGGGCTATCTTTAGATAATTGATTCTTAAACCGTTATTAATTAGCGGATCTTGTTCGCCTTTTATTTTCTCTAAATTTTCTTTCAAAAATAGGGGACGCTGTTCTTGATTGGTTGAATTTACGATTACACTTCCATATTTAAAATCGCGTCTCCATAAACCGGCCTGTAAATTTTGACTATTATTATCGATTAAATTATACGCCTTAGAATAAGCTGGTCCAAGATTTACATTATATTCATCATACCACCAGGTCTGGCCATGGTTAGTAACATCATAATCATAACTGTAATAGCCTTCGCCTAAAAGAGCGCTGGTTAACCCGTAACGAAAATGCTGATAGTTTCCCTGGTTCTTATCGTAAACATTAATTAGGGGCAACGCGGGACTTAAACTATTTTCCGGCATTTTAAAGTATGTTTCAATTGAGCCGGACCAAGTGCCGCCATTTTCCCAATTAGAAGGAAAATCCTCAAGCATCATTCCGTTTAGCAATTTATTGTAGCCGTTATAAACACGACCGTTGCCGACGATCAGAAATTGATCGCCACACAATTCTCTTGTTTTTGTTAATATTTTTTTAACTCCCTCCGACCATAAATCATTAGCCTGGGTAATAGAGTCCTTAATACCGTCATTATTCAAATCAAGATTATTACTGTTAATCCAGGCAACATCGCCCCAAATATTATCATAAAAAACACCATCCCATAAACCGCTTTTGGCAATTTTTGAAGCGACAAATTCTGGCAAGTAATCATTAAAAAGTTTTCCCTCTGAATTTTTTCCTGCTCCCGAACTGACATTAAGCATAGCTGTCTCCGGCCAATTAGAAACCTTATTTCCTGAAGTGTCATGTAGATACCAGGCCGGAATAATGCCGCTATTTAAATCCTGGCGCATATAAGCTTGATTGTAATCATCGATATTTTGGATAATTTCTTCGGATGTAATATAGGCAAGAATAATGATATTCGGATTAAGCTCTCTGATTTTTAAAATCTGGGATTTGCTATTTTCGGCCGCTTCCATATCCAAAACTAAAACATCCCATTTTGATAACTCGGCGGCCTCAGAATCACTTATTTCCCATTTCAGAAAGTAATTTAATAAACGGGGATAAGTATTTTTAAGCGTCGCGGCATTAGTAGAACAAGGTATTAAAATAATTATCAGCAAGAATAGTAATAAAATTTTTTTCATCATTTTAAATCTTAGCGGATATTTTCTTTTTAATAATGGTCATGCCCTTTGGTAAATAATCATGAAGGACCTTTGGTATTTTTACCGAACCGTCTTTTTGTTGATAATTTTCCAAAATAGAAATAAGACATCTAGTAATGGCAATCGCCGTTCCGTTAAGGGTATAAATAAAGTCTTTCTCACCATTATTTTTTGAGTATTTAATATTTAAACCCCGAGACTGGTAATCCGTGCAATTTGAGGTTGAAGTAATTTCCGCCCAAGCGCCCTGTGTGCCGTCACTAGCCGGTTTTCCGGGCATCCAAGCTTCTAAATCAAATGTTCTGATGGACGGAGCGCCTAAATCGGCCGTACAATGATCAATAACCTGGTAAGGAATTTTTAGTCCTTGCCAAATCTCCTCTTCAATACTTAATATTTCCCGGTGCGCTTTTTCGGCTTCCTCCGGTTTAACACATTGGAACATCTCGATTTTTGTAAACTGATGAACGCGAAAAATTCCCTTCGAAAATTTTGAATAACTGCCCGCTTCAGTTCGAAAACAGTGTGATACGGCGACATATTTTCTCGGCAGCGATTCTTCAGGTAAAACTTCGTTTTTATGATAGCCGCCCATAGTAATTTCCGCCGTGCCGATTAGACATAAATCAGAATCATCGATGTTATAAATTTGCGTTGACTCGCCGCGGGGTTTAAAGCCCAGACCTTCGAGAACCTCTCTTTTTGCTAAATCGGGGGTGGTGTAAGGAATAAAGCCGTGTTTAACAGAGATAGCTAAGGCGTATTGAATTAGTGCAAGCTCCAAAAAGGTTAATTCATTTTTTAAATAATAAAACTTAGCGCCGCTAACCTTTGTCGCCCGATCGAAATCAATTAAATCTAGAGATTCGGCTAGTTCGACGTGATCAAGCGGCTCAAAGTCGAACTTTGTCGGTCCTAGATATGTTTTTAGAACCGGATTATCATTTTCATCGCTACTGACTTTAACATCCGAGTGAGTCAGATTTGGAACGGCCATTAAGAGTTCTTTAAAACTAATTTCTTTATTGTTAAGTTCGTCTTCTTTAGACTTTAAATCTTCGCCCAATTTTTTCATTTTTTCTATAATCTCCGGCGTCGGTTTTGTCTTTGATATTTTATTACGTTCCGCCCGTGCTTTTTCCGTTAAAGTTTTTAAGTCTCTGACTTCGAGATCGAGGCTTAAAAGCAAATCAATATCAACCTTCGCTAAACGGTTTTGGCAATTAGCTTTTATCATTTCGGCATTATCTCTGATCAATTTTATATCTAGCATATATTTATTTGAAATATTTAATTTATAACTTGGCCACCAAAAGTTTTTAGTAAGTCACTCATCAATCCGGACGTGGGGGATTTTGCCGCCGAATCCGCAGGAGTGGAAGACAGAGATTCTTTAGTATTATCGTCTTTTTGGATTTCAAGATTATCATCGATTAAGGAACTAAAACTGATAACTGCGTTATAAACTTCAGCTAAAGTGTTTTCAACTATCGCTCGAATACTAGTATCATTCATCCGGTCCTGGTGAAATTTATATTTAAAAACTAAAGTTAGATTGCCATTATTAATTTCTTGCGGCTGAGAATTTTGTAAAACAAAAGACAGTGAGTGATTATATTTTTTAATTTTGACCAAAAATTCCGGCCATTTTTCCATCACCATAATATGATTCAGACTAAGATCAGATTTATTCAATACCGTATTAGTCTGCGTACTATTTATTTTAGTTAAAGATTGTTCTCCTGAAACGGCCGACGTGACCGTATCTTTAGCGGGCATTGTCGGGCGGACTGCTATCGAAGAGCCGGAAAATGAAGTTTGAACCGACAAGCATAACTCCATGACTGCTAACTCTAAAGGCAATTGGGTAATCAAGGTATTATGATTGTCATTATATGACATTAAAAATCTTTTCATGTAGGAGAGGAGCTGGGTCCAGTCAAGGCTAGACGCGACTGAATTTAATTTTAACTCAAGACTCTCACCTAAATCTAAACCGAGATTGGCCGCTAAACCTGGGTTTAATTTATTAAGCATTATTTTGCGCAATAAATTAATTATTTCAGCATTGAAATTTTTTAAATTAGCGCCATTATCAATTAAATTGTTTATTAAGATAATCGCTTTAGCCGCGTCCTTACGGCCCAATGATTCTAGTAAATCAATCGCCTCATAACTATTATAATGCGGCATAACTAATTCTGCTTGTTCAAGACTGATTGTTTTATCGCCTAAAGAAAAGATTTGACCAAGCAAGCTCTCCGCATCGCGTAAATGGCCTCCGGAACGACGAGCGATACTTTCTAAAACCTCTTGATCGACTGTTACTTTTTCCGCTTGCGCGATTAAAGTTAACTTTTTGACAATATCAGAGACGCTAATTCTCTTAAAATCAAACCGCTGACAGCGAGAAATAATAGTGTTGGGAACTTTTTGAATTTCCGTCGTACATAAAATAAAAACAACGTAAGTAGGCGGCTCTTCAACTATTTTTAATAAGGCGTTAAAAGCCGAGATCGATAACATGTGCACTTCATCAATAATAAAAACTTTGAATTTGGTATTATTCGGAGCGATTCGGGAAAAGGCAATTATATTCTCGCGAACATTATCAACGCCGGTATTGGAGGCCGCATCAATTTCAATAACATCGAGATTTGATCCGTTTGTTATACTTAAACAGCTAGCGCATTTATTACAGGGTTCAAATTCATTTTCTTTACGTTTTTCGCAATTTAAAGCTTTGGCTAAAACACGAGCTAAGGTCGTTTTACCGACCGCCCGCGGCCCGCAAAATAAGTAAGCTTGCGCCTGCTGGTTGGTGCTTAATTCATTCTGCAGAGTAACTTTAATATGATTCTGACCAAGAACTTCGGAAAAATTTTGGGGGCGATATTCGCGATATAGGGTTGGCATAATAAGCAATTATTAATTTTTAATACTGGTGCGGCGCTTGATTTCCGCTTCGACCAAAAGACTATTTTGACCGTATTTTAAACGACTAAGCGATCGAACTTTAGAAGCAATTTCCGGACGTTTAATTCCCAGAAGCGGCCAGATCGTTTTTAGGGAAAATGGTCGAGCCGCGCTATTATCGACTAATAACTTCAAACACGCCATGCCCTTATCAATGTTAATCAAATCATATTCGTTAAAGACCGGGGCAAACTCTTTAACCAAAAACTCGGCATCTTCTGAACCGATTTTAAAACTAATCATCGTCCCGACGTTGCCGAATACCGCATCTTTAATTTCTGTATTATTGTTTTTACTGAGCTGTCCAATATATTGATGGGCGATAACTAAATTAAGGGCATATTTTCGAGCTTCTGATAATATCTGGCAGATTGAATTAGTTGTAAAGTTTTGAAATTCATCAATATACAAATAGAAATCCTTACGTTCCGAACTTGGCATGTCCGTCCTGGATAACGCGGCCATTAAAATTTTGCCGACCAAAATCATGCCTAATAAATAGGCGTTCATCTCGCCAACAACTCCCTTCGGCAAATCAATTAATAATATTTTTTGTTTGTCCATTACTTCGCGCAGATTAAAAGCGCTTTCCTGCTGCCCGATAATCGGGCGCATCATATCATTTGAAATGAATGAGGTAAGCTTTGAAGTAATGTAAGGAACAATATTTGCTAGGGCCGCTTCCCCGCCTGCCTTCTCCGCTTCCTTGCGCCAAAAGTCGACAACCGGTTGATTCTTACATCGCGATAATTTTAATTTTCTAAAATCTTCATCCGCTAATACTTTTGGTATTTCCATTAAAGTTGACCCACTTTCCGGATCATCCATGATTAGAAGCATCGCGTTTCTCATATACTGTTCGAACATCGGACCGCCCGTTGCTTTTAAATCATATAGTTTATCAAAAATACCGATCATTTCATTAATAACAAAACTCTTTTGTTCTGGATAACGAGGATCATATTCTAATAAATTTAAAGCCATCGGCCTTTCTAAATCTCCTGGTGAAAAAACAATAACATCCTCGGCTCGCTCCGGGGGAATCCTATCTAAAATATCGGAGATTAAATCGCCGTGCGGATCAATAACACAAACGCCTTCCCCGTTCTGAATGTCTTGAACGGCCATGTTACAAAGTAAAACGGATTTACCGACGCCGGATTTACCGACAATATAAGTATGTCTTCTTCGATCGGGACGAGCGATTCGAATTTCTCTTCTGACGCCGCGGTAAACGTTTTCCCCTAAGGAAATTCCTTCCTCGGGTAAAGTCGCCGGAGCTGGAGCCATTTTTGAAGTAAGCCAAACGATATTAGGAGTTTCCGTTCCTTTAAGGGGCAAATGAAATAGGCTGGTCAATTCTTCGGTTCCTAATAAAAAACTTAAATTATCCTTAAAACGACGATAAATAAAATCATCGATAATACCGTGCTGGTTTCCTTTATAAATTTGGGAAAAATTATTTCCGTAGTTATAATTATTGTATTCGTTATAGACGTTTGATAAGTTTTCAAGATAGTAAGCCGCCTTCTCTTTAGTTTCAGCACAAGACACCAAGCGTAAGTTAACCTCTAAACCGGCCTTAAGATTTTTTTCTTCAATCATCTTTAACATATCCTGCTCAACCTGAGTTAAATACTTCATTGTTTGCATGCCTGGCTGTTGCGACTTTTGCGAGGCGGCCTTGGGCGGAAAAAAAGCGTAGTACAAAGCCCAAAAAGGATTACTGGCTCTTAAACCATGCCAGACCGAACCGCAGCGATTAATCATATTTGAAGTTCTTTTACTGGCTTTATGCCAGGAACTTGGCGCGCTTCTGACAATATATTGGATAGCAATGCTTTCATTTTTATCTAATTTTGATAATACGTTAATAATTGAATTAAGCGGATCAACCATCATCTTTTCGTATGTTTTTAATGACAGGACGAATTTATTTTTCGTTTTTAAATACGCCGCGGCCACGTAGCCACGTGAATTAAAAGAGTTGTAATCCAAAACTTCTTCTAAAACGGCATCCGGATAGTGAGCGGTTATTTGCTTTTCCAGATATAGAGCGTGTCGCTCGGGCGCAACCGCATAAAAATAAATCTTACCGTGCTCGGCGACTATTTCAAAAGAAAAGTGATCATCTCGGCCTAAAAACCAACTCATAAAACCATGTTGAGCTTTTAGTCCGCCGATGGACGCAAATATTGTCTCCCCTTTAGCGATTTCTTCTTTTAACTGCTGAGGAGTTGTTTCCTTATCTTCATCTTTTGGTTTTTCTTTTGGGAGTTTGATTAGAAAAAGTTTATGCTTAAAGTGACGACGACCTAAACCGAAAATTTTAATAATTTTTTTGGTGATAACCAAAAGAATTAACAAAAAAAGAAGGGCGGAAGCGCTTATTAAAATTATTATCTGGTAAATATATGTACTCTGATCCATAAATTTTACTTATCTTTTAAACGCATAATCCTATCCGCTTTTATTTTTACCTCTTGTTCTAAAAAAAACTTATTAATTCCGACCACCAGAGAAAGCCATTTTCTAATCAAGGAAATTATTTTATTAATTTTAATCCTAGTTTCATTAAGCAGTTCATTAATTTTTAAGACTGTTTCCTCGCCTTTTTTCTTAAAAATTTTTTGCTCGGCGGGTTTCATCTTTAAAAATACTTCATTTAGACCGTCCGATAGAATACTGTCGATTTCTTGAATTCGTTTCTGCTGATAAGTGATTGCCACCGGAGTTTTAACAGGAGAGTTAATATTAATAATTTCGGGAGCGGGTTTTAGCTCCGATTTCTTCTCACCCGAAGACGAAATGTTTTCAATTTTTTTTTCGGGACTAATTATTTTTTCCCGCGCATTTTTTAAGTTGGATAAATTTTCAAGATTTATCCTTTCTATTTTTTGCGTCTCGGCCATATTATTTTAATAAATGACAATAATAAATATTAGTTTGTCGAGATTGCCTCAACGGGACAATTTTCCGCCGCATTCTTGGCACAGTCAGTTATTTCATTCTTAATAACCTCCGCTTTACCGTCATGATTCATGGTGAATGTTTCCGGACACAAACCGGCGCACATTCCACATCCAATACACTTCTTTTGATTAACTTTTACCATATTGTTTATATTAATAATTTAGCTAATTTTTATATGTTTATTATAACATATTTTAAAATAAATGAAATAAATTTTACGGTTTTAAAAAGCCCTAAATTTAAGTTAAATAATGGCCCGCAGATATATTTGACAATTATTAATTCTTTTGTTATATTAAGAAAATAAAAGTAAAATATTAAGTAAAATAACAGATTAAAGACGAGCTAATTAGGCTGGTTTTTTGTCTGCTTCAAATTAGATATGGCACATAAGAAAGCTGCCGGCTCAACCTCCTTAGGCCGCGAATCAGAAAGTAAGCGTTTAGGAATTAAACTAACTGATGGCGAATGGGCAAAAATCGGCTCAATTATCATTAGACAGCGCGGTACTAAATATCACCCTGGCTTAAACGTCAAAAAGGGTAAAGATGACACATTATTTGCAATGTGCGAGGGTTTTGTCAAATATAGTACTAAAAAGCTTAGAAAATTTGATAATTCCCTAAAAACTTGTAAAATTGTTAGCGTTTTAGTTGCTTCAGCCGAAAAACCAGCCCCAGATCATAAATTAAGAGCTAAAAAGACCCCAGCAAAACCGGGCGCTACAATTAGAACATCCGTCTTCAAGACTTCCGCCAAACGTAACTTGGCTCGAGCTAAAAAATTAAACGAAAGAAAGGTTCGAAAGGCGACAAAAGTTGTTAAGAAATAAGACAAAACTAAAAAATTGCATTTAAAAAAACAGCTCCGAGAGGGGCTGTTTTGTTAAGCTTTTTACGTTCCAAAAGGCAAATTACTTCCTTTTTTGATCTAATGTACTGAGATACAATCTTTCATGAAATAATTGCTGCATCTCTTTTGCGTCAGAAACAGGCAGGCTATAAAATCCGGGCGAACTAATTTTTAGTTTATCAATAATTTTTTTTGTTATCTCCAGGGCGGTTTGAGATTCGTTAAATTCATTTTGCAATAATTTAAAACGTTCTAGTTGTTCTTCTTCCTGTTCTTTAAAATTATTTTCCGCATTTATTAACCCACTCTCCAATTTATCAATCTTTCGTTGCCACAATTCTTTAACTTTTTCAAAATCTTCGTTATTATGCGAACCCACGTCATTTTTGATTTGTTCCATATTTTCATTTCTCATATTTTTAAGATTATTTATATATCCAAAAGCGATAAAATAAGAAATTCCAAGAAGTCATTAAAATTATACAAGCCAGTCTAACTAAAAGATAATTAAAACCCATTTTTTCATTAAATATCCACATGCAGGAAACAGCAAAAAAATAGTTACCGGTCTGTAAAACAAAAAAACGGATTATTTGGGTATGAGAGGCACTTTTATTTTCTTCAAAAGACCAATATTTATTGATAAAAAACACATAATTAAGGATCAAAATCTGGTTAATGATAACTGCGACAACCGGGCGGATATGAAGATATTCTTTCAAAAATATCAAAGATAATATATCTAAAACCACTGCCGAAACCCCAGTTATAAAATATCTAAATAACTGTTTTTTATGCTTAACTACTAATTTACTAAGTTTTAGAAGCATGATTTATTTTCCTTTACAAACTCTAATAAATTCGACAAACAAAGGGTGGGGCGCTAAAGGCCGAGAAATATATTCAGGATGGAATTGAACCCCAATAAAAAAAGGATGGTCTTTAATTTCAATCGCCTCGACAATTTCACCGTTTGGCGACGTCCCGGCAATTGTCAGCCCCAAATTTTTAAATACTTCTCGGTAGTCATTGTTAAATTCATAACGATGGCGATGTCGTTCGGAAACAACTTTCTGATCACTAAATTTCTTATAAGCCTTAGCTAAATGAGTGTTTGGAACAATCGCACAGGGCCAGCCGCCGAGACGAATTGTCCCGCCATATCCTTTCTCCGCAATCAACTTTTCTTGTCCGGGCATAATGTGAATAACCGGATTTTTTGTCTTCGGGTTAACTTCTGAGGAATTTGCGTCTTTTAAATTTGCGACGTTACGGGCAAATTCAATCACCGCCATTTGCATTCCGTAGCAAAGACCGAAATAGGGGACATTATTTTCTCGACAGTATTTAATTGTTTCAATTTTTCCTTCCGAACCGCGTCCGCCCCAGCCTTGAGGGACGATAATGCCGTCTAAACCCTTTAAAACCTTGCTTCCATTCTTCTCGACATCCTCGGCGCTTAACCAATGAATCTTAGTATGGCACTTATTAAAAGCACTGGCATGTCTGATTGCTTCAATAACCGAAATATAAGAATCCCCAAAAGAAAAATCGCCGCTAGCAAAATATTTACCGACAATACCGATATTTAATTCCGGCGACTTTATTTTTGAGTCTGTCACCATTTTTTGCCAGTCGTTGTTATTATTTTTTGCACCTTGGGGTAGACCTAATCTTTCTAAAATTTTATCCCCCAAATTATCTTTTTCAAAATTAAGAGGAATATCGTAAATTGAATCAGCATCGGGTGCGGCAATAACACAATCTAGCGCAACATTACAATTAATCGATAATTTTTCACGGCGAGCCTGGTCAATCGGTTTTTCCGCCCGAGCAACTATAAAATCAGGTTGTATACCCGCACTCTGCAAATTTCGAACGGCATGCTGGGTCGGTTTAGTCTTCATCTCTCCAATCATGTTAGGAATTGGTAAATATGAAACAACGACGAATAAAACATCTTTAGGATGAAATAACTTCATCACTCTGGCGGCTTCTAAAAACAACAAATTTTCATATTCACCAACCGTGCCCCCGATTTCTATGATCATAATTTCAGCTCCGGTTTTAACTACCGCCTTTTCAATCCGATCTCTTATTTCTTGGGGAATATGCGGCACGACTTGGACGCACTTCCCCTGATATTCAAGATTTCTTTCCCGTAAAATCACACTTTGATAAACTCGTCCAGTCGTCATGTAATTCTCACGATAAATATTTTTACCCAAAAATCTCTCATAATTACCAATATCCTGATCGGTTTCGTCGCCATCCTCGGTGACAAATACCTCGCCGTGTTCAATCGGGTTCATTGTTCCGGCATCAACATTAATATAGGGATCCATTTTTATAGCGCTAACGTTATAACCACGAGCTTGGAGGATCTCTCCGATTGATGCCGTTGTCACGCCTTTACCGACGCCGGACATTACACCGCCAACTACAAAAATGTATTTAGTTAGTTTTTCCTTCTTAACCTTTTTAACAGGTTTTTTTACAGACATAGATATTGGCAATTAAATATTATATTTATTTTTTAACCGGAACCGCTATTTTTACATCTTTAGCTTTTAATATTTCCAGGGCCTTATTCAGTTGCGGATCGAGATTTTTATTTAAATCGTCTTCAGTCATTATTACTTCAACCTGCGGCTTAATTCCTTTCTCATTAATTGCCTCGCCGGCCGGAGTTAACCATTTGGCGATTGTAACCTTAAGAGAGGACCCGTCGCTTAAAGTCTGAAGGGTTTGAACGGACCCTTTTCCAAAACTAGTTTCACCAACAATGGTGGCTTTTTTGTAATCTCTCAAGGCACCCGCTAATATTTCTGAAGCCGAAGCACTGCCGCCATTAATTAAAACAACGGTTTTAAAATTCTTCAAACGGGCTTTGCCGTTGGAGGCATATTCATTTCTTTTATTGCCGTTAAACTGTTCGGCAACCACCGGACCGCCCTCAATCCATTCACTGGCCAAAGCGACTGCAGTATCAAGATATCCGCCCGGATCATTTCTTAAATCAAGAACAATTCCTTTCGGGTTTTTTAAAACGGCTTGTTGAACGGCTGTATCAAATAATCCGGCCGTATCATCATTAAAATTAGTTACTTTAATAATCATAATTCCATCCGGACGAAATTCCGTTTTAACACTTTTAACAACGATTACATTTCTGGTAATCGAGATATCTTTTGGCTTATCTTTACCGCGAATAATCGTCAAAGTAACTTTTGTGTCTTTTGGTCCGCGAATTTTATTTACCGCTTCATCGACCGTCAAACCTAATGCCGAAACGCCATCAATCGCATAAATTTTGTCTCCGGCCAAAATACCTGCTTTTTGGGCGGGCATACCGTCAAGCGGAGCAATAATGGTAATAATGTCATTACGCATCCCAACCTCCGCGCCAATTCCTTCAAAAGTACCCGCTAAATCATCGGAAAATTGCTTAGCCTCCGTCGGGTCCATAAAAACGGTATAAGGATCTTTAGTGGCGGCGGCCATTCCTTTTAGAGAACCGTAAAACAAATCTTTATCACTTAATTTATTTTTATCAACAAAATTAGTTTTCAAACTATCCCAAACCTCAGAGTATAAATTAAAATCAAACTTATCATCATTAGATGTTCCAACCGTTGATGAGGCTGTCGCCGCGTCCTGAGAGTAGGCAAGCATCTTAGCATTCAAAGAAGCTAAATTATGATCAAGGGAATTTTTTGATTCACCGAAGTAATAACCCGCCCCGTAAACGACAGCTAAAATAACTAATAATAAAACTCCGGCGCCAATCTTATTCTTTTTGATATTACCAAACATAATTTTATATTTAATTTCTAATAATTAATACTTTTTGAACCTCTCTTAAGTCTAAAATTTTTGATGCTTTGTGCCGACGACAGACACCGGCGTCGACTACTAAATCTGGCTGATCCGATTGTGATGGAAAATAATTATTTATTTCCATCAGATTACTAACGACCGGCTCGCCGGTTAAATTTAAACTGGTAGAGACGATTGGAAAACCAACTTCTTTTATTATTTTAATTAAAAAAACTGATTTAGGCAAACGGGCTGCCAGACCATCGGAGTCTCCGGTTAAAATAGACGGTAATTTACGGCGATGTTTTAAAATTACCGTCGTGGGGCGATTATTTAAACTCCAAATTTTTTTTATTTTTTTTTCTTGTTCTGACGATATATAGACATAATCATTGAGCATCTTTATATCCGAAACTAAAATTGATAAGGGCTTGTTATTGCTATTCCCTTTTAAGCGTTTAATCCGATTAATCGCTTTTTGATCATTGGCCAAACAACTCAGGCCGTAAATAGTGTCGGTTGGAATTACTAAAACCTGCCCTTTTTTTAAAGCGTTAACAATTAACTTTATTTCAACCGCGGTTATTTTATTTAAATTTACTTTTAATGATTTCATGGAAGCGTTTTGATCTTTATTTCCTTATTAGATAACCGATTGGAGCGCTTTTAAGGCCGCCGGCAAAAAAGGCATTACTATATTTGTTATATGCAGCAAAAGAGGGGCGACTTTTGAAAGAGTTAATTCATGGCCGATATAATTAGTTACCAGTGTATATCGAGAAGCGACAAAAATAATTAAACCTAAGAATAATGATCCCTCAATAAAACCAAGCAAGCCGCCTAAGATGTTATTAATGTATTTACTGCCCGGAATAATCGCAATAAAATTAAAAAACTTTTCGATTAAGAAAAACGCCAAATAAATTAAACGGGTAACAACAATAAATAATAAAATAAAGGCAATAATTTTACCGATGTTTTCATGACCCTTGGCAAAATCGGCTCCCCATTGAAAAACTAATAAATAATAATGGCTCGCGATATAGGCGCCGATAACTAACCCGACTAAGCGTCCGAGAAGCCTAATCAAACCTTTTGATAAACCGCTAAAGGTAAAAAGACCTAAAATGACAATTAAAATGAGGTCAAAAGTCGACATATGTTTTTAAATACGGGGAAATAAAATTTCTCCTTTTTTTATATTTAAAGCGCTAAATTGCGCCTGAATTTTTTTTGCACTCTCGGGAATAAAAGGTTCTAACAAGTAGGCGATATTTAAAATATTTTGCGCCAGTGGTTTTAATATCGCGGCAATTTCTTCTTTATCGGTCAGCTTCCAGGGCGTTGTTTTACTTAAATGCTCGTCACAAAGACGAATCATACTCCAAATAACCTGTAAGGCGTCATTAAACTGGTATAAAGCCATTTCTTTTTCAAAAGAAATGTTAATATTTGATTTATCAGAATTTAAAAATAATTTATTTTCTAAATCAACTTCCAATCCGGTCTCAATTTCATTTTTTTCTAATAAGTTGGAAACACGAGCCACCAGATTTCCCAGACCATTCGCCAAATCGGCGTTATATTTTAATTGAAACTTTTCTTCCGAATAATCCCCGTCTTCAAAAGGCGACATCTCTGAAAGTAAATAATATCTGACCGCATCACTTCCGAATTTATCGACTAACTCATAGGGGTCGATTGAATTTCCGGCACTTTTACTTATTTTTTGTCCGTTAATCGTTAGGAAACCAAAAACTAAGATTTGCTCTGAACTTGGCAATCCGGCCGACATTAACATTGTCTGCCACATCGCGCTTTGCGGTCTTAAGTTATCTTTTCCGCAAACCTGCAGACCTGGCCAAAACTTTTTATAGTTTCCGTCGGTGTCAGTTTCATTATCCGGCCAACCCAAACAGGAAATATAATTAACCAGCGCATCAAACCAAACATACATAACCTGGGTGTCATCACCAGGTACATCTATTCCGTGGGGCATTTTTGACTTTTGGCGCGAAACGCTAAAATCTTGCAAACCGGATTCAACAAAATTTTTCACTTCCTTTAAACGATGCGCCGGAACGACAAAATCTTTTTTTGCTTCATAAAGCGCTAAAAGTTTTTCTTGATACTTTGAAAAACGGAAAAAATAATTTTCTTCATCAATAATTTCTAATTCGGCATTTGGATGAAGAGGACAATGGCCATTTACTAAATCCGAATCGGTTTTTTCCATCTCACAACCGACGCAGTACTTCACTTGATAATTTTTTTTATATATATCACCGTTAGCATCGCAACGACGCCAAAATTCCTGGGCCGCTTTAATGTGATTTTCGTCCGTTGTTCTGATAAAATTTGTGTAACTTAAATTTAGTTTTTCTTTTAAGGGCCGAAACTTCTCCGAATACATATCACAATATTCCTGAACCGGCATCTTGGCATCCACCGCTTTTTGATAAATTTTTAAACCATGTTCATCGGTTCCAGTATTAAAAAACACCTCCGCCCCGCGCTGGGACTGATAACGAGCAATAACATCGGCCTTAATAATTTCCGCTGCAAAACCAATATGCGGCTCGGAATTAATATAAGGCAGGGTGGTGGTGATATAGAAATTTTTCTTATTTGACATTTGTTTAGATTTAAAGAGGTCTCGCCTCTTTTTTATTTTTTAATAATAACGACAAATTCTCCCTTTAAATTATTCGGATCTTTCATTAATTCCGCCAGAATTTCTTCAGCACTTCCCTCATAAAGACTTTCAAACATTTTTGTTAACTCTCGACAAACCGTGACCTTATACGGATTTTTATTGGTATTAAACTTTTCTAATTCTTCTAATAATTTAACAATTCGATGTTTTGATTCGTAAACAATAACTGGATATTCGCTTCCGCTAATTTCTTTTAACATCGTTTGTCTTCCCTTTTTGTTCGGTAAAAAACCTAAAAAAAGAAAGCGATCTAGACCAGTGCCGGAAATTGAAACAGCGGTTGTTAAGGCCGCCGGACCCGGGACACTTTCAATTTTAACCTCCGTATCCGTGCCTTCTGAATCAATAAACTCTTTACGAACAATGGAAACTAATTTTCCGCCCGGGTCAGAAATTCCCGGTGTTCCCGCGTCGGTAACTAGCGCCAAATTTTTTCTATTTCGAAGTAAATCAATAATTCGATCAACTTTTAAATCGCCTGAATGCTGGTGATAAGAAATGGTCGGCGTTTTAATTTCATAGTGGTCTAAAAGTTTACGAGTTACTCGGGTATCTTCACAAAGAACATAATCAACCTCTTTTAAGATCCGTAAAGCTCTTAAAGTCAAGTCTTCTAAGTTACCAATCGGCGTTCCCACCACATATAATATACTCATAATTAATCCATGTTATCGCGACGCTCTCTGACATACTTCGTCCAATCCTCGCCAACCTCAACCAAGACTTTAAAAGGCGCTTCAATAATAAAATCAAAGATAAAAATAAAGACATTAACTTTAGAGATATTATTAGAAAGCCAACGTCCGACGAGAATTATCGGCATGTAGAATAAATCGACCAAAAAAGTAATAATATTCTCTTTACGCTCGACAATCATCAATTCTTTTATTCCCTTCGTAACAATAATACTGAAAAAACTGACAAAAGCCAAAAAGAATAAGAAAATAATTATGCTGACCCAGTTAAAATTTATCGCATTAAGAATTCTAACGATAAAATAAACGGAAACACAAAAAGAAATCGCGTAGATAAAGCTATAGATAAAACTTTTCACCGATTTTCGTCTTATTGGTTTACGCAAATAAATCGGTTGTTTTTTTTCACCGCCTAAAAGCGAAATCTCTTTAATGCCGGAAATTATTTTATTGGTATTATCGTCTTGCGGCAGTCTTGAAGAAAAGACAATAAAAAATAATAAAATGGCCGGAAAACTGATATTTATAGCTAAAGAAATATAATTAAGGGGCTCCCCAAACCATTGAATGGCCGGAATTTCAATCAACAGAACGAAAATGGATTTAGTCAAGAAGATATAAACAATACTGCGCATAGCTGCCCGCCATAAACGATTTTTGGCTTTTACATATTTATCGTTACAAACCTTTTTAAGGGCATTAGTATAAGCTTTCTCGCCGTTCTGAAGCTCGCTATAAATTTTAACCGGATTATTTTCAATCGTTTCGGATAAAATTGAAAAATATAATGAGTAAACTCGAACAATCTTGGTTAATTGCTTAGCCAGAGGATGAACTAATTGTTCCGTGATTGTTTTCCTAAGCTCAATTAAATTTTTAGCCACTTTTTCAATTTGCGAAATTTCATCAGGCGACAAAGTTCCGGTAATACCACTCGGGTTAATTTTTAACCACTCGCCGTTATAATATTTAAATAAAACAAAATTAAGCATTTCCTCGTCAAACTTTAAAAAATTGCGATCAATACTTAAATATATCTGAATCGCCAAATCATCATCATAGGGCAAGTCCGTCGGCAATTTAATATTCTTAGACAGAGAGTCAAACATGTTGTTGACAATTATCTGTTTTATTTTATTCGGCGCTAAATTTTCTTCAATCTCGCAAGCCGCCAAAGAAATTATCCAGGCAGTCAGATGATTTTTTTCATTAATCAAATACTTGGCTTTATTTAAATCGGTGTAAAGACTGATGTCGGTATTAATCTGTAAAGCTAGTTTATTTTTTAAAATTATATATTTTTCCAACAAAGCGGCGGTCTCGCCTATTTTGCTTTCCAAAATCTTATTATTCGGCAAATAACTGCCGCGAATTAACTCGGTTAAAAGATGGTTGGCGATTTTTCCAGCATCCGTTTCCTTAATAACCCCCTCAATCATAATCTGACGACGCAAAATACGCGCAATCGCATTTTTTCTTAAGAGATGTTCTTCGTCATAGTCAACCGCGTTTCTAATTTTTTCATAGAAAAAGGCGACCCGAGAAATCAAAGTCGAAACTTTAATTTTTGGGACATCATCATCGACTTCCTCTTTTTTTGCTTGTTCGCTATAAATGACTTGAAAAAGCTTCTTGGTATTTTCGTTGATTTCCAGAGCCGGATTATCATCCGCTCTTTTAATTAGATTTGGACTAACCATAAAATAATTACTAATTATTGAGGCTAATTACTAATTTATATCTTTTTTCTTGTTAATTATATTCTATATTGTTTTAAGCTAAAAGGCAATTCTAGCCTGAATATCTGCGACTTGACAGTCGTCTTCATATTCTGTAATATTAAGCTAGATTAATGAAGTGACCGAAGAGGTCATTTTTAAATACCAAATTAAGCAAATATGAACAAACTAACGAACTATTTAAAAGATTCTGTGGCTGAGATGAAAAAAGTGACTTGGCCGACAAAAAAAGAAACCTATAACTATACTTTATTAGTTATTGGCCTAGTGGCGGGAGTCGCTATTTTTCTAGGTTTTTGGGATTTTATTTTTAAAACAGGCTTTGAATTTTTTATCAATAAATAATTTAAAGATTAATTTAAGCTTAACTTAAATTTAAGCGATTAATTTTATGGCAAAACAGCTTTTAAACCAAGGTAGACGTTGGTATGTTATTCATACTTACTCCGGCTATGAAGAAAACGTGACCGAAAACCTGAAACAAAGAGTCGAATCTTTAGACATGGAAGACAAGATTTTCAACATTCTTATACCGACAGAAAAGAAAATTAAAATTAAAAACGGGAAAAGAAAGGTCACGGAAGAAAAAATCTTTCCGGGTTATATTTTGGTCGAGATGGAAGTAACGGACGAATCCTGGTATATTGTTCGAAACACTCCGAATGTCACCGGATTTATCGGTACCGGAACAATACCGACTCCGATTAGCGAGGAAGAAATTAAATCATTACAGAAAAGAATGGGGGTTGAAGATCCTAAATTTCAAATTGATGTCGTTGTCGGTACGCCGGTTAAAATTAATGAAGGACCATTTAAGAATATGGAAGGAAAAGTTACAGCTGTCGATGAGGCCAAGGGCAAAGTTAAAGTGTCCGTCTCCATGTTCGGTCGTGAAACACCGGTTGAGTTAGATTTCTTACAAGTAAAGAAAGTTTAAATAAATTAAGACAGCGCTTCTCTGTTCTTAAAATAATGTTTGGGTTAAGCCCAATTTTAAATGAATAAATAATTATATGGCCAAAAAAATAAAAACCAAGATAAAATTACAAATCGTCGGCGGTCAAGCTAATCCTGCTCCTCCAGTCGGTCCGGCTTTAGGTCAACACGGTTTAAACATCGCTGATTTTTGTAAGCAATTTAACGATAAAACTAAAGATCGGATGGGTGAAATAACTCCGGTCGAAATAACCGTTTATGAAGATAGAAGTTTCGACTTTATCCTTAAAACCGCGCCGGCTTCCGTTTTAATCATGAAAGCGGCTAATCTTAAAAAGGGTTCAAGCAAATCTTTAACTGTCAAAGTTGGTTCAATCACCAAGGCTCAACTAGCGGAAATTGCCACTAAAAAGATGCCTGATTTAAATGCCAACGATTTAGAAGCGGCAATGAAGATTATTGCCGGTACGGCTCGTCAAATGGGCGTCGAAATTAAATAATTAATATATTGTGGGAGATCGCTGTTATGAGTCAAGCCTTTGGTTAGACCGATAAAGCGTTCATTATCACCACGACAAAAACAATATGATAAAAGAAAAAAAAGAAGTTAAAAAAGCGTCTTCTAAAAAAGTTGAGAAGGTCGTTAAAAAGGCGAAAAAAGTTGATAATTCCGCTATTTATGAGGTCGCAAAAACCTACAACATTAATGAAGCGCTTGATATTGTTAAGAAATTAAACAAATCGAAATTTGACGCTTCCGTCGAAGCTCATTTTCGTCTAGGTATTAATACTAAAAAGGGCGACCAGCAAGTACGTGGTGCTGTCAGTCTTCCTAACGGAACCGGCAAAAGTGTTAAAGTTTGCGCTTTCGTCTCTCCTGAGAACGAAGCGGCGGTAAGGGCGGCTGGGGCGGACTTTGTCGGTGGCGAAGATTTAATCGCGGAAATCAAGAAAAGCGAAAAAACTGACTTTCAAGTGGCAATTGCTGAACCTCTACTAATGAAGAATCTCGCCATGATTGCGAAAATATTAGGAACCAGAGGATTAATGCCTTCCCCTAAAAACGATACAGTGACCACTAATCCAGCTAAGACGGTTGAAGAGTTAAAGAAAGGTAAAATTAGCTTCAAAAATGACGATACTGGAAATGTTCATGCGGTAATCGGTAAAGTTAGTTTTACGAGCGAAAAATTATCCGAGAACTACAAAACCTTAGTTGATGTTATTCGAAAAGCCAAACCAGCGGCCGCTAAAGGCGCTTTTATTAAGAATGTGAGCATCTCAGCCTCAATGACTCCGGGCGTAAAAGTTGTTATTTCGTAATTAAAGTATAACAGAATAAATTAAAATAGAGCCTTTTGGGCTCTATTTTTTTAAGCTCATAACGAAAATATTAGCTTTCTTCGATCTTTCTGGTAATCTTTAGGGTGACCCGTTTCATGATCTGAATATATATAAAATAGATAATTATTAGCGCGAGAGCAATACCGATAGCAATATTTTGTCCGTCATCAATTATTTGACTTAGCTTTACATAAGCACGTCCCGAAAAGTAGCCCAGGAGTGCAAAAAAAAGTGATTTTGGAATTGCCACGCTTAGAGCCGGTTTTAAAAATTTTTTAAATTTTGGCCTAGCCGCACCAATGACTACAATTCCAATGCCGCCAATTAACGGCGATAACTTTATAAAGACAATCGTTTTAAAAATATGAATCCTTAATAGATTTTCAATCTTCGAAATTTTGAGTTCAGTTAGACCAAAATATCTAAAGAATGGAGAATGAATTAAGGTATGAAGCATGTAACCGATACCATAATACAAAAAATCGCCGCCAATATCTCCAATAAAAGATAAGCCTAATATAATAAAAATATTAAAATAACCAAGCGCAGCCGCCACTCCCGCCGCAATGGTGATTAATGGCCCTTCTACAGTCGCAAAAAATAAAACTATCCAATAGCCGTGTTTTATCACCCAAGGCACTAAAATTGCCAAATCATTTGAATTCATAATTTTAATTAAATAATTTGATAGGGGTTAACACCTAGAAGTTGATCAACCGTTAAGAATTCATAACCCTGCTTTTTAAGTTCGGGAATAATTATATCAACAGCGCCAACCGAGCCTGTTCTCGCTCCGCCCTCCGTGTCAAACCCATCGTGAAATATTAATATTCTACCCGGCCTAACAACCCTTAGGGCGTCTTTGGCAATTTGTTCGGCAGAAGCATGCCAGACTTCCCAGGTTGAAGAAAAATAACCAGAAACAGGTGTCAGGCTGTGTTTTTTTAGATTGTTTAAGAGCCAGGGCTGATTAAAAAGCCAGGGTGGACGATATAGGGCCGGGCTACGACCAATGGTCCTCTTAATAACTTCCTCGCCTTTATTAATTTCCTCTTCAAAAGTTAAACTTTTATAATTATTAGAAAATTTATGAGCGTAAGAATGGGAACCAATAATATGGCCGGCGGCATAAATTTCACGAACTAAACCGGGAAACTTTTCGATATTTTTAGCGGGCATAAAAAAAGTGGCCTTAACGTTATGTCTGGCTAAAATTTCCAACAATTTATCAGTATACGGCGGGTTAGGACCGTCATCAAAAGTTAGAGCGATAACTTTTTTTTCGGTCCTGATTGAATCAGGAAAATAGCCAAAAAGCTGCGCCTTTGACCAAACCGTTAAATAATACAACAAGCCGATAATTAAAATCAGCACCGTCAATATTGTAATTAATATATTCATATTAATCATTGATTCCCTTCGTCAGCTTTTTCATCACTAAGGTGTAGATAAAATAAACTAAAAGAATAAAAGCGGCTATCCAGGGAATAATATCCTGTCCCTTGGAAAGCATTTTATTTAACTCAACATATGTCTGCCCGGAATAATAACCCAAGATTGCAAAGAAAATTGACTTAGGAACAGCAACATAAAGGGCGGCTCTAATAAATTTACGAAACTTTATTCGAGTGGCTCCGATAGTTACAATACCCAAAGGCCCGATAACGGGAGAGATTTTTATTAGAATAACCGCCCGAGTGGTATGTTTTAGTAGAAGCACTTGCAATTTCTCAATTCGTTTTTCGCTTAAACCAAAAAATTTAGAAAACGGTGAATGAATCAAATTGTGTCCGACGTAACCGATTCCGTAATACATAAAATCACCGCCAATATCGCCAAAAAGGGCTAAACCGAGAATAATAAAAATATTGAAATAACCTAATGCCGCCGCAACGCCGGCCGCAATTGTGATTAAAGGCCCCTCAATAACCGCGAAAATAGTGAATATTAAATAACCATGGTTAATAACCCAGGGGACAAGTACCGTTAAATCACTAGAGTGCGGATTCATAAATTAAATATAAACCAAGTTAATAATGCCGGCCTAATAATTTTTTTACTATTATATTACGAATTTTATCGGATATGCTCAAAATCTTTTTCTTTATCTCTAATCCTCGGAAAAGCGGTAACGATACTCTTCCCGGTTATTCTTCGGTAAGTATAATCAAAAACATAATAGAAAATTAAAATAACAAAAATATTGTAGAGAAGGCCTTTTTTTAATCTCCGAGCCGAAGTAAGAACGGCATTATTGCGCAAAAATAATATTTTCCCTTCCTTTTTCAGTTCTTTTAATAGAGCGACTTCATCACCGCCCTGATCGAGACTTAAATTATAGCCATGAAAAAATTTTTTTCGAAAGGCCGTATTTGCCCCAGGAATATAAATCATTTTCCCGCTCATCTTATAAACAATATTAGTAATCCCGAAAAGTAGACCGGAAAAAGCTTTTCCCCACCAAGGACCGTCAAAAAATTTAAAAGAGCCAATAACAGCCACAACCTCAGGATTCTTTTCGAAAGTGTCAACTATTCGACTAAGCCAATTCTTTTCGTAGTAAGTATCGGCGTCCGTCTGAATTATAATTTCTCCCTTAGCGATTCTGGTACCAGCCTCACGAGCAAAGATAACTCCAGGCCTAGATTCAAAGACCACAAGCACCCCTTCGTCCAAAGCAATCTGGGCCGTATTATCAGAACTATTATTATTACAAACGATTACTTCTCTTGGTCCAGTGTAATCTTGCGCTTTTATAGATTCAAGGCATTTTTTTATGTTTTTCTGCTCATTATATGCCGGAATAACAATTGAGACTAGCGGTTTATCCATATAAAATTATTTCATTAAAAAAATAATTAATTAAAATTTATAAATCTGACCATAGCTAAACAATGCTTAAATTATATAATATTCTATTAATTATTGCCAATCCCTAAAACTGCTTCAACTATTTTTGGGTAAACAAAATCCCGCCACAATAAATTGGGCGGGATCTTATTTTCAAGTGAGATATTAAACGCGTTTAACATTAACCGCATTCATTCCTTTAGGAGACATTTCTGTTTCAAAAGAAACAGTATCGCCTTCACGTAATTCATTGAATTGAACACCAACTAATGAATTTGAGTGAAAGAATAAATCTTTTTCTTGACCTTCTACAGCGATGAAACCGAAACCTTTCTCGGTTAAAGCTTTTATAACACCAGTCATAAAATTTTAGACTTAGTTTGTAAGATTGCAATTTAATAAAGAGTATAAAAATCGACTACTTTTTGTGACACAATATTGTTGCTTCAATACTATACCACATAAAAATAAATAAGTCAATTAAATAATCTAAAGGCCGAAGACTTGCTTCCGATTCAGTATTTCGGCAAATTTTATCATTTTTTCACTTTTCCCGAAGTCGGTAAACATTAACCTTGGATTAGGTTCAATATTACTACGCCATAAATCAAGCCGATCGGCGTCCCAGCAAGTTTGAACGGTAATATCATCGCTTTGGGCATCAGTTACATTATGAGAACCTAAAGCCTTGGCTAGTTGTTCATGCTGCCGCTGAGTTATCTTTATAACACCTTCCTTAATTAGTTCGGCCAACAAAACAACCGCTCTTTCCCCATGATTAGGATCGTCGTCGTCGCTTTCCCTTCTCGCGTCATGTAAGTAGGCAAACAAAGAAACAACCTCTTGATCGGCGCCATTTTCTGCCGCGATTGTTAAACCAAATTTTTCGACGCGACGCCAATGACTAATTCCATGAATGGAGCCATCTTCCAATATTATTCCTCGTGTAAATATTGGATTATTTGTTAAATTTAGCATATTTTAATTCTTAGATTGAAAAAAATCACAATGGGCGGTATAAGGAACTTCGCCCTTTGCTTCGTTACAATATCCAAGACCTTCATGCTCCTCGAAGCTGGTACAGTTATGACATTGCGTTGCTTCATTTTCCCATTCATTTTTAAAATCCGCTTCAATTTCTCGAGACATATTTTTTAATATTATTTATAATCATTTGAGTATTTTATATCCAAGAGGAAAAAAAATCAACAAATAACTTTCGCAATTTCCCTGGCGATTTCCTTATTAAACGGATTAGGTAAAACCATGTCAACGCTAGGTAATTCAACTAGACCTGCTAAAACCTCAGCCGCTTTAACCAACATCTCATCAGTAATTTGTTTTACTTTATTATCAAGAGCACCCCGAAAAATTCCCGGAAAAGCGAGTACGTTATTGATCTGGTTAGGATAATCGCTCCGTCCGGTCGCGACAACAAATGCGTCGGCAACGTGCGCCAAATCGGGCATTATTTCCGGGACTGGGTTAGCAAGGGCGAAAATTATTGGCTTAGATGCCATTTTTTTAACCATCTCTTGAGTTAATATACCCGGTGAACTAACGCCGATAAAAATATCCGCATCAACAATGGCATCAGCTAAGTCACCCCGTTTTTTCAAAGGATTGGTAATTGCGGCTAATTTTATTTTTTCGGAATTTAAATCGGGACGTCCTTCATAAATTATTCCCGTTCGATCGACTATAATTATATTTTTAAAACCATAAATTAATAATAATTTAGCAATTGCCGTCCCAGCCGCTCCGGCGCCGTTCATAATAATATTGACTTCTTCTTTTTTTGAACCCCTCAATTTTAACGCATTAATAAGGCCGGCCAAAACGACCGTTGCTGTGCCATGCTGATCGTCATGCATAACAGGAATATCTAGTTCGGCTTTTAATCTTTCCTCAATTTCAAAACAACGCGGCGCAGAAATATCTTCTAAATTTATTCCCCCAAAAACCGGGGCTAAATATTTAACGGTTTTAATTATTTCTTCTGTATCTTGCGTGTCTAAACAAATTGGAAAGGCGTCAACATCGGCAAACTCTTTAAATAAAACACATTTCCCTTCCATAACCGGTATGGCCGCGGCCGCTCCTAAATTTCCTAAACCCAAAATTGCGCTGCCGTCAGAAATTACGGCAACCGTATTCCCTTTTAGAGTTAAGGGGTAGGCTTGTGATTTATCGCGCGCAATTTCTCGACAAATTTCGGCTACGCCCGGAGTGTAAGCCAGACTTAAATCGGCTTTATTTTCAACTTTAACTTTACTTTTAACGGCCAATTTCCCTCCGTATTTTCTGTGTAATTCTAACGAATCTTGATAAACATCAGACATATATTTTTATTAAATTATTTAATATTCACTATTATAGCATAATTAGCAATGAATTAATCTCTCTAAATCTAGCTCTTGCAATATTTATAAATCTTGCTAAAATACTTTTATGCTAAATTTATCAAATAAAAACTACCAGAATAATCACTTTAATGGCTGGATGTTTATCCGGAAGGTTTTTATTGATAAAAAAGTAAATTTTTAATTCTGATTACTCTTTAAAATAATATCAATAAATTCCAGGCCGGACTAATAATCCGGCTTTTGTTATTTAACAACTAAATTATTGTTTCACATCTTAAAAGAAGAAAAATGAAAAATGAAAAAAATGCTTATGGTATTTCAAGCGAAGTTTTAGAGATTAATGAGCTTAACAGAATTCAAGCTGAGTTCTTAATCCGGAAACTTCGACAAGAAGACGACAAAAGTACCTTTATTGAAGTAGACTGCGTTCCCAATGGTCAACTAAACGCATTTCACTACCGCAATGGCCATCAGACAGCGCAAATTATGATTGATCTGGCCGGCGATACTCTTGAAAAAGAAAAGTCCTGGCTTGAAGAAATGATAATGGAATCAAAAAATTCGGGTTTTGAGACGAACCTGAGCGTCGCCGAAAAAGCCGGACTCTGGAAGAGGGTCAGTATTAATAACTATTCCGAATTACTAAATTGGCGAGAACCGTTTTGTATTAAAAACGAAAAAGGTTTAACTCGAATTTGGCATCCTGATCATCGTATTTTAAACAACGGCCAAGAATTTTCGACCCGAGGCGGAATAACCACCTTTATCGCTGAAAATACCTGCTGTTTACAGAAATACTATTTGCCTTTAGCGGCTCTAAAACAGGGACCGCAGTGGCGCATGATTTATCGCTTAGTTTTCTTTGCCGAAGAAGGTAAAACGAATTTTGATTTCGTCGGCGGAATATATATCTGTCGACCAAGATTTAAAATTTATCTTGATAAAAGTTCGGTAATCGGACTGATATCGCCATTTACTCTAACCGACGGCCTTATCTAGACAATTAATACCCGTTACAAAACATTAAAAGCGTTCAAAAATATGGACGCTTTTTTCTTAACAAAAAAGCCGCTAAATCATTAACGGCTTAACCAATTTTATTAATTGTTCAGATTATTTACTCAAAAAAGGCAATATAATCATCAGGTGTTCTAAACTCATTCTTACTATTATAAAGCTCGATCAGCCTAAATAAACGCCTATCTTTCTTAAAGTTTTCTCTAAGAATTAAATAGGCTTCATAACCTTTTTGGAGAAAACATGTCGGATAAAAATATCCTGGTATTCTTTCTTCATCACGTCGAAAATTATAATTAAGCTGAAAGGAATAATAGCCGTTATGCATTTCCTCGGCTAAACCGGGCTGAATCCTTTTTAACATTTCATAATTCCTCGCTTTTCCGGGGCTAAAATTATAAAAGTTATAAAAGAAATTCTTGTAGGCATAGGAGTTTTTTTCCTTAGCGATGAATTCTTCAAAACTAAGGGCTTCTTGCTTAAAGTTATTTCCTTTTTGAGCTCTCATATTCGGTTTTTTCAGAAGCGCCTTAAGAATTCCACCGACAAATAAATCTCGGACGAATTCTTTCTGTTCGCGATCTTCATAACCTCTAACCGCTTCAAATAATTTTTTTAAATATAAAGTGCCATTTAACTTGTCGCAGCTAACTCCGTTCTCGAGCAAGTGGAGATTATCGCCAAAAAACAAAATAAAATAACTGTCATAATTTTCACCGTCGCTTTTTAGAAAATCATTTACTTTAGACAAGGCAACTTCGGGGAAATTTAAAGTACTAAACTCAACATAGGAGCTTCGATAGACTTCTCTCTTCAGTGCCGCACAAAGCTTTTTTTCAAAACTGAAATTTATTCCATAAACTAAAACTAATTTTTTCATAAACTGATATTTTATTTATTGGGTTATCAAAAATTCCTCAAAGAAGCTTTGACAACCCAATAAATAATATTTTTAAAAGAACAAATTCACGAACGCTTATGTTATAACAATAATTTAATTTTGTCAAACATATTTTTATCAATCTTTAAATAAAAAATGTAAATAAAAAATAGGTTAAAAATAGCGTCTTTTTTGATTGCTTACTGATTACATATTTACCGAATTATATAGGATTTATCCGATGGTTAGGATTAGTATGGTGGAACTGGAAAGGATTGGGTATTTAGGTAAATAAAAAACGGATATTGGCTATTGCCTCACCGTTTAAAATACTAAAATTGACTGCTTTTACTGGTTAAAAAGTCGAAAAATGAATTTCGGCATCACCACCAAATTTTGCAGCTGTTTCTGACGCGACATTAGAAAGAACAATAGCCTCATATCAGAAGCCAGGATAGCCACCGCAGGCAGCCCTTACTTTATCGCAATTTGCGGTCCATTCTTTCTCGGTTTTACTGCTTTTCATTAAATTGACCACTTCGTCTCTGTTCATAATAAAATATTTAGTAATTGTTATTAATAGAAAAATTAGGTTAATTAGTAAGTTAATCTACTGTAAGATAAACTTGCTAATTAATCTAATCTAACATTATTTTTTAAGGCACTATTTTATAAAAAAATTGTAGCATATTGCTATAATTTTGTCAATCTTATAATAAAAAATAGGCCGATATTAGCCTATTTTTTAATAAATTTTTTTGAATTATTACTATTTCTCAACCGAAATACCGTTGTTTCCGCCCATCTTTCGAAAAGCCTCCTCAACCGTGGTCATAAACTGCGCCGGGAAAATAATCGTGGAATTCTTTTCAACGCTGATTTCCGCCATTGTCTGTAATGTTCTAAGCTGTAAAGCCACTGGATGCAAAGACATAATATCCGCCGCTTCGCCCAATTTAAGGGCGGCTTGAAATTCTCCTTCCGCGGCCACTATTTTCGCGCGGCGTTCTCGCTCCGCTTCTGCCTCCTTAGCCATCGCTCTCTGCATGTTCTCGGGTAAAATTATGTCTTTAATCTCGACGGCGGTCACCAGGGCTCCCCAGGGCTCAGTATGCGTATCGATAACGTTCTTAATCTGATCGTTAATTTGTGAAGTCTGTGATAATAACTGATCAAGCTGAAATTGTCCAACAACATTACGAACCGTCGTCTGACTAATTTGATTAACCGCCTGATAAATATTTTCAATTGCAATAACTGCTTTTGAGGCCTCAACAATATGATAATAAGCAACGGCCGCAATATCAATGGAAACATTGTCTTTAGTTATAATTTTTTGAGACGGAATATCCATCGTTATCGTTCGTAAATTAACCCGACTCATTTTTTCAAAAATCGGAATAATAAAAACTAAACCCGGCCCACGCATGCCGGTATATTTACCAAGCATAAAAATAACCGCTCGCTCGTATTGTTTGATGACTTTTAGTCCGGCCATTAAAATTAAAATAATTAAAACGCCGATAATTTGGATTGTGGCCATATATTTTTTAATAATGAATAACTAATAACTAGTCATTTTAATATCTATATTATATCCCCTAAGTGCTTTTTAAACAAACTGACATATATTTAATAAAATTATCAATAGTTTAAATATATTGATTTACCACGCTCAATATACTAAAATTAGACATTAATTGATTCATTTTTAATTACCCTAGGCACGATTAGTTTTTGGGACGTTTTATTTAATCAAAAAAGATTAGCTTTTAATGTTCCGGAAACAAAGAATTTTAATTACAACAGTTTTGTCACTGTTATTTGAGGGCACTCGAACAAGAGATGGATTAATTCATGAATGTCGAATTAGACCGGCTTTAACTAGTCTAAAAGCTCGTCCAAACTATGTTGTCCCAATTTTGCTTGAAGGAATTCAACCCATTCGGTCGAAAATTTAAAAGAGCCCTCTTGATTCAAGAGGGCTCTTAAAATTTATGCTAGCAATTTTCTGTTTCAAAAAATTTAAGATCTTCAGCGAATAAATATTTAGAGATATGAAATATTCCATATGAAATAAACAGAGCGGAAAAAACATCGATCGAGTAATGTAAATGGCCAAGAATGACAGCCACGCCTCCGATAAGAGTACAAAGAATAAATAGCCATTTTAAATATTTCTTTTTCCAAAAAATCATTGCCAAAAGAAAAGGCAGACCGGTGTGTCCCGAAAAAAATAAATCATCCCCGTGACTTAGCCTTTGAATATAATCCGTCGGATCAATATAAGTTTGCGCAACGGGCGGAGCCAGATGAGTAAGAATCATAAAAAATGAGCGCGTCACGACAAAAACAGCCAAAGTTTTTAATACAAACGGAATAAATTTAGGCTCATAAAGCAAAATAACTACTAACGCTATAATAAACAACATTGCTCCCTCGGAATAAATTAAATGTACGTCGACGGTCGGGATATTATCAAGGAGGATATCCTTCTCGGAATTATTAACATTATTAGCGGCATAAATTTGGGCGTAATTATTAATTATCAAACCCCCAATCAGAAAAATTAAGCCAAAAAACACTCCGATTTGGAATCTCCTGTCAGTCCAAACTTTCTTATGTCTCTGAAACAACTTCATAATGTATATTATCTTTAAATTCTTATTTAAGATTTTATTTTTATGTTTACTGCTATTTAGTATAGCATATGTACTAATATTTTAAAGAACAAAAAAACACCCGCCGAAATTGACGGGTGCGAAATAAGTTATAAAATTTATTTAAGTATACATTTTGGAATTTCCGGATAAGCGCCACCGACACAGCCGGCGCAAATTCCGCAATTCAGACCATAAGTTTCTGTTACAACCTCATAGAGTTCGGCAACTTGCAAATAAATCAGCTCATCAGCTCCAATTTTATTTTTTATAAATTTTAGGCTACGTTTATAAGCTATCAGTTGTTCGCAGGTCTGAAAATCCATCCCGTTTGGACAGATACTTATTATCGGCGGAAAACAAACGCAGAAAATTACCTTTTTAGCGCCTGCCTCCCTTAGCATCTCAACAATTATTTTAGCCGTATGGCTTCGAACAATTGAATCATCAACGACTATAATCTCCTTACTGACAACCGCTTCCCTTTTTAAATGCAGTTTTTTTCGGATTACTAAGATTCTTTCTTCGGTCGTTGTTGCCGTAAAGGATCGGGACTGTCCCCCTAAAGGTTCGTGTGCCCGCTGAAAAACTTCCTCATATAAATCTCCATAATGAACATTAAGACGTGTACATAAAACATGGGCCAAACCTTGTGCAAAATGTTTTCCCGAGTCTAAAATCGGAACAACTAAATCTCCTTTGAGGCCTTGATTAACGGCAGCAATTTTTTTACCGATATTTTTTCGAAAATCCTCATTGTAAACTCCTTTATATTTGGAACGAGGATTTGAAAAATAAATACTTTCAAAAATACAGTAGCATTCTTTAGCCGCGGCATAAATATTATGATCTTTTGTAAATATTTCTGCTTTTTTTTCAAATATAATCATTTCACCCGGCTCAACATCTCGTACATATTCCGCCCCCCTAAACTGATCAAAGGCGACTGTTTCCGAACACACCAGAAAGCCTCGCCCTAGGGTTGCGATGCTTAATGGTCTTACGCCATAACAATCACGGATGACAAAAATTTTGTCTTTAGTAATAATTAACAAGGAATAGGCGCAAGTGATTTTGTTTAACGCGCAATAAATTGCGTCTTGAATTCTTTCTTCCCCCGAAGTAAGTATAAGATGAATCAAAATTTCAGTGTCGGAAGTTGAGTCAAACTTACATCCTCGTTGTTTTAACTCTTCTTTTTGAGTATCGGCATTAACTAATGTTCCGTTGTGCGCAATCGCAAACGGTCCATATTTCGAATCGGTTACAATCAGCGGTTGAATGTTAGCCACTAGACCAGGATCTCCTTTTGTCGCATATCGGCAATGAGCAATAGCCATGTCACCGGGTAATTCATGACTAAAGCGAATCTCATTGTAATCCCGGAATTGAACACTGAAAGGCCCGACCCGACGCCGTCCATAGATATTCCCTTCTTGTTGCGAAACAACACCGCCGCCTTTTTCACCGCGTTTCTCAATTAAAGTAATCATTTGCCCGGCAATCCAGGAAGCGTTTTCTAAATTAATCGCCGCCGCCAAACCACAGTTTTCTCGCAATAAATCGCGAAAATTGAAATCAAGCTCATTATTTTCTTTTAGAATATAAGAACTTTGTTCCGATTTTTTTCTCTTTCTTTCCATTTTTTATATCTATTTTAAGTTATTAATGTTCAAAATTATATATACTTCTTTATACAAACAAACTAGCACTTAAAGAATTGATTTGCAAATCCTTTTAGAAATGATAAAATTACGATATTGAATTGATAATAACTAAATTAATAATAATCTTATGAATTCCAAAGAGAACTTTCCGGTACCAAAAAGCGATTCTAACGAACTAGACGCCCTGGAAGAAATGAAGAAGCAAAATAGAACTGTGGAAATCTTAAAAACTACAAGCATCCCGCGAGTTAAAAATAATGAAGCGAATGAAAATTTTATTAAATCCGTTTTTCAAAAACCGGAAAAATAAAAAACGGAAAAGACTTTAGCCCCTGCCTAAAGTATAAAACATGGCTATGGCGGACGCTAACATAACGGAAAAGGTAATCCAGACGATAGTTCTCGATAACCAGCCGCTGCGATATTCACCCATAATTTTTTTACTGCCGGCAATTTTGGCGATCAAAAATATTAAAGGTACAGCCGCCACGCCATTAAAGACGGCTGTAAAAACTAGAGCTTTAATCGGATTAATTCCGATAAAGTTAATCATTAAACCGATCAGCGTCGCGATCGTAATTACCCCATAAAAACCATGGGCTTTTTTTAATTTTAAATTAAGACCTTCTTTCATATTAAAGGCTTCAGTTAAAGCATAGGCCGCCGAACCGGATAACACGGGAATACCCAATAATCCCAAACCAATAATCCCAACGGCAAAAATAAGTTTGGCTAAAAAACCGGCATAAGGAAATGTTCGGACGAGTGGTTCAAGTGCCCGAGCGGCATCGGCAGCGGTGGCGACATTAGTCAGGCCATTATGATTTAAAACGGTGGCGGCCACAATAATTATTGACCAAGTCGCGAATTCCGAGAAAGCCATTCCGATAAAATTATCGAGACGTAAATTTCGAATAAAATTTTTACTGATTCTAGGTTTACCGTTTCGACCGAGCATGTGCTTAGATTTTTCTTCCTCAACCTCTTCCGAAGCCTGCCAAAAAAACATATAAGGAGAAATCGTTGTTCCTAAAACTCCGGTAATAATGAAGAAGAAGGCAAAATTTAATTCTATATGCGGCAAAAATGTCGAGACCAAAATTTTTGACCAAGGCTGGCTGACAATAAAAACCGTTAGCGGATAAGCTAAAAGGGCCAGCGCTAACCATTTTAAAATATGGGAATAGACTTTATAAGAGGTAAATATCTCTAAAATTAAAATTAAACACGTGAAGGCTAAAATTAAAATTACAAAATTTACAGGAATGATCAATTGCGCTGCGGCGGCCACGGCTCCGATATCGGCACCGATATTTATCGTGTTAGCGACAACAACAAGTAGAACAGCACCATATAGAACCTTTTTGCTATAATTTGATTTAATCACGGACGCCAAACCGTGACCGGTGACGGCGCCAATTCGCGCACAAGCCTCTTGAATGGCTACCATTAAAGGCAACATAGCGAGAACAGTCCAAAGTTGGCCATAACCAAATTGCGCCCCAGTTTGGGTATAGGTGGCAATTCCTGAAGGATCATCGTCAGCCGCACCGGTAATTACTCCGGGGCCAAAGATTTTGAAAATTTTTTTTATTTTTGATAATACTTTTTTCATGTTTAGTAACCTTATAAATTAGATCAGATAAAAACTAATTATTAAAACTGCTGCTTTGCGAATTGCTTGAGTCGGCTAATCTCAATATTTCATACTGAGTTCCTAAATAGACACCAATGAACAAAGTGGCGACATAGATTATAACCGCCAATAGTTTTGAATACCAAGTGACTTTATTCCAGACAATAGACATAAAATTTATCTTAATTTTAAAAATACTTATTCGATTATAAAACTGGTCATTGAAACACTGCCATGGTCGATACCGTTTACAAAATATTTAGCTTTTTCCTCTTTATCTTGGAGCGCCAAGATATATAAAAGCGGCAGATAGTGCTCAGGGCTAGGAATCGCTAATTTTGATTCGGGGCTAAGTTCGGAATAATTAATTAAGGGGCCGTGCTCAGACCTATCAATATATTTTAAAATTTTAGCTTCAAATTCTACTGCCCAGTCATAGGGCTCGGCATTTTCTTCATATTTAATTATAGTAAGATTATGAACAATGTCACCACTGCCAATTATTAGAACTCCTTCTTCCCGCAAAGGCTTTAGGGCTGCTCCAATTTTGTAATGCATCTCTGGAGATTTTAAATAATCAATACTTAATTGCAAAACTGGTATATCCGCCTGAGGGAAGAATGAACTAAGCGGCACCCAGCTTCCGTGATCAATTCCCCACTCATTATTTATTTTCACTTCCAAAATAGGCGCCAAGAGTTTAATAATTCTACTAGATAACTCCGGATTGCCTTTTGGGGCATACTTAATATTATATAACTCATCCAGAAAACCATAAAAATCGTAAATCTGGCGAGGATTTACAATATCAGAAACAGCCGTTTCATCGATATTCCAGTGGGCGGAAATAACTAAAATAGCTTTGGGTTTAACTATTTTTTTCCCGAGCGCCCGCCAAGTTTGCCTATATTTATTGTCCGAAATTGCTGTCATCGGGCTACCGTGCCCGACAAAGATGACCGGAGATATTATTTTACTCATATAAGTGCGCTTGAAGCAAATTGACTCATATATAACGAGGCATAAAAACCATTTTTCGCCAATAATTCTTCGTGCTTCCCTTGCTCGACAATATTCCCGTCGCGCATAACTAGAATAAGATCGGCGTGCTTAATCGTGGAAAGACGATGGGCAATCACAAAACTCGTTTTACCTTTCATGAGCAGTTCCATGGCTTGTTGGATAAGAATTTCGGTGCGTGTATCAACAGAACTAGTCGCCTCATCAAGAATAAGCATCGGTGTTTTAATAAGCATGGCGCGAGCGATTGTTAAAAGTTGTTTTTCGCCCTGAGAAATATTATTAGCTTCTTCATCGAGCACCATATCATAACCGTGCTGCAGAGAGTGAACAAAGTGATCGACGTGCGCCGCTTTAGCCGCTTCAATTATTTCCGCTTCAGTCGCTTCGGGGCGGCCATAGGCGAGATTTTCACGGATTGTCCCTTTAAACAACCAGGTGTCCTGAAGAACCATCCCGAACAGCTGACGGACGTCAGCCCGTTTCATTGTTTTTATATCAACCCCATCAACTTTTATAACCCCGCTGTTAATATCATAAAAACGCATCAAGAGATTAACCATCGTTGTTTTACCGGCGCCAGTCGGACCAACAATCGCGACACGTTGGCCGGGTAATATCTTGGCGGTAAAATTATTGATGATAATCTTATCCGGATTATATCCAAAGCGGACTTGATCAAATTCAACGGCCCCGCGCACATTTGTAAGGACTTTAGCATTAACCGCATCCGGTACTTCCTCCTCTTCGGCCAGAAACTCAAATACTCGTTCTGCGGCGGCGGCGGTAGATTGAAGAATGCTGGCAATATTGGCCGTCTGAATAATTGGTTGATTAAATTGATTAACATATAAAATAAATGCCTGGATATCACCAATATTAATTCGGCCGCTGATAGCCAGAAACCCACCTAAAACAGTCACGCCAACATAACCGATATTTCCGACAAAGTTAATGATTGGGTAAAGTAGGCCGGATAGAAATTGCGAATGCCAGGCACTGCTATACAAATCATTATTGTATTTTGAAAAAGTTTCAATCGAACGCTTTTGACCATTAAAAACTTTCATTACATTATGGCCGCCATACATTTCTTCAATATGACCGTTGAGATGCCCTAGAGTGTCTTGCTGTAATTTAAAATATTTCTGAGAACGTTTAACGACAAAACTAATTAAACCGAAACTTAAGGGCAAGGTAATAATCGCCACCAGAGTCATTATCCAACTGATCGATAACATCATCGCCAGAATACCAAGAATCATGGCCACAGAAGTAATAATCTGCGTCAACGATTGATTTAAGGTCTGGCTGACCGTATCAACATCATTGGTAATTCGGCTCAAAATTTCGCCATGCGTCGTCCGGTCAAAATAACGGAGGGGCAAGCGGCCAATCTTAGTCGAAATATCACGGCGAAAACGGTAAGTTATCTTCTGGGTAACATTGGTCATAATCCAGCCCTGAAGATAACTAAACAAGGCGCTTAATAAATACAGGATAAGCAATTCAATCGCAATAGCGATTAGTTTGGGATAATTAAAAGTGGGCCGCGGCGCTAAACTGGCTAAAGCAAGGTCCTTGGGCAACCTAGCCGTTGCTTGATCGTAGGCAGTGCGCTTTACAAAGTCATTAACGACTTGATTTGTCATTTGACCAAGTATTTTTGGACTGGCAATAACAAAAATCGTACTGGCGACAGTAAAAATAATGACAATCGTTAGCGACAGCCAGAATGGTTTAATATAAACACCTAACTGACGCATGGTTTTTTTGAAATTTTTTGGTTTTTGAACGATACCCATCATTCTCATCGGGTTGCCACGGCCCATCGGACTAAGACGCGGCGGTGTAATCGTAGAAGCTTGATCGTTTATTGTCGTTTTAGTTTTATTGCTCATATAGTGCCATTAGTTACTAATCGTTCCGGAGCGCTACCAGGATGATTAAGTAATTCTTCTTCCGATAATTGCGACGAAGCAATTTCGTGATAAACCAAACAGGATTTTAGAAGTTCGCGATGCGTTCCCTGGCCAACGACTCGACCTTCGTCAAGAACAATAATCTTATCAGCGTCCATTATCGTGCTAATGCGTTGTGCGACAATCAAAACGGTTTTATTTTTCGTCGCCGCCGCCAGGGCTTGGCGCAGCTTCGCATCAGTCGTAAAATCCAGAGCCGAAAAACTATCATCAAAAATATAAATTTCCGGTTTGCGAATAATCGCTCGAGCAATTGATAGACGCTGTTTTTGGCCGCCGGAAACATTTTTCCCACCTTGAGATATTTCGGCGTTATATTGTCCCGGAAGTTCATTGACAAATTCTTCCGCCTGGGCAATTATGGCCGCCTGCTTCATTTCACTATTCGAAGCCTGCGGAGCGCCATATTTTAAATTTGTCTCTACGGTACCGGAAAAAAGAACGCCTTGTTGCGGAACATAGCCAATTTTAGAATACAAATCTTCCAGGCGCAGCTGCCGGATATCAACACCATCAATTTTAATTAAGCCCTTAGTGACGTCGTAAAATCGCGGAATTAGATTAATTAAAGTAGACTTTCCGCTCCCGGTACTACCGATAAACGCGGTTGTTTGTCCCGGTAGAGCGGTAAATGAGATATCACATAAAACTGGTGCGTCCGCGCCATCGTAAGAAAAGCTGACCTTATCAAATTCAACCTTGCCGCTGCTAGCCGAAGTAGCATCGACAGGATTTTTCGGATCTTTAATTACCGCTTCAACGGCGAGCACTTCGCTAATACGATCCAAGGAAACTGAGGCCCGCGGAACCATAATAAAAACCATGGTAATTAATAAAAATGAGAATACCGCTTGCATGGCATATTGCATGAAAGCCAGCATTTGACCGATTTGTAGATTACCGAGATCAATAAGATGGGCGCCATACCAAATAATCCCCAAACTGGTGACATTCATAATTACCGTCATAACTGGCTGCATAATAATGAGCAGCCGATTGACAAACAGATTAATATCGGTCAACTCCAGATTCGCACGGTCAAATTTTTTCTCCTCGACCGGTTCACGATTAAACGCGCGAATCACCCTCAAGCCGGTCAGAATTTCCCGACTGACGAGATTTAAACGATCAACCAGTTTTTGAATCACTTTAAAACGTGGAATCGCAATCACAAAAAGGACAGTCACGATAGCAACTAATACTCCGACCGACAAACCCATAATCCAAGCCATTGAAGGTGCATTATGATAGGCTTTAATAATTGCCCAAACGCCCATAAACGGCGCCATTAAAGCCATACGCAGAAGCATGGTCATGACGGTCTGAATTTGTTGGACATCATTAGTCGTGCGCGTAATTAGTGAGGCCGTCGAAAAAGTATTGAACTCATGCAAGGAAAAACTTTCGACTTTAGCAAAGGTAGCCGCTCGGATGTCACGAGAAAAGCCGGCGGCAATGCGTGAAGCCAGCCAGCCAATGACCACGCTGGCTCCGGCAGCGCCAAAAGCAAAAAATAACATCATCCAGCCATTTTGCCAGATTACAGTCATGTCGTGAGCGATTATCCCCTTATTGATAATGGTGGCCATGTAATCAGGTAGAGCTAAAGTTGCCGCCACCATCAAGTAAACCATAAGCAATAACAAAAAAAACTGTCCAAGATAGGGCCGGAAATATTTTAAAAGTCGTTTCATAGAAAATTCTTAATTATCGTCAATAAATATTAACATTAAATTCCTTAAAATACTAAATTATTTTTAAATACTCCTAAATAATATGACTTAAAATAATTATACCGAAGATATACAAAATTAGTTCAACTATTGAATCAAGACCTAAACGAAAATAGCGATTTTTTAATTTCCGAATAAAAGAGATAGCGTAGACCGCCATCATGCCAATCGCTAAAAATGCAAAAAGCACATCCAGTTTTCCCGTATAGGATAGGATTGGTTTTTTTGCGATAAGATCGGCCAATAAAAAAATGGTCAACATAAAAGCGTTACCGCCCATAATGTCGCTAATAGCCAACTGATTATCGCCGATATAAATTGATTCCAAACCGGTGCTTATTTCCGGTAAAGCCGAAACCAAGGCTAAAACTGTGGCGGCAAAGAGACCGCTTCCGATACCAAGTTGGGCGGCCAAAGCGGAACCCGATTCTTCTAAAACGACTCCGGCGGCCAGAGTAGCCAGACAAGCGAACAAAAAAATAAGGATAACGTGTATATTCTTTTTATGAGCATAAAAAGGATGATTTTCCACGGCGCGTCGTTCGTGATGTTTGCGTCCGGGAGCGGCGTCAGAAACCGACATCTCATTAAAACGTGGGATTTTTCGGGATTTATTAATTAAAAATAAACCGCCAATCCAGACAATAACAATCACTATGGATAAAGGGTTTGTGTTAAAGAGACTATCCTGTCTAGGAATTAGCGACGCCAGGAGAGCTAAAACGGTTAAAATAATCGCAAAGACCGTCTCAAACGACATATTGATCGATCCGGCTAAATATGAAAGAGGCCTCCTGCCCTTAACAAAAAAATCAAAAATAATTAAAACTAAAGTTTGCAGGGCCAGACCACCCAAAAGAGTGCCAATAATTATCGGGATATGGCCTTTATAGGCAGCACTGACGGTTATCGCCAGTTCCGGCAAACTGCCGCTGATGCCCAAAAGAATAAGTCCGCCTAAAGCATCACCGAGTTTAAAGCGGGTGTCTAAGGTGTCGGTAGTTTTAGTGAGGACAATGCCGGCCCACCAAGTTATCGCGGCGGCCACTAGAAATAATATTATTAAAGGAAATAATGATAAATTATCCATATGATAACAAAATATATTTAAAAATAAATTATATTTTAATTATATCATCCTTCATAATTTTAAAAAAGTAATTAGGATCTCAGACTGCTAAAATTTAAAAAATATTAAAAAAGGCCATCAATAAATTGACGGCCCTTTAACATATATACAAAAAAGTGTGTTTTAATACGCGTACAAGTATTCGTGACTTGTACTAAAGACATATTTTATAAACACCACACTCCCATTTTCTCGAGAGCCCTTTATGTATATTATGTCACCATTTACCCTTACTCCGGTTATGGAGTAATTGTATTTCATAGAACTCATCCCCATGTCCGTCTTGTAAATAAATAACAGACATTTTTGTGCCTCTACTACGAGCATGTCCTTATCTCCATAGAGAGGAGTAGCTTGCGAAATAACATTAACACCGCCGTAAGTAATTCTATCCCCAACTTCCACGAAGTTGGTGTATTTGCTTACTTCGCCGGGTTTTAAAACAGGCAATTCAGGTAAGGCATTCCATTCCTCTTCGGCTAATTCCGGAGACGATGGAGGGGCATCTTCTTTCTTGCAAGAAGAAAATAACAAGAACACGGAAATAATTGCGGCTAATTTTAAAAGATTTTTCATTACGTATAATTTGAGGTTTATATTTTAATGTACCTGATAACAAGATATCATATAATTTTACTTTTGTCAATACTATAACACAAAATAGACTAAAATTAGCCTATTTTTAAATAATCTATTTCTAAAACTCTATGGAAAATCCTATTCTAACAAATCTTTTAAGACTTTAATTAAAGGTTCTCTCGCGACGCCATTAAATCCATGATCCCCGTCGATGGAAATTATCTTAATCCGATAATCAAGCTCACTTAAATCAACCTTTGGTAATAACTGGTCTTGGTTAGCTTCGATTACAATAATCTCCGTTATTTTCGCAAAAGCATTATATTCGATAAATGGTTGTACGACCGCTCTCTCTTCCCAGTATTCCTTCGGAATAATTCTGGTGAAACCGGTTGAAGATGGGAATTTAGTGATACCATCCAAATTTATCTCCGCACCCGGTTTTGATCGATAACGCGCTAAAGTACGTTCTAGTTCCATCTCAAAAACCGGAGCCAGAAGAATTGCTTTTCTTATTCCGTTTGGCCTAGCCATAGCTGCAACAATCGTTCCTTGGGAGTGACAAATTAAGTCGATTATCGCGTCCGGATTAGCTATCCGCGTTTCATAAACAATCTGATTTAACTTTTTAACCTCTAAACTAAGCGGGCAAATAAGCATCGTCTTGTCACTTTCGTTTATTTCAAAGTAATCGAATAAGATTGATTCAATTTTCGGAAAGGCATCGGCAATAGCCGTTAAAAGACCATTGTCATCCTTGCGAACGCCAAAACCATGTGAATAGATTATTAGATGTTTTATATTTGACATATCTTTCAATTAAAATTTTTAAATCGTTTTTCTAACTTTTTTTTCAAAAATATCCCTAAATATTTTATATTTTAATAACCACATGGCAATTGATAATGATAAAGTTCTGGTGACACGATTTTTTACAAAAAATAAATATTTTTCCTGGTGTCTTTTCTTTTTTAACCACTGCTCGATTAAATTCGGGGTTTTTATGTTTAAAATATCAAAAGCAACTTGCCGCCCCGATAAATAAGCGGCCATTATGCCTCGTCCGAAAAAACCGGAGACTAATCCGGCAGCATCACCGGTTAAAAAAATATTCTCGAATTTATATCCGCGATAATCATAGCTTATTAAGGCGCTTTCAAACTTCGCACCCGCGACATTAATATTATTATTTTTTAACCAAAATTCCAGATTTTTTTTCAAGATTGAGGGTTTAATAAGTCTCATGTCCCCACCACAACCAATCGAGGTATAATTGGAATTTGGAAATATCCAGGCATATCCCATTTCAAAAAGTTTGTCGTCTAAATAAAATTTGAAACCTTCGAATTTTTTAGGCAAGATATATTGCATGGCCATCCAGACTTTAGTAACCGGTAAACCGAGGAATCTTCTGACCACCGAAGTGGCTCCGTCCGCACCCACTAAAAATTTATATCGGAGCGTTTCTCCATTATCGAGTTTTAAAGTATTATCGGAACATATTTCCGTTACGGTCGAATCAAACAAAAAATTTATATTATGATGTTTTTTAAGTTTTTCTAATTCGAAATTTAATAAATCTTCCCTTCTGATACTGGAAATAATCCCATTTTGGTCGGGGAAAGAAAGCATTTTGTTCTTATAATAGATATCGGCTTTTTGAAAATCAAAATTTATATATTCTTTTGGAATATATTCCAGGTCGGTCGTCACAATTCCTTCGGCGCAAACTTTTCGAGAAATCTCCTTATTTCTTTCAATGAGAAGCACAGATAAATCAGTCTCCGCTAAATTTTTCGCACATTCTAATCCCGCAATACCCGCCCCGACAATAATCACATCATATTGTTTCATAATATAATACTTATTTATACAGTAATATTATTTCCATATACAACAAAAATAGCACAAGAAGTGCTATTTTGTCTATTCCATTATATTCTAACTATTTTTACTTGGCCGTTAAAGAAATTTTGATTTTAGCAACTTTGTCGACATTAGAAAAGAAGGGGAAATTAGGAATAGCTAAGCCAAAATTTTCGTAAGTCAAATCGGTCGATGCCGAACCGACTAAAATTCCGTCATCGCTCCAAGTAACCTTTCCATTAAAAGTCATCGGTTTCGTAACACCGGAGATTGTTAAATCTCCCAGAATTTTAACCGGAAACTCCTGTTTTGAAGTTAAAATTTTAGGCACACCGACAACGCTAGTAGGCTTGAATACGATAAACTGATTTTGCGGTTCGTTTGATTTTAATATTAATTTAGCGATATTGTTATTGCGCATCGGATTATCAGTCAGCAAGGTTCTCGCGTCTAGTTGAATTTCTCCGATCTCAATTTTAGCCGGATTGACCGTGTGGACGATAATATTACCGGTAATTTCACTGCTCGTTCCCACCACTAAAGTCGGGACACCCTTCAACACTTCGTTAAGATTAAATTCGGCTTTAGACTCAGCGGAAACAATACTGAGGTTTTTTATGGTCGGATCACTGGACGAGCTAGGCGAGCTATTCGCTAAATCGGGGGTGACTGTAGCGATGATATTATCACTAGGGTTATTTTCAGATAAGGCACTCGGACTGACCGGCGTTACGCTATTTTCACTATTGTTTATTTTGCTGACCGGAGAACTACAACCGGCAATAAATAATATCGACGCACTTACTATTGCTAAGCTAAGAAATTTTTTCATATATTTTCAATTAATTTATTAAGTCAAAAAAAACCGCTCATTAAGTTTTATATTGGATTTCTTGACTTTTATAATTTTAGCTTATATACTTTATTATGTAAAGTAGTTACATAAAGTATAGTATTAATATGATGAAAATAAAAAACAACGAAATAAAATGCCCCGTCGAAAAAACTCTGAATATTATCGGGAAGAAATGGGCCGTTCTAATAATTCGAGACTTATTGGTTGAAAAGAAAAGATTCGGCCAGCTTTTAGTTTCTTTATCCGGTATCAGTCCGCGCACCCTATCTTCCCGGCTCGATGATCTAGAAGAAAATGGAATTCTGACTAAAAAAATTTTTCCCGAAATACCTCTTCACGTTGAATACACTTTAACTAAGCGCGGAAAAAATCTCCATTACATTCTAGACCAGATGGGCAAATGGGGCGCCTCATTTAAATAAGGCTATTTCGCTCTTTTTTTGAATTCGGACTTTAATTTTGAAAAAACCAAAGTATTTCTAAAATCTTTAAAATATTCACTGTAGGTATCTTCTCGATATTTTCCCTCAAGGACATAAGCACATTTTTTCGCCACACCGGCCGAGGCGATGTTTCTTTCATCGCACTTAATTTGAATCCGATTCAAATTAACATTGGTAAAAAATTCTTTTTCCAAGATTCTGACGGCTTCCGTCATATAGCCATTTCTGGTGAATTTTTTTGATAACCAATAACCGATTTCCGCCGATTTGTTCTTTTTATGGATATTAAAGATACCAATATTACCAATATATTCATTATCAACATAAATTCCATAATCAACTTTTTCTCCAGCTTTAAATTTAATTTCGTTTTCAAGCAGATATTTAAAAGAGTCTTCAGCCCGGACTTCTTTTTTTTCCCAAGGAAACCAGGGTCTTAAATGCTGGCGATTTTCAGCAATGGCCTTAAATATAATATTCGCCATTGAAATAGTCGGCTTAAGTTTTCTTAAAATAACTCTTTTTCCAACTAACTCAGTCTTAAATTTAGTCATATTTTTTATATAAGTGGAATTAACCAATAGTAATAAAATAAAGAAATTGCTAACCAATAAAGAGAAAACAGCGGACAGATAAATCCTTTATAATTAAGGGCCTGATTCGAATAATCCCAGAGCCGAATTTTCTTTAATTTATAATATGTATATCCGGTAATAAATTCGATTGAAGTTGTAAAAATTATAATTAAAAGAATTTTAAAATAAATTGTAATCTTTAAAAGAGAGACAAGATACAGAAAAACACCGGTTAAACCATACATCTGAAAATTAACAAAAATTGGTCTTATAAACTTTTTAGCCTGGAAGGATCTGTATGATGACTCCAATATACACCCAGCAATCAAACCAACAATGTAATTTATAATAATATTTTTTATCATAAACTAATTTAGTGATACATCTCCATCCAGGGCAGCATTTCTTCCCAACTATCAAACAACTTATCAAAACCCTCTTTTCTAAAAACATCTTCGATTTTTTTTAAAACTTCTTGCTGGGTTAACAGATCGCCAGTTTGAACGATTTTTAAAATAATTGAAATAAATTCATTTTTGGCCCAGGGCAATTTTACTAATGGATAATTTTTTAGCTCCCAGTCTAAATATTTATAGAAAGGTTTTACTCTTCCTTCTAAAGCAAATATCGCATTGAGTAAAGACGGTAAACCGTCAGCTGCTTCAAGCTGAGAAGCAATTATATCTCCATCACGAAAACATTTAACGGAACGATAAACTTGATTTATAAATCCGTCCAAAGAGGCAGAAACAAATTCCTTTCTTTTATCAGACGGGAATATTCCCTTTTCATCGATAATTTTTTGGATTTCTCCGGTTTTGTCGACCTCGGCTTTTAAGTGGGTATAATTATATCTATCCCAGGCCATTGAACCACCCCAGGCGGCGGCCTCTTTTAGTTCGCCCATGGTTTTAATTGATAAATCACATAAAATTCCGCCAATTCCCTGATACTTATTTATATATTCCTCAACAACTTCATCTTTGACAATCATAGTTGCGTCAAAATCTGATTCGTCGGTAACCATACCCTTCCCGCAGGAACCGGTCGAAAAAAGAGCGATAATATTTTTATCATCCCTCGCCTCTCCTAAAATTTTTGAGCGCAAATTTTCTACCTCTATTTTCATAATATTCTCTAATTATTATTACCTATAAATTATACCAAATGGAATCCTTTTAAAAAAGCCCGGCAATGTGTCGGGCTTCGTTTACTCCTTCAATAAATTACCAAATTCTTGGCACTCCGCTAAAATAAGCAATTAGCCAAATAAACCAAGCGACTAAAGAAATATGAAAGCAAAGTTCAAACTTAGTCGTCGCTTGAAAAAACATCAAAGACGTTCCGATTAAGTCGCAGAGAAAGGCGGCTCAGAGTGATTCGATTTTTTCAACAATGATGTTGTAAAGGTCGTCAAAATCTTTGTAGCGTCGAAACTCATAATTAGGCCGAGTTATTCCTAAAATCATCCTAGTTATTTTTGTTTCAACTTGAGCCACGGCCATGGTCGGCATTTTGCGATCTTCAGCTTGGACACCAAGCTCGTAGCCTAAACCGATTGATACTTCATCACAGATACCCACGAATAAGTCACAACCACGAACACAAACGTTGATATCGTGAGTATAAACATCTTCTGCGGTACCGTCATCTAAGCCGATAAATTCAAGTACAACACATACCTGTCTTAATCTTTCTTTCAAAGCTTGAACTTTTTGCTTTAGTTCCTCACTGGCATACGTTAAAGAACAGCCAACATACAATACAAAATCTTTATTCATGATTTTTCCTCCCTGTTTTTAGTTATATTTGTTTAATATTATTAAGGTAATAAAAAATAATACCATAAAGATATTATTTTTGTCTATACTTGAGAAATATTTACTTTTTAAATGCAAAAGCCATTAACACGATAGTTAAAGCATTTAGAATAACCAATAAGACTGCGGTTTGTGAACGTGATGTTAAGGGATGCCAGACGATATAAATTGTATAAATGATGGCCACAATCGCCGCGCCGAGAAAGTTTCCTTTAATCATATTTTTATATTGAGATTAATTAAATACACCGCCTTTTAACAATTATATCACTTATTAACAAACAATTCTAACAGCAAATTATTTTAAAATTTAGATCAATTATAAAACACCATTCTTATTTTAGCTTAGCGGTGACCTCGATAAACTGATAAAGATTCTGCAAATTAGGGAAAATATAATTTTTATCCGGTAAAATTGGTAAGCTGGCCGAAAAATATTGGTTTAAAATAATCCGGAATGAATTAACATTCGAAATTGACGAATACAGAGTTGAGGTCGAAACACCGGGCAGATAATAAGCCGAAAAAATCGGGAACTTTTCTTTGATTAAACTATCACTAGCCGCACCCCAATCATCCGCCGCCGGCAGTTCATAGCGAAGATAAGGCACTCCCTCATCGCTTTGAATCAAAATAATCGGCGGTGTTTTTGAGTTTTTAATAATTTGATCGACCATTTTTTTAAGCTTAATGCTGGTACAAGCGGTTTGATTGGCAAAATTCACAGCATCGGTCATTTTTTTCGTCTCCGTTCTGGTTAATATCTCACAGTTTCGACCATAAATATAGGGTAAATGCGGTGAAAGAAGATGCGCAAAAACAAATTTTGGACCCGGCATTTTGGCAATTTCCGGAACCATAGTAAATTGATATTCATTTTGATTTTTAACATCGGTATCGGAATTGCCGACAATTTTTCCCGGCGGCAAACTAATAATGAGCGGATTAAGCATTGTTGATTGTAAAAGCAAATTACTAAAAGAATCGAGACTGGCCCATTTACCAGTTAAAGTGAAATTACGGTCGGCGTCAGGATTATAAGGCGTTACAAACCAAGCACCGAGTTGATAATATTTATATCCGAAATTTCCCAGAAATTTTTTAACATTGCTATTATTAATAAGCGGCATGACCGCTGTTTGATCGGAAGAGTTCTTGTACTCAGAAAGATAATTAAGATATTCCATATTCAGAGTCGAGGCGACCGAAAGAGTGGTTTTAGGATAATTAGAAGTTGCTTGTGTGGGTACATAAAAACCTATTTTCTCCAAATCTTTAACAAAAGCATCTGGGTCATAATTCAGATATTTTTTTAAAACTGCCGTCGAGGCGTAACTATCCGGAATTATATAATAAATATCCGGCTCGCCATTTTTAAAATCGGCCCGATTAACACTTGGTAAAGTAAGCGGGCTGACGGCTTCCGGCTGATACGATCTTCGAGTCTCATAACGGATAACGCTCCATAATGGAATTAAAATCGCAAAGATCGACATGAGTAACAAAAATTTATTTAAATTCCGAAGCGTCTTTTTAGTTTTCTTAATCAGTCGAAATAAAATAATCAGTATAATAATCCACAGAGGAAAAACTAGGGCGTCAGTGGAGATTCCGGCGGGAATTATATTACTTAAGTATAGGCTGACTTCGCCGTAAGAAAAAAATAAAATTATAAAAAAAGAACTGAAAACAGTTCCCTTAATTTTGTCCTTGAATAAATATGAAAAAAATATGAAAAAAATAGTCGAAAAAATCAAGACGAGCAGAAACGGCGTTAAAAGCTCACGCGGGAAAAGTTCGGCAATATTATGAAGGTATAGGACAAGAATAAATGAAGCGGCTAAAAAGAAGGGGGCCGGCAATAAATATTGACCAAAGTTTTTTAATGATTTCATATTTTATCTTCTAAGCATCAGATAAATAAGCCGATCGGAATCAGCTAAGCCGGACTTTTCCTTAATCAGGAAAAATTTCCCAAAATCCTCTTCAAATTTTTCCAAATTATAATCGGCGAAAATATCTTCCCGGCTTTGCAGAAGCAACTGCGCCTGCCGATCGGATTTTGGAACAAACTCAATAATTAAAGTTCCGGCAACGGCCGCAAAAAATTCAGCAATTTTTACAAAAGGAAGATTATTGCCGATCGCCAAATGATGAACGAGCGCCAGAGCTAAAACCGTATCCGGCAAAGGACGTTCCAATATCGCCTCCCGTTCCTGGTTATGCCAGCCAAGCGCCGGCGTCGGATTATTAACATCGATTAAAAGCGGTAAAATATTTTTTACGCCATTTTTCCTGACCTGCCAATAATTCTGTTCGACAACTGTCGGATCATAATCCATGGAAATAACTTCAATTCCCTTTTCTGCCGCGACGCGGGAAAACATTCCGGCATTAGCGCCGATATCCCAAAGCTTGACGGTTTTTGCCTTATCTAAATAATCAGCGACCAAATTTTTCTTAGCACTTAAAGATTTATCTTCATAACTGACACAATTCTCCCCTTTTTCACTATCAGTTTTGTAGTAATTCGTCCAAATAGTCTTATCCCCTCGCCATTTTAAATTTTTAATTCCGCTTTCCAGGCTATCGATCAGGGCTAAAAGAGCATTTTTATTAAAGTGGGAATTTTTCAGCCCCGACTTTAAAGAAGAGCTGGAGTAAAATTTCTGGCTCCGCGCGTGTAAAAAAATATGCAAAAAAAGCGCCGGCTTAAAACGAGCTTTAAAAGGAAGTATTTTAGCCGTCAAATCTAAAGGAACGCCATCAATATTTAGCTGCGCTAATTTACCGAGACGATCATCGGAATAAGCGATCAGTGCTAAAGGCGCCAGGAAATGCTCGCAAAATTGCTTATAGGCGATCCAAGGTTTTCCTTCCTCGTATTTTTCAAAGGAAAGCGTATCAATAAAAATCGGCCGGCCCTCAAAAAATTGAATATTAAAACTGCTCGCGTCTTTCAGACTCATTCCTAAATCGAGCGCTTCTTTTTGAATCCGCAAAGTCAGTAAGGCGGCATCTTTTAGCTGACTAAAGCACCATTCATAAGGATAGGAAATAAATGGAATCTTAAGCGGTTCAATAATTTTATAAGCGCCATTATTTTCCTTTAACGGCAGAACAACCTCTTGATGCGAGACCATAGCCTTTGAATCAACTAATCTTTGATAAAGGCCGGATTGTTTTAAAAGCTCATAATTTTCTTGATAGCAGAAATTGATTTGCCGATAAATCTTGCCTTCATGGGTGAAAACAAAACCGCTCGGATCTCTAAAAGAAGAAAATAGCTTATTCATTTAGGTCGATATTATTTTCAACAACTGCGACTTTTTCTTTTTCTCGAGCGGAAAATATTTTCCTAAAAAAACTTTTTACCGATCGGATAAAAGTCTTGATAAAAAACAAGCTGCTTAATAATCCGGCGGCCAATAATTGAAAAATATAACTACCCGTTCCCGGATCAACATAAGCCTGAGCCGACCGGGCAAAGATAAAAAACAAAAAAATACTATAGGCAATCAGCCCCGACCTTCTTTTCTCTTTAAACATAACTTTATTTAGCCGATTAATAATTAAAACTTTAATCGAAATTTTTATTTAAATTAGCATCTTTATCTTTTGTATTTTATCATATGATCCTTTGATAATCAACCGCTGATTTTAGGGAAACAACCATATTGAACAAATTGAACAAAAAACATCTCCTTGACGAGATGCTTCTTGTTCAAAAACATAATCGTTTTTGTTTTTTTATTCTTTAAGATAAAAAAATCAACTTACTTTTTATTTTTTATTAATTATTTTCTTAACAACTTTAACAACCGCTCTTTTAACCGGTTTAGTGATTGTCTTAACAACCTTTTTAATAATCGGCTGGCTGCTTGTTTTCCTGACAGTTGCTTTAACGCTAGTTCTGGCATTAGATTTTACCGTATTTCTAAGAACTGGATTTAGGGTATTAGTTGTATTTCTAAGCGCCGGGTTTGCAGTATTTACAGTATTTCTAACGGCCATAACGTTAACGCTTGTGGCATTCGCGATATAATTAGAGCTGTCTTTCGCGCCATTGACATAAACACGTTGACCGACCGCTAAATTAGCGAAAGAGGCAACAGCATTAGCATTCTTAAAAATCGTGCTGCTATTAGTATTAACAGTTACCGTCGTTGTGCTAGTTTGCATAGTAAAGCTCGGGTTGTTTAAAGTCGTAATCGTTCCGGCGGAAAAATTAGCGCGATTAGCCGACCAAGCTTGTCCATTAGACCCCTCGGACGCTACGCCATCCATAATCGAAGTGGCTACGACATTATTACCGGTAAGCGTTCCGCGAACGGAAAGCGAATCGCCGCTTAAAATACTGGAAACAGCAATAGTTGTTCCGGCTTTCCTAATACTAGCGCTAGTCGCATCAATTGTATAACTAGTTCCATTAGTACCGGTCAAATAAATAATATTGCCGTTAACTCCGGTGGCTGAACCAGAAACGGTTGGCGCCAGATTGGCGCGAGCGGAAAGGCCCCGATGGTTAACGCGATTATAACTCGAAGTGGCGGATGCCGCTAAACAAGGCAAACTGATTAATAAAGCTAAAGCGGATATTGAACCCACTAAAATAAGTTTTTTTGACATAATTTTAATTTATTATTAATTAAAAGAGTTTTAAAAAATAAATTTATTTTTTAATACTTCTATCAATTAATACGCAAAAAAAAATATTTTATTCAAAACGACATAGACATAATCTTTAGGCCGCCTTGGTATTTTCTTTGACTTTTTCGGGCAACTTTTTACCTTTGGGCGTTTCCTTGGCCCATCTTTCAGCCATTTCCGGCTTATTGGCAAACATCCACTTTCGCTGCGCTTGGCTTTTAAATGGCATAAAATTATTTATTAATTTTCAGGCTCCTATAAGGGAGCGGCGTCAGTAAAGACCACTAAACGCTGAGGATAACTATTGTTAACTTGATTCCAAATACCTTCACAAGTAATGAGATTTAAATGCGCCAAACCGTCGGTGGAAGTAAAAACAGAGGTTGCGTCAGCATTCCGATCAAATGATTTAATTGATCGAACGATAAAAACCAGATTCTTGCCTGTATCATCAACAACATAGACCTTATCCCCAATCTTAAGTTCGTTTAATTTATAAAAAACAAAAGGCACCTTATTTTTAATACCAAAGTGTCCGCCGATAACCGCGCTACCTTCTTGGCCGGGATAAGGCCCGAGGGCAAACCAAGCGACGTTCACGGAGCCAGCCGGTACATCCATTCGGCCATCAGAGGTAATAAAAGCATCTTCAATAGCGGAATCAACGCCAATCGCCGGTATCTTAAGGCGAACCGGTAATCCCTTTGGCGTACTGCCTATATCACGCGTCCCGGAAACGGCAATCTGAACGGAACCGGTAGACGGAAACTTAACGGTTGGGAATTTCCAACCAAAGGTATTATCGGCTAAGCTCGACGCCTTACTAATGGTTTGATTTTTCGATAAATAGAGGAAGCAAGCACCTGATCCCGAAACGCCAATAAACAATATCAATGCTATCGAAAATATGACTCGTTTGTTTACTTTCATAATACACTAAGCATAGCACGGCGCCGCTATAATAGCCCGTAAACCAAAAAAGACCGTCTAATTAGACAGTCTTTTTTATAAATGATTATTTATTTTTCATTTGTCTTTTCAGTTTTCTTCATCATCATGGTTTTCATTTTTCCGATAAACTCCAATTCAATTTTTAACATCGCTTCTTTTTTTTCTAATTTAGCGATCATAAATTCTTTACGGCACCCCTCCATCATCCCCATCATACAACAATGCTCGCCATGATTATGACCTTCTTCGTGTTTGTTTTCATTAAACATATTATTTATGTTAGTTAGTTAATTAAATTTTTTAACGTCTTCTAGAGAAACAAGCAATATTTAAAAATTTCCCTGTTTCTATTTAGTAATACGCCATCAAGAAATAATTCTTCAAATTTAAAAATGAAAAAATCGAAAAATAATTCTATAAATGATCTTAATATTGAGCAATTACACTATCGGCGACATTAACAATCTTTTCCCCTCGATATTGAGCTAACTCTTTTAAAGTATTAACCACTTTTTTCTTTCCATTCACAATTACGTAAATTATTTTATTAGAACCGCGGACTAAAGTTCCGTTGGCGTATTTTTTTGTTACTTTCGGCTCCACGACTGTCTTTTTAGCGACCGTTTTAACTACAGCTTTCTTAGCCGAAGAAGTCGACATTGTAACAGTGTTAGAATCTAAGGTCACTGCCGTTTGAGCGAGTGCTCGCCCATTGATTCGGGCGCCGGTATTAAACGCGATCGCTGTTTGATCTAAAATATTACCGTTAAAAACAGCGGCTGTTCCCAATGTCGTCTGCCCGGCGACCACCCAGAAAATATTATTTGCTTGCGCACCGCCGCTTAAAATAACCTGTGCGGCCGAGCTAACAGTCAGAGTTTTTGCGATCTGAAAGATCCAAACATCATTGGCGCCGCCCGATAAAGTAACATCGGTCGGAATTGTCACGCCAGTGCTCCACTTATAAACACCGGGGGCAATTGTTAATCCGCCAATATTACCAGCCCCCAATTCCGTCTCATTAGCTGGCCGCCCGGCGGCGTTGGTGTAGGCGGTTTGCATGTCCATTATGGCCTTAGTCAAATTTGCGGCCGTTGGCTTAGCATAGCCAGGTGCATAGACTTTTCCGGTCACTAAAGCGGATTTAGAAAAGGCGCTGGCTGCCGGAAGAGATAAGGCAAATCCCGTTAGGTAAGTCGCAGCCGCCGGACTAACCCCGAGATTCCCGGTAATAACGGTCGATCCCGTTGTAGAAATTCCCGCTTTCGCCAGAATCGCAAAATTGTTTGCTGTACCGAGGTTTACGGCTGCCGGACCGGACGCAAGCGCAACCATTGGGCCGGCTAAAGCAAAAATAAACGCCATTGCTAAAGTTGCGGAGAAATTATTTTTAAGCGTTTTCATAGATATTTTTGTAATTATTGAATTAATTAAAATTATTTATAACATTCTAGGGCTTATTTAGTATATACCCTTTCATCTTAAATAGATATAACGAAGTTAAGTGCTAATAAGCGAATTACAAATTATTGAGTTGTTTTACTCTTCTTTGTCACTTTGCCTATTATTTGATAAAATGTATTATATCCCTATGAAAATTTTATCTAAAAATGCGCGCCAAATAGTGACCACTAGTCTAATAGGTATAATACTGTTAACTTTTTTCGTTTTTCCCGCGACCTCTAGCGCCGACACCGGAACAAATGATATTCAAAGCCAGATTGATTCGGCTACAGAACAGATGATAATACTGAATAAAAAAATAACTGACTATCAAGCGCAATTAAAACAGGCCGGAGCGGCTAAGAAAACTTTGCAATCGCAAATAGAAATCCTGGATTTACAGCGGGACCAACTACGGTCAGAAATCGATTCAACTAATATACAGATTTCCGTATCCGAACTAAAAATTAATGACCTAGAGAATCAGATTCAAACGGTGCAGAAAAATATTGCTAATGATAAAAACCAAACCGCCCAACTATTATGGGAACTATACAAACTGGGAAACGGGTCAACGTTTATCAGTTTCCTGACAGCCGGAAATTTTACAGATTTTTTACAAAATATAAACAATATCCTTGACCTTGAGAAGGCCTTCGGGCAAAAAGTCAATGATTTACAAGCGAAAGAGAGAACCTTAAATAACAGCCAAACCGCGAGCAAGCAGCAACAAGAGACCCTAACGGGTCAGAACAAACAACTAACCTCGCAGCAGCAGGCGTTCAGTTCGACGGCGAAATCGAAAAACCAGCTTTTGGTGCTTACGAAAAATAAGGAGTCTAACTATCAGAGCTTGCTAGCCAAGGCACAATCGCAACTAAAAAGCTACGCCACTTTCATCCAGAACGCCGGCGGCGCGAAAATTCTCGGCAATGAAACAGTGTGCGACAGTTGGGGATGTTATTATAACCAACGCGACAAGGCTTGGGGCGCCAAGGCCTTAAACGGCACAGAATACACACTAGCCACTGACGGTTGCCTGGTCACCTCCATGGCCATGGTCATGACCCATTACGGTTATCGTAATGTCACCCCGATAACGATTAATGCTAATCCCAATAATTTTGCTCCCTATTTTCCCGCTTTTTTGTTAGAAACTATATCAGCCGACGGAGTTTCAGCCACTCGAGTTTCTGCTCTATTGGACTCAACCCTGGCCAGTGGGGCGCCGGTCATTGTGGAATTAAGTGTTTATGGCGGCACGCACTTCGTAACTTTAGTTAGTGGCGGAAACGGTAAATATCTGATGCGCGACCCTTATATTGCCAACGGGAAAGACATAGACTTCAGCTCTCATTACAAATTAAAAGAAATCGTGGCGATTGAAAAAGTCGTTGTCAACGACTAGCTAATCTATTATCCCTTTTCGGCAATAGAGGGATATAAAAAAACCGAGCTATACGGCAAGCTCGGACTAGCTGAATAAATTATTTTATTTATCCCAGCTAAAGCCATTTCCAAAACTTCCCCATTTGGCAACTTCTTTATAATTAGGCTCGTCGAGATTTAAAAAACTGATAATGCCTCTCGGCGTTAAATTATAACCATCAACCTCAACCTCTCTCTTTTCATTATCTTGATTAATAATTTCTGCCGTTACCATAATCGGCTCGGCTACGCCAATAGAATAAGCTAATTTAACTAAAACTTCCTTGGCCTTATTTTTCTTTAATAAATCAACGGCAATCTTTCTGGCCATATAAGCGCCGGACCTATCAACCTTGGTTGAGTCTTTTCCGGAAAAAGCTCCTCCGCCAATCGGTATTTGCGGGCCATAATTATCGCAAGCTATTTTTCTGCCAGTTAACCCCGTATCTGCGCTAAATCCGCCCTGAGTCCAATCTCCGGCCGGATTTATATAAACTTTTTCTGGTTTAGCTAAATTATTATTTTCAAGCCACAAATCAAACAAGCGCCCCAATTCCTCCTTTCTTACCCCGCAAAAACTAAGCACCAGAGCTTTTATAAAACTTCCTTCAAGAGTGACCTGCACCTTGCCATCATTAGGATAGATTTCATAAATATAACGCGCTAAGCTTTTAGCTAAATATGATTCTTGCGGTATATATGAGTTATTATCATTACAAGCGTAGCCGATCATGATGCCCTGATCTCCGGCCCCACCACTATCAACGCCTTGAGCAATTTCTAAGCTCTGCCTAATAATATTAGTTTGAATGCCATAATTATCTCCAACTATCTCCCTGACAATTTCGGGAATATTTATTTCCGCTCTTGTTGTTAGCTCGCCGGTAATTGTTATTAAGTTGTGCCCTCCCATAGTTTCAATCGCGACTCGACTGTTTTTATCTTGCTCCAAGCAAGCATCTAAAATAGCATCGCTAATACGATCACAAACCTTATCAGGATGTGCTGGTGTTACAGCTTCTGATGTTTTTAACATATTTTTATGATTAATAATAAAAAAGCTCCTCCCGAAAAAAGGAAAGAGTTTTTATTTAAAAATAAAAAATCGACCTTTATCTTTCCCTCATCAGGCTAGAATTAGCACCTTCCGGATGGATTACTCCGGGGCTGCTGGCAGGTCTTAGGGCTAGTTCCCTCGCTGCACTCTTTATAAAATGATTATTCAATTGTAACTATATTATAACACTATAATGATTAAAAAATATATACTCATAATCATAATAATACTAGACCTCGGATTCGAACTAATAATCTCCTTTATTTACGCCTGTTTCCACTCATTTGACTCCAACAAAAAAACATGACCTAAATCATGCTTTCTTGTTTTTTTGCTATTTTTACGACAAATATGTCGGTCTACAGCACAAAAAATGTGTTGGCTCGGGGACTTGGATTCGAACCAAGATAGCAAACTTCAGAGGCTTGAGTCCTACCATTAGACGATCCCCGAATGTTTTAATATGGTTTTATTTATAACACTTAAAAATAAATTATTCAAGATTAGTTCTTAACCTTCTCCCAATTCTCAATTTTCCCCTCAACAACCTTAAAAATTTTATTGGTTTTTATCTGTGTGCGGTCAATATCTTTAATCTTACTAAACTGTCCAAAATCTCTTTGCTCTAATTTTCTTAAAAGATGATTAAATTCATAATTAACCTGGCCGTTACTGACTGTAATATCTTTTAACTGCTTTTTTAAAAGAGAGATTTTTGAGGCATCAAAATTATAACCTCTTTTGCGCGCCTCCTGATAAATACTGTCTAGATATTCATTAATATAAGCGAGCGGATCATCAGCCTCTTTAAATCTTTCTAACTGCGGATGATTTTTATAACCCTTCGTCTGTTCTTCTAAAACTTTTCGCGCCAAAAGAGTTTCGCGCCATAAAGCGACTAAACCGCGTCTATCTAAATACTCCGGCGAGATACTCCAAATTCTCATAAGCAATAATTATTTTTCGAAATTCGGTTTTAAGAGCGGAAACAAAGTAATTTCTCGAACCGGTTTATCGACTAAAAAGGCAAAAAGTCTTTCGCCAAAGCCGAAACCGCAAGTCGGCGGCATCCCGTATTCAAGCATCTCGACAAACTCCCAATCGGGCATCATCGCTTCCTTATCCCCCTTTTCGATTAATTTATTTTGCAATTCAAAACGGGCTTGCTGATCCTCTGGGTCATTTAATTCGGAAAAACCATTACCAATTTCCGAACCGGCAATGATAATCTGAAATCTTTCCGTTAACTCCGGATTGTCTTTTTTCGCCTTCGATAAAGGGGAAACTAATTTTGGATGATTAATTAAGAAAACCGGACCGGCAATATTCTTGCGGCAAAATTTCCACAAGGTATCCATCAAGCGTTCTCGGTTATTTCCGTCATATTTAACTTTCAATTTCTCAAGAGTCTTAACCATTTTCACTTCAGTGTCTTTTAGAACATCGATTCCGGTCTGGCGCAAAACCTCGTCGCGATAATCTAATTTCGGCCACTGCCCGGCTAAATCATATTCAAAGCCTTTAGTCGTAAACTTTGTACGTCCAAAAACTTTAAGGGCAATTTCTTGATATAGTTCTTGGGCTAATTGCATGCCCATTTCATAATCGGCGTAAGCCCAATAAAATTCTAAATTTGTGAATTCCTGAAGGTGATCTGGGCTTGATCCCTCATTACGATAAACACGTCCGATTTCAAAAGTCTTTTCAAATCCCGCGGCCATTAATCTCTTCTGCCATAACTCACCAACCGAAATACGCATAAAAACATCAAGATCAAAATCGGCGTGATGGGTTTTAAATGGGTTAGCTTCCGCACCGCCGGTCGTTACTTCAATTGTCGGCGTTTCGACTTCGAAGAAGCCTTTTTCTTTCATGAAGTTTCGTGCCGTTTCCCAAAATTTCGCTTTTTTATAAAAGATATCCCTTAACTCCGGATTGAGTAATAAATCTAAATAGCGTTTTCGTAAACGATCCTCTTCGTCCTTTAAGCCGTACCAGGAATCAGGAATTGGTCGCAAAGCTTTCGTTAGTATTTTCCATTCCTTAACCATCACACTCGATTCCCCTTTATGTGTTTTAAAACAAATCCCGCCCACTTCAATAAAATCACCACTATCGATTAATTTAACAAAATTTTTATACATCTCGTCGCCCAATTCTTTCTTCGAAAAAGCGAGTTGAATATTAGCACTGGCGTCCTCAAGATTAGCAAAACTTAAATTACCGTGCGACCGGATACTTCTTAGTCGCCCGGCAATCGTAAATTGTTTTTCAGACGTCTCTAAAGACGCAAAATCTTTTAAGACTTCAGAAATTAAATAATCTCGACTTACTTTTGCGGGATAGGGATTAAGTCCGGCCTCGCGCAAAAGATTAAGTTTTTTTAAGCGATCAGCTCTTTCGCTGACCCCGGAATTTTCTACAGCGTCATTGTTTAAATTCTCTGCTTTAACAGATGACATATTATTCAATTTATTTATTCAATGTTAGTAATTTTATATTTTATAACCCCGCGCGGCGTTTCAACGTCGAAGGAATCACCCTTTTTCTTTCCGATAAAGGACACACCAATCGGCGATTCGTTTGAAATTTTACCATTAATCGGATCCGCTTCATTAAAACTGACAATCGTGTATTTTTTTTCTTTGCCGTCAACTTTTACGGTTACAACCGAACCCATCATCACTTCGCTATGCATCGTGTCGCCTTGAACAACCGTGACATTCTTTAAAGTATTAGTTAATTCCATCACGCGCCCCTCATTTAATGCTTGCGCGTCCTTGGCTTCACTATACTCCGCATTCTCGCTTAAATCACCGAGTTCCTTGGCTCTTTCGATTCTTTCGGCAATGTCTTTACGGCGGACAGTAGTTAAAATATTTAGTTCATCGGTTAATTTATCGTAGCCCTCCTGAGAAATGATTTGTTCGTTCATAATTTTAATATTAGAAGATTAATTAATGTTTAATATACTCTAGTTAAGGGAATTAAACAAGAGGCGATGATTAAAAATCCAAAACCTAAAGGATGATTCCAATACGGAGTAAATATATGAGTTAAAGAAATAAAAATTAGACCTAAGCCTAGACCGAAATTCAAATAATTAAAGTTCTCCTTTTTGAGACTAGTTTTTAATAGAATAAACAACAGTAAGAGATAGCTCAAAAGGCCTAAAATGCCTATTTTAAGCCATAAATCAAGATAGCCCCATTCGAAGGCGTAGGTCGTATATAAACCGCTCGGATTGTCTTGTAGGACGCGTGGATCGCTCGATTTATAGGTCACGGTCGCGCCATAACCCTGACCGAGAAAAGGCTCTTTTTTAATCTCTTTTAACAAGACCGGCATCAAGGACCAGCGCGAAGAAATAGCCGACTCCCCGCCATTACTAACCCGGCTTAAAAAATCCGCATCAAAAGCACCGGCTTTAGGATATGGAAAAATAGCAATTAAATAAATAAGCAGAAAACTTAAGAGTCCGGATACGACAATTTTTATAAACAGATTAATTGTTTTATTAACTCCATAGTTACGCCAGAAAATAAATAAAGCGAAGATGACCGTTCCCGCCAGGGCTAACCAGAAACTCCGAGAAAAGCTGATCAGAGTTGAACTTAAAAATAACGCGCCTAATAAAATATTTTCTTTCACCCATGTTTTCTTGAAGCAGACCAGAAAGAAAGCCAGAATCGGATAAATCTGGGATTGGATAAATATTCTCGGCCAACCGCTCAAAGTCGGCGTTACTTCCCCGGTTAGAGTTTTTCGCAGCCAAGCGTAAACATCGGGCGCGCAATTTAAATTGTGGGTAAAAATAAATAAAAGAATTAATGTCTCTAAACTTAAATATATCGCCCCGCTTAAAAAGACCACTTTTAGATTAGTAAAAATATTTTCCGCTTTTTTATCCTCAAGTTTAGTGTAAACGCAAATGGCCGGAAATATTACTAAAAGATAAACATAAGCATTAAAATCGGAGTAAATATTAAGATAGGAATGGTGCCGGAAAACCCCGTTAACAACCCCGATTAAAATAAACAGGGCTAATAAGGCAAAGTATTTTAAATAAGAAAAATTAACTATTTTTTGATAATATTCGCCGGCCTTGCCGCTTTTTATAAACTGCCCGACTAATTTAATAAAAAATATCAGCATGACGAGCGCCCATAAAATCATCCGAATCGGAATCATTTTTCTATCCAATGGAAAATAAAATAAATAGCCCATTGAACCCATCAGTAATTCGGAAAACAAAATTAAAATTCCGTATTCTAATTTATAAGCGGTTAAGACGGCGCTAATTAGAATGATAATTATAAAACTCACTTTTAATAAAAACGGATTAAAAAAAGACAAGTAAGAGAGCAAATCTAACAATAAAAGGAAAATAACCAGGATGCTAATTTTAGACGCGATGTTTTTTAGTTTCATATATTAATTTAATTTTAAATCAGAAATTTTATCACCCGCTTTTATTCCGTGTTTCTGACAATAGCCGGCATTCACTTCTAAAACTCGATTGGCGTCAGAGACGCTTGAATAGATGTTCTTTGTTTTGCTTCCCTCTGGAGCGAGGTTAGCGGCGATATTTAAGATCGTATCGTCATTAATAAATATAATATCAAGCGGAAAGCGCATATCACGCATCACAAAATTTAGCTTATCTTTATAGGGAAACTCAAAATACATCCCGCATTCGGCGCATAAGCTATCGCGATCGCTTAAGCCCTGATACTGTTCCCGATCGGTTGATGCCAGTTCGACGTTTATTATTTGGCCATTAAGAGTCAGCGAACCTTTTTTTAGAACATCGGGGGCATTGCTTTGTAAAAAATTATTAGTCCTTGAAGCGGCCGGAATGGGGCTCGCTGTGAAATAATAAATAATAATGCCCATGACAAAAAGAAGGCCGATTAAGATAAATAATCTTTTATTTTTATTGTAAGCCATGTTTTTCTTTAACTATTTTTAAAGCTTGATTATATTTCTTAACTTCCGCCAGAAAGGGAAAAAATTTATAGGCAAAGGACGGAAGCCAGGAACTGATTGTCCCGCCCGGACTAACCATAAATAAAACTTGCGGAATCCAAACCCCGAATTTTCCGTTATCAAGCATTGTTAGCCAAAGATCCCAATCTTGTAATTTCTTGATATTTATATCCCAGCCACCGACCGGAAAATCAGCCCGCTTTATTAAAGCCATTGTATGGATATAAGGCATTTTTTTTAATTTTTCCGGATCAAAAGCGGTCAGCTTAAACAACTTTTTACCCCACATAAAAGAAGAATAAGCGTAACTTACAACCGGATTCGCCTCAAGAGTGCGGAACATTGTCTCTAAGGCTTCGGGAAAAATAACCGCATCGGCATCGCAAAAAAATAAATAATCACCTTTCGCTTCCTGAAGTCCGCGATTTCGGGCTGCGGGCGCGCCCTGATTTTTCTGATTAATAAAAAAATAATGATTATCAGTTTTGGTTTTTTTAAAATAAGCGGCGCAGATATTTTCCACCCCGTCGCTTGAACCGTCATTAACGATAATAACTTCAAAATCGCGCCAAGTCTGCCTCTCGATACTGGCTAGAGTTTTGATAATTTTTTCGGCCTGGTTATAAACGGGAATAATTATAGAAATCATAAGTTTAATCTTTATTCTTTCTGAATTAGGCTTTTGGATAAATTATCGAAACGAGCCGCGCCACTTGTTTTTCAAAACTAAAATCCTGGCGCGCTCTTTTTTGTCCCTGTTCGCCAAGCCTGGTCCTTAATTCAGGATCTTTAATGAGCTTGTCAATTGCTTCAATAATCTTATCTACTTTTTCCGAATCGACCAGCAGGCCGTTATAATTATCGATAACTGCGTCCCTGACTCCCCCGACATTGCCGGCAATGACCGCCTTGGCGCATAAATTCGCCTCAAGATAAACAATCCCAAAGCCTTCATAATCACCCTGAATATCGCGAGCGGGCATTATAAATATGTCGCACAAATTTAACCAAAGCCACTTTTCATTTTCCGTGAGCGGACCCAAAAAAATTATATTTTTTGATAATTTGGGCGGAACAAGCTTTCGTAAATATTCTTCTTCCGGACCGATTCCGGCGATAAAATAAACAATATTCGAAACTTCCGTTTCTGGAAGCTGCTCCAAAGATTCAATAACTCGATCGACGCCCTTTCTCTTCACTAAGCGGCCGATACTTAACAAAACGGTTTTCCCTTCTAAATTATACTGATTTCTTAAAGCGTTTAAGTCGTCGGCCATAATAATCGGCGCCTCGCTTTCAATCCCCGGATTAACAACTTCGGTCTTTGATTCGAGATTAGAGTCAAATTCTTTAACTCGAGAAGCGGCGTAACTATTCGCGCAAATTATTTTATCGGCTCTTTTTAAAATTAGAGACGCGAGAAACTTTTTCCAAGAATTCCGGGAAGCAGAAGCGAAATCCAGACCATGTAAAAAAACTCCATATCTGATCGGCATAAAAAGAGACCAGAAGTAAACAACTGTTCCAAGCGGGAGAATTTGGCCGACTAAAACATAGTCCGGTTTTTCTTTCTGATAATATCTTTTAAAAGCCGACAAAGACGGCCACCAAGACAAGAACCCGTTCTCTTCTCGCACCATTAAATCGTCGTAATTATTATTTAGAACCCGAAAACTTTCCGTAATCGGCCAGTTTTTAGCCAGATTACCGTAATAATTGGCTATCCCACCTTTAAAAGGCGGATATTCTAGGGTAAATAGTAAAGTTTTCATAATATTTTAATTTAAATCCGTTTCGATCTCGGAGCCCGATTTTTTAAACGATTTATAAATGCTTAAAAAATCCTCCTTCTTTATTGCTCCCAATGCAAATAAAAATATAAAATATAAACCAGCGCCCAATAACGTGACAATAAAAATATTTAGATGTCCTTTGCCGTAAAAAATAATTACGCCCATCAAGACAGAGGCGGCGGAAACTTTAAGAAGCATTTTTAGATTTTTAGCGGCGCGGTAGGTAATTATTTTTCTCACTTGAATCATGCCTAAAATAAACATCAAAGTATTCGTCACTAAAACAGTAATGCTGGCGCCTACCGCTTTATAAAATGGGATTAAAAGTAAATTTAATAAGACGCTTAAAACAGTGACTATACCCATATTAAAAGTATTTATTCTTTGCTTGTCGCAAGCGTTAAGAAGCGAACCGATGGGAAAATTAAGAAAAATAAAGAACAAGGAAATAATCGATATCTGTAAAGGCAGAGTGGCGCCGGAATAGCCTTCTTTAAAAAGCAAAACGACTTTATCCGCCAAAACGATCGAGCCGACAATAATCGGCAAAGAAATAATAATTAAATAGTTCATGGCTCTTTCGAAAGAAACCGCTAATTGCTCTCGATTATTCTTCCAATAATAACTGAGGGCGGGATATAAAGAAGCCGTAAAGGCCATCGGTAAAAATTGCAAGGCGAAAATTATTTTAAAAGCGACTTGATAAAGTCCGACCGACAAATCTCCGGCCATTAAAGATAATAATACCGAATCTAAATAGGTATATAAACGCTGGAAGATCCCGTAAACGGCAAATGGCCAGCTGATAACTACAATTTCTCGGATAATTTCTTTTTCCCAGAATAACCTTACCTTCACTTTTATTCGATACACGAGAATGAGCCACGAATAGGTAAAGTTATAAATACTGGCTAGAGCTAAGGTGGCGATAGCTGGAATTAAGCCGCCGCCTAATAGCAAGGCGCTATAACCGATTATTAAAACAATTAACTGAAAAACAATTGAGGAGATGCTCTCATATTTAAGATTATGGAAACCGCGCGCCACCGAGAAGAAGGTGCTCGTAAAAGAGTCCAAAACCATGGAAATGCAAGAAATATAAATCAGGTTTTTAGTTAAACTGTCATAACCGGAAACATTAACAAAAATCAAAATCGAAAAAAATGCCAACAAAGACAGAGGTATTTTTAAGCTTAAAATATTTCCTAACCAGCTCGATGCCTGTTCTTGATTCTTGGCTACTTCCCTGGTTATGACATTAGCGAAGCCCAGATCAATAAAAATCGCAAAAATCGTCGTTAAAGATATCGCCAAATAATACTTCCCGAGACTGGCCGGACCCAAAAATCGCGCCAAAAGCATGAAATAGGTAAAAGAAATGACCTTTTGCAGAACAAGGGCCATTGTGAGATATGATGTATTTTTAGCGATATTATTAACCTTGGTCATAAAGAAATACTTAGGCGCGGCTATATTTACAGATTTATTATAGCAACTCTTGATTAAATTTGAAAGTTATGATAACATCATATTACTATAAAAAAAGATAATCAATAGAAGAACTTTTATTTTCAATAAATAAGTTTTTTTTGGCTTTATGAAAAACAATACCCACCCTAAATATTACGCAGATTGCAAGGTTACTTGCGTTTGTGGCAATACCTTTTTAACCGGCTCAACCGAACCGGAAATTAAAGTTGAGCTTTGCTCAGCTTGCCACCCTTTCTACACCGGTAAGCAGAAATTAGTCGATACGGCTCGTCGTGTTGAAAAATTTGAGGCTAAATCAGCCGCTAAAGATAACGAGGCGCTTAAAGAAAAGAAAGGTAAAAAAGTTAAGCATGCCGCTCGCGCTGAGGTTAGAGCGAAAAAAGAAGTTGTTGTTAAAACAAAAGATATTAAAAAAATCGCTCAAGTTAAACTAAATAAAAAATAGATACTTTTTAAAAAGCAGTCTTTTTTAATTATTTCGGCATTTTGTGCTAAAATAATAAAAGATTGCTTTTTTGTTATCTATTATTATAAATTATATTTTCTTCGCTCAACTATACTTTCAGGAAGACAAATAACATTTTTTCCGCTGCGTTATTTCTGGGGAAAAAAATTTACGCTTTTATTAAATTACTTACTGGCGGAAGCGTTTCATTTTTTCGCTACGAAATAACAGGCGTTCAAAAATATTATTTGTCTTCTTAAATATACGAAGAAAACATAATTTCTAATTATTATAAAGAAAACTCATATATATTATATGTACGACGATATAAAGCAAAAATTTAAAGAATTGGAAATTAAACTAAGCGATCCCGAGGTGATAAAGGATCAAAAAGAATTAGTTAAAATTTCCCAACAACACTCCAGTCTTAAGAAAGTGATAGACCTGATTTTAGATTTGGAAAAAACCAATCTTTGTATTGCGGAAAATAATGAAATTGTCACCAAGGATTACGACCCGGAATTAAAAACCATGGCCCAGGCGGAATTGAATGAGTTAACAGAAAAAGCGGCGCGATTAAATGAAAAAATTGAAGATGAGCTTCATCCGGCCAGTCCTAACGATAAGAAAAACGCGATTATTGAAATTAGAGCCGGGGCCGGAGGCGATGAAGCGGCCTTATTTGCCGGAGAACTATTTAGAATGTATGCGCGATACGGAGAAAGAAAGGGTTTAAAACTTGAAATAATCGACTCCAGCCTGATCGGTATCGGTGGCTTTAAAGAGGTCGTTTTTAGCGTTAAAGGCGAAAACGCCTATGGCTTATTAAAATTTGAGGCCGGGACCCATCGTGTCCAAAGAGTTCCGGAAACCGAAAAGCAAGGCCGCGTTCATACCTCAACAGTCACGGTTGTTGTTTTACCGGAGGCGGAAGAAGTGGATATTGAAATAAAAGCGAATGATTTACGGATTGATACTTTTTGTTCCAGCGGACCGGGCGGCCAATGCGTTAACACCACTTACTCAGCGATTAGAATTGTCCACATTCCAACCGGAATTACCGTTTCTTGCCAGGACCAGAAATCGCAACATCAAAATAAAGAAAAAGCTTTACAGGTATTAAGATCGAGACTGCTCGCTAAACAAGAAGATGAGAAAAGACTAGCCGATTCAAACGCGCGTCAAACGCAAATCGGCGGCGGCGATCGCTCAGATAAGATTAGAACATATAATTTTCCTCAGGATCGAATAACGGACCACCGTATAAATATGAACTGGCATAACATTACAAAAATTATGGATGGTGAAATCGATGAACTGATTACTGAGCTTAGAAAAGCGGCAAAAAATGAGATTAAAAATAACTCATAATCAAAAAAATGAAAACCTCTTTATCGGAAATTCTCTCCGAACTTTCAATCGAACGAAAAGAAGCGGAAATTTTAACGGCCTTTTTATTAAATAAAAGCCGAGAAGCTCTCTTAGCTCATCCGGAAATAAAAGTTAATGACGGATTTTATAAAAAACTAAAGACCTTAGAAAAAAAACGTTTAAACAATTATCCGCTTGCTTACTTAGTCGGAAAAAAGGAATTTTACGGTCTTGATTTTAAAGTTGATTCGAAAGTAATGGTTCCCCGTCCGGAAACAGAAATAATGATTGATAACATTATTGATATTTTTAAACAAACAGCTAACAATTTCGAAAAAGACTCTGACGCCTTAACGGACATTATTATTAAACGAGCGGAAAATCCTTTATTTATTGATATCGGAACTGGTTCCGGAGCGATTATTATTACCCTGACCCACGAATTAAAAAGGCTCTTCCCTGACGATTATACCAGTTTCGAATTCAAAGCAACTGACATATCCGAGGGCGCCTTAAGCGTCGCCAAAAGCAATGCCCAGCTTCACAATTTAAGTAAAAAGATAAAATTTTATCAAGGTAATTTACTAAAACCGGTGGCCAAATTCTTAAGTGAAAGAAACGTAATTATTGCCGCTAATCTTCCCTATTTAACTCCGGAACAAGTAAAAAAATCACCCAGTATTTCTCGCGAACCGAAACTGGCTTTAGTGGCCGGGCTTGACGGCTTAAAATTATATCGCGAATTGTTTTATCAATTAAAAGATATAAAATACCGATCCCTAATTCTCTTTTGCGAAATTGACCCGAGCCAATCTAAGCCCATTACTTTACTGGCTAAAAATTATTTTCCACAAGCTAAATTAGAAATAGTCAAAGACTTGGCGGGCCTAGATCGGTTCTTAAAAATAGTAAATTCATAAATAAATATTTTGTCTCACAAATAAATATTTTTCAAAAAGAAAAGGAAGCTCGATATTTAACGGCTTCCTTTAAAGCATCTCTCCAAAATTTTCCCAGTTTATCAGTTCAAATAATTTTGAAATTATTTAAAGAAAGGCATTATAAACATCAGGGCTCCTTTAAAATGATGGCGGAGATCATGTTTTTTAATTCCATCAGACTCAACTGAAGCGTTCGCTAAAAATTTTAAATAGCTAAAGATTATTTGAGCAACATCATTAATAGCATTAGATACAAGACCGACACTATTAAGATAATCGAACAATTTATTCTGAATAATCAATCTTATTTCTTCATGATATGACATCCAGGCTTCATGAGATTCTAAACTTTTTTCAATATTCATTTTGATATAAGCCGTCTCAATTATATTCAGAATATCTTTTTGAAGAATATCAACTTGATTATTCAATTTAGTAGACAATGAATCAAATTTCATTTTTTGTTGAGAGCTAAGTGGTTCAAAAGGATTGTTATGCAGATGTTCCATTTCGCTGCAACCGAAAAATTTAACATGCATAAAAAGATATTTCAGACTATAATTTATCGCCCTTAATGTCTCTTGCCCATTTTTTAGTTTTGTCTCATTTTCACATTCCACTTTTAAAGCGGCGTGCATTTCGTCCGTTAGTTCTTTTAATTTTTTAGTTTCCATATGAAATTATTTTTAATATTAAATTTGTTTGTTAATGACCAATATGACTAAAAAATATAGCATGAGAGCTAAGTTTTTGTCAAATTAAAAATCTCCTTTACAGGAGATTTTTTATTGACGTTCTTTAAGTTTAAATTATTATTTTTTTGCGTCTTTTCCAGCTGCTGGAGTCGCCTTAGCGTCAGTCGCTTTGGCGTCGGTGGCCTTAGCGTCAACAACCGGCGCAACAACCGGAGTTTCTTCAACCTGAGCCTTGGGAATAGCGACTACGGCTACAACATCATTAGTATTATGCATTAATTTAACATTAGCCGGCAGTTTTAAGTCATTAATCTTAATTACTTCATCAAAACTAACTAAAACACTAATATCGACATCGATGTGATCAACTAGATCCCCAGGCAGACATTCAATTTCGATTTCATTAACTTCTCTCATCAATGAGCCATTAAGCTCTTTAATCGCTTTCGACTCACCGACAAAGTGAAGCGGAATCGAGGCGTGGATTTTTTCTTTCATATTAATCTGGAAGAAATCAACATGAGTGAAAGTATGTTTTAAAACATCGCGTTGTAAGTCCTTAACTAAAACTTTTACGCCTTTACCATTTTCAATTAATTCAATCAAATTGGATTCGCCGGCCGCACTAAAAACTTTTTCAAAATCGATTCTTTTTAATTTTATACTTCGATTCTCGACTTCTTTGCCGTATAAAACCGCCGGGATAAATTCTTTCCCTAATTTTTCATTTTTTGCTCTTTCTTGAACTGATAATTTTAATTCCATAAATTTAGTGGTTAATAACTAACTCTTGATTTAATAATTATATTTTCCATAATCCCCGCTAAAATAAGCAGAGAAATTAAGGAGCTGCCGCCATAACTTATAAATGGCAACGGTAAACCGACAATCGGCATAATTCCCAGGTTCATACCAATATTAATAAACATTTGAATAAAAATCAAGCAGCAGGAGCCAATAATAAAAAAAATGCCGAAATCATTGTTAATATTCTTCAAAACGATAAAACTTCGGAAAAAGAAGATTATATAAAAACTGAAAACGAGAGTCACCCCTAAGAGCCCGAGCTCCTCGGCGATAACCGAAAAAATAAAATCAGTTTGCGCTTCGGGCAAGAATTTTAGCTGTGACTGAGAGCCAAAACCGACCCCCTTACCGGTTAAGCCGCCAGAACCAATGGCAATAATCGCCTGCGAACTGTTATAACCGGATTCCAAGGCGTTGGCCGTCGGGTTAATAAAAGTCATGATTCTTTCTTTCTGATAGGTCTTAAAAAATACAAACCAAGACATTGTAAACAAAATCACTCCCAACAAAAAAATACTAATGAAATATTTTCTATTAAATCCGGCCGCTAAGACTAAGACCAACCAGATAGCACTAAGTATTACCGCCGATCCGAAATCCGGTTGCATTAAGACCAGGCCGATTAGTACCAAAGAAATTAGAGCGGAGGCCACAAAATGGCGCAAGGTCTTAACGCGAGTCGCTAGGTTACTAAAATAATTCGACAGATACAATATTAAAACAATTTTTACAAATTCAACAGGCTGCAAGCCTAAGCCAAAAAAAGAAAACCAACCCTTAGTCCCCCTGATTGTCGCGCCAAAAAACAAAACAGAAATTAACAATAAGATTGCCCCTAAATAAATATAACGGCTTAAGCTCTTTAAAAAATTGGAATCAATAAAAGTAAAAATAAAAAACATTAAAAAGCCCATTAGAGCAAAAAATAATTGTTTCTTGAAATTAAGGAGGTTAAGGCTGCCTTGTCCCAAGGCAACGCTATAGACTTCAATCAGACCGAAACTGACTAAGAGCAGAATTGAAAAAAAAATTATCCAATCAAAATTTTTTAAGTAAAGCTTAAAATGGTTTAGCATACATTATTTAAGAGGTTTTAACGCCTTGATACTTTAAAAAAACGGAATCGTCTAAAATATTTATATTCGGCGCGATTTCTACTCGCGCATTTTGATAATCCCCCGGCCAATTTATTTTTATATTCCGCGTTTCACCGCTTAAAAAATTTTGCAAATAATAAGTGTTAACGCTGACTAGTTGAGTGCCCTCAAAAAGAGAGATATTCAAAGGAACGCTGTAATAACTATAAGGACTTAAATTTTCCGCGTTGAATTCTAAAATATTACCGCTGCTCTGGTTCACGAAATTACTGTCAGTAATGCTGTAAAAATTAATGTTCGTATAAGTAAAATTTAAACGAGCACCGGAAAAATCCGTCCAATTAGGGATACTGTGGGCATCGATTCTCTGCCAGGAAATATTTTTCGTACTATAAGTTAAAGTTTTAATATCCGTTTTGAGTTCATTGCCTAACGAAAAAATATACTTACTTTCACTCGGCAAGACAAAAGAATCAACACAAGTTATCTCTTGCCCCTCCGAACTGAAACAAGCCTGAAAGTTAGCGCTAAATTTATCATTTTCATTCGTGACCTTAACTACCAAATCATATTTATCACTGCTTTTAAAGAATAACGGCGCTTCCGTCTTTAAGTCTTTAATTATATCATGAGGCGAAACGACATTATCGCCAACCGCCGCCGCTTTTTGCGAATTGTCCGTAAAATATATATAATATTGATAAGCCGAATAAACGAAAAAACCGGCCGAAATTATAATCAAGGATGTGATTAATACGCGCATTAAAAAAACTCTTTTTTCGGACAGCCAAAGCCCGAAATTCATATCTCTCAAACTGACACTGTCGTCCTCGCCGAACTTATTAAGATCGAGTTTGTCTTCGCCATTTTTATCTTTTGCCATAAATATGTTATAATGTCTTTATTAAATCAGCATATCATATTTTCTAAAATATATAAATATAATAAGCATTAATATGTTAGAAATTAAAATTCCCCTCAGTGTTCCCGATAATAAAAAAAGGCTTTATCGTGAAAATTATTTACGATTAACCAATAACAGCGGCCATCTTTTCCTTATTGCCGGCGATCAAAAATTGGAACATCTAAATACGGATTTTTTTGGAGCGGGTATCAGCAAAGAAGATAATTACCCGGAACATCTTTTCAAAATCGCCGCCGGCTCGGACGGAGGCGTTTTAGCGACTCACCTTGGCCTTATTTCGCAATACGGCGCCTCTTATAAAAAAATACCCTATATCGTTAAGTTGAACGGCAAAACCAATATCGGACCCAACGAGGAAAAAAATTCCTCGAGATGTCTTTGGCAGGTTAAAGATATTGTAAAATTCAAACAGCAAAGCGCTTTAAAAATTGTCGGCGTCGGCTATACGCTTTATCTGGGCGGCAAATATGAAGCCGAAATGTTAAGAGAAGCCGCCAGACTTATTTTTGAAGCCCATCAAGCCGGCTTAACCGCTATCTTATGGATTTATCCGCGCGCTAAAAATATTAATGAAGAAAATATTCATACCATCGCCGGCGCCGCCGGAGTGGCTGCCGTTTTAGATGCCGACTTCGCAAAACTCAAATACCCATATAACTCTAAAAATAAAGAAAAAACCGCGGCCGATTACCGGGAAGTAACCGAGGCGGCCGGTCGAACAAAAATTATTTGTGTCGGCGGTGAGAAGAAAAGTGCCCTTAGCATGCTTGAGGAACTTAATAATCAAATTACCATCGGGAAAACTTCGGGTCTGGCCGTTGGCCGAAATCTTCATCAACGTTCGCTTCAGGAAGTAAATCTACTAACTCACGCCCTTGGCGCAATTATTTTTAAGAATGCCGACTTAAAAACGGCCAGAGAAATTTATAATGATAAAGTTTCGACCAAAGCGAGAAAAACCTCAAAAATACTTGGCCTATTTTAGACTTGATATTAATCTAAAATCAAAAAAAACACTGAATTAGCCAGTGTTTTTTAGTGCCGGTAAAAAGTGCTATTATTGATTGGCTTTATCAATGACAATGTTTATCCGATCGACTAAGCTCGGCGCTTTCTTTATGAATGAGGGGAAAAATTTTAAATTATAGCTTAGAATTCCCGGAAAATCTTTAAGATAATTATCAATTTGATCTTTTGTCAGATTTACTAACTGATCGCGGTTTACAATCGTCGAATCGGCTTTCAGGGCCATAGTTCCGGAGAAGGTCGCTTTAATTGTCGCCGTATTTGAATTTGCATCATAAGAATCAAGGGTATAAACAACACTATCCGGATTAAAATTAATCAGTTCTTTATCATCGGGAATTAGTAAATTTAATTTCTCGGTCACCAATTTAATCACCTGATCTTTAGAAAAAGTCACCGCGATAATGTTTCCTTCGGCCTTAGCGCTAAATTCATCTTTTAGATCGCCGGCCTTAGCGCTAAATACTGTTTTGATACTATCATCGGCGCTATAAAGAGTTCCGCTGCTTTTATCTGATTCAGTGCTGGAAGCATTGCTCATTAAACGATCATTTATATCTTGAGTCGCGCTTTCCAGATCAGTTTCTTTAATAAACTTAATTACTTTTTTATCATAAGTAAAAGCGGTGTCGGAACGAGCGAAGACTTTATCCTGCAAACCGGCCCAGAGTCCGGGGATGGTAAACATGGTCGGACCGATGGCCATTTCCGGACTTGGTGTATCGGAATATATATCAACCGAAACTTCTCCCCCGGCCGGAACGTTAACGGCATTTTTTATTCTAAATAACTTATTGTCCGGAGTTAAAATTCGAGTTGTCGCCACTAAAGCCTGGCTCTTGTTATTATTATTGATAATTTTTACCTGGCCGGTTAAAGCCACATCTCCGAATTCTTCGCCGGTTGCGGGATAAACTGCTTCCAAAGAAGAAGGTATTTTATTGATACTCCCGGTAATTAAAGTGCGCGGATCGCTGCCGGCATCAACCAAACTACTATTTTGAGAATTATCACCGGCCGAAACCTTTAAAAATAAAGAATCGTTTAGAGCTTCCCCTTTGGGAGTAATTTCAATCGTTAACTTAGTGAAAGAAAAATAGAAAACGATAATTAATAAAACGAAAGTGGCCGCCAAAAATTTCCAAACCAGGTTTCGGTACAAGCCGACATGTTTAGGCTGCTTTTTAGCTTTCTTGGCGTCAAGCGCAGCAGCCAACAAACTATCATCAACGGACTTCAGTGGCTTGGCTTCTTTAGAAAGCTGGGCGAAAAACTTCTTTTGACTATCGATCTCATCAACCAGGGGTTCGTCTTCATATTTTTCCGTCACCAAGCGGTTATAAATATCATCGTCGCTTTCTTTTATCTCCTCTTCAGCCCCTTCTTCGGCCGGCCTCAAAACAGACAAAGGCTTAACTTCGTCTTCAATAATATCTACCATTACTTTTTTAACTTTTTTCTTTTCCGGCTCCGGGATTATTTTTTTAACCGGTTTTTTTTTGGCAACAATTTTCTTGGCCGAAGTTTTTTTTGAATCAGAAATAGAAGTAACTTTAGTGCGCGGCATATTAATAAATAAAAATTAATTAAAAATTCAATAAGCGGAAACTTTAATTTATTATAACAGATTTTTTAATTCTCAACAATTTTTAAGACAGCGGCAAAATCTTTTTTTAACTCTTGAAGAAGTTCTTGATCATTATTAACTCGATAAGCGGTTTTAATTATTCTTGCCTTCCCGTTATCAATAACTTTAAAATAAACTTCTTCGTCGCCGGGATATTTCGCAAATACATTTTTTAAATTTTCTAAGTTCTCTGAGTTTAAATCGCCTAAAAAAATAACTTTTAAAGGATTGGCAGTCGCGGCGGTATGCGGGACGTGGTTTTCCGCTTTTTCAAGAGAACTTTGGGAATTATTTTTTTCGTTTGAGTAATCTTTTCGATAAAATGATTTTTTTGCCGGTCCGCCTTCAAGAATTATTCTTTTAAATTCATCGACTGATTTCTGCGCCTCATTGGGACGTAAAAGCGCCGCTCGATTAACTAAAATTTTTAGATCTTGATCTTTTTCAGAAATTGTCCCTTCTAAAATAACCGTATTCCCCGCCTGCCAGATTAAATTTGTTTCTTTTAAAAGACGCGGAAAAATCAGTAGCTCGACAGCGCGAATCGCATCTTCAATTTTAACAAACAGCATTGACTCGCCTTTTCGAGTTAATATTTTTTTGATGGTTGAAATAACACCGGCGGTAATAACTCGATCATCGCCTTTTCTTGATTTAAGCAGGGCTAAAGGAACGGCGTAATTATTTAAAAATGGCCTGAAAAAGTTAAAGGGATGTTCACTGACATATAAGCCTAATAATTCTTTCTCCCAAATTAATTTTTCATTTTGTTCGGCCGGCGGCGCGTCATTTAAAGTCAGGCTGCTGGAATTAGCGGCCAGCGGTAAATCGGCAAACAAACTTGTCTGCTTATTATCTTTACTCTTCGCAATTTCTTTATTAATGCTTAAAAGTCTTTCGGTGTTGGCCAGCAATTTCCCTCGTTCCTCGTAGTTATCCAGAGCGCCGCTCTTAATCAAACTTTCTAAAGATTTTTTATTTAAATCCCGATCGGTAATTCGTTCTAATAAATCAAAAATATTAGCATAAGGCCCATTCTCTTTTCGTTCTTTAATCAGCATCTCGACAATATGCTCGCCGACATTTTTAATCGCGTTTAGTCCGAAACGAATCGTATCTACTTTAGCATCTTTGTCGACGACGGTGTTTTCTTTAGTGCCGGCCGTAACAACCGTAAAAGAAGCGAAGGATTCATTAATGTCCGGCGCCATTATTTTTATCCCCATATTACGGCACTCCTCAATTTCGATGGCGACGCGATCGCTATCTCCTTGATCAGAACTTAAAAGAGCGGCCATAAACTCAACCGGCCAATGGGCTTTAAGATAGGCCGTCTGATAACCGATTAAGGCATAGCAGGCGGCATGGCTACGATTAAAACCATAACCGGCGAAAGGCTCAATAAATGAAAAAACTTTTTCACCCAATTCTTTATAGATGCCATTTTTAACACAGCCTTCAACAAATTTTTCTTTCTGTTCGGCTAGCAAAGAGGCGATTTTTTTACCCATCGCTTTACGCAAAATGTCCGCTTGGCCCATCGTAAAACCGGCTAAATCACGGGCGATTTGCATAACCTGTTCTTGATAAATCGCGACGCCGTAAGTTTTCTCTAAGATAGGCGCTAATTTTTCATGAAGATAAACAACTTTTTTACCGTGCTTACCATTAATATAATCAGGAATCCATTCCATCGGACCGGGACGATACAAAGCGACCATGGCAATAATATCTTCAAAGCCAGTCGGCTTAAGATCTCTTAAATATCTTTTCATGCCTGACGATTCAAATTGGAAAACGCCGGTTGTTTCGCCATCTTGAAATAATTTATAAGTTGCCCCATCATCAAGCGGAATTTCATCAATATTTATTTCTAGCCCCCTCGTGTTTTTAATTATTTTTAAAGCCGATTCGATAATCGTTAAATTTTTTAAACCCAAGAAGTCCATCTTTAATAAACCCAGGTCTTCAACGGGATGGAGCGAATATTGCGAAATAACACTTTTATCGGCCGACGAGGCATACTGAATCGGCACATAATCGGTTAAAGGCTTATCGGTAATTAAAACACCGCAGGCATGCGTCGACGAATGACGAGCGACGCCTTCAAGACGTTTCGCGAAATCAAGAATTCTTTTCGCCGCCGATTCTTTTGCATACATTTCGCGCAGCTCCGGAACAGTTTTTATCGCTTCATCGAGTTTCGTAAACATCGGAATACTCTTGGAAATCTTATCGCAATATTCGTATGGTTCATCCAAAACGCGGCCGACATCACGAACCGCGGCTCGTGCGGCCATGGTTCCAAAAGTAATAATCTGCGCCACGTGATCTTTTCCGTATTTTTGTTCAACATAGCTTATTACTTCAGCGCGACGCGCGTCAGCAAAATCCATATCAATATCAGGCATCGAAATTCTTTCCGGATTTAAAAATCTTTCAAAGAGCAAGTCATACTTTAATGGGTCGAGGTTAGTGATTCCGGTTAAAAAACAAACGATTGATCCGGCCGCCGAACCACGTCCCGGGCCAACAACGATCTTATTATCTTTCGCCCAATTTATAAAATCAGCGACAATTAAAAAATATGAAGGCCAACCCATTTTTGTAATAACGGCTAATTCATAATCAAGACGATCCTGAACCTTTTTTAATTCCTCCGGCGATGCTTCCGGATAACGCTTACTAATTCCTTCTTCGCTTAATTCCCTTAAATACGAATTACCGTCATAACCATCAGGCACGGCAAAAAAAGGTAATTGAATATTTCCCAGTTCAATTTCCACGTCACACATCTCCGCAATCTTTAAGGTATTGGCGATCGCTTCGGGGACATGCGTAAAAGCGGCAATCATTTCGGAATTTGAGCGTAAAGAATAATCGCCTTTACCAATCATGGTCATCCGATCGGTGTCGGTAAGTTTCTTTTTATTCTGCAAACAAAGTAAAATATCTTGCGCTTCGGCATCATCTTTCTTTAAATAATGAGAATCGTTAGTCGCGATTAAAGGAATATTTAGTTCTTTCGAAAATTTTATCAATTGCGCATTAACCTTTACTAAATCTTCAAGCTCCGGATGATCCATCAGCTCTAAATAAAAATTATCTTTTCCAAAGAGTTCGCTATATTCTAAGATTCTTTTTTTTGCTTCCTCTAATTTATCCGCTCTTATCAAACGCGGAATTTCGCCCGCCAAACAAGCCGTCGAGGCAATTATTCCCTCGTGATATTCTTTTAAAAGTTCGAAGTCGATTCGCGGTTTATAGTAATAGCCTTCGAGATGCGCGAAGGAAATAAGTTTAATTAGATTTTGATAGCCGGTTAAATTCTTAGCCAATAATAAAAGATGGTTACTACGACCATCTTCGCGAGTATTTTTATCATGGCGCGAACCGGGCGCGACATAAGCCTCAACTCCTAAAATCGGTTTTATTCCGGCTTTTTTGGCTTTTTGATAGAACTCTATTATTCCATACATCGACCCGTGATCGGTTAAGGCAATTGCGGGCGATCCCTGCTCTTTAGCAAAATTAACCATCTCATCAAGCTTAGTCAGCCCGTCGAGCAAAGAATAGTGACTGTGATTGTGGAGATGGACAAATGACATGGCTTTTATTTGATTAAAATGAGTCCTATTTAAATATTTTTATTTTTTTATTTTTCTTAATATTTCACCTAGCTCCTCTTCACTAAAAAAATTTATATTAAGTTGGCCGCCTTTGCCGCGGCGTTTAATTTCCACTTTCGTACTAAAGTATTCGCCCAGTTCTTCTTCCTTGGCTTTATCGCTATAATCCTTAACTTTCGCTGATTTAGTGCCGCCGATTCTTTTTATTTCCTTATCGGTTTCGGCAACGGTTAAATTATTGCGCAATATTTTTTTAAAAACATTTAACTGTTTTGCTTCGTCATCAAGACCTAATAAATATTTAGCGTGGGCTTCGGAAATTTTTCCACCCGCTAAAGCTTCTTGTATTTCAATCGGCAAGCTTAATAAACGTAAAGCATTAGCGATACTTGATCGCGCCTTACCGACTTTTTTCGCCGCTTCTTCTTGGGTAATATTAAATTCATCGATTAATCTTTGATAGGCCCGCGCGGTTTCCAAAGGATTTAAATTTTCGCGCTGTAAATTTTCAATCAAAGCAATTTCTAATTTTTTTTGTTCTTTTTCTTCACGGACAATAACCGGGACTTCGGTTAAATTTAAAATTTTTGCGCTTCTTAGTCTTCTTTCGCCGGCGATTAACTCAAAGCGATCGCCTTTTTTAGTCACAACGAGGGGTTGAATAATGCCGTGCTGTTTAATCGATTCGGCTAAATCATTTAAAGCGGATTCTGAAAAACTGGTTCGCGGTTGTTGTGGATTAATATCAATTCGGCTCGGGCTAATTCTTAAAATACGATCTTGATCGTTAAAAACCGTTAAAGGCATTTCGTCTTCACTGGTATTTTGAGCAAGATTATGGCTATATGGATTTTGGCCATAAGTCATGGTTTTTTTTGGAATTAAAGAGCCGAGTCCTCGGCCTAATCCACTGGGCATATAGTTATAAATTAAACTATTTTAAATTATTTTATATAATATAATAATATTTTTTCGCTTCGGTGATATTCTGTGGCAAAAACTCAATCATTCGTTTTTGCTCTACGAAATCACAGGCGCTTAAAAACATTATTACATTATATAAACATTAAGAATGATTTTTATACTAATTATTTTTCTAAACTCATTACTTCACGCGCTAAATTTTCATAACATTTTCCGCCCTTGGATTTAGGATCGTACTGAAGGATTGAACGGCCGTAACTTGGTGCCTCGGCGAGACGAACGGTCCGCGGAATAATTGAGCGGAAAATTCGATTCGGAAAATATTTATAAAGCTCTTCCATCACCGCTTCCGACAATTTATTCCGTTTATCAAACATGGTTATAACCGCACCCATTATGCCCAGACTCGGTTTTAAATTATTTTGGACTAGACTAATCGTTTCTAAAAGTTGGCTCAAGCCTTCTAGAGCAAAATACTCACTCTGAATCGGGATTAAAACTTCGTCGCAAGCGACTAGACTGTTAATCGTTAAAAGGCCTAAAGAAGGAGGGCCGTCAATAATAATATAATCATAATCTTTTCGAACTTCTTCTAATATATATGAGAGGCGAAATTCGCGATTATCAAGCTCAACTAGTTCAATCCCAGCCCCTGCTAAAGACATTGTGGCTGGGGCAACCTTAAGGCCATTTTGGACGGTTCTTTTTATTATTTCATTAATCGATTTAGTTCCGATTAAGGCTTCATAAACACCCGCTTCCATGTTCTTATGATCAAGTCCTAAGCCAGAAGTGGCATTAGCCTGAGGGTCGGTATCGACAAGCAAAACCCGGCGTCCGAGGTGCGCTAAATAGGCCGACAAATTAACGGCGGTGGTTGTTTTGCCAACGCCGCCTTTTTGGTTAACGATGGCAATTATTTTGCCCATATATATTTAAGAAAATTATTCTTTATAAAATTATTATAAAGCATTAAAACGCTTTTGACAATTGATATATTATTTATTATACTAATATTTGAAAACAATAAATCAATCATCTGCCCGGGTGTCGGAATTGGTAGACGAACGCGATTCAAAATCGCGCGGCCGAAAGGCCATGCGGGTTCAAGTCCCGCCCTGGGTACAATTAAAATGAAGGAAGATTTTAACAACCTAGCTTATATTATTGGAGTAGCAATAGGCGACGGTAATCTTTCTAATCCAAACGGACGAGCGGTTAGGCTAAGAATTACCTGTGATTTGAAATATCCCAAAATTATTGAACGAATCTGCGCGGCAGTTCAAAAACTTCTTCCTAATAATAAAGTCACGATAGTAAATCGCCCTGATTCCTGTTGCGATATAAGTTGTTATTCTAACAAATGGGAGGGTTATCTAGGCTGGAAGGCAAAAAACGGCCCAAAATATAAACAAGACTTATCTATTCCGGAATGGATTAAAAATAATAGAAAATACTCAATATATTGTCTAAAAGGATTGATAGAAACTGATGGCTCGATATATAAAGACCGAGGTTATAAAATGGTAAATTTTGTCACAATAATTCCCAAACTAGCCGAAGACGCTTCTGAAACGATAAAAAGATTAGGATTTATAGCCAGAGTTTACAAAATAAAAACCCTACCAACAGCTAGATATAACGTACGAATTTCTAAAAATGTTGAAGAATTTATGAAATTACTAAAATTGGAGAAAAATTAAAAACAAGCTTTAAGGCTTGTTTTTTGATAAGAAAAAAGGAGGCCTGTTTGGGGTCTCCTTTTCTAGAATAGTGTTTTTTTGATTTTTTTTGACTTTAGTTTTCTGAGCGTTCTAAACAGCAATAAATTTACTTAAATCCTTTTTATCAAGATTTTCAACATCGTTGAATACATAGTAGTCAAAGAGCTGTCCGGCTTTTTTTTGAATGCTCGGATATGAATATGGATTATAGCTCCTAAACTTTAAATCTCCAGCCATAGTCGGAACAATTGTTGTATGTTCAAAGCCCAAACTTGAGGTATATTCATGGAAACCGTAGACTTTCTCGTATGGTTTAGCGGCTTTCATGTCGTCATTAATTTTCTTCCGATAAGTCAGGGTAGACGAAAATATAATCATAAAAGCGGTAAATCCCCAAAACAGACAAAAAGCAACAATAAATATGTCTATAGCTCTAAGCAGGAATAACATAAAAATCAAAATTGATAAACCAAACAACATCCCTAAAATAAGGGAATAAATCCGCCAACGGGGTGACATTGCTCTAAGATGATTATCAAAAATTGCTTTGATTTCACCTTTAAAAGTTCTCTCGGGCACTTCTAATTTATTCTCCATTTTTTAAGTTTTGTGCACCGTTTTAAAGATGCTGGTTGTGTTAATTTTTGTTAATTACTGATTTGTTTCAATCAAAGCACTTGGTTCGGCAACGAACTTTCGTAAGTCATCCATGTCGAGATTTTCGATGTCCTTGAATTCGAAATAGATGAAAAATTTACCCTTTTTCACTTTGATTAAGGAGGGATCCGGTTTTCCTTGACTGATAATTTTTAAAATACCAGCTAGAGATGAGACAATTAGGGCATACTTGTCGTGAACTTGTAGGGCTAGTTCGGCTTGCGGAGATTGCTTACTAAATCCAAATTGTCCCTCCAAGGGCATGGCTGATTCCATATCGGAGATGATTCTTTTACGAAACTTTTTAGTGATTGTCGACTCAATTACGTAAAAGAACAAACCGACTAAAACAGAATACACCACAAAATAATCACGTATTCCTTGTGAAATTAACCAAGTCCAAAGAAAAATAATCACGGTGATTAAAAGGGACTTAAGCACGGTGATTAAACGCCTATTTGCGGACAAGGCTCTTTTTGGCGCATTAAAAGCAATCTTCAATTCCCTTAAAAATGTAGTCTTAGGGACTTCAAGTTTATTCATTATTTAAGTTTTGTGCACCGTTTTATTGGCGCTGGTTAAGAAAATATATTTAGTTAATTATTAACTTTCTAATCTTTAAAAAACTAATAATTAACTAAATCTGATTCAAAACCGCAGTTGTTAAAGATCAATAATACATATTTTGACTATAGCATATAATATTGTATTTGTCAATTTAAATCTATTTACTTAGCTAAAAATAAACAAAAAATGACAGATGACTGTCATTTTTTAGTAAACTCAAGTGTGTTTTTTTATTTAATCTCCCCCACCCCAATTTTTCTTAAGTTTGTGTTCGATATACCGAGAGATAATGAGCGCATTAAAGAATAGGCATCATCGGGGCGGCCAAGGTAATATCTTAAATGAGTGGCCGGACTAATATACCAGGCTTCGCCGTGTCCTTGGACCTGGATGAGGATTCTTCCCTCTAGGCTCCTGGCTAGTTTCTCATCAATAACTAGTTTCGGTTTGCCGTTAGTATCATAACCGTTTATGACTTCGGTTTTATCATCGTAGCCATCACCGTCGGTATCTTTTTTAAACTTATTTGAACCAATGGCATCTTCAAAGGCATCAGAGAGTCCATCGCCGTCACTGTCCGGGCCGCTATCTAAATTAGCATTAGCGATTCTAATCTTTTTTAAATCGCTATTACTTATTCCCTTACCTAATTTTCTCATTACTGAGAAGGCTAAATCTGAGGTGCCTAAATAATATTTGAGTTTATTAGCCGGATTAACATACCAGGCCGCGCCGTGGTTTTGGACTTGTAATAATAATCGACCGGAGAGAGAGGTTGATATAGTAGTACTGATTGAGATAACCGCTTTCTTTTCAATGGCAATAATCTTTTTAGCTTCAATAGTTGCTTGAGCGAGGGTTTCTGAAATTGAACCGCTGCTTGAGTTACTTCCTCCGCTACTAGAATTATTGTCTTGAGAATCATTATTACTATTTAATGGGTTATTAATACTAGGTGTAGAGCTAGAAACAACTTGAGTGCTAGTCGGAGTAGCTGGAATAACCGGAGCGATGTAACCACCTCCACCTCCACCGCCGCCGCCCCCAGAGGATGGAGGTGTGACAGGCGTTAAATCAAATGTCGCTGAGACTGACATATCAGATGTGACATTAGTATCGGTTCGAGGATTAGCGGTTGAGGAGTCGCTCCAAGAGACGAAGTGATAACCGTCATCTGGGACAGCCGTAACCGCTGTACCATTGGTATTATAGTTAACCGTTTGTGTGGTTGAGCCGGTTAGAGTTCCATTAGCATTGGCGGTATAGGATAAGGTATAGGTTATCGGTGACAGAGTAATTACCACACTCTCGTTTAATGATGCCGAAACATTTCCGGCCGCATCTTTCGCCCAAGCATAAAGAGTCTTAGAGCCTTGAGTTGAGAAAGTATAATTCACGGGTGTTGAAGTCGCCCAACCGGTATCAGTTGGTAATGGCGTAGAGGAACTTTCCGTCACTAAGTAACTGGTCACTCCAATATCATCGGTGGCGGCAAATAATGTGATTGGAACGGTGAGAGATGATGAAGTAGCCGAAATAACAAAGGCGGTCACAGTTGGCGGAGTGATGTCCGATGTATCCGGCATTAAAACAAGAGAGGTATAAGCAGGAAGAGTAACGGAGTTACTATACTTTGTTCCGGTTACATCAATCATTGGCTTGCTTAGATTAACGGTATTACTTGAACTAGTCGCAAATTCAAAATCAAGATCGGATTCACTAGTTATGGATTTCGGGGAACTGTGAGAATTTAAGTCTTGACCGGAAAAGTTTTGCCAACTTAAAAGAGAACGATTTACGAGCCCTGTCGAAGGTTGCCAGGTTGAAATAGTTAAATTATCGTCCATTGGCCGCGCATAATAATTGTTATTAAATAATCCAAATAATGATAATGTGTTTGTAACCGATGTAAAATCAGCCACCGCTTGCGATGCGGATTTAGATATAAAAATATTATCATTAATTATATTATTTGCGGTTACAGCTTGGCTAATATTATCATCAACCATTCTAAACTGAATGCCATTATTATAGACTGTATTATCGTGAATATTATTATAACTGGCATTATGAAGATAAATTCCAATCCAGGCTGAATTCACAATTGTATTCCCAAAAACTTCGACATTTTGTGAGTCATCGTCTAAATAAATTCCAACAACAAGCCCACCACTAGGCGTGCCATATCCGCTTTCATATCCATTTAAAATAATATTTCCAGAAATACTTGTCCCGACGGCATTGACCCCGCCCGTACCGATTGCGCCCCCATCGCTTAACTTATTATTAAAATTACTTATAAAATTATTTTTAACGGTATTAATATAATTTCCCGCCCAACCTATCCCATTAAAACCACAGCTACTAATTGTATTGTTTTCAATATCTGCATCATGTGTTCCATAACTACTTATCGCCACATCTCCATATTCCCCGCCGGCACCGATTGTTAAAGAAATATTTGTAAGATTATTATTTTTAATATTTACCAGGCCAGAATTTGAAACTAAAATAGCCGAGCCATTTGTCTCGCTAATATTATTATTTAAAATATTTAACGGGATTGAACTTGAAGGATCAGTGTGCACGTCTATGCCGGAATTCCCAATGTCGGAAATGTTACAATTATTGATTATTATTCCGTCTAAATTATTTGGAGCAGGTGTTAAGTGCGACCATCCCCAAATAGCACTTTCATTAGCGCCCGTAAAAGTAATTCCATTAATGGTAATAAAGCTAGTAAGAGATTGATTATAATTATTGTAATTATACTTTACTAATTTATCCATGCTTGCCACCTTAACGTTTGACGGCTGACTGCTACTATATATCCTTATTTTGTGAGTCGTTGGACTGTAATACCATTCGTTTTGTTGATCGAGAGTACGAGGGTCGTTTTGGATAAAGAAGCCATAATTATCAGAAAAATTAGCCGTGCTTGAACTAAATGTTATCGTGCTTCCATTCTGCGAGTTTATTACCGATCTGGCTATTGTATACAGACTATTTCTTATTACCAATCCTGCCCCTGTCCAGTCAGTCCCTGCCAGTGAGGAGTTTGTAAGTGAGGTAGTTCCCGAATGTGATTGAATAGGTAAATAACCTCCCCAAGCCGCATCCGCGTTTGGATATCTTCCCATCGCCGTATTAACACCATTCACAGTTACCATATTTACAGTATCTAAAGTGGAAACGGCGTCTGTTGATTCCCATATGTTGTTACCGAGATTAGTCCAGGAACTGACCGTGGTAAATCCTGTAATAACTGGTTGTACTCCTGATCCATACGAAGAAAATGTTATTGGATTACCAGCTGTACCTGATTGAGAAATAGTGATTGAACCATAAAAAGTATCACCCTTTTTAAATAAAATATTATCGCCAGGGATAAAGGTCGACGCATTTACTTTATCTATCGTCTGCCATGGTGTCGAAGAAGAGGTTCCGTTATTTGAATCGCTTCCCGTATTAGAAATATAAAAAGTCGCCGGAATAGTTCGTGGCGGCAGAGTAATATTAACTGAGTCGTTTAATGATGCCGAAACATTTCCGGCCGCATCTTTCGCCCAAGCATAAAGAGTCTTAGAGCCTTGAGTTGAGAAAGTATAATTCGCGGGTGTTGAAGTTGCCCAACCGGTATCAGTTGCTAATGGCGTAGAGGAACTTTCCGTCACTAAGTAACCGGTCACTCCACTATCATCGGTGGCCGTAAATAATGTGATTGGAACAGTGAGAGATGATGAAGTAGCCGAAATAACAAAGGCGGTCACAGTTGGCGGAGTGATGTCGGGATTAGGATCCGTAACCAAAACTAGAGATGTATACGGAGACAGAACAACACTCCCGACATATTTTGTGCCTTTAACGTCCACCATCGGCCTTGTTAAATTTACCGTTTTGTCTGAACTACTGGCATTAAATTCAAATTCAATATCTGATTCGCTGTTTGCCGAAACTGCTGACTGATGGGAATTTAAATCTTGTCCGGAATACGCTTGCCATTCAGCCAGAGTTTTAAAACCGGGATCCCAGGCCGGATCAGCAAAGCGAATGACCTTGCCATCATTATCGCCAATTAATCTCGCATAATAATTATTATCCAGGGTATTGGCCGCTTTCATTAAATCCGTGCCAATATCTCCGGCGTCATTATTTGCAAAATAAAAGAAAATATCTTTTTGTCCGCTTGAATTCCAGGGACCGTCTTTTGATTTAGCAACAAAAATATTATTATTGGTTTGATTATTAGTCGGCGGTATATCTGTTCCTCCCCAATAAGTTGAATATAACAGATATGAACTGGCATTATAAACAGTGTTGTCATGAACATTTATATAACCGGCCGAACTATTTATAAAAATACCGGAGTGGGACGTATTAGCCACAGAATTATTAGCGACTTCAACATTGCGAGAACGCTCATCAAGATAAATACCGGGCGCAATACCTAAGGGTATTTCGGTCGAAGCGGGAACCATGCTTATATCAGGATGCCCATTAACGACAATATTTCCGATTATTTTAACATTTGACATTTGAGTTCTTGGACCCGTATAAGTATAAATTCCGCCGCCGTCATCAAGGATCACGCAATAGGTGTCGATATAATTATTTTTCACTAAAATATTATTCCCGTAAAAAGCGATGGCATTATATCCCGTGTTTACGATCGTGTTTGATTCTATATCCAGAGTGTCGGAAATCGAAGATTCTACCGCCGAATTATTATTCCCGGAATAAATATTTGTTTTCATTCCCTTCTTTAGACCAATGTTTCGAATATCATTATTTTTTATCGTAACGTTTGTCCCATAAGTCACCGACATCGCGCTACCGTTTGATTCTGATATTGTATTATTTTCAATATCCAAATAATTTATTAGAGTATAAATGGCGCTTACGCCCATGTCTAAAAAAGATGAATTCGTGATTGAAACATTGTTATATCTCGGGGTGTGATCCCAGGCATAAAAAGCTAATTCGTTCGCACCCGTAAAATCCAAATCATCGAACGTTAAATAATTGGCCTGGATAGTAATTAATTTTGTTACCGAGGCGACATTAACATTAGTCGGCTGGCCAACACTGTATATTTGGAGCTTATGATCGGTCGGATTGTAATACCATTCGTTTTGCTGATCGAGAGTGCGGGGATCGTTTTGAATGAAAAAACCAAAATCAACCTCCGGTCCGCCCTGAAACATCGGATTAAAATTTATAGTCGAGCTAGCCTGAGAAGTTATTGTCGATCTGCCCATTAAAAAATGTCCGGAACGAACAACAACCTCTGCTCCCGTCCAGTCAGGACTACCAGTCAGACTGCTACTAGTTAGACTGGTTGAAGTACTTGTAGAATCAACTTTTAAATATCCACCATTTGCCGCATCGGCGTTTGGATATCTGCCCATCTCAGTGTTGACATTATTAACCGTAACCATGTTGACGGTTGGGAGAGTTGAAACTGGGTTAGTGCTTTCCCAAATGTTGTTACCGAGATTGGTCCAAGCAGTAACTGCAGTAAAACCAGTAATAACTGGTTGTGCCCCAAATCCGTATGAAGAAAATGTAATCGGATTGCCGGCCGTTCCCGACTGAGAAACGGTAATTGACCCATAAAAAGTATCACCTCTTTTAAATAAAATATTATCGCCAGGGGCGAGCGTTAGAGTATTTACTTTAGTTAATGTTTGGAATGGACAAGACTGTCCTGTGCCGGAAACATAGGCCGAAGTCGAAAGGCCGGTACAATTAGCGTCGTTTCCGTCAGTGTTTGAGATATAATATGTGGCCGCTAAAACACCTTTGGGTAAAAAAAACAGACATCCCAATATAAAAAAGGAAAATATAAAAAATTTGCGGTCTATTCTATTATTTTGAGACAGCCTCAGATGATTAATTTAAAGGATTTAAATTAACAAAACACGCCAACTATCTATTAATATTATAATATAAATAGTGGTCAAAAACAATTTCTATTTAACTTCCCCTACCCCAATTTTTCTTAAATTTGTGTTTGAGATGCCTAAAGATAATGAGCGCATTAAAGAATAGGCATCATCAGGTCGGCCAAGATAATATCTTAGATGAGTAACCGGACTAATATACCAGGCTTCACCATGACCTTCGACCTGGATTAATATCCTACCTGCGAGATTCTTGGCAACTTTATCATCAAGAGCTAATTTCGGTTTGCCGTTAGTACTATAGTTATTAATAACTTCCGTTTTATCGTCATAGCCATCACCGTCGGTATCTTTTTTAAACTTATTAGAGCCGATTGAATCTTCGAACGCGTCAGAAAGTCCGTCGCCATCACTATCTAGACCGCTATCTAAATTAGCGTTAGCGATCCTAATCTTTTTTAAATCACTATTACTTATTCCTTTACCTAATTTTCTCATTACCGAGAAAGCCAGCTCTGATGTTCCTAGATAATATTTTAGTTTGTTAGCCGGATTAACATACCAGGCCGCACCGTGATTTTGGACTTGTAATAATAATTGGCCAGAAAGAGATGTTGATATAGCAGTACTGATTGAGGTAACCGCTTTCTTTTCGGTAGCGATAATCTTATTGGCATCGGAGGTAGTTTGAGCAAGAGCTTCCTGGGTTGATATGACTGGGTCATTAGAAGCAACAACTGCAGTAAGAGTAATTTTTTTAGCTGGGCTCTTCGTAGAAGTTGGATTATCAACTAACAATGTCGAGGTTGGGGTAGCTGGCGCCACGTAGCCTGCACCACCACCCCCTCCACCTCCACCGCCGCCACCACCCGAAGATGGAGGGGTGACAGGAGTTAAATCAAATGTCGCTGAGACTGACATATCAGATATGACATTAATATCGGTTCGAGGATTAGCGGTTGAGGAGTCGCTCCAAGAGACAAAGTAATAACCGGAGTTTGGGACAGCGGTAACAGCTGAACCAGATGTATTGTAATCAACGGTTTGTGGAGTGGCGCCAGAGATAGTTCCGTTAGAGTTGGCCGTGTAGGTTAGAGTGAAGGTATTAATGGCAAAGGTGGCGATACATGTTTTGTCTGAATCCATTGTCACTTGACCGCTGGTATCGCAGTCTCCTGACCAGCCGCTAAAGGTCGAACCTGCTGAAGGAGATTCTGTGGCGACAACAACAGTGCCTTGGCTATAGGTTCCGCCGCCGGTAACAGTGCCGGAACCAATAGTATTAATTGTGAGTGTGTATGTATTGATAACATCTATAGCGAAGGTCGCCGATATTGAATGTGTAGCGGATATATTATTGAAAGTATAGGTGTTAGTTGTTCCCTGAGAAATTCCGTCAACTAAAACATCAGAAACATGATAGCCATCTGCGGGCGTGATGGTATATGTCTGAGAAGAAGCATAGTTTTTAGTTGTAGTGCCTAGTGGAGAGATTGTGCCGTTAGAATCGGATGAGGAAATAATGTCAAAGGTGTTAATGGCGAATGTCGCCGAGACTGATTTATTGGAAGTGACATTGGTGTCGGTTCTTGGATTATTAGAAGAAGAGTCACTCCAGGAGACGAAGTGATAACCAGTATTTGGGACGGCCGTAACCGCCGTACCACTGGTATTGTAATTAACTGTTTGATGAGTAGTACCAGAAATAGTTCCGTTAGAGTTGGCGGAGTAAGTTAGAGTAAAGGTGTTAATCGAAAAAGTCGCCGAGACTGATTTGTTAGCGGTAACATTTGTATCCGTTCTCGGGTTAGCCGTGGATCCATCGCTCCAGGAGACAAAGTGATAATTACTATTTGGAACAGCAATAACTGACGTGCCACTAGAATTATAGTTAACCGTTTGCGGGGTGGCCCCAGAGATTGTTCCGTTTGAGTTAGCCGTGTAAGTTAGGGTATAGGTGTTAATGGCGAAGGTCGCGGAAACAGATTTGTTGGCTGTGACATTAGTATCGGTTCTTGGATTAGTAGTGGATGAGTCACTCCAAGAAACGAAATGATAGCCGGTATTTGGGACAGCCGTAACTGCTGTCCCGCTGGTATTGTAATTAACTGTTTGCGTGCTTGAGCCGGTTAGAGTGCCGTTAGCATTAGCCGTGTAGGTTAGAGTAAAGGTGTTAATCGCAAAAGTGGCGGAGACTGATTTGTTGGCCGTGACATTGGTGTCCGTTCTTGGGTTAGCGGTTGATCCGTCACTCCAAGAGACGAAGTGATAGTTACTGTTTGGGACGGCGATAACGGCCGTACCAGATGTATTGTAATCAACGGTTTGCGGAGTGGCGCCAGAGATAGTTCCGTTAGAGTTGGCGGTATAGGTTAGTGTATAGGTATTAATATCAAAAGTAGCGGTACATGTTTTATCTGAATCCATTGTCACTTGACCACTGGTATTACAGTCACCTGACCAACCGCTAAAAGTTGAACCAGTCGATGGTGTTTCTGTGGCCGTAACAACGGTACCACTATTATATGTGCCTGATCCCGTGACTGTCCCATCGCCATCGCCGTCGGTATTAATAGTTAGAGTATAGGTGTTAATGGCGAAGGTGGCGGAGACTGATTTATTGGCTGTAACGTTAGTATCGGTTCGTGGATTATCAGTTATAGCGTCACTCCAAGAGACGAAATGATAACCCGTATTTGGAACAGCGGTAACGGCTGTACCAGATGTATTGTAATCGACCGTTTGTGGAGTGGCGCCAGAGATAGTTCCGTTAGAGTTAGCCGTGTATGTTAGAGTATAGGTGTTTATAGCGAATGTGGCGGTACATGTTTTGTCTGAATCCATTGTCACTTGACCGCTCGTATTACAGTCACCGGACCAACCGCTGAAAGTGGAACCGGTTGAGGGAGATTCTGTGGCGGTAACAAGAGTGCCCTGAGTGTAAGTTCCGCCTCCGGTAACAGTACCGTCACCAACAGTATTGATTGTTAGTGTGTAGTTATTAATAACGTCAATATCAAAACTAACTGAGATAGTATGGCTAGCCATTATGTTTGTGAAAGAATAGGAGTTGGCCGTTCCCTGAGAGACGCCATCGACTAAAACATTGGATATATGATAGCTGGTATTTGGCGTGATGGTATATGTTTGAGAAGAAGCATAGTTTTTAATTGTAGTGCCAAGAGGAGAGATTGTGCCGTTAGAATCGGTTGAGGAGATAATGTTATAGGTATTAATTGCAAACGTCGCCGAGACGGATTTGTTGGCCGTGACATTGGTATCGGTTCGAGGATTAGTAGTTGATGAGTCACTCCAAGAAACGAAATGGTAACCGGTACTTGGAACAGCGGTAACCGCTGTTCCGCTGGTATTGTAATTAACCGTTTGATGAGTAGTACCGGAAATAGTTCCGTTAGAGTTAGCCGTGTAAGTAAGAGTATAGGTGTTAATGGCGAAGGTGGCGGTACATGTTTTATTTCGACTCATAGTCACCGTTCCACTCTTGCTACAACTTCCACTCCATCCGGAGAAGCTTGAACCGGCGTTTGGCGTGGCTGTTGCGGTAACAAAAGTTCCCGGGCTATATGCGCCAGCGCCAGTGACAACACCATCACCGGTGCCTGCTTTATTGATTGTTAAAGTATAAGTACTAATCGCAAAAGTGGCCGAGACTGATTTGTTGGCCGTGACATTGGTGTCCGTTCTTGGGTTAGCGGTTGATCCGTCACTCCAAGAGACGAAGTGATAGTTACTGTTTGGGACGGCGATAACGGCCGTACCAGATGTATTGTAATCAACGGTTTGCGGAGTGGCGCCAGAGATAGTTCCGTTAGAGTTGGCGGTATAGGTTAATGTATAGGTATTAATATCAAAAGTAGCGGTACATGTTTTATCTGAATCCATTGTCACTTGATCATTGGTATTACAGTCACCTGACCAACCGCTAAAAGTTGAACCAGTCGATGGAGATTCTGTGGCCGTAACAACAGTGCCACTATTGTATGTGCCTGATCCCGTGACTGTCCCATCGCCATCGCCATCGGTATTAATAGTTAGAGTATAGGTGTTAATGGCGAAGGTGGCGGAGACTGATTTATTGGCTGTAACGTTAGTATCGGTTCGTGGATTATCAGTTATAGCGTCACTCCAGGAAACGAAATGGTAACCGGTGTTTGGTACAGCGATAACGGCTGTACCAGATGTATTATAATCGACCGTTTGCGGAGTAGCGCCAGAAATAGTTCCGTTAGAGTTAGCCGTGTATGTTAGAGTATAGGTGTTTATAGCGAAGGTGGCCGAGACAGATTTATCAGAAGTGACATTCGTGTCTGTTCGCGGGTTAGTAGTTGATGAGTCACTCCAAGAGACGAAATGGTAACCGGTATTTGGAACAGCGGTCACCGCTGTGCCGCTAGTATTATAGTTAACTATTTGTGTACTTGAGCCAGTTAGGGTTCCATTAGAGTTAGCCGTGTATGTTAGAGTATAAGTGTTTATAGCGAAGGTAGCCGAGACTGAAACATTAGATAAGACATTAGTATCGGTTCGAGGATTACTTGACGAAGCATCACTCCAAGAGACGAAATGATAACCGGTATTTGGGACAGCGGTAACCGCTGTGCCGCTAGTATTATAATTAACTATTTGTGTGCTTGAGCCAGTTAGAGTGCCATTAGCATTGGCAGTGTATGTTAGGGTGTATGTGTTTATAGCGAAGGTGGCGGTACAAACCATATTCTTAGTCATAGTAACTTGACCACTGGTATTACAATCCCCTGACCAACCGCTAAAAGTTGAACCAGTTGATGGTGTTTCTGTAGCCGTGACAACAGTACCACTATTGTATGTACCGGCTCCGGTAACAGTACCGCTACCTGTTCCAGCTTTATTAATAGTTAGAGTATAAGTGTTAATGGCGAAGGTAGCCGAGACTGATTTATCAGAAGTGACATTCGTGTCTGTTCGCGGGTTAGTAGTTGATGAGTCACTCCAAGAGACGAAATGGTAACCGGTATTTGGGACAGCGGTCACCGCTGTGCCGCTAGTATTATAGTTAACCGTTTGCGTGCTTGAGCCGGTTAGGGTTCCATTAGAGTTAGCCGTGTATGTTAGAGTATAAGTGTTTATAGCGAAGGTAGCCGAGACTGAAACATTAGATAAGACATTAGTATCGGTTCGAGGATTACTTGACGAAGCATCACTCCAAGAGACGAAATGATAACCAGTATTTGGGACAGCGGTAACCGCTGTGCCGCTAGTATTATAATTAACTATTTGTGTGCTTGAGCCAGTTAGAGTGCCGTTGGCATTGGCAGTGTATGTTAGAGTATAAGTGTTTATGGCGAAGGTAGCCGAGACTGATTTATTGGCTGTAACGTTAGTATCGGTTCGAGGATTACTTGACGAAGCATCACTCCAAGAGACGAAATGATAACCAGTATTTGGGACAGCGGTAACCGCTGTGCCGCTAGTATTATAATTAACTATTTGTGTGCTTGAGCCAGTTAGAGTGCCGTTGGCATTGGCAGTGTATGTTAGAGTATAAGTGTTTATGGCGAAGGTAGCCGAGACTGATTTATTGGCTGTAACGTTAGTATCGGTTCGAGGATTGCTTGACGAAGAGTCGCTCCAAGAGACGAAATGATAACCGGTATTTGGGACAGCGGTAACCGCTGAACCGCTAGTATTATAGTTAACTATTTGTGTGCTTGAACCAGTTAGAGTGCCGTTGGCATTGGCAGTGTATGTTAGAGTATAGGTGTTAATGGCGAAGGTAGCGGTACAAACCATATCTTTAGTCATAGTGACTTGACCGCTGGTATTACAATCCCCCGACCAGCCAATAAAGGTTGAACCAGTTGATGGTGTTTCTGTAGCCGTAACAACAGTACCACTATTGTATGTACCGGCCCCGGTAACAGTACCGCTACCTGTTCCGGTTTTATTAATAGTTAGAGTATAGGTTATTGGCGGCAGAGTAATAACGACAGTATCGTTTAATGATGTCGAGACATTCCCAGCCGCATCTTTCGCCCAAGCATAAAGAGTCTTAGAGCCTTGAGTAGAGAAAGTGTAATTAGCTGGAGTCGTTGTCGACCAACCGGTATCACCCGCTAATGGCGCTGATGATGTTTCCGTTAGATCATAACCAGTTACCCCAACCGCATCAGTGGCGGTGAAAGTCGTGATTGGAACTGTTAACGATGATGAGGTTGCCGGAATAACAAAAGCGGTAACCGTTGGCGGAGTCATGTCCGATGTATCCGGCATTAAAACAAGAGAGGTATAAGCAGGAAGAGTAACGGAGTTACTATACTTTGTTCCGGTTACATCAATCATTGGCTGAGCAAGGCTGACGATTTTAGGAGAAGTAGAGGCGTTGTATTCAAAGTCAAGATTTGTTGGAGAAAAAATTATCTTTTTTGAATTTGTTTCCTTTCCTAAATATGTTTTCCAATCAACAAAACCCCGTTGAACATATAAAGCAGAAGGTTGAGATGTCGTAAATAAATTTGTCGCATCTGAAATTAAACCATAATAATTATAATCGATAGTTCCGAATGAACTAATGTTCTCCTCAGACGAAATTATCATCGCTAAACTTTGTGCAGAATCACCAACTACAAACTTATTATTTGTAACAATATTATTCGTAACAGGATTACTTCCTGTCATAAATGAAGATCTTATCTGTGGTGAATTATTATAGAAAGTATTATCGTGAATATTTATAAAACTCGCATTGTTCATTAATAACCCATAAGTATTTGTGTTGGCAACAGTATTGTTATTAACTTCTATATTTTCAGAATTATTATCCAAATAAATACCAATAGCAGTACTTGTTATATTCCCAGACGAACCATTTAATGCGCCTATCCCATTTAAAATAATATTTCCAGTAATAGAGTCATTACTCATAGCTGAATTACTACCAGTATAAGTATAAATACCACCACCATCATCAAGCACCTTACAGTAAGTATCGATATAATTATTCTTAATAGTCTCTGAATTACCATAAAAACTTATACCATTATATCCAACATTGGTTATTTTGTTATTTTGAACTAAAGCCCCCGTATTTCCGACAGAAATCCCCATATAGATCAAAGTTCCCATACCTGGGAATAAGCCTATATTTGAAATTGTGTTATTCTGAATAACAGCATTATCTCCATTAGAATCGACTCCATTATTATTTACATCGGAAATAACATTACCATCGACAAGAAAATTTGTTGATTTTAGCCCTGTAACAGCATCGCTTCCAGCAAACTGAATTGTGGAATTTTTAATTGATACATTTGTTCTCAGCGTTGAATTGCCTGTGATTATTTTATTATTAGAACCTTTAATATTTAAGTCCTGAACAGTAATATAACTAGCCGCAACAGTTAATAAATCGTCTACCGCTGCTATTTTAACTCCTGAAGGCTGCGATGAACTATATATCTGTATCTTGTGGGTAGAAGGATTATAGTACCATTCGTTTTGTTGATCGAGAGTACGAGGATCGTTTTGGATGAAGAAACCAAATCCATCAATTGGGGCATATGTAGTTGCTGGACTAAATGTAAGATTGGAACCTGAATTTGAAGCAATAATTGACCTATTTAATATCCAACGGTTTGGCCTTATCACTACCTCCGCTCCTGTCCAGTCAGGACTCCCGGTCAATGCTGAGCTAGTAATAGAAGATGAGCCAGAATGCGATTGGAAAGTTAAATATCCCCCATTAGCAGCATCCGCATTCGGGTATCGTCCCATGGCAGTATTTACGCCATTCACCGTTACCATATTTAGAGTATCTAGGGTAGATACAGCATTTGTTGATTCCCAAATATTGTTCCCTTTATTTGTCCAGGCAGTTACATCTGTAAATCCAGTAATCACTGGTTGATTTCCTGACCCATAAGCTCCATAAGTAATAGGATTACCTGACGTTCCAGACTGAGATATAGTAATTGAGCCATAAAAAGTATCGCCCCTCTTAAATAAAATATTATCGCCCGGAATAAAAGTTGAAGCATTTACTTGACCTATTGTCTGCCATGGCGTCGAAGAAGAAGTCCCGTTATTAGAATCACTTCCCGTGTTTGAAATATAGAAAGTCGCCGGAATAGTACGAACCGAAATATTGATAACGACACTATCATTTAATGAAGCTGACACATTTCCCGCCGCATCTTTCGCCCAGGCATAAAGAGTTTTGGAACCCTGTGAAGAGAAAGTGTAATTAGCCGGAGTCGAAGTTGACCAACCGGTATCACTCGCCAGTGGAGTTGAAGAACTTTCCGTTAGATCATAACCAGTTACCCCAACAGCATCGGTAGCCGTGAAGGTTGTAATCGGAACTGTTAGAGAAGACGAAGTGGCCGGAATAACAAAAGCCGTAACCGTTGGCGCAGTTATATCCGATGTATCCGGCATTAAAACAAGAGAGGTATATGTTGGTAAAGTAACCGAACCACTATATTTTGTCCCGTCCACACCAATCATGGGTTTAGTTAGAGTGACAATCTTGTCATTCCCTGTCTCGTTATATTCTAAATCCAAATCACTAGCACTAGCGATTTGATGATTACCATATTTTAATGTTGAGTCATTGCCGGAAATAACATCACCGTTAGTCGGCGTAAGCGCATTAAAAGCGGAGATGTTCATTGAGACGTTGGCGTAAGCCACTGTATTATTTTGTCCGGAATACAATAAGTGATTATTGGTAAATGTATTATGATTAAGGCTTGCGTAATCATTCCTTATATCTAACTGGCGATATTGAGCCGGATCACAATTCAAAATATTATTATCATGAATATTGTTATATGATTTTTGATAGTTATCATCAAAAGCTTGAACCATCAAGCCTGGATCATCGCACGATCTGATTGTATTATTATAAATTTCCATGTTTGTCGCTGGCGATCCATAACCGGAAATATTTATTCCTTCACCGACATCATTTTTATCGGAAGTATTATAATGGCAACCGACAATATTATCAAAAATATTATTGTAAACCTTTAAGCCATTCGCATTAAATTGGCTCATCACGGAAACATTGACGACGGTGTTGTTATAAAATAAATTTCCATATCCGCCGGAATGCGTATCCGCGCCCAGCCCTCTTCCATAATCTATAGAAGGCGCCGTAATATAATTATTATGTATTTTATTATCATGAATCGGCAGACTGGAATCAAGCGCGGTTATCGAAATCCCCCCATGACTCCAATTTTTTAAATAGTTATTATATATATCCGAACCAATAACCCCATCATCAATTTCTATTCCGCCCACGGTAGCATGATCGCTGCTATAGTCCGCATAATTTAAGTTATCCCCTGTGTCTAAAACACAATCATGGATTGTAACATTCGAGGAAAAGTTACCGCTTCCGGCATATATATGTATGCCGTAAAATTGACTGCGATACCCAACTTCACAATTCTGAATCGTTATATTTTTTGCATTAAAAACTCGGAACTGTTCTCCGCCCGTAACCTTAAGCCCATCAAAAGTTAAATACGACTGATTTTGGAGGTCAATTCCGATTATTGCCATAGCAACGGAGTTTACTATTGAAGTAAAATTTGTCGCCGGATTAGATGCTGATTGTAAATATAAATAACCGCTTTCCCATCGCCAAGGAAGAGAGCTGCTTAAAAGAGCAATGCTGTTAGCTTTTTTACTCTCTGACCCATTAATCCATAACCTATACAGCTGCCTGGAGGCGACCATGCGATAAACTCCCGCCGAATAAAGAGACCAATTACCGGCCACATTCCAACCCGGTATTTCTCCATATCCTCTAATTTCAGGCTTGTTTCCCGATCCGTAAGAACTAAATGTAATCGGGTTACTTGATGTACCGGAATAAGAGATAATTAATGATTCTGTCCAGACATCTCCTTTCTTAAACAATATCTGATCGCCGGGAATAAAGGTAAAAGAATTTACTTTAGAAATTGTTTGCCACGGCGTCGAAGAAGATGTTCCGTTGTTAGAATTAGAACCAGAATTTGCAACATAAAAAGTCGCCGGAATGGTACGGCCAGAAATAGTAATAGTAACTGAGTCATTTAATGAAGCTGACACATTTCCCGCCGCATCTTTCGCCCAAGCATAAAGAGTTTTGGAACCCTGTGAAGAGAAAGTATAATTCGCGGGTGTCGAAGTTGACCAACCCGTATCGCCAGCTAATGGTGGCGTGGATGTTTCCGTTAGATCATAACCAGTTACCCCAACCGCATCAGTGGCGGTGAATGTCGTGATTGGAACTGTTAACGATGATGAGGTGGCCGGAATAACAAAAGCGGTAACCGTTGGCGGAGTGAGATCAGGTATTGTTATAGCCACTGTATCCGAAACCAAAGTCGAAACATTTCCGGCCGCATCTTTCGCCCAGGCATAAAGAGTCTTCGAACCAGCCGTCGAGAAAGTATAATTAGCGGGCGCCGTTCCCGTCCAACCGGTATCGCCGGCTAATGGCGGCGTGGATGTTTCCGTTAATTTGTAACCGGTTACACCAATATTATCCGTCGCGGTAAAGGCTGTGACATTAACCGTTAGCGATGATGAAGTCGCGGGAATATTAAAATTAGTAACCGTTGGCGGCGTAATATCGACCGACGGATCGCTTTCGAAGGCGCCAATATCTAAAGCCGAACCGTTATACGATACCCCGGCAATATTTATTCCTGTATCAATTGCCGGAGAACCGGCTCGCAAACGAAAATCACCGTTAGCAGGATCAACAAACAAAGGATCACCGGAAATATTATTTTGGATCACATCTCCATTCGTTCCGTTTTGAGCATTAAAACTTGATGCAGTATATAGAGACCCTTTAAAATTTATTAAGTTAGTTATTCCAGATTTATAGACAAGATTATTTTGCCAGGTATTATTTAAATTGGCCGGATCAGGATTAACTAAAATTTGATAACCATTAGTTGTGTCGCAGTTGTAAATAATATTATTTCTGATCAGGTTATTTTGCCTAGACACACCGCCCACTCCCATTCTAATTCCAAAATTATGGCAATTGGCAATTACGTTATTATATATCTGCATGTTTTGCGGAACTGCATCGCTATACCCTTCAAGAGCAAGGCCTGTCCCTATATTAGGGCGCCAAACCACATCCCGAACTTTATTGATAATATTATTATGGAATTTAAGACCCTCACTATTTATTTGAGTTTGTGTCGGTAAATCATAAAAAGTATTATTATAGACTTCATTTCCGGACATTGTACCTGAAATTCCGTCCGCCCCGAAAGCCCGACCATAATCAATATCCGGCGCGGTAATATAATTATCATGGACAGAATTGTTGGAAACAGTATAGTTTGAATCTAAATTAACTAAATAAATCGCTGTATGTCCCCAATCTTTTAAAGTATTATTATATATTTGCCAATTATTACAGCCCGCGTACAAACCAATCCCATCCGAATCTTTTTTTAATTCCCAGCCCCAAACGCCCGAATCCCCGGTATCAAAAATATTATTTCTCACAATATTATTGTTTGAAGAATCTTGCGAACTCGAAAGCGGTGCGGCCCCAATACCAAATCCGCCCGTCCCCAATCCAATATTATTATTTTCAATAATCCAATTATCCCCTCCCCTTATGGCCACGGTTGTAATCCCGCCTCGTAAATCAAAATTATGAATAACAATATTACTTTCCGCTGAAACCGCGTAAACCGGATTATCCGTTCCATTCCATTCCATATTCGAATATGTTGTTGCCGGGTTAGTGGCGCTGTAAATATATAATCTGGTCGTTGTCGGATCCCAAAAATAAGGATTATTAGAGGTCATGTTTATATCCGCGTTTCTTTCAACCTCAGTGCCGGATAGCCATAAACGATTCGGAAGATCAGAAAAAGACATATACCAAGCATTGCCGGCTTGCGTCCAATTACTCGGTGTATTCCATCCGGCGACGACGGGCTTCATTTGAATAATTGGATTAGCACCAGAACCATAGGCGCCATATGTCACTTTATTAACCGAACTGCCCGAGTGCGGAACCAAATGTTCTTGGTTTAACCAAGTGTCTCCACTTTTAAATAATACAGAATCTCCAGGATTAATTACTGAAGGATATGGAGTATTTACTTTATGGATTGTCTGCCAAGGAGTCGAAGTCGAAGTGCCGTTATTTGAATCATTACCCCCTGATGATGAAACATAGTAAGTGACCGCTGGGCTAGGATCTTTAATTAGAATAATTGAAGTATATGGCGAAAGAGCAACACTGCCCGTGTATTTTTTTCCGGTCACATCAACCATCGGCTGACTTAAAGTAACTGTTGAAGTCGCCGTAGTGGCATTATACTCAAAATCCAAATCATTAACATTTGAAATTGAAACGGGAGATTTGTGCGAATTAGCATCAAGACCGGAAAAACTTTGCCACATCGCTAGGGTTTTATATTGTTGCGAATATGGCGGAAAGATAACGGCAATGGTTTGATTATCGTCAATCGGCCGGGCGTAATAATTATTGTCAGCACTTGTAAAATAGCCCGGAATATCATTCCAAGAGCTCTGATAAAACGCTGTATACTCAGTCGAAAACTTTGAAAAAAATGTATTGCCGGTAACCGTATTGCTAAATGAGTATCCTGAGCTATTATAGTTAGCCATGGCAAATTGCGCCTCACCGTTGTCATATGAAGTATTATTTAAGACAAAGTTATGATTCGCACCTTGATTAAGAAATATGCCGTATTCATTATTGCCAAAGGTCGTATTATTCGAGACGGTTACATTTTGGGCTCCAGTACTGCCCGTATCCAAATAAATTCCATTTCCCGTTGTTTGGGCCCCCGGAGCAGCATCGATATTTCCTAAGGAATTGCTGACAATATTGCCATCAATAATCAGACTGGCCTCAAGCCCGCCCATGTAAATTCCCCCGCCATCCGCTATTTTTTGCAGAGAATTATTGATGAAATTATTTCTAATCTCGCCATGATTTGAAGAAGTAAGTATTCCATGATAGCCGCTGTTGTTTAGATAATTATATTGAATCAAAGAATAGTCGGCATATGTTAAGATAGCGGCCGGCGCCCACTGCTTTCCGTTACCTTCGACCATGTAGGAATTAGTTATCGTATTATTGGTTATCGTTTCGTGGGTGTTGCTGGAAGAGAGAGAATCTATCGCCGAATAATTCGTATTATCTAAGGTATTATGGTCAATAAGATAATAATTCGAACCGGTAATACCAATCCCATCTAAACCAATATTCGAGATGGTCGAATTTAAGACTTGCGCATAATCGGCTGAATACATGTTTACTCCGGTCTGATTAGCACCCTCAATATCTAGACCGCTGATCGTAATATAATCCTTACTATTTAAGTCAATAACCGTGTCGACGGTCGGCACTTTTACGCCAGCCGGTTGAGAAGTACTGTAAATCTGAATTTTTTTAGTTGAAGAACTGTAATACCATTCGTTCTGTTGATCAAGCGTGCGCGGGTCATTTTGAATAAAAAATCCCCAGCCGTCGGTCGGCTCATAAACCCCAACACTGGTAAAATTCGTTGTACTACCGACCTGACTCGTAATATTACTTCGCATCCAAATCCAATTTTTTTCCCTAATCAAAACTTCAGCACCCGTCCAGTCGGGGGTACCGGTCAAATTATTACTTTTTATAGAAGTATTGCCTGTGTGACTTTGTACGGTATAATAATTCCCCGTATTCGGCGTTCGGCCCATCGGGGTATTTGTGCCGCCGATAGTGACAATATTAAGATAGGCCAGAGTGGAAATCGCATTAGTGCTTTCCCAAATATTACTCCCTTTATTTGTCCAAGCCGTAACATCAGTAAACCCAGTAATCAAGGGCTGAGCGCCCGAGCCGTAAGCGCCATATGTAATCTGATGGCCGGCTGTCCCTGAATTATGAGCGGTCAGTGTTCCACTAAAGGTGTCTCCTTTTTTAAATAATATATTATCGCCTGGAGCCAGCGTTAGTGCGTTTACCTTAGTCAGCGTTTTAAACGGACAAGGTTGCGCGGAACCGGAAACATAAGCCGAGGTCGATAAACCGGTACAATTAGAGTCATTCCCGTCGGCCGTTGAAACGTAATATGTCGATGCATATGCCCCTTTTGACAAAAAAAATACTCCCCCCAATATAAAAAAGGAAAGTATAAAAAATTTATAGCTTTTTTTATTTTCTAGAGACAGCGTCAGATAATTAATTTAAAAAAATTAAATCAACAATATACTCCATCTACCTACTAATATTATACTATACCAGGAAGCTAAAGACAATAATAATCGCAAAAAAAGACTACTCGTTGAATAGCCTTTTTCAAAGATATTAAATTTTACTTACCCTAAATTTTCTTAAATCTGACGCTGAAAATCGGTTCATACTCGACTTTATTTTCATCAATAATTTTAACCGTTTCGCCGCTCGTTAATTGCGCCATGGCTAAATCACTTAAAAGTTGATTATCCCCGGCGATATTTAATTTTAGTCCCTCAAGCTTATCAAATTCTGCTTTAAAATCGGACTGGACGGTTGCCTCCGCTTTTTTCCTTTTAATCTTTAAAGCTTCCAGTTCTTCAACAATCGTTTGATATTCCCCGTTAACCGCTAAAGCATCGCGGTACATTGCTTTTAATTCGCGCTGTTCTTTCTTTTTATCTTGGATTCTCTTAAAGACATCCGGTAATTCTTGAGCCATATTATTATTTATAATTTATTTAAATAAACCCATCGAAAACAATGGGTTTAGCTTTTATAAAAATTATTATAGCACAGAAATAATTTAAGCAATAATTCCGCCTCCGAGGACTCTTTTTTTATCGTAAAAAACGACGCTTTGCCCCGGTGTAACCGCTCTTTGCGGCTTATTGAATTTTACAAGATAAGTATCTTTATTTTTTTTGTCTGGCGTAACAACGCATTTGACGGCCGGATGACCATAGCGAATCACTGCTTCGCATTTTAGCGCTCGTTGCGGACTTTTTCCGGATAACCAGTTAACCGATTCGGCGAGCAGATTGTCTTCATATAAAATATTTTCGTTCCAGTTTTTAACGACAAATAAAATATTCTTCTCATAATCAAACTTCGCGACATAATACGGTCCGGTCCCGCCGATTTCAATTCCCCGTCTTTGCCCGACCGTATAAAGAGGAAGTCCTTGATGTTCGCCGATAGTCTCGCCGCTTTCTAAAATTTTAATCGGACCCGGTTTTAATTTTAAGTATTTTTTTAAAAAATTATTATGCGCCCCCGCTAAAAAACAAATATCTTGGCTTTCCGCTTTTCCGGCCACTTTTAATTTGAACTTCGCCGCTAATTTTCGCACTTGCGGCTTCGTTAAATTACCGAGTGGAAATAGAAGATGATTTAATTCTGCCGGCGAAAAAGTATATAAAAAATATGACTGATCCTTATTTTTATCTTTGGCTTTGTAAAGTTTTACCTCCGAACCGACTTTTTTTAAATTTAAATAATGTCCGGTCGCGACATAATCATAACCAAGTTTCGCCGCATATTTAAGAAGTAAACCTAACTTAATTTTTTTATTGCAGACAACACAAGGATTCGGTGTTCGGCCGGCCTCATACTCGCTTAAAAAATTATCGACGACCGCTTCTTTAAAAGGAAGAGAAAAATCAAAACTATATAAATGAATCCCAATTTTACCCGCCACCGCTTTCGCGTCAAGCAAAGATTCTAATGAACAGCAGCGATTTTCCGCCTTAGCGCCGGCGCTCTCGTCTTTCCAAAAACGCAAAAAAACTCCGGCCACATCATGTCCCTCGTTAACTAACAATTGCGCCGCGACCGAGGAATCAACCCCGCCCGACATCGCGACTAAAATACGTTTTTTCTTTAGCTTCATAAAAATCTATTTTTTAAACTCCTCGATATACTCCTTGGCTGTTTTTTCCCAAGTAAATAATTTTCCCCGCGCGTAACCTTTTTCGATATAAATCTGCCTTAATTTCTCATCACTAAGAATCTGTCTTAAAGCCTCCTCAATTTCTTCCTTATTATAAGGATTAATTGTTAAGGCCGCATCGGCGACGACTTCCGGCAGACTGGAAACATTCGAACAGATTACCGGACAGCCATAAGCCATCGCTTCTAAAACCGGAAACCCAAAACCTTCGTAATAAGACGGATAAACGAAAACACTCGCAAGAGAATATAAGACTTCCTTATCGCTTTTCGAAATATAGCCTAAAAAATTAATATCATTTTTATACGGCGAACAATTATAAATATTAAAAATCGCCTCATTTTTCCAAGCCTTCGCCCCGGCTAAAACTAATTTCAAATCAACCAGCTCGGGATTTTTTCTTCTTAAATTATTATAAGATTCGATCAGTCCTTTGATATTTTTTCGCGGTTCAATATTTCCGAGATATAAAATAAAGTGGCCGGACAATTTAAAGCGTCCCAGTAACTCATTTTTTTCCGATTCGGAGATTTCCCTTTTAATTAAATTGTTGCCCGAATAAATTACCCTTATTTTGTCGGCCGGAATATTTAAAAGCTCGATCAGGTCGTACTTGGTGTTATTAGAAACCGCAATAATTTTATCCGCTTCTTTTAATATCTTTTTTACATTAAGCGCCTGGTGCCAAAGATTTTTTCGACGGCTAAAAAATTCCGGATAACGTAAAAAGGATAAGTCATGAACCGTAATAATTTTTTTTAAATTTTTACTCTTACTGAAACTCGAAAAATTGAAATGCGGCGACCAAAAAACATCAACGCCGCCCAAAACTTTATCGAGCAACGGACGAGCAAATGTTTTTTCGAAAAGATAATTAAAAATTTTATTCGGCCAGCGCGTTCTAGCAATTGAAAAAGATGGCGACTGCCAAACGCTGAATTTTTTTTCTAAATTATGAAGATAATTATAAAACAATTTATACTCATCCGGATTACTTGAAGCTTCATTCTGTTTTTTGATTTCCGCCAGCAAATTCGCCGTATATTGGGATATACCGCTATAATTCTCATCCATTAAGACTCGGATATCAACCCCTATTTTCATAAGTCGCTTTTTTTATAAATCATTTCCTTCACTATGCTCTTTAATAAATTCCATCATTTGCTTCTTAAAATTTTCGATCGAAAATTTAGAGGCATGTTGCTTAATTTCCTTAGAATCAAATTCATAAGTGCCAAACTTTTCAATTACTTTAACAAGCGAAGCGGCGTTTGGCTCTTTAAAAAATAGACCGGTCTTCCCCTCGATAACCGTTTCCGTCGCTCCGCCTTTTTCATAAGCGATGACCGGCCGGCCGCTCGCCATCGATTCGACAACCGTAATCCCGAAGTCTTCCTCTTGCGGATTAATGAATGCTTGCGCTTTACTATATAAAATAACTTTTTCTTCCTCACTAATCCGGCCTAAAAATTCAATATTTTTATTGTCAGACGCCATCTTTTTTAAGCGATTAAGATCAACCCCGTCGCCAAATATTTTTAAGCGATAATTATCGCCTAAAGTTTTTAAAATGTTAAAAGCTTCAATAACTAAATCAACCCTTTTATACGGTGCTAAACGACAGCCAGCCAAGAAATATTTCTCTTCTTCTTTCTGTTCTTTTAGATCAGAAATATAAAATTTTTCCGTTTCGACCGGCGGATAAATAACCACCGATTCGCGGCGATAATATTTAGTTATCCTTTTTTGAACCGTCTTTGAATTAGCGATGAAAAAATCCACTCGATCGGCTGCCGCCCTGTCCCAAAGGCGGACACTATTAAGCATGAAGGAAATTAATTTCTTAAACCATTTATTATATTTAAGCTCATTTATATATTGATGCGTATCGCTCCAAAGATAACGAGTCGGCGTATGGCAATAACAAATATGCAGGCAGTCCGGCGCAGTAATCACTCCTTTCGCGAAAGAACTGGTATCGGAAATAACTAAATTATATTCACGCAAATCAAAAAACTCGACGGCAATCGGCATAAACATCAAATACCACTGATAATGTTTTATACCCCCCGGCAACTTCTGAATAATTGAGGTTTCAATCTTACGGTTCTTAAAATATTTATTGATATTTTCCTTTTCATAAAGAAGCGTATAAATCGGGGCCGTCGGAAAAAAATCGGCTAAAACTTTTAAGACTTTCTCCGCTCCGCCGTCTTGCGCTAAGTGATCATGGATTAAAGCCACTTTCATCTCTTTAATAGTCTCCATATTTTTTATTCCGTTTGCCGGTGTTTTAAAACCGCCAGCGGAGTTTTAAATAAAATCGAAAAATCGAGCCACATTGACCAGTTCTCGATATAATATACATCAAGTTTAACTTCTTCTTCGAACAATAAGTCGCTGCGTCCGGAAACTTGCGCTAAACCGGTAATCCCCGGTTTAATCGTTAATGTTTTCTTATGATAATTTTCATATTTAGCGACTTCTTCCGGCAAGTGCGGACGCGGCCCGACTAAACTCATGCGCCCGATAAAAACTAAAAATAATTCCGGCAATTCATCGATTGAAAAGCGTCTTATAAAATGACCGAAACGCGTCACGCGCGGATCATCTTTAATCTTAACCATCGGACCGTCGCCTCTTAAATTACGATCCGCTAACTCGTTATAGCGCATACTATCCGAATTAGGAATCATCGAACGAAATTTAAAATATTTAAAAGGTACGCCGCTTTCGCCGACGCGATAAACATACGAACCGTCATCACGGCGCGAAAAGAAAATTGAACCTCTTGAATCTAATACAATAATTATGGCCGTTAAAATTAAAATCGGCGACAGAATTAAAATTAGTAATCCGGAAATAATAATATCAAAAATTCTTTTAAAAACTTTTCCCCAGCCTTCAAGGGTTGTTTTTTTTACTTCCACAATCGGCAGGCCGAACAATTCCGAAACCTCGGTTCTTAGAACCTTAACCTCAAGTAAATCGGCGACATATTTAAAAGTTAAATGATTTTCGTTGGCAAAATCGAATAGCCGTAAAACTTCCGCCTTGCTTAAATTAGGATCAGATTGGATTATCTCGTCAATCGCCTGATCTTTAATAAATAGAGATAACTCTTGGGCTGTCTCTAAGGAAAAATCACGGACCCTTTTACTGACTTCAAAGCCGAGTCTTTTATTGCGAGAGAATTCCGCAATCAGACTTTCGGTTGTCTTACTATTACCGACTAAAATAACATTATGAACGCCGACCCCATAAGCAAAAAGACGGCGCTGGAACCAGCGGACAAAAACATGGGCCACGCTTAAATAAATAATCGCAATCAATGAACCGACGAGAACAATAAAACGAGAATCAAATAATTCTCTTTGGAAAAAAATCAAAATCGCGACAATAGCCAGTCCGGTCGAACAGGCAAAAAATATTTTTCTTAGTTCCTGGCTTAATTTTAAAACCCCGCGAATATTATAAAGGCCGGAAAGAGCTAAAATAATTAACCAGACTAAGGCAATAACCAGTAATGATTTAAAAAATTGATTAAAGGGCAAATTAAAAATAACCGGCCGAATATTTTTTGACCAAGTCGAAAAACGTAAATTATATGCCGAAATTCCCGCCAGGATCAGTAAAATAAAATCGAGCGGAACAAAGAGAATTGAAAAAAAAGATTCAACTTTTTTCATAAATAATTCTTTTATTAATATAAAATTTTGTTATCAGGGTAGCCGTAAGCCGGATTCTGTTTTAAACGATTATTTATCTAGGCGTTTGATTACTCAAACGCTCGAGCGAACCACTTGTCATTTTAGAATCAAATTTCACTTGCGTAAAAAGAGAAAAACTAAAAGTTTGTTCTTGCTTCTGATAGGGTTTACCGGGATTCTTTCGTTGCCGAAAGTCCTAACCGGTAGCCGGAATAAATTCCGACCTCCGGTTACTTTTCACCTTTTATTCTTAAAAAGAATTAGTATCGTCTCTGTGGCACTTTCCCTAAATACCCGTGTTAGCGGGTATCCGGTGGGTATTACCCACTATCGCATAGATTTAAAGCTTGCGCATAAAATCTATAAAGTCCGGACTTTCCTCTCTATTTTTTAAAAAAGTTGCCTCTAATAAAAAATACAGCAATCGCCCACTTGCCCTAATAACTCTTCAATCGTACAATAAACAGCCAAAAAAATCAAGGAATAAAGCTAAAAAAAGCCTCCTTTTCGTTTCGAAGAAAAAGAGGCTAAAAAACTATATTTTATTTAATGTAAGCTAAATACTACTGAAAAGCCGGGGTATTGCTATATAGGGTTTTTATCTGCTTAGCACTTAGGGCGCCCTCCCAAACCCCGAGCTCGTCAACATTGGAATAATCGGAATCGCTCGATATACTCAGAGTATTTGGCTCGTCGCCATCCTTTAGATAGATTAAAGGGGACGAAGCTTTCTCTTCCCCGTCAACATAAAAATTCAATGAATAGCGATAAGAGTCGTAAGTCAAAACTAAATAGTGCCATAAATCATCGTAAGGAATTAAATCGCCGATTCCCTCATGAAAAATTCCGTAACTGTTATTAAACCAATAGCTATTTCGATAATAATTAGGAATAAAACCAAAAAGCTTCTGATCATCTTTTAGTAAACTAATATTAGCTCGGCCGTCAGCCGGATAAACACTATTACGCCACCACAAGCTTAAAGAGTAGTCTTTTCCTTGAACAGAATTTTTTAAATCAAGCGATAAATCGTTACCTGATTTACTTAATATAGCCGTATTCAGTCGGCCTGACGCATCCCAAATGCCCGCCGGAATCGCAAAATTTAAGTTGCCGATACTATCGACACTTGTTGTCCCGTGTCCTTCGTCGAAATGCCAAAAATGTTTTAAGACCGGCGCTTTCTGCGCCGCTCTATCTTCAACCGGACTGAACGGCGCATCGCGATTATAATTGCTCGCAATCTCTTCCGGACTCAAGACGCGCGGCCATAACGCTAATTCATCGAGCAAGATTCGTCCCTGGCTCGACCAAACTTTCAGGCTTTCCATATTCGGCAAAGCGGCACTAAATACTTGATGAATTTTTTCCTGGCCATCGATATAAACCGCCCAATAATGATCGGCTCGGCTAACCACAACCGCCGCTTGGTGCCAGTCATCGTCGCCCATGGGATCAATATAATAGCGCCATTGCGTGTCCGGCAAACCTTCAATCTGAATCATGCCTTGTTCCATCCAAAGAGACATTTTTTCATTAAAGCTATTCGTGAAATCAATAATGATTCGTGAATTTAAATCTCTCTTGTAATTAAAACTGAACGAAAAATTATCAAGATCATAGGCCGGTGTTAGACTGGCCGTTAAACCGCTCCCCGAATCGTTAACCTCTAGAGCGCAGCCCCATTTCCCGACCCGCCATTTTACATCATCATTGCCATAGCATTCGTCGAAATGCCATAAGTCACGCAAACCATCGGAATTAATTGGTGTCGGCGGCACATATGCTTCCCAGTCCGGTGTACTGGTCGCCGGTGTATTTGTTTGTGAACTGGTCGCAATTAAACCCGGTTCATTACTGAATATTAATGAAAAATCCCTGGCGTTATCGCTCGTCGAAGCTGTTTTTGTTAAAACATAATTATCAATAATTTCCGGCGCCGGCCCGCTGCCTAGAAAATACTGAGCGTCACTGCCAAACCCGACGGCATCAATAATATTTTGATCCGTGCTTGAACTTATCGCTCCGTTCCCTAAATATAAAGTATAACCGCTGCCTGTCCAAGTAAATTCCGACCGCGTCGCAATCGCGTCAGCCTGATTTTTATAAAAATTATTCGCATCGTCTCTAACAATTAAATATGTATCATGAGCCTTAATCAAAGTTCCGCCCGGATAAGTTCCGTCGTCCGGATCGCCGATTCTCATCATTAAACTTGGGGTCACGGCGGTCTTCGTTTTTTCTAAACGATATTCGGCCGTTTTCAAATCAAAATCGTGATCAGTCGGATTAAATAATTCCACAAAGTCATTATCACCGGTACTATAGATTCTATTGATAACGGCCAGTTTCGGATAATCAATCGGCGTATTATTGTCTGGACTTTCGTCCGTGCTCGTGGCGCTACTTGAGGCAATATCCGAATCCGTCGTTTCCGTATCCGAACTCGACGCCGTTTCATCCGGATTAGAATTATCGTCATCAGAAACCGAATCGGTCGTCGTGGAAATATCCGAAGAGTTATCTTCATTATTATTCTGATTAGCGGGAATATTGACAATATTAGAATTAGTGCCGGTATTATTGCTTAAATTTACCGGCGCGCTATTGACCGTTACCGGTGATTTAACATTAACTGAGCGAGCCACCGTTTTACTTGTCTTAGTTGCCTTTGGGGCGATTATTTTAGCCACCGTGCTCTTAGTCGTCGTAGATTTAGGATTCGTGCTCTTAGCAGAATTGATACTTGTTTTTTTAGTACTGCTGGTCGTTGCCTTAGCTAAGGACGCCGATTTTGAAGCGGATGATTTAGTACTCGTTGTTTTAGCCGCGACCTTTTTGGCGCTCGTTGTTTTTTTAGCGGCGACGGCTTTCGCCGTCGTTGTTTTTTTCGCCGTCTTTTTTTTGGCGGCTTTTTTAGTCGTCGAAGCCGCTAATTTGTTAGAGCTGGCGTCCAAGCTATTATTCAAACTGTCATTTAAAACTAAGGCTGTTTCGTTATTGCCGCCAAAAATTTTGTCTTTTAAATTTACCGCTACTTCTTTAACCTTGGCCACTATCGTTTTTAAAGATGATAAAGGATTGTTAATAAGGCTCCAACGCAAAGCAATTCTGGTGCTCGAATTTTTTCCTCTTACCGATTCATCGTTAAAACTAGTCGCTAAATTTATATCAACGTTAACGTTATCCAAGCTAGGCTGTAAAAATTGCGTATACGGCAAGAATATATATCTATCGCCGTCATGTTCAAGACCGGCGTCATAACCGATAATCTCCGGCGCCGGCAAATACATATTAGTCCGGCGCGCGATTTTCGAAAATTCAAAGTCTTTCGAAAAACAGTCTCCTTCAGAATTAACCACACTTTTATTATCGTATCCGTCGGGCGTAATATCGAGCGCGTAATAATTCGGATCATACTCTAAAGCGCCGAAATTGTTCGGATTGGAAATATTCGCGCTTTCATAAAGCTTCTCGGTTAAACCCACGCAAGTCCATTCGCCGCTGGCTGGTCCTTTTTGTTTTTTAAAGTCAAAATCATAAGCCAAATTAGCGTCCGCTAAATTTTTAGCCAAAGCAACGACCTTAGCCTGTTGAATAGAATTTAAACCGCGCGGAATTTTCGCCCCTAAAAATTTCTCGCCGAGAGCGGTATTTACAAAATATTGGGCCGGCGTCTTGACGATTCCGCCGCCTAAAGCCTCGACAATATAGTCAACGCCCTTTATTTTTCCGACATAAATAGCCGCATGGCCGGAATTTATATCCTTAATAATCCCCTTGTCTATCCCCATTAACGGATCAGGGCTGTAACCAAACATTTTTCCGTCGCTCGAAGTACGATACAGCAGCGTCCCGGGAGGCATCGCTTTGCAAGTAAACGGAGAAAATAACAATAAAGCAAACATCAGAAAACTGGCGCCGTAACTTATAATTTTAAAATTATTTTTCATATTTATATTTAAATTAATAATTATAGTAATTTTCCCACTCCCCGCCGCTAATATCCGGCAGAGCTAACTTGTCCTCTTTACTGTTTCTGTTTAAAATATCCGCCGCAAACGCGCGCGAAATATTATCAAGTTCCGATTTTCTATAAATTTTAAGGAGTGCCGCGCTTGTCTCAGCGGGAAATATCGGGTAGTAATCGCCGATCAATAAAACAATGTCCGCCCTTATTTCGAGCGGCGCCGCTTCGTTTAGTAATAAGTTCTCCAATAAATCCAATTGTTTCATCGTAAACGACTCAGTCTTATCTTTTCGGTTACTTAAAGCGCGCAAAGCTTCTTTCTTTAAAGCGATATCACGCGTCGAAGCTAAAAGACTAAAATAGTAATTAAGCCATTGTTTATCGGGACTAGAAGATAAAAATGAACTGATGATTAAAGACTGCAATTCGACATTCCCATTTTCCTCATCCAAATAATCATAAAAATATTGCGGCACAGCTTGGACATTGTCATTCAGGCGCCATAAATTAATTATCTCTTTCTTGAACTCAGTACTTTCTTGCGGGCTTGACCAATAATTTTCCAGTCTTTTTATTAACTTCGGATCCGCTTTTTTAATTCCCGCGCTGACCGCTTCCTCCATTTTTTTTCGGATTATCAGACAATCTTCATGACAAATTTTTTCATTATTTATATTCTCTTTTAAAGCCGCTAAATCAATTTCCGTCTCGCTAATTCGCGCTAAAATAATAAAATAGTAAAATCCGAGTCCCAAAATAATAACGGCCGTCAGACTCAAAACGGAAATTAAAATCCGTTTTCTAACCGGATAACTTTTAAATTTGCGCCCCAAATAATGCCAAGCCCTTTTTTCTTTACTCATATGATTTTATAAATAAATTAATAATACGCCCCTTCACTATAGCAATAAGACCATTAAGCGCCGTGAAGATATTTCTAAAGAAAATTTATTTATAAAAGTAAAAAAACCCAATAAATAAAGGCATATAATCCACAAAAAAAATCAGAGTTCTCGCTCTGATTTTTTACTATTTTCTATTTTTGCTACTTTATTTATTTCGTCTTAATGACGGGCACTTTCAGACTCATTAAGGATTGACCGTCTGGAGCCAGTTTAGGATCGATGGACACGGCATTATCAACCGCTTCCTGCGCCTTTTCACGATCGCCGTTAAGCAAATATAACTTAGCGAGATTAAATTGAACTTGCGCGTCCTGAGCGTACAAAACACCTAAACGCTGGCCGATAACTAAAGCCCGGCTAAAGTCCGAACTGCTGGCGTAGTAATTAAGAGCCATGCTTAAAATCTTATCCGAATTGATATCTTCAACTCCGCCTAAATCAACGCATTGATTAAGCGCTACCCCTAAATCTTTGTCGGCTGTCGGAAATGATTTCGCCATCTCGCTTTGCGCTTTTATAAAAATATAAAATTGCGCCAAACGGCAATAAGATTCCGGATAACTCGTATTTAAGGTCGTCGCATATTTAACCGTCTCGACGGCGTCCTGCGCCTCCCCTCTTTCTAACTGCATCTGAGCCTTAACTAAATAAACCGGAATGCGTTTCGGACTTGCCTCAATCGAATATTCAATCGCTTGCAAAGCTTGCGCGGAATAATAGTTGAAAAGCTCTAAATTCTTATAATTAAACCGCGCGGTGACGTCATAGGCCTGCGCCAGTTGCATCTGCATTAAACTATCATACGGATTATCTTTAACATTTAACTGCGCCAAAGAAATCACATAATCTAAAATTTCTTGCGCCTGGGCCGGATCAAGCGCGTTAAGAGAATCAGGATTAGCAGTAATTAAATTAATTAAAGTCGTTCGTCCGTCTCTATCAAGCGGAAAGCCGGTAAAAGCATTTTTATAAGCCGCGACACCCCCGGGAATATCGCCGGACACAACATGAGAATAGCCGTCAATAACGCCCTGAAAAGTCTTCCAAGGACGAATATTATATCGATAGGTAAAAATATAAGCGCAAAAAAGTAAAACGATTAAAATAATAATTTCCGAGCTGGTCTTTTTAATTATAAATAACGGTTTAATTAAATCCGCTTCACTATTATCATCTTCTTCCGTTTCTTCACGCCGCCTTTCGGAAAATAAATAATAAACAAAGCCCAGGGTAATCATTAAACCGATATAAGTCGTGAAAGAGTCAAAAATAGCTAAATTTTGCACGAAGTAGGCAAATATTAAAGCGACGATAACCACTATTTCCATATTTTTTTGACCGAGTTCATCCGGACCGACGCGCCTGCCGTTCTTTCTAAATTCAACAATTAAATAATAAAAAACTCCGGCGAAAATACTTAAGTAAGCCAGTAATCCGAACAGTCCCGTCGTTGAACCGATATCAATTAAATTATTATGCGCCCGATCAAAATATGTTTCCGTCTTCGAATAGTTGAAAAAGACCGGATCGAATTGCCGATCAAAAATAATCGCGTAATTGCCAAAACCGGTTCCAAAATAGGGATGATATTTAAAATCGGCCGCCGCCCCGCGCCAAGAAACCAGACGCGTCTGAAAAGTAATTTTTTCGGAAGTTAAATTTCTTAAAAAACTATTCTGGAACCAAGCCGCTTTAGACTGCGAGAAAACTCCGGCCACTGATAAAATGGCAACAATAAATAAAATCATGGAAATCCGGCGCACTTTTTTCTGATTATGAAATAAGCCGATTAAAAAGAAAAATAGGAATACACTAAGCGCCAAACCGATAATCGCGCCCGAAGTGTGCATATCCTTGAACTCAATAAACATTATGATCAGCGGCAAAATATAAAGATAACGTAATTTTGTTTTATTGCGCAAAAATAAAAGAACAGTAAAGTACAGATTAAAAATCAAGTAGCCGCTGACATAAGCAGTGTTACCGATTTGACTATAAGAATTAGCGCCCACTAAACCAATCAGACTGATAACCGTCGCGATGATGACTGAGGAAAATAAAAGAATTTTCCATTCCTCCCAGTTCCGAAAAACCGTAATTAAAATAAAATAGAAAATCAAGAAATGAAGAATATGAAAAATACCCAGCATTCTTTCCGCATTGCTCCAAAAGCTCATGTTAAAATTAACCCCGAACGGCAAAGAAGCGAAAAGAGCGACAAAAAATATTAGTAATCCGTAAGTGATGAAATTTTTCTTCGGTCGATATTGCGGATAGCGCATTATAAAAACCAGCCACACCACCAATAACACTTCCATTAAGATGTTAAAGGATAATTGTTTTGAAGTGATATAAGGAAAAAGTAAGTCCCTAAAAACAAAGAAGATTGTTAGCAGTGACGCAATAATCCCGGCTTGTAAAATTCGCAGGTAAGTTTTTGCAGGCATATTTTTTAGGTCCGCCTCGGGCGGGTTATTTATTAATTATTTTTTATTTTGTCACTCCGCTATAAGCGATTCCCCGAACAATATTCAAGGCTAAAGCATTAATTGGCGCATGATTATAAACCTTTTTAAATAATTTTATCGCTTTCGCCTCCTCACTTAAGTTTCGGCTTTCCGGTCTAAGCCCGTAAGCCGTAATCATAATCATTCCGTTATCTTGACTGCTCAAAACCGCATTGCGTGAATAGATTTTTTTAAATTCTAGCTTTGCTTGCGCTTCCGCCGTCGGGCTTAGCGTGGCTGGCAGACGATTAAAAATAATATCAAACAAATCAGTCCATTGCGCGGCGGTTACCGGCAATTTTTTATAAGTCCAAAGATAAGAGGCTAAAACGGCGGCTCTTTCACCTACCCCTATCTTAACCGTGCTGGCCGTTCCGTAAGTAACAAAATAATTTAAATTATTTATCTGAGCCGTTGTTAACTTTAAACCTTTAATAAGAGCATTTAAATATAGAGTTTTACTACTGGTCTCTAATTTCGTATTTCGCTTAACTTTAATATTATTTAAGATGGTCGTTAAGTTTCCGTTAAAAATGCTCGCCGACTCGTTTTTTATTTTTACAGCCGTCGCATCACTAACGCTAGAATTATTAGTTATCGCCGGCGTCACTGGCGCGGTTGTCGTCGCGGTTGTAACCGGCGTAACCGGAACTATCGGATTAATTGCCTGAACCGCAACCGATAAAGAACTGCAACTATTAGTCGAAGCGCAAACAACCACGACCGCCGAACCGCTGTTTAAACCGCTTAAACTTAAAACATTAGCGACCACATTCGCCTGGACGATAGTCGAGTTTGAATTTGAGGAAATATAATAATTGCCGCTCGTGATACTACCCGAGCCGCCGGAAATATTAACATTAAGGCTTTGTCCGACCCCGATGGTCGGATTATTCGGACTGAAAGTGACCGGCACGCTCGAACTCGTATCGGTCGAAGTTACCACCGCGTAGATAACGCCGCATTGTCCGGCCGCCTGGCAAACTGTCGCGCTCGCGCTGCCGGCGCTTAAGGCGGAGACGCTAACCGTCGAACCGTTAACCGTAAAAGTGGCGACGTTTTGATTATTGCTGTTGGAAATATAATAACCGCTGCCGCCGAATAAAGTAACTGTCGTGTTCGCCCCGGTATTTAAAGCCAGATTATTATTACTGAAAGTTAATTGTTGGCTCGTACTGACACCGTTAACTAAAACCGATAAAGCGACGCAAGCGCCGCCTGAAGAACAAACATTAGTCGTCGCCGAACCGGCCGAAATTCCCGTTAAAGTAATAATATTATTATTTAAAGTGGCCTGAAAATTAGTATTCGTATTATTTAAAACACTGTAAGGCATATTCCCGCCGGAAACCGTGACGCTGACCGATTGGCCGACTTGAAGCCAAAGATTATTTTGACTGAGCGTTATCGGTCCGCCGCTTGAGGTATAGCCGACGGTCGCCGTTAAAGAGTTGCAATTACCTTCCGAAGAACAGACTGTAATTACCGACGAGCCAGTACCGTTAGCATTTAAATCCAGGGTATTATTCGAATTATTAATATTGGCCGCGACAACGCTGGAATTTGAATTTGAGGAAATATTGCAATTAGAGCCGCCGGAAATATTAATGCTCAAGCTCTGTCCGATTAAAAGAGTCGGCGCAGTTTGGCTGAAAGTTAAACCGCTCGAAGTAACGCTGCCGGCGTTTGCGGTGACAATTCCGCAAGAACTCATATCGGTGGAGCACACCGTAATTGTCGCCGTACCGCTATTATTATTCGCCGTTAAAGTTATCGTCGAACCGCTGATACTGGTTGAAACAATGCTCGGATTTGAATTATTTAAAACCGAATAAGCGCCGGAATTATTGTTCCCGTTTAAAATTGAAACGGCCGAACTTTGATTATAAGCAATCGTTAAACTATTTTGACTAAAAGTTAAGGCTTGCGCGCCCGAGTTTTGAATCGTCACATAAGCGCTCGCGCAATTCGAGGTCGTGCCGAGGACGCAAAGCGTAAACACCGTCTGACCGTAAGTATTTCCGGTCACCGTCACTTGCGTGCCGCTAATATTTATATTAGCGATTTGCGGATTGGAGTTGCTTAACAAATATAGAAGATTAGAACCGAGGTTATTGACCGTTAAAACGGAAGATTGTCCGACCGGCATGACTAAACCGGTTTTATTTAAAGTAATCGCCCCCGTACCGCTCGTTAAAGAATAGGGCCAGGAAACGGTCGCCGATTGAAAATTATTTACTTTAACATAAATCGGACTGCTCGGTAAAATACTGTAAGTCGCCGTGCTGATCGTTGTGGAAAGATTACCGTTCGCGTTAGTTGTCCCAATGTACTGTAAATAATTGCCGCCGGTACTTTTTTGGAATGACATCAAAACACTAAAATTGGGATCGGCGCCGGTAACCGTGACCGTCACGTTGTCGCCGTCGCTATTAGCGAGACTTAGCGTCGGCGTCGCCGCCTGAGCGAAATTTGAAAATAGAAATAAACCCCCGACGATTAAACAACTGGCGAAAAAACCAAATTTTATTTTTTTCATATATTTTCTTCCGTTATTAAGCGGATTTATATTTAAAACCGACAAAAAAATGCTATTTTTTCGTCTGTTAAAATTATAACATAAAATATAAAAAAGATGAACGAGGTTATTGACCCGTTTTAAAATATTTGCTACCATCTAAATATTACGACGAAAGGGGGTCCAAACGGCTAATTACCTAAGGCACCCTTTTCTTTTTGTCTATTTTATTTTTTATATCAGTATCGTCTAAATAAGCAAAAAATTTATTTGATAAACTTTTGTAAAGAGATGACCTCTTGCTTCTATCAGGAAATAACACTTTTTCGAATCTATTTTCTTCAATTAAAAAATCGACCAATAATTTGTAATCACCGTCACCGGAGACAAGAATAATTTTGTTGAAATTTTCTCTTTTATACATCTTTTTCATTATCTGAAAAATGATGTCAGAATCAACATTCCCTTTTTTCTTTCCCATCATTGCCGGGCTATGCTCGCGAAACACCAAAATAAAACCGGCCTTTTGAATATCTTCATATAATTCCTGATTTACTTCTTGAACATAACCTAAAAAATAGTAAGCTTGATCGGCATTATATTTTCTTTCTAAATAAACATAAAAACGGGAAAGATCTATCCTCCAAGGACCAATCTTTCTTTTTGCTGTCCCCATATAAAGATTTTGTCCGTCGATAAAGGCGAGATTCTTCATTTATTTATTATTTAATTGTATTCCCTTGCTCCTGGGTCGCCCAGATACGAAATTGCGTGTCGCGGAGAGATTTGACTCTGTAACCGACGGAAATGATGACGTCGAGGTTATAGAGATTAGTATCGTATGTTTTTCCATCAGTGGCAGTTATCCGGAAATTCCGGATAACTGAAATTTTCTCTAATTCTCCTTCAAAAAAGATGTTGTTCGTGTGTTCGTTAATAGTTCTAACATCTTTGTTGAATAACTCCGCCATCTGTTTTTGGCTTAGCCAAACAGTCTCATTTTCAAGCTTAACCTCGAGCTTCATCTCGCCGTCTTCTGTCGAGTAGATAATGATTTGATTGTTTAACTCATTCTTCCCACTTTCTTCTTTCGCCATAAAAACATAATTAATTATTATACCGTTATTTTATCAAATCACCCCTGAATTAAATCTAAGATTTTTCTAAAGAAAACTTTATTTTTTCTCTCAAAAGAGCCCGCCGGAGGCGGGCTCAATTAATTACTCGCCGATAGGCGACTGCTTTCATTTTTACTTTTCTCCTAACAAAAAATTCTTCGAATTAATAACCGGTTTTCCTGTTTCGCGCTCTAATTCAAGGCGAGCATTTTTAGAAACCTGGCCACCTTTTTTAGGTCTTTATGCTCTTTTACGGCTAAACCACTCCATTCATGATGGATGATATTAGTTAATTTAGCATATTCATCCCGCTTGCTTATACCGTGATCCGACCAATAATCAGTTAACTTGTTTCTGGTTTCAATACTTAATTAACATTCTTTGTTCTATCCATTTACTGCTATGGCCACGCATTTGCCAATTCTTCCTCGCACGAGTAATTGTTAATTCGGGATCAATTGTTTCCTGCATCCGTTCATAACCGACACGCGCTAGCCATAGCTTGAACGGTTCGGCTTTAGGAGACGGGATTGATTGGACTAAACGGAGGAGTGTTTCAACGTCGGCAGCATCTGATAAATAATATTTATTATCTTTAGCTAAAAATTTTAGGTGTACGATTTTATCGTACACCTGACTTCCTTCATTTCTTAAATTTCCTTTTAAGTCTGACCAGTAGCGTTTTGCAATAGAACTTTTCGAAAGCACCGCCACCACATCGACTACGCTAAAATACCATCTCTCTTCTTCTTTATTCCAAACCCGTCTAACAGGCTGCTCGTTAAAAAGAGCAACCATTTTTTTGCCGTCATTTTTTTCTTTCAACATAAAAACATAATTAATAATTATGTCTTAAGCGTAGCAAATCACTCCTGAAATATATTTAAAGTTTTTATGAAGGTTTATAATTTTTGTAGCTTTTTTATTGTTGGATTATGTATTAATGCTTTTATTTGTACTATTGCGATTCTGTTTAATTTTTCGAGCCTGATATTTTGAGGTAAGCCCTCAATAATCATCTGGGCATTTAATGATTCCAGATTGACTAATACCACTAATTGTTCAACCAGGGCATAATCTCTAATATTCCCAACTTTATCCTCATTTTTTTCACGCCATTCCTTAGCCGTTAATCCAAAAAGTGCCACATTTAATACGTCCGCTTCGTTTGCATAAACAAAAGTTGCATTATTTAAACTAATTTTTGGAGGCAATAAATAACTTTTTATAGCATCCGTATGGATATGATAATTAATCTTAGATAACATCCTCTTAACGTCCCAGCCAGTTTTTATTCTGAATTCCTCCTCATCTTTAAGCCTTTGAAACTCTTTAATCAAATATAGCTTGAACTTAGGGCTAATCCACATTCCAAACTCGAAAGCAATATCTTTGTGAGCGAATGTTGCACCATATCTTCCAGCAGTAGCCTTAAGGCCAATGGCCTTAGTTTTTTCAGCCCATTCTTTGACACTAATTTTATAGTTATTAAGCCCTGCCCTATTTTTAATTGAGGCGAATTCGCCATAATTAAAATTTGGGTTGTTAATGCTTTCCCATATTCCTAAAAATTCAACTGTGTTTCTGTTTCTTAACCAATCGGCTATAAAGAAACCGCCGTCTTTAGCCTTAATCATATCCGTAAGCGACAGATAATCTTGATTATTATTATCGATAACTGAAATTTTTATCCCCTCTACATTAATTTTTTTCATAATATTAAAATTAATAAATTTAGAAATCTATTATAACAGAAGACCAATAAGAAAAACTTAAACTTTTTCTAAAGAAAAAATAAGGCCAAACGCAAAAAGAGCTCCCCGAGGGGAGCCCTTTAAATTTACGATTTATGCTTGAAAATCGAGAAAACTTCTAAACTATATTTTCTATCACTTCCCAATATCCGTTCCTATTTGAACCGACTCGTTTAATTATTCCCTTTTTCTTTAATCTTCTTATATAAATATCGACCGTTTTTCTTGATATTTTTATATTTTCAACAATTTTATTAAAAGTAATGTCTTTATTTTCCTTAATTAGACTGATAATAAGCTCTTCTTTTTCGGCCACCCTTTCGGCCACCCTTTTATATTTATTAATCCTTTGTTCAATACTCATCTTCTGTAAATCCGGTCTAGTAAATGAAATACTAAAGTAAGTATCCGTAGCTTCAATAACGGTGTGGGGTAGAAGATATTCATCCATTATTTCATTGATTCTCACTAATCCAGACCCGATTTTTTCAACCAAGCCACCGGGATTGTCGATTTTCTTATCCCAGCCTCTTTTGATTATATTTCGCCAGTTCGAGACGGACTTTATCTTCCATGTTCTCATGCGATATTGAACCAGCATTATCTAATACTTTTTCTCGGTTGAAAATCAGAAATTCATTAAGTTCATTGACCCAGTTTTTCATATACATTAATCTCTCTTTAACAACTTGCCTTTCCGCATAAGACAAAAATTGTTCGACTAAAAGATTTAAACTTTTTAACTCAATCTCTTCCAAATAGTTTTTGGCGACCTCGGCTTGTTCTCTAGTAATAATTTCGCCCTGCCAATTTGTTAGACCCATATTTACTTTGTCCGAGTCTATTCTCGCGCTAACTATTTCACTCGCCGTAAGCCCGGTAATCGCGTAATGGAATTTATTCTGAACCATAGCGAAGAATCTTTTAGCATAATCGGTTCTGGAATCATAATCAACGCTGGTCGCAAATATATCCCGAACTTTTTGATAAAAATTAGTTTCGGACGTTCTTATTTTTCTGATTCTTTCTTCTAACTCTTGAAAATATGGTCGGGCAACCTTACCGCTCGCCAATCTTTCATCGTCCATCGTAAATCCCTTGATGATATATTCCTTTAATTTCTGAGTCGCCCAGATACGAAACTGGGTGCCGCGTAATGAATTAATGCGGTAGCCAACGGAAATAATGGCGTCTAGATTGTAGTATTTGACTGGTCTTTTCACCTCTTTGTCCCCTTCTTTTTGAACTATGAAGTAATCCTTCATAGTTTGATTTTCGCTAAGCTCAGCCTCATTATACACATTTTGTAAGTGGATACTGATATTTCTAAGACTACACTTAAACAGCTCGGCCATCTGTTTTTGGCTTAGCCAGACAGTTTCATTCTCAAGCTTAACCTCAAGTTTCATCTCGCCATCAGCAGTGCTGTAAATAATGATTTGATTACTTGACTCATTCTTCTCATTTTTGGCTTCTTTCAACATAAAAATATAATTAATAATTATGTCCTAAGCGTAGCAAAACAGGCCTGAAATATATTTAAAGTTTTTCTAAAGAAAAAATAAGGCCAAACGCAAAAAGAGCTCCCCGAAGGGAGCTCTTTAAGTTTACGATTTATGTTTGAAAATCGAGAAAACTTCTAAACTAGCTAAACTATTAGTTTACGATTGAAACTGTAGTATTAGGGTAGTTTAAGAAATAAGCAGCTGTAAGAGGTGTATTACCATTTACATCAGTCCATGTGAATAATGTTTTATCACCAAGACCAAAAGTTACACGACCTGTACCAGCGTTACCAGCGATACTTGCAACATTAACATAAATGTCGAAAGTCTTACCAGTTGAACCAGTAGAAACAGTGTAATTGTTAGTAAAGCTAACAGTAGATGTACCTACACCAGTCGCTGTTGTATTACCAGAAGTTAGGATGTTGTTATTGTTTGAAGCATCTTTAACGATAATAGCTGTATTAGAAGCGATTGTCGCGCCAGAAGCTGATAAAACAATAGGTAAATTTGTTAGAGTTGCGTTTCCGGTAGGAGCAACAACAGTAACAGAACCAATCTTAACAACACCAGTGCTTAGGTTGCCTGTAGCAGGAACCAAAGTTACAATAGGAGCTACACCAGCTAAATACATAGCGTTAGCAGCGATACCAGTATTGTGGCCTGCGAAAACACCTGCATTTGAACTTGCGTCCTGAGTAGTTGTGTTCCCACCCGCTAAATACTTAATGTGACTAAGAGACATTGTTACAGCTTGATCAGCAACGCCGTTTAAGCCAACAGGGGCAAAATTAGCAGTTACTGGAACATCAAGTCCACCGTAGCTAGCTGGAACGATTAAGTTCAAACCAGTTACTAAAGCAGTTCCACTAACAACTGAGGCAGTATTACCGCCAACAGTTACTGAAGAAACAGCTGTGCCAAGACCTGAGAAAGCTAATTCAGTTACAGTAACACCACCATTTGTACTTGCAACAAGGTTGTAAGTAGCTACGGCTTGGTTAGTTGCTCCACCAACAACAATCTGTTGTACAGGGGAAGAATTAGATAAAGCAATGGATTGCATACCACCAACACCAACTGTAATATTTTGACCAGGAGCTAAAGATAAATTTACTGACTGATTGCTTGTAGAACCTAGGCCATTACCTAATAAAGTTGTATTAAATGTTGATTGAGAAGTACCTAAATCAGCATAAACATCAACTTCAGCAGTTTGGTTAGCAGCAACCGTAAAGTTAGTTGTGAAGTTGTTAGTTAACTGTGGGTTTACAGGATTAGAACCATTTGGCATATCAGGAGTAACGATATAAAGATTTGACAATTTAGTTAAATCAGTTGTTGTAGAAAGACCAACAGTTAAACTTGTAACTTTAACACCATCAATGCTAGTAGCTTGGATCATATAAGAACCAATCTTCTGTTTTGAAGTATTAGAACTTAAAGTTTGACCTGTAGTAAAGCCACCATTCATCGATAAAGTCGCGTTGCTAGAACCAGTTGTCAATACATAGTTACCAGAAGCATTTGATTCATCGGTATAAGAATATGATGAAGCGCCTTGGTAAGCATTAGAAAGACTGGTCATGCTAGTTGTTACTGAAGAAATTGCTCCAGCATTAACTGAATCGCCTTTAATAACTAAGGTAACCGTTTGTCCGGCAGGAATGGTAAATAAGTTTGTAGTTCCAAATGTTAAATTTGTAGAAAGAGCACCAACGGCATTCTTTGAAGAACCAACGGTTCCGCCATTTACATAAAGACTTACATTATTAAATCCATCTGTGCTAGCTAAAGGTGAAGTTGTAGCAAGAAGAAGGTTAAAGTTTAAGCTCTGAACCTTGATATCTTCTCCGTAAGCCTTCATAGTCCATTGGCCTAAAACAGTCTGAGACTGATTAGCAACAAACTGAGTGGCAGTAAAAGAAGGATCTTTCTGAACTGAAACTGTACCTGAATTGATTACAGTTGTTTTAGGTTGTAAAGACTGTGTTAATCCGTTTGAATTAGTAACAGAAACATTTACACCATAATTAGTATCAACTAAAACCATGTCAGCAGGAGTTTGGACTGAGAAAATAAAGTTAAAGCTTGAACCTTTAACGATATCACCTCGTAATTCAACAGTACTGGCACCAGTATTCATTAATATTGGAGCAGCAGTTAAATCAAAGTTAACGCGGCCATCACTGCCAATAGAAGCAGTTGTACCTACTTGAGATCCGTTAACAAAAAGCTTTAAGTTCTGAACAGCATCGGCAGAGATTGAACCAATTTGCTTGAAGCTAACATAGCTCAATTTAACTGCTTTTTGGCTTACAGTTAACTGTGAAGACCATAAAGTAGCCGCCATTGTCCCGGCATCAACAGTACTAGGAGTTGAAGGAGTTACTGTACCCGCTTTAACAGTAGCTAAATCAGTAACGTTAGAAACTGACATTAAGTTACCATTTAATGGGAAAGAACCACTGACGTTAGCACCAGTTGAAACAACATCAGAAGCGCTGTTAATAGCGATTCCAACATTTCCGCTCATATTAGAAGCAACGTCAGCTTTTACAGTAATAGTTACAGTCTGGCCGGCCGGGATCGTAATAATACCACTGGCGTTTGAGAAAGTAACATAACCATTGCTGATAGAACCAGCATCAGTTAATTTTGTATTGCCGTTATAAAGGTAAACGTTAGCTAAAGTATTATCAGAAGAAACACCAATTCTTTGTAGTCTTAAACTGTTTAAAGTAATAGCGCCATCATTAGCGGCTGTTAAATTAAAAGAAGTTAAAGGAGCAATTGATTGGCTGCCATTTGAAGCAGTTGTTCCAGAAATAATAGTTGTGGAAACTGGAGTATTAGCATTTAAGCTAACCATTAAGCCAGAACCAGTAACAACTGTAGTTGTTCCTGTTGCACCACCTTGTGAAGTCTTAACTAAAGCCGCTTCCATGCCAGTGATAGCTGAACCGGTCGCAATAATCGGATTGGATAATGTTAAAACATTAGCCATGTCGAATCTATTAGCGCTTAAAGCCGCTTCAGAAGCAACGGAACGATAGTTAGTACCATCATAGTAGTAAACAGCAGCCGAACCGGCGTTCTTTACTAAAGAACCGGCTGGGATTTGACCGTCAGCTAAAGCAGTTCCGATTGTATAGTTTGTGAAATAAGAATCGGCAACATCAACGATGTGCTTGTTCCAATTTGTTCCGTATAAACCGGAAGCTTGCGCTTCGGACTGGATCTTTCTTAAAACGCCATTTGGTTCAACAGCGTAAACAGAAGGATCGGTTGTGATTTTAACTAATTCAGTACCCGGTCTCATCACGATGTTACCACCAAGCATATAGCCTTGTAATTCAGTAGCGGGAATAGTAACTACTCCGCTAAAATCTGAATACCATGAGAAATAGGTAGTCGAATTTGGGAAAACGTATCTTTTGCCATCAGCCCCTAAATAGTAAACAGCGGCATTGCCACTCATCTTGATTAAGTCACCAGCAGATGCTGAAGCCTTAACTGCATTGATGTTAAAAACACCAGAAGTAGCTAGAACTGTTAATACCATTACGCTGACAACTAATGATTTGCGTAATTTGTTCATAATAATTTTTTAGATCATTTATTAAGGTCTAAACAATAGTAGTTTAAACACTAAATAAATAATAAGTTGTTCAATTTTTTGCGCTTCGCAAACTTTAATCTGGCTTAGTCTGTAAATCAGTCGGAATCCCGCTCCTCAAACCGTCTTTTGGCTTAAGACGTCTGGCTGACTTACTTTTAATTAAAATTTCTGGGAGCCGAACGTGGGTTGCCCGCCGGCTGGAGAAAAGCTTAACCGATCTACGATAAAGCTTGATTTTAGTTTTTGTTTTGTCAATAAATTGAAATAAATAAATTTATAAGGGACAAACCTACTTTATCTACTTGATAAAGTTTCGACCTTGACTAGGTCCGCCAATCCGCACTAATGCCCGAGGGCTTTAAACGCGAATTTGTTAATTTATCTCGCCCGGTTCTTCCGTAATCGGATGAGGAAATCTTCCGGAAAGGAGTGGCCGATAATGGAGATAAACTAACAAACTAGCGCTTCGCTAATTTTTATTTTATGATTTGGTCGACCTCTTTTAATTTATCGGAGGCCTGGCTGTAATCTTTGCTATCAAATAATTTTTGCGCTTCATTAATAATATTTTCCGTCGAAACAGAATCTTTTTTCACCTCTGTTGTACTGGCTTTTAAATCCAAAGTTGTCGTCGGGTTTAAATTTTTTAAAGTTGAAGTCGCTTCAATCTTTAAATTACTAGTGGCGGTTTTATCGTTCGGGTTGGCGACAAAAAGCTGAACCCCTTTCGCGTCCTTATTATTTTCCGCAATCGAAACCGCGTCGTTATTTAAAGTAGCGCTTTGAGCGACATTATTTTTAGCCGGCGTTAAATTCTGGATCTTATTTTTTACCGTCGCAATCTCTTCGTTAAAACTCGTATTTAATTTCGCGACCGCAACTTTATTTTTATCATTATTAAAATTCGGATCGGCTAAAACCGCGCTAATGTCCTGCGCCCGATCGTTCGCGAACTGAACCGCGAGCTTATCTCTTGATTCTTGATTTATAACGGTCGAGAGTTTTGCCTGTTCGGAAATTACGCGCGCGATATATAATGAGTCGTTAGGTTTTGCGGAACTAAAAAGCTTATTCGAAAAGACACTCGCCGAAATTAAAACAAAAACAAAAATGCCGAAAGCATAAACCGGTCGAGACGCCGCTTTCGCGAAACTCGCTAAGTTAATCACGAAGTTCTGTAAAGGAGAAATTTCTTGGGCGCCGGAGTTCGAAATCTGGGCTAACAAAAGCTCCCGATTACTTTTTAACCAAGTTTCGTCGGGTTGAATATTCTTTAAATTATTGAGTTTTAAGAGCAAATCTTTTTCCGTCATATTTTTACTTATATTCGCTAAATTCTAATAAAAATTTACTAGAATCTCAAAAAAAATTTTGGCCTTAAAATAGCCTTTCTACCTTAATATACGTAATATTAGAGAAAGTGTTACAGTTGGGACATCTGAGTCTATTTTTTAGAGTCCCGGGCGTCGTCTTCCTCAACCAGTTCTCGTAGAGAATTTAAGGCGCGATGCAGTAAAACCCGAATATTGCCCCGGCTTTTTCCGGTCACATCGGCGATTTCTTCAAGGCTTAAATCATTGATAAATTTTAAAATAATAACCTCGCGATATTCCTCTTTTAAGAGCGGAAGTTTGCTCTTGATAAGTTCTAAGTTAGCCGCGTTATCAATCTTTTCCTGGTGTCCTTCTTGGTCCTCCCCGGTCGCGACAATATCAATCGGATTTTTCTCGTCATCAAGCGAAGCGCTGATTTTATTGCCGCTATCGCGATAATGATCGATAATCGTATTGCGCGCAATCTTATATAATAAAGCTCTTAAAGTCTTCGCGTCTTCTAAAGTATTGTTTTGAATATGATTCCAGGCCTTTAAAAAAATCATCGAAGTCAGATCGTCCGCTTCTTCCCTTTTCCCAATTTTAAAATACACAAAGCGATGGATATCTTTTACGTTATCGTCATAGGCTTTAACAAAAGTCTCCTTGTCGCGACCTTTAAGTTTACTGACCAGTTTCTTTTCTTTAAATTTTTGAATCGGATTAGCCATGGTAAAAATTAAAATATGAATGTTTGAACAAAAAATAAACGGGAATTAGCGACACCCGTTGTAAAATAAATGTTTTAAATATAATTAAATAATACCACAAAAAAAATCTAAAAGCAAGAAAAACATTAATAAACCGGCTTTAAATTCGCGATAAAATTGGCGATAAATATAATACGCAAAATAAATAAATTTCGTTTAAAAAATGTTAAATTGAGGTCTCTTGACATATATACCATATAGAGTAAGATAAAAAGACTTAAGTCTATAAGGTGATAGACTTAAATTAGAAAACAAAGAATTTACGACCGAGAAAGAGGAAATGCCGTTCCGAAGTTTTAACCTCGAATCGATCAATAAAAAGACATTAATAATAGTATATCGTTTTAGTCTAAGATAGCTTAGACCTAAATTAAAAACAGAAAAACATCTGGCGAAAATATAAGGAATATAAGCTTAATTTCTTATTTAAGTCTAAGATATCTTAGACTTAAACCCTATTTTAATGGAAACTAAAATTGAGTCAATAATTAAAGAGGTCGCTTCCCCGATTTGGGTCTCCGTCTCCGAGGCCGCTAATTTAGGCGGTGTCCAAAACAAAACCATTCGCCGCGCCTTGAAAGAAGCGGCTTCCGAATTAAAGTTTAAAATTGTCAAAAATCGATACCATATCGAACTCGGATCACTAATTGTTTTTCTACACCGGAATACCAAATTAAAAAATAAATTAAAAGAGTACGGCCTCGGCCAATATATAAGTGAGTGGAAAGTTTAAAATATAGTATTAGGCACAAATTACCCGACTAGCAATAGTCGGGTTTTTTGTATTGGAAACTTGAATAGAAATTTGATTAGAAATAAAGAGTTCTTTAAAAATAGTTTAGATTTTGTTCAGGAGCGGGTTGATATAATATAGCTCGAATTGAAACGTTTTTTACTTAAACAAAATTGACTACATATCATATATGATATATAATGAAGAGTATAAAATTAAATTTTATAAAGATAGCCGAACTGGACGAGAGCCGGCTTTTGAATATATAAATCACTTAGACAAAAAATACCGCTCAAAAATATATAAATATATTGAGTATTTAAGAATAAATAATGGCTATATAGACGAGCCGTACGGAAAGCATATTTTTCAAAAAATACGCGAGCTCCGAGTCGACTTTGCAAATAATTATTACCGTGTTTTTTACTTTGCCTTCGTCGGTAAAAAGATAATTATACTCCATGCCTTTTTAAAAAAGACCGACAAAACTCCCAACAAGGAAATAATCACTGCCCTAAAACGCTATAATAGAGCTGTAAATAATCCTAAAATATATGAAGACTAAACAATTTAAAGCCACCGACTTCGACGATGTGCTGGCCGAAGAGATGAAAAATCCGGAATTTAAAAGGATGTTCGATGAATATGGCCGTCAATTAGAGATTTCTTACGGTCTTTTGCAATTACGAAAAAAGAAGAAAATGAGTCAAGCATCTCTTGCGAAAAAAATCGGCACAACCCAAAGCAATATCGCTCGACTGGAAAGCGGCCAGCAGAATTTCACAATGAGTTTCTTAAGTAAAGTAGCGGATGCTCTTGGCGCTTATATAGAAATCAAAATTAGCTAGTAAAGCTCAGGGCACGCTCAACCGCCAACCCAAATAACAATCTTTCATCTAAACAAAAAACCATCCCGGATTCCGACGGGATGATTTTTATTTTTGAGATATTTTCTAAATTTAGAAAAATTTTCGACTATAGAACGGCATCTTTTACCGCTTTTGCTAAACGGAATTTAACAACAGTTTTGGCAGGGATTTTAATAGTTGCGCCAGTGGCTGGATTGCGTCCATCACGAGCCTTTCGTTTTACTTTTACTAATTTACCAAAACCAGGAACGATACATTCACCATTCTTTTTAACTTCAACATAAGCTAAATCAGCTAAACTATCCATGAAACCGGCTGTGTCCTTTTTGCTTAAGCCAGTCTTTTCGGATAAGGTAGCAATCATCTGTGATTTTGTCATTTTTGACATAATTTTTGCATGGGGCCTGTTAATGGTCCGCCTTCGGCGAAACAGTTAACAAATCCGATTAAAATGATTATTATCTTAATTAATTAACAAATATAACTATTTAATATTAATATAAATAAAGACAAATACGAAATAGGCTTTATTTACAAGAGTTTTACACAGCTCTTAATTAATATTCAATGTTTATAAGTCTATTATAGCACATGTAAATATATATGCCAATAAACAAAGGGAAATACAAGTTCAAATCAATTCAACAGTTAGACCTCATTAAATACACCCTTAACAAACTCATACTGCGGATATTTATCAAGATGCCAATACTCTTTCCAACCTCCCCGCCCCAAGGCGCAATTGAAAATCTTGGCTTTATTTTTTAAGGCCTCCTCTAAATTAACTTTCGTTAAATATTTAAAAACATCCGGGGCCTCGCTGATGTCCGATCCGACGATTAAATAATAATAGACGTCTTTATAAATTAGCGATAAAGAAACAGCCAACTTTTTTCCATCCACCTCGACTGTAATCATATTCCAATTATACGGCAGCTTTATTAAATCGAAAAACGGCTGTCGATCTTCTTTGGTTTTTAAATATGACTCTTCGTTAAAGCTGCGCGTATTAAAATCCATCAATAATTCTAAATCGGAAAAATTATTATAAATTATTTTTACTTCATGATTGCGCTCTAAGTTTGTAAACAATCTTTTAAAATTATAACGCTTCCGGCCGTTGGGAAAAGCGCTGGCCAGAAAGTCGTCGAAATTATTAAAATTATCTATCTTGTAAAAATAAACGGAATTTTCTTCTAGGGGCAAATTTTTTGTGAAATCATCAATTCCGGCGATATCAAATATTTGCATCCTTAGCGCCGGTTCATTAAACAAATCTGGAATTAAATTCTCATATCCGGATTTAATAAAAGGCTTATTATCATAAGCCAATCTTTCGGCCATGAATTCTAGGCCGTCCCAATCTTTATTTAGCTGCAGCGGTAAAAGGGCGACCGGCTCATCACCGTCATAAAAAGCATAGAAATATAGGGGATAAGAATAGACTTTATAAAACGGATAACGAAAATCCCAGAGATCATAAATCATCTCGTCCGGCGATAAAGAGCGCCAAATATTTTCCGCTTCCTTTAAATCAGTGATTAATCTTTTTTTAATCATAGCCGTTCCTTACTATTTTTTCTCTTCCTGAACGAAAACGTGCTGGATTTTTTTATCAAAATGCCAAAGATGTTTCCAACCGCAATCACCGAGCCCGATGTCAAAAAATTTAAAATTGTTTTTTAACGCTTCTTCAATATTTACCTTAACCATAAACTTTCCCAAGCCGGGAATCGATTTAAAATTAACGCCGGTGACTAAATAGAACCAAGTGTTCTTATGTAATATACTAAAGGCCAAGGCTTCTTTTTGACCGTTAACCGAGACAATAGCCAAGCGCCAATTAAAGTTAAGATAAAGGAGGTCGCGATGCGCGTCCTGCTCGCTGGTTTTTAATAAGTAAGATTCCTCGGCGAAACTGCCGAAATTAAATTTAAATAATAATTCAATATCCCTGTCTAACTCTTCCTTATTTTTACCGTCCCCCGCTTTAATTATTTCGACGCTAGTCTCCTTTTCTGCAACTTCCCGAATCTCCTTAACTAAACTGCGGCGTCTTTTCGCATTTAAGCGCTCGTTTAAAAAATCGTCAAAACTTTTAAAATTTATGAGCGGTAAAAAATATTTATAATCTTCAAGCGGTAAATTTTTTGTAAATTCATCGCTTTCGCTATTTTCCGAAATATCAAACAACTTTGTTTTTTCGTCTATTTTACTATACAGGTCCGCAATTAAATATTCGTAGCCGTCTTTAACAAAAGGCCGGCTCTCTTCCATAAATTCTTCGGCGAAATATTCAAGACATTCATCGCGTTCGCTATATTGAAGCGGCAATAAAGCAACCGCTTCGTTATTATCATAAGCGGTAATAAACTTTAAGCGGTAATTTTCGTATTTATAAAAGCAATAACGAAAATCCCAAAGATCATAAATAGTCTCTTCGGGGCTTAATAAATTCCAAAGCTTTTTGGCTTCTTCTAAATCGCTTATAATCTTAATTTCAATCATATTTTTTACATCATTGACGACTGGAGGTGATAATAAGGCGGATTATTTTTATAGCGATTAATTGCGAGACGAATAATTTCTTCCAAGAAATCCCCGAAATCAAGACCGATTACTTCCGCCGAGGCCGAAAAACAACCGTCAATATCTAAGGAAGGATTCGGATTTAGTTCTAAAACATAAGGGTTATTATTCTTATCGACGCGGATTTCAATTCGCCCGTAGTCATGGCAATCTAAAATATTATAAGTATCAAGCGCGATTTCGCCGATTAAAGCTTCGAGTTTCTTGCTGATATTTTTGGGCGGCCTTTGAATTATAATCTGTTTATAGGCCGGGTCATCGGTATATTTTGCTTCGAAAGGATAGATATGCCACTTATCGGAAGGCATATTATCAAAAATCGAACGCGATAAAGGCAGAACTCTTAAATCCTCTTCCGAACTGCCGATAATCGGGACATCGTATTCATCGCCCTCGATATATTCTTCAATCAAGGCCGGCCGGCCGATAACCTCGATAACCACTTTTAACTGGCGATATAATTCCTCTTTATTACGGACAATTGAATCATTAGTAATTCCGATTGAATTATCGGTATTCGCCGGTTTAACAATTAACGGATATTTTAAATCATCGCGGATATCATCATCGAGCGAATAAACATAGTCCCATTCCGGCGTCGGAATCTTATGATAATTTAATAATTTTTTAACCTTAATCTTATCGATGCATAAGCCGAGCGTAAAAGGATTTGAGCCGGTATAAGGAATTTGTAAAGTATCTAAAATAGAAGCGACGTGCGGTTCCAGTAAACTTGAATTATTGATTCTTTCGCAGACGTTAAAAACTAAATCAACATCGCTGTTTTTTAAATCGGCAAAGGCTTTCGGCACATCATTAAAATCAAAAAAACTGATCTTATAACCGCGCTCCAATAAATATTTCTCAATATCTTTTCCGATGACCGTTAAATCATTTTCAACTGCCGTTTCCTGATCGGCCGCGTTCTCATCATATAGATTACAGGCAATTCCGATATGTAAGTTGCGTTGATTAGAAATTTCCATGCGGCGAATTTTCTCGATCTTCGAGCCGCGCTTTAAAATTTCCCGATTTATAACCGAGGCGGAAAATGGCGTTTTGCGGGCCGTCTTGCCGATTGATGAGGCGGGATGAAATTTCGCCACATCGTAGTTAAGCCCCTTCTTGGCCTCGCTTAAATTATCCTGCGCATCAAGAACATTAATTCCGGAAACCAAAATCCAGCCTAAATGTTCATAGCCGTCCGGCGGCGCTAAAACCGAGTCACCGATTCTTTTATCAAATTCAAATTCCTCGACGTAGGGATGTTTTTCCAGATTATCATCAATATCAAGATTAACGAGAATACCGCTATGGTCGGAAGAGAAAGTTTCCGCGCACAAATACTTATAAGGGCCTTTTTCCACTTCAATTTTTGGTAAATATAGACCGCAGGCAATTTTTAAAGCATTTTCAATTAAATCGATTTTCCAGGCCGCCTTGATACTCGGATAAATTTCATCGCCGCCGAGTCGCAAATTAATTTCAATCGGCACCGGCCCGTTATTGGTCGACTTCGCTTCAAAATGCACCACCGCGTTTAAAATTCCTAATTTCTCCAAAGCTTCATCAGCCATGGCGATAAGTTCATTCTGATTTTTAGGAGGCAGATTCGAAGGCGTCATGCGCACCGTTTCGATAAAAAATGGTTCTCTGGTTTTTCCGTTATCGGAAATAGCACAAAATTTAAGCTTGCCGTTTTGAACTAAAATATCTAAGTCAACTTCATCGCCGTCAATATATTCCTCGACAAAAACTTCGAGTCCATCGCTAAGCGCCGATTCGACTTTCGTCGAAATTTCTTTTTTAATATAGTCATAACTTTCCCGAAATTCCTCTTCGTCGTCGACCTTCATGACAAAAGCGCTCGCGGCGCCATAGACCGGCTTAACAACCAGCGGAAACTTAAAAGTCTTAACTATTTCTTCTAAATCCTTGGCACTTTTTAAACTGCCGAAACGAACGGCCGGTAAATTATTGGCCACACAAAATTTACGAAATAAATATTTATTCCGAATTCGATTGGCAATTTTGAATGGTGTGCCGATTAATTTATAGCGGTCGCTAATTTTCGAGGTCAGCAGGACGTCGTCCTCCCAAAAAGTTAAAACCCCGTCAAGTTTAATCTCCGGATGATCAACTAAAAATTTTTCTAAGGCCGCTAGCGCTTCTGGATGATTAGCGGTATCGGCCGTAATATGATGATCTAAATAAGGCGCCAAAGCACTCGCTTCCTTGCCGAGAGTAATAATATTAACCCCAAATCCCTTCGCCTTCCTAACAAATAACTTTTTTGTGGTATTAACAATTAGAACCGTTTTGCCATAAAGGGAGCTACGATTAGAGCCGGAGTCCGTGCCATTTCCGTTCATATTAATGATTAATGATTAATGATTTAATGTTATTTAATATTATAACATAGCCTTAAAAAACTACAATAAAATAAGGCTAAAAACTAGTTCTTTAAATAATATTCTCTTTGCTCGGGCTGGAGGCGTTCAATCGCGTAACGCAAGGCCATGCGCGGCATTTTAGTCTTATGTTTATTTAAGAATTTAATTAAAGCCGGCTCCGAGACCCTTTTTCCCATCTCGCGAAGCATCCAGCCGATTGCCTTATGAATTAAATCGTGAGAATCGTTCAATAATTGCTCCGCGATATGCACTACTTCCTCTGTTTTTCCTTTCCGAATAAACGCATACGTCGCGACCATGGCAATTCTTCGCTCCCAAAGATTTTTGGAAACAGCGAGTTTATCAAGAATATCAATCTTATTATAGTTTATTAAAAGCCAATCACCGAGGATTTTATAAACCGATAAATCGACCAAGTCCCAGTTATTAATATATTTTGTATTTTTCAAATAAAAATCAACAATCTGGCGACGTAATAAAGCATCTTTATTCTGCTCATATTTATCGACGAGAATTAACAGGGCGATTAAACGGCTCTCATGGATTTTACTGGCCAGTAATTTTTGAAGATCCGGAAAGTCAATTTTAGCGGCGAATTTTCTCGCGATTGCTCTCTGCTTCGGCACGGTTATACCTAAAAAAACATCCCCTTCGCCATATTCCCCTTTTCCGGTTTTAAAAAATCTCTGCAGAATTTCCGCTTTTTGCTTATTAGCCGATTTTTTTAATTCTGTCTGTAAATTTAATAATGAAGACATACTAATAATGATAACTTTTACTCGTTATAATTGTCGCCGCCCGATAAATCTGCTCGAGCAAAATAAGCCGCGCCAGTTCGTGCGGAAAAGTTAAATCTGATAGAGATACAGCCGGATAAGAATTATAAATCTCTTCGCTAAAACCTAAAGCCCCACCAAGAACTAAAACTAAGGGTTGTTCCTTATTAAGCCACTGCGCGAATTCAAGCGAATTAAATTTTTTACCCCGTTCCGCCAGGAGATAAACAATCGCCCCCGAATTATGATTTAAATATTTTTCTAAATAATTATTTAAGCGCTCCTCTTCAAGCCTTTTAACTGCCGTCTGATTTTTAGCCGAGAAAGAAACCGCCTCAAGCTCAATATATTTTAAACGCGCTAAGGGCCTTAAGCGTTTTAAATATTCGTCAATCATTTTCTGATAAGCCGCTTCTTTTATTTTTCCGAATGAAATTATCGTTAAATTAAGCATAGAACAAAATATTTACCAGCCGCCGCTGGCTCCGCCGCCGCCTGATCCGCCGCCTCCGAATCCCCCGAAGCCGCCGCCGCCAAAACCGCCGGAGTTGCCGCCGCCACCACCTAAAAACCAAATCCCGGCGCCCGGACCGCCTTTCCCGGGCGGCGGTAAAATTCGCGAAACTAAATAATCAAAAAGTAGACCGGCGCCGCTGAGAATTATAATCCAAAGAGCGAAACCAAGAATAGTTCTAAAAAATATTAAGGCCACAATTAAACCGGTCACCGCGCCAATCAAACCGCCCTCCCACCAAGCTTTGCTTTTTGCTAAATGCCTTCTTAAAACCGATAAAAGAGAAAACCCGATAATAACGAGGAAGTAGAAAAGATTTCCATTATCTAAGGGAGAGTTTGTTGTATCCGCGGTACTCGCGGACGGATCAGGTTTATACTCCCCTTTAGTCGCGGAAATTATTTTGTCGACGGCCGTGTCTATTCCGCTATAATAATTTCCCGCCTTAAAAGCCGGAGTCAAGTCGTCGGTAATAATTTGGTAACAAGTCGCGTCGGGTAGCGCTCCCTCAAGGCCATAACCCGGTTCAATGCGCATCTGATGGTCATCCATGGCGATTAATAATAAAACGCCATTATCTTTCTTATCCTTGCCGATTCCCCATTCGGTAAATAATTTATTAGAAAAATTATCAATCGTATCGCCCTTTAGGCTTTGAATAATAACGACCGAAATTTCATTGCTTGAATCTTTATTAAACTGGCTTAATTTACTTTCGAGCGTACTTTTTTGATCCGCGCTTAAGGTACTTGTAAAATCATTGACAAAACCGGTCGGCTTGCCGGGACTATAATACGCCTGGGCACAAGAGCCGACTAGTAAAAAAGCGAGACAGATAATAGCTATCTTAAGACTGCGCATGGGTATCTTATTTATTTATATTTATTTTTTAGCTTATTGAGCAAGGTTTAAATCAACCTTAGGCGCGTCAGCGGCGACAGGGGCCACCTGAAAATAAGCTTTATCAGTATAACCGAATGGACCGGCGATAAAATTCATCGGAATTTGTTTAATCATAATATTATAAGCTTTAACGTCGTCATTAAAGCGTCCTCTTTCAACACTGATTCTGTTTTCTGTCCCCTCAAGTTGCGCCATTAAAGTTTGCACTGTATCAATCGACTTTAGTTGCGGATAATTTTCCATAATCGCGATTAAGCGACCCAAAGAACTCTCGACCTGAGAAGCCGCTTCCGCCTTGGCGTTAACCGTCTGGGCGCCGCTATAATTTTCGCGCGCTGCCGCCAAATCCCCGAAAACTTTTTGCTCCTGGCCCATCGCGCCTTTAACCGCATTAACTAGGTTGGGAATTAAATCAAAACGTCTCTGATACTGCGTTTCGACTTGCGCCCATTGATTATCAACCTGTTCATTCGCGGTTACCAGTTTATTATACGAACCCCAAAGCCAACCCACGATAATAACCACGATCGCTAAAATTACGCCCAAAGTAATTAGCACATTTTTTTTCATAATGTTTAAAATTAAATTATTGATTTGTTTTAAAAGCTCTTTTTATTTAATATTTATGTTTATTATTATAGCAGAAAATACGAAATAATCAATTAAAAAAGCATTTTTAACCACTTAGAAAATTCCGATCCGCGGCGCGAATCCGGCCTGAGCCGCGTTAAAGTGTGGATGTCTAAAATAGAATGTTTAAACCCCGCGTTTGTTGTTAGCGAGGCTAAATATCCCGCCTCTTGCGCCAGCTTTATATCATAATCATTGTAGTGGCCATAGGGATAGCAAAAACTTAAAATTTGTTTACCGCTAATATTTTCAAGCGCCTTTTTACTGTTTACAATCTCAAAGCCAGCCTTGCGATTATTTAAAGTTTTTAAATCAAGATGATTAAAAGTGTGCGATCCAATTTCAATAAATTTACTAGCAGCCAATTCTCGAACCTGATCTTTAGTTAAGTAACCCGGCTTGTCTAATGCATTAATAATGATATAGACCGTGGCCTTAATCTCGTATTTTTTTAAAAGTGGGTAGGCCTCCGTATAAAAATCTTCATAACCGTCGTCAAATGTTAAAACAAGCGAACTTGAAGCTAAGGGTTTTTTCGAAATTAAACTCTTCGCCAATTCGGAAACAAAAGCGCTTTTATATTTATTATTTTTAATCTCCTGGAGTTGATTGGCAAATATTTTCGGATTAAGATAAAGTCCCTTTAAAGTTGAGGTGGCCGGTGCAACCTCAATATAGTGATACATGAGAATGGGAACGTTTTGTGAATACGCTGTCGCCGCTTTAGCATTGCTAGCCATAAAAAACAAAAATATAAAAGTTAGAATAAAACTAACTTTAACGCTCTTGACAAATTTTAATGGATATATTATCATTTAAGTAAGAATGATTATCTTAATGTTTAATCATTTTACATGAGTTCTTTATAAAAGGAAATTGCTGCAATATCTAATATATTGGGGAATGAAAATTTGAACATTCATCTCCCTAACCCCATAAACATATGAAACTTTTTAATAGTTTCTTCGGTTTATTGGTTCTTATATTAATATTCAAGTTTTTTCTACCATCCGAGGTAAGTGACTTAGCCTCCCAGATTTTGATTAAAGTTTTTACTTTAATTCGAGATTTGCTGATGCAAGTCAACCTACCCACCACATAAACCCATTGAGCTTTTCTTCACCGAAAAGCTCTTTTTTTAAACTTTTCTTAACTATTGACATATTTTAGTAAAATTGGTAACATTTAAGTATTAATTGTGGTAGTTGATTGATTCATAGAGTTCACAATAATGAAAAACTGATTAAGGGCCACTTGGTTATTTAGAAAACAAAAGTTTTCTAACAATTACCCATTTAAAATTATTTCTAGAATTTTATTGGGAAAACGATTATTATATCAATAATCAAGTCGTCACAACGCGAGAGGTAGCTGACTCAGCTGACGAGATCTTTAGTTAAGGTATATAACTTTAATTTAAAACTTGCTACTGCAGTCTCCCCTACCCACAGCCTCACGGCATAAAGTAAAACATCAATGGGACTTTCTTTTTCAGGAAGCCCCATTTTTTAATTTTTTTATAATTGCCTCGGCGACTGTTAATCCGTCAATCGCCGAAGAAACAATCCCGCCCGCATAACCCGCTCCTTCGCCGGCCGGATATAGACCTTTTATATTTGACTCATAAAATTCATCTCGAAAAAAACGTAACGGCGAAGATGTTCTGGTTTCCACACCGGTTAAAACGGCCTCCGGATCGTCAAAGCCTCTGATTTTTTTAGCCATGAGCGGAATCGCTTTTTTTAAACTTTTAATAACATAATCCGGCAAACAATCCTCGAGCGATGTTAACTTAGTTCCCGGTTTATAAGTCGGCTCGGTTTTTCCTATTTTTATCGATGCTTGGCCTTTTAAAAAATCACCGACTAGCTGCGCGGGGGCAAAATAATTAGACCCGCCTGTTTCATAAGCTTTTTTCTCCCAAAAGCGCTGGAACTCAACCCCGGCCAAAGGATGATCCGAATTAAAATCAGAAGGTAAAATCGGAACTAATAAAGCACTATTGGAGTTTTTTCCGTCCTGTAGATATTCGCTCATGCCATTTGTTACGACCCCGCTCTTTTCCGAGGCCGCTCCCATAACATAACCCCCGGGACACATGCAGAAAGTATAAACTGCTCTTTCTCCGGCGGGATGCTCAACTAATTTATAGCGGGCTGTTCCCAGTTTCTTGGGATTATAGATCTGGCCGTATTGCGCTTTATTAATCAATTTCGCCTGATGTTCAATTCTTAAACCAATCGCAAATGCCTTGGGAGTAATTGATAGTCCGCGCTCATAAAGCATTTGATAGGTATCACGCGCGCTATGGCCGACGGCAATAATTAAGTCGTTAATTAAAACTTTTTCCTTATTATTTAAAATAATCGCCCTAATTTTATTATTTTTAACTTCAATATCCGTTAAACAAGTATTAAATTTAAATTCAGCACCGAGGGAAATTATTTTCAGACGTAAATTTTTTACAACTTCTCTTAATTTATCCGTGCCGATATGCGGCGTTGCGCTATAAGCGATTTCTTCCGGCGCCCCGGCTTCAATCAGCTGTGAAAAAATAAAACTTGATCGCGGGTCATTTATTAAGGTATATAATTTACCATCGGAAAAAGTCCCCGCTCCGCCCTCGCCGAACTGAACGTTCGACTCTAAGTTTAATTTTCCGCTTTTGAAAAATGTCTTGACCGATTTGATTCGGGCGTCGACATCTTCACCGCGCTCAAAAATTAAAGGCCTTAAACCAGCCTTAGCTAAAATAAGAGCGGAAAACAGGCCGCTCGGACCGGAACCGATAATCACGGGCCTTTTAAAACTTTTAGCGGAAACGGGGTTCAATGAGCCTGGCTTTATTTTTTCAAAGTCATAAACATACGGCTTCTGAAAGCGAACGCGATGGCGTAAATCAAAATCTTTTATTTTTTTACTGTCCTTTACTTTAACCTCAACCGAATAGACAAAAATAATCGCCGATTTCTTTCGGGAGTCAATCGCCTTCTTGATAATTTTATAGTTTAATATTTCCTCCTCCGGTAAATTCAAAATCGCCGCGATTTTTATTTTTAATAAATCCTCGCTCTCATTAATTCCTAAACTTATTTCTTCAACTCTAATCAGTTGCTCTTTTTCAACTTTCATATTTATTTTAACATCAAGCGATGAATTTCCGCATTTCGGCGCGCGTTATTTATGGAATGCAAGACCACAATAATTCTGTCTTTAGCGCCTTTTTTTAAGCGAATAGCCACATTAATTTTTGATTCTGTTAAGTAACCGACTTTCATGCCCAGCGGCTTCATGGCCAATAAACTATTATTACGGCTAATAACATTTACGGTTCGGCCGGAAAACAACTCCTTAAATTTATAACTGGCTTTAGCGCTAACCGTTCGGACGGAGGAATGAGCATAAGCGTGACGCGCAATTATCGCCATCTCCACAGCCGTTCCGACATTGCTCGGATCGATACCGGTCGGATCCGTAAAATGAGTATTTATTAAACCATAGGCCTTGGCCTTACTGTTCATTCTTTGCACAAATTTCGAGCGGCTGATGCCGGAATTATCAACTAAAATAATGGCCGCTTCGTTTGAGGAAGCGATTAGCATTGCATTCCACATATCATTAAGCGTTACTTCATCGCCGGTCTTGATATTAATGCCTGACGTTCTATCGCCCTGATCAATATAGGGATAAACATAATTTATTTCATCGTCTCTTATAATAACTTCCTTATTTAAATTTACTTTCAGGTCCAACAAAACCAGGGCCGACATTAACTTCGTTAAGGACGCGTAAGGTAAAACGATGTCTTGGTTCTGACCGCTAATAAATTTCCCGTTGGCTGAATTCAAACAAGCGCTGGAAATCCCTAAATTATCGTAGATTGTACTGGTTTGGGCAGCGGCGTCGAAAATATAAAAAACAAAATTGGAAACTAAAATCGCTAAGAACAAAAATAAGGCCATTATTTTATTGAATTTTTTCATAATGAGAAATTAAATATGACTATTTTTATCTTAACACAAGATCAATTAATTTTAAACCGCAAAATATGTTATAATTAAAAGGTAAATAATCTTAAAATAAAAGTTATGTTTTTAGAATATTTTTTTATGATTTTGGGCGCGCCGGGAGTTATTGTTCATGAACTGGCCCATGCTTTTTTTTGTTTATTCTTCGGTATTAAAATTTATAAAATAAACCTCTTCCAATTTAAACGAGTTGCCGGATATGTTATTCACGGCGAACCAAAAAGTTTTTTAGCGAGCTTTTTTATTTCTTTCGGACCTTTGCTCGTCAATTCCGTCCTCGCGATATATTTATTTACGAAAATATCACCTCCTTATATCTTATTAACGAAAGCAACTTTGTTTAATATCCTTTGGCTTTATCTCGGAATTGTCATTGCCTTGCAGGCGATACCCTCAACCGGCGACGCTCAATCATTACTGCAAAACGCTAACCATAATTTATTAAAAAATCCCTTAAAAATATTGCTCTACCCATTAATACTTATTCTCTATATTTTAAATCTCCTAAAAAAAATTTACGTTCATATCCTCTTTGTCGCTTTTTTATTTTATATCGCTAAATTTTGGCTATAAAAAATTTCTTGAAATAAAAAAAGTCCCCTAAATCCTTAGAATTTAATTTCTAAGAATTTAAGGGACTGCCAATCTAATTAAGCGAAGCAGGAATGGTAAAAATAAATTTACTGCCCATTCCCTTGGCGCTTTCCGCCCAAATTTTACCCCCGTTAAGTTCGACAAACTCCTTGCAAAGTAGCAGACCCAAACCGGTGCTTGGTTCATGAGCCGTGCCTTCGCGCTTAACATTGGAATCTATCCGAAACAAGCCGGAAAGAATTTCTTTACTCATGCCGATTCCCGTGTCTGAAACCGAAACTTCAATAAAACCATCAACGCGTTGTGAGGAGACCGTGACAGTATCTCCCTTCATACAATATTTGATGGAATTATTGATTAAATTTCTCAGAACCGCCTGGAGCATATGTCGATCGTAATTTATCATTACATCAAGATCATTGCTATGCAAAGCTATTTCCTTAGCTATAGCGGACGCGGAATATAAAGAAGATACTTTTAAAAGTTCATCGCGCAAATTAATCTCGACCGGATTGGAAACAAGCTGCCCAGTTCTAGTTCGAGACCACTCAAGCAGGTTCTCCAGCAATTCGAAAACATTTTTTGCCGACTTGTCGAGGTTCTTGGCTAATTCTTGCAATTCTTTAATCGACATCAATTCCAAGTCAGATATAAGAAAATCTGACAGCCCGATAAAATGGCCAAGCGGACCTCTCAGATCGTGGGCAATAATTGAAAAGAACTTGTCTTTTTCAATAATTTCCTGCTTTAAGAAAGTAATTTCTTTCGAATTTTGCTTTTCCGTTTCTTTTCTTTTGGCATTTTTTCGATCGATGTCTTCAATACATTTTTCGAGTTCAATTTTAAGCTCCGGCGAAATATCGCCTCTTTTCAATAAATTTTTCAGTTTATCACACATGCTTTATCCGCCTATCTACTTTACTCGATAGGACTTTTATTTGGGTTTTTATTTGTTTTTTTAATGTTCACTTTCGCTATATTAGTATTTTATTTTATTTTTGTCAAGAACCGTGCTTTAGTCCTTCTTGACTTTTCCTATAAAATAGCCTATACTTATAAGCAGGTAAGCAATTTTTAATTTAAAAGCGGACCGTTCCGTTTTTTTTTAAAGAAAAGGTCGTCTTACGTTTAATTAAATTTTTTTCGACAAACAAAATGAAAAAATTATTTGTTGGAGGTCTATCTTTTCAGATGACTGAACAAGAATTAGCAGACGCGTTTGCTAAAGCTGGTGCAGTTTCCTCCGCTGTTATCATTTTCGACAGAATGACTCATCGCTCAAAAGGCTTTGGTTTCATCGAAATGGAAAATGACGATGACGCTGACCGCGCTATCGAAATGTACAACAACCAAGAATTAGCCGGCCGTAAGGTTGTGGTTAATGAGGCTCGTCCATTAGAAAAGAGATTTTAATAATTGAATTCTTTAAGATACGATTATTCTCAAAAAATACCCCTCACGGGGTATTTTTTTAATTGCCTTACTTTTCTTCCCCTTTGTGGCAAAGGTCGGAATATAAATCAGTATCTAAACAACTGGAACCGTCTTTAAATTTACAAACCGCGTTATCAACCGCCAAGGTTTCTCCGCCTAACCAAGCGCAATAACTCTGCGCTTCTGTATCAAACCCGGTTGTTTTTATCCCTCCGATCGGGCACTCGCCTCGAAAAAGAGCCCATTCTTCACAAGCCCGATTATCTTCAAAATAACAAAGTCCGTATTCTCCTCCGGCGCCATTTTTTTTAATTTCAAGATTCCCGCCGACGGTCGCACAATTTTGGGAAGCGGGGTTCGCTTCGGAATAATTCTGCGCTTGCTCAGAAGGTGCTAAATTAAGATCATTTTCCGAGCCCGAATGGTTGCTATTTATTTTAGTTGACTTAAAATAAGCAATCGAGAAAAAAATAAAAAAGGCGACCACTAAAATAATAAAAATAATCAACCAAACATTTCTTTCCATGAATTTTTTTTTCATAACGCAATTATTTTAATTAATAAAAACTTAAACGAATATTCCTAAGTTCGGCTCTAAACCGCCGGTAATCGGGAGCGCCTTTTTCGACCAGTTTCCAAAAATTCACCGAATGGTTAAATTCTTTTAAATGGCAAAGCTCGTGGATAATAATATAATCCGCCACGGCCGGCTCTAAAAATAAAAGTTTGTAATTAAAATTTAAATTCCCTTTTTTTGAACAGCTCCCCCAGCGGCTAATCTGATTACGAACACAGACTCGATTATACTTAAAATTATAATTCTTATTAAGTTCAACAATTTTTTTCTGGATTAAGTTTAGCGCCTCTGCTTTATGAGCTAAAAAATGCTGCTGATTATCACGGCCTAAATTAGGATTTTTAATTTTCGAAGCATTGCCAATTTTATCGATAATCCAATTTATTTTTTGTTTTAAAAAATGCTCGACATAGGCTTCGTTTAAACGCCGCGGTTTAGTGACCACCAGCGAGCCGTCGCCGTAAATAGCCAAACGCATTAAACGGGCGCGTTTACTGAAACGAAGCCGGTAATTAATTTTCTGATTATTATAATTCAGTTCTCGGTTTTCGGAGGTTTTCATTTAGTTTTAATTTAAAAATTATTTTCTGCCGATTCTTTTCTTAATTTTTTGAGCCAGTCTAACGCCGGCTAAAATAAGCGGATTATAATCCGAAGGGTAGCCGACGAGCTCCATAAAACCCACCCCCCCGTTAACCGCTACCGGCCCTTCCCAGTAATTTATCGGCCCGAAAATCATCTCTTGATCGTAAATCATGGCCTTAACATTTAATTCTAGATTCTCCTCCGGGAGCTTGATTGTCCAAGACATCGGATATTTCGCTTTAGTCTTTCGGCTGGACCACTTATCCTTTCCCGGGATAAATTCCACTTTTTTATAATGTTTTTGCGTCCCGTCTTTACGGATTAGATCAGCCAGATAATCCTTACTCTTCCCGTTATCATACTCGACACACATTATATCGGTTCCGTTATCAAGCTGGAAAGAAAACCAGGTCCACTGATCCTTGTTATAGGCGCCATTGGCCCACTGATGATCGAACCAGGATCGGCCCGTAACTTCAACCCATTCGCCTTTTATATTAATCAGTCCTTCCGTTTTCAAGTCGGTTAAAGAATAGTAATAACTGAACTTATTATCAACCGAGATATAGCCGTTCCCATTTTCTAAGAGCGGTTTCTTTCGCGCCGTCATGGTTAAATCCAGGTTTTCGGTTTTAATGTGAAATACATTCGGCGATATTTCGGCTATTTCATGATTGATATAGCCCTTTGCGACTGCCATAAAATCACAGTAATTAGCGAAGAATAACGGTCGTTTAAAACTGTCTTTTGACAGAATAGAAATATTTTGAATTTCTTTATAACTCTTGGCGTTTTTAATATCCAGTAAAACTGAATGGGCAAAATAAATATTTTTCTGCCGGCGAAAAATTTTTCGAAAATACGGAATATTTAATTTCCTCGGATTAGCCTTAAAAAGACAATCCATAAAAGAATACGAGTTGCCGTTCTGCGCTTTTAAATGCCCGTTAAAATACCACCACTCGATATTCTCATCATGGGGCAAGCAATCTTCCGGCAGTTTTATTTTTTTATAAGCGGACATACTCTTATGTTTAAAGACGGCTGGCTAAAATATAATAATATTTTTCAGAACTTAGGGCGGTAACAATTAAAAAAATTTCCCCGCCTTCTTTAATTTTTATTTTTTTATAAAGTTCCTCCGGCTTCTGAGGAAATCTTTTCGTAATAATATTTAAGCGCGCAATTTTCCTTATTTTTAATTCCGCCTTAATCTCTTTTAAAGAAAACGGCGCGAAATTAATAACTTTCCAAATTCGAAAAAGTTCTGAATTATCAGACAGTAAATCATCGCTCGTCAAATATGAGGTTTGGCGATTAATTTTTTGAAGCTTAAATTCAGAAGCGATTTCATTTATTAAATGCGCTTTGATAAGCGCTTTATTAGGCTCATATAAATAAGACAGGGGCATCTTTGAGACTAAAACCGGCTTTAATTCTTTTTTATCGCGATAGGAATAGATTTTTTCACCGATCAGGCAAGTGGCCCGCCTCCGACAGGTTCTCAATTTTCCGAACCACAGCATCGCCACCTTACAAACATTATCTTCAGAAATTATTTCAATCTCCGGTTCGCCGGCCAATAATTTAATTTCTTCATAATCAAAGGCAGGCGAAATTTTGACGCCTAAATTTTGACTGATTTTCAATATTGCCGGGATTATTTTTATTAAATTCGGCTCACAGTTAATAATCGACCGGGTTTTAGTTTTGCCGCTTCTTTCCCGCGAGGGATCAATAAAAAACGCGTCGGCGTCAGCGACTATATTATTAAACGCATCGCCGCAGATAAATTTTATTTTTGCATTAACGCCGTATACTTTAGAATTAAGTCCGGCTAAAGAAATATTTACTTCATTAATATCAATGCCCACTGCCTGCTTGGCCTGCGCGGCAAGAAAAATAAGATTACCGCCGATGCTGGCGGTTAAATCAACTATTTTTTTAGGCTGGCCAAAACGGGCACTAATATATTTAGAGATTTCCTCGCCCGTCGATTGTTCAAGGCTAAGCGGCGTAAAGAACATCGCCGCGCTTTTACTAAACTTCCCGAACGCTTTTTTTCGTAATTTAATTTGTGTAACCGCCGCCGATAAATATGGGCTTTTCGAATACGGAGACTTCATTAATTCATGATATAAATCCGTCTCGGACAAATCTTGATATTTTTTTATTAGCTCTTCGCCCTCCGATGAACTTAAAAAATTAATTTCCGCTAAAGTCATAGTCTTAATTTTTAAACTTTATCATTTTAGCGCATAGAAAGTTGCCAAACGGCGAAATTTAAATAAGTGGCAAAGCCGACCCAGAGTACATATGGAATAATCAAATAAGCCGCCTTTCTAGAAACTTGAAAAAAAGCCAGAAAAAGAGCCATTATCGCAAATAATAAGCTGAGAATTTCCGTGAAAGCGACGGCCGGATTGTGTATTCCGAAAAATAGATATGACCAAAAACAGTTCAGAAAAAGCTGAAAAATAAAAATTACCAGGGCGGACTTTACCCCTTTCTTTTCTAAGCCCTGGCGCCAAACTAAATAGGCCGCCACACCCATTAAAATATAAAGAATTGTCCAAACGGGCGCAAAAATCCAATTCGGCGGATTAAGCGCCGGCTTCGCTAAATTATTATACCAGTTCGCTATCGCGGGCATCGTAAACAATGAACCGACTCCTCCGATTGCTAGTGGTAAAGCCAGAGAAATAATTAATTTTACCGGATTACTTAATTTCATATTTTTGACTTTTAAAAATAATAGTATATTTATTGATAATTAGAATTATATTTTCGTTCACTATTTTTTTCACAAGAAAATTTTTTTTAACAAGCTTGCTGGGAAAGAAAAAAATAATTGTTCACAAAAACATAATTCTAATTATCAACATTACCTCACTTATATTATAGCAAATAATACTTAAAAAGTTTATTTTTTAAAAAAATAAGCCTGTTCCTTTAGTTTCATAAAAATTAATCAGATCTTGAGCGGAACGAGCCCGTAATTCTTCGTCGAATTTAATCATCTTTTCGTTAACCTTCAAGGCCATGTCATTTAGTCCTAAAAGCTTTAAGCCGGCTAAAGACCGGACGCGCGAAAGAGCGACGTAGCCCATGCCGTATTCAAAAGTTTTACTTAAATCAATTTCCGCGCAATCCAAACTCATTCCTTGGCTTTTATGGACCGTAATCGCCCAAGCAAGGCGTAAAGGCAATTGGCTTATTGACGCGATAACTCTGCCGCCGTTATCTTCAAGCGCCCAAAGCTCATTATGGGCGGCGATAAGTTCGCCTTTAAACGTTTTTATAATCGGATAATTATTTTCCGTTTCAAAACCGACAACCTTCCCCAGCGTTCCGTTAACATATCCCTCCTTAAAATTATTTTTTACGAACATCACAACGGCGTCAATTTTAAGTTCGAGTTTTTCCGGTGCCAAACAGCCGGCCCTTAATTTATCCGTCAAATTTTTTGTACCGATTAAGCGCATATCATAAAGCATCGGTTCGGTTTCAAGTTTATTAAGTTCCCGATTATTATGAGCGTCAACATCAAAATTATGCGTATAAAGTTTAGTCGGTTTAATTTCACTTTTAATTTCTTTGTTCAACCGAGTATTTAAAGACTTTTTAATCTTTTCCAGATCTTGGCGCGAACGCAAGCTATTTAATATTTTATAGAAATTTTTGTCTTCCTGACGATACTGTTCTTCTAAATAGCAGATTTTTAAATTCATCGCCCGCCAAATATCCGAATCCAAAACGAAGCGACTGTCTTCTTCGCCCCGCGCCACCGGCGGTAATTGAAAAAAATCGCCGCTTAAAATAACCTGTATCCCTCCAAACGGCGCCTTGTTCTTTCTCACCTGCTGGCAAACTTGATTTATTAAATCGAGACGCTTCGCGGACAGCATCGAAACTTCGTCAATAATTAAGACCTGAGTTTTTTTGATTCTCTCCCTGACCTCGCTTTTCGCGATTGACTTTCGGACGGTGGCATTCATTTTTTCTTCGATTCCTAAACCGCACCAAGAATGAATAGTTCGACCGTTAAGATGGGTGGCCGCGATTCCCGTGCTAGCTGTCGTGCCAACACTAATTTTTTTGTCTTTTAAATAGGCAATAAATTTATTTAATAAAAAAGTCTTTCCCGAGCCGGCCGAACCGGTTAGAAAAACATTAGAACCGCCTTTTAAGATTTCGAGCGCTTCGGTCTGTTTCATAATAGAACTATTATACTCTAATTATCCGTCCCTAACAAAAACGCCGTTAAACGGCGCCTTTATTTTGAAAATAAATACTATTTTAGATATCTTAAAACTATTTCTTTTTAAGCGATTTTTTAGGAGCTGTTTTAACGGAACCTTTTTTAGTAACGACTTTAGTATTTTTTTTAACAATTGACGTTGAACTTGCCTTGACAGTCTTTTTATCTTCTCCATTCTTTTGTCTATCCTCGTAGTCATTAATCGCTTTTTGTAAGCCTTCGACAGCCATTACCGAGCAATGAACTTTTTGACGAGGCAAACCGCCTAAATCGTCGACCACCTTAGCCCATTTATATTTTTTCGCCTCCGAGATTTTCATTCCTTTAACTTTCTCGGTTAATATCGAAGCGGTCGCAATATTAGAAGCACAACCAAAAGAAAGAAATTTAACATCTTTAATAATTCCTTTTTCGACTTTCAAAAAGAAGTCGAGCTGATCGCCGCAAACCATATTACCGATTTGGGCATAGCCGTCCGGTTTATTTATCGAGCCGACATTCTTCGGCTTTAAGAAATTATCAATTGTTTTCTTAGTATAATTAAGTGCCATATAATGAATTTTTAATAAATTAGGTTATTTTATTATAGAGTATTTAATAAGTATTGGCAATATTGAGCCACTTCTACCTAATCGTCTTTTTTATTTAATCGGGCTAAAACTTCTTAATCTTTTAACCGTTTCCTTTAAAGATTTAATCGTATAGTCGATTTCGGACTTTTTATTAAATCTCCCAAAAGAAAAGCGAATATTACTATTTAAGAAATTTTTATTAAGCCCGATTTCCTTTAAAACATAAGAGGCTTTTAAATCAGTCGCTGAACAAGCCGAGCCGGTTGAAACATAAATTCCCTTATACGATAAATCCATCAGGATTGCTTCCCCCTCGATGTAACTAAACATTATATTTAAATTGGCCGGCACTCTGTTTTTAAGCGAACCATTAATTCGCACTTCCGGAATTTCTTTTTTTATTTTGGTTAAAAAATAGCTTTGTAAACTTTTTACATTTTTTAAATAAGCTGTTCTTTCTTTATAAGCCAATTCTAAGGCATATGATAAACCCATGATGCCCGGTAAATTATAGGTTCCGGAGCGATAACCGTCTTCTTGACCGCCGCCGACAATAAGCGGTTTTATTTTTACCTTTCTGTTTATGTAGGCAACTCCGACTCCTTTCGGGCCATAGAATTTATGTGCCGAGAGACTCAAGAAATCAATGCCCATTTTTTTTATATCAATCTTTAAATACGGAATCGCCTGAACGGCATCGGTATGAAAATAGGCGCCATGCTGATGAGCAATCTTTGCCAGCGCTTCAATATCGTTAATTGTCCCGATTTCATTATTAACCGCCATAACCGAAACGAGGATAGTCTTATCATCGATTAATTTTTCAAGCTCAGCCGGTTTGATAATTCCCTCCGAATCCGCCGGAATAAGCGCAACCACAAAACCTTCTTTTACTAACTCTAAGGCCGACTCGCGAACACAAGGGTGTTCAATCGAAGAGATAATTATTTTATTCTTTTGTTCCGTCTTATTTGCTTTGGCTACCCCCTTAATTATGAAATTATTTGCTTCGGTGGCTCCCGAGGTAAATATGACGCCCGAAGTCTCTCCGCCAAGACATTTGGCGACTGATTCTCGCGCCTTACAGAGCTCTAAATAGGCTTCTTGGCCCAAAGAATGGATCGAAGAAGCATTCCCGTATTGATCGCTCAAATAGGGCTTCATATAGGCTAAAACGCGCGGATCCAGCCGCGTCGTCGCGGCATTATCTAAATATACTTGCATATAAAAATTTAAATTAATTTTATTAAGATTTTAGTAATCAATATGAATATTATATAGTATTTTAAATAATTTTTATAGTTGACAAAACTAAAGGCTTATGCTATATTTCTTGGATTACAACAAGTAGTCATTGAACTTTAAAAAATTATTATTTCACAATATAAACCTCACAAAAACACAAGAGAAATGAATGAGAGTACAATTAATGAGAACATCATGAGATTCTATAACACCGATGTAGTTGGTAGTTATAAGTTTAAACTTTCGGGTTTAGACTATGTATCTATTGCCAAACTCTTTCTGACCCAGTCAGAACAAAAACAACTTATTGAGCTGGCGCGAAAAGGGCACAATAATTTAGCGCTTAGTGATGCTGAGCCCATGGCGATCTGTGTTAAAAAAAGTTTTTACAATGAATATATTGTCAAAAACGCCGCTGATCAGAATTATCTGAATATAAAGATAAAATCTGATGATCCCGATTTTATAAGCAATCTGATGAAATTTTTAGCAAAAAACAAAAATGTCGATTTTGCAATTATATTATCCTCAGAGTCGAAAGAAGATGATCTTTTCAGAGAACAGTTAGACTTCCTTTGTTCAAACATTGTAAACGCCGGTTTTAAAACACGAACCACTAATTGTTTGGTCCCTCTTAACATCCAGTATGTTTTCAGGATTGCTGAATACGGGAATCAATTATTTAAAGTAAAGGATTTCGGTGAAGTCTCCATGGAAGATGTAAAATTCGTTTTTGGAAAAAAGGGCTTGAATTTTTTTAAGATCCCTAAAGACATTATCGCGGCCGCTCAAAGCCGCTGTGAAACTAAACTAATCGTATAATTAAAAAAAATCGAAAGATGAGAAAAAAAACGCTACTGGAGATTAAAATTAAATCGGACAATCCAGTATTTATTGAAAATCTGATGGCCCTTCTTAAAGAGAGTGAAAAAACTGAATTTGTCATCACTTCGCCAGTAAGTACTGAGACTATCACCGCGGAAGATAAATTTCGATTTCTGAGTTCAGACCTATTTTCAACTAATTTCGATACCAGGATATTAAACTGTTTGATGTCATCAAGCTTTGACTTTAAATTTGTATTTGAAATTGTTAAAAAAAAGGAAAGTCTATTAAAACTTCAAAATTTTGGAAAAATTTCACAAAGGAACCTGGAAGCAGAATTTAAAAAGAATGGTTTGGACTTCAATAATGTCCCAAAAAAACTATTGGAGTCTGTCAAACTATACCGGAAAAGCATTGAATAAGACAAAATCACATTTTACGAAAACTTACAGGAGCCGCTTTTTAAAAAATCGCGGCTCTTTTTCTTGTCCCGATTCTAAACAAAAAACCGAACTATTCAATAATTCGGCTTTTTAAAAATGTCTACTTAATATCTTGTTTTAATTCAATTAACATTATTATTTCATTAGTTCAACGCTATTTACGGTTACATAATTTACCGGAACCGACATTTCCCCGCTCGCTGAAGCCGTAACGGGGGAAGCTTCGATTTTTCTAACAACATCCATACCGGATTCAACCTCGCCGAAATTAGTATAGCTCCCGTCCAAAAATGGCGTCGCCGTTGCCGTAACAATGAAAAACTGCGAACCGTTAGTGTCCGGCCCCGCATTAGCCATGGAAATATTTCCGGCCACGAGTTTATGATTATTATATTCATTCTTGAACTGATAACCCGGTCCGCCCGTGCCATAAACTGAAGCATCATTTCCCTTACTTAAAGGATCGCCGCCTTGAATCATGAAATCTTTCATAACGCGATGAAATTTCGTCCCGTTATAAAAACCGTCTTTGGCTAAATTCATAAAATTATTAACCGTCAAGGGCGCGTCGCTATTATAAAATTTAATTTTAATATCGCCCAGGCTTGTTTTAATCAAGGCTTGAGAATATTCTTTCGTTAAATCGCTAAAATTCTTTGGGTCAATCATATTTTTATTATTAATGTTATTATCCACTACTGCGTTTTCTTTAGCAACAGGCGGCACAGAGGCCGCTGAACCAGAATTAGTTGATAAAGCATCGGATGGCGTAGGCACAATAATATTATTATTAATTATTATATTATTATTACTAGTAGAGCTAGCCTGATTGATAGGTAGCTGCTCTTCTTTAACCTTTTTAGTCGTGCAGGCGGACACACCGACCGCTAAAAACAAAAGGGCTAAAATTAAAAAAATCTTCTTCATAAATTATGCTTATTAAATTATTTATTTTAAACTTTGTATTGTTTTTTTATTTCTTTGTCATCGGCCACTCTTTTTTCTTCAATCACTTCTTTAGCTTGGGTTCTTAATTCTTCTAAATTAAACTCATCTAATTCTTTGGCGCGTTTTTCAAGGACTTCGACTGTATTAAGTTCCGGATCCTCAATCACCTCACTTAGTAATACGTCGAGAATCGCCCCAATCTTCGGGCTTGGTTTAATATTTAATACTCTCATTAAATCTTCCCCGTTTATTTTGAGCATTTTTACGGAAATTGGATCATTTTGCACTCGTTCTAACATGTACTCAAGATGACGCAATTTATAAGGCATTCCCTTTGGCGTCCCTGAACCGAGTCTATCCGCCACTCTTAAATCAATTAAATCTTTTAAATTTTCACGTCCAACCTTAACGATTAAACGACGAACTGAGGCGGCGCTCACCTCTCCGTCATTATAATAAAACATGTGATTTTTGACAAGATTAACAACCCTTTCCCGATCATGATTTGAAAATTTTAAGCGACTCATGATTTTATCAACCATTTTCGCGCCGACGTATTCATGATTATAAAAAGTCGCAATTCCATCAATATCTTTTTTGGTTTTCGGCTTCGCGATATCGTGCAATAAAGCGGCAAAACGAACTTGCCATTCCGGGCTGGGACAATATTTTAAAGATAAAACATTATGTTTAAAAACCGGGTAAACATGGTGGCGCGCCTGATCAACACCGATGCCCTGCTCTAATTCCGGTATAATATACTGCAATAACTTTGTCTCCTGTAATAGTAAAATTCCTTCGCTCGGGCGATCGGAACTTAAAATTTTTATAAGCTCATCCTTAATTCTTTCTTTAGAAATAAATTTTATCGAACCGGCCAACTTAACAATCGCTCTTTGCGTTTTTGGCTCTAATTCAAAACCGAGCTGAGAGCTAAAACGAACCGCCCGAAGCATTCGTAAAGCATCTTCTTTAAAACGATCGCTCGGCTCACCGACGGCCCGAATAATTTTCGCTTTTATATCTTTGCGCCCGCCAAATAAATCAACAATCCCTTCTTGATCATCGGGCTTCATGGCTAAAGCATTGATCGTGAAATCACGACGTTCTAAATCTTTATCTAACTCTGTTTCAAACTTAACTTCGTCGGGATGGCGTCTATCCGAATAACCTTGTTCACTGCGATAAGTTGTGATTTCAATAACATCTTTTACTTGCTTGTCCTGCCCGGGCGTATTTTCAAATTGATCGCGAATCGGCAATAATACCGTCCCAAAGCCGTTTTCATATTTACCCTCGGGAAATACTTTTAGAACTTCTTCCGGTTTCGCTATTGTTGTTATATCCCAGTCCTTCGGCTCTTTGCCCATTAAAAAATCACGGACACAACCGCCGACAATATAGGCTTCGTAACCCGAAGCCTTTAAATCATCAATAATTTTTACAACGTAATCAGGAATTTTCATATTTTAACTGGTAAATATCTTTAGCAAAGATTTTTTTCTCGGATCAATAACTTTTAAAATCGAGCCGGAACTTTTTTTAAACTTTGTATGTAATAATTTTTTCTCTAATTTATTTTCCTTAACCCAGGAATAATAATCAAGCATCGCTTTATTTTCGTGCGCTTTGCGAACTTTTTTATTCGTATCAATTTTATACATTCCTTCGGAACGCATTTTACGAACATCTTTCGAAGTCGATAAGGGTTGTCCGCCGCCGCCCAGACATCCTCCCGGGCAGGCCATCACTTCGATATAATGATATTTATTTAATTTCGGAAGAAGAGCTTTGAAATGACCGAGACCGTTAACAACGCCGACTTTAATCTTACGACCGTTTAAATTAATCGTTGCCTCTTTAAACCCGGTCAGGCCGCGGACCTCTTTAAATTCTAAACGGCTATTACAAATCTTTTTATTCTGCTTATTCTTACAAACAAAAGAATTAGCCGTTCGCAAAGCTGATTCCATGACCCCGCCCGAAGTGCCGTAAATGGCCGCCGCTCCACTCCCATCATTAAATAAATGATCCGTTTCTGAAGGTTTAAGCTTCGGTAAATCAATATTATGCTTTTTTAATAAATAAGCAAACTCCCGGGTCGTTAAGACATAATCGACGATTGGCTGACCGTTTAAATTCAATTCCGAGCGGGTTGACTCATATTTTTTAGCCGTACAAGGCACAATCGAAACAACGGCAATACTTTTCGGATTTATGTTATTCATCTTCGCCCAATATGATTTTACCGCCCCGGCAATATGAGCCTGCGGCGAGCGCGCCGAGGTTAAATTAGGAATAAGCTCGGGGTGGTTAAATTCAACATAAGCTACCCAAGCCGGGCAACAGGAAGTCATCATCGGCCAAACCGCTTTTTTATCATTAAGTCTTTCGACTAATTCCTCAGCCTCGGTCATAGTTGTAATATCAGCCCCAAAATTAATATCAAAAATATAATCGAAACCTAAAGCTTTTAATGAAGTGTTAATCTGCTTTGTTAAATCAACGCCTGGTTTTAAACCGAATTCCTCGCCGACCGAAACGCGAACCGAAGGCGCAAACTGGGCGGTTTTAATTATTGTTTTATCTAATAATAATTTTTCAACGGCTGGTACGGCTGATTGCTCCTGAGCGGCGGCCGCCGGACAATGTAAAGCGCATTGCCCGCAATAGACGCAAGCTTTAGTCTTATCGCTAACCGGTCTGATTTCTTGTTCAATCCCTTCGTTAGACATTTCTAAATAATTAATGCCCTGTTTCGAACAAGCTTCAACACAATTCTTACAATCAATGCATTGGCTATTATCAACTTCAACGGCATTGGCAAATAAATATGTTTTGCGTTTATTTTTTCGGTCTGAAAAACGATTACTCTGTATTTTATATTTACGCGCGTAGCCTAAAAGATTGCAGTTAAAAATCGAGGAGCAGGTCGCGCATTTCTTGGAATGGTTAGCGAATAATAATTCCAGATTTAGATTGCGTGATTTTTGCACCCGCGAGCTATCCGTGAAAATTTCCATCCCCTCGGAAACCGGAGTCGAACAAGAAGTCGCTAATTTTTTTCTTCCCTTAACTTCCACAACGCAAACACGGCAATTAGCCTTTACCTCTAAATCCGGATGATCGCAAAGAGTCGGTATGTCAAAGCCGTTGGCGCGAGCAATCTCGAGAATAGTCTGTCCGTCACTAGCTTGATATTCCTTATTGTTAATTTTGATTTTCATTATTTTTTAATCGCTACTAAATCTTTATAAATCTGATAAAAATATAGAAGCGAAATCGGACCGATCAAGAAACTGACAATCTGGATAACTGCCCCCCAAAATGAAGCAAAAATACTGTTCTGATCGATAAAATAAACAGGAATTGAAAGAATCATCATCAGAGCCCAAAGTAAAGCTCCGATAACTATAAAACGCCCGAATACCGGCCACCAATAATTTTTAACCAGGCTGATACTTCTTTTAATCGCCTGCATCCCTTTTAAGTCTTCAAAGAAGAAAGCATAAACCGCAAAACTATAAAAAACGGAATAGATTATCCCAGGAACAATTAAAAGACAGGTCCAAAGCAAAACAAAAATTGTCGTCAAAATGCTCAACCATAAATAAGACCAGAAATATTTTTTTGTCCCTTTAAAAATTTCCAATTCATTTCCCTGATAATCGTTTTTAACCAGTAAAAAAATACCGATATATGCGCGGATTATTAAATATAAGGCGGCTAAAAAACAAACGCCGCTTAATAAAACAAGCGGGATAAGGACGAAAGGGCTGGCCCCGAAACTGCTCTTAGCTAAAAGGACTAAAACAACCATAATCGCGCCGGGAATCAGGGCAAACAAAGCGCCCCATAAATAAATCTTTATAAATTTTGTTAAATTTTTCCACCAAGTCTTAATCGCGGATTCGAGCAAATCATAAACCGGAGTTAATTTAGGTTTAATTATTTTTGGTTTTTTTACTTCAACAGTTTTTTGTTCCGTTGGAGATTTTTTTTCGTCTTCCATAAATTTAAAGATTAAATAAATCTTAATTATTTTTTAGCAATATTTTCGAAATAACTTTTTACCGGAATTGGCACCGACGAACCTAGCGCGCAAAAACTACTGTCTTCGAGAGCGTCTAACAAATCATTAAACAAAGCCCGATCATATTTTTTATTTTTAATAAGCTCCAATAAACGATATGTCCCTTCGCGGCAAATTGTACATTGGCCGCAACTTTGATTATGAAAAAAACGCAACCAATATTCTAATAACTTATCCTGGTCAGTCTTTAATAAATCATAAACCGTTAAAGCGGCCGTTCCACCGAGAGGCAAATCAAGTTGCGCTGAATTTAATAGTTCCCCGCTCGCTTCTCCTCCAACTTGAACAAAAAATTGTGATTCGGGATAATTATCAGTCGCTCTAAGGACTTCATTAATACTTAAATGGGCCGGGAGACAAAAAACCCCGCGATGTTTGATTGTCCCGCCAAGAGTATAAAATCTTGTTTCTTTATGTTTATTTTGAGAAACCAAACTAACATCATAAAAAGTCTCGACATTATTAATCAGCGTCGGCGATCCGTTTAAGCCATTCTCAAACGGATAAGGCGGTTTTAATCTTGGCGTCGCCTTTTTACCCTCAAGCAAATTTAAAATAGCCGTTTCCTCGCCGCTGATATAATGAAGCTTATCAGGTTTTATAAAAAATTCGATTTTTTTATTTAAGATCGAAAACCTTTTTTTCGCCAGAATCTTTTTAAGGTTTAAAGAATAGTTCTTATAATAATCCGAATTTAAATAAAAATATATTTTAGCGACTTTCTTTGAGCCTAAAAATTTATCCGCTAAATATACGCCATTAACAAGATCCTCGCTAAAGTTTTTTAATACATAGGCGTCTTTTTTAACTCCCGGCTCCCCTTCGGCGCCATTAACAACAATATAAGCGCGCTTCTTGGTCTTTAAAGTGTTTTTAACCGCTTGCCATTTTAACGCGACCGGATAAGAAGCGCCGCCGCGCCCGACTAAGGCCGCTGCTTCAATTTTTTTTATTATATCTTCTTTAGGCATTTAAATTTAAAATACTTTTAATAACGAAGACTATCTGGCTGTCCAGCCGCCATCGACATAAATAATTGTCCCGGTGACATATTTAGAATCATCACTGGCTAAAAATAAAGCGGCGTTAGCAATGTCTTGTGCTTCTCCGACATGACCAAGAGGAGTGTTTGCCTTAATCATATTGTTAAAAGCATCATCCTCTAAAATTCCCTTAGTCATATTAGTCGCGATAAAACCAGGGGCGATGGCATTAATTCTAATTCCCAGCGGTGCCAAATCTAAAGCGGCCGCATGAGTTAATTGCACAACGCCGCCCTTAGCTGCGCAATAAGAAATTGATCCCGCCAGGCCGACCGTGCCTAAAATCGAACTCATATTTATAATTGAACCTTTAATTCCTTTTTCTTTCATCGCTTGAGCCGCCGAGTGAGCGCAATAGAAAACACCGGATAAATTAATGGCGATGGTTTTTCCCCAAGTCTCGTAAGTGACATCTAAAATTCCGCCCATTGTCCCAATCCCGGCATTATTAACCATAATGTCAACTTGCCCAAATTTCTCAAGAGTCGATTTAATTAAATTTTCCACTTCCTCTTTTTTGGACACATCGCATTTCATAAAAATTGCTTTTTCACCGTCTAATTTTAAATCACCAAGATTTAAATCGGCATAAACAACTTTAGCTCCCTCCGATAAATAGGTATTAGCGATTGCCAAACCAATTCCTGATGCGGCCCCGGTTACAATCGCAACTTTATTTTCTAATTTCATATGATTAATTATTAATGAATTGAGTTTTAATTAATTAAATTACGCGCGCTCTTTTTACAGATACTTCTTTAAATAATCGGCTAATTCAACAAAACGGTTCGAATATCCCCATTCATTGTCGTACCAAGAAATGACTTTCAATAAATCACCGCCGACGATTCTGGTGTTTTTTAAATCGACAATTGCGCTATGAGAATTTCCGATAATATCTGTCGAAACTAACTCTTCGTTAGAAGCTTCGACAATTCCCTTTAGTTTACTCTTGGCCAGCTTAACAAACACGGCATTAACTTTTTCCACAGTCGTCTTCTTATCTAATAAATAAACTGTGTCACATAGTGAACCGACCGGCGTTGGGACGCGAACCGCCAAACCGTCGAACTTATCTTTTAAGGAAGGGATAGTTTCCGTTGTGGAAATAGCGGCTCCGGTGGTCGTCGGAATAATATTAATCGCTGCCGCTCTCGCGCGTCTTAAATCTTTATGCGGGCCGTCAACTAAATTCTGATCGGCCGTATAAGAATGAATAGTGGTCATCAAAGCTTTTTTAATTCCGAATGAGTCTTTAATAATTTTCGTAACCGGCGCCAAGCAATTAGTCGTACAAGAGGCGCATGATATAATATGATCGCTCTTTGCTACTTTTTCTAAATTAACCCCGATAACAATTGTTTTAACGCCGCCCTTTTTAGCCGGAGCCGATAAAACAACTTTTTTGGCGCCCGCTTTTAAGTGCATTTCTAAATCTTCTTTATTTGTAAATCGGCCCGTGCATTCTAAGACGATATCAACTTTTAAGGCTTTCCAAGGCAATTCCGCCGGATTTTTAATTGCTAAGACCGGAATTTTATGATTATCCATGATAATTGAATCTTTGGTCGCGGTAATTTTCTGCTGGGTTGAGCCATAGCAGGAATCATACTGGAGCAAATGCGCTAAAGTCGCCGGATCAGTTAAATCATTAATGGCGACAACTTCTAAATTAGGAAAACGCATCCAAATTACTTTTAAGGCTGCCCGACCGATTCGGCCAAAACCATTGATCGCAATATTAGTTTTTTTCATATATTTTATTTTAAATTATTAATTATAATTTATATTATTATATCATATTTTTTAAAATATAAAAAAGACGCCAATTAATATAATCAGCGTCTTTTTAGAACAATATCGGTTTTTATTTCTTTTTTCGATTAATATCAACCTGGATAGTCGAATCTCTCTCATCTTCTTTACTGGCCGGCACTCTAACGTCAACAACTTGTTTTAATATATGCTGGCCAACAACGGTTCCTCTAACGCCATCAACGTTAACTTTTGTCCCGATGGGCGGTAATTTACTCGCTAATTCTTTATAACCCTCATACTCATAAGCTAAACAGCACATTAAACGTCCGCACATCCCGGAAATTCGTTCTGAACCGCGATTAACAACTTGCTGCGCTTCTGCCATTTCCGAGGTAATTGAAGAAAATTCCGTTAAAGCGCCTCGACAGCAAAGTCCCTTTCCGCATGGCCCGCAATCGCCGGTAATTTTCGCTTCGTCGCGAGTGCCGATCTGGGTTAAGCGAATGTTAACATTAAACTGGGTCGCTAGTTCTTTAACCAGCTCTCTGAAATCTATGCGCGAATCCGCAATAAAAGCAAAATTCATGCGGTTTCCTTCATAAGAAAAGTGCACATCGACAAGCTTCATTGGTAAACCTTGTTTAAGAATTAATTCTTCGCAGGTTTTTAAAACAGCTTCTTTCTTTTCGGCACTGGGCAATTTAGAAACATCGTCATAAGTGGCTTTACGAATTATCGGCTTAATCTCAAGACTAGCTTCCTTTTCATCATTTTTTTTAGGTGCCGAAAAAATGGAAATAATTTTTCCTAATTCAGTGCCTAATTCAGTTTCCACAATAACGTAATCACCGGCGACAAGCGCTAAACTACCAACGGAAAAATTATAAAATTTATCCCAAGGCGCGAATTGTATTTTAGCAATTAGCATTTTATTTAATAAACTTAATAAGCCCGAGAAAACCCGGGCTTAATAGTTTTATTTAATTAGAGAGAGTAGCGAACAAATTTAAGTATATTTGCCCCGCCTAAAATATCTTTGATTTTTTTCTTATCATCCTTAATGAATTCCTGTTCCGTTAAACAAACCTCCGAATAATATTTGCCCATCTTACCGGCCACTATTTTATCAACCATCTCCGCCGGTTTCCCTTCTTTAAGAAGCTGTTCTTTGTAAATTTCTTTTTCTTTTTCCATTTCCGCAACTTCAACTTCGGCCGGAACTAAATACTTTGGATTAGCGGCCGCGACTTGCATGGCGACATCCAGCGCTAATTCATTTTTATTAGGTTGATCAAGAGCGACAAGAACGCCCATTCGACCGCCTAAATGAGAATATGCGGCCACCGTTGCGCCCTTAATTATATCAAATCTTTTAATATCCATTTTTTCGCCGATAGTTCCACTTAAATTCGCGAGAGTTTCTTCAACACTCATGTCTTGCATTTTTAAAGCTAAAAGAGCTTTTAAATCTTCACTGCGATTTTCCTTTAGCAACTCTAAGGCCGAACTGGCAAAAGATTGAAATTTTTCATTTCGAGAAACAAAGTCCGTCTCCGAATTAAGTTCTAAAATATATCCTTCATTCCCCTCGGCATTAACCGAAACTTTAATGACCCCTTCGTTGGTGTCACGATCCGTTCTTTTGGCCGCCTTGGCGATTCCTTTTTTACGTAATATTTCAACGGCTAAATTTAAGTCGTTATTAGCTTCTTTTAAAGCCTTCTGACAGTCGACCATGCCGGCGCCGGTCATCTCCCGTAGTTGTTTTATCAGTTCCATATTGTTAAATCCCTATCTATTAACTAAAAATTAATAGATATAGAGAATTATTATTTAATATTTTTCTTGGCGGTCACTAAAGCGTCTTCAATACAATCTAAAATTAATTGAATAGTTTTAGTCGCGTCGTCATTAGCCGGAATCGGATAGTTTACTTCCTCCGGATTAACGTTGGTGTCACAAACCGCGATAATCGGAATATTTTTCTGTCTCGCTTCTTTAATAGCGGTTTCTTCTTCTTTAATATCCCAAACAAACAAAGCGTCCGGTAATTTATTTAAGCTCGCTAAACCACCGACTCGTAAATCAAGTTTTTTAATTTCACGATCAAAGTTTAAACGTTCTTTCTTAGTATATTTTTCAAGTTTACCGCCGTCTCTTTTCTCAATTAAATCTAAGTATTTTTTAACTGATTTTTTGACGATTAAAAAGTTAGTTAAATAACCGCCTAACCATTTGCCGACAATATAGGGTTGACCGACGGCAATAGCCGTTTTCTTCATCGGCTCGGAAACTTGGTTCTTGGTGCCGACAAATAAGATACTTTTCCCTTCGCTAACTAATTTTGTCATGAACTCAAGCGCTTCTTCCAGTTTTTCCTGAGTCTTTTTTAAATCAATGATATAAATACCATTTTTTGAGGTGAAAATAAATTGCTTCATTTTCGGGTGCCAACGATTTGTCCGGTGGCCAAAATGAGCGCCAGCTTTCAATAACTCTTCGAGACTTGGAGTCTTTGTCATATTTTTTTCTTTGTTACTTCTGCTCCCTTCGTTTAGTTCTTAAAATTGACTAAACAAGAAAATAATGGCTATAGGCCATAGGAGCATGATTATTTAAAATTGGCTTGTCCAGGACGGGCAAACCTGTACTAATAATATAGAGGAAAAGGATGATTTTGTAAAGGGTTGATCGCTTTGACGGAAAATTTGACAAATTACCGATAAAATTACTGCTGATAAAAATCTTTTTCGGCTTGATTGAAGTTATTTAACCTAATATTATAAGCATTTACTTGATCGCGATAAGCGGATAAAGCGGCGTTATATTCATTAACTAAATTATTATAATTAATAACCGAGTTGTTATAAAGAGACATCTGCCCATTATTATAATAATTACTCATTTCCGTCTTGAGACTGTTTAAATTATCTTCTTTCACTTTTAAAGCGGCGGCGGAATTGTTTATATTTATTTGTGCGCTGTCTAGATAGTCTTTCTCGGTTTTTAAGCTATCGACTTTGGCTTTGGTGGCCGTTACTTCTTGATAGACTTGACCGCTGGTTTTTTGTAAAATTTCAATCTTACCCAAATTAGCCGGATTAAATAAATTTACAAATTCATTGGCCTGAGTCTGTGCCTGGCCGGAACTAATTGTTTGCGGAATAACACCGAGCGGAAAATAATTCGTGGTTTCGCCGTAGCAATATCCCGTAGAATTAATTGAATCGGCGACTGGGCATTCAATTCCGACAGCCGTATGATCAAGGTCTGGAAAATCTAAAATAGCCGCTCCATAACCAAGCTTTCTTAAAACGGCAACGGCCAAAAAAGTTTTATCCGAACAAACGCCGCGATCTAAATAAAGCGTTTCGTAAGGATAATACGGATTATTATTAGCTTGTAAATCAGCATTTAATTTTGCCTGGTCATAGGGAATAAATTGAATCCAGGCCATTATCAGATCGACCGTTTCGTCACTGCTTAAACTATTTTGCAAAGCAATCGCTTTTAACTCATAAATAGCGCCGTCTAAACTTGTATCGCCGCTTTTAATTTTTAAAAATAGACCATAAAAAGCTTCGCGTAAATTCGCGGGTTCATTTCCAACTTGGTAGGAAAACTCCTTTGGTGAGTTCGCATACTGGCTATAGAGCGAGGGGGATAAATCAAGACTAATTTGTTGGGCTAAATTTTTATACTTAAAATTATAAACAAAAGTCGACGAATTATTTATCGGCGGATTAACAAGCGCCGCCGCGGGAACTTGAACGGAGCCAGCCGCTATTAAAATTTTGCTTAAATCTAGATTCGTGATGCCTAACCCTCTTTGCCGCATTATGTTATAGGCATCATCAGGACGACCTAAATAATAAAGTTTTAAATCGCTTGGATCAAAATAATAAGCGCGACCGGAATCTTCAACCTTGATTAATATCCGGCCGGCTAAGCGAAGAGAGCTACCGTTAATAGAATTAAAATCCCGATTAGAAATTCCGAGGCCAAGGTTTCGCATTAAGCTAAAAGCGTCGTCGGGCCGACCCAAATAATATCGGCGACTATTTACCGGATTAACATACCAGGCCTCGCCATGCGACTGAACTTGCAACAAAATACGACCATTAAGATTTGTAGCGGCCTGAACTATTTTAACGCGATAACCGAAACCCTGAAAAAACGCGCCGACAATAATCAAGCAAAGAAAGAGCGATATTTTTTTGTAGTACATACAAGCCGGTTAAGTAAATAAACTAATTAATCGTGCTGCGTAATAAATAGGTCTTCTTGCGGGGCAAATGGTAAATGAGTGGCATCATTAATATAAGTGATTTTAATATACCCGTCTCGGTCAATTACCAGCTTGCTGATTGAGGACTGGAATATTTCTAAAGATAAAAAACCGATTAAGTCAGCATTCAAGACGCCCGTTAAAAGAGACTTGATAAAATTACCATGCGAAAAAATAGCCACCCGCCGTCCTTTATTTTTCTTAAATATGTCAGACAGAGCCCGACGCGCGATTACCTGCATGCGGTCTAATTGACCGTCTAAATCACGATAATTTTTTAAATGTTTAGTGCGCATTTTTTCCGACACATTAAAATAGCGAATCTGCGTCCAATTTTTCCAATCGATCTCATTTAAACGATCATCAATTACTATTTCCTTTTTCGTTCTCTTCGCGTATAGGAGCGCCGTATCATGCGCTCTTTTAATTTCGCTGGAATAAATTTTATCAATACTTAGGGTTAACAATTTTTTTGTCAAATAGCGACGCTGTTTAAGCCCGTCCGCGGAAAGGGGCATATTTCTCTCACCAAGCTTGCTCTCCAGACTATAATCAGGATTACAATGACGAATCAGATAAATCTCCGTATAAGGTTTTTTTGTTTTCGGTTTAATTTTTATATAAGGATTTTGGTACATAAAATATTGAATTCAGCCATTAAAAACAGCCAGGAATTGTTATAAGGTTTTATTAAAAATTATTTGAAACAAACTTCCAGTTAACTAAATTATTTAGAATCGCTTCGACATAATCCGCGCGTCTGTTTTGATAATCTAAATAATAGGAATGTTCCCAAATATCAATCGCAAACAGCGGTTTTAAATTATGAGCAATTGGGTTGTCGGCATTAGCTGTTTTCATTATTTTTACTGTTGCTCCCTCTTTTATTAACCAAACCCAGCCGCTACCGAACTGCGCCAGACAAGCGGCTTTAAATTCGGCCTTAAAGTTATCCAAGGAAGTATATGTTTCTAAAATTGAAAGCAGTAACTTTGATGAAATATCATCAAGCGAAGAAGTTTTGTCCAGACTTTGCCAGAAAAAATTATGATTATAAACCTGGGCCGCATTGTTAAAAATTCCCATTTTTTCGGCGTCACCGCTGGTCTTTATTATTATGTTTTCCAGTGTTTCATTTTCAAGATCAGTCCCGGCAATCAATTTATTAAGATTATCGACATAAGCCTGATGGTGCTTCCCGTAATGGAATTCTAAAGTCTTCTTCGAAATATGCGGCTCTAAATCCGATAAGCCATATGGTAATAATGATAGAGTAAACATAAATTTAAGATTAATTAATTAATGAATAAATTATATAAACTAAATAAATTACTTCTTGCCCGCCTTGGGCGGATATTATTTGTGTTTTCCTTTTAACTGGCCGCAAGCGGCTAAAATACTCTGCCCGAAACTTAAGCGAACGGTTACCGGCAATCCTTCCGTTTCTAAAACTTTTTTGAACTTTTCGATCCGCTCACGGCTTGAGGCTCGGAATTGTCCGGTTGGATTATAGGGGATTAGATTAATCATATACAAAGGTTTATTCAAAATCTTGGCCAGCTCAAGCGCGTCTTCATTGCGATCATTAACATCTTTAATCATTAAGTATTCAAACATAACGCGGCGGCCGGTTTTACGAATATAATCATCGACCGATTTAAGCGTTTCTTTGATAGTATATTGTTTGGCAATCGGCATAATATCGCGGCGCGTATTATCATTAGCGGCATGAAGAGATATCGCGAGATTAATCTGAATTTTTTCGCCGGACAGTCTTTTTATTCCCGGCAGAACGCCGGCTGTCGACACAGAAATACGTCGCGAGCCAATGCTAAAAGTTTCCGGATTATTTAAAAACTTAACTGATTTAATAAATTCGGAATAATTTAAAAATGGCTCCCCCATTCCCATGTAAACAACGTTATCAATTTTATTATCCTTCGTCTCGGCTTTTAAATATCGCGCCCAGAATAAAACCTGTTCGATAATTTCTTCTGATTTTAAATTCCGCTTAAAACCATAGCGTCCGGTCGCGCAAAACGCGCAGTTCAAGGGACAACCAACCTGCGAAGACACGCAAATCGTATTACGGCCATCTTTTTGGCGGATCAAAACGCTCTCAACCCCTTCGCCATCTTCAAGCGTAAGCAATACCTTTTCACTTCTTGGACCGTCAGATGATTTAAATATTTTAGCGTTAATCTCTAAAGGACATTCTAAAGTTAACTTTTCTCGCAAGGCCTTAGGCAAATTGTTCACTTCGTCCCAGGAGGAAATAAAATCCTTAAACAAGGCTTGATTTACTTGGGCAAAACGATATTTCGGCTCCGTCTGCAAAATTTTTGATAGTTTATTTAAATTCATATTAGCAGGTAAGATTTTTAAAATCTTCTTATAATTTAAGCTTATTTCTTTTTTAATGTTATCTGGACAATCTCGCTCGCTCCGGACGTCCGCATCGGCGGCCCCCAAGTCCCGACCCCGCGGCTGACTATCAGGGTAAAGTCATCGAGGTTAAAAAATCCATAGCCAAATCCGCGGTGCGCCCATTTAGCGATATAATTAAAGGGAAATAGTTGCCCGTCATGCGTATGCCCGGATAATTGAAGATCAATTCCCGCGCTTCGCGCTAATTCAATATTTTTTGGGGCATGAAATAAAAGCAGGCTTGGCTTATCTTTATTATAACCGACTTGATCTAAAATATTTTTTTCCAAATCAAAATCTTTATCGAAAGAATAATTAATGCCGATAATTTGCAATCCGGAGATGTTCTTCATTTTATTGTCCAAGATAACAAGCGGACTATTCTTTAAAATATCAATCACTCGATTGAGCCCTAAATACAAATCATGGTTACCATAAGAATAATAAATTCCCTGGGGCGGATTAATTTTTTTAAAAGGCTTGCCGAACCAAGAAAAATCCGCTTCCATCCCGTCAAACAAATCGCCGGTAATAAAAACCGCTTCCGGATTTATCGTCGCGATTTTATCCATGATTCGATTAAAGAAATACTGGCGATAAACCGGTCCCAGATGGACATCGGAAATCTGCACAATTGTCTTATTATCCCAAGCCTCCGGCAAATCTTTAATCGTAACCCGATATTTTGTTACTCGCGGATAACGCGCCGCGTAGATTCCGTAGGCCGAAATCAAAAAGGTGATCCCAAAAAATAAAATCTGATAAATTAAACGCGGTATGCCGATATTTAGAAATAAGGCTAAATATTTAAGAAGATAAATACAAAAAATAGCGATAAAAAAATTCGCCACGATTCCGATCCAGGCCGCCGTAATAATATAATACCAACGAGTAAAGATATTGTCGCGTTTATGGATTAAATATGAAGCCAGAACAACACTTAAAAATAAAGCAAGAATTATCAAAGCGAAATACAGACTGGTCGGTAATGAATTATAATTAAATAACCTGATAAAAAATTCCCAAAGTAAAAAATGCCCGAAAAAAAGCACAAGCACCGAGACCGAGAAAAAAATCAATTGCATCATATTATTATTTAATTAAAACAACGAAAAATTTAACGCTTAAACTTATTAAAACGGAAATTTCGCGTAAGCGGCGTGAAGACCAAGCTCCTTTTCTATTTCCATTAATCGATTATATTTAGCCGTTCTTTCCGAGCGCGCCGGCGCGCCGGTTTTTATTTGGCCCGTTCCCATTCCAACAACAAAGTCGGCGATAAAACTATCCTCCGTCTCTCCGCTACGATGCGAAACAACCGAAGTCAAACCGTTTCTTCGGGCTTCTAAAATCGCGTCGATAGTTTCGCTCAAGGTTCCGATCTGATTTAATTTAATTAAAATTGAATTACTGGATTTTTCTTTAATTCCCTTTTCCAGTCTTTTAATATTTGTAACATACAAATCATCGCCGACCACCTGACCGCTCCCATTTAATCGGGCGGTAAATTTCGTAAAGTTATTAAAGTCATCTTCCGCGAAAACGTCCTCCCAGGAAACAATCGGATATAGTGATTTTAAATTAAAATAAAACTCACTCAGCTCTTCGCCGCTTAAAACTTTGTTTTCTTTATTTAAATGATACGCCCCGTCTTTAAAAAATTCCGTTGAAGCCGCATCAATTCCATAAACAATATCTTTCCCTAATTCATAACCTGATTTTGAAACGGCTTCGCTCAGTAATTCAAAAGTTTCTTGATTGCTCTTAACCGCCGGCGCAAAACCGCCCTCATCACCGACGGAAATACTATATTTTTTATCGTGTAAAACTTTTTTTAAGTTTTGATAAACTGAAGCGCAGGTTCTGACGGCCTCCTCTTCACTTTTCGCCTTAACCGGTAAAATCATATATTCCTGTATATCAGTGGCCCAATTGGCATGTTTGCCGCCATTTAAAACATTCATCATCGGCACCGGCAGAATATAATGTCCAGCGAAGTCGGGATTGAATTTAGTTAAATACTTATACAGTGGAATATTTAAACCATTGGCGGCCGCCCGAGCAACAGCTAAAGAAACGGCTAAGATAGCATTCGCACCTAAATTAGCTTTATTTTCCGTCCCGTCTAATTTAATCATTATTTCATCAATTTCCTTTTGGTTTTCCGGATTGAGCCCTACTAAAACTGGTTTAATTTTTTCGGTAATATTATTAACAGCCTTTAAAACTCCTAAACCGCCGTAACGGCTTTTATCGCCATCGCGCAGTTCGACCGCTTCATAACTGCCGGTGGAGGCTCCGCTAGGAACCATTGCTTTAGCCGAAATACCATTATCTAAAATGACTTCGGCCGCCACAGTCGGATTGCCGCGTGAGTCGAGAATTTCGTAGGCTTTAATATCTTGTATTTTCATATAATTAATCAATTACGTTTCCCTTATAAATATATTTCTCCGTCCTTTCAATAACTTTTTTAAGAATTTTCACCGCCTCAACGGCATTCTCGCCGACCGCCGTTTCATCGGACAACATGACCATATCCGCGCCGTCAAAAACGGCATTGGCAATATCGCTAATTTCCGCTCTTGTCGGATGGGGATTTTTTATCATTGAGGTCATAACTTGAGTGGCGATAATGGCCGGTTTATCATGCCAGTGGGCATGCCGAACTAAATTTTTCTGGACAATCGGCAAATCTTCAATCGGAATTTCAATTCCTAAATCCCCGCGCGCGACCATAATGGCATCGCTCGCCATAATTATCGAATCAATATTTTTTAAAGCAATCCCTCTTTCAATTTTCGATATAATTTTTGCTTTTTTAGAAGTTTTAGAGTTAACAATGATTTTTCTTAAACGCTCAACGTCATGGGCGGTCTGCACAAACGACAGGGCAATATAATCAACGCCGATTTTTAAGCCAAAATTTACATCATTTATATCTTTTTGAGTTAAACCGCCGGCCCGAAGATTGGTATCGGGAATATTAATGCCCTTATTTGAGGTAAGCAACCCGCCTCTGATAATAACGCCTCTGATAATCTTATGCTTAACTTCCGTAACGGTAATTTCAATATCGCCATTACATAAAAACAAGGGGTCGCCCTTCTTAATATCCGCGTGTAAAGAAGCGCTGTCGATCGGAATAACTTTTCCGTCATAAACTTTGCTTTTTACGCCGTAAGAAAAACTGGCCATCTCGCCGTCTTTCAAATTAAGTCCTTCGGCCGGCAAAGTCCCGACGCGAATACGCGGACCTTGCAAATCTTGAATCAAAAGAATCTTTCGATCGGATTTTTTATTAAAACCGGTAATAATTTTTTTAATTCTCTCAAACTGTTCAAATGAAGCGTGAGAAAAATTCACTCTGACGATATCAACTCCCGCTTCAAGCAAAGAAGTTAAATCTTTAAGGCTTTCTGACTTCGGGCCAACAGTGGCAATAATCTTTGTGTTCATAGTATATTGTTAATTTTTATTATTTATTTTTTCTGATCTTAGCCATTATGGTCTGATAAAATTCTAAATTATTCAAACTGGCTAATTTTTGTCCTAAGGGTTCTTTTAATTTAAAAAGATGATGCAGATAGGCGCGAGAATACTTTTTTAACTCTGTTATCTTACTCCCAATATTGATTGCTGTAAAGTCCGTTAAAAATTTAGAGTTATTAATATTTAAAGTGTGATAAGTTTTATTCTTTTTAAACTGAAAAAGCCGGCCATGACGACCCTCGCGGGTCGGAATTACGCAATCAAACATGTCCCAGCCCATCTTGGCGCAACGATCAATATCTAAAGGCGTTCCTATCCCGAGCGCGAAACGCAAAGCATTCTCGGGAATAAAACCGGCCGTTTCCCTTAAAACCGCCTCTAAAAAATTTCCCTCCTTATCAACCGGCCTCGCCCCGAAGCCGTAACCGTCAAAACCAATCTTAACTAATTCTTCGGTACAACTTTTTCTTAAATCTATTTCCGCGCCGCCTTGAATCACGGCAAATAATAAAGGCCGCTTTAAATTACTAAGATGACGTTTTTTAATTTGCTTATCAAATTCTAATCGACATCTCTTTGCCCAAGCAATTGTTCGGGAAACTGCTTTTTCTAAATCAATTCTCGAGAACTCATTTGGCGGACAATCATCGAGACAGACCATCATATCGACTCCAAGAGCAAATTGAATTTGAATAGATTTTTCCGGGGTCAATTCGTGGCGCGAACCGTCGAGCGGCGATTTAAAAATAACCTGCTGATCATTAATTTTTCCCATCGCCGAATTACGGTGAATCAAGGAAAAAACTTGGAATCCCCCGCTGTCGGAAAGCAGCGGGCCCGACCAATCCATAAATTTATGAATTCCGCCAGCCTTCTTAATAACTTTCAAGCCGGGCTGCAAATATAAGTGAAAAGTATTAACAACTAAGGCTTGCGTTCCCGTTTCCAAGGTCTCTTTATTCGTCAGCTGTTTAACAAATCCCCTAGTGGCATCCGGCATAAAAAAAGGCGTCTTTAAAGAACCATGCGGCGTCTTCAACAAACCATGCCTTATCCCCTGACTTTTTTTAATTATTGTAAACATGAATATTTTTTTCAAATTATTGAACCAGACCCGAATGATCGATACCGGTCATTCCGTCGTCTTCAAGCTTTGTTGTTTTAGGCGCGATTTTTTTAACAATTGAACCTTGGGTTTCGATATCCGTAGCGCTTAAAATTGAACCAGGTGACAAGACCAAAATCTTGTTACGCTGATCTTCCGTCGGCGTAAAACTAATTTCAAAATCAGCATTGGCTTGATAAGTAGAAACCGGCAAATTACCAATTTCCCAAATAATTTTGTGGCTGACACTATCAAAATTTAATTTACCGAAACTGGCGGTACTTTTATCATCCCAAGAAACATAGGGCGGCAGATCAAAAATCACTTTTGTATCGCTTAACTCATGCAAATTATTCTTAACGACCCAATAAACATGCAGGCTGGTCGTCTGGCCGACTTTAGGCGGTAAAGGCCCGGAACCAACCGAATTATTATTATTAAAATACAAAATATTTTCGGTCAAATTCAAATCGCTATTTATTTTACTGTCAATAACATTGCTTTTATTCTGGTCTTTGGTGATTGTTTGCTCGCCAACACTATATTGAGCATAAGAACTCAAGGATAAGTCCTGACCTAAATAAGACTCTTGGAACGGGCTTAAGTTCAAAGTAAAATCAATCTCTCCTTTATCGCCGGGTTTTATTTCCGCCAGGGCCGGGATTTCTTTAGGAGTCCAAACAATCGTTGAAGCATTGCGCTCTCCGAGCTTGGCGTCCTGCAAAGAGTTCCAATCAACCAAGTCGCCGTTAACGGCCGCTAAAATACTAACATTTTTAAAAGTATTCGTACTGCTGTTAACATAGTTTAAACTATAATTTAAAGCTTGAGAAAAATTCAAAGGCAGGTCGCTTTTTGAACCATTTAGAGATAAATTTAAATTTAAATCACTTTTAATTAAATCCGGGGTAATTGATTTCTCCCAAAAAATATAAGACTTGCCGTCCGCCTCTCTTTTTTCTAAACGGACAATAATTTCTTTATTCGCCACATCCTTGGTTATTTTATATTTTATCGGTATTTCTTGATGGCCGGCATTGGCGTCGAGACCGCTGATAAGCCAACTGACGCCGCCGCTATTAACAACGGAGAACGTCGAAGCGTTTTGACCTAAAGGAGTCGAGGTACTTGCCGCAATTTTAGCGCTTGAACTAGCCGTTGAACTGGCAAAAAGACCATTAGCAATGGAGATATTTGTTTCTTCCGGAAGAGTAAAACTTAAGTTAAAATCATTTAAATAATTATCTTTAACGTCGGAAAAAATTAAAGTTAGATCGTTGTCTTGATTTAAGAAAGCCGTATTGGAATAATTAAGATCAACGGTAAAATCTAATTTATCCATCAAAGTTGAAGCCGAAGCGTCTTTAACAAACTGGCTGGAAATATTCGACGGCGTGTAATTTAAATTAGCTGAGATAACATTAACCGAATCAGGCGTGTTAATAAGCACGCCGGTTACATCAATTTCGCCGTTTTCTCCCGGAGCGAGATTCGCCAGATCCCAACCATAATTTCCACTCTGCGGGGTAATCGAACTTTTAGAAAAAACAAAATTGGCTGGATATTGGACCTCAAGATGGACAGCGGTGAGATTATACGCGGTCGCGTTATGATAGGTAATTTTATAAGAAAATTCTTGACCGACGGAAATTTTTTCCGGCGCATTTATTTCTAAGTCCAAAGCGCTGACATCATTGCTGCCTTTTAAAAAATAAAGATAAGCAAAATAAGCGCAAAGGCCTAAAATGCCTAAAATAAGCAGATTGCGAAAAAATTTAATTAGAATTAACTGTCTTTTTTTTATTTTCATTTTTTTAACGTCAATCATGCTCCCGTCCTTGGCGCGATAAATCTCCGATAAGTTTGAATCTATCTCTTGATGCCGCGCTTCTCGTTCAATTACTTTTTCAAAATCAGAAACTTCTTTTTCGCTTGGCACCGGTCTCTCGACAAAGGCGGATAAGCCAGAAGAGGCAACCTTTTCTATTTTAAGAACTTTTTTTATTTTTTTTTCTTCAGACATATATTTATTTGTTAGCGATCAGAATTGACCAATATTTATCACTATCCACTTTGGTATTTATTTCCCAACCCGTTTCCCCTTTCAAACTATCGGGGTAACGCCAATAGACACTTGTATTATTAGGCAATAACAATTGGCTGCTAAAATCATCCGGCCAGGCGCCCGGCTGTTTTTGTAACAATAATGAATAAGGCAATAAATCTTTTTGATCAGGATTTAAAAATTTATTAATTTTAGAGGCCAGGCTAACCGCGCTCTCTTTAGAAAACAAATTAAAAGGCAAGCGATATTTAATCACTATTTCCGTGCTTTGGCCGGGATCAACCATCGACCAATTAGCAAAAACGGTCTTACCATTTTCTGAATAAATTTTAGTTCCCGTTTCCGGATCTTTTAGAGCAATATCCTCATTATTTAAGAGAGGGCTCTTAACCCAATTGCTGTCGGGTTTTTTATTTAAATACGCACTATCCGGCGCCGTAAAACCGCTGGCCGATATTAACTCGCTGCCCAAGGGTACATAAATCCTCATCCAATCAACGTTACGAACCCCGACCAAGGGCTCATTCTTAATTCCCGTATGGGTCCTGGTTATTTTTAAGGTATTTATAATTTCACCGTCCGTTGCGACTTCACTGGTGTGTTCAACCTTCTCGATTATTTTACGATCGGTTTTTTGGCCGGCGATATTAGTATTTACCAGCATAAGATAATCATAATCTGTGGCCTTTATTTCACCTGCCCAATTTCGACTCGAAACCGTCGATTGCGCTTCCGGATCATTAAAATAAAACATAATCTGTTTTTCGCCCAAATTAGATTCCATCAGGCTAATTATCTTTATTAAATTGTCCTTAGTTAATTTTTGCGGCAAAACTTCCAATATTTTAACCATTAAATCACCAATTATTTTCTTCGGTTTATTGGCGGCATTATTTTCTAAATCTTGCTGCAAAGGCAAACTTGATTCTAAAACCGCACTGCTGGTCGCTAAATCGGCGACATAAGCCGGATCAGTTTTCTCTAAATTTTTTTGTTCCACGACTTTTTGGGTCGTTTCCCAAAAATTATCGGAATCAATCACTAAACCATATTCTTTCGTCAAATCAATCGGACCGGTTATTTCTAAAAGTCTTTCAATAACGGTCGGCGTAATAGTAATTACCCCGTCAACGCTTGGTCCGCCGCTTTTTCCGTAAAACCACATTAAGTTTTTAGCCGTTGTCGGCCAATCCGGCCACCAGTTCGCGTCCCAAAAATGCCAAAGCGGATTAACAAGCCAAAGCGGCTCGGGCGCGACAATCTGCATATTTAAACCGGCCGCAGTATCATAAGAACCACCCCCAGGCACTTCTAAATTACGGATTTTACCGTCTCGAAAATCAATTAAAGCATAACTGCCTAAAAATCCCCCGCTCGCCCGTAATTCTGAATTATTTTGAAAAACCAATAAATATCTTTTATCATGAGCCAGCCCGAGCGCCTCTTTAAGCTTCGTGCCCGCATCAACAAAACTAGATAAGCCATCCGACAACAGAATTGCTTGTTTATTTAATAAAACAAATTTTTCTTTATATTCATCGGGTAGATTAGAGACATTCACTTTAGCGAGAGTATTTTTTAGATCACTGGCATCGGAGACGGCTAACTGACCATATTTAGAAAAATTATCCAAAGCAACGGAAAAATTATTTTTATCGCCGCTGAATAAACTGTCAGTGGCCAAAACTAAATTACGTCCCAGGGAAGAAGCAATCGCTCCAGCTTGTAAAAAATTCTTTGATTCAGCCGCTAATTTTATTTTCGGGTTACTCGACAAGGAAGCTAAAGATAAAATTGAATCATTAATTAAATTAAGATCGTCTTGGGCTTCTAGAAAATTCTGACCGGCGCTTTTAAAATCAGAATCTGCACCTTTGAAATCCTTTCTGGAAACCTGATTTGTGGCCGCCATCAGATTGCTCATCGCGAGCTGCGTGTGGTTAATAATATTTCCTTCTAAATTTTTAAAATTAAACAAATCAAAATAAGCTAACAGCTTAAACGGGATTATCAAAAGACAAAGGACGAAGAAAAAAACCAGAACTGAACGATACCAAATAACCTTTTCTTTAGCCAGACTTAAAGCCGCTTCGGTTTTATTGCTTTTTAGCTTACTTTCTAAAGCCTTGATGTACGCCTTCTCTTTTTGTGAAAGCAAACTTTTTAAAGAAAGATCTTTTTTCTCAGGACTTTTTTTTAGTACTAAAAAATTTTTAACCGGAAAGGAAATTTTATAATTTAAAATTTTTTTAAACAAATTAAAAGAAGTTTTTTTGCGGACGCTTTCTTTTTCCAGCAAGTCCGGTTTTAAATCTTTAATTTTTTTACCAATTTTCTTTTTAATTATTTTTTCATCCTTCTTTATTTCTTTTTCAAATTTAATCGCCGCTTGGCGCAAGTCAACAACAAAAGGCGAGCGATCGCTCTTATTATACGGCCATTTTTTTTCCGCCTCGCTGTTTTTCATGACAATTTTATTTAAGATTATTTAAAGCTTTTTTGTAAACCGTGAAAGTTTCATCCGCGCATTCCCACCAACTATATTTTTTCGCCTGCGCCAAGCCCTTAGTAATTAAGCGGCGGCGGACGTTTTCATCGCTAAGCACTAAATCAATTTTAGCTAAAGTATCATCAATGTTTTCGGGGTCAAAATATAAAGCGGCCTCGCCTAAAATTTCCGGCAAAGACGAACGATTCGAGCTTAAGACCGGGCAAGACTTCCCCATCGCCTCCAGAGGCGGTAAGCCAAATCCTTCATAGAGAGAGGGAAAAATATACAAGGCGGCCTCTTGATATAAAACTTCGAGCTGCGCATCGGGTACGTAGCCGGGGAAAATCACGGCGTTGTTTGAATTGTTAAACTGCCACAGGTTAAGTCGAGAAGCGCATTCTTTAACTTTCGAATAAAAATAATCATTTTTCCCGACCAAAACTAAATTTAAATCCGGCTTTTTTTTATGCAAAACATTAAAGGCATTGATCAGAAAATCTAAATTTTTGTGCGGATAGGCATTCCCAACGTATAATAGAAACTTCGGTGCTATATGATACTGCTCCAATATTTCCTTATTATCAAGCTTCGCGACAAATAAAGAATCCCGTCCCTTGGCCAAATTAGCCACCCCTTCATAAGTCACAACTATCTTATCGGCCCTAACTTTAAATTGTTTAATTAAATCATTCTTGGTGAAATTTGAGACGGTAATAATTTTACACGACCGAAAAATAGCGTTTAAAATTACCAAGCGATAGGCGGCATTTTTTAATTTGTACTTTAAAGGACTAAGGGTTGTCGCTCGCACAGTCGGAAAATGGGTCAAGATTAAATCATGGATTGTGACCACAAATTTTACCGGCGTCAAAATCGGAACGTTAAAATGAGGAAAATGTATTAAATCCAGATGTTCTTTCCAAATATAAAAAGGCATTAAAATTTGCTCTTTAAGGCCATACCAGCCAATATCTAATTTAACTTTTTTGACATTATTTTCGTCGCAAATAAATTCATTATAATTCTCGGCACTTAAAAAAATTACAAATTCAAAAACAGCACTACTTTCCGCGGCACTGATTTTAATTATATTATCGACCACTTCTTGAGTATAGCGACCAAGTCCTTTCCCGACCGGTCCGTAGAAGCGAGCGTCAATTCCTATTCTCATGAAATTAAAATTAAGCAAAAGGTAAATTATCGGGCGGAGCAGACTTTCTTTTATCTAAATCATTATTAAAACCATTGGAATCGTCTTTAATAGTCGCGACACTATCACCGCTAGAGCGAGACTCATTTTCTGGAACAGAATTTTGAAAAATACTCGACTTTAAAAATTCATCGCTCGCACTCGTTAACTCTTCCGCTAAGGGCAACGTCGAGGGAGCATCCGCTTTACGGCCCGGCGCTTTCTGAATCATCGCCGATTTAACGTTAGCCTCAACCGGAAAGTGCCAAATAGTCGCCAGCTCTTCAATATTCATAATCCCCCCTTTGCGACCACGCGTATCAGACCGATTAACATAAGCGCGAAAGATCTTTCTTTTTTTCTCAATTAAACGGGACTCTCGAAAAAAATAAGCCGTTTTTGTCGCCGTTAACTTCATATCCGGTTTTAAATTGTTAAGACCTAGAGATATAAACTGCTTCATGTAACCGACAAAACCACTGGTAACTTTGGCCGTGTTTTTAACCTCTTTTTTAAAAACATAGATAAGGCGAATTTTGGTCTCGAAACCTAACTTAGTTGATTTTAAATGAATCGCTTCAACTTTTCTCTTCTCATCGGGCGTAAGCTCAAGCATGCTCTTCGGTTTTTTCTCGGGCTTTTCTTCGATATCGCCCCAAATACTATAAACCGCTTCGCTGGCCTGCCCCATCAACTCGACGACCTTATCAGCCACATCTTTTTTGGACTTACTTTTTCTTTCTAAAATTTTATTTATTTCTTTTTCCGATTCCGAGGCCCAAGTTAAATCACATGGCGTTAAAACAATTTGATACCAAAGTTGTTCTCCTTGGCGTAAAGAACCGCATAAATCAATTAAGGAGGCCATCGGATCCTTAAACTGCGTCTCGCTCGGACCCATTTGATGTTCAAATTCCTCGTACATCTTTATCGGATAAACCCAGCTATTAGCCAAAACATACTCAACCCCCCAGAGATCATATTCTTCATCCGGATATTTCTGCGGTACCGCCTTGGTATAATCATCGACTTCGGAAATTTCCGCGTCCGGATACTGGGAATAAACCGAGGTCTCAATTAAATTACGATATTCGGTCGGGGTCCAAATTAAAAACTGCGTATAGCCTTCAAGACTGACCACCTCATAGCTGAATGCTTTTTGATATTGTCCCTCGAACCATTTTTCAAAAAAATTGATTGAACCGTGCGCGCCGGCCAAATACGTAAACATATTTTCGACTGCTTTCGGCGATTGCTCATTTGCCTTAGGAATATCAATCGCTAATAAGATTGCCTTATGATCGGCGCTCCAACGAATTCGAAGCCAAAAAAGATAGACGTCTCTTACCCCATATATGAAAATAATGCCGACGATAATCCAGCCAAAATTAGACCAAAACGACAAAAGCATCTGGTCGGGCGGCAGACTTAAAAATTGATTTATCGCGCTAATATCAATTACTATATTCATTTTGATGATAACTAATTAAGCTCATAATCAATTATAATTTTATCATATATTTATAAAAAAATAAAATCCGATTTATTCAATCGGATCTTATTTTATTTTAAATTTTATTTTGTTGTTTATTTGGCCCGTTCTTTAAGGTCGTAAGTGCCTCGTCCGACTAAAACATAACGATTATCGAGAATTAATTCATTATGAACCGTGGCGGCGTTAGCGGTTTTACGGTCAAATTTAATTTCATTAATTTTTTTGGCGATATCGGTGAAATGGAGCGCCTTACCGGAATGTTTTAAAATTAAGTAAATCTTATCGTTAACCGTTTTCGGCTTTATTTCTTCCCAATCGGCGATTCCCCATTCCCCGTATTTATTCTGTTCTAAATTTTTAACCGACTGCATTAATGAATATAAAATCTTGTTATTGTTGATTAATTCCGCTTTATCGGGGAAAACCTGACTCTTAAAAATCTTAGTGATATCAACCCCTTGGCGTTCTAAGGTTTCTTTATTTTTATTATAAGAATCCAGCTCCTTTAACAAATCCAGGAGTTCCTCCGTTTTCATTGTCTTCTTTAAGCCCTCAACTTTCGTTAAGAGATCACTCGCTAAAGCCTCCAAAGAACTGATATCGCTATCCTTTGTTTTGAAAGAAGAATTAAAATCATTATTATTATCAACTAGTTCAAAGTCGTCACCCATTAACTTCGAAATAAGGAAATTAAAGTGGTTGCGGTAAATTCGTCGATTTTTTTCATAATCCTCGGCCGAACTAGTATTATCATTATTGATTTCCAAGCAAATTACGGTCAAAATGTCCAAGAGATAATCGCGTCTGATTAAACCGCCGTTTTCCTCTAATAAGTCATTAACAGCCTGCTTCAAGAACTCGATTGATTTTTCCAAATTATCAAGTTTTTTAATCTTCTTGATACTGGCCGATTCAATCTGGCGGACCCTTTCTCTGGTTAATTTATGAAGACCGCCAATTTTTTCAAGAGTTTCTGACTTATCACCATTTAAACCAAAACGACGAGATAAAACATCTCTTTCTCGGTCTAATAATTCTAAAAATAAAGAATTAACAATTTTAGTTGCATCTAAATTATTAGACTCCTCTGAATTTTGTTTTTTTAGTATTTTTTCTAATAAGTTATCCATATAATTTTAGGAAAAATTTACAGCGCTAAAGAAGCACTAATTAGTCTTAACCTATCATATTATTTTATATTAGTCAAGGATAAGCAAGATTATTTCCTCTTAAAATAGGTTTTTAGGTTAAATTGCTCTAATATAAGGGAAAAAATAAATGAACCCGTAAACCAAAAAATGATTAAAAGTTTATTGACAAAATTCTCTTTTTTCCAGTATTTGGCGTATAAAATATTTTGATTTTCCAGCGACCAAATCCTCACTTGCCGGCTCTTTCCTAATCTGTCCCATAACTTATTAACAACATTCTGTCTTCCCGAGCCGCTCGTCCGGTTATGATAAAAGATTGAATCCGGAACCAGCTTAGACTTAAAATTTGCTAAAGATAGACGATAAGCTAAATCGCAGTCCTCTTTATACATAAAAAACCGCTCGTCAAAATATTGTTTTCGACCACTTTCAGCAACGAAAGAAATTTTATCTAAAGCACTTAAACGAAAAAGACCGGCCGCTCCTGATGGCCCGATAATACTTAGGCCATCAAACTGTCCTTGGTCATAATTTCCTTGTCCCAAATCATAAAACCGTAAGCCCGGCCTGACTATTAAACCGAGAGAATCAATCAATTTTGTCTTTTTTTTATTTAAAAAATCCCAATAATAAATCTTCGGGCTCAGCGCCGAGACATCCCGACTTAAATCAAGGGCCGCAATTAATTTTTTTATGGAGTCTGGCTCCATAATCATGTCCGGATTGAGAGCTAAAAAATACTCCGCTTTATCCGAGTAAGCATAATTTAGTAAAATATTGTAAGCCCGAGCAAAGCCCAGGTTATTATTTAAACTTGAGTATTCAATTAAATTACCAGCCGACAGATTAAAACGATCAATAATTAACTTGTTGTCTTGATTTAGAGAATCGCTATTGTCATGCGCGAAAATTTTAAAATCAGCACGATCTAAAAAACTTAAAGCCTCGGCCAGGCTCGGTAAAAAGTCGGCTAAATATTTAGCGCTTATCTCGTTATAAGTTATAAAACCGACAACTAATTTCATAAGCCGGTCTTTTTTAGATAATCATTTTATCCACTAATTTTTCCTTAGCGATATTCTGGGCCCTGAGCAGACTATCAAAGGTTCCGGCATCAAGCCATTCGCCGTTAACAATCGCCACTTCCAAGTCTCCCTTGTCTAGATAAATATTATTAACGGAGGTTATTTCTAACTCGCCGCGTTCGCTCGGTTTCATATTTTTAGCAATCTCAACCACTCTTCGGTCATAGATATATAGTCCGGTCACAGCATATTCGCTTAAATATTCTTGAGGCTTTTCGATAATTTTTTCCGCTTTTAAGTTTTTATCAAATTTCACAACGCCAAACCTTTCCGGATCGCTAACCTGCTTGGCGAATATTTTTGCCCCGCCTTTAAAATTTTTGATTTCCTCGGAAAAATCATCTTCAAAAATATTATCGCCCAAAATCATAACTACGTCCTCATTATCAATAAAGTTTTCTCCGATAATAAAAGCCTGCGCCAGACCTTCCGGCTTATCCTGAATCTCGTAGGTAAATTTAACGCCCAGCTCTTTTCCGGAACCTAATAAATTAAGATAATCACCCGCGCTTTCCGGGGCGACAATAATCATAATCTCTTTAATACCGGCCTTAATAAGCGTATTTAAAGGATAATAAATCATCGGCCGATTATAGACCGGCAAAAGTTGCTTACTGGTAATTTTAGTAAGCGGCCGTAAACGTGTTCCCGAACCGCCCGACAAGATAATCCCACGCATATTTTTATAATAAATATTAATTTTCTAAATATTCTTTTAAGGCCAGCCGCCAGTTTCTTAACTTTTTAACCTTCGTATTTTTTAAAACCGAATATTTTGAACGGCGCGCGGCTCTTAATAAATTTTCGCTGCGAATCAGCTTTAAAGCGATATTAATTTTTTTAATTTTAAACAATTCCGCCACGCCATCCGCCCAGGTGGCCGGACCTTCATTAACCAGATGATAAATTCCCGGTTCTACTTCAAGCTCCCAGATCCTTTTGGTCGCTTCCGCTAAATCAGCAGTATAAGTAAAACAACTCAGTTCTTCGTTAACGACTGATAATTCCTTATTATTCTGAGCTAAATTAAGCATAATGTCAAAAAAACTGGGTTTAGCTCCGGCGCTTTCCCCGCGCGGCCCGAATAATTTTGAGGTCCTAATTAAATAATAAACTAGACCCATTTCGCCTCGAGAAACAATTTCTCTCTCGCCCAAGGCCTTGCTTTCTCCATACTTGTTAATCGGGTTTGGCGTATCGGTTTCAACAAATTCTCCATAATCCGCCGTGCCATTAAAAACATAATCGCTTGAATAATGGATTAAAATCGCCCCATATTTCAAAGCCAGGTCCGCTAAAATAGCCGGAAATTGTTGATTTAATTTTAAAGCGATTTTATATTCAGACGGATCCTCGCACTTATCAACGGCGTTATAAGCCACGGTATTAATGATTAATTCCGGCCTGAGCTCAGCGATCCTAGCTTCCAGCCGGGTAAATTCCAAAACATCAAGATCTTCCCGATCCAAAGAGATAACTTCGTAATCAGTTTTGAATATTTCGGTAAGTTGAGAGCCGAGATTGCCGCGACCTCCTAAAATTAATATAGACATATAAAATCAGTATAACAAATTTCCGGAATAAAAAAACTAGAGCCATTCTTTTCCTTGCCTGACTAACAGTTGACCGGCTTTTTCCGGCTCGGCCATTAATTCTTTAACAATTTTTTCCGTTCGTATGCCCTGTGAACCCTTAACTAATAGAATGTCGCCCATTTTAATCCTATTAAGTAAAAACTGACTGGCCTCATCAGGCCGATCAAAATAAAAAAGTTTATCTTCAGCCATACCCGCCGCCTTCGCGCCGCGCACAAAATCTCGCGCTTTTTCGCCAATCGCGATTAAGTAGTCAATGCCCAACGCAAAAACTTTAGCACCCACGAGTTGATGTCCTTCTTCGGTATAATGCCCTATCTCCAGCATTTCCCCTAAAACAGCATATCGAGAAGCAGTCGCATCAATTTTAACGCGACTTAAAATATCAATGGCCGCCAGAGCGGCTTCCGGCGATGAGTTATAAGTGTCATCAATAATAAAGGTATTTTTCAGTCCGGGCAATAAACTCATCCGCCCGCGCGGTAAGCTGAAATCGCTTAAAGAATTCGCCAGATCGACTAAATTAATATCAAAATAAATACCAACCGCGACGGCCGCCAGAGCGGCATAAATAGCGGTTTCACTTAAAACATTTCTCATAAGGACAGGAACAATCGACCCTTTATAGTTTAATTTAAAATTAATTCCATAAAGTTCGTAATCGCCGCGACTAAAATTATAAACGATGTCTTGCGCGCGCAAATCAGCTCCCGCCTGAAGACCGTATGTTAAAACTCGAGACTGGCTTACCGCCGCCATTTCTCGAGTTGGTTCATTATCATAATTCAAAATTGCCAAACCGTTACTATTAAGTTTCTCGATCAAAACTTGCTTCTCTTTTTTAATATTATTTAAACTGCCAAAATACGCAATGTGAGAAAAACTGACGGCGGTTACCAGCGCCACATCAACCGAAACTAGGTTCGTTAAATAGTCTAAGTCGCCCGGCCGATCAACGCCCATCTCTAAGATTAAAATTGACGGATAATTCTTATCTCTTCTTAAAATTAATTTCAAGACTTTTAAAGTTACTTTGAGCCAGCCGATCAGATTTCGGCCGGGAGAATCAACACCAAGAATAGTCAACGGAACGCCAATTTCATTATTATAGTTTTTAATGCTAGCCCGAACAGAAAATTTAGCGGACAGAACTTTAGCGATCGCCTCCTTAGCGCTAGTTTTTCCGATCGACCCGGTAATACCAATAACGGTCGGCTGATATTTTTTTAACACCAATTTTGAGAGAATCTTTAATTTTAATCGCAATAATTTGCGCATAAATTATTTTCTAGTTTTCGGGATTTGATAATACTGCAACATAAAGTCGGCGATATCGCGCCATAAAGGCAGGGCCGTACTTTCCGCGAATTGAGCGTCTTTAGGATCATCAAGCTTGACCAGCATTACAAAGGCCGGATTTTCAATCGGAGCGATACCGATAAACGTATGCTCGTAATCGGTCGTGCTATAACCGCCCGGCGTCGCGACCTGCGCGGTTCCGGTTTTAGCGCCGATATAATAGCCCGCAATAGCGGCCTTTTTAGCATGGCCCTTTTCAACGACATTGACCAGCATGGCCTTAATGGTTTCCGCCGTCTTATCGGAAACAACTTGATGGACTTCTTCCGGCGCGGTCACCTCTGTTTTTCCGGTCGGACGAATTATCGCATCAACGATATAAGGCTTCATTAATATACCATGATTAGCAATCGCCTGATAAGGCATAATCATCTGCAACGGCGTAACGGCAATCCCCTGGCCGAAAGAGGCCACGGCCGCGTCAATTTCTTTGACTTTGTTTTGAAATAAATTCCCGATATTTCCCGGTCCCTCCGATCCTAATTCGATACCCGTTCTTTCGCCAAAACCATAATTTTTTACATAGTCGGCGAAGACTTTCGGTCCAACTTGCTTCATGGCAAAAATCGCCCCGGTATTAAGTGAGAAGTCTAAAACCGTATTCATATCAACGACGCCGTGACCGCCATGAGTTGAAAAATCGGAATTTTTAATCGGCTTCGGCCAACCGTTAATCATTATTTCTCCTTCGTCCTTATAGGTCGTGGCGGGCGTAATTTTACCTTGATCAATCGCGATTGACATGGTGACAACTTTAAAAACAGAACCCGGTTCATATTGATAAAAAGTCGCCGGATTATTAAAAACACTTATATCTTTAACATTGTTATAATCATTCGGATTAAAACTTGGTTCGGAACACATGGCCATGATCGCCCCGGTTTTTGGGCTGATAACAATAACCGAACCGCCGGTAGCGCCGTGCTGTTTAACCGACTCCTGGAGTTTCTCGCAAGCATAAAACTCAACATTACGGTCGATAGTCAAGACTAAATCGCTGCCGTCTTCCGGTTTCACATATTGTTGATCATCAACAATGGTCATATTGCTTTTGGCACCGCGCTCTGTTTTTAGAGAACCAAATTTTCCGGATAAATCATCATTGAAAAAGCCCTCTAAGCCGTAGTGGCCCTTCTCTTCATCATCAACATTACTAACATATCCTAACACTTGAGCACCAATTTCATTTTCCGGATAATAACGATAATTTTGAAAATCGAAACCTAGACCGGGGATATTTACCACCGCAGATTTTGTGGAACTGGCATTTTTATAAACAACTTTTTCATTCTCAATATCCAAATCATCGGCGGTGACCGGAGTCGTGGTTGAAGTGATTAAAGAGGCATAAAATCCCAAGAGATCATCGCTGCTTATTTTATTTTTTAAAGGTTCATAAGGATCGCCGGGCTTATCGAGGTGAGACATATACTCCTGGATTATCTGGTCCTTAGTGAGATTGACGGCGACAACCGCAGCCGAGGAGCTAGAGTCAGTGCTAGTAGCTGTAATAACTCTATTCCCTTGATTGTTGCGATCAAAATAATTATAGACACTTTCCGCCATCGCGGCCGGGTCCTTAATATCCTTAGGAACGGCGTACAAAAAAGCAAAATCCTTATTCGTGGCGATCGGATAAAATTGTTCCTGATTATCAACTTTATCTTTTAAGTATATCTGGCCTCGATTTGGCTTAAGCTTGCTGTAAATCTGATGTTGAGAGGAAGCCAGAGCCGTATACCAATCGCACTGAGCGATAGAAACATTGAATAATTTATAAATTAAAGAACCGGCCAATAAAAAAATAATCGCTATCACCAATCGTAAGCGATTATTACTATTCTTAACACTGCCGGAATAGATTTTTTTAGCTTTATCACGCCACATAAAAGTTAATTCTTGGCTAACGTGGGAGCATTACTGTTTAAATACTCAATATCGCCGATAGCGACCATGTTTAAGCCTTTAGTCCGAGCGCTTAATGAATAATAGGATTGCAATTTATCGACCTTCTCCTGATTGGCCAGCTTTTCATCATTAATGGCCAGGGCCTTAGTTTTTAGCTCTTGCAAAGCAAAGCCTTGAACCGTTAAATTACTGACTGAAATCAGATAAACAATGCCCAGCACCGATAAAACAGAAAAAATGCCGATATTTATGAAGTGCAGATCGATACTCTTATTTTTGACGGCCGGTTTTTTAGAAACGTAACTATTAGCAATATGAGTCATATTGATAAGCAAATAATTATCTTAATTTAAAAATTATCTAATTTATTTTTTGCGCGGTTCGGAACTTAGCACTGCGCGCTCTCGGATTTTCCATTATTTCTAAGTCACCGGGAACAAGCGGCCTTTTCGTTAAAATTTTTATATCCGTTCGAGACTTAAAGAATCTTTTTACGATTCTGTCTTCCCCGCTATGGAATGATATTAAAACTATTTTTCCGTTAGTCTTGAGCAGATTAATCGCGTCAGGCAAAACTTTAGTTAAGCTAGCCAGCTCGGCATTTGTCTCCATTCTGAGCGCTTGAAATAATTTTGTGGCCGGATGAATCTTATGGTAGAAGCGCGGGGGAAATAAATCTTCAATCACGGAAACTAAATCTTTTACCGTCTCTATTTTTTTAATCTTTCGCGCCGCCACAATCGCTTTCGCGTATCGATAGGCCTGGCGCTCTTCGCCATATTCAGTGAAAATTCTGGTCAATTCCAATAAGGGGTAAGTATTAACGATTTCGGTCGTGCTTATTTCGGAATCTGAACCGAAGGCCATATCGAGGGGTCCGGAACTTTTAAACGAAAAGCCTCTTTTTTCATCATCAAGTTGCGCCGAAGAAAGACCAAGATCGAAAACAATACCATCAAATTTTGTTTCCATCGGAAATTTCTCGCTAACAATTTTTGCTAAATTTTTAAAGTTATTCTTAACTAAAACGATATTATTTAATTTCAAATCTTTTATTTTACTTTTCGCATTATCAATCGCTAATTGATCTAAATCTGTGCTTAAAATTAGTCCTTTTTCTCCGACCGCCTTAGCTAAGGCTAGAGTATAGCCCGCGCCGCCCAAAGTTCCGTCAATAAATTTTTGCCCTGGCTTCGGTTTCAAGTATTCAAGCACTTCGGCCAGCATTACGGGAACATGAGTATAAGCCATATTAATTTTAAATTCCTAAATCGCCCAATTCTTCCGCGATAGCATTACTATTTTTTTCTGACTCGCTTTTATATTTATTCCAATTAGTTTCATCCCAGATTTCTAAACGATTATATAAACCGGCGACAATGATACTTTTCTTTAGAGCGGAAAACTTACGCAAATACTCCGGCAAGGTAACTCGGCCCTGACTATCAAATTCAACCTCCATCGCCCCGGCCAACATATGCCTGGCGAAAGCACGCGCTTTGGCCTGACTGACCGGCAGGGCGGCGAATTTTTGGGCAATTTTATCGAATTGTTCTTTTGAATACAAAAACAAACAGTTATCCAAGCCCTTGGTAACAACTGCTCCTTTTTTTAAAATCGTTCGGAATTTCACGGGAATTGCCAATCGCCCTTTATCATCAAGATTGTGATTGTATTCACCTATAAACATAAATATTTATAATGAATTAAAAATATTTAAAATATATTTATTAGAATTCACCATCATTCACCACAATTCACCTTACAAGTGCAATTATACACCACCAAGCCACTATTGGTCAACGCAGGCGTTTTAGCTAAAAAAGGCCAAATTTACTAATAAAAAAACTACTTTTCAACAAGTAGCTTTTTCATAAGTATAAACTTTTAAATTTTCTTTATTTTGTAATAAGTTGTCAACAACTAGTGCACAAGCGTTTTCTTGCTAATTCCGATGTTTGGCTCGCGATCGTAGACCGGCTCGACAAGACTATAAATCCCAAATTTTTTATTTTTCTTATTTATTTTCGAGTTCGCTTCAACCGGAATCTTTAGAGCATATGCGAGAGCATTAGCCGTAATAACACCGATACGCAAAGAAGTAAAACTGCCGCCATAATTTTCAACCCGAATTTTTTTTAAATCAGACAATTTTATTTTTTTGGTTTGCAAAAGTTTTTCTATCGCCGGAAGTAATTTTTCCGACTGTTGCCTTGGCGCGTTGATTTTCTTTTCGGCAATAAGTTTTTCATTATTATATAAGGCGATAATGATTTCCTCGCCCGAGACTGTATTTATATATAAAATCATAAATTTAAATTATTTATTTAAAGAAGCATCTTTTAAAACTTTCTTTAAATCCGCTAAAGTATTTATCTTAACTATTTTTTCTCTTAACTTACTGGCCCCCGGCCAATTAGTTAAATACCAGGGAAAATGCTTTCGCAGCTCAATGATTCCCTGTTTTCCCTTAAGCTTCTGTGACAATGAAGCCGATTCAGTCATTAATTTAAATATTTCTTTTTGACTAAGGTTGATTTCTCTATTACTTTTGACTTCTTTAAAAAGCCAAGGACGTCCTAAAATACCGCGTGCTAAACCAAGCCCGTCGGCGCCGCTTTCCTTAAGCGCTTTTTGGGCGTCCGCTAAGTTATTAATTCCGCCATTAGCTAAAATTATACCTTTAAAATACTGACGAGCTTTTTTTATTATTTTAAAATCCGGTTGGCCGCTAAAACCCTGGCTTAAAGTTCGGCCATGGATCATTAAGGCGGAAATTGGTAAGTCGGAAATATTTTTTAAAAATTTCAAAGCATCAACATCGCCGGATTTAGCGCGAATTTTTATCGAAACCGGCAAATTAGTATTAGCAATCACGGCTTCGATAACTTTACGGCTCTGTGCTAAATTTTTCATTAGTCCGGAACCGGCGCCTTGTTTAATAATTTTCGGAACTGGGCAGCCAAAATTAATATCAATCCCGTCGGGTTTAATGTATTTTGTAATTATTCTTGTCGCCACCGCAAAATGCTCCGGATTTGAGCCAAAAAGTTGAACGACATAATATTTCTCTTTTTGGCGGTTAAACTTTAGAAGTTCCAAAGTCGCATTATCTTTTAATTTTTGGTTATAATATAGGGCGGTAACGGAAGCCATTTCGCTATACAAAACATCAGCGCCATATTTTTTACAAATCTGGCGAAAAGCGGAATCGCTAAAACCGGCCATGGGCGCTAAAGCGAGAATAGGCTCTTTCTTACTATGTAAAATTTTCCAGAAATTTTTAGGCATTATATTAAACTTATTTTTAAACCGTCTTTAGCATCCTCTATTAGATAGCCGTGTTTTTTAATTTCCGCGCGTAAGCGATCGGATTCTTGGTAATTTTTGTTGTTGCGGGCCGCATTCCGCTGCGAAATTAATTTCTGGACTTCGGATGATAAATTTTCAATTTTTAATTCTTGCTTTAAATTTTCTGATTTTTCCAGGATGCCATTAAGATTTAATCCCAGAACTCGGTCAAAATCTAAAACAGTCGCCAGCTTATCTTCCTGATTTATTTTAGCTTTAAAAACTTTCGAAACAATGGCCAGCGCTTTCGGCATGTTTAAGTCATTATTAATCGCTTCAAGAAATTTGTTTTTTAATTCTAAATTAACTTTACCGGCTTTATTGCCTAATAAAGAAACCTGTCTTTCTAGGCTATTTAAACCGCTGGCCGCCTGTTTTAAAGAGGCTTCGCTATACTCCATTGATTTACGGTAATGAACTTGCAATGCGGAAAAACGATAGGCGAGCGGATCCAGGCCTTCTTTAACTAAAGCGTTCTCTAAAGTTAAAAAGTTGCCCTTGCTCTTACCCATTTTTTTACCACCAACAATATTTAGAAAAGCGCCATGCAGCCAATAATTAAAAAACTTCTTACCGGTGGCCGCTTCCGATTGAGCAATTTCATTGGTGTGATGGATATTAATATGATCGATTCCGCCACAATGAATATCTAATTGATCTTTTAAAAATTTAAGGCTCATGGCCGAACATTCGATATGCCAACCAGGAAAACCGATGCCCCACGGCGACTCCCATTCCATCTGTCTCTTACTACCCTTGGGCGAAAATTTCCACAAAGCAAAGTCGGTCGGATTTTTTTTCTCAACGTTTATTTCGATGCGCGCCCCTTCCTTTAATTCGGCCAAAGGCAAATGACTCAGTTTATTATAATTTTTAATTTTACTGGTATCAAAATAAACTCCATCACTGGTCTTATAAGTAAAACCTTTTTTTTCTAAGGTCTTAATCATTTCAATCTGTTCGGGAATATTGTCGGTTGCCTTGCACCAGATATTTGGTTCTTCAATATTAAAAGCGGTTAAATCTTTTTTAAAAGCGTCTTCATAAAATTCGGCGATTGCCCACGCGCTTTTACCCTCCCGTTTAGCACCCGCCTCAAGCTTATCCTCCCCCATATCCATATCGCCGGTCAGATGACCGACGTCGGTAATGTTCATGACGTGCTTAACTTTATAATTATTATATTCGAGAGTTCTTTTTAAAATATCCTCAAATAAATAGGATCGTAAATTTCCTAAATGCGCGTAATTATAAACAGTCGGACCGCACGTATATAAACCGACTTCACCTTTGATAATCGGTTTAAATTCTTCCTTCTTCCTCGTCAATGTATTATACAATAATATTTTATTCATAAATTAAAATTGATTAATCTAAACCGCCAACTTTTTTATAAATTCCTTAAGTTTAACTTCATAGTTATCTTTAACAACCTCTTTACTTGTTAAAACTAAATCCGCAATAGATTTTAAACCGCTGAGTTCCGCCATATTTATTACCGCTTTATTGGCCGCGCTGCCGCCTTGAGTCGCAAAACAGGCGAGATTTTTTATCCCACCTTTGGTTTGCGTTAAATAGTTTCTTAAGGCGCAGGCCATATTATTAGCCCAGGTCGGCGTACCGAGAATAATTAAATCGTAATCGGCCGGATTTTTCTCTAATGGCGCAATATCCGAGAATTTTTTAGACATCGCGTCGCGACCACTCTTAATATAACCCATTACGCCGCTACGATTCTGCAAGTCTTTTAATTCTTCTAAATCAGCCCCAAGTTTTTCGGCCATTTTTTCGGCTACCCTTTTAGTTATTCCCGTGCGGGAATAAAAAACAATTAAAGTTTTCATATAATTAATTTAATTATTTTTATTATAACATAGCTAAAATCAATAAAAAACCCTAGTCTTGATAAAACCGGGGCTAATTATGTGCTCGGAGGGGGACTCGAACCCCCATGAGATCACTCTCACAGCGTTCTGAACACTGCGTGTCTACCAATTTCACCATCCGAGCGCTATACTTTATTTATAAATACTACCAATTCATTATGCTAAATTTAGAAACAGAAAGCAAATATTTTAACCAGGGCTATAAACTAATCGGCGGCGTCGATGAGGCGGGTCGTGGCCCCTTGGCCGGACCGGTTGTGGCGGCTTGTGTGGTAATCGGGCCGGATTTTAAAATTGATTCGGCGGACTTGGAATTAATAAATGACTCAAAAAAATTGAGCGCAAAAAAAAGAGAAATGCTTTTCGGAATTATAAAAGAAAAAGCCTTGGCGGTTGAAATTGGAATTGTTGATAATCTCACAATCGATAAAATAAATATCCTGCAAGCCAGCTTTTTAGCGATGCGCCGAGCAATCAAAAAATTAAAAGTTGAACCGGATTATATTTTAGTCGATGGTAATTTTAAAATTCCAAAGTTAGATAAACCGCAAGAAGCGATTATCGGCGGGGACGGAAAAGTTTGGGCGATTGCCGCCGCTTCGATTATCGCTAAGGTCAGTCGAGATTGGATTATGAGTGAAATAGATAAACAATATCCGGAATACGAATTTTCCAAGCACAAAGGCTACGGCACAAAACTACACATCGAAAAAATTGAAAAATGCGGACCCTGCCCAATTCATCGCCTGAGCTTCGCGCCGATTAGGAAGAAAAAATCTCCTGCAAAGAAAAAAATAGAAACAAAAAGCCCGCAAATTAATAAATAATTATATTATTAATCCACGGGCTTAGAACCTAACTAAACGGTTTTTTCTTTTAAATTTCCTCTTCTGGTTTTACTGTCATAAAAACCAGAGAAAGCATTGCAATCTTCATCCTGGAACGACAAGATTATTCCAACAGGAATTATCTCTATGTCCCAGAAATTTTTAGCGTCTTTTTCCTTTGACCTACTTTTTCTTACCCTCAGAACATCCGAGTCAACCAACATTTCCTTTTCATCTGGAGAAGATAAAGTAAATTTGACAATTTTATCGTCAAATACACTAGCCATCAAATCAAACTTAGATGGACCATTGTTAATCAGCCATACTTTCATAACGAAAAATATTAAATTGTTTAAAAGAACTTTTAAGGATTACGACCCCTCTTCTACGGATAGACATAACGCACTATCTTATAGAAATTAACATTCTCAAGAAATATTGTCAATAATAAAAAAATTACCCACTAACTAATGGGGAATTTTTTATATTCAAATGTTTTAATTTTTATCTTTTCATTCGTGCTCTTTCGGTTTCGGTTAAGCCCTGTTTGCGAAGTCTAATACTCTTCGGAGTAACTTCTAGATATTCATCTTCATTGATAATACTTAAACCTCTTTCTAAACTAATTGCCCAGCACGGAGTTAAAGTAATCGCATCGTCATTACCGGAAGAACGAACGTTAGTTAATTTCTTTCCCTTAATCGGAGTGACAACCATATCATTCCCTTTGGCAACATTTCCGATAACCATTCCTTCGTAAACTTCTGTGTTTGGTTCAATATAAATAACACCACGATCTTGTAAGTTCCATAAAGAATAAGCCAACGCTTTTCCGGTTGCCATCGAAATCATCGAACCTAATGCGGTTCTCTCGATTTCACCCGCCCAAGGTCTGAAGCCTAAAAAGTGGGCGCATAAGATTCCTTCACCGCGTGTATCAACAACAAATTCTTCCCGATAACCTAATAAGCCACGAGTCGGAATTTCAAATAAAAGACGAGTCTGTCCGTTATGATTTTTTAAATCAGTCATTTGGCCCTTTCTCTTTGACATCTTTTCAATAACAATACCGGCACAGTTTTCCGGAATATCAATCGTAATTTCTTCAAACGGTTCTTGTTTAACACCATTTTCTTCTTTTACGATAACTTGTGGTTGAGAAACTTGAAGTTCATAACCTTCACGGCGCATATTTTCTAATAGAATTGCGATGTGCAATTCGCCACGACCATAAACACGATAAAAGTTTGTCTCAGAGAAATCAATTTTTAAACCAACGTTAACTTCTAATTCCTTTTCTAAACGTTCGCGAATCTGACGGTTGGTAACATACTTACCTTCGCGTCCGGCAAAAGGAGAATTATTAACTAAGAAATTCAAACAGATTGTCGGTTCATCAATTGAAATAGCCGGCAAAGCTTTTTGATCGGCGTTTTCCGAAATAGTTTCGCCGATATAAATGTCGGTTAAACCGGCAATTAAAACAATATCACCGGCAGTTGCTTGCGCAACTTCCTGACGAGTTAAACCTTTAAAAGAAAATAGTTTTGTCACTTTTCCGGAACGAGTTTCATTCTTTAAATTTTCAATAAATACATTTTGACCTAATTTAATCGTGCCGCGATAAATACGAGCGATGGCACAGCGGCCTAAAAAATTATCATAAGCTAGGTTAAAAGGCTGAGCGGCTAAAGGTTCATGATCCATCTCCGGAGTTGAAGCGGGCACAACATGTTTTAAAATCAAATCTAAAAGCGGCACAAGATCATCGGCAAGCTTATCAACCTCTAAACCAGCGCGGCCAGTCTTACTAATTGTATAAATAACTGGAAAATTTAATTGTTCGTCATTAGCGCCTAAATCTAAAAATAATTCATAAACCATTTCCGCGGCCTCAGCGGGTCGAGCGGCCGGTTTATCAACCTTATTAATTACAACGATCGGTTTAAGACCAAGTTCTAAAGATTTACGTAGAACAAATTTTGTTTGCGGCATCGGACCTTCTTGGGCGTCGACAACCAAAAGAACGGAATCGATCGAACGTAAAACGCGTTCAACTTCTGAACTAAAATCGGCGTGGCCGGGAGTGTCAACCAGGTTAATCTTTGTATCTTTATAATACAAACTCGCATTTTTAGAATAGATCGTGATTCCTCTCTCTTGTTCCAGAGAATTACTGTCCATACTGATTCCTTCTTCAACCATTCCGGTCTGACGCAAAAGCGCGTCGGTCAAGGTTGTTTTTCCGTGATCAACGTGAGCGATAATGGCAATATTTCTAATTTCCATATAATTTTAGATCATTCCGATAAAAACCGTGTCTCTATAACGAAAATCTCTTTAATATCCCCGCAAAACGAGGACTTATTATTTAAAATTCAAAACAAAACGCGACAACAAGCCGCGTAGTTTTTAACTATATAAACGCTTAATGTAAATGCTTAATAAAAACTAACTACATTCTAATAGATTATTAGGGAAATGTCAAATGCCCAAAAACATTTTTACAACTTAGCCGTATCCTCTCCCCCGTTAACCATATCCTTAATTTTATAAATTCCCTTTTCCTTTTCTTCGGATCCAAAAATAATCACTTTAGCGATTTTTTTCTTATTGGCAAAATCAAGGGCTTTGCCTATTTTTTGTTCCTCTAAACCGCTTACGATATTCAAACCGCGAACCCGCAAAGTTTTCGCGAGATGATTTGTTTCTTTAATTAATTTTTCGTCTAATAACGGTAAATAATAGTTTACCGGCTGTTCGGATATTATTTTATCGACCATGTCCCAACTTTCTAAAAACAAACGGGTCGTTTCGTCGCCGGGCGCAAAACCAATGGCCGGAAAATTAGTGACGCCAAAAATATCAGCTAAGCCGTTATAGCGACCGCCGCCGAACATCGCGCGATTATTTTCCGGATTCTTATCAAATACTTCAAAAATAATTCCATCATAATAGTCAAAACCGCGGATAACGGTCGGATTAAATTCGATAAAATCGCCATAACCTAAATCCTCAAGATCTTCCATTACTTTGGCGATTTTTAATAAACCGGGGTTATTCTTTAAAGCCGGTAGAGCGCTAACCAAGCTATCGATATTTTTACTCTTCATAAATAACTCGATAACCTTTGATGCTTTCTCATCCATTCCCGCTTCGACTAAACGCGCTTTAATATCCTCGGCTTTTAATTTTTGCCATTTATCAAGGGTTCGAACAACTAGCAATTTATTGGCCGGACTTAAATTTTTCGCGCCCGATAATTCTAAAACACCATCGATTAATTCCCGGCTGCTTATTGCTAAAGCAAAAGAATCTTGCGGCGGATCAAACTCAAGCATAATATCAAGGGCAAGTTGTAAGATTTCTAAATCCGAACTAAGCGCGGCACTTCCAAAAATATCACAATTCAATTGCCAAAACTCCCGATTACGACCACGTTGCGGCTTTTCATTACGCATGAAATTCGCAATCGAAAAGTATTTTAAAGGCTTTGGAGTCGTTGCGTAAATTTTTGTAACCATTCTGGTAACCGACGGGGTCATCTCAGGGCGAATCGATAAATCGCGTCCACCCAAATCGGTAAAAGTTACTAACTCTTTCCCGCCAATATCTTCACCGGATTTCGCTCGATAAATATCAGCACTTTCAACGAGCGGTGTTAAATATTCTTCAAAACCGTAGCGTAAGCAAACTCGGCGCCAAGCATCAAAAATATACTTACGAATCATAAATTCCTCCGGCAACCAATCCCGAGTTCCTTTTGGCTCTTGGTTTGATAAAACTTGTTTCATAAAATTAAATATTTAAAAGTTTGGACTTGATAAACTTTACCCGATTCAGCACACGAATCTTATTAATATCTTACTATTTCCCTGATTTTTAAGCAAATTTATCTTTATTTAGCCTTTAGAAAAAATTTAAATATTATTTATGAGTCTTTTTATATAATTAGAATTATTAATTAATTTAAAAAGTCTCTTATTCTTTATCTTAATTTATAAGGACTTAATAAAAACTTATGAAAATTCTTATTATCGACGACGAAAGGGCGATTACCGAGTTTCTAAAAGTCGGGCTGGAGTCAAGATTATTTAATGTGGAAACGGCTTACGACGGTGAACGCGGCGCTTTCTTGGGCCGCACCGGAAATTATGATTTAATAATTTTAGATTACAACTTACCGAAGTTAAACGGCGCCGAAGTCTTAAAGGAAATACGTAAAGAAAAAAGACATATTCCAGTCATTATGTTAAGTATCAAATCGGAAATAATCACTAAAAAAGAAATATTCGATCTGGGCGCCGACGATTATTTAACCAAACCTTTTTTATTCGAAGAATTATTTCTGCACGTTAAAGCGATTTTAAAAAGACCTCCGAAAACCGAAGGCGAATTTTTTAAGATTGATAATTTAACTTTAAGCACAAAAACCAATATCGTTAAACGCGGCGGCATCGAACTCTATTTAACCAGGCGTGAGTTTACGCTCCTAGAATATCTGATGCGCAACCGCGGCAAGATTGTCTCGCGCCAGCAAATTCTCGAGCAGGTCTGGGATTATAACGCCGATCCGTTTTCAAACTCGGTTGAAGCACACATTACCAGCTTGCGCCGAAAATTAAATACCAACAAAAACCAAAATTTGATTTACAATTTTCCCGGCCGCGGCTATAAACTGGCTTTAAAAAAATTGGGTTGCTATTACTTAACTAATAAAATCGAGACGGAAAATTAATTACACGAACAAAAAATATTTGCTTCAATCGCCGTCTCATGATAAAATATTAGCGTTAGAGCCGTTATAAACCAAGTTTTTTGCCTGCTTTTTTGTGGAATTTATGAAAAAAATAAAACTATCATTAATAATTTTTAGCTTTAGTTTTTTTATATATTTTTTCATTAATATCAATAATGTCCACGCCGCCAATTTCTTAATTAATGGCGATAGCCGCTCGGTTCGCGTCGGCTCGATCCTAAAAATTCAAATTAACGTTGATACGCAAAATGAAAATTTAAACACTTTTTCCGGAACTATTAAATTCCCTAACAATTTATTAGCCTTACAAGAAATAAAAACCGGCTCGTCAATAATCAATTTATTTATTGAGGAGCCGAAAGAAGTTCAGCCCGGACAAGTAAATTTTTCCGGAATTACTCCGGGCGGTTATACGGGACAAGGTTTTTTAATGGAAACTATTTTTAAAGCCAAAGCGGACGGTAACGGCACGATCAGTCTTCAAAACGCGCTCGCTTTTCATAACGACGGCTCAGGAAGCGCCGCGACGACCACTAGTCGAAATTTCGACTTCGCGATTAACTCGACCGCCCCGGCCGGAGCGACCAGCTCTTTTGAAATTAGCGCCGATAAAGAAGCACCCGAAGCTTTCACGCCAACCATAACCAAGATTCCGGATATTGGGGGCAATAACTACTTATTGCTTTTCGCTACTGAAGATAAAATCTCCGGTATCGACCACTATGAAGTTAAAGAAGGCGATCAGAATTTTAAAATTGCGGTCAGCCCTTATTTATTGGCGGATCAGGGATTAAAAAATGATATTATTGTTAAAGCGGTCGATAAAAATAATAACGAACGATTAGCTATCGTCAAACTTAGACCGGAGAACACAAATCTTAAGAATAAAACCAATAATTTACTATTAAAGACTCTGATAATCTTATTAATAGCCGTGTTTATTATCTTGTCTATTTTCTGGTTTCGATTTAAAAAGGATAAACCTAACAAAAAATAATAACAAAGTCATGAAAAAACTTAAAATTTTTATTTTTTTTCTGTTTCTGGGGCTTATATATTTTCTCTCTTCTTCGCCAACTGAGGCGGCTAGCTTTTACCAATCGCCGGCTTCGGGCAATCACAACGTCGGCGATTCATTTACGATTAATGTTTTAGTTTCCAGTCCCCAAGAATCAATCAACGCCGTTTCCGGGGTGTTAACGGTCGATCCAAGCAAGCTACAAATTACCGGCGTTTCCAGCTCCGGAACAAAGGTCGGGCTCTGGGTTCAACAGCCATCATTTTCTAAATCTTCCGGCCGCATTACTTTTGAAGGGATTATTCTTAATCCCGGCTATACCGGTTCGAGCGCAAAAATAATTTCTATCAGCGTAAAAGCACTGAGCGAAGGTAAGGCGTCGATTGTTTTTGCTTCCGGTTCGATTCTGGCCAACGACGGTAATGGAACTAATGTGATGACCGGCGGTGGTGGAGCAAATTTTACGATTGCGGCTAAAACAGCCGCTAAAGCGGAAACGGTTAAACAAACAAATCCCGACAAACTAGTTTATAATACTATATCGGATAGTAACTTAGAAGAACCGCAGCTAACGATTAACGGAAACCCGGAAATGAATCGCTGGCTAAACACGCCAAATGTTAATTTTACCTGGAATGTGCCCGCTAACGCGCAAGCTATTTATTTACTGGTTGATAACGACCCAAGCTCAACGCCTATGGTCGCCTATTCCCCGGCAATTTTCCAAAAAACGATCAATAATTTAAATGACGGCAAATGGTATCTGCACGCCTACTTTAAAAATTCAACCGAGACGAGCGGCACTGCGAACTTTGCTTTTAATATCGACACAGTCGGACCCGATCCGCTTAAAATCACACAGCAGGAATATAGCGATCAAACTAATCCGCAGCCCTCATTCTTAATTGAAACTGCCGATAGCGCTTCCGGGCTTGATTACTTCACTATCCAAATCGATAACGGCGCCGGATTAAAATGGCAGGATGACGGCACCCATATTTTCAAAATACCATTTACTGAAATTGGTGATCACCTCTTAAAAATCACCGCTTTCGATAAAGCCGGAAATTCAACTGTCGGCTCGCAAGTTTTTACCATTAAAGAAATTGCCGCGCCGCAACTGACTGACTACCCGGGAACAATTCTCTTGGGGTCGCCGCTGTCCCTAAAGGGAGTTTCCGAAACCGGAAATCAAGTCAATATTATCATAAAAAATAAAGCCGGCCTGGAGAAATTGTATACGACCCAGGTCGGTCAAGACGGAAAATTTGCCGTCAACTTAGATTATTTTCCGGTCGGCACTTACCAGGTTTACGCACAATCAATTGATGGCCGCGGCGCTAAAAGCCTTAATAAGAAAGTGGCGGATATAGTCATTGATACCGACCATTCTATTCTCGGATTATTTCCTTGGCTAAAAGATCCGGCCTTCTTGGTACCAGTCAGCACTTTCCTGGCCACCGTCTTGATCCTGGGAATAATAATCGGCCTAATTAGACGTCGTCGTAAAGGCCGATTTGGCAATATCAGCCAAGATATTGATAATATTATTGATAATGAATTCAATATTTTAGAACAAGGCGTCTTAAAATATTTTGCCGAAGAAGGACATCAAAAAATTAAATCATTAGTCGCGACTAAAAAAATCGAAACTAATTTAAGTAAATTACGAAGTGAAACCAAGACGAACATTAAGAAAAAATTAAAGAAATTAAACTAATTTCCAGTTGATATTTTAGGCTTTAATTCCCTCATCCGGTCCAATTAAAGGCCATAATACTGAAGTCTTTTAAATCAATAATCGCATCTCCATTAAGATGATTCTTTTCAATCACTTTAAAAGCGGGAGATAATTTACGTTTATACCAATATGAAGCGATAGAAAAATCAATTAGATTTACTTTGCCGTCTTCATTCAAATCACCCCTCACATATTTAAACGCCGGTTTTAACGGCACGCTTTGGTCGCCGACGATAAAACCGACACTTTGGCTGAACGAGCTAATTTGGCCATCACGAGCCGTCTTTGATTTAGTTACATGCCCGCCTAAGTCAAGGACGGAGGTATCAAAATTCAGCAAGTAGGCGCCGCTGGTATCAGCGGTTTTTTTAATAAAAATTTCCGGATCGGAATGGACGGAAACGGTGATCTCTGAATTTGGTAAACTTTGACCGAAGATGGCAATATTGTCACCTCTTTTAACTTCACTTTTATCGACGCTAATGGTCGGATTAATAAAGATACTACCGATAGTTACAACCGAACCGTTAGTTAAACTGACCGGAAAAGCTAACAGCGACGATCGCAGGCCTTTGGCGTCCTCACCGTAAACGGAAAAAATATAACTGCCGCTACTTAGACCGGTCAAGCTGATTTTAAAATTAGCCGCCGTATCGGCGACGGTTTTGGCCACAACTTGAGCATCCTTAAGTAAGGTTACAGTGCTGTTCGGATAAGCGCGACCGGAAAATATGACTCCCGTGGCAGCCGGGTTATTATTTTGCGAATTTGCTGGACCCGACGCACCCCCTCCCGACCCACCACTACCTGAACCAGCCGGACTATTGGCAGCGCAAGCCGAACCGCTAACATAATAACCGGAATTGCAAGAAATACTGCAGAAAGGATAAGCAGAAACAAGACCATTAGCAAGCGAATATGGCGAGCACTTTCTGCCGACGGAAAAATCGGATAACGCGGTGGTCGTAAAGGTGCAGGCATGACTAGCGACATTGCAATTCGTCAGATAATGCCAAACACCGTTGTCATTCGAAAAGACATTCAACTCAGTCCCATCGGGTATGATGCTATCAACCGGAACGGTAATCGTGGCCGCTATACTCAATAATAAATCGACATTAGGAACTCCGTAAGAAATTTTACCGACCGAATCTATATCCGTTAAACCGTTGGTGCTGCCGATACCGGCGACTAAATCCGCGGCAGTAAATTTAGCGCCATCTTCGCTGCTCATAATCAGGCCGGCCGGAAAAATAAGCGAAGTGCCGGAATATGGGGAGACGATAACTTGCTGCGTAAAATTAAGCGCAGTGGTATTTGATCGATCAGTACCGTTAGGGATAATAATTCCATTAGAAATTAGAGCGGCGGCCGAATCGGCAATTGAGGTAACGGACACGCCACTATTAACCGGGTGATTGACGTAAAAAGGCGAACCGTTACCATTACCGGTACCGCTATTAGACATTGGCGAGCACAAAGAACCGTTGACATTGTTATCGCAGGCGTAGGCATACCAATCATAAGTATTGTTAAGCTCACTAGTCGAGACGGTATAATTTAAAGAGATTTCCGCTCCGGAAATATAAGGCGAATTGGATTCGACCCAAGTGCCATTATTACAAATTGGCGCGCCGCCATTAGTTCCCGGGGTGATTCCCGCTCCTTTACAAATAGCTAAGTACCAAGAGTCGCCATTAGGGTCAGTCGCCTGGGCCCTGATAGTGACCAGCGAACCAATACTGGTTGAGGCGGTAGCGTTAGAAGCCGGATCTTCACGCGGAACGAAACCAGTCACAAAAACCGGCGCTTTATTGGCGCCATAAAACCAATATAAAATACCGGAGTAAGTTTTATTTAAACTAGTCGATAGACCGTTAATAATTTGTCCGCCCAGCCCGATACTCTTAAAACTAGCGGAAGAATTACGGCCGGCGATACTACCGGTTGACGCAGCATTCAGTTTAAAATTATTTGAACTGGCGTCAAAAGCATTGGCCCGAGAGACAATAAAAACAAGAAGAAAAGAAACCAAAATAGCGACAAGGGCTTTCTTTGGCATATTAAGAGACAGGGTTTAATCCTAAAATTTTTAAAATTTATTTTTGTGTTCCCTGACTAATCCATTTCGACAAATCAGAATTAGCGCTTAAGCGTTCCCAAAATAAAACCGAGGCGCGATTAATATACATTTGACCGTCGGTTAACATCGGGCTGACAACGCCCCGTTTAGTGAAATTATAAATTTTTTGCGGTTGCGTTTGAACTTGCAAATCCTGACCGGTACTTAGGCTGCTCGCCGGAGAATCATAAGATTCAAAATAAAAAACATCGGTCAAAACGATGGTCGTCGAATTAATCGACTTAATATGACCAAAATATACTTGATTATTATTAAGTTGAACCGAATAATAAACCGGCTTATTAAAGGGGATTTTAGCCCAAAGACCGGTTAACGGTTTTTTTAAAAGAACAAACAAAGCGGCTAGCACGATAAGCCCGACAACCGTTCTTAGCCAAAACTTTTTTGTTTTTAAAATTTTTAGGAATGGTAACATAAAATTTTTTATTTAAAATCGATTAAAATAATGTAATTAACGAGCGTTATACCAACTGCCCGACAAACCCTGGTCGGCGACAAAATAATAATATTTTCCGGAGCTAAGATTGAGCGCGCTTAGGTCTAAATTCAAATTAATCTTCTCTCCCGGCTGGCATAATTTTGCCTGATTAAACCTGGCGGCGGCGGAATTTTCTCGATAATCATCTTTTACGCTAAAAATTAAAATCGCGTAATGCGTGTCCTGGCAAGTTAGTTTAACGGGCAAACTTTTACGAGGATTAGTCGAGTCATAAACAAAGGTAGAAAATTTATCAGGCGCCGGTAAAGGACTGATCGAACTGACCGTTTCAGATGTCGTCGCCGTCTCATTGGTAAAACCGGAGCTGATCGGCGTAACTTGAAAATTATTTTTTTGAACGGGCGCGGAACTGGTATCGCGATTAAAGCGCCAAATAAATAATAAAATCAACAGGACGGTCGCGACCAGAAGAAGACTGAGTTTATAGATTTTCTCTTTAATTTTTTGATCCATTTTTCTTATCGGTTTTTTCTTCAATTTTTTTATCGGCTTTTTCGATTATTTTCCCCTCATCCTTAACCACGATTAATTCAACAACGATATCGGAAATAACATTAAAATAATGTTGAGCGGCAAACTGTCGCGCTTCCTCGGTCTTCTTATCCCAAGGCGGGACAAAAAAAACGGTTAATTTTTCGGTCTTAAAATTACATTTCATCGGATAATGATCGAGCCTATTGGCTTCGCGCCAAGACTTATCGGTATATAGGAAAGTTGCCTCGGAAATCGCGCGCACATGAGTCGGATCCTGCCAAGCACGGATAGAGGTATAATAAGGACTCAAAAAAATCACCTTAGCGCCATTGGAACAGATACGCCAAACTTCATCCATAAATTTCATAAAGTCGGGCACATGTTCCAAGTAATGGCTGCAATAAACTTCTTCGACCGAATTATCTTTAAACGGCGTCCAGGGAAATTTTTCTAAATCGAAGACGAAATCTACACCGGGACCGGCGGCAATATCGACCCCCATGAACCCGGCTTGTTTGTTTTGCCCGCAGGCGATGTCTAATTTCATAAATTATTTAATAAATTTTATAAGTTATTTTAATTACTGGAAACGAATTGATAAGCGGCGGCGGAAACTTCTTTCATAAATTTGTTCGCGGTTGCTTCGTCGGCGCCGACCGATCCTAAACATAAAATATAGTCGCGATTCGGGACATAGACAATACCGCAATCGCAATATACTTTATCATCCGCTAAAACTCCGATTTTATGCGAGACGGGAATATCCTCCGGAACGCCGGCCACAATCTGGCTGTTAAAAGGTGAATTATCCAAATATTCTAATATTTTAGCGGAATTACTGGGGTTAACATAAGTCGCGTTATACAAGGAAATAAACATATTCGACAGGGTTTTTAAATTTATATCAACGTAAGAGGGCGCTGAATTCATATCCGAAAAACTATTATAATTATCGTAGGTATCCCAACCCATATAACTATAAACACTGGCTAAGGGATCACTGATGCCTTTTAATTTTAAAACTCTAAGTAGGGCGTCAGCGGCCGTATTATCGGAATTTTCTAACATTATTTTCATCAGTTCCCCGATCGCAAATGTCTTATCGGCACCCACTTTATACAAATCACCAAAACCGGAACTTAAATCGAGTTGGTCAAGAGTATAGGCATCGCTTGCGTTTAACTGGCCGCTTTCAATTAACTTATCAACCGACATGGCCAGCGGGACTTTAACCGTACTGGCGGCTTTAAACATTACCGTGCTACTGGAACCGATTGATGAGGCATTATTTAGATAATCAAAATAAACAAACATTTTTTGAGGATACTTCTTTTGAATTTTATCAATTTCGTCTTTTAAAGGCTGAAAATTAATAATAAAATGTTTATTTAAATTTAAAACCACGGCCGGATTAATAAATTTAGTGACTCGGGATTTATCGTCATTAGTGACAATATTATTGACCACCCCGACTGGGGCGGCCGGCTTATTATTTTGTGGGCGCCACATTAAAAGACCGACCGCCAGGCCAATTAATAAAAGAGCGGCAATTAAGGAAGCAAGTAAAATTTTATTTTTTGGGCTCATATAAAAATTAATTTACCAAACAATATCCATATTATAATCATAATGCCCGACCCTAACCCGCGTATCGCAGGCGACTTTATACCCCAGCTTTCTGATTTTTTCAAAGAAATAAAGATCCTGAGTCATAACTTTTGAACCGGTCGCCGGATTGAATTCCTGGCAAGTCTTGAACCAAGGCCGCTCTAAGCGCTGATCACGGAAGACATCCATATTAAACAAAGTAAAACCCATGCCCAAACCATCGCAGTCTTGAATTTCTAAAGTCGGCGGCTGAGGACGAAAATGAATATCATCATCCTTCCCTTCGCCATAAATCATCGGCTGACCGCCTTCGCCTTTTGTCCAATATAAAGCCCCGATAGCGGCATAATCATCGATGTGCTCGTAAAGTTTTAACAGACCATCCGGCGGGATCAGATTATCCTCTTCCAGAGTTAATAGATATTTCCATTTTGAAAGTTCGGGGTTAGCTAAAATTTGTTCAATCACCGTATTATAAGCTTCACCGACTTCCATGCCGACCATAAAAATACGGGTAAATTTCTGATTCATCGGCGAAATCATTCCCATCCAACTTTGGACGGCTTTAGCCGGAATCATGCCGCGCGTCGGCACGACGCAAATAGTCGATAAATCACGATATCCCTGCCCTTGTTCCAGGCGCTCAACGCTATTTAAGATATCGGAATTATGGACACCTTTGAAATTTTCCATGACGATTTGTGGCTGCATATATATTTATATATTATTTATATCTTAGATTAATTATGAAATACCTTTACTTAAAATTAGTATAACAGTAAGTTTTTTTGGGGTCAATTTATTTACTTATCTAATATCTAAATTTTATTGATTTCTAAAAATTAACGGAATATTCGCGTCCTGACCGGCTGTTCCGGTCATCGTAATACTAGCAAAACCAATAGTCTGGTTAGAGGCGGTTATCGTGCCATTATATATTCCATTAGCGGAAACATTAGTTGAGGCACTATATGTTGCGCCAAAGTTGCCGAACATGGAGGCCGAATATGAAGCGCCAATCATCATAGAAATGGTCGCGCTCGCGGCTGTCGATGTTCCACCGGCACTGGAAAAGCTGTTTGTAGAAAGTTGAAAACCAACCCAATATTCCCCGGCAGACAAGCTTGACGCAAGACCAAAAGAAGCAAATTTACCGCCCGTGAGATTTGAATAATTTGCGGAATTACTATTCCAACTATAGGTAGTATTACCGAGACTGCCGAGAACCGGATTCAAAGTTGAGCCATTCCTGGAATAAATCACAAAACCGGAAGAGATCGCCATGGCCGCGGTTCTATTTGTCGCGAAAGCCGACAAGGAAACTAAAATCGGCACATCAACCCGACTAAATGACACGGCTTGCGGTAAAATAAATTCTCGAAACGACGCGGAAGCTTGAAGTTGTTGAACGACTGAAGATGCTCCAGACGGGACAACATCCCATCTAGACAAAGTTGCCCCGCCGCCAGCCGCGTTAACCGAAGCGGTAATAGTTGAACCGTTTAAACCGAAGGAGACGCCGTTCGCATTAGCAAATGACAAATTTCCACCCCCATTTAAAGTTTGGGTACCGGCAATGACGCCGTTAATGGCGTTGGCTCCGGAGATAGTAAGAGACTGACCGTTCTGGGAAAGAGTAACATTATTGCCGCCATATAAAGATAAGGTGCCACCACTAATTGTTGAGTAACCACCACCGGCACTGGTGGAATTACCACCAATCGCTAATTGAAAACCACCTCCGTCCGAAGGTCCAATAACCGTAACTGAGTTACCATTCTGCGATAAAGTAATGTTATTACCACCGGCCAGTAACATTGTCCCATTTGAAATTGAGGCGGTCGCGCCCAAAGTATTTCCACCGATTATCTGAGCAAAACCGGTCTGTTGAGCGGCAGAAATAGTCATTGAATTACCATTTTGAGATAAAGTGACGTTGTTGCCGCCGGCAAACAACATTGTTCCCGAAGAAACCGTGGCCATCCCACCGGCCACGTTACCACCTAAGACAAAGTTACGAACAAGATTGCTACTATTACCTGTACCGAGGAAAGAAGCGGAGGCAGCAGTACCGAGGAAATTAGAAGTAGCGTTAGAGGCTAGGAAGTTTGTTCCAGCGTTAGAGGCCATGGCGGTAGTGAGGTAGTTACCGGATACTTGTAATAATGAGGAGTTAGCTACTTGGAGATAATTAGTCGAGGCATTAGAACCGAGGAAATTAGATGAGGCAGCAGAACCTAGAAATAATGTTCCGGCATTGTTTGATAGGAAATTAGAACTAGCATTAGAGGCCAGGAAGTTAGTTCCGGCATTAGAGGCCATGGCGGTAGTGAGGTAGGCACCCACTGTTTGATAGTTTCCTGATAATTGAAATAGAGATGAGTTGGCAGTTTGGAGATAATTAGTCGAGGCATTAGAACCGAGGAAGTTAGAACTAGCGTTAGAGGCTAGGAAGTTAGTTCCGGCATTAGAGGCCATGGCAGTAGTGAGGTAGTTACCGGATACTTGTAATAATGAGGAGTTAGCTACTTGGAAATAGTTAGCTCTTTCTGATGTCGACATGAAACCAGTCCCGGCATTAGAACCGAGGAATAATGATCCGGCACCCGTTCCTAAAAAATTAGAAGTCGCACCGGTGGCTAAAAAATTTGAAGTTACTCCCGTTCCTAAAAAGTTCGAGGAAATAGAAGCGTTAATAAAATTACTTCCCGCCCCCGTTCCTAAAAAATTAGACGTTGCCCCTGTCCCTAGGAAGTTAGAGGCCGCCCCCGTTCCCAAAAAGTTAGTACTGGCTGACGCATTCAAGAAATCGCTAACCGCAAAATTATCAGGTCCGACAATTGTAACCGCATTACCATTTTGCGATAAAGTAATATTATTACCACCGGCTAAAGTCATTACCCCAGAAGAAATCGTCGACATGACGCCAATTGTATTTCCACCTAAAGCAACATCATGAACATTCTGCGTCTGAACGGACTGATTAAAGGCTCCGCCCAAAATAGTAATTGAGCTGCCATCTTGGGATAAAGTGACATTATTACCACCAAATAATTGGATCGTTCCGTTTGAAATAGTCTGTGTTCCAACCGCTACTCCGGCAATACCCGCGCTGGCAACCGGATCAAAACTAGCGGTCATTACCTGACCGCTCAAACCAAAGGAAACGCCGTTGGCATTAGAAAAAACAACCGTGCCCGCACTGGCGGTTTGTGTTCCATCACCAAGACCAAGTAAACCGTTGCCGCCATTAGCTCCGGCCGAAATGGTAATTGTTCCGCCATTAGCATTAGTCGCCTGGCTTAAAGTAATATTATTTCCACCGACTAGGACCAATGATCCGGAACTAATTACTGAAGTAGCCCCATCGGCTTTAACGCCGGAAAGTTCCGCCGAATTACCGACTGCTTTAAAAACATTATTTTCACAAATCAAAGCGCGACCGTTTGTCGAGTTGTACCAAATACGACCATTACCGATAATACTACTACAACCGCTGCTGCCGATAGTTTCCGCGCCATCATTCTTAACGTCCAAACTAAGATAAACCGGAGTACTGGCACCGGCGCCGGTGCCGATTTGAACGCGGGGAGAACTAGCGCTATTTAAAGTGCGGAGTAAATCGCCATAAACATCGCGAGCGGCGCGCGCATAACCAACCGCATCAATTCTCTGCCTTGGTAAAAGAGTTTCCCAGGTTCCGGTACAAGTAGCCGGGACATCATTGACTTCAATATTTAAATAAATTCCCGTATCGTAATTTTCGTAAAAATTAAAATTCCCAAGATCATCAACCGAACCGATGCCGGCATTGAAGACGCCATTGGACACATTGATGGTATCAGTATTCGGGGTCGTACTCGGCCAAACCTTAGTTCCCCCGGAAGCGCTGTTATAAATAGAAAAACGGAAACAATAATTCGTTCCTGAACCGCCTAAAGGATTGTCATTAACATCAGTTAACCGTCCTTGATAAGAAAGAATTTTAGAAACCCCTTGTGCCGCCCTCGCTCTTTCCGGATACCAAATATTAGCCGACAAAGAAATAAAAAATAAAGTCGACAAAACATATTCCGCCAAAGTAAAAAAAGCCACGAGAATAATTCCCTTCGGTCTACGTTTAAATTTTATTCCTCGATCGGTGATATTCATAAGCTACGGTGGTCTCTAGAATAAATAACTGAATTAATAAATTAATTAAAATTTTACATTTTCCACGATACCATCGACCTCCCGATAGCATTTCTCAAACAGTTCCTGTGTTTCCGCTTGTTCTAATATTTGGGTCGTAAAAAAATGACTATTAACATGAACCGCTAATTCGAGCGGGGCGGTTACTTTTAAAAAATAGGTATCGCGCCGCAAACCGCCTTCTTTTTCTAAAGTAAACTGAACTCCCAAATCTAAAAGATTAGCGCCCTCGAGAACCTTTGCTTCAATAAATCGCGAAAAAAATTCTTTAATCATTAAAACATTTTCAAATTGATAATACATATCAAAATTAAAACCAAAGCCGGTTAACGGCGTGCTGGGAAAAAGTTTTTTGCAAATCATTGTTGAATCCTTAAGCAAAATTGATTCCTTAAGCTCTCCCTCGGAATTATCATCAATGCGCAAACGATTAGGCTCAATACTAATCTGTAATTTTAAACGAGGTAAGTCTAAAACTTTCGCGCGCATCGTCACATCATCGGCAAAGTTAGCGCCGCCGTTAGCCGGAGACGGGTAGACAGACAAAATCGCGCTGTTTTCCGGCATAACAAATTTCCTTTCATTAAAAATGAAAACGACATTGGTATGATGTAATGATTTATAGGTTATTTTCATATAATTATTTTTCCACCGGATTAATTACCACTGGCTGAATGGCGCTAATCGGGTCCCAGGAACCGGAAGTCCCCTGTTCGGCGACTAAAAAATAATAAGTTCCGGCTGACAGGTTCTCGGGTAAATCATTTAATTCATAATAATAACTATTGTTCTGGCATAGGAGCGCTTTATTATAGATAGATTTTCCCGGATCATCCAGATAATCATTAGCCTGGGCGAAAGCCAAAACGACAAAATATTTTTTTTGGCAGGTTCCGCTAAAAATCAATTTTGGCTTGGATTCAGAATTCAAATCGTTAGGCGTGGCGACTTTAAGATTAATTTGATTATTTTTACTGTCATCTTGTCCGATTTTAAATTCATCTGAATACCAGTCCAGTTTTTTAGTTGAATTAATGACTTGGCCGACAACCGAAAATTCCAAATACTTCTTTGGAATTTTTCTGATTACCTTGACCGGATTTTCAATTTTGTCGGCAGTCGTAGTGGCAATTGTTTTTTTAATCATCTCGTCCATATTTTCAGCTACCGAGGTTGACGCCGCAATCTCGCTTGATGTACTAAAAGTGGTAGTACTCAAAGAAGTGTCCAAAGTAGTACTCGAGACAGGGCTCGAAGAGGAATCGTCTGAACCACCGGTCGAACTATCAGTGCCATAAGCGTCCGAAGTCGAACTAGCCGCAACAACTTCGGTGCTAGTGGCCGGAGTTCCCTCTTCAAGCGTTGCGGGCGCTTCCATGTCTAACCATAAACTTTCCAGATAAACTTTTTCATGGCCCTGGCCTTGATAAGTTAAGCGAATTTTTAAATCGGAAAAATCTTGTTGATCACTGAGAAGAGACAAGGGGTAATAAAAATAGTCGCCATGAGAACTGTTGGAAATTTCCTGACCCAGACTAAGCGTGTCTAAATTTTGCCAATTACCTTGATAATAATAATCGATTATCAGTTTATCGTCAGCATCCCCTTTCCCGGCCAGCGATAAACCTAGACGAGTCTTCTTGATACCATCGGCAATTTCTTCAGGACTAAGACCAAAACCGGAAAGCTCTAAAATTTGTGATTGCGTTTTGAGTTGTGAAGAATTATTATCAGCTACGACGATTGTATTAGTAGTCGCGTCGCTTGTATCCGTGGCGATGTTATCAGTCGTAACGGGGCTTGAAGTATTGGCCTGGACATCAGAGACGGCCGCTGTTTCCGCTGTGCCGATAATATAGGCGGAATTAGTCGTATTAAACTCCGCGTAAAGAGCCCGATTAGATAAATCTTGCGTGGAGGCCGCCTTTATATTTTGCCAATTATCGTTACCGCCTTGGTCATTATTTACCTGAAAATTAGAAAAAAATTTTATTTGTCCTTGAGCCGAAACGTTAAACCTGAAAAACAGGATAATAACAAAAATCAGCAACAAGACGGTACTGAAAGAAATTAATAAAAATTTTCTCTGTTTTCCTATTTTTTTATAAACCATTTATTATTTAATTTTATTTCCAAAAAACATAAAATACCCTTTAAAATCAAGGCTTTGCTCTAAAGGAAATTTACCAATATCTTTTTGAAAACTCAAGCATTTATTTAAATTTTTAATACTATAATTATAACATAAGAATAAGTTTAAGCAAAATAAAAAACCTGGTCATTTAAAGGCCGTTTGGACAAAGGGCGCTCGGCCAAAAATTAGACGAAAAATATAAAAAAAACTACAAGCAAATTAAATGTAGTTTTATGTAAACACGAATATTTTTAACTATTTCTAAGGGCCTAAAAATTTCTTGCCTTTTAATTTCTCCGGCATATATTCCTGAGCGCTATCATCTTCTAAAGGCGTATATTTATATCCTTTTCCGTAATCAAGTTCTTTCATTAATTTTGTCGGCGCGTTACGGAGGCATAAAGGAACCGGCAGATTCCCGCTTTGTTCGACTTCCGCCTTCGCTTTTTCATAAGCCGTGTAGGCTGTAATGTTTTTTGGCGACTTGGCTAAATATATTACCGCGTGCGCTAAATGGACACCGCATTCCGGCATGCCTAGTTTTTTGACCGCTTCATATGAAGCCATTGCCAAAAGCAGAGCACTATTATTAGCCAAACCGACATCTTCGCTCGCAAAACGAACTAAACGCCGGGCGACATAAAGCGGGTCTTCGCCGGACTCAAGCATGCGGCATAAATAATAAACCGCCGCATCCGGATTTCCGCCCCGCATCGACTTATGCAGGGCCGAGATTAGATTATAATGCTCCTCGCCTTTTTTGTCGTATAATAAATTCGGTTTATTAACAATCTCTTTAATCAGTTTTAAAGTAATTTTTTCTTTTTCCGGCACCGACTCAAGCGCGCTTTCTAAAATACCCAAAGCGCGGCGCGCGTCGCCGTTAGCTAGACGGGCGATAAGTCCAGTAACATCCGCACTTAATTTAACTTTTAAACCTGTTGCCGCTCTTTTAATAATCGCCGCTAAGTCGTCTTGATTTAACGCTTCTAAAACCGCGACTTTAACTCGCGACAAAAGAGCACCGTTAACCGCAAAGCTCGGGTTTTCCGTGGTCGCCCCAATTAAGATAATTGTGCCGTTTTCAACTTGCGGCAAAAGAGCGTCTTGTTGCGATTTATTCCAACGATGAATTTCGTCGATAAACAAAATAGTTTTTAGACCTAGTCTTTTACTGGCCTTAGCTCGATCGACAATAATTTTCAAATCTTTAACCCCGCTCGAGGTGGCCGACAGTTCAACAAACTCCGCTTTCGTCTCTTTCGCAATAATAAAAGCCAGAGTGGTCTTACCACTCCCCGGCGGACCCCAAAAAATTAAAGAAGGAACGGTATCGTTTTTTATCGCTTGATAGAGCCAAGTGCTCTCGCCGATAATTTTTTCCTGGCCGGCAAATTCCTTAAAATTATTTGGTCTTAAATAGGTTGCTAAAGGCAAATCTTTAAGCATGAGAAATTATCATAATTTATTGCTAGTCTTAATATTATGCCTTTAAATATGAGAAAAATCAAGTTTAAAAATAGTTCAAACCCTCTCCGCCCTTATTCAACCTGAACTTTAATATCGGTTCTTTCATTTTTAATCTTGAGCGTTAAAATTGTAAACGCGCCGAAAAAAACAATTAAACTGGAAACTAGAAACACATAGCCATAGGCGTCAACCTGAGCTTTCAGGGTTACCAAAGCGATGTATTTTTGAATATCAACCAAGCTCCGGGCCTTTACGAAGCTCAGGCTATTAATTCTTAAAACATTAGTATAAATGCGATTAGTCAGCAGCGTGCCAAAAATAGCGATTCCGAATGCCCCGGCAATATTTCGCACGAGCGCTAAAATAGACGAGGCGATCCCAATCTCGTGCTGATCAACAACGGAAGCGACAATATTAGTTCTTTGCGCCATCCCGAATCCCAGCCCAAAAGCCATAACCGATAGTGGAATAATTATATCTAGCGCGCCGGATTTTGGATCTAAATAGGAAAATAAAAACAAACCAATAGAGGCCACGATTGTGCTCCAGAAAATAATGTAGCGCGCCTGAATTTTACCGGTCAAGGCCCCGCCAATCGGCGAAGCGAGCATCATCATAAAGGCCATCGGCATAAATAAATACCCCGATTGCGTGGCCGTATAGCCTAAAAATGTTTGCGCAAATACGGGAATCAGAAATAAACCGCCCATCATTCCCATGAAGACCACAAAATTATTCAATAAGGCATTCACGAAAGCCGGTATCTTAAAAAATTTCAGATCGACGATCGGCTCCGAGGCTTTTTGTTCAATCTTAATAAAAATTCCCAGCAGAACGACAAAGAAAAAATAACAAATTAAACTGGAAACCGAAAGCCAGCCCCAATCCGTGCCTTGGTCCAAAACCAGAACTAAGGCTGATAACATGCCGCCCAAACTAAAAGCTCCCCACCAATCAAAAGATTTAGTTTCCACTTCCGAGCGAGACTCCTTAATAAACCGCAGGGCCATAAATATTCCTAAAATCCCAATCGGTAAATTAATTAAAAAAACCGAACGCCAAGAAAAATTATCAATTAACGGTCCGCCGATAAGCGGTCCGAATACGGCCGCCACGGCAAATGAAGAAGACCAAATACCGAGCGCTTGAGCCCGTTCTTTACCCTGTTTAAAAGTGACCGCGATAATCGACATCGCGGTCGGATAATCTGCCGACCCGGCAATCGCCTGAATAATACGAAAAACAATCATCGACCCCAAGTTCCAGGCAAAACCCGCCAAGACGGAACCGATAATAAAAATAGTGAAGCCGAGAAGATAGACTTTTTTACGCCCAATCGTATCGCCGAGCTTTCCCCAAATCGGGACAAAGACGGCATTAGCTAAAATATAAGCGGTCGCAATCCAACCGGCCGAGCTAACCGTAATTCCAAAATCATTAATAATTTTTGGCAGCGCCAAATTAACAATCGTCTGATCTAAACGGCCTAAAAAAGTTCCAATAATAACGGTCAGCAGAATCCACCAGCGCAGATTATTTCCCTTAGTTTCGGCCATACTTAATTTTTATAAATTATAATTTTCGCGGACATGCCGTTTTTAAACTCCGGATGAGCTTCATTATTGTAACGAACCTTAACGTCAAATTGTTTAACCTCTCTTTTATCGGAAATAGAGAAAACGACCCCGGAATCATTCGAGGTTTGATTAATTTCATCAACGACTCCGCTAAATTTTTGACTGCCGTAAGCGTCAACGGTAAAAGTCACCGGTTGTCCGATAACAATATCCGCCAGGCCTTTATTTTCATCAATCTGGCCGACAACTCTAAGCTCATTAGGATCAATCATCGAAACAACGGGCGTGCCGGAATTAAATAATTGTCCGATATCTTTTTTAACGCTGATAATTAAGCCGTCAGTTTTCGCTTTGATAAGCTCATCGCCAACCCGCGCTAAAACGGCGTTAGCCGGTACCTGGTCGCCCTCATTAACAAAAACTTCTTCTAAAGTACCGGAACTCTGGGCCGCTAAATCTATCTGCGGCGCGGAAATTAAAGAATTCTCGATTACGACTCGGCCGCTGATCATTTTCCAATAAATTAAACCGACGCAAACACCGATAATTAAAAGGGTGGCGGCTAAGCTAATAATTACAATACTTTTTTTGAAACCTAAAATTTTTTTCTCCTCTTTTTTAATGTCCGCTAAAATTTCTTTTTCGCTGGCTAAAATTTTCGATTCGGCCTCTAAAATATTTTCGCTTGTTTTATCATTCATAAATTTAAATTAGTTATTTGAAGAAAAATTTACAACGGAGTCGCCGGCCTGTAAGCCGGAAGTTATTTCCCATTGATTATTTTCTCCCTTAATTCCAATCTCCACTTTTTTTTGTTCTAAGGCTTGTTGACCATTTAAAACCATCACAAAATATTGGCCGTCCTTTTGAACAACATTCTGCGAGGAAATTAATAAAGCATTATCTTTTTCCGCGCCGATTATTTTAACGTTAACACTAAGTCCGACCGTCAGGCGCTCATCTTCATTGACAAACTGCAAAGTCACTTTATAAGCCGAAGTCCCGTTCGCCGCTTGCGTCGCGGTCGGGTCAATCTTAATGACTTGCGCGGGAAAAATAATACTACTGTCTAAATTATCAAGCGTAACAGCGGCCGAATTGCCAATTTTTATTTTTGGCAAATCAGTTTCGGCGACATAAATATCGACTTGATATTTATTATTACTGACGATTGAAACCAAAGGCACGCCCGGCGTCGCTAGACCGCCCAATTCTCCGTCTTGGCGGGAAATTGTACCGGCGAAAGGAGCGGTTAAAATTGTTTTATTATAATTAGTTTGTGCCAATAATACGGCCGCCTGGTAACTTTCTAAGTCAACTTCCCGCGGCGGATTTTTGGCGTCGGCTAAGGCCGCTTGGGCTCTATCCAGGGCCGCCTGGGCGGCCGCTAAATCGGCCTGAGTTTTGTTTTTAATATCGCTTAAATCCTGTGTCGCTTTATCATCGGCAATTTGATAAGTTGTGTAACTATTTTTTGCCGTCACAATCGCCTGTTTCTGTACCGCCAAGGCCGTGACTTTAGCCGCGACATCAGACCGAACTCCCTGGACATTCGTTTTCATCATATCTAATTCGGCACTGCTTAAATCAACGCTTGTGATTGAATTGTCTAAAACGGTCGTGGTCATATTCAATAAATCGCGCATGGCCACCAAGGCGGAGTTGGCGCTATTAACCGCCGCGTCGACACTGGCATGGTCATGCGAGTCCGTAAAACTATCGGCCTGAATAAAATTTTGCTGTTGCGTTTTAGCTTGCGCGTATAAATCTTTAGCGATGTTTAATTTATTAGGATCTTTAACGGATAATAAATTTTTGAAATCAGCATTGACCGAACTATCATCAACGCCTAAAATATTATCGACTTTAGTTAAAGAATTCGTTAAAGTATTTTGCACGGATTGAAGAAGGGTCGCCGTATTTTCATATGAATCTTCAACAATTTGACTGCTTTCTCCGCCCTGAGCTAATTTTAAATTGTTTTCCGCCGTTAATTTTAGCGCCTCGGCGCCATGAATACTGCTATCGGATGCGGCTGAAACTTGGTCAAGGCTCGCTTTAGCTTGTTGAACCGCCGCCACTAACTGAGCGATATACTCGGGGCGATTTCCGGCCAGCTGTTTATCTAAAGCCGCTTGCGCCTGGGCGACCAAAACAGAAGCGTCTTTGTTATCAAGTGCCAGAAGAGCTTGCCCTGCCTTAACTTGGTCGCCGACACTGACATATTTATTACTGATCTTACCGGGCTGTTCAAAAGATAAATCAATATTTTCCGCCGCTTTAATCACCCCGCTGACATTAACCACCTCGCTAACTTTACCGGTTTTTACTTGCTCAAACTGATAACTAACCTTAGGCTTCCTGGTTATTAAGTAAACCGAACCGATAATAACGGCCGCGACCGCGATTAGAATGCTTACTAATGTTAAAATCTTTTTTGACATAATTTTTTAATAATATTTTATATTTACCGAGAAATCTTTTTTAAGATAACAACAAAATTATTTTTCTCGTTTTCGCTTAAAGTATTTATTCCATTTTCAATAACCGAGGCAATCTTTTTTAAATTATTTTTTAATAAATCTATTCCGGTTTTAGTAATTTGCAACTTAACCGTCCTTCGGTCTTTCTTGTCAACAACTCTTTTAACTAAAGATTTTTTGACCAGCGAGTTAACCAGCGAAGTCGCCGAAGGCGGAGTGATATGTAAATAGAAAGCGACATCGCGCATGGCCGCGCCGTCTCGATCTTTAATATAATGCAGAGTTTGAATATGCATAAAAGAACAATCTTTAAAATTGGTCTTTTCCCGAGCCTTCTCTTTTAAAATTTGTCCCGCGTTAAAAATTAACGAGACTAAATCATCGGTTAATTGTTTCGGCATATTAATTAGTATTTGAAATAGTTAGAACTTCTAAATAATAACGCAGTTTGAAAGATTTGTCAATACCGAGCAAAAAGCGCCTCATCACCCAAAAAGGCCGCCGGAAAATCGTCGTTTGACGCTCCTAAGCATAAAAGATATAATTTTATCTGCGCTGATGAATTAATATGAATAAAATAGACAAAGAAATACTAATTGCCGCCAAAAATGGCGAACTAAAATCTTTCGACCAGATTGTTATTTTCTATCAGGACGCTATTTATAATCATTTATATCGCTTAACTAATAACCCCGATGATGCCGCCGATCTGACTCAAGCCACCTTTATCAAACTCTATAAGACGAGGGACAGAATTCAAGAAACTGAAAGTTTTAATTCCTATCTATACAAAATAGCCACGTATACCGCCTATGACTTTCTAAAAAATAAGAAAAATCACCCCGAAGACCTGATAATCGATGACAATAACATTAATTTTGAAACAATTGAGGCTAAACAGTCGTATTATAAAGTAGAGGATATTGATAAGATTGATATAAACCTGGCGCTAGACAAAATCAAACTGGCTAATAAAAATCTATTATCGCTCTTTTATCAAGACGGTTTTACTTACGAAGAAATAAGTAAAATACTAGACAAGCCCCTAAACACAGTCAAAACTTTATTGCGGCGCGCCAAAGAGGAACTATTCAATAATTTTAATTAAATGGAGGACATTTTAAATAAAATTAAGGGCGCTGACATAAAAACCGCTCCTTTATATATAAAAAAAAGAATTCATAACCGGATTTTAATTATCAAGTTTAAACCTTATCTCTATGTCTTGGCCGTTGCCTTAATTGGCAGCTTTATCCTTATTGGAAATCATATTTACCGAAGTCTCGTGGAGACGGAGTCGATAGAAGTGATTAAAGTTTTAATTCAAGATTTCGAACTGAGTTTTGATTATTTCGGAAACTCTATCTCAAGTTTAAATGAGGTTTTACCTAAAAGAGAAATTGCTCTTCTGGCCACTAACTTTGTTGCAATATTGGGGATAGCCGCGATTTTTAGAAGATTTAGAAATGAGCTCCTAAGACCAAACAGTAAGTACTAAATACTGGAATAACTAAAATATATAATAATAATTTAAAAGAAATAAGAAATTAAAAGCTAATTTTAATTGTTATTTCAAAAAAAATATGAAAAACTTTAAAAAAATCACGATCGGTTTAGCTCTCGCCTTAATCGTAGCCACTCCCGCTTTGGCGCAAACCGCAACAACAACAAGCGCGATTAGGCCGGGAATAAAAAGAGAAAAAACTATCGTGACTATTAAAAAAGAAATTAAAAAAATTGTTAAAAAGGTTATTACCAAAAAAGCGATGGTTAAAACAGACAACGTAGCGATTAAAGCCGCTAATACCGCCTATGCCGCCGCTATTAAAGCGTCTAATGCCACTTACAAAACCGCTGTCGCCGCCGCTAATACCACTTACAAAACGGCTATCACAAATACCACCGACGCGGCCGCTAAAAAAGCCGCTTTAAGGGTTAAAAATGACGCGATTAAAGCCGCTCAAGTAACCCGCAAAGCCGATCAAAAAGCTGCTTTAACCGCCTTAAAGGCCGCTAAAAAAGCCGCGGTAACAACGGCCAGCACCACTCCGGAAACTGTAAAATAATTAGTAGTTAGTAGTTCTTTCAGATACAAAGCAAAATAATAAAAAAGTCCGGATATTAATTCGGGCTTTTTTATTTTAGATGGCCGATTATTTTCGCTTGTTAAACCATCTAAAATAGTGCTCAATTTTCTTTTCTTCTTTATAAATAAGAAGCCCTAATCCGGCAAAAATAAAGGCCGTAATCAAAATAATTGCCAGACTGATAATTTGCGCTTTCATGGATTATAAAATTAAATATTTAAATTATAGTAATTTATTAAACGTTAGTCTTTTCTTGACACTTTTTAGGCCTAAAGAAAATAAAAGCGGTAAGCCGATTCCTAAAACGAGATAGACAAACCAAAATTTTCCAACCTCATAATGATAAAATATATTTGACAACGAAGACGGGGCGACCAACGAAAAACGATATAAAATATAATTTATAATAAAAAATACTAACAAATGCATCGCCATAATACCGAAAGTGTTCTGACCGATTTTTAAAATTAAACTTTTCTCATTTACCGCCTGTCCTATATAACTGCTGACAATGTAAATCATTAAAATTGCCAGAAGTGTTCCCGACAGAGTTGCGATCGGACCGCCAAAAAACTGGCCGAAAACTAAGGAATAATGAAAATCACCGAAAAAAGACCAAAGACTTACATACAGAATATATATAATAAAAAATGTCTCCGGACGAACCAGATATTCTTTTATTTTTGCCTCAAAAATATTTAAAAGCTTGCCGATAATATAAAAACTGAGACCAAAGAAGGTTCGCGTCAAAATCAAAATAATGTTTCCCTGTTCGACGGAATATCTAGAAATAAATAAAGCGGAAAACGATAAGGAAGCGAATAATAAAATAAATAAGTACAGCCGACTATCCTTAAATACTAACATTTGGGCGCTCAAATGAACCAAAAAAAGTTGCGGTACAAACCAGGCTGCCAAATAAAGAAAGTACTGATGGCCGGTCACAAACGGAACGATAAAGAAATTATATAAAGTAAATTTTTCTCCCAAGGAAACACCTCGCGTTATCAAATAAAAAGTTAAGGCGGCAAAAAAAATGTTATAAATAAAGTATGGCAGTAACAGGTTCACGGCTTTCTTTTTCGCCCAAATTAATTTTCCTTTAAAAGTATCTTGGACTTTAAAAAAATAACCGGAGACAAAGAAAAATAAGGCCACCTGAAAAGTATAAGCCGGTAAAAATAAAATAGCAGGCTGATAATTATGGCCCATAACGACAAAAATAATCCCGAGGGCCAACATGACATCCATTGTCTTATTACGCATAAAAATTGACTACTTGTAAGCTCATTCCAATTATAACTCTTTACGGCCTATATATAAAGAAAAACCGGAAATGAATTCCCGGCCTCTTTTTATTTATATTTTATTTATAGTGTTTAACGGAAGTGCTCTTTGAAGTTCTTTTAGCGAAGCTGGCTTTACCAAAATTCTTTCGCGAGGGAGCCTCTTGGCCAAAGCGTGAATCGGTTTGTGCTTTCTTTTCAAAACCCGATTTTCCAAAAAAATATTTACCGGTAGTAGGCTGCCCGGAGCCAGATTTTTCTGATCGTGGCTTGCCGTAACTTGGACGAGAAGAAACTGATCTTTCAAATTTCCTTGGTTCCGATTTTGAAAAATTTGTTTTAGGCTTTAAATATGAAGGTAGATCGCTGAAATCAGGATGAGTATTAACATGCGTTTTTTTCTCGCGAATCGGTTCGGCGTGGCTACTTCGAAAACCGGAATTTCGAGGATTAGCATATTGACCATAAGTAACAATTTTCTTGCGTCCTGAATTTGACTGATCCCGGCCGGTCACAGACTGGCCTCGTACCGCCCCTGATTGATTTCGTCTTGGCGCGAACTGTCGGGCGGGAGTTTCAACATAATCCCTTTCCGGCTCTGTCGATAAGCGAGCCATTTTCTTAAAAGGTAATTCTTTTTTAATCAGTCTCTCAATTTTTTTAATTTCCATCTTTTGAGAAGGAACGGCGAATGAAATAGCCTTGCCCTTCTTGCCGGCTCGAGCCGTTCGACCGATGCGATGGACGTAGTCTTCGGAGTTATCAGGCAAATCATAATTTACCACCAGTTCAATATCGTTAATATCTAGTCCGCGCGCCGCCACATCGGTCGCCACTAGAATTCGATGGATTCCGGATTTAAAACCGGCTAAAGCATTCTTACGTTGATTAAAAGATAAATTAGAATGAATTTCGGCCGCTTTATAATCATCTCGTTTTAACTTTTCCGTTAAATTAGCGGCGCCATGTTTTGTACGGACAAAAACCAAAACCGTTCCCTTGTATTCACTTAAAAGCTGCTCCAGATAAGTTAATTTATCATCTCGAGAAACTAAATATATTTCTTGATCAACTAAATCAGAGGTTGAACCAGCGGGAGCAACTTCAATATGGACTGGTCGCTTGAGATGTTTACTCACCAAACGCATAATTGAATCAGGCATGGTCGCGGAAAATAACATAACTTGCCTGCCCTTTGGCGTCAGCTTCATAATTTCTTCGATCTGCGGCGCAAAACCAAGATCAAACATCATGTCCGCTTCGTCTAAAACTAAAACACTAATATCGTTTAGATTAATCGATTTCCTCTTTAAATGATCAAGCAATCTTCCCGGTGTGGCCACTAAAACGTGAGGTTTCTTTCTTAAAGCATAAAGTTGTTTGCCGATCGGCTCTCCGCCGACCATGCAAACCGTTCTTAGGCCGAAGCTACTGCCCAGTCGATGGAGGTTTTCCTCAACTTGGCCGGCTAGCTCACGGGTCGGTAACACTATGAGAGCGCGTCCCTTTTTCTCCGCTAAAATATGGAGAATCGGGATACCAAAAGCAAAAGTCTTGCCAGTCCCTGTCTGGGCAATACCAATTAAATCTTGATTGTCTAAAGCAACCGGAATTGCTTTAATTTGAATAGGAGTCGGGTTTTCTAAACCCATCTTCTGTAATACCGAGAGAATTGAGTCTTTAATACCAAGATTCGCAAAACCGGCATGGCTTGTTTCTGCTTTTGTCATAAAAAAAATAAGTGACCCGATTTCTCTTTGGGCCACTTACAATATGACTTGATGAGGATTGAGATTCGAATCTGATTAATAATAAAGACATAATAACACGGATATTAATGATAGTCAAGAGATATAAATTTATGATGTAATATTATCTTAAATAGATTATAATTAAAATATTGATAAAAAATATGATTTAGCTATAATTTAGAATAAATATGCAAACACCTTACCGAAAATACGACAAAATACCGCGCCAAAAATCAGATCCCCATATTACCGAGGAAAAATTTAAGGAACTTAAAACAAGGCTGGATAAGTTAAAAAATAACCAGCGCCCTCGCGAAGCGGAAGAAGTTAAGCGGCTGGCGGCCATGGGCGATTTTTCGGAAAATGCCGGCTACCAATTAGCAAAAAGCCGTTTGCGAGGAATTAACCAAAGAATTTTAGATATTGAAGATCTCCTTTCTCGAGCGGAAATTATTAAGCCAATAAAAAATACCGGCCAAGTCCAGCTCGGAAATTATATAACTATTGAAAATCTGGAAACTAAAAAAAGCAAAACTTATCAGCTGCTCGGCTCGGCCGAAACAAATCCTGTCTCCGGCATAATCTCTCATAATTCCCCGCTGGGCTCTGCCTTACTTGGGAAAGAAGTAGCAGAGATAATAAACCTTGAAATTAATGCTAAAATAATAAAATATAAAATAATTAAAATCGAATAGATTAAAATATTAAAAAGACCTATTTTTTATCATGGGCCTTTTTAATTTAAAGAGTTATAAGGAGATATCTAAATTCTTATTTTATCTTATCCTGTAATTCCGCGATTTTTTTTAAAATTATATCTAATTTATCGTTCTCAATTCGCGCTAAAGCTTTTTGCATTTCCTCAATTTCTTTTTTCGCTTTAACATTAGTTTCAAAATCTTCATTAGCATGATACCGGTCACGTTCGTTCTGTCGATTTTGCGCCATCATGATAATTGGGGCCGCGTAAGCCGCTTGAGTTGAAAAAAGAAGATTTAAAAGAATAAAAGGATAAACGTCCCAATGGCTCATCCAGCCAACGACGTTTAAAGTCATCCATAAAAGAACCACCACGGTCTGGATGATAATAAATCGCCAAGAACCCATAACATAAGCAACCTTATCGGCTATTCTTTGCCCGACCGTTGACTCTTCCTCGTGTTTTTGATGCCAATTTTTCTCTTTTTTGACTTCCATAATTTTTTTATTAAATATTAATTAATTTAAAACTTTAACATTTGTATCGGCCATAAATATAATAAATAGACAAAAGCTAAGTTCTCTAAGAACAGCAAAGGTATGCCGATTAAAAAATACCACTTACGGTTTTTGTGATGAAAAATAAACATGCCGGCGTAAATTCCCAGGCTGCCAAAAGCGGCGGCCAAGAAAAACAGCAGGCCTTCGGAAATTCTTTCCGCGCCCTGCTTAGCGGATCGGATTTTATCGACCAGCATAATCAAAAAAGCGATTAAGTTAACGAGAGCGAAGACGGAAAGAACTATTAATAAATTTGTATTCATATTATATATTATAGCAATAATATAGCCAAAATAAAAATTTAAGATTTGATATTAATAGAAACATCCTCTAAAATCATATTATGCCCATCCTTTTGCAAGTCAACGATTTAAGCAAAGAATATAGCGGCCAGAAAATATTTTCCGACCTCTCTTTTACCGTCTCCGAAAGGCAAAAAATCGGCGTTATCGGACGAAACGGGGCCGGAAAATCCACTATTTTTAAAATCATAACCGGTGAAGAAGAGGCGGATGACGGAAAAATACTAATCCATGCTGATACTAACATCGGTTACCTTAAGCAGAACGAAGACTGGCAAGAAAATGAAAACGCCTTAGATTATCTTAAAAGATTAAGTAATCGGCCGGAATGGCGCGTCCGACAAGTTGCCAGTAAATTTGAACTGGAGGCGGAAAAATTAGGGCTAGAAGCGGCTAGTCTTTCCGGAGGCTGGCGGATGCGTTTGCGCTTAACCGGAATGTTACTAAAAGAGCCGAATCTTTTTCTATTGGATGAGCCGAGCAACTATCTCGATCTTAATACCCTAATCTTATTAGAAGATTATTTAAAAAATTATCATGGCAGTTTTTTAATCATTTCGCATGACCGCGAATTTCTAAAACGAACCTGTCTCGAAACAATCGAGGTTTCTAAAAATGGCTGTTATCATTATCCCGGAAATATCGAATCTTATCTGGCTTTCAAAGAACAGAAACTCAAATCATCAATTAAGGCCAACGCGAGCCTAGAGAGACAACAAGAACATTGGCAAGATTTTGTCGACCGCTTTCGCTTTAAAGCCTCTAAGGCCAAGCAGGCCCAAGCGGTTATTCGAAAATTAAGTAAGCTCGAAGAAAAAAGAATCACCATTGAACATCGGGCCGGAATCACCAGAATCAGCATCCCGCCGGTTGTTAAAAAAAATAATTTCGCTCTCAGAATAAACAATCTGACAATTGGCTATGATCAGAAAATAATTGCTTCCGATATTAATTTTGATTGCCGCGCCGGAGAAAAACTGGCCATCCTGGGCCTAAACGGACAAGGAAAGACCACTCTTATAAAAACGATAACCGGAAAAATAAAAGCTCTCGGCGGAGGATTTAAATTTGCGGTCGGCACTAATTTTGTTTATCACGGCCAGGAAGAAATTGAAAAAATGAACGAAAAAGAACAAGCCGGCGATTTTTTAAGGCGTTCCGCCGCTCCGGAAATAAAAACCGAAGCGGTTCTTAAAATGGCCGGGGATTTTCTTTTTAAAGATGAAGAACTTAAGAAAAAAATAGCCGTTCTCTCAGGCGGTGAGCGAGCGCGCTTGCTTCTGGCCGGGCTACTTCTTTCAAAACCGGATGTAATTATTTTAGATGAGCCGACTTGCCATTTAGATTTTGAAACAACCGAAGCTCTTGCTAATGCTTTACATAAATTTAACGGCACAATCCTTTTTTCAAGTCATGACCGGACATTTTCAAGTTTAATTGCAACCGGAATTGTCGAAATAAAAAACGGCGTCGCTAAACGCCTGCATGAAGAATACGGCGACTACGTCGCTAAACTGGAAAAAGAATTGTGGAAAAAAATGACCGAAGAACAGAATGTTGAAAAAGATAAGTCTGAAAATCAGGAGCAATATCTCGAAAATCGAGCGCGGCAAAAAAAAATTCAATCGCTAGAAAAAGAACTTGAAAGAATGCAAGCTTATAAACAAGAGTTGATGGCTTATTTCTTAGAACACTACAATGAATACAACGCCGAAAAAGTTCAAGATTTAGAGGATGTTAAACGCCGGATTGACGATTATGAAGAGCGCTGGTTAATACTTAATACAGAAAATGAAGAAGCATTAAAAAATCAGAATAAAAATTAAAACAAAAACCGCTCGATTAGAACGGTTTTTATAAATACGCACGGGATGTAGGTGCCGCCCCTACGCTAGAGGATTTGGAGGCCTCTGTACTACTGTTATACTAATCCCGCAAAATACTCCAATTAAGGAGTATTAGCATTATAACAAAATATTTTTTTTATTCAAGCGACTAAATAATTAATCACGAAAAATCTATTCTTCCTCTCCGCCTTTTTTAATAATCATCTCTTGACCACAGCAAATTATTGCTCCGCCGCCGTCATGAACAAATTTAACTTCATTACCGCAGATTGGGCAAACATAAATTTTATCAACGCGATTACTCATATTTATATAATTAGTAAATTAGTAATTTTCGACAAAAACTTCAAAATAGGCTTGCGGGTGCGAACAAGCCGGACAAATTCCCGGCGCCTCTACGCCCTCATGAATATGGCCGCAATTAGCGCATTTCCAGCGCTTAACTTCCGGCTTTTTAAATACCGCGCCGTTTTCCACATTAGCCAACAGCTTTTGATATCTCGCTTCATGAGCCTTTTCAACTTCCCCGACTTCCTTAAATAATTTGGCGATTTCCGGATGGCCCTCCTCTAATGCCTCCTGCGCCATTCTCGGATACATCTTTGAAGTTTCAAATAATTCTCCGGCCACCGCAGCTTTTAAATTTGCTTCAACATCGCCGATTAGCTCTAACTGCTTCGCCCAAATCTTGGCATGCGCTTTCTCATTCAAAGCCGTTTCTTCATAAATATTGGCAATCTGAACATAGCCCGCCTTGCGCGCGACGGAAGCGAAATAATCATATTTATTTCTCGCCATTGACTCGCCGGCGAAGGCATCTTCTAAATTCTTTTTTGTTTTAACGCTAATCATATTTTTAAAATTAATTAATTATTACCGATTTAAAATTTATTAGATAATTTCCTGTTCAGATTTATTTTCAATTTTTTGTTCTTTAATTATATTTTTTTGCGCAACCTTTTCTTCGCTTGGATAGTTTTCTAAGACATCACAAAATTCAATTTCATAAATATGAAATACGGTCACCGCAAAGGCAATCACGAGCGGTCCCAGGATGACACCCCAGAAACCGAATAAAATAATTCCGCCGATAATCGAAAGAAAAGTAAAAATCGGATTAACGGCAATTTTATCTTTAACCATGTAAGTTCTGAGAAAATTATCGATTACCCCGACTATTAAAGTCCCCCATAAAATAATAAATACCCCCTGCCAAACTTTACCGATGGCTAAATAATATAGGCTGACTGGAATATAAAAAACCATTGCTCCGAAAGGCAAAAAAGCCAAAACGGTGATTAGGATCCCCGCTAAAAAAGCCGGAAAACCGATAATCGCAAAACCCGTCGCTCCGATTAAACCCTGGACGATCGCCGTTACAAAGGTCGAGGCGAAAGTCGTATAACTAACTTCGCGAAATTTACTGAATATTTCATGATCATACTTATTGGGGAGCGGCGAAAGACTGGAAAAACGTTTTAAAATATTTTTCCCGTCGACAAAGAAAAAGAACATGCAAAAAATAATCAGAATAAGAGAAATTATAAAGTTGACTGTTTCTTTGGCCGCATACGTCGCTCCGGATATAATCCAGTCACTTGATTGCTGCAAGACATTAAGAACCGTCGCTTGGAAATTTTTATCGCTTCCGTCTAAACCGAGAAAATGAAATTGCTTGACGGCACGGCTGTTTAATACCGTGGTTTCAATTGTTTGATTAAAGTTTTGCTGATTAAAAAAATCAACCGTCTGCGAATAAGCAGTGGCTGATTTTCCGGCCGCGTAGATTAAAATATTGACCGTTGGAACAATAATAATCAGAACCAAAAGTAAGCACATCACTAAAGCGGCCAACTGGCGGCGATTACGAAAAATTTTCACTAATTTTTCATAAGGCCTATAAAATATCGAGACTAAAACCGCGGCGATTAGAATTTCCATCAAAAATGGCCGGAAAATAAAATAACCGCCTATGAGCACTAAAAAAATTAAAATTAAAATAAACGGCTTCGTTAATTTTTTAGTCATATATTTTGTTTATCAAACTGCGAACCCTTTTAAAAGAAGCCGAAAAACTAAAACTACTTAGTTTCTTTATGCGGCGTATTTTTCTTACAAACTTTGCAATACTTAGATAACTCTAATCTTTGTTTAATAACCTTCTTGTTTTTATGAGAATGATGAGTCGTTGTTTTACAAACCGAGCATTCCATTTTGATCATGTTGTCTTGAGACATAAAAGAATATTTTGGCGCTGCGCAGAAGAAACTGACTCACGGAGCGACCCATTTAAATAATTAATATAGCTTAACAATATAGAAAAAGGTCGGAAAAGTCAAGTTCTTCGGCCAAAATCCCGCTATTTTTGGCAATTCTGGCAATAATGCGTGCCGCGACCGGCAAGCTTAATCCTGGTAATCGGTAAACCGCAATTCACGCAATTCTCATTTTTTCGCCCATAAACCTTTAAGTATTTAGAGAAGTTCCCTTTTTGGCCCTTCGAATCGACATAATCACTAAAAGTCGTGCCCCGGTGTTTTATCGCCTGCTTAATTAGAGAATTCGTAACCAAAAATAACTTCTTTATTTCCGCCGTTCTTAGGCTAGAAGCGATTCGGCCAGGACGGATTCCGGCCGCAAACAGCGCTTCATCGACATAAATATTACCCAGACCGGCCACTAATTTTTGATCTAATAGCAAGGCTTTAATTTTAGTTTTTCTTTTTTTAAATAACTCTTCTAAATATTTAGCCGAGAAATCTTTGGTCAGCGGTTCCGGCCCGTAATTATTTTTAAGAATTTTTTGAAGTTCTTCTTCGGTAACAATTTTTAAATAACCGAAACGGCGCAAATCGTTAAAAAATAATTCGGCTCCGTTTTGGAAGTTTATTATTACTCTTGTATGTTTATTCGGCAGTTCACCGCCCACATTATCCGCTAACGAAGCTTTGCTAAGGCTATGCCCGCCGGCCACAACAGTTTTCTTATCTTTATAGATAAGCTGACCGGTCATCTTGAGATGAATTAAAAGATAATTATTCTTTAATTTAAAAATTAGTAGTTTACCCCGGCGACTGATGCCCTTAAAACTAAAACCGATCAGATTCTGTTTAAAAAAAAGCGGCGTATTTTTTACGCTTTTGGGGGACAATAAATCGAGCGAGATTATTTTTCGATCGCGAAGCTTCGCGTCTAAGTCAGATGCGATCGTTTCGACTTCCGGTAATTCAGGCATATTAGAAAGAGCGAAGAGCAATTATAATTATTACTAAAACAATAAATTCAATCGCGAAGATTTTAATAAAGTCTACTCCGAGCTTATTAGGGTTCATCATGGCCATAAATTTTTTAATATGGGGAGCCTAACAAAATTCCGGAACATGGCTCGTTAATAATAAGGATATAAATATTATAGAATTTTAAAAATAAAATAGCCAATCCTAAACAGGATTGGCTATTTTATTTTTGTGGGCCGAGAAGGATTCGAACCTTCGAAGGCACAAGGCCAGCAGATTTACAGTCTGCCCCAGTTGACCGCTTTGGTATCGACCCATTATTTATAATTAGAAATTGAGATTAATAATTACTTTGTTAATAATAAATAAATAGCGATAAAAAGTCAAATAAACAAAATACTAATTTTGCGCTAAAAACGCTTTAAATTAGTATTTAAGAAATTATTACTATTTATACTATTATTGAACACTATTTAAGAGAATTCTGACTAGCCCATAGGAAGCGAAAATAATCGCTAAGCCGATTGCCGACCAGACAATAATGTCTCGCCCCTTCTTAACCTTCTCCTGGCTCCCCGAAGAAGTCATCCAGGTTAAACCGCCGTAAACAAACATTAATAAGGCGAGCGATCCGACAACTCCCAGGACGGCATTGATAATTTTACCGATTAGGGCTTGAGGGGTACTTACGCTACCAAGAGGGTTGGTTAAACAATTGCCACTGCTAGCGGAACAAGGAGCAGGATTGGACAAATCCTGAGCATGGGTGCTAACCACAAATACAAAAAGGGAAAAAGAGAATAAAAGAGAGGCTAAAAAATATTTTTTCATAACACGCTATTAATAATTTATATTAATATTATAACAAATAAAAAAGAATAAAAAAAGAGGAAGCTTTGAAAACTTCCTCTGAACTCAGTTAGTGTCGGATTTAAACTACTCTTAAAACCGGCATCTCATTGCTCAAGTTTTTAACCTTGAACTTGTATTTATCTGGCCATTTTCTCAGGCCCCAGGAATTGGCCGTTGTTCCATCTTCATAAATCAAAGTGACTTTTGTCTTAGGGTTTTTTACAAAACCATAAGCATGACAAGGTTGAATGGTACACCAGTCACTCTCTTCCCCATTTTTTAGGGCAAGCTGATGTTCGCCAACCGTATACATTCCTCCAACCTTTTGTCCTTCAGAAACATTTGTCGGTGTTTGTTTTTTTAACAAATCCTTCAAATCTTCCTTAGGAGTTATATCCCGTGGTGTTGCCAGTTGAACAAATTCGGCTTCCACGTAATATTTGTTCTGTCCGCCAACAAATAAACCTTTCTTATTGGCCAACTGAATTTCGACAAATCCTTGTTCGTCAATTACTTTAATCTCCTTTTTTCGACTTACAAGTTTTACTATTGTGCCTCTCTTAACTGTGTCAACGGCAACATCAGTTAACACAGTGTCATGAGTACATTTGTAAAGCGCAACGATGTCTCTAAGGGTGACAGCGTAGGTTGTGGCCGCATAAGTTTCGTTTTCGCGACTTATTCTGTCTTTTATAGACTGAACTCGTTTTGCACCCGACTCAACAAACTGGGTGTTTGAACGAAAACTTTCAGGCCAAAAGAAACTCCAGACTGCTGAATATAGGCACATCACTATAACTATTGGAGCAATTATTCGATCCAATACTTTTATTTTTGTGCAAGTGCCAAAGAAAATAAATCCCACTAAAGCTGCTCCTAAAAGCGACTTCATGGTCAATACTTCCGGGCACATCAGGCTGAGCCAACCAACAAAAGCGACCCAGGCGACAAATTCTCTTAATACCCTTGGTATAACAGCATCGGTTACCCTGAATAATCTCAGGATAACTCCGGCGGGAAGCCAAGTTAGAATTACGAGACATATGGCCAATACAAAGAGAAAGGCTGAGAATGTTGGTGAAGACGTTAATAGCGCCCAAATAATTAATCCGAGCACTGCTAGGGCCATAACTAATACAAAATAAACGTATCTTCTTACCCACTTTCTGACCCAAACAAATACTTCTCCCAAAAGCAAACCGATTGCCTCAACGCTATCGCTTATCCAGGTACGAAACTCTGGGCTAAAAATAAATGTGCCCAAGAAAGCCATTAAAATAACAATTAATATCGATAATACCATTTTTTGTTTCTCCTTTTTCGTTAATTACATTAAACCTCTTTTTTTTGCTAAACTGGTGACCCAAGAATCTTTTTTGAAAAAATCTTTAGCGTCATCTTTGAATTGATTAAGACCTTCTTTTACATCAGTTTCAAACTTAGAGTCGACTCTCGGTTTATCTACTGGTGACATTACTTCTGCCCAAGCTTTGAATTGTTCTTCATCAAGAGCTGCTAAAATTTTGATGAACTCTTTAGCGCTCTCCTTGCCGCCAAATTCCATGGCCAGCAGTTTCTTTCTTTGCTTTTCCGGTAGCGCTTGTAATAAGCCAGTAAACATAACCAGCTCATCTTTTGTAAGCGATGTCATAGCTGATGAAAGAGGAAATTCTTTTCCAGTTTTTACAGGATTAATATCCTCATCATCTGAATATTTTTCCTTTAGCTGCCGAGCAATTTCAGAATTAACGCCGGACAGAATATCATCGCCGATGTCACTTAAATTTGTAATCCGCTCAATAGTTAGGGAAATAAGAGGTGCTAATGCCGGCCAATAATTTTTGTATTTTTTCAAAACATCCTCCAGTTTTGAATTTGCGGGGATAAGTTTTAAAAATGTTTCAACTCCAAACTTAACGGCTTCAGGCAAGGCAGCTTTAATAGCATCGCTAGTAATACTTGGTCCTTTTTTTACTACTTTCATGATTTTTTTCTCCTTATTTTTTTGCGCAACCAAGCTTATAGGCTCGGCCACTGGTTTATAATTATTCAGTTTTCAAAGATCATTTTTGCCTTGGCATCCATGACTCATTGTTAAAGTAATTATACTACTTTTTTATTGTTTTGTCAATAGGCGCAATTTTTCCCCAAAAATTGACATTTGTTCAATATTATTTTACAATAAAATGAATTTGCCTGTGTGCAAGTTTTGCTCGTTAACAATAACAATTTAAACTAATAATTACCATGAAAAAGATTGATTCACTTACCGAAAAAGGCGATTTTGACAAAATGACTTTATGGAGAAAAGCTGAAATTGGAGCAGTGGCCTTAGTAATTTTTATAATTCTAGTTGGCACTGGCCACATTGGGGTTATATTATATGTCTTCGGTTGGCTTGAAAATAAAGTCAGAGTAGCGACCGGGTTTGATATGTTGCTAGTTAAAGGTATCACGGCGACTCTAATATCCCTGCTTTTAATCTTACCTATTGGCGGATTAATTTTATCTTTTTTCCCTGTACCGCAAAAAGATAAGAAAATAAAAAGATCTGCTGTGTTTGCGATTTTTGCTATTTTATGTTTTGCTACCTTCTTATCCTCTTCTAATGTATTCTTCAATCCGACTACCGGGCAACCTTTAAAATATTACTCGGTTGCTCCGAATGGAGAATATAAATTTTATTCATCAGCCGGTTATGATCCGGTAACCGGAGACAAGCTTCAAACAATTAACAAGAAGGTTGTTCTAGAATATCTTAATCAGTCCCCTGAAGAATCAGGTATGGAGGCTAATCTTTCTTCTTATTCAGGAACAATAAATAATCAGACTGCAAAAACTATTTGTTTATTTATTGCTCCAAAATTAAATTCAAATAATCTTTCAATAGTCAAATTAATCGCTCCTCAAACAAAAATGCTAATATCATTGACTGAAGGCACACATTCCTTTGCCCTTATAAATACCGACGGGCAAAATATTATTTTAGATCCGCAAGAAAACAAGAAAGGAGATTCCTCAGTCGGCTCGGTTTCGTCTAGCGGGGTTTTACATTGGGAGGGGCCACATCCGCTTTTTGAATGCGGGAAAGAATGGAGTAATTCTGATTTTTCAGAAAAACACTTAAAGTTTTACGATTTAATGACAATTGAAAGCGCCAACGCTGATTTTAATGGGCATAAATATGAAATAAAATGCCTGTACTACCTTAACGTTATTCCTAAAAACAATTGGGATATCTACATCGAAGATTCTTATATTAAATTCTAATTTAAAAAGGAGACTTTATCATGTTCGGAGATTACATAACAGCCTGTCTTATTCGCGGTGTTATCTGCTTTCTTTTTGCAAAAGAAAGAGGCAAAAATCCATTTTTATGGTTTGCAATCGGTTTGATTTCGGGCCTAATCGGAGTTCTGATTATTGCTTTGATTAAAAATAAAAAAAATAAAAAGATCGACGACAATGAAAACTACAAATGAAACGAAAGAAATCCTCAAAAAAATTTTAGAATTTTGCAGTAAAATTTGGCATACAATTTTTTTTGCCATCGCCTTACTTCTAATTTTCTATTATTTTGAAATCAGTCTAAAGTATCTGCCCGTTTTGATTATAATATCGGCAATAAGCGAGCTTAAATTATTTCCGGAAATGGAAAAATTTTTCAGGCTAATTCTGAAAATATCTTGCGCGCTGATCATCGTCGGTCTTATCATTAACTCATACTTTCCCAGGGTTAAGTCTGAACTGGGATTGGTTGTTGCTTCAGTTGATCAAAAATTTTCAAGTACTATCGACAAAACCGATGTGTTTGCAAAAGATACCTGGGAAAACGAAAGAGCCGAGGCAAGCAAAAGCTTTTTACGCTATTATAGCTTCTTATTAAGCAAAGGGAAAACCAAAGAAGCGGCGGACACTTTAACTAAGTTTCAACGCTGTTGGGACATGGAAATAGTAAAATCGGGAATCAATATAAAAAGTATCGAACCAAAGAATCAAATCAAAAACACAATCACCCGCACAAAGATTACCCACGAAAAGGTCGGTGGTCTTTACACTGTTGGTGAATATGTTCTTAATTTAAAAAATGGCGAAGAAAGCGATTGGTGTACTATTCAGCCATGCCACGCTTATAGTTTTGTAAAAAGTCCCACCGCAAAAGTCACTTTGATTTATGAGGATGGAACAACCGCCAATTCCTGGGATTCAGGAAAATGGCCAGACAAATACAAGTTTAGGGTTAAAAACTTGAGCGATGAAATGCCTATTTTAATAGTATTGTAAATTGGCTTCATAATATTTAAAGAGAGGTTTTGCAAAATTCCTCTCTTTTTTCTTATCAAAAAAAGAGGTACAAGTTATAAAAACTCGCACCTCATAGCATTTTCTTTAACAATTAGCTTACAAAACGATCATGGTAACAACCTGACCGACTAAAGATTCAAAGATATTCATTTTGCCTCCCTTCTTTTTTTTACATTAAACCTCTTTTTTCTTTTGTTTCTCTTGCTTTTCTGGCCATTCGGTCCAACCAAGTTTCTTTCTTAAAATAGCTTTCTGCATCCCCAATAAATTCATCAAAATCTGAGGATAATTTTTTTTCAATCTCAGTTTTTTCTCTCGGTTTCTCATCGGGAACCATAAGGTCTGCCCAGGCTTTAAATTGTTCCTGATCAAAAGAAATTAAAGTGTTTAAAACTTTTTCAGCACTTTCCTGATTACCAAGTTCAATCGCCATCATGGCTCTCTTTTGATGCTCGGATAAGGTCGAAATTAATTTTGTGAGACTCAATATACTATCTTTATCGAGAGACAGCATTGCGAATGAAAGCGGATAGATAGCAGTCTTATTTGATTGCCCCTCTCCCAGACTTAAATTTATATTACCGGCTCTATCATTTATAGCCCGATTAATGGCCGCAGACATCTGGACCATAAATGTTTTTCCAAGTTCACTACCCTCATACTTTCTTAATATGGCGAGTGATGTAGCCGGGAACGCCACGTTCCAAATTGATTTATGATCCTTAATATAACGCTCATACGTTAAATCGGGGATTGAATCAACCAGCATTTTAGCTAATCTAGGAGCCTGAGAAACCAGAAGCACCTCAAACAAATCTCCACTAATACTCTGACGACTTTTATTGTTTGAATCATTCATTGTTAATTTATTAAAGGTTTACGAATTGAGTTAACTGTTAAACTAAATAAAGTTAGTTTGGCTTAACAGTTAACTCAATTACCCTTATTTGTAAAAGATCTATTCTTAACTAAACATGCTAGCACTTAATTATATTATAATCAAATATAGCCACAAAGACCACTAATCCGAATAATTCAAAAAAAACCTTTCGGGCAAAGAAAGGCTCTTTTAATACATAAAAATATAAATTATAAACTAAAAATCTTCTATTTCTAAATCTTCCCCAAATCCAGCGTTTCGCTCATCTTGATCTGACTGACAAATTCCGGCATATGGCTGACCATGATAATCGCCCCCTCAAAATTATTAATCGCCTCGGCAATGACCGGAATATGACGGAAATTAATATGATTAGTCGGTTCATCGAGAATAAGTAATCCCGGCTGCATTAAAGTAAGGCGCGCAAAAGCCACTAAGCCTTTCTGCCCTTCCGATAAAGCGGCGACCGGTAAAGACAAAACTTCTCCCGTCAATAAAAATCCGGAAGCAACGGATCTGAGCTCTTGTTCCCCTAAACCGTCAGCCAAGCTTTCTTCTAAAACTTTAAAAGCGGTTTTATCATATGCTAAATTAGAAAAATCCTGGCTATAATAACCAACACGGACTTTAGAAGAGATAACGGCTCCTTCCTGCGTTCCGGCTACAAGGGCTCGTAAAAGCGTACTCTTGCCGATCCCGTTCGGACCGGTAACGAGCAAACGAGTTCGACGAGTTAAAATCTTATCAATATTTTTTAGGATTGGTTCGTGATTTTTTATGACCCTAACTTTTTTTAAATTTAAAATTTCCCCGCTTAAATCTTCTTGTACCGGAATATCAAAATCACGAATTGTTTTATCCTCGCGGCGGACATCAACCATATTATCTTCTAAATCTTCCGTTTCGGTTTTTAATTTCTTAGCCAGTTTACGCATTTTTCCTCCCTTATGCGCAAAGAAATTTACTTTTTCTTTGCGGTCTTGAATTTTTTTCTCTAATTGAGAATTCTTTTTTATTTCTCTTTCCACACGCTTAGAAATTTCCTCAACAACGGAATAATAGTCGCCGACATAAATTTCCGTTTTATGCGTAAAAATATCGAGATAAATAACACCTTCGGTAAAACAATTTAAAAAATCGGCATCATGAGAAATAACAATCACCGTTTTCTCATACATTATCAAGAAAGTTAAAAGATGATCGATCCCAGCCTGATCTAAATTATTGGTCGGTTCGTCGAGAATTAATATATCCGGATTTTGAACTAAAGAATAAGCTAATAATATTCGGGCCTGTTGGCCCCCGGAAAATTCGCCGATTATTTTTTCAAAGGGTGCTTCTAAATTAACCGCTTCAAGCGCCTTGCTAATTAAACTTCGTAAATTGGCCGGTCGTTCTTTAAAAGCCAAAGCAAAATAATCTTCCAGGGTTAGAGTTAAGTGATCGCGCGAGATTGTTTGATCGGCCGCGCCAATCGAGGCATTATTAGTTAAAGAAATCTGACCGGCCGTCGGTTTAATTTCTCCTTTGATCAATGCAAAAATCGTACTTTTTCCGGCGCCGTTTTGGCCCATCAAGGTGACTTTCGCGCCGCGGCGCAAACTAAAAGACGCCTCGTCTAAAACGGGTTTTTTAGCTAAATATTCAAAGCTAACTTCGTTGAATCTTAAGATTACTTCGTCGCTCATAAATTTATTTTTAGTCTTAGCGCAAAATAAACCGATAAAAATCGGTTTATTTATCTTGAGCCGTTGACCGGGATTGAACCGGTGACCTTCTCCTTACCATGGAGATGCTCTACCAGCTGAGCTACAACGGCTTATTTATTTTCCGACTCTTCAACTGTATCTTCAATTTCCGAAATCTTCTCCGATAAATCAGCTAATTTATTATTTTCCGGATTAACCTCCGCTAATTTCTCTAAATAATACAAAGCCGATTCTTTATCTTTTTTTATTATACTTAAATCTAGAATTAAATCAAGATAACGCGGATTATTTGGCTCTAAATCAAGCGCTTCTTGAATATTTTCATAAGCTCCATTTAAGTCGTCTAATTCCCTTAAAACTAAAGATAGGGACCAATATATTTCCGATAAATTAGAATCGCCCATCACTGAAGAGTCGTCTTTATGCTTACGGGCCAATTTTAAGGCGTACTCATAAGTCTGGCGCGCCTCGGTCCATTTCTTTTGATGATCATAGAGATCGGCTAACTTTAAAAAGGCTTTTAAATTTTTATCGTCGAGACTTATTACTTCAACCAGGCTTTCTTCGGCCTCGCCGAGATTTTCTTTTTTCAAATGGGTTTCCGCTTCGGAAATTAATTCTCTAATCATCTTAAGCCTTTGCGACCACGATATTTTTGTATTAATCTTATAGCTCGATTTAACTTTTTTTAATCGGCTCTTGGCCGAGTTTAAGAAATCGGAAAAACGATTGTTCAAAAACAAAAAAACTTTAGCGATCGGGCCGCCTATTTTTGATAAATCTCTCTCGACCCGCTGTTTAATAATCTTTTCTTTAAATTTCGCCTCCTTATCGCCCGGTAAATTATTGACATCAAGAATCGCCAAAACCGGAAATTTTTTAAATAAAATTGTCAGAATAACAACTAAACAAAGCAAAACTAAAATTACCGAAATTATTGTAAGCATATTTTTATAAATTCATTAGCCCTAAGGCTCGCTCCGCCGACTAAAAAACCGTCGATATTTTTTTGAGCCGCAAAATCAGGAAAATTATTTGCGTCGACGCTGCCGCCATAAATAACGAGAACTGATTTTTTTAATATTTTAGCGGCTTGCTCTTTAATGTAGTGATGCATCTCCTCCGCTTCGGACGGATTAATTGCTTTTCCGCTGCCAATCGCCCAGATTGGTTCATAGGCAATAACTAAGTCACTGCTTCCCAATTTAACTCCACCTAAAGCCCGCTTCAACTGATCAAGAATAACCGACTGCGCTTCGCCATCTTTTCTTTCCGTTAATTTCTCCCCAACACATAATACCGGAATTAACTTATTTTTTAAAGCCGCCTTTATTTTATCGTTTATAATCGCCGAATTTTCATGCAGATGTTCTCTTCTTTCACTGTGTCCTAAAATTACATATTTAACACCGATATTTTTTAAATTTAGCGGCGAAACTTCGCCGGTATAAGCACCGAAATCAGTAATAGCGCAATCTTGAGCGCCTAATGTTATTTTACTTTTTTTTAAAATTTCGGAAATCGGAAGTAAGGGCAAATAATCAGGACAAACAACAACTTTATTCTTATCCCCTCTTAATTTTAAAGACAATATTTTCGCTAAAGCTAAACTTTCTTTAAAACTTAATTTCATTTTCCAATTCGCAATTATTAATTTTTTCATAAAATATAAATTTAGAGAATACTCTTTGCCCAATTGATTGTTTTTAAAACTCCTTCTTCTAAACTAACTTCAGGTTTCCAATTTAAAACTTCCTGCGCCCGAACGTTACTTAGACAGCTGCGACGCTGTTCTCCCGGCTTACCGGTTTCCTGTTTTATTTTTATGGATTCACCGTAGGCCGCTTCAATATTTTTTATTAATTCTAAAAGACTAATTTCTTTTCCTAAACTAATATTGATTTCACCGCGGCAATCAATATTTCGCGCGAGAAATAAGGCATTAACCACGTCATCGACATAAACGAAGTCCCTAGTCTGTAAACCATCGCCATACATGATACTTTCCTTGTTTTTAACGGCGTTGTCAATAAAAATGGCAATTACTCCCGCTTCACCCCCTTTAAACTGGCGCGGCCCATAAACATTCGCAAAACGCAAAACGGTGTAATTTAAACCAAAGACTTGGTAATAGTAGTTTAAATATTTTTCTAAAGTTAACTTATGAATTCCATAAGGAGAGACCGGATAAGTCGGCGCATATTCGGTTGTTGGAATTTCTTCAGCGTCGCCATAAATTGCCCCGCCCGTCGAAGCTAAAATTATTTTAGAGACTTTATGAGTGCGGCAATTTTCTAAAATATTCAGTCCGCCTAAAACATTAACCTTGTTATCATAAACCGGATCGGCGACTGATTTACGAACATCGATTTGCGCCGCTAAATGATAAACATATTCGAAATTCTCTTTTTCAAAAACGGCGGCGACTTCAGGAGCACAAATATCTAAATTATAAAATTTAGCCCTGGGGTTAATATAATCCTCTTTACCGGAAATAAGGTTGTCTATAACCACAACTTCATTTCCCTCTTTAATTAATTTATCGACCAGAGTTGAGCCGATAAAACCGGCACCACCGGTTACTAATATTTTAGACATATATTTTTATAATTAGTTTATTGTTATAATAACACGATTTTTCCATAAAAAAAAGCCCGATTTTCGCCATAAACGAAAACCGGGCCCATATCTTATTTTCGGGCATTTTCCTTAACTGGGCCAGAAAATATTAGTTCACCATAGCAAAGATCTTCTTTACTGAGCAAATCAGCTTTCCAACCGGAGCTACGTGATTTAAAAATATCAACATACCACAAATTACCGTTTGTACTGCTAACAAATAGAACATTGTGGCTACCATCATCGCGTAACTTTACTCTAACATCCATATTCCTGGTTCGAAACAGACGCCAAATATCGGAAGAAACCAGCGGAGAAAAATCTTCCCGCCATTTTAACAAATCGGAATGGTCGACCAAGCCCACCGCCCGATGGCCATAAATTTCTTTCGCCGGCATTAATTCCATTTCACCTTGCACAAAAATTTGTACAAATAGTCGACTGAGATTTAGACCTTCCATGGCGTAAGCCTCTTCTTGGGAAATACCGCCAATAAATTTCGGCACAGTGACTACACCGAGCACGTCAATTTTTTTTATTTTGTTCATTTTTATCGATTTCTTTTAGTTTTAGGTTATTATTAATAATTTTTAAAATTATAATTATTGTTTGTTAAGTTACTTCCCCTTGCTACCCGCAACGGACAGGGAGGCCATTTTTTGGCTTCAAATCATCTTAAAATAAAAGCTAATTTATGTCAACATTAATTAATATCAGCTTATTTAAGAGGCTAAATTAAGCTTGCTTTAATTAGCTATTTTTGCTAAAATATAAACATAATAAACCTAAAAAATAGCATAAAATATCCTAAAATCAGGAATTTTTTGTTTTATACTGTATGTCTGAAGATAAGAAAAAGAACAATGATTACGGTGCGGATGCGATTACCGTGCTTGAAGGGCTTGACCCGGTCAGAAAACGCCCCGGCATGTACATTGGTTCAACTTCAAGCGCCGGCCTTCATCACTTAATTTGGGAAGTGGTTGATAATTCGATTGATGAAGCGATGGCCGGTTATGCCGATAAGATCTCGGTTTCCCTTCTGCCAAACGGAATGGTTTCTGTGGCCGATAATGGCCGGGGTATTCCCGTCGACAAGATGAAAACTACCGGCGTCTCCGCCCTGGAGACAGTTTTAACAAAATTACATGCCGGCGGAAAATTCGGCGGTACCGGTTATAAAGTTTCCGGCGGTTTACACGGCGTCGGGGTTTCCGTTGTTAACGCCTTAAGCGAATATCTAAAAGCCGAGGTCAGACGCGACGGCAAAACTTACGAGCAAGAATACAAGATTGGTATTCCCCAAAAAACCGTTAAAGTTGTCGGGACTTCGAAAGAAACCGGAACAACAATTACTTTTAAACCCGATAAAACTATTTTTACCGAGCTGGAGTTTAGCTGGGGAAAAATTTTAGATCGTTTAAGACAACAATCATACCTAACAAAAGGAATTACGATTAGTGTTTTCGATAAACGTGAAGGCCACCGCCCTAAAAATTACAAATTTCATTTTGAAGGCGGAATTAAATCTTATATTAAATCACTGCATCGAAACAAAACGGTTAAAAATGATACTGTTTTCTATGTCGATAAAGAAATGAAGGATTGTAAAGTTGAGGTCGCGCTTCAATATAATGATGAGTACAATGAGACCGTCATGACTTTTGCCAATAACATTCATAATCCGGAAGGCGGAACTCATTTAATCGGTTTTAAAACTGCCTTAACTAGAACTTTAAATAACTATGCCCGTAGTAAAAATCTTCTTAAAGAAAAACAAGAGAATTTAACCGGTGATGATGTTCGCGAAGGATTAACCGCTATTATCAGCGTTAAGCTTCCCGATGCTCAGTTCGAAGGTCAAACTAAAGGTAAGCTCGGGAATACCGAAATGAAAACTTACGTCGAACAAGCCTTCGGCGAAGCTTTTAATACTTTCTTAGAAGAACATCCAAAAGAAGGAGAAGCGATTATTGGAAAATGCGTTCTCTCGGCCCAGGCCCGTTTGGCGGCTCGTACCGCACGAGCAACCATCTTAAGAAAAGGCGCCTTAGAAGGAATGACTTTACCGGGAAAATTGGCCGATTGTTCAAGCCGCCATCCTGAAGAATGCGAATTATATATTGTTGAGGGAGACTCGGCGGGCGGTTCGGCAAAACAAGGACGAAATCGAAAATTCCAAGCGATTCTACCTTTACGCGGAAAAATTTTGAATGTTGAAAGAGCGCGTTTAGATAAAATGCTAGCCAATAACGAAATTAAAAATTTGGTTATCGCGCTTGGAACAAATATCGACGATCAATTGGATTTAGATAAGCTCCGCTATCATCGTATTATTATTATGACCGATGCCGACGTCGATGGCGCCCACATTAGAACACTGCTTTTAACTTTATTTTTCCGTCACTTTACCCCATTAGTAACCGGCGGACATATTTTTATCGCTCAACCACCTTTATACCAATTAAAAAAAGGCACGACGGTTCGTTATGCTTATAGCGATGAAGAAAAAGATCAAATAATTATTGACTTGGGCGGCGACTTAAGAGATGCGACAGAAATGGGCGAAGAAACTGACGAAGGAGAAACTCTTGAGGTAGTTGAAGGGGAAAATAACGAGGAAAGCGAGGAAGAGGAAACCACGGGAAAGGGTGCTAAAAAAGGAAAAACAAAAGAAGAACCTAAAAAAGCCAATACTCGAATAAATATTCAGCGCTACAAAGGTTTAGGAGAAATGAATCCGGAACAGTTATGGGAAACCACGATGGATCCGGAAAAAAGAATTGTCAAACAAGTAACCGTTGAAGATGCCGCGAAAGCGGACCAGATTTTCGACATGTTAATGGGTGATAATGTTGCGCCTCGTAAAAACTTTATAACTACCCATGCTAAAAAAGTTGAGAATTTAGATTTCTAAAATATGTATTTATATATTCTTTGCCCGGTAATTTCTTTTTTTCTTGCCCAAGGAACAAAAGTTTTTATCCGTTCTCTAAAACACAAGCTTACTCTTCATGATTTATTCGCCTATTCCGATATGCCCAGCGGTCATACGGCGGTTGTTATCGGGCTGGTAACTATTACCGCTTTAAAAAATGGCTTAAGTTCCCCGTTCTTCGCCATTAGTTTTGTCTTTGCCGTTATCGTTATTACCGACGCCATCGGTTTACGAAATTATCTAGGCGCGCACGGGAAAACTTTAAATATTTTAGTTAAAGATTTAAAAGAAGATGAATTTTTAGACAGAAGTTACCCGAAACAATTAGAACATATCGGTCACACTCCGCTGCAAGTTCTAGTCGGCGGCGCCATTGGTTTTTTAACAAGCTTAATCGCTTGGTATTTATTTTAATCAAAAATAATAGAGCACTTCAATAATAAGCTCTCCTATAAAAAAGAAAAACGGGTGAAGAAATTGATATTCTTTACCCGTTTTTTGTTGTAGCTCGATTTTTTTTTCATGGCTCTTAACTGCTAATACTTTCCGGGTTAATTCCATGGGTTCCAAAAGGATTGTGCGGATATCCAAATAATCCACTCAGCTTCAGACTGATCACGCCAAGACTCCACAAACTTATTCCAAGCTCGTGAAGATCGTATTTAGACCATTTCTGTTTTCTAAGTTCCTTCCAAATAGCCCTAAAACCATCAATACTTCTCTGACTCGTTGAATCTAATTTAAGGTTTAACTTATCATTCAAAGTAGCCAACGTTTTCATCTCTGAATCTGATAATGAGTAAACTTTCTTGCCAGATCGAGTTCCATAATTACTTACATTTTCTGACATAACGTGCCCTCCCGATTTTTTTAGTTAGTACTTTTTAAAAATAACAGCCAAGCCATAAAAAGTTTTATTTTATGAATCAGCTCTTACTTATAAATATTTTCAAAAGAACTTTATATTAAACTTTTTCCACTCATCTCTGAGGGTTTTTCTAAATTCAAAATTTTCAAAATTGTCGGCGCAACATCAGCTAAAGTTCCGGCCGGTTCCAGTAAACTTAAATCGTTATCCATCGTGTCAGTTAAGCCGATTGTTCTGCCTTTAAATTCAACGCCAGCAACAATAAACGGAACAGGGCTTTCGGTTATTTCATTATCAACTAAATCCGTTGCGACGTTCTTCATTCTTTCGGCGTTACCATGGGCGGCCGAAATTATTAAAACACCATTTTTTTCTTGAACGGAGGCCAGAATTTTCTTTAAGCAACTGTCGAGAACTTCTGCCGCCTTTTTAACTTCTTGGAAATCGCCCGATGCGGCAACTAGGTCAAGAAAGGGCAAAGAAGTTAAAATAAAATCATATTTGCCGGACTCAATCGATTTAATTGTTTCTTTAATGCTTCTTCTTAAGGCTAAAATAGGTTTATTGTCATGGCTGCCTGACTCCGAAGAGACAATTAACCAATCTTCGCCGATCTCTTTATTTTCATTGTGGGCATTTAAAAAATGGGTTAAAGCGGCGAATCTTTCCGTTTCCGAAATTTTAATCTGCGTCAACCCGGCTTCGGCAATAATTTTAGTCAGTCCGCGAGTCGGTTCAATATCGTCAGTTTCTAATTCCCGCCCAACGCCAATTCCTAAGTAGTTTAAATTTGGGTTTTTCCCGAGTGATCTCAAAGTAGCCACCGGATATTCTTTAATAAGATTTAAAAAAACCGGCGTCTTAGAAAAAGATAAGGCGTTCGCCTCGCCGGATGGCGCAACTCCCCAGCCATCAATTAATAATAACAAAACTGGTTTTGGACGTTTAGCTAGCTCACCTTCAAGAGGAAGATCTTCGGACATAAATTAATTGTTATCTAATATTGTTGCAATTTCCATTAAACGGTTATATTTAGCAATTCGCTCGCCCCTCGACAAGGAGCCGGCTTTTAGATAATCTGCTCCAATAGACACCGCCAAATCAGCAATAAAATCATCGTTAGTTTCCGCACCGCGGTGGGAAACAATTATCTTATAACCATGCTTCTTTGCTAATCTTACACAATCTATAGTTTCCGTCAAGGTCCCAACCTGACTCGGCTTAATAACCAGGGCATTGGCAGCCTTAAATTTAAGTCCCTCTCGTAAACGATCGGTTTTAGTCGCAAAAAGGTTCGACCCGGCAACAATCATTTTATCTCCCAGGGCGGCTGTTAATTTTCCCCAATCTTCGAACGCCTCTTCGGCGAGAGCGTCTTCAAGATATAAAAAGGGATATTTATTAAACCAATCTTCATATAAACTGATTAAATCAAGCGAACTCAGCGAGGTGTTATCAAGGCTGAATAAATACTTACCGGATTCTTTATCAAATAAAACTGACGAACCGATATTGATTCCTAATTTCAAATCGGTCCCCGGTTTATAACCAGAACGAATAGCGGCCGCTAAGATTAATTCGATCGCTTCGATACTTGAATCAAGATCGGGCGCATAACCGCCCTCACTGCCCAGATCGGTGTCATAATTTGCTTCTTCCAAGACTCGGCCAAGCTCATGGAAAACGGACGTCCCCATTTCAATATTTTTAAAAATGTTTTTCGCTTGCGGAATAAAGATATATTCTTGAAAATCCAAGTTAGTATCGGCGTTTTCTCCGCCGTTAAAAAAACAAAAAATCGGCGCCGGAATTTTCGTTTCGGAAAATAAATATGTCTTTTGAAGATACTCAAACAATTCCATTTTTTTGCTTTTTGCGGCGACACGAGCGCAAGCTAAAGATACGGCTAATGTCGTATTGGCGCCTAAATTTTTTTTATCGATTGTCCCGTCAAGATTAATTAATATTTTATCGATGTCTTCTTGTTTGGTAACATCACGCCCCGCTAATTTTGGAGAAATTATCTCCGAAACTTTTTTTACCGCCAATAACACCCCGAGGCCTTCATATCTTTTTAAATCATGGTCGCGTAACTCTTTTGATTCATATGAACTATAAGACAAACCACTGGGAACACTGGCCCAAGCAAACAGTCCGTTATCCAAAGTAACCCGCGCTTCAATCGTCGGATAGCCTCTGGAATCTAAAATTTCTCGAGCGCTGACATTAAGTATTTTGGCCATATGGATAAATGACTATTTAATTACAATTTTTTTAAGCCCCGGCATTACTTCGCCGCCTAAGAAAGTCAGCATCGCGCCTCCGGCCGTCGAAATAAAATCAACATACTGCTCCATTTTTGACATTTTTAAAGCCGAAACGGTGTCCCCGCCGCCAACCACGCCATATGACGGTCCTTTAGAGCGCGCGGCCACCGAACAGGCGATGTTCAGCGATCCATATTTAAAACGACGCTCTTCAAATTTCCCCATCGGCCCGTTCCAAACTAAAGTTTTGGCTTTTTTAATATAAGAAGAAAATAAAGAAATTGTTTCCGGGCCAATATCGTAAATTGTATCGCCGCTTAGTACATTTTCCGGTAATTTACAAACCGCTTCACCTTTTTTATTTTTAACAATAACGTCAATCGGCAAAATTATTTTTGAAATTAGTTTTCCCCTCTTAAAATAATTTTTCATTTCTTTATCCGATCCGACATCATACAAAGATTTGCCGATATTAAAGTTTTGAAATTTCCAAAAATTATTGGCCAGCGCGCCGCCAACCAGAATTTCCGCGGCTAAGGGGTATAACTTCGAAATTAACGGCTCTTTAGTGGCTATCTTTGATCCGCCGATAATAACCACCAATGGCTTTTTAGGTTTTAAAACTTTAGCCAGAGATTCAACTTCTTCCGCCAAAAGTAATCCGGCGTAAGAAGGCAAATATTTCTTAATGGCCGAGACCGACGCTTGATTACGATGAGAGACCGAAAAAGCGTCATTAACATATATATCCGAAAAACTTGCCAATTCTTTCGCGAATTTATCGTCATTACTAAGCTCGCCTTTATTGAAGCGTAAATTTTCTAAAAAAACTATTTCTCCTCCAGCTAGATTATCAACTATTTTTGAAATCTTCTTCGCGTCATTTTCGGGAATAAATCTAATTTTAATTTTTAATAATTTTTGCAAATAAGCGGCGACGGGTTTTAAAGAGAAGGCCTTATCTTTATCGTTTTTTGGTTCCCCTAAGTGAGAAATTATTATTATTCTGGCCTTTTTTTCCAGAAGATAATTAATTGTTTTCAGTCCGGAAACAATTCGATAATCATCGGCTACGCGGCCATTTTTTAAAGGCACGTTAAAATCGACCCGGAGCAATACTTTTTTATTTTTTAAATTCTGGCAGCTTTTGATTGAATTTATTTTCATAAACAAAAAACTTAACAAGATTAAAATTATTTATTTTATTAATCACAATTATTTTAACTGGCTTAAAGTAACCTTTGTTTCCTGTTCAACGTTATTGCGTAAATATGTTAAAGTTATCGAATCTCCCGGCTTGTACGTAGCGATCAGATCGGCTAAATCATTGGTCGAATTAACTTCCTGATTATCAACCCAGCTTATAACATCGCCCTCTTTGAGACCGGCTAACTGAGCCGGGCTATTTTTTATAACCGCCAATTTGTCCGCAGCAGAAACAAGCCAGGCACCCTTTTCCAGATTTAAACTAGCCGGTTCGACGGAACTTAAATCGAGATAGTTGACCCCTAAATAAGGATTGGGCACGGCATTTTTCTTTAAAATATTTTGCAGATAATAGTCATAAGCAAAAATTGAAACTACACTCTTGTCTTCATCGATAATCCCGACTAAATCGCCGTTCAAATTAAAAATAAAAGCGTGTTTTAAATTATCAGCCAAAGTTCCCGCTAAAGTCAGGCTTGACTCCGGCAAATCGCTGCTTAAAACTTTTTGCCCCTTATCAATTGAGGTTAAAGATGTCGGCCAAACATTACCGGCATTTTTAACGACCAGCAAGGACTGACCGAGGCTTAAATCGGAACGAGCAATATTTTTTTTGATCGGTAAATTGCTGGCCCCGCTTAAATGGATGAGATAAATATCGCCGGGTAAGTTACTTAATAATTTAAACTCATCAATTTTATAAATATGCCGATCACTAGTAATGGCAATCAAATTTTTAGGATTAAAATCCTTTTTAAGTTCCGCCGGCAGAGAAAGCATGGTCCAGCCGTCGGCAGTCATGACTAATCCGGTTAAAAAAGGCTGGTTCAAATTATAATAGCTATTATTCGCTTTATCGCTGGCGGATAATTCCTTAAAAAAACCAACTAACGACGGACTTAACGAACTCAGGGTCTCGGCAATTTTAACGTCCTCGTTAACAACGACTTTCTTAGCATCGCGAATAACTAAGTTCGAACCGTTAGAATTCAAATCGTTAACATTCAGATCGCTGCTTAAATACGGCACGGAAAAATCTTGCAAAAAATACACTCTGGTAATAATTTCACCAAGCACCCCCGCGGCTAAACCGCATAAGACGGCCACGGTAATAACGACCGGGAAATTACTCTTTTTTGATTTAGACATAGATAAAAAATAATTAATTTTAAAGCCAACGGGCGCTAAAAAATAAAATAAAGACAATTATAATGCTTAAGATAATAATGCCTTTAAGATACCGTCTTTCTAACCGATCTTGCCATCTGAATCTCATAACCGTCAATAAAAAATAATAACCCAGGGCGAGACAGAAGCCTAATAAGTTAAAATTCAAGGGCAAAAAAGATAAAACAATCGCCAATTCCATTAAAACTAGAACAACAATCGGTAATAAAAATTTATTTTCTGACCAAAAGTTTTTTTTCAAAGGTGCAAATTGGAAGAATAGTAAAATCGCAATAGGCAAAAATAACAACAATAGAAGGCTGGTCGGCCAACTAATGAAAGCGGATAAGCCGTAAAGAGAAGCGCCGCTGGCCGCGCAAATTAAAAATCCGCCGGATAATATCAGACTGTCAAATTTTCGATGTAAATCCTGATTATTATCAATCTGATACTTAGATAAAGTAGTAAAGTAAGAAAAAATAAACCAAGCAATACATAAAAATATGAGCTGAATAAAAAAGTAACTGGTTATAATTGTTGTGTATAAAGAAACGGAAAGCCAAAAAAGCAAAGGGCAAATTAGCCAGACTAACCAGCCATGTTTTCGAAAAGGGGTAATCAGCCGGCGCGCCAATAATATTATCAGCAGTGCTCCGATCGCTAAAGAAGAGTAAAACAGAGCCGGTAAAAATAAAAAGAGCTGATTAAGCAAGTAAAGCGCGACTGTAATTGAGAAAATTAGAATTGATTTTTTTTTCATAAACGGGGTCAATAATTAAAAATTAAATTGCGGGCGCGGTTGAAGTTGCGGTTGAAGTTGCGGTTGACGTTGAAGTTCCGGACTGGCCAGGTAAAACATCCGCTCCGACGGGCACGGAGCTCGAAGCCGCGCTTTGATTATTATTCGCCGAAGGAGACGGCTGAGAAGAACTTCCCCCCGGCTGAGTGATAATATAATCATCGCTCCCTGGTGTCAAGATTATATCTTTTACAGAGCTCAGATCGGAAAATTTATTAATCTTTAATAGTTTATCGGAAAAAGTATAAACAAGATCTGCCGCGTCATCAGAATAAAAAGCTCTTTTCACGGTACTATTATAATAGCTTGAATCGTCAAGTAAATCGCTGCTCGCAAAATGGCCCGCATAAGAATGATCTATTTTACCTTTTAAGGAAAAATGGTCGTCGACAAGACTAAAGACAATTCCGCCATTAAAAGTAAGCCCTCCCGCATCTCTCAGGGAGGCCGGGACTATTAATAACTTTTTAGTATCAGAGTAAAAAGCGCTTAAAGCGGCCGAATCGGTTAAAGCAACAGAATCGCTTAATTCATCGCCGATAATATAATTATCAAGCTCTTTCGGTTTTTGTAAATCAGTAAAATCAAACAAGGATAATTTAATTCCCTGACTGGATGAAGCGCTGGCGCCACTATCCGCGCTAGTCTTGCCCAAACTAATTAATTTATTGCCATCTGGATCGAAAGGTAATAAATATTGATAAGCCTCGGGAACTTTAATTGCCCCTAAGATTGTCGGCTTACTTGGATCAACCAAGCTGACAATATAAAGAGGGTCGTCTGATTTGGCGGTTGATAAATATGCTCTATTGCCGGTAAAACGAGCGGCGTTAATCAAATCTGTCGTCGCTAAATTTTCCAAACTACCAATCGGCTTTAAGTTCTGATCTAAAATATAAAGATTACTATAAAAACTGCTGCTACCGTCGCTGCCGGTTATCGCATTCGGACTTAAAATAGTGGCGATTCTGAAATAATCATTATCTTGATCCATTGAATACTGATCAATAATTTTGCCATTAACCTCCCCCATCGCCTCATAGGTGAACTGATCCCCCATCGCAAAGCGGTAAATTAAAGTCTTGCTTGCCTCCTTAGATTTATTATCTATTTTTTGTTTAAGATTTTCATCAATTGCGGATTGGAGGCTTTCTTTTTCGACGCTGCCCAAAGAATTTAAATAATTATCGATAATAATTCCGGTTTTAAATTTCTTTTCGCTGGTATTTAAAACAAAATCCGGTTCCGACTCAATCTTAGAGATCTGGTCTTTTTCTTCGGTACTTAACTTCGGAAAAACTAATTCCCTTTTACTGTCCTGCTCTAAGCTAAACTCATCAACACTGCTATTATAGGTAATAAAAACATCATTCGGCGAAACATAAATATTTTGATTATTATCCAGAAGATAGACCTGGCCATTAATCGGCTCATTATTATCTTTAGTATTAACAGCCGTGATATTTATAAAATTAAAAGAACTATAGGCAATGTCAAAATAATAAACCGTCGGAGCAAAACAACTGCTATCCGAAGCGCAGGTCGAATCCAATATTTCACCATTATTCAGAACACGCGGCAGTAAAGATTCTCCATCTAAATAAGAACCGGGCGTATTGGTCAAAAAATAAACATAGTCTCCGGCCAAACGAGCATTATTAAAAATTCCTTCAAAGTCTAAATCGCGAACTAGGACCGGACTGGCAGGATCGCTGACGTCAAACACCTTTAAAAATGTAAAAAAATTCTGACGGCGCGATTTTTTATAAAAAGGCTGGGAACCGATATTATCGTCCAAGCCATAGACAATTAAACTATTTCCATTAACTAAAATACCCTGCGGTTTTGATTTAAAAGAAATTTTACTGACAATTTTTGCCTCGGAGGCAGGATTGATTTTAACAATCTCTAATTCGTTATGTGTTAAAGAAAAGGAATAATTATTAACAATCTTTATAATATCCGGCGAAGACGAACTTCGAGAATCAGCTCGATAATCAGCGAAAGGCGAACTTGAAGCAAAATTAACCAAATCATCGCTACTATAATTATTGGTGCTATTGTGATTTTGCAAAAAAACTTTTAGATCGCTGCTGTCGGCAAATTTTTTAAGCTGATTGGTTAAAACGACCTCGGTACTTGTAGCGGCTTGCGGGACAGAAGCGGCCTGGTCTTGGCTAGCCGGGGCAACTTTTTTATTCCAAGGCCAATTTATTGTACAGGCACTAAGAAAAATCGGAAATATCAACAGTAAAATGAAAAGTTTTAAATTTTTTTTTGACATAAACAAAAAAACTTAGCACTAGTTTGGCTAAATTAATTATAGCATTTTTTAAGTTGAGGAACAAATTAAAATTAAAGAAAAGCTTAATGCGGTTTAAGTTTAATTAATAACGACTTTCGTTCCAACCGGAATTCGATCATAAATATACTGGGCCGCCCCAATCCCTAACCTAATGCAACCATGCGAAACCGGGATGCCGAGATGGGCCGCCCCTTCGCGATAGCCGTTTGGCCAAATCGGAAGTTCGTGAATTCCAAATTCACCATGGTCTAAGCCCAGCCAATAAGGCATCCATAAACCATGCGCCTTGGACCAAGCCTTTATAGATTTATCGATAACGCTGTACGTTCCCTTTGGCGTCGGCGTGCTCGCCTTTCCGCTCGAAACCGAAAATTCTTTCAAAACGATATTAGAAACTAAATATTTTAACTTTTGATTTTTTAAATCAATAATAATTTTTTGGTCTAATTTTTTTCTCGAGCTAGATAAGGGATTATAACCCCAGTATACCTCCTCGCCGTCTTTATAACCGTCTCCATCAGAATCAGGATTATGCGGATCAGTTTTAAATTTTAATTCTAAAGCATCATTTAAACCATCATTGTCGGAATCAATAACGCTCGCGCTGCTTGATGCCGTCGAATTAGTTTGCGCCTGCGCGCGATTAACTATGGGTGCGCTTAGACAAAAAAATACTAAAACGGCGGCTGCCAAAAAAATCGCTTTCGAATACTCGCAACCACAAAATTTTTGACGATAAATTCCCAGCTCTTTCGCTAAATCTTGCGATTTTCGATAGGCATCTTCACTTTGAAAATCTTCTTCTAAAAATTTAATGCCGAACTCTTTTGATAAATCGCGACTGATACTTTTAATTTTTTCCGAATCTTTATAAGGACTGACTAATAAAGACGTGCTAAAAAAATCAAATTTTTTGGTTTTTGCCAACTGAATTGTTTTTAAAAGGCGATCTCGATAGCAAATTTGGCAACGTGCTCCTCTTTCGGGGTCGTTCTCTCTTCCCTTAACGAATTCAAGCCAGGCGACATGGTTATAATCTTCAATAATTAATTTAATCTTAAATTTTTTAGCCACTTCCGAAACAGCCGCCAACCTTTTATTATATTCTTCCTTATCGCAGAGATTAGAATTATAAAAATACCAAGTTAAATCGTAGCGCGGCATCAACCTTTTTACACTCAAGTAAGTCGCGCAAGGCGCACAGCAAATATGAAGTAATAAGCTAGGCTTTAATTTTTTGCTTTTTAATTTATCTAAAAACCAGAAGGAAATTATTATTAAGAGCATCAATAAAAGCAAGAACAGAAGTGTTAAAAACTTGCCGCGACTTTGTAAAAATAAGCCGCTTAAACCGAAAATTAAAGAAAGCGCATAAAAAATTAATACAGTCGCTCTTTGGCCAAGTCCAAGATCCAGTAAGCGGTGATGCAAATGCTTGCGATCGGCAAATCGAAAAGGATTTTTTCCTTTCATTAATCGGCGCAATATTGTCCAGGCCACATCAAGGACTGGAATACCCATTACTAAAAGAGCGATGGCAATTTTCCCGCCCGAAATGATTGCCAGAACGCCTAAAATATAGCCCAATAAAAGAGAACCGCCTTCTCCCAAAAATATTTTCGCCGGATGCCAATTAAAAACTAAAAAGCCAAGTGTTGCTCCGACCAAAACGATAGAGGCAAAAGCAATATCGGGCTGGTAATAACGAGTCGTCAGCGTAAATAAAAAAATTACGAAGGCGCCGATCCCGCTCACCCCGCTAACCAAGCCGTCAACACCATCCAGAAGCTTTGTGGTATACATTAAGCCTAAAAGCCAAAAAGATATCAGTAGTGGACTTAAAAATGCAATGGTCTTTAAGTTAAAATACACCCCGTAAGGATTGGTAATTTTTGAAATTTCTACCCCGCCCATTATAACGGCAACGATTGCCAAAAGTGGAAAAATAATTTGCAGATAAGGCTTTAAATTATATTTATCGTCCAACGCTCCGCCGATCATAATAATAAGGGCACCGATAAAAAATCCGAGTAAATGAGAATAATGTAAAGTACCGCTTAAAAATCGAGATGAAAATAAAAAAAGAATTGAAAAATAGGCAAGAAATATTGCCAGACCGCCCAGAAGAGGAATCGGATGGTCATGGATTTTTCGACCGCCCTCTTTTAAATCCGGATTGTCAACAATATTAAAATAAAGAGCGATTTTTTTCACTCCTAAAGTAAAAATAACAGCTAATATAAGACTGGCTAAAAATGGAATAATGTATGACATAGAATAATTACGCTTAAAGTTCTTCCGCTTTTTCAACTTCTATTTCCGCTTTATGATTTATCACGATTGTGTCGCGTCTTTTTATTTCACCGGCTAAAATTTTATTAGCGATATTATCCTCAATTTTATCCTGCAATAACCGTCTTAGAGGCCGGGCTCCAAATTTTGGATCGTAGCCCTCTTTGGCTAAAAGAGAGACCCCTTCTTTGTCTGCTTTAAGATTAATTCCTTTTTCGAGTAATGTCTTCTTTATTTTCTTCAGCATTAAAGCGGCGACCTTGGAAACATCATCCACCGTCAAAGGTTTGAAAACAATAATACCGTCAAAACGATTAATCAGTTCCGGTTTCATATACTTATTCAATTGGTCATCAATTAATTCCTGCTTAATAATATTAAGCGAGGTCTGCAATTTAATTTGCTCCTGGATATACAAGGCGCCGATGTTTGAAGTCGCGATAATAATCGATTCCGTAAAACTGATTGTCTTCCCTTGCCCGTCAGTCAACCTTCCGTCATCTAATAATTGTAAAAATAAATTTAAAATATCAGGATGCGCTTTTTCAATTTCATCCAACAGAATTAAAGCAAAAGGCTTCTTACGAACCGCCTCGGTTAAATAACCGAGTGTCCCATCCGAATCGCCAATCATTTTTTTTATACTATCGGACGTTTGATATTCACTCATATCGAGGCGAACTAAATAATCTTCGTCGCCGAAATAAACTTCAGAAACCGCCTTGGCTAATTCGGTTTTTCCGACGCCAGTCGGGCCTAAAAATAAAAAGCTGGCAATCGGTCTTTTATCCTCTTTTAACTGCACTCGCGCTCGGCGCAAACTGGCCGAAACAGCGTTTACCGCTTCGTCCTGACCGATTAAACGATTATGAATTTCGTTTTCTAAATTTAATAATTTCTGACTTTCATTGGCCGTAACCTTAGCGGCCGGTATGCCGGTCGTCTCGGAAACGACTAAAGCGACCTCATCTTTTGAGCAAAAACAAGCCTCCGGATTATTTTTCGCAGCCTGAGCCGAAATCGCCGCCGCTTTTTCTAATAGATTTATCGCTTTAAGCGGTAAAAATTTATCATGCAAATATTTATCAGCCATTTGAACTGACTGCTCTAAGGCACTATAAACAATATAGACATCATATTTATTTTCCAAAAAAGCAACTTTACTTTCTAAAATTTGAATCGCTTCATTGATTTCCGGTTCTTTAATTCCGATTGTTGTCATACTTTCTCCCAAGGCTTTATTTTCAATATAATGGTTATAATTATCAAGCGTCGCCGAGGCCAAACAGTAAATATTACCGCGGCTGATTTGTTCGGCTAAAACCTCGGAAACATCCAAGCTTTCTTTGCTGCCAGCACTGATACCGATTAAATTCTCAATATTATCAAGATAAACAATAATATTTCCTGAACGATTAGCCTCATTCAAACAATTTAGAAGGCGCTCTTCCGCTTCGGCCGGGTTCACACCGCTGACAAGACGGGAAACGTCGATTTCGACAAGACGTTTATCTTTTAAAAATTTCGGCACATCTTCCTCAACCATTAGTCTCGCCAAACCATCTACCAAAGTTGTTTTTCCAACCCCGGTCGGTCCAACCAATAGGACACCGTTATGCCCGCCCGCAAAAGCATCAAAAATATCGCTAAGTTCTTTTTGGCGACCGACACAAATATCCAACTCTCCGAACTTAGCGCTCGCCGTCAGGTCATGAGAAAAATGATCCAAGGTCGGCGTAGCAATCGCCGTATAGGAGCGATTCATATTATTGCCGGGCTTTAAAACCGCTAAACGGTGGTAATGGCTATAATTATTAACCAGCTTTTCATTAACCCGAAACCATTCGACAGTATTTCTAATTTTATTCTCATCAATTTCCAGTTCGTATAATATCTCATTTAAAGTTTTGTCGGGATTCGCGCAAAATAAAATTAAACTCAAGACATCAATGCTCGGCAAATTTCGAGAGTAGGCGTCCACAAATGCTCTAACCAACAATTCCTGAAAATCCTTGCTTAAACTTATCGATCCGGAATAACTTTCTTGCGGTTTAGTTAAATGGCGATCGATCAATTCCACTAATTTTTTCCCATCAACATCTAGGCGGATAAATAGGTTCTGAACTATTTTTAACTTTAGCAGTACTCGGAATAAATGAATTAAAGCCAGCTCTTTCTGCTTTAGTTTTTTAACCAATAAATATGTATCCTCTAAAACTCTAGTTGCTTCGTCGGAATAAGCGACGGAAACATCGTAGTTTTTTGAGGATTTATTTTTTTTCTTCGAATTAAAAAGCCGATAATTTATTTTTTTAGCGGCCGCTTTTTTCTCGCTGATTTTATAAATTAGAAATAAATCAAAAATTAAAGAAAATAAAAAAACTAAAATTAAGGAGTTAGACTTCTGCCAAAAAAATAATATTTTTATGGGACTGGCTAACAGCGCCAATCGATTTAAAAATAACCAAATCGAAAAAGAGAGCCAACCGCCAAAGACAATCAGCCAGCAAAAAAAATCCAATAAAAAATTTGCACTCTCCTCGCTCCTCTTTAAAAGAATCACCGACTTTTTAAATTCCTGCCTAAAGCACAAAAAACGGCCTAAAAACCAAGCCCCTTGATTACCGGTGTTAGAATCGGCGCTGAAACTTAAATCTTCGGCCGAAGACAATGATTCTATTTTTTCACTCATAATATATTTAGTGTAAAATTTGCAAGGCCAAGGCAATAATTATAAAAACCGGACTCAGCAACCAAATAACAATTAAGGAAAGCGACAGTAAAACCCAAATTACTAAAACCAGACCGCGAAAAACAATCTGGACTAAGCGCATGACAAAACTGATTATCCGGCCCGCCCAATCTCGCTGTCCGTACATGGGAACAAAAATGTTTTTTAGCCAAATAAAAAGACCGACCGAACGCTCTTGACTGCGTAAAAAATTTACAATATTTCTTAACAAGCGCAGCAGACCGACGCTATACCACCAAATCGGAAAATAAAAAATATCGCTTATAATTTTAAGGATGATTTTCCCGCTATACGTAAAAAAATTATGTTGAAACATCATTAGATATTCTAATATTATTATTCTTATATTAACACAAAAAAATAATGAAGACAATTTAAAAACTATTTAAAAACCCGATTTCCAAATAGTCAAACCACCTCTCTTAAAAAAATATCACTCAAAATATTAAACCGTATTTTAAAGATTTTATTGATTATTTAACTATTTTATGATAATTTTAAATCATGAAAAATTTTACTAAAATAAATATCTACCCTCTGATACCGTTAATATTTTTGCTTACAATTGCCACTATTCTTCTTTTTTACTTCAATTTTTCTTTTCAATATAACCAGCAATTTTCTGAGTTAGCCAACTCTTTTTTGCAACATAAATTCTTTTTTTTAAACAACTCTCCATATAACCAATATATATCCGATAATGTGTATTTTAAAAATCACTATTATTGGCCATTAGGCCCTTTTCCGGCCATCGCTTTAATGCCGTTTATTCAACTGGGGCACTTGTTTAATTTTTATTTTTTTCAAGGATATCTAAATTTTTTCCTTGTTCTTCTGATTTTTTATTTAATATTTAAATTAGCTCGTAAAATTGATTTTTCACCGCTGGAATCAATATATCTTTCGACGGCCTTTATATTAAGTTCCATGTTTCTTGGAGTGGCTGTTTTTAGCTTTAGCTGGTATTTTGCCCAAACAATTGTCGTTCTTTTACTATTTTTGGCTTTATTGGAATATTTCGGCAAAAAAAGATATTTCTTAATAGGCTTAATTTTCGGCTTAATCTTACTATCCAGAGTAACGGCTAGTATCGGAATTTTATTTTTTTTAGCGGATACGATATCAGAAAAGAACATTAATCCTAAAATAAAGATACAAAATACTCTTAAGCTGGCTATAATACCAGCAATCTGTTTAATTTTATTAGGTGGCTATAATTATGTCCGTTTTAATAATCCCTTCGATCAGGGTTATCGCGCTCAAATTTTAGATATAAATTCTATGCACGATAAGAATAATTATGGCCTATTTAATTTAAAATATCTGCCCAGAGGCATCTATTATTCTTTAATAAATATCCCCGAACCTGTTTTTAACACCGAAACTCATTTATTAAGCTTCCCTTTCGTAAGAGATAATCGCTGGGGTTTGAGTATTTTTTTAACCTCACCTTATCTACTTTATTTATTTTTTACAAAAATAAAAAAGAAAAGAGAAAAACTACTGATACTAACTTCGATCTTAATTTGGTTAACCATCGCTGCTTCTTTTTTTACCGGTTATATTCAATTCGGATTTCGTTATGCCCTTGATTTTATGCCCCTGCTCTTTACCGCCTTTATGATTGTTTATAAAAAATCCGAGGAAAGGATGAGCAACAATTTAAAAATGATTATAATTATTTCCGCTATATTTAATTTTTATCTCTTACTTAATATTTAATTTCCCATGAAAACTGCTGTTATTATCGGAGCCGGACCGGCTGGGCTGGCGGCCGCATACGAATTGATTAAAAAGTCAGATATAAAACCGATTATTATTGAGCGTGACAGCCAAGTAGGCGGCATATCCAGAACCATTAATCATAATGGCTATGCCCTCGATATTGGTCCTCATCGTTTTTTCTCCAAAATTAAAAGAGTTAATGATTTGTGGCAAGAAATTTTGCCGCTAGCGAGCTCGGATACCAATCATAAAAAAGAATTTTTAAAAGTTAAACGAAAAACCAGAATTCTTTTTTTAAAGAAATTCTTTGATTATCCGATTAGTTTGAGCGCGGGAACTTTAAAAAATTTAGGCCCTAAAAGAATTGTAAAAATTTTATTCAGTTATTTAAAAGTTAAGCTGTGGCCAATTAAAAACGAAAAAAACCTCGAAAATTTTTTCATTAATCGTTTTGGGAAGGAATTGTATTTAACTTTTTTTAAAGACTACACTGAAAAGGTTTGGGGGCTTCCCTGCTCTTTAATCCCTCGCGATTGGGGGGCTCAACGCGTTAAAGAGTTATCAATTTCCAAGGCCCTAATGCATTTCCTCAAAAAAACTCTGAATATTCATCAATTTAATGAAACCAGTCTAATCGAAGAGTTTTTTTACCCAACTTTGGGAGCCGGTCAAATGTACGAGGAAATGGCTAAACAAATTATTGAAAACGGCGGCCAAATTTATCTAAATTCAGAAACTATTAATTTAGAAAGTGAACCGAATAAAATTAAAGCCCTAAACATAAAGAATGAAAACGGCTTAACGAAAACAATAAAAGCCGATTATTTTTTATCAAGCATGCCCGTTAAAGATTTAATTAATCAAATTGAATGTCCCGTTTTAGAGATTAAAGAAATTGCCAACGGTTTAGTGTACCGAGATTATATTATTATCGGTTTATTGTTTAAGAAAATGCTCAAAACCAATCAAATCAAAGAAGTTACCAAAAATAATATTATCCCCGATAACTGGGTCTATATCCAAGAGCCTAATATAAAAATGGGTCGATTGGATATTTTTAATAATTTCAGTGAAAAAATGTTAAAAGATAATAATTTGGTCTGGCTGGGTGCGGAATATTTCTGCAATGAAGGCGATGAATTTTGGAGAAAAAATGATAATGCTCTAAAAAATTTGGCCATAGAAGAATTACAAGAAATTAATATGACTAATTGCGATGATTTATTAGATTATATCGTCATCAGACAGCCCAAGGCTTACCCCGCCTACTTCGGAACTTACAATCAATTTGATAAAATTAAAAAATTTATTAACGGTTTCGAAAATTTATTTTTAATCGGTCGCAACGGCACGCATTGCTACAACAACATGGATCATTCAATATTATCCGGTTTAACGGCGGCTGATAATATTATTAATGGTATCAAAGATAAAAAAAATTTATGGGAAATAAATACAGAAGAAGAATATCATGAAAACAAATAAGCAATAAATTTTTAAGATTAAAACAGCGGTCCAGGCTAAAATCTAATCAGATACCCCAATTGACACTTTTAAAATCATATACTATTATTAGTTTAGCACTCTAACGGATAGAGTGCTAACTCCTAAGCCAATATAATTATAAATAATATATGTTTAATAAATTTACCGATAAATCGCAAGAAGTAATTATTAACGCGCAAATAATCGCCTCTGACTACGGTCAATCAAATATCGAAGCACTTCATATCTTTTTAGCTCTATTAGAGCAAAGCGAAAGTTTGGTTAAACCGATTTTAGAAAAAATGAAAATCGATCCGGAAATGATCGAGGATTATACCGTTAAGGAAATTCAAAAACTTCCGCACGTTAAAGTAAATCCGAACGCCGGACCGATTCAGGCTGTTTCCGGAACGGCCGAAACGGCCGTAATTCTGGAAAGAGCCCAAAAAGAAGCGGACGGGATGAGCGATGATTTTATTTCCACCGAGCACATCTTATTAGCCTTAATCGGCGTCGCGTCACCGGCCCAAAAAATACTATTAAACTTTAAAGTTGAATACCAAGCAGTTAAGGATATTCTAAAAGAGTTGCGCGGGAGCCAAAAAGTAAGCGATCCTTATCCGGAAAATAAATATAAAGTTTTAGAGAAATATACGACTAACTTAACCGAACTCGCTCGCCAAGAAAAGTTAGACCCGGTTATCGGCCGCGATCAGGAGATAAGGCGTATCATGCAGGTTTTATTAAGACGCACAAAAAATAATCCGGTTTTGATCGGTGAGGCCGGAACCGGGAAAACCGCCATTGCCGAAGGTTTAGCGCAAAGAATTGTTTCCGGCGATGTCCCGGAAAATTTAAAAAATAAAGAAATTGTCAGTCTCGATTTAGGCTCCTTAGTTGCCGGCGCAAAATTTCGCGGCGAATTTGAAGACCGCCTCAAAGCAGTTTTAAAAGAAATAAAATCGCAAAGCGGAAGAATCATTTTATTTATCGACGAACTGCATACTTTAATCGGCGCCGGGGCATCGGAGGGATCTATGGACGCTTCGAATATGTTAAAACCGGAACTGGCGCGCGGCGATTTAAGGACAATCGGCGCAACCACAACTAAAGAATATCAAAAATACATCGAAAAAGACGCCGCCTTAGAACGTCGTTTCCAACCGATTTACGTTAACGAACCAAGTATTGAAGATACCATTAGCATGCTGCGCGGCTTAAAAGAAAAATATGAAGTCCACCACGGCGTTCGAATCACCGACAACGCTTTAATTGCCGCCGCCAAATTATCAAGCCGCTATATAACCGATCGCTTTCTGCCGGATAAAGCGGTTGATTTGATTGACGAGGCGACCTCTTCCCTGCGCATGGAAATAGATTCCATGCCCGATGAACTTGATCAGCTTAAAAGACGAATTAATCAACTTGAATTAAACCGCGCTGGTCTTATGACCACCGATAAAAAGTCGGCTCGTCTCCGTCCGGTCAATCAAGAACTCGCAAAATTAAAAGAAAAGGCGGATCAATTAGAACTACATTGGAACAATGAAAAAAATATTATCTCGCAAATCCGCGATTCTAAAAAAGAAATTGAAGAATTGAAAATAAAATCAGAAATCGCTCAGCGCCAAGGCGCGGATTTAAGTGAAGTCGCTAAAATTAAATACGGACTAATTCCGGGACTGGAAAATAAAATTAAAGGCTTGCAGGACGAACTTCTAAAAATTCAAAAGAAAGGACAAAGAATATTAAAGGAAGAGGTCTCCGAGGAAGACATCGCGAAAGTTGTCGCGCGCTGGACCGGTGTGCCGGTTAACCGCATGCTCGAAGATGAAATTAAAAGATTATCCGGCGCCGAAGGAGAATTAAGTAAAGAAGTAATCGGCCAGGAAGAAGCGATAAAAGCGGTGGCGAATGCAATCAGACGATCCCGAGCCGGAATTAATGAAGAGAAAAAACCAATCGGTTCCTTTTTGTTTGTCGGACCGACCGGAGTCGGAAAAACAGAGTTAGCTAAATCATTGGCTCATTTCATGTTTGATGATGAAAAATCACTGATTCGGCTTGATATGAGCGAGTTCATGGAAAAACATTCCGTCGCTAAATTAATCGGCTCCCCTCCCGGCTATATCGGACACGATGACGGTGGGCAGTTAACCGATAAAATTCGTCGCCACCCTTACAGCGTAGTCTTGTTCGATGAAATTGAGAAAGCTCATCCAGATATGTTTAATATTTTATTGCAGATTCTTGACGACGGGCGTTTAACCGATTCAAAAGGACGAACGGTTAATTTTAAGAACACGATTATTATTATGACCTCTAATTTAGGCAATGAAATTATCAAACAGTATTCAATCGGTTTCAGTGACGGCGAGGATAAAAAGCAGGCCAAGGTTGCACGTGGTGCCGAAATGAAAGAAAAGATTGATAAAATCTTAAAGAATAACTTTAAATTAGAATTTCTAAACCGAATCGACGAAGTTGTCTTATTTCACAGTCTAAGTCCGGAAAATCTGGAGCTAATTGTTGATTTAGAATTAACCAAAGTTGAAAAACGGCTTAATAACAAAAATATCATAATTAAAGTCAGCCCAAAGATTAAAAAATTACTGGCCGTTAAGGGCTATGATGTAACTTATGGCGCTCGGCCTTTAAAGCGCCTGATTCAAACCATGATTTTAGACGAATTAGCCTTAGAAATAATCGAGGGGAAGATTAAAGAAGGTGATAAAGTCAAAATTGAGCTTGAGGGCACGGAAAAAGTCTTGATTCGCTCAAATTAAACATAAATTAAACAGATATATAGATAAAAATCCGATCTTACAATCGGATTTTTGTTTTATGAAGCATACTTGACTAAAAAGAACATTAAGCCTATAATATAAGCTCACATTAAAAACTGTTCTTTATATGGAAAATAAGGAAAAAATCTTTCTCGACACCGTTTTGGTGCCGATTGAAGATAAAGAAACCGACAAAATGTCGGAAAAGGAAATAAAGGTTGATTGTTCCCACTATTTTGGGTAGCAAAGAGGACTCTGAAATACGAGTCTTTTTTATTTATTATAAATATCTTTTGTAATTATCTTAAATATAAGTTATAATATTTCTAAACAAGTTTAATTTAACTAGGAAATTAAATCAGTTTTTTTATTAGAATTAATTAAGATTAAACTGCTTTCCAACTAAAATCATATGAAAAAAATATTGATAATCTGTTTGGCGCTATTATTTCCTTTGCCTCTTCTCGCCCAAACCACGATCGATCCTAATTTTAACCCGGAAAAAATTATTAGTGATAGTGACTTATTAAACTACAATTCGATGAATCTATCTGATATTCAAAATTTTTTAGTAAACAAAAATAGCTTTTTAGCCGGTTATAATACTTTAAACGCTCACGGAACTTTAAAATCAGCTGCCGAAATAATTTATGACGCGACCCATAACAATTTTGACTGCTCCGGGGCGACTTTAAGCGATAATCCAACCGAAGCCGAAAAACAATTAAAATGCAAAACGATTACGACTATTAATCCAAAACTAATCTTAGTAACGCTTCAAAAAGAATCTAGCCTGATTGAAGACCCAAACCCTTCACAAAGCCACCTTGACTGGGCCATGGGCTATGGTTGTCCCGACGGCTGGGTATGCAACCCTTACTACAAAGGATTCGGAAAACAGGTTAACAGCATGGCTCTGCAATTTTTAGCTTATATGAATGAGGCGCAACATTATACCTATAAGGCTGGGCAAACTTATACCATTAACAATACCCTTGATCCATATTGCACAACCTCGAATCAAACGATGACGATAACTCCGCAAAATCAAGCGACGGCCGCTTTATATAATTACACACCTCATGTTTTTAACGGTAATTATAATGTCTACAAACTTTGGAACCGATATTTTCCAACCAACGTTACCCTTTATCCGGACGGCTCTATTCTCCAAGCAAAAAATGACGCGGGAATTTGGCTGATTGGACAGGGCAAAAAACATCCTTTTTTGACTTACGCCGCCTTCGTCTCCCGCTTCAAACCGGAACAAATAGTCAGTGTCGAAAGCTCGGTACTTGATAATTATCAGCAAGGCGATTCGATTAAGTTTTCCAATTACTCTTTAGTTCAGACTCCGGATAAAACAATCTATTTATTAGTCGACAAAGAAAAAAGACCTTTTGCGAACCTGTCCGCATTTAAAAAGATCGGCTTTAGTACCGATGAAATCGAGAACGCGACTCTTGATGATTTAGCGAATTACCAAATCGGAAAAACAATTACTGCCACCTCGACTTATGTCACTGGCGCTTTACTCCAAGATACAAAATCAGGCGGAATATTCTATGTTGAAAACGGAATTAAAGCTCCCTTAACCGATAAAGCGCTTTTAACGGCAAAATTTCAAGGAAAAAAGATAATGAAAGTTTCGCCGTTAATTTTGGCCGCTTATCCGAAAACCGATCCGGTTCTGTTCGGAGACGGGACTTTATTAAAGACCGATAGTTTTCCGATTGTTTATTTAATTTCCAACGGGCAAAAAAGACCTTTTAGCGACGAAATTACCTTCAATAATCTCGGCTATAATACAAAAAATGTCATTACCGTTTCTTCGCAATTCCTTTCTCTTTACCCAATCGGGGATCAAATAAAATAAATATATGCCTTTAATAAAAGCGATTCTATTGCCCCACTCCCCCTTGCTGATTCCGGAAATCGGTCGCGTTAATTACAGTTTCTTGAATAAAACCGCGGAAATATATAAGCAAACGGGCCTTGAGTTAAAAGAAAAAAAGATTGATACGGTTATAATAATCAGTCCGCACGCCCTCGCCCAAGAAAATGAATTCCTGATTAACGTTGCTCCGGAAATGATTATTGATTTAAAGGACTTTGGTTTTATCCCTCCTAAAACAACACTTAGCGGAGATCCCTTACTGGCCGATCAAATTAAAAATTCTTTAAAAGAAAATTCGGAATTTACAGTCCAGTTAGTTTCTCAGGAAGTAATTGATTACGGGAGCGCTATCCCGACCTATTTATTAAAAAATTTTAGCGGTGATTTTAAATTACTTATCATTTCACCGGCCACAGAAAAATCTTTAGAGGAACAATTTTTATTTGGACAAAAAATAAAAGAAATAATCAACGAAAGTGAAAAAAACATCGCCCTCATCGTTTCCGGAGATTTATCGCACCGCCTTAAGAAAAAATCACCGGCCGGCTACTCGCCAAAAGGAACAAAATTTGATAATAAACTAATCGAATATTTAAGCGATTCAGAAAACGCCATTTCTAATATTTTAAAAATGGATAAGAAATTAATTACCGATGCCGGCGAGTGCGGTTTAAAGCCGATCGTCATCGCCCTCGGTGTTTTAGACCAAAGCAAATGGCAAGGAGAAGTTCTCGCCTACCAAACAGATTTCGGAATCGGCTATTTAAGCTTAAACTTTAAATTAGAAGATCCTAAACAGTAAGAATTTATGTCTGATGATGAGATAGAAAAACCAGCCGACAACTTCAAGTCTTTCTCAGACATTATTAAGGTTAAAAAAAGCGTTAGCAAGGCACCGGCCTATCCTTGGCAAGATTTAGCTTTACGGATTATCAAAGAGCTGAATGTGCCAGGATTTAAGCGCTCTTCGGTCTTTAAAATCTGCAAAGAAAAGCCGGAGCACTTAATCAGCTTGGCTTTAAACGACACCAAAGAATTATGCAAGACAGGCAGCGCTTGGAAATATTTCTTTAAAATAATTGATCAAAAATAAATTTATTATATGCCTAAAGAATTAACAATAATTACCCACCCTAATCCAATTCTCAGGAAGAAATCGCTTGAAGTCGCCGCGGACGCCATCAAGACGCCGACGATCCAAGAGCTTCTTAAAGATATGGAGGAAACGATGAAAAAAAAAGACGGGGCCGGTTTAGCCGCTCCGCAAATAGCGAAAAATATTCGCATTATTGTCGTGAGTTATAACGACCAAACCTTCTTTTTAATAAATCCAAAAATAACCAAAAAGTCCTGGGCGAAAGAAACGGAAGAAGAGGGCTGCCTATCGGTTTTGAACGAACAAGGAGAAATTATTTACGCCCCGGTTGAACGTCATAAAAAAGTTTCTTGCATCTATTTCGACGAAAAAGGCCAAATAAAAAAAATAGCGGCCGAAAAAATTTTTGCCCGTATCCTTCAACATGAAATAGATCATCTCGACGGAATCCTATTTATTGACCGCCTAAAAGCAAAAAAATAAATTTAAAAAACGGCTAGCAAGCCGTTTTAAAAATAAAATAGTAGCAGCAAATCCTCTACTTTCGACGTCGTTTAAAATAAAATCGATAAACTAAATATATAATCGTTAGGCAGACCAGGCTCCATGATATTTGGTTGGCATAAATCAAAATCAACGTCTGATTGGCGCCGATAAAATAGCCCATCAGAGCTAAAACTGAAATCCAGACTGAAGAGCCTAAAGCGGTAAATAAAATAAAACGGCCGTAGGGCATTTCACAAAAACCGGCCGGAATAGAGATTAGATGGCGCACCACCGGAACCAATCTCCCCCAGAAAGTCGACCAATTCGAATTTTCTAAAAAAACTTTTTCCGAATGCTCTAATTTCTCCCGATTTATAAATAATAATCTGGCCAACTTCGTATCGACTAGGCGATAGATGATTACCCGGCCTAAAGTTCGCGAGAGAAGATAATTTATCGTGGCGCCTAAAACTGAGCCAAAAATACCGAAGACAATAACCAAAAAAATATTAAACTTCCCTTGCGCCGCCAAGTAAGCAAAAGGCGGAATTACAATTTCCGATGGAAGCGGCAAAAAAGAGCTCTCAATTGTCATCAGTAAGACAATCCCGCCGTAGCTGAGATTAAAAGCGATATTTATAAAATAGGTGAAAAAATTTGTAAGCATGAAAATATTATAACATAGTTTATTAATCCATTCTAATTTGCAATTTTCGGTAAAATAACTTAATTTATAAGAGAAGAATAAATAAATAAATGATGAAAAAGATTCGCACAATTTTCATGGGCACGCCGGAGTTCGCTGTTCCCGGATTAAAAAGCTTATTAAGCGACAACGACTTTGAAGTAATCGCCGTTTTTACACAACCCGATAAGGCTGTCGGGCGAAAGCAAATTATAAGCTTCCCTCCGATAAAAGTTTTAGCGCAAGAATTTAAAGTCCCCGTTTTCCAACCGGAAAAAATAAAAAGCGCCAAAGAACTTATCGAGTCTTTAAATCCCGAGTTAATTGTTGTTATCGCTTACGGTAAAATTATTCCTCAGGATATTTTAAACTTGCCTAAATACGGATTTATAAATGTTCACGCCTCCCTCCTGCCAAAATATCGCGGTTCGGCTTGTCTTAACGCGCCGATTGTAAACGGCGATGATAAAACAGGAATTACGATTATGAAGATGGACGCCGGAATGGATACGGGACCGATCTTATTTCAAAAAGAGTTAATATTGTCGGGCAAGGAAACTCTAGAAATCGTTCACGATAAATTGTCCGCCCTTGGCGCCGAATCTTTACCCAGTGTTTTAAAAGATTTTATAGATGGGAAGATCGTTGCCGTCGCTCAAGATGAAACGAAAGCTACTTATGTGCAAAAATTAGAGAAAGAAGACGGTCGGATAGATTGGTCGAAGTCGGCGAAAGAAATTGAAAGAAAAATTCGCGGTTTAAATCCTTGGCCGGGAACTTATGCATCTTTAAATAATAAACTAGTGAAAATATTAGAAGTTGATAATAACATAATTAATTCAAATAAGCATAAAATCGGAGAAGTTTTCCTGCATGAAAATGAGTTAGCCATCCAGTGTGGACAAGATTCATTAGTTATATTAAGATTACAAACTGAAGGGTCTAGAGCCCTTGAGTCCAAAGACTTTTTAAGAGGTAATCAGAGTTTTGTCGGGAGTGTTTTAGAGTAAAAAAGTATTAATATATACAATATAATGGTCCCTTCGTCTAACGGTTAGCTCGCCTCGCTTCGCATCGGCGAAGCGGGGACGCCAATATTATGTACAAGATTTATTTACTAATAAGTGAGGAAAGTAAAAAAACATATATTGGATTTACCGACAATCTAAAAAGAAGATCTATCGAACATAGAAATCATAAAGTTAAATCAACAAAAAATTTTAGTGAATTTAAAATTATTACATTGGAGAAGTTAAAAGAAACTGATAATATACAAGAAGCCAGAAAAAAAGAAAAATACTGGAAATCTGGAGCAGGAAGAAAAAAGATAAAAAATATATTCAAAGACATGGTCCCTTCGTCTAACGGTTAGGACGCCAGGTTCTCATCCTGGTAACAGGGGTTCGATTCCCCTAGGGACTACTAATAAAAAATATCCAGTGAATACTGGATATTTTTTATTTGCAATTCGCAACTAGGAGAATCGAACAAGCGACGAGCGAGATACGAGAATAAGCGGAGCGAGTTCGAGTAATCGAGCGACGCTAAGCGCGAGCGAGCGTAGCGCTTAGCGGCCGGTCTGGACAAGTGAGCTTTTCTAAAGAAAAGCGAGCGCGAAATTCCCCTAGGGACTACATAAATTAAAAATAGGCCAAAAAAGAAGTAAATCATTGCAATTGATATAAAAAGGCGTTATATTTTACTCATATGATATTCGAGAATCCCTCTCAAAAACGCTGGAAAACAGCTAAATTGGCATTTGGTGGCATAATTATAATGGCCATTATCCTGTCCGGCGGCATTATTGCCGATCTTTTAGTTAGCCCGCCGCTTCCCAGTGTTCGCGAACGCCAAGATAATTTTAAAAAAGCCTCAAATGTAAAAGCGAGTATAATCGCCTACACTAAAAAAAATACCAAAGTATCCTCTAACATATTAAAGAATAAAAAATTAATTGACACCAATTTAAATCTGGCCAATAACAAAAATTTAGACATCACCAAGGATAATTTTTTATCCAGCGCCTTCTTGGTGCAAGATGATGAAGCGAGCTTGGAATCTTTTAAAAGGCATGCGGATAGCATTGATATCGTTTTCCCGGATTGGTATTTTATAAATAGTTCCCAGTGTTCAGTTTTAGAAAAAGAAGATAAAGATATAACTAAAACCATTGCTTCTTCAAGCCAGGCGGAAATTATTCCCCGCCTTACTAATGGCTATCTGGGAAAATGGTATGGGCCGGAAACGAGTCTCATCCTCAATAATCAAGAAACCAGCGACTGTTTAGCGGGCGTCCTGGCGGACATGATAGCAGAATCTAAGGTCGCGGGCATTAATATCGATTTAGAGGACTTAAAACCTAGCGATAAAGAGGCCTATTTAAGTTTTTTAAAAAACCTAGCCGATTTGCTTCACAAAAATAATAAATTTTTAACTGTTGACGTTACTGCTAATGACCCGGCCTACGATATTGAGTACATCGGTCAAATCGCTGATTATGTAATTTTAATGGCTTACGACGAACATTATCCAAGTAGCGCTCCGGGTCCAATTGCCAGCGCTGATTGGTTTCAAGATATCGTTGATCAGGGAGTCGGTTCAGTTCCTAAAAGCAAACTAATAATCGCCTTGGGCGCATATGGTTACGATTGGACTTCAGGAACCACTACTCCGGCTAATTCTCTAAAATTTAATGAGCTAATGACTCTGGCCGCTAATGCCGATGCCGAGCCGGAAATGAATTCCGATTCCGGTTTTAACATGTATTTTAGTTACTCGGATGGTGATAATCAAAATCATCAGGTCTGGTTTTTAAATGGCACAACGGCCTGGAATGAATTTTTATCGGTTAAGAAAGGGGGTGTCGCCGGGGTCGCCCTTTGGCGGCTTGGAACCGAAGATGAATCCTATTGGCAAATTTTTAACAAACAAACTAACGGACAAACTTTTGCTAAAGCTCCCGGATTGCATTCGGTTAATTTCGAGGACGAAAGCGAATTATTTAAACTAAAATATGCCATCACGGCCGGACATTTACAAATAACAACCGACACCGACGGCAGTATTGATTATGCGCTCTATGATAAAATTCCCACCGGTTACGATCTTGGCGCGGTTGGTTCTCCTTTCCCCAACAAAAAACTCGTTCTGACTTTTGATGACGGTCCGGATGAAACTTGGACGCCGCAAATTTTAAAAGTCTTAAAAGCTAATAATGTCCCGGCGACTTTTTTCTTAGTCGGCGAACAAGCGCAGAGAAACCCGGAAATAGTAAAGCAGGCGGCTAGAGATGGTTTTATGTTTGGCAACCATACTTATCTACATCCCGATATTTCCACTATTTCCGATAGTCGTTTAAATCTTGAATTGAATCAGACTCAAAGAATAATTGAATCGGAAACCGGACGCCGCACGATCCTCTTCAGGCCCCCATACGACACCGATTCTGCTCCGAGCACGCCCGAACAATTAAAGTCAATCGCCGCGGTCAATAAACTCGGCTATGTCATTGCCGGAGCCAATATTGATTCTCAAGATTGGCAGAAACCGGGCGTAAACAATATTGTTGAAAATGTTTTAAGTCTGGTTGGCAATCCGAATAATCACGTAATCGTCATGCACGATGCCGGAGGCGATCGCTCGCAAACTGTCGCCGCCTTAAAAATACTTATTCCCGAACTCAGGGCTGAAGGATATGCTTTTGTTAATTTTAATCAAGCCGTCGGATTAACCCGCGACCAAATTAATCCGCCCCTTGTCGGCAGCGAGTTATTTTTTGTTAGAATAACTTCTCTCGCCAGTTTTATTCTAAGTTGGGGCTGGATAATAATCTTCTGGCTTTTTCTCTTAACAACAATCATCGCCATTCTTCGCATTCTATTTCTAGGGGCCATGGTCATACGCTCTTCCAAACATTATCGATCCCGACAAGGCAATGTTTTTTCCGGAGCGGTTACGGTTATTATCCCCTGCTACAATGAAGAAAAAACCGTTGCTCACACTCTTGCCGCTCTCAGAGAAAGCCTTAAAACAAATATCGAAATTTTAGTGATTGATGACGGCTCAACTGACAATACTAGCGCTATAGTCGAGCAATTAATAATTAAAGATAATCGGATTCGCTTGATTAAAAAAACCAACGGCGGAAAATCGTCCGCTTTAAATTTGGGTTTTAAAGAAGCAAAAAATGAAATAATCATCACCATTGATGGCGATACGATTCTCTTCCCGGAAACGATTAATGAACTGGTTAACCCCTTCGCTGATCCTAAAATTGATGCGGTCTGCGGTAATGTTGAAGTTGGCAATGTTCGCAACATTCTAACCGGTTTCCAGGCCTTAGAATATATCACGACCCAAAATTTTGATCGCCGCGCTTTTGATGAATTAAATTGTATCAGTGTCGTACCCGGGGCAACCGGTGCTTGGCGCCGCGATAAAGTTTTGGCGATTGGTGGTTATGGCGCCGACACTTTGACCGAGGATGCCGATCTGACGCTGCGCTTATTGGCGGGCGGCGGTCACATTATTTATGCACCGGAAGCAAGAAGCCGCACCGAGGCTCCGGAAACGATAAGCGGCCTTTCTAAGCAGCGTTTTCGCTGGAGCTATGGGACTTATCAATGTTTGTACAAAAATCGTAAATTATTTTTCCATGGCAATCTGGGTTGGGTAGCGTTACCAAATATGCTATTATTTCAAATCGTTTTTCCGATATTATCGCCCATCGGGGATTTGGTTTTTATTCTTTCTATTTTTAATGGCGATTTCCGAGCGATCGCCGTTGGCTATTTAATGTTTACACTGATGGATATCTGCGGATCTTTACTTGCCTTTACCTTAGAACGACGACCCAAAAAACTAATGTGGTTGATTCTGATTCAACGTTTTTTTTATCGCCAATTTATGTATATCGTTACCTATAAATCAATCATCGCAATTTTAAAGGGACGCCATCATGGATGGAATAAACTAAATCGAACCGGAAACGTGATTCCATTAAAAAAATAAACTTAAAAAAAATAAAATCCTAAATATGAAAATTACAATCTGCGGTAGTATTGCATTTTACGCCGAGATGGAAAAAATCAAAGAGGCCTTAGAGGCTAACGGGCACGAAGTTTTTATCCCGCTTTTAAATAATGAGGTTCCGGCGGAGATGGGCGGCGGTAGAAAAATATACTTTAATCAATACGTTGAAGAAAACGGCGGTATGGACGCCTTCCCTATCGGCCATAAAATATGGGATCTAAAAGAAGCGGCCATCCGCGATCATTACGAAAAAATCGAGCTAGCTGACGCCATTATTGTTACTAATTATGAAAAGAAAAATATTGCGGGTTATGTCGGCGGAAATACTTTAATCGAGATGGGCCTCGCATTTTACTTAAATAAACCGATTTACATTTTAAATCCAATATCCGCCGAGCTCTCTTATCGACAAGAGATATACGGAATGAAACCGATTTTTCTTGACGGCGATATCAATAAAATCTCCTAAAAACAAGTCTTAAAAATAAAAAATATGGATAATAATTTTACCAAAGTGGCCTTCGTTTATTTAACTAAGGACAACAAAGTCTTGCTTTTACAAGAAGGTGGCGCATTAGCAAAAGGTCTTTGGTCCTTTCCCGGCGGACATGTTGAAGAAGGCGAATCGCTCGAGCAATGTGCGATTAGAGAAGCGCTTGAAGAAAGCGGCTACCAAGTCAATATTGATAAAGTAATTTATAAAGCCTTGATTTCCAGCTTGGAATACAAAGGCGTTATTCGAGACACGGAAACGGTTGATCTAACTATTTTTAAAGCCGACATAGTAAATGGTTCTCTGCAAATAGACGATCAGGCGCTAGCTTTAAAATGGTTTACAAAAGAAGAAGCAATAAATTTACCTCATCGCTGGAGTTTTATTAAAGATATAATATTAAACAATTAACCTCTAAAGAATAAAATGCTTCTGAAATTATTAAGTTGGAATATTGAAGGAACTAAATACTACACCAGCACCAGTTTTAAAAAAATTAAACCGATTCTTGAAACAACGGAAGCAGACATTCTTTGCTTACAAGAAGGACAAGAATTTCTCGCCAAACTTAAAGAATTTACTAAATTTAAAAATTTTGACCACATTTTTTCTCATCTTGACAGCGATGGTTTAAATATAATATTAAGTAAATTTCCAATTATACTACATGGCGAAATTTCTCTCCCGCTACGAATTAAAACACCGCCTGGCAAAGTTCTTTGGGCCGACATAAAGGTCAATAAAGAAATTATTAAAATATATAATTGTCACTTTGGAGTTGTCGGTGTCGGACCACGCGAAAGAGCGAATTTGTTAAAATATATTTTTAATGATTCTAAAAAATATTTCGGGCCAGTAATTATCTGCGGGGATCTGAATACAACAATCCCGGCCTCGGGTTTAAAGAGGAAAATCGTTCAACTTTTTCACAAAGAAAAAAATAGTAGTTTACTAACAAGCGGAAAATATCCAAGGGCCGATGAGAGATATTCTCTGCTTAATATTGCTAATAAATCAGGTTTTAAGGAAGCGATCGATATTTCTAAATCAACTTGGTGCCTAAAATTTCTCGGTTTAAAATTGTTTAAACTAAAACTTGATTGGTTCTTGACCCGTAATATCAAAGTAAATAAAGTTGTTTTAAGCGACTTTATTTCCGACCATCGCTCAGTTTACGTGGAATGTTCAATTAAATAAAAACAACCCAATTCATCGAATCTCTGGTTTACTCTTGTCAAAAATAAAATCATTTGTTATTATCAAAAAGTAATATTTAGCCTAAGTCTTAGAGCTTATGCTATTTTATTAAATGCGCCTATAGCTCAGTTGGTAGAGCAGATCCCTTTTAAGGATAAGGTCGCTGGTTCGAGTCCAGCTGGGCGCACAATATAAACAGGTGCTATGCCTGTTTATTTATAAGCCATCTTAGCTCAGTTGGTAGAGCAGCCGCCTTGTAAGCGGCAGGTCGTCGGTTCGAGTCCGACAGATGGCTCCATATTTTAAAACGCTCCCGTAAGGGGGTTGTTTTTATTTATGGGGGTGGAAAGACTGAGTAAAAACTGTGTTTTAAAAAGTCTTGATGAATAAGGCGTAATAAGTTAGAATTAGAAAGAATTAAAGAAGGTAAGCGTAAAAATATTAAAAAGAATTAAAGAGAAAATAATAAACTTATCAAATCACTATGAGTATTATTGACCAGAATTTAATCGCCAAAGTTCCCCCTCATAGCATTGAGGCGGAAGAATCTTTATTGGGTTCCCTTTTAATCGATAAGGATGCGATTATCAAAATCGCCGATACAGTTAGCGCCGCTGATTTTTATAAAGACAGCCACCGCATTATTTATGATACAATTCGGGAACTTTATAGTAATCAGGAACCGATTGATATTATTACGCTCGCGAATCGTCTTGATGAAAAAAAGCATTTATCCACCATTGGCGGGCGAACTTATTTAGCGCATCTATCTAACGCCGTCGCGACTTCAGGAAACATTGTTAACTACGGCAGTATTATTCAAAGAAAAGCGACCTTACGAAGGCTTCAACAGGCCGCGGCCGAAATCTCAAATTTAAGTTTTAATGAAGAAAGAGATATTGACGAAATTCTTGATGAAACCGAAAAAAAAGTATTCGGAGTTTCTCGAAAATATTTAAAAAATGCTTTTACCTCAATCGACAATCTTTTAACCGATGCTTTTGATCGTATTGATGAGCTTCATAAATACAGCGGTAAACTTCGCGGTTTACCAACCGGTTTTACGGAATTAGATAAACTATTAGCCGGCTTACAAAAATCAGACTTAATTATTTTAGCGGCTCGTCCTTCGGTTGGAAAAACGGCTTTTGCTATGGATATCGCTCGCCAAGCAGCTATAAAGAGCAAAGAAGGGGTTGGCATATTTTCGCTTGAAATGAGTAAGGAACAATTGGTTGATCGTATGATTTGCGCCCAATCAGGGGTTAGTTTATGGAAAATGCGCACCGGAAACTTGTCCGACAAAGAGGATGACAACGATTTTGCGAAAATCGGTGAAGCGATGGGTAAACTGGCGGAAGCACCTATTTATATTGATGATTCGGGAACTTTATCAATCATGGAAATCAGAGCTAAATGCCGCCGTTTACAGATGGAAAAAGGCTTGGGCTTAATAGTTATCGACTACTTGCAGTTAATGGAAGGACGGGGCAAATACAGTGATAACCGAGTTCAGGAAATCGCCGAAATCAGTCGTGGTTTAAAATCAATCGCCCGTGAACTTAATATCCCGATTCTCGCCCTCGCGCAGTTATCTCGTGCCGTCGAATTAACTCACCCGGCGATTCCAAAACTTTCCCATTTACGCGATTCCGGATCGATCGAGCAGGACGCCGACGTGGTTATGTTTATTTATCGTAAAGCGGCTGATCGTGGTTATAACCCAAACGACTTACCGCAAGATGAACGATATAAAGCGGAAATTCATATCGCTAAACATCGTAACGGTCCGACCGGAAAAGTTGATTTGTTTTTTGATGAAACAACAGTTAGTTTTAAAAACTTGAGCAAAGGACAAGGCGAGCCACAATCAATCGAATTTTAGTAATTCGTGATATAATATAGTAATAAATAATAATCTATAATAAATTATATGTTCAGCAAATTAAAACAGTTCAAAGATCTACGTTCCCAGGCGAAAACTATGCAAGACGCTTTAAGCCAAGAAACAATCACTGAAGAAAAAAATGGCGTTAAAATAGTTCTTAACGGGAACATGGAAGTCATGTCTTTATCTTTAAACGGCAGTTTAAGTAAAGAAGCTCAGGAAGATACTGTTAAGAAAGTAATAAACGAAGCAATTAAACAAGCCCAGAGAGTGATGGCGAAAAAAATGCAAGACATGGGCGGCTTCCCTGGTTTAAACTAAATATTCGAAACTTTATTCAAATAGATGAAGTATCCGAAAGCAATTCAAAATTTAATTGAAAAGTTCAGTACCCTCCCAAGCGTCGGACCAAAAACGGCCGAACGCTATGTTTTTTATTTATTAAAACAAAATCCCGAAAAGCTGCAAAACCTAGCGAAGGCAATTAGCGAGCTTAAAGCCGGAGTTACTGTTTGTAATAAATGTTTAATGATTAGCGAAACGGAAACTTGTTCAATCTGCCAAGACCAAAATCGCCGTTCGGATATTTTATGTATTGTTTCTAATACTCAAGATCTTTTAAATATCGAAGGAACGAAACAATACGAAGGAAAATATTTTGTTCTCGGCGGCCTTATTAATACCATCGAAGATGTCGGACCGGATAGCTTACCAATTAATAAATTAATCTCGATAATAAAAGAAAATAAGGTTCAGGAAATTATTTTAGCTTTAAACTTTACTCTAGAGGGCGAAACAACCGCTTTATATCTTAATAAAATTTTAAAAGATCATCTAAAAATTACCCGTCTCGCCAAAGGCCTCCCCGCCGGATCTGATTTAGAATATGCCGATGAATTAACTTTAGGCAGTGCGCTTAAATACAGGAATGAGATAAAATAATAACAACTCTTTAAATAAACAAAAACAAAAGTCCGCTGCTAAAACAGCGGACTTTTAAATCTAAAAATTTTATTTGAGACTAGGCAATGCTAACAACTTTTACGTTAGTTAAAACCTGACGATGACCGACGGTTTTTTTGTAACGAGTTTTGTTCTTATATTTAACAACCAGCACTTTCTTATCTTTAGCGGTGTCGATAATTTCCACCTCAACTTTATCGCCTAAAGAAGGCTGACCTAATTCAATATTAGCGCCATCAGCGATTAATAAGGTATCTAGTTTAAGTTTAGCGCCATTTTCGCCCTCTAATTTTTCAATCTTGAGAGTATCACCTTCTTGGACTTTATACTGTTTTCCACCAGTCTTTATTACTGCAATTTTTGCCATAAATTTAAAAAATTATCCTATCTTGCTTAACATTCCTCAATAATACCAGATATTTGAAAAATGTCAACAAATAGGCTATAGTAAAGAAGACGAATCAGTAATACTTAAAATACACTTAAAATATGGCTAATTTACTTATAAATGGGGGCAAAAAGCTCCACGGGACAATAAAAACAAACTCGGCGAAAAACTCGGCCGTGGCTATTTTATGTGCTTCAGTGATGATTAAAGGCAAAACAACATTAAACGATGTCCCTAAAATCGAAGAAGTTAACCGAATTATTGAGATACTTAACTCTTTGGGCCTTAAAATAACCTGGAGCGACGATCATAACCTTGAAATCTTCAATGACGGTCATTTATACCCAGAAAAAATAAACCGCGAATCATTCTTAAAAACTCGCTCTGCCCTTCTTTTAATGAGTGCTTTAACGGCTCATTTTAAGAGTTTCTCTTTGCCGAAGGCCGGCGGATGTAAATTAGGAAAAAGAACAGTTAACCCCTACGTTATTGCTCTTAAATATCTCGGCATTAAAGTTAAAGAAGCAAATACTTCGTATAATATTAGTTATGACAAGAGGAAGGCTGCTTCTTTTACAATGTATGAAACGAGCGATACGGCGACAGAAAATACAATCATGGCCGCGATTCTCACCCCGGGCGAAACAAAAATCAGATTTGCTTCGGCTAACTACATGGTTCAAGACTTAATAATCTTTCTTAAAAAAGCAGGGGCTAAAATTGAATGGGAAGGAATTAATAATTTAAAAATCAACGGGGTCAAGGAACTGCGTCCGGTCAAAAATTATCCGCTGATGCCCGACCCAATCGAATCGATGGCTTTTATCTCGCTCGCGATAACGACCAAATCAAATCTTAAAATAACAAATTGTCCGATTGATTTTTTATCGCTCGAAATCGAAAAGTTAAAAGTCATGGGTCAAAAATTTAAAATCAGTAAGACCTATAAATCAAGCAATGGGTTTTTCGACGTCGTTGATATTGAAGTAATCCCCAGCCGCTTGCGCGCATTGCCGGATAAAATTCATCCTCAGCCATATCCCGGTCTAAATATCGATAACCTTCCTTTATTTGTTCCGATTTTAACCCAAGCCGAAGGATCAACTTTAGTTCATGACTGGATTTATGAAAATCGAGCGATTTACTATATCGAATTAAGCCGTCTCGGCGCCGATATTATGCTTCATGACCCGCATCGCGTGACCGTTACCGGCCCGACCGAATTAAAGCCGAACGAAATTGTTTGTCCGCCGGCGCTAAGACCATCAATCAATATTTTAATCTGTATGTTGGCCGCCAAAGGCCAATCGATTCTAAGAAACTCTTACTCTATCGACCGCGGCTATGAAGACTTATATAATCGACTTAATAAACTTGGCGCGGACATCACAATTCTTGACCGTTAATCTATGACCAAATTCTTCAAAAATTATTTGTTCTACATTTTTGTTGTTCTATTTGTTATCTTAACCATAATTATTTCCCTATACGCTTCCGGCTATAAGTTTAATTTGAGCTGGCCTTTAAACTTTAATAAAATCTTACAAAAAACCGGCATGCTCGCCGTCAGCACCGTTCCCAAGAATGCCTATATTTATTCGGACGATAAAATAGAGGTTAATTCTTTTTTAGCTTTTGGGCAAAAAAATTATATTAAGACGCCGGCCAAGATTAAAAATATCTTACCGGGGGATTATAAAATAAGATTTGAAGAAAAAGGCTACTGGCCTTTTGAGCAAAGGATTACAATCTATTCCGGTCAAACGACTTTTTTAGAAGATATTAATCTTTTTCGCTCTGACCTGCCTTTAATCGTTAGTAATAATAAATCAAAGACAATTAGCCTTAGCCCAAACCAAAAATATTTATACATTCAAGACACTAAAAAAATTATTAATTTAGTAAGCGGTCAAATTTTCGATTTTAATTTTGACCAGACCAGTGATTTTAGCTGGCTCGATAATGGCGATCGATTATTTAAAAACGGCGTTATCTTCAGTAAAAATGGCTTTGAGGATCTAAAACGAAAAATTGGCTTAGAAACAAAAAATTGGTTTTATGATCAAAGCAATGACCGAATTTATTATCAAGACGATAATACAATCAGTTACCTGACAAACAATAATACCGCCAGTTCAATCGCTAAGGTCAGTGATAAGGGGGAGGTTTATTTAAGTTTTTTAGCATCAGGCGACCATATCTTTTACATAAGCGTGAAAGATAAAAAAATAAGTCTTCAGGATTATTCTTTAAAATCACAGGAAATTGAGCAATCAATCGACTTGCCGACGATCGGCACTTACAAGTTATCTCTGGAGCAAAAAGGAATTATTAATCTTTATGACACCCAAAATAAAACTTTATATTTAATAAAACAAGATAAATTTGGCGATTCAGCCACTTTAAAAAATATCCTTAGTTGGCAATGGATAAACTCGGAAGAGCTGTTTTATAACAACGATTGGGAAATTCACCGCTTTAACTTAGCGAATAAACACGATGATTTAATCACTCGGCTCGGAGAAAATATTAATAAAGTGATTTTGAACCAAGCAAATAATTATTTAATCTTTTCCAGCGACAAAAAACTAAACGCCATGGATTTAAAGAGCGGGGCGATAACCAACCTGTTAAGTGCGGATAGAGTTAGCGACCCTTGGATTGATGAAAAAAATGACCTGATATATTTCAGCGCCACAGTAGGCGGACAAGACGGAATTTATAAAATAATTACGCAATAAAAACAATAATTTAATTTTAAAAAAGTCTTCTTATTTAGAAGACTTTTTTAGTTTGAATATTTTAGATTCAAATAGTGCATGAGTTATTTAGTGTCAGAAACTTTTCCGCAGATCAATAATTAACTTTTTTAAATCATCTTTAATCTCGTCATTTTTTAAGCCGAATTTTAAAGTCGCTTTGATAAAATTAAATTTATTCCCGGTATCAAGCCATTCCCCTTCTAATTTCTTTCCGTAAAGGGGCAATCCGTTTTCGAGCATTTGATCAAAAGCGTCCGCCAACCTTATTTCACCGGACTTTCCAACCTTCATTCCGGCTAAAGTTTTAAAAACATCGGGCGTAATAACATTAATGCCAACTTGAACAAGGTTGGAAGGTGCGTCCTCTAGGGCCGGTTTCTCAATAAACTTATTAATTTTAAATATACCGCCGCCTAAGTCCTCGCCGCCAATTACACCGAACTGGCTAACGAGCTTATGCTCGACTTCCGCTAAACCGATTACCGTCGCCCCATATTTTTCGTAAACTTCGATTACTTGCTTAACCGGAGAAACTTCCGCGTCGTAAAGAGTGTCGCCGAACATAATTAAAACTGATTCATCTTTTCCGAATAAATGCGCGGCGCAGTTAACCGCGTGGCCGTCGCCCAAAGGTATCGGCTGTCGAACATAAGAAAATTTGGCCAAAGAATCAATCGCTTTAACTTTTTTTAATAAATCAAGTTTATTTTTTTCGACTAAAGTTTTTTCAAGTTCAAAAGAATAATCAAAATGGTCCTCGATCGCTCTTTTTCCTCGCCCGGTGACAAAAGTTATCTCTTCAATTCCGGCGCTAACCGCCTCTTCAACCAGATATTGAATAACCGGTTTGTCGACAATCGGTAGCATTTCTTTCGGCTGTGCTTTTGTGGCCGGTAAAAATCTGGTTCCAAATCCGGCGACTGGGAAAATCGCTTTAGTTATTTTTTGCATACATTTATAATTGAAAGAAAATTTATTTTAAAAATTATATTAAAGCGTAAAACATTCTCATATTTACTTTATAGTCCACTTTAGAAAATATTTCAACCAAGACTCAATATGACGCCAGGTTAACTTATCTAAAAATATCGCCAAATACCAAGGATGCTTCGCGCTTTGGCGATTATGATCATGGATTACAACCGCCTCCGGATTATAAACCACCTTAAAACCCTGGGTCCATATCTGACGGCATAAGTCGATATCCTCGAAATACATGAAATAACGTTCGTCAAAATAAGGTTTAAAAATCTGACCATTATTTAAGATAATTTCTTTTTTAAACATCAAACAAGATCCCATTAACCAATCGACTTCTTTAATTGAATTATGATCGAAGCTTTTCATCGCAAACAAGTCGTTGCTATTAATAAAAAATCGTCCGATAAAAGTACGGCGTAAAATTGGGGTATAAATCTTCGGAAATTGCGAACAAGATAACTGCAGTTTACCGCTGGGATATAATAATTTCGGTCCAACCAGAGCTACCTCCTTATTCTTTTTTATATAATCTAATAGAACTAAAATTGCCTTATCTTTAACAACGGTGTCTGGATTTAATATTAATATGTATTCGCCGCCGGCCGCCTTAATGCCGAGATTGTTGCCGCCCCCCATGCCTAAATTTTTCGGACTAATAATTAATTTTATCGCCGCCTTATTTCCGAACAGCCGAATTAAATCGTTTAAGTCGTCACCCGAGTTATTATCAACCAGAATAATTTCATAGTTTAAATTACCAAAATCGGAAACCACTATCGAATTCAGACAGTTTTCTAATTTTTCTTTAGTTTTATAGTTAACAATTATAATTGAAAGTTCCATAAGCAGAATTAAAAATTAAATAAATTCGCCATCAGTTTTATAAAAGAGAAATAGGCGTTAAAAAAAGGATTAATTATTTTTAATTTCGGATCGGCAATTTCCTGATACCAAATTTTACCGCTCACCATTTTTAATATTTCTTTATCTTTTATTTTACGGTTTTTTTGAATCTCTCGACGTTCTTTTTTTATATAGTGCCAGGTTTTAGCCTTAAAAAAATATTTAATAACCGCGAGACGTTTTTTAAACCAGCCGTTTTGTAGAGAAAAAAGTAAAAGTCCTGATTCCATCAGTAACCAAGCCGGAAAAACAAGAACTAAAGTCGGCCAAGCATAGTTTTTCAAGATTGCAATTGTCCGATTACGATCCATCCAATAATATTTAGTGATTGAACGGCTAAATTCGTAATTATGATAAACAACGGAATCGTAATTAATAACACATTTATAACCGGCTAACCAAATCCGCCAACCTAAATCCTGGTCTTCATTATACATCCAAAATTCTTCGTCAAATAGACCGACTTTATTTAAAATATTCAGATTAAGTAAAACTGAGGCCCCGGAGGGATAAAAAATATTAGCAATTTTTTCTGGTTTCTGATTATATTTTTCTTGATAGCCAAGGCAATAACCAAAACCTAGAAAATGAGTGGCATTTCCAAGGCTATTCACTATTTCATTATCTTTATAAAGCATCAAGCGCGACTGAACAGCCCCAACATTTTCATGTTCTTCTAAAGTATTAACTAACTCAGAAAGAGAATTGGCCATGACTTCAGTATCCATGTTTAAAACCCAGGCATAATCAAAACCTTTTTCAATTATTATCTTTAAAGCGTCGTTATTTCCCTTCGCAAAACCATCATTACCCCTATTAACGATTATTTCCGCTTCCGGAGCCTCCCTCTTTAAATACGCGAAACTCGACTCAGAACTTCCATTATCAACGATAAACAGCTGCCAATTATTATAAGTTTGTTTTTTTAGTGATTCTAAGCACACCGATAAATATTTTTCGGCGTAATCCTTATAGTTAATTAATATAATACCGACTTTTTTCGACATAATAAATTTTCTTTACAAAAAAACTCCAACAATCTTCCAGGCCATTTTTAAAATAAGGTACTGACTTTTTTTCTCCCATTTCTTAAAATATTTTAACATCGAATCACGGAAATACTTCTGTGTTGTTACTCTTTTGACTTGCAAAAAACTAGAGCCAACATAATCAAGACATTTTGCTTCGGCACAATACCAAACTTCCCCGCCTAATTTGTAAACTTGGCGGCAAAAATCAACCTCTTCAAACCAAATAAAATATTGCTCGTCAAGCAAAGGTAAAATATCCGAATTTTTATTTAAAAGGCAAAAATTTTCTCGGTTAATTAAAAAAAATGCGCCCCGCAAAGAATCAACTTTAGTGTTTTTCTCATAATCAAAATCGACTTCTAAATAATTATTTAAAACGGCGGGAAAAATATGGGGAATTTTTAAAATAATCATTAACTGATCAAAAAATTTCGGAAATTTTCTAACTTGTCTGACAATCTCGTCTTTTTCATTTATTAATTTACAACCGTTTACCGTCGCCTGCGGTTTATTTTTTGCAAAATCAATCATTTTACCCAAAGTATCAGGATACACTTTCATATCTGGATTAAGCAGAAGGATAAATTTCCCCGTTGCTTCTTTGATCGCTTGATTGTTCGCGCGTGCGAAACCCAGATTTTCGGGATTGGCGATTAATTTTAAATTCGGAAATTCATTTCGAATCATTTCTGCACTCCCGTCCTTTGAATTATTATCAACCACAAATACCTCAAAACTAAAATCAAGCTTTGAAGACTCCAAAGCTTGCAGGTTTTCTCTTAATTTATCTTTAACATTCCAAGAAACAATAATAATCGATAATTCCATATTACGGGATAAGTGAGCAAAAAATTATTAATTTTAACGACTAATTTTAATTAATTTTATTCTTTCCGTTAATCCGCTGATAATTTTTACTTGATATTTATAAACTTTTAACTCATTCGCTAAAAACTTAATCAGCTCTAAATTGGCTTTACCTTTGTCTGGTTGGGCGGCCACGGCGACTTTAATCGTCCCGTCGCTCATTAGACCAATAAAAACAGTTTTACCGGCGCCCGGTAAAACCTTGACTTTCAAGAATACTTCTTTATTATTAGCTAAATTTTCAAGATACTCGTCTAAAATCATATAAGAATTCTTATTTCATCCATTAATTAGAGCCTGTCTTTACAGGATACTCCATTTCGAAACATTTTTAAAGCCCTTGCCTTGGTTTTAGGACATAATTAATCATCTGTCAAGATTTATTTTATTATAATAATGTATTAGAATATAAGTACTAAAAACTCTTAAAATTAAAAATATGAGCGAACAAAATGAAGATATAAAAGAAGTTCATGTTCGTCCTTCTTGGGACGAATATTTTATGAAAATTGTTGAGATGGTTGGAACGCGCGGCAATTGTGATCGGTACCGCGGTGGATGTATTATTACCCGGGATCGAAGAATTGTTGTAACTGGTTACAATGGTGCACCGGTTGGTGCCGCAACCTGCGATGAGGCTGGTCACGAAATGCATACAGTGATTAATGAGGACGGAAATCAAAGTCGTCACTGTATTCGAACAACTCACGCCGAACAAAATGCGATTTGCGAAGCGGCTCGAATGGGGATAAGCTTAAATGGCGGAACTTTATACTGCAAAATGTCTCCCTGCTATACCTGCGCGAAAATGTTAATTAATGCCGGTATTAAAAGAATTGTCTGCGCCAATGATTATCATAGTGGCGGACGCAGCCGAGAAATCTTTGAAGAAACTGGAGTGGAATATGTTTTATTGTCAGAAGAAGTGGCTACCTATTCGGACATGAAATAATTTTTTAAACGAAAAACATAATTTTTAAAATAAACTTTTATGGCTAACATTTTTCTTTACGATGAATTTAACCCAGAAGACACGGCGATGATGCAAGCGCTATATTCAAGGAGCGCTAAAAGCGTCGTCGAGCATGTCGACAAAGTTAAGCAGAGTGGTTCCGGAAAGTTTATGGAAACTTTTTATGTCGGCTACGGCCACGCCAGTATTGCCGACTGTGGAAGTACAACTTTATTTATCGAAGGAATTAGTATTCTTGGTGATAAAGCAATCCAGGATTGGCAATTATACAGCGGACAGGAAACAAGCACTCGATATATTGATATGAGCAAACAAGCGATTATCGATCCGATTGGATCTAGCGAGTCGAAAGCGATTCTTGATAAATGGATGGGATTTTATATTAACAATCAAGAAAAAATTCAAAGTTATTTGATGATAAAATATCCACGCCGCGAAGGAGAAGACGAAGGTGTTTATATTAAAGCAATTAAAGCGCGTAGCTTTGATACGATGCGCGGTTTTTTACCGGCCGGAATAACAACTCAATTAAGTTGGCACACTAATTTGCGACAAGCCTGGGATAAAATTGCTTTATTGCTTCATCACCCCCTTCCCGAAGTAAAAGAGACCGCCGAAAAAATATTAGCTGAATTACAAAGAAAGTATACGCACAGTTTTTCACATCCTGTTTTTCCGGAGCAAGAAGCATATCGAGAACTTACAGTTAATAAATACAGTTATTTAAAACCAGAAAACAATCCAACTTTTAAGTTTGAGACAAATGTTAAAGCAGAAGAATTGGAAAAATATCGAGACATCACCGATTCGCGCCCGATGAAAACCGGATTACCAATATTTTTAGGTGAACTTGGTAGTTTCAATTTTGATTTTGTTCTAGACTACGGATCTTTCCGCGACATTCAACGCCACCGAAATGGAGTTTGTCGAATGCCTCTTCTAACAACCGATCTGGGCTTTAGTACTTGGTATTTAGAACAATTGCCGGAAGACTTACGTCTTGAGGCATTAGAATTAATTAAAGATCAGACAGTTGCAATCGCGAAATTAGAAACTAGTCCGGAAATAAGACAATATTACATCGCGATCGGATTTAATATTTTCGGTCGCGTTAGCTATCCGCTTCCGGCCGCACTTTACGTTATTGAACTCCGAAGCGGGAAAGCGGTTCATCCAAGCTTAAGAAAGTTAGCAATCGAAATGTCTAAATCTGTCTCCGAAAAATTTCCTAATTTAAAAATGTATATTGACTTAGATCCTGATGACTGGGATGTTCGTCGTGGTTTGCAAGATATTACTTCTAAATAAAAGGTCAATAATATTTATAAATTATGTCTAAAATAATTCTCGGTTTTGTCGGGCCATTGGCGAGCGGAAAAGATGCTTCTAAAAAATATATTGAAGAAAAATACGGCGCTTCAAGCCATCGCTTCTCAACGATGCTGCGAGATATTTTAAACAGAATTTATGTTCCGATCAATCGAGAGAACATGCAGAATATTTCATTAGACCTTAGAATGCGTTTCGGCAGCGACACTTTGGCTCGGGTAATTGCTGAAGACGTTAAAAATGATAATCATGAATTTATCGTCGTCGACGGCGTCAGAAGAATGGACGATATTGTAAATTTAAAACATGTCGAGGGTTTTTATTTAGTCGGCATTGAAGCGAAAGAAGAAATTCGCTTTGAAAGAATGAAACTAAGAAACGAAAATCTGGGCGATGATAAAAAAACCTTTGCGGAATTTTTAGAAGATTGCAAAAGAGAGGCGGAATTAGAAATTCCCGAAGTGATGCGTAACGCCAATTTTACTCTTAATAATGATGGTGATTTTCAAGAATTATATAAACAGATTGATGAAATAATAGTTAGTTTAAAAAAATAGTATGAAAGCTTTAAGCGGAAAATTTATCGTTATCGACGGAACCGACGGATCAGGTAAGACGACTCAATTTAATTTGCTGATTGAAAAATTAAAAGCAGAAGGTTTTTTAGTTGAAGTCGCCGACTTTCCACAATATAATACTAAATCCGCCGGTTTAGTAGAGGAATATCTTTCCGGAAAATACGGCAGTGCCGACGAAGTCACCCCCTATCAATCTTCAATTTTTTATGCTGCCGATCGCTTTGACGCGAGCTTTAAAATAAGACAATGGCTTAATGAAGGAAAAATTGTCGTTGCTAACCGCTATGTTTCCGCCAATATGGGGCACCAAGGCGGGAAAATAAAAAATCCTCTGGAAAGAAAAGTTTTTTTTAATTGGCTTTATGATTTAGAATATAATATTTTTAATATTCCTAAGCCGGATTTATCAATTATCCTGCACGTTGAAGCAGATATCGCTCAAGGTCTGGCTAAAAACCGGGCGCGTGAAGACTGGAAAGGAAAAACCAGGGATATTCATGAGGATAATTTAGACCATCTAAAAAATGCCGAAGCGGTATATTTAGAAATCGCGCGCAACTTCCCTGATTTTCAATTGATAAACTGTACTCATAATAATGAGATATTAAGCCGAGAAGAAATAAGTTTCTTGGTCTGGACTAGCGTGAAAAGAGTTATCAATCCCCTGCAGGTAGAAGAATCTTTTTCTCGATCAAGTTTTTCACCGATTGTTTCAATCATGGGTACTAATGAAAATTTTTTAAATAACCGCAATAAATTTTTTAATCAAGATAAAAATACTTTTCAAAATAAAATTTCCATCGACCAAGAAATAAAGATTAATAATAGTTATTCTGATAAATGCGCAATTGATGTTGACATTGATAAGGAAAAAAATAAATTAAGGATAGAAAGGTTAAATAGCGAAGCGAAACTGCCAACTAAAGCCCATTTAGGCGATGCCGGCTACGATCTTTACAGCAGTGATTATTATTCAATCCCGCCATACGGACAAGCGCTTGTTTCAACCGGGATTAAAATGGCCATTCCTTCGGGACACGTCGGCTTAATATGGGATAAAAGCGGAATCGCCAACGACGGCATAAAAACCATGGGCGGAGTAATTGATGAGAATTACCGCGGTGATGTCAAAGTAGTGGTTAAAAATTTAAGTGAAATTGATTTTAACATTGTTCCGGGACAAAAAATTGCGCAAATTTTAATCCAAAAAGTTAGTGACCTTGAAATTAGCGAAGAAATTATCATGGATTCAACCGAAAGAGAGACCGACAGTTTTGGCAGTAGCGGAAAATTTTAAATAATCTATTCTCGCGTTCATAATATAAAAATAAATTTATGAAATACGATGTCATCATCGGTTTAGAAATTCATGCCGAATTAAGAACAAAAAGCAAAATGTTTTGTTCTTGCGATAATGATTCTCAAAATGCTAAACCGAACACGAATGTCTGTCCGATTTGTTTAGGCCACCCGGGAACACTCCCCTTGCCTAATCAGGAAGCAATTAATTTTACTTTAATGACCGGGCTGGCTTTAAATTGCGAGATTAATCGTTTCTCAAAATTCGACCGCAAAAATTATTTTTATCCGGATTTGCCAAAAGGTTATCAGATTTCGCAATATGACTTGCCTTTTTGTTATAAAGGCTCTTTAGAGGTCGACGGCAATAATGTTTTAATAACCAGAATTCATCTCGAAGAAGACACCGGTAAGTCCGCGCATTATAAAGAAGCGGATTATAGCTTATTAGACTTTAACCGCGCCGGAACACCCTTAATGGAGCTCGTAACCGAACCAGTGATTAAAGATGCGGCGGAAGCTAAGAAATTCTGTCAGAATTATCAGCAGATTTTACGTTACTTAAAAATCAGTAACGCCGATATGGAAAAAGGTGAAATGCGCTGCGAGGCCAATGTTAGTGTGCAGGAAAAGGGGAAATGGGAATATAAAGACGGTTTAATAATACCGATTGGCAAACATATACTTAACCAAAAAGTTGAAGTAAAAAATATTAACTCTTTCCGATCAGTTGAAAAAGCGATTAATTTTGAAATAGAAAGACAAACAAAGGCGCTCGAAGATGGTCAAGAAATTATTGCTGAGACGCGCGGTTTTGATGAAAATAATAATATAACCGTTAGCCAGCGAATTAAAGAAAGTTCCGCCGATTATCGTTATTTTCCGGAACCGGATATTCCTCCTTATAATATATCTGAGGAGTGGATCAAAGGATTAAAAGATAATTTACCGGAAATGCCACAAGATAAAACGAGACGCTTTATCAGAGAATATGGTTTTAACGAAAAAATTGCCGAAGTTTTAACAAACGACAAAGAATTAGCGGATTGGACGGAAGATGTTATCTCGGAACTTGATGCCTGGATTGATTCATATGGCGACGAAGAGGCGCGCCAGGAAAAACATTTAGCCCGCAGCGCGGCTAATTTAATAACCAGTGAATTATTAAAACATTTAAATACTGATAATAAAAAAATCACTGATCTAAAAATTACGGCCGAAAATTTTGCTGAACTTTGCTGCTTATTATATCAAAAGAAAATAAATTCTTCAGCCGGCCAGACTATTTTAGAAAAAATGTATCAAAAAGGCGGCGACCCGGAAGATATTATGAAAGAACTAGGTCTCGAGCAGATTGATAATAGCGACGAATTAGAAACAGCGATTAGAAAGGTCATGAGCGAAAACCCTATCCAGTCAGGTGAATATAAAAACGGAAAGATTACCCTTATTCAGTTCTTCGTCGGAAAAGTTATGGCCGAAACAAAGGGCAAGGCCAATCCCGAGCTTGCGAAAGAGTTATTAGAAAAAATATTAGTGGAATAAACACCAATTTATCGCTTAAATGTGAACATTAGAATCAAATATTATTAAAATTAGGCCCCATTGATTTTGGAGCCTAATTTTTTTTAAATTTTGTTTTTAGGAGTCTTGACATTAATAAAGATTCAGCTAATAATAAGGGCGGAACTAAAATTTAAGCAATGGGACAAACAAATGCCACAGATGTGACAGAAAAAATTGCGGCTGATTCTCAAAACGAGAGGCCGCTAAACGATGTTAAAAATGACGAAAAATCGTCAAAAAGAAAAACTGGCTTAGGACGAGATCTTGAAATAGAGTTAGATCTCAAAAACCATTTTTTTCCGCGAACCTAAAAAATAATCGCCACAACGCGATTATTAAACTCTCATGATTAATTAAATTAATCAGCGAAACCTCATTTTCAAAGAATGGGGTTTTATTTATTCATTTTTTTCTAATCTATAAGCCAAGCACCAACTCTAGCTTTTGCCTCTTTTAAGTCTTTAAGCCACTCAATTTTTCGGCCCTGTTTTTCCCAGCGTTTAAACCAAGTTTTCTGTCGTTTTGCAAAACGATAGGAAGCAATTCCTAATTTCTCAACCATCTCCTCATATTCCATCTTCGACTGAAGGTAAAAACTTATAAAACGATATTCTAAACCGAATGAATTTAATTTAATCCAATCAAGACCATGTTCGTGCAAGCGATCTACTTCTTTAACCATCTCCTCATTCTCGAGTCGATCTTTAATTCTTTTTATAATTAATTTTCTAATCTCCTCGTCGGGCTTATCAAGACCTAAAACTAAAAAGTCATAGGCCGGTTTTTTTGCTTTTAGCTTATTTTTACTATCTGAAGCGGTGAATTCTTTTTCTTGAGAAATTATTTCTAAGTAACGAACTAAGCGGCGAGGATTGTTTTTATCACTGTTATTTAATTTATGAGCAAAGTCCGGTTTTTCTTTTTCTAATATTTTAAATAATTCGGAAACGGATAATTTTTCCAAGAAGGCCCGTTTTTCCGGGTCGGGCTTATAAGACGAGAGCTTATATCCGTCAACAATGGCCTGTAGATACAGTCCGGATCCGCCAACTAAAATCGGCAATCGACCGGAAACAAGTATTTTTTTAATTGCCGCGTTCGCTAATTTTTGATACTTCGCGAGATTAAATTCTTCATTCGGATTAGCAACATCAATCAGGTTATAACTTACTTTATTTTTTCCCTTTCCGTATTCTTTTAGATCCTTCCCGGTACCAATATCCATTCCTTTATAAACTTGGCGGCTATCGGCACTAATAATTTCCCCGTTGAATAGGCGCGCCAAACTGACAGCTAATTTTGTTTTACCGCTGGCGGTCGGTCCAAGGATAACTAAAACTTGTTTATTTTTCATACTATTTAGCCAATTCCCCTTCTAAGCCGAAGTCGGCGATACTATTAATTCTCACGAGCGCGAAATTTCCGATTAATTTATTATTCTTTTTGGTAGTAATCAAGACGGTTTTATACGTACTAGTCTTACCGTAATATTTTCCACGTTTATTTATTCCCTCAATAAGCACTTCAACATTTTTATTTAAATAATTCTTACTATCGGCGAATGCGGTTTTACGAAGCAAAAGGGTTAATTCTTGTTCGCGGCGTTTTTTTTCTTCGGAACTGACGTTATCTTTCATTTTAGAAGAGGCCGTGCCGGGACGAGGGCTATATTTTGAGATGTACGCCATTGTTAGTTTTAAACGCTCAAATAATTTATAGGTGTTTTGATATTGAGCTTTTGTTTCGCCCGGAAAACCGACTATCACATCGGTTGTTATCGCGATTCCCGGTTTTGAAGCGCGAACTTTTTTAATTAAAGTTTCATAATGCTTAACAGTATATTTTCGATTCATTTTTTCTAAAATTTTATCATCCCCGGATTGAACCGCGACGTGTAGATGAGCACAAACTTTATCCGAAGATCCTAAAACTTTGATTAGTTCATCGCTCATGTCCTTCGGGTGACTCGAGGAAAAGCGCAGCCAGAATTTTCCTTTAATTTTTATAAGTTTTTTTAATAATTTCGGAAAATCGTATTTTTCATCATGATAGCTATTAACATTCTGAGCTAATAAAATAATCTCCTTATAGCCTTTAGTAATCAGGGCTTCAACTTCCTTAACGATATCGGAAGCACTTCGATAGACTTCACGACCCCTCGCGTAAGGGACAACGCAGTATGAACAAAAATTATTACAACCGTTGCCGATCGGCACACAAGCGCTAAATTTACTTTTATAATCCGGCCGAATATCTAAATATTTTTCACCGTCTTTCAAGCGGATTTCATCTAAACTTAAAGAGGCTGTAAATTCCTCGCCAGCCAGTAAATCAGGCAATTTAATTAATTCATTAATCGGAAGAAATAAATCGGCCCGACCAATTAAGCGCTTCATAACGTCAACGCGCTTACTTAAACAACCGGCAATAACAACTTTAGCCTTCGGATTAAATTTATTAACTTGATTAACGAGCCCGTAAACCCGATCCTCGGCCGTTTGGCGGATACCACAAGTGTTAAAAATAACGACGTCGGCTTTTTTAAAATCAGGCTCATTTTTAAAACCGCTTTTCTTAAGCCAGGCAGCCAAACGTTCACTATCCGAGACATTCATCTGGCAGCCAATAGTTATAATATTATATGATTTGTTATTTTTCATAATTTCGATAATTAACTTCCATCAATGCTAGTTCGCCTTTGGCGAACCTGGCACTAGATTAGTATCTAAACCGCTTAACTGATACAAGCCGAATTGGCCGTTCACTTTATTAACTAAATTCATTTTTAATTTATAGGGTAAAAACTTACGATCATTTAAATACTGAACCGCCTTATCATCCAGAAAAAAATTATAATAGTAAACAGGATAATGGGTTACTAATTTCGCCGTTGCCTTTAAAATTTGATCATCCGGCAATGTTCCGATAATTACGCGACGTTCCGGAAAAAAGAATTTATCATAATAACGAGTAATAATAATACCGTTTTGATCGGTTAAACTCAAAACCTTTTCTGTATTCGCTCTTTCGGCGATGTTATTATAATATAAATTGGCAATTCCTTCTTCCGAACCATATAGAACAAAAACTAAAGATGAGCACATTATTACTATTAAAACAGCTATTTCTAATCCCGTGGCGATAAGCGGCCTAATTCGATCGGTCGTTTTCTTGGTAATAAATAATAACGCTTTGCTTACTCTGACAATTGCCAGGGAGACAAGGGGCAAAAGCATTAAATATATCGGCAGCCAATAACGGGTATAGGAGTTTCCAATCGTAAAGCTATTTGGGTTCGGGTTATCATTAAATTTCCAGCTTCCGTAATAAAAAATTAAAATCAAACTCAGTGCGCCCCAAACAAGAACATAAACCAAATATTTTTTTCTAAATCGACGACAATTTTTTATAAATAAAATCAACAGGCCCAGCAAACCGCCGCCGACCAAAATCGGAAACATATCAAGAATGTAATGATGAAAAACAGAAATTGATTGCCTCGCATTAAAGCCAAAATAAAAAATATTATGGGCAATATTTTTAAACTGATCTTGATACTGATTAATCCGGCCCCGCAAAGTTAATTTAATAATTTCCCCGCCGGTTTTAGATAAATCTAAAATCGAGTTATTCATCTCATTATAGCCGCCATAAATAGGAGAAGTGTAAAGAATTTGGTTCCAATAAGCGACCGGGATCAGCGCCAAAAAAACACCGGCCAAGAATAAAACGGCTTTCGTTATTCCAAGACGGCGCGCATAGAATAAATATATGATAAAAGCACTCGGGACGATCCAAAGTAATTCTGAGGTCCTGGTAATAATCGCTAAACCACTAAAAATACCGGCACTAAAGGCGGCTAATATTTCCAACCAAGCCGATGTTCCAATCCAGAGAGTTAGAAAAGGAATTTTTATTTTTTCTTTTTTAAGACCCAGAGCTAAAGCGAAAAGATAAGCCCCAAGCATTAACAGAACTATAAATAAAACGTTATGAAACATGCTCCGGACACTGTAATAAATATAAACCGGAAAGGACGCTAACGAGAAAGCGGAAAGAAGCGCGATCCGACTGCTCTTAAAAATTTTCTTAATCAGCAAATAAAAAATTATAATTCCAAAAGCGGCAAAAAGAGGCGTTAGATAAGGGATAACAGCAATACCAAAAACGGAACCGATCGAACCATAAATTAAAATAATTCCTAAAAAACTGACCGGCTTAATCCAGCCATCATCGCTTCTCAAACTGCGCGGAATAACAATATTATCGCCCAAAACAGCCGCCGGATCAAAGGAAGCAAGCTCTCCGGTTTGGGCCAGCTTTTTACTAAAATAATAATTAGCGGTTTCGTCTGGTGATGACCATTTAACATAATTCTGACTCTGAGTTAAGGCATTAAAAGACGAAACGCCAATAAAAAAAGCGAGGGCCAGGAAGCTAACGATGATTAAATCAATTTTTAGTTTAATTTTCATGGTAAAAATAATAATTTTCTTACATTATCACTATAATATTATCTAAAATTGCCAATTTTAGCAAGAATTTGCTATCATATTAGTATATGTCTATAAAAACACTTGGACCAAAAATATTTGCCAATATTAACGATTTTTTACTATTACTCCTTTCTCTGACCATTATTATAGGGGCTATTATCTATTATCTCGACGCCTTTTACTTTTACGACCTGCTTATAGCAATCATCGCTATTATTGGTCTTTTTCTGTTTTTAGCCAATAAAATAATTAAAGGAAGGAATAATTCGAATGATCTGAAAATAAACTGGCTAATAATCGACAGTAAAAACTATTTATTTACAGTCTCTTATGGTTTAATTTATCTTTTTTTAATCGCGAGCTTAATAATGGCGCAGAGCGATAAAGCCCTTATTTCCCCCTGGCAAGTGATTAAGCCAAGTTTTTTTATTGCCTACGGCGTGGCCACATTAATTTTAGTCTTAAGCGCAGCAAGCTATAAATTAAATACTCGAGCCAAATTATTCTTAATATCTTTACACTATTTTATTAGTTTAATTATCGCCGTAATTATTTATAAAATTGGCTATGGCTTTGATCCCTTTATCCACCAAGCGACCATGGAGCTGATTGATAAAAAAGGCTTAGTTACCCCAAAACCGCCCTACTATCTCGGCCAATACAGCTTAATTATAATTTTTCACAAAATAAGTAGTTTAAGCATTTACTTTTTGAATAAAATTTTAGTGCCATTTTTAACCGCCCTCTTTCTCCCCTTGACTGTTTATCGTTTTCTTAATTCTTTCTTTATTAATCCAAGCGATACAGAACAAGGCCATAATAACCGACCGCGTTTTCTCGCCTTAATTTTCTTGCTAATTCTAACGGTTTCGCCTTTTATTGCGACAACACCGCAAAATCTCAGCTATCTTTTTTTGATTCTCACAATTTTTAACGGACTAAGCCGAGAAAAACTTTCCTGGGCAATAATTCTTGCCCTAGCGACAACCGCGATTCATCCTTTAACAGGTTTAGCGGCCTTAGGCTGGGTTGTCTGGCTAGTATTTAGTAAATATCAAAATACATTTAAACCTTATCTAGCAAAAATAATTAAAACTCTTATTTTTTGTGCTAACGCTTTGATTCTACCGGCGGCCTTATTTATTGCCGGGGGCGCAAACTTGAAAGTGATTAATTTTAATATTTTTTTAATAACCGATCCTTTCAAAAATATCTTAAGCGGTTTAAGCTTGGCCGGAAACGAAGACTGTTTTTTTAATCTTATCTATTTTTTTGGATCTAATTTAAATTTACTGATAATTTTAATAACTATTTTTTCCTTAATATTTTTTTATTGCCACAAAAATAGACCAAACTGGACAAGTTTAGTTTATATCAATATCTCTCTTTTAATCGCCTATATTTTAAGCAGTCAAATTATTTTTAACGATTTAATAAGCTACGAACAAAGCAGTTATGCGAGCCGCCTTCTGATCATAATTTGTTTCTTTAACCTGCCCTTTATCATCTGGGCAATTGAAAAGCTAATATCCAGAATTCTTTTACAAGAAAAAATGATCGTTTGCTCGTGGCTAATTTTTTCAGTTTTATTATTAACGGCGAGCTTGTATATTTCTTACCCGCGCTACGACAAATATTTTAACTCACGCGGATATAGCGTCAGTGCCAACGACTTAAGCGCAGTTAACAAAATTGCCCAACAGGAAAACCAACCCTATTTAGTTTTGGCCAACCAGCAAGTTTCGGTTGCCGCTTTAAAAGAGTTTGGTTTTAATAATTATTTCAAAACGACTAAAGGCTTAATTTATTTTTATCCGATTCCTACCGGCGGTCCTTTATATCAATTCTATCTCGATATGGTTTATAAAAACCCCGACCGAAGCACCATGCAAGAGGCGCTTAATTTAGTCGGGGTTAAAACCGGTTATTTAGTTATCAATAAGTATTGGAACAATAGCGCCAAGCTTATTAATGAGGCAAAATTAGAAGCGGATAGTTTCTTTGATGTTAACGGCGAAGTTTATGTCTTCAAGTATGAAGAGAAAAACTAATTTGCTTATTTATCTACTTTCCTGATAGTCCCACACCGGACCGACGGAAATTATTTTACTCGTCCCAACCTCATGGATTAAAACCATGAGTTTTAATTTACTTAAATCACTCTTAAGGCTTAAATTTTGAGTCGGAAATTTAATTACGAGTTGCTTACTGCTTAATTGGGTTGGATCAATATTTAGCTGCTTAGTAAAATCAGAGATAGAATCCTTATCGTCTTGACTTAGAGCTTCCCCTTGCAACTCCTTAATAATTATTTTTTTAAGAATATTTAAATTATTATTAGAAGCGTTAAGCTCCTGTGAAACAGTGCCAATCTCCTTATCAATTTGCAAGGCAATTAACATTTTTAATACCATATCATTATTGGCCAGAAGTTCGTTCACTAAATTTAAATTTGGTTCAATATAGGCATTATCGTTCCCGCTTGAGTAATCACTGAGACCAACTCCTTTAAAAACTTGATTAACCGAAAATTTTTCTAAAGGCAGTTGAAAATTCACCCAGGCGGCGGCGGCTGTATTCAATGATTTTTCTTGCCAAGCGGCAGTTTGCGCCGCATTGGATTCGCTATTTTTATCAACATTTATAAAAGCGCGTACCAGACTTAATGTTGACCAATAGTTACTGGTTTGCCAAACAGTATTTTTATTTAAATCGGCTTTTAACTTATCAACCTCTAAACTATAATTTAAATAATTAGTATTCTCTGAGAAATAATCATTGGCCACAACCGGCGTTGCCAGATTAACAATATCAAGAGCAATTCCGGTGCAACGATTATTCACGCCATTTAAATAACAACTCGTTATATTATTTTTCGGCGGGTTTGTTCCTAAATAATTTTTAACATTCGGCACAGTTAGCTTACCGAACAAATATCCATTCGGCCAATAAGACTCAGCCAGCATTTTAAAACCAATCTGCGGTTTTTGATTCTGATTGTTCGGATCATAAGCGCCCTGAATTTCCGACATTTTATACGTTAAAAGCTTTTCTTTTAATTTCTCAAAATTTACGGCGGCAAATTTATTTTTATCGTCGAATAATTTTGTCACATCATAATCGCTACCGAAAACCGAGATTAACGAATCTCGATACTGAATATAATTCAGATCTTCCCGCAAACCCTTGAAAAAAGACATAACTTTATATATTCTCGCCCATTTATTTTTTAAATCCGGCAGATTAGCGGCATCATTAGAAATTAAATTAGCGGCAATAAAATTGATTCGCCAGTCTTCTTTGTCCAGTAAACAATTCGGGCAGTTTGTGTCGCGGTAATTAATCGGAAAAACTAAATTAAGCCATTTAGTCGTTAAATAAAAATTACTCAATTTTGCGTTTGTGCTATATTCGGCCGGAACGGTAAAATCGCTATAATCCTGCTGATATAAAAGAACCGGCGATTTAGTTTTTGACTTCGCTTCTCGAATTAATTTCTCTTCTTGCAAAACATCATCTCTTAAATAGGGCGGTAAGACAAAGTAGTAACTATCCGCATTACTAGCCAAAAATTTACTATTATCATCCATAACTCCTTTCGCGGCAATCTGATCGGGAGTCGGCTTTAAAAGCTCTAACGAAACGGCAAAGAAAGTCATCTCTAAACGCTCGCCCTCTAAGACAGAATCATTGATGTCGCCGATGGCCGCTAAACGAGATTCATAACGATTTTTCGCGGCGGTATAAAGATCTTTATTAATACTCCAAAGGTTTTCATAAAAAACATTTTCTTCGATATCTTTAAAAACTTTCTTGAAAATATTTTGATAATAATAAATAATAAAATCGGAAGTAATAAGAGGCGCAATCTGTTTAGTTTCCAATTGCTCATAGGCGCCATAAAAACCGGGGTCTTCCTTATCCCAAGGATTATCAATCAGAGTAAAACCATTTTTATTTAAATCATCAAGCCCCGCGTCTAAATTCAGTTTACGCGATAGGTCGTAATAATTTAAAACATCAAGTTTAACGTTAAGAGGCAGTTTATAATCATTAAAATTCGGCGTAATCGAATTATCAGGCGCTTTGTAAAAATCAGGAAAAGATAAATAATCAATTACTAAATTCGAGAAACTGGTTGTCGCTTCAGTTGAGCTCGCCGAAAGATCCGGCGTATAATCAGGCAGAACGGCTGGCGTCGAACTTGAAATCACCTCGGGGGTGCTGGTCGCTTTATTATTAATGATATTCGGCGTTTTATATTTTTTATAAATTAAAAAACTAAGCATTAAAAAAATTAAAAGACTTAAAATTACCGCAATGATAATAAAAAGCTTCTTCTTGCTTTTCTTTTCCGGCTCGAATGAATTTAACTGATCATTGTTTTTATATTCAGTCGATAAAATAACCGGCTCAGAGGAGGTCATAAATTTATTTTAAATATTTATTTTTATTTTTTAAATGCTCGTCGTAAGTCTTCGCGTAATATATATGGCCGTCGGGTGCCGTTAAAAAATAATTGAAATTTGTATCGGTCGGATAAATGGCCGCCTCAAGCGCAAGCAAGCCGGGGTTACAAATCGGTCCCGGTGGTAGACCGCGATATTTATAAGTATTGTAGGGCGAGGAATTATTTAAATCAGCCCCCTCGTGAGAAGGTTTATTATCCTTAAAAATGTAGGATAAACTCGCGTCGGACTGTAAAGCTTGATTATTAGCGAGCCGATTCCAAAAAATACCCGAAACAATTTTCGCATCCGTGTTAGCATTATCGTAGAAAGGAGCTTCTTTTTCGATAATCGAGGCCATAATGACAATCTCCGAAATTGATTTACCTTGCGCTTTAATATCCGTCCGCATCTGCGGCGTTAATTTATGATCAAAATTATCAAGCATTTTGGTTAGGGCTTCTTCAATCGTTGAGCTCGCATAAATTCGATAAGTATCCGGAAACAGATAGCCTTCAAGAGTCAGTGGTGATTTTTTACCGTCAAAAAAATCAAATTTTTCTGAGATGGCTTTTGTCGTGCTGGCTGAATCAGTAATGGCCAGAACTTCTTTAGCGTTCCATTTCCCTTGCGATTCAAAATAATTAGCGATATCTTGATTCGTCCAGCCTTCTAAAATTTTGATTGTATCTTCCGCCTTATAAATAATTCTTGACTCCGATTTTTTATTAAAAATATCAAATATTCTGCTGAAACTTTTAAGCTGAGAAAAGGCCAAGAGGGCACCGAAAAATAAAATAGCTAAAATTATTAATCCCAATATTAAAGTTATTTTATCCTTTTTCATCTTATTTTTTAAACATTATTGATTTTTAATTTTGCTTCCGCCGCTCTTTTTATCATTTCCGAACTGGCCCGAATTTTCTTGCCCAAACCATCAACAAGTTTAATCCCAAGTTTCTGGCAAATCGGATATTCCGGCACATTACTAAGACTATGGCGGTCGCCGCCGTTAGCGAAAATATCAGGGCGAACTTTCGCCAAGGTTTTAATAACAGGGATCTCCCCATTAGCAAGCTGATAATCGTCAATCGATAAAACAACTTTATCGACACCGCGCAAAGCGGCGATAATTCTCATCCGATCTTTTTCACTCATAAAAGGAACCCGCTTTTTTAACTTGACCTGTTTATCATTATTAATAATCACGACTAACTTATCACCAAGCTTTCGCGCTTTTTCAATCATGTCTAAATGACCGACATGAAGCGGGTTAAAATAGCCGGAAACAGCCACCACAACCGGTTTTTTAACAGATTTTTTTACGGATTTTAACATATTTAAATTATATTAATTAGCTGTTCTTATTATAACAAATTTAGAGATAAATTAAAATTAAAGATAACAATGAATAAGTAATCTTATGTCAATATATCGCCCAAGTTATTTTTATAGTAAAATAGCAATATAATAAATAATAAAATAATCACTAAATAAGAGCTATATGACAATTATTCAAAGCATCATCATGGGGATAGTCGAAGGACTAACCGAGTTTCTGCCGATTTCTTCAACAGCCCATTTAATTATCGCCGGTAATCTATTACACATTCCGAGCTCGGAATTTCTAAAATCTTTCGAAATTTCGATTCAACTAGGGGCGATTTTGGCCGTGGTCGTTTTATATTGGAAAAAAATATTTAGTTCTTGGAATTTAATTTTTAAAATTGCGACCGCCTTTATTCCAACCGCTATTATCGGTCTAATTTTATATAAAATAGTTAAGCGCTATTTACTTGATAATTTAATTGTCATCGCCCTAGCTTTATTAATCGGCGGTATAATCTTAATTATCTTTGAGAAATATTATTCGAAGAAAAATGCGGTAAATAATACAATCGAGAGTAATTCGAAAGAAGAACTTTCCGAAATATCATACAAACAAGCGGCCTATATCGGCGTTTTTCAGTCTCTCGCGGTTGTTCCGGGCGTTTCACGAGCCGCGGCGACCATTGTCGGCGGTTTATCGCTCGGAATAAGTCGAAAAAATATCGTTGAATTTTCCTTTCTTTTAGCAATTCCAACCATGCTCGCAGCGACCGTTCTTGATCTATATAAAACACCGCCCGTCTTACAAGGCAATGAATTAGTAGTATGGATAATTGGATTTATTGTCGCCTTTATTACCGCCATTATCGGTATTAAATTCTTAATTAAATATGTGCAGAAAAATAACTTTAGCGGTTTCGGATGGTATCGAGTTATTTTAGGTATTGCCGTTTCAGGAGCTGTTTTTTTAATGAAATAAAATTATTTAACAATATAAGGTATTTTAAAACCGCTTTGAAAAGCGGTTTTTTTATAAAAAAAGGGCCTTAGTTTAAATAACATTGTGTTATATAAACTAAGGTCCAAGAACTAAAGACAAAGTTCAAAAAAGAACTAAGCAACAAGTCCAACTTGCGAGACGGCAAAAGCAAAGCCGTTGCTAGCATTCCACGATTATCAGTGTCGTCATAGTAAGTACTCAGCCAGGAGCCAACGTCATCGCGATCCGCGATCAGCAGGCTCAAACCACCATCAGAATCTTCAATCGATTCGTGCATGGCGACGATCCAGCTTAGACTCATGGCCTTTATTTCTTTGTCCGTGAACATCTCACAGATAAGGCAGGAGACTTCAGCGTTGGGTTTAGTCATCTTACGACGATTAGCTTCAGCGCGAATTTTTTTAGTGACACGGTCAGTATCTGTAAAGATAATGCCTTTCAAAACGGCAATCTCCGTAGTGACACCGTTTGTCGGTTTAAAGTCTTCCGAGCGAAGCAAGCTTTTGGCATAATCGCTAAGGCGATAGCCTTTAGCTTCTAAGCGAGCAATCCATTGTTTGCCGGTCGTACCGTCAGAAGTAACGCTAAAATGAATAACGTTAGCTTCCTCACGCCAATTGCGAACTGGCTCAGCAATAAACTTAATTTCTGCTTTGCCGTTTACCAGGTCTCTTATGCCTGATAAATTTTTAAACTGTTTTAACTTAGTTACTTCTTCGGTGGAAAAGCCGGCAATTTCTAAAGCATCGCCCAACTGATTCATAGCGCCAATTGAATAAAGATTTGACATGGTCAATCCTCCTTTTTTGTGTAACTTTGTTCTTTATTTTTTTAGAACTCGTTACGGGTTAACACCGGGGCGCATCATCGTTGATTTTGCCACAGTAGAAAAAAGTTTATCTTATAATAAGCTCTTTTCTACCGTGACAAAAATTTTAAAGGTCGATTATTTACCTTATAAATTGTAGCACTTTTTATATATTTTGTCAATGATTTAAAAAAACCGATCTTTTGGAACGGCTTTTTCTACTTACTTTAGCTAAATTAGTTGTTTTCAGCGTTGTCGGGCCTGACAAAACCTTTGATTGAGACCTTATCGCCAAACTTAGAAATAGCCTCATTGGCCACTTCTTCCCATTTAACAAATTCATGAAGGTTGTCGGCGGAGATAATGATATAGAAAGGATTAGCGGCATTAAAACGCTCTGTACCGAAGCCATGATGACCTAAAGCGATTCCCGCTAAAGTTTCAATCTCTGATTTCATATAATCCTCACTAAATCCCAGACCCGCGCCGGTACAAACAAAATGAGCCGGAAATTTTTCTAAATTTGTCGAATCAAATTGAGCGGTCTGATCTAAAACCAGGGCCGCTTCGTTATGATACTCATTAGACATTTCTTCACGATTCAAAAATTTGTAATCAGCACCTAACTCCTGAGCCAGTTTTTTACCACAGTAAATACCATACTCATCAGAGCTAGTTACTCCTTCGGGGATTTCCTCCGGTTTAAGAGATTTGAATTTTAAGGCCGCCGCACCGCAGTCGGCATGTGCGGTTAAAGTTTTTATCTTTCCTTTAAACCCTTCAATAAAATTTAATCTTTCTTTTTCGGAAAGCAAAAGTCCACTTCCGGCAATACCAATCTTATGACCGTCGAGAACTCGACCGTCAGAACAATCAATAGTGTCAAGTTCACGGAATGATTCTTTAAAACTCGGCAAAGATTCCATTATTTCCTGTAAGTTTTCACCCTTTTGTAAGCGGCTAATAACTTCATTCTGTCGGGATTTTTCCCAACCTTGATTAATTTTTTCTGTCTCCGATTGTTCGGTGACAATTAGTTCTTCCGGTAATTCATGACCATTCATAAATTCTTTTTTAGTTAGTAAATAGAAAATTTATATATTTAATTTTTTATTTTTTATTATCGCTACCCTTAAGTCGACGCCATTTATTGACGGCCTGCAAACGAGCCAATTCTGTCTCGATTTGCGCGGAAATTTTAGCAAATTCAATGTCATCAACAAATTTCGCATTTTTCTTGGCTTCCTCTGCTCTTGAACGGGCAACTTCTATTTTTTGCTCATCAAGTTCTTCGGCTCGTTCGGCAGTATCGGCTAAAATAACCACTTTATCTTTCATAACTTCAATAAAACCGCTCGAAACAGAAATAATTTCGAAACTGTTGTCTGCCTTTTTTATTTCAATAACGCCCGGCTTCAAGATTGAAACTAAGGGAATATGATCCGGTAAAATTGTGATTTCGCCGCTCGTCGTCGGAACGCTGATTTGCAAAATTTCCTGTTTTAGAACAGTTCTTTCGGGGGTGACGATTTCGAATTTTATTGTTTTCATATTTTATTTCTTAACCAAGTCCTCAATTCCACCGATCATATAAAAATCATCTTCACTCTTATCATCATGTTTTCCGTCTAAAATTTCTTTAAAGGCGGAAACAGTGTCCGCTAATTTAACATACTTTCCGGAACGGCCGGTAAATATTTCGGCCACGGCGAAAGGTTGAGATAAGAATTTTTGAATCTTACGGGCTCGAGCCACAATGACTTTGTCGTCGGGTGCTAATTCCTCCATCCCTAAAATAGCGATGATATCTTGTAAATCTTTATAGCGTTGTAAAATTTTCTGAACGCCGCGGGCTACTTCATAATGGTCTTGACCGACAATTTTCGGATCTAAAATAATTGAAGATGAATCTAAAGGGTCAACGGCCGGATAAATACCTAACTCGGATAATGAACGGGACAAAACAACGGTTGAATCTAAGTGCCCGAAAGTGGTGGCCGGGGCCGGATCGGTTAAATCATCGGCCGGAACATAAACCGCCTGAATCGAAGTAATTGAACCATTTTTTGTCGAGGTAATTCTTTCTTGTAGTTCACCCATTTCTGAGGCTAAGGTTGGTTGATAACCAACAGCCGAAGGCATACGCCCTAAAAGCGCAGACACTTCCGAACCGGCTTGCGTGAAACGAAAAATATTATCAACGAAAAATAAAACATCTTGATTTTTTTCATCACGGAAATATTCCGCAATCGAAAGTCCGGATAAAGCAACCCGAGCACGCGCTCCTGGCGGTTCATTCATTTGACCGAAAACCATCGACACTTTATCGATAACACCGCTCTCTTTAAATTCGTTATATAAATCATTTCCTTCACGAGTACGTTCGCCAACGCCGGCAAAAACGGAATAGCCGCCGTGTTCCGAGGCGATGTTATGAATTAATTCTTGAATAACAACGGTTTTTCCAACTCCAGCGCCGCCGAACATTCCGACTTTTCCCCCCTTAACAATCGGACAGATTAAATCGATAACTTTAATGCCTGTTTCTAAAATTTCGGTGTTATTTGATTGATCGACAAACTTCGGAGCATGGCGATGAATCGGATATTTCTTTTCCGTTTTAACCGGTTCTCCACCATCAACGACTTCGCCAAGAACATTAAAAATACGGCCTAAGGTTTCCGCTCCAACCGGAACGCTTATCGCGGCACCGGTATTTACAACCTTGTCACCACGACGTAAACCGTCCGTTGAACCCATGGCTACCGTTCTAACAATATTAGAACCGGTGTGTTGTTCAACTTCTAAAGTTAAAGTTTTTCCGTTTAACTCAACTTCCAGAGCGTTATAAATTTCCGGCAAACTATCTTCAAAATAAACATCAACCACAACGCCAATGACTTGTTTGATAATTCCGATGTTTTGTTTTTTTTCACTCATATTATTTAAATTATTTTTATGTATAGATTATTTTTTATTCGGTGAATCCTTTAATAACTTTGGGCTTATTATTTGTATTGCCTCTAATTAAAAAATGTATCGTTTCAAGAATATCTTTGATTATTTCATCTTGCCGCCCGTATTTTTTCTCTATCGCTGATAAGCGTTTATCCAGAATTTCATAAGATACTGAAAGTTTGCGCATTAAAATAAATACCCGCATAATAGCAATATTTACTTTAATCGCTTTCTGGCTATTTAAGACACTGGATAACATTAAGACACCATGTTCGGTAAAGGCATATGGCATTTTTCTAATACCACCCCAACTTGAAGTCACAAATTGTGACTTCAAGTCTAGTAATTCCTCTTTAGTAAGTTGAAACATAAAATCATTCGGAAATCTTTCAATATTTCTTTTGACCGCCTGATTCAAAACTTTCGTTTCCACTCCATATAATTTCGCCAAATCACTATCAATCATCACTTTTTCGCCTCTAATAATCAGGATCTTGCTTTCTATTAAATTTTTAGAAATAATTAAATCATTCATATTAGTTTTGCGTTCAAGGTCACAGATTGTGACCTTGAAGTCGCAATTTGCGACTTCAAGATAAAAATTATTATTCCGCCAACGCATTCGCTCCGGCCGATATTTCCGCAATTTCCGCGGTAATGCTCGCTTGGCGCGCCTTATTATAAAATAAAGTAAGTTCCGAAACCATATCACTCGCCGCATCGGTCGCTTGATGCATCGCTGTCATTCGTGCGCTATGTTCGGAAGCATTAGCTTCTAAAAATGCCTGATACAACTGAACTTCTAAGAGACGAGGAATTATTAAATCTAAAACTTCAGACGGTGACGGTTCAAAAGTATAATCGTAAGTAAAATTATCGGCGCTCAGATGCTTTTTCGTTTCCTCTTCAATCATCGACTTATTGACCCCGATTTTAGGATCATCACCGACAATCCCTAAATTTTTATCCTCCTCATTTATATTTAAGGGCAATAATTGTTTAACTCTCGGAATTTGCTTGGCCGGATTAACAAAGTCGGTATAGGCCACTAGAATTCGGTCATACTTTCCCGCTAAATAATCTTCAACCGCCATTTTAATAATCGGATAAATTTCGGAAGCGTCATTTAGTAAATCATTTTTTTCAAACTCGGCCACAACGCTATAATTTTGATTATTAAGCGCTAAACCTTTCTTGCCGGCTAAAATAAAATCCGTCGCGATATTATATTTCTTAATCGATTCTTTGGCTTTAGAAATAATGGCCGCATTGTAGGCGCCACACATGCCGCGGTTCGAACTGATTAAAATAATAGCCGCTTTTTTAATTTCTTTGCGCGGCGTCAGAAGCGGATGCAAATCTTCATTTTTAGTTTCCGCCAATTTAGCCAATCGCAAAACCGTCTCCCAGCTTAAATTGGCATAAGGGCGCGTCTTTAAAACCGCCTCGATCGCTTTACGCATTTTCGAAGCCGCGACCATCTCCATGGCCTTGGTAATTTTTTTTGTACTCGTAACAGATTTAATCCGTCGCGATATTTCTTTAGTCTGAGCCATTTTATTTTGACTGCGCTAAGCGCTACTTAATTAAATAATCAACGGTATCTTTAAAATCGGAAATTAATTTCTTTAATTTTGTCTCGACTTCTTCATCAATTTCTTTTTTAACCTCGATTAATTTTAAGACCTCATCATTTAAATCCGCGTACTTATATAAAGACGCTTCAAATTCCCTGGTTCGCTCAACCGGAACATTATCCATAAAACCGTTAATCAAGGTAAAATAAATTAAAACTTGTTTTGCAGCCGATAGTGGTTGATATTGATCTTGTTTAAAAATTTCATATAAACGAGCACCACGATCTAATTTCTTTTTAGTATCATCATCTAAATCCGAACCGAACTGCGCAAAAGCCGCTAGTTCACGATATTGAGCCGCCTCCAAACGCATTTTTCCGGCTACTTTTTTCATCGCTTTAATTTGGGCCGAAGATCCAACACGAGAAACCGATAAACCGGCGTTAATGGCCGGACGATTTCCTTTATAGAATAAATCCGGTTCCAAGAAAATCTGTCCGTCAGTAATCGAAATAACATTAGTCGGAATATAAGCCGATAAATCTCCCGCTTGAGTTTCAATAATCGGTAAAGCCGTGATTGAACCGCCGCCGTATTCTTTATTTAATTTGCAAGCTCTTTCTAATAAACGAGAATGTAAGTAAAAAACATCGCCCGGATAAGCTTCACGTCCCGGCGGTCTTCTTAATAATAAGGAGATTTCACGATAGGAAACAGCGTGCTTTGACAAATCATCATAAATAATTAAAACATCTTCTCCCTTATCACAGAAATATTCGGCCATCGCACAACCGGCATATGGCGCAATATATAATAAGGAAGCAGGATTGGAAGCACCGGCTAAAACAATCGTTGTATAATCCATCGCTCCGGCTTCCGTTAATTTTGTCACAATACCGGCCACCTTAGATTCTTTCTGACCAATTGCGACATAAATACATTTCATGTTCTGGCCTTTCTGATTAATAATCGTATCGATCGCAATCGCGGTTTTACCTAATTGACGATCACCAATAATAAGTTCACGTTGTCCTCGGCCAATCGGAATCATGGCGTCAATCGCTTTTACCCCAGTTTGAACCGGTTCTTTAACGGAAGCGCGAGTAATAACGCCCGGCGCAATTTTTTCAACCGGATAAAATTGAGTCGTTTCTAATTTTCCTTTTCCGTCCAAAGGTTCACCAAGCGGATTTAAAACACGGCCGATAACCGCCTCACCGACCGGAACTTCAAGAATTCTTTTTGTCGAAGTAACTTCGTCGCCTTCTTTAATTAAAGTAAAATCGCCTAGAACAATCGCGCCGACTAAATTTTCTTCGAGATTTAAAGCCACACCGGAAACATCGCCATGGGCACTTTTAAAAACTAAAATTTCTGACATCATCGCTTCCGATAAACCGGAAACTAAAGCGATACCGTCCGATATTTTTAAAACTCGGCCGACTGATTTTTCACTGACCTCAACTTTAAAACCGGATATTTCTTCCTTTAGTTGTTCAATAATGAAATCCTTTGTACTTGACATATAATTTAATTTATTATAAATTTGTGTTAGTTATGTTCTAGTATTAACAGTTCTCTAAAAATATTGAAGCCATGAAAATCATTTTATTGATTATCGCATCTTTATTTTTGTTACTTGGTTTATCCGCTTTGCTTGGGCAAACTAGCTACCTTAATCTTCCTTTTTCAATCGGCGGTGCCGAAATCCCAGTCGCCGTTGAGCTGTTTGTCGGCGCTACTCTTTTTTTTGTTCTTTCCCGTGACCCAAAAAAAGAATTCCTGTAAAAAATAAATTAATTCCAAAAAAATTTAAATGAAAAGATTTATTTTTTCTAATCTCCGAGGTCCAACTAGCGTTGAGACCTCTTTTCTTTTAAAAAACTAAGCCTCTAACTGTCCGGCTAATTCTTCTAAACTACTGCTTAGGCTGCCGTTAATAATCTTATTATTATATTTTAAAATAAAACCACCTAAGATTTTTTTATCAACTTTCTCATCAAGAACAATTTTACTCGCGCCGGATTTTTCTTTTAAGTAATTAACGACCGTTTCACGAGATTCTTTACTCAAATCTCGAGCACTCGTTAGCTCCGCTTTTAACTCGCCGTGCTCACGATTCCAGATGCTTTCAAAAATTTCGATAATTTCATCCTCCTTATTTAAATTATTATTTCTGCCCAATAACGCGACAAAATTATTCAGAACTTTTTTTAGTTCAATCTTGTCAGTCTTGTCATTTATTGACTCGTATAGACTTAGGGCGTATTGTTGGGCGGATATTCTCATAATTAAATGTAAATCTTGATTACTTAACCAGCTTCTTAATTAACTCCTGATCCTTATCGCTATTCATTTTTTCGTTCAATAATTTTTCAACCGTTAAAACGACTAGGCTGGCCACTTCTTTTTTTATTTCTTTTAAGGTCTCGCCTTTTTCGCGAATCATTTTTTCCCGTTCCGCGTTAATAACCTGGCCGACATCTTCCTTCGCTTTAGCGATTAATTCGTTGCGTCTTTCTTCGCCTCTTTTATCAGCTTCTTCGATAATTAAATTCGCCTGCTTTTTAGCGGCTAAAATAATATCACCCTGCTCTTTCTCGGTTAGAGCTAAACGCTTTTCGATTTCATCGGCGTCTTTCAAGCTCTGATCAATTTTCCCCGTTCGATCGGTCATAACCTTAACCAAGGGTTTAAAGGCAAAATAATATAAAACGAAAAAAACGATTGCAAAGTTAACTAACTGGGCAATAAATAGTCTAAAGTCAATGTGAAAAGTTGAAATTAATGAATCCATATTTGTGTTAAATAATAATCTAGCGCTTTCTCCCGAATTTTTAAAAATCAGGAGAAATTCGTCAAAATATTATTTGATACTGAAAGCGATAACCAACGCGTAAATAGCGATGGCTTCGGCAAAAGCAGAAACTAAAAGCATCGGTACTAAAATTTTTCCGGCTGCTTCCGGATTACGTCCAATCGCTTCCATGGCTTTAGCCCCGATGAAACCAATTCCTAAACCGGGACCGATTGCGCCAACGCCGATAGCGATGGCTTTTGCTAACATAGCTGTGTCCATAATTTTATTAGTTAACCATAAATTATAATTTATAATTAACTTTATTTATTTACTTTTTAATTTTTAAATTAATGCTCTTCAGCGGTCGTGTTAATTGTTAAATATGTTAAAATCAACATCGCAAAAATTAAGGCCTGAATCAGGCCGACTAAAATTTCCAGAAACAAAAACGGAATCGGAATACCATATGCTAAAATCGCCGACATTGAAGCAAGCAATACTTCACCGGCAAAAACATTACCGAATAAACGAAAGGACAGACTGGCCACTTTAGCGACTTCGCCGATAATTTCAATCAGGCCGACAAAAGCTTTAATTGGATTAACAATTAACACGGTCGGATCTTTAAAAACTTTCTTCGGAATTTCTAAAAGAACTTTTATATTAATAAACTTATTAAAATAATTCCAGGAACCGATTGCGATTACGCCTAAAATATGGCTGATAACAACTCCGATTGTCGCGAGAGCTAAGGTGGTGTTTAAATCAGCCGTTCCGCCGCGCAAATAGGGAATAAAAAATTTATCGCCGCCTATTTTAACAATTTGTCCGATCGAACCGACGCCCGGTAAAATTCCCATCCAATTATTAATCAGAACGAAAAAGAAAAAAGCTAAAACTAGCGGCGCAAACTGCAAAGATTTTTTACGACTTCCGGTAACACCGTCGAAGATCCCTAAAAATCCTTCAATAATCATCTCCATCACATTTTGCAAGCCGGTCGGAACTTTTTTAATGCTTCTTTTAATTAAAATCGTAAAAGTTAAGATAATTAGAAGAGCTAGCCCTGAAGTCACGAGAGCATTAGTTACCGGAAAAGATCCGATATGAGCAATCGGCTCGGCGTATAAAGTATTTTCATGAATTATTTGTTCTGATCCCGCTTCGGCTACTTGAGACATAATTTATTTTATTTCAACAATTTTTTTATTTAACTTATCACTTTCTCCCTTTAACTGTTTCTGGCGATCCGCTTCAATCTCAATTTTCTTAAATTCTTTTAAGGCATTGGTTATTAAACCATACATGGAAATCAAAAAACAGAAACCAATTGAAGCTAAAAACAGCCAAGGCTCGGTATGGTAACGATTATCAAGCCATTTGCCTAAAAAAACACCAATAATGATCGGCCCGGCAATCCAGGCCGTTAAATTAGACATAACTCTTAAAGCAATGGCTAAATACTCATTTTTATTATCTTTCATAGAACAAATGCTGATAATATACTTATTAACAGACCAACTCTTTTATAGCTCAAATAAAGCTCCGTGTCAACCCTCTGAAAATCGGGCTTTAGCCTAAATTCCAAAAAAATTACGAGCCGTCGCGGTCGTTATTTCCGCCACTTTTTCAATCTTAAAATTCTTAATTTCCGCGATTCTTTTGGCGACATATTGAACTAAGATCGGCTCATTTCTCTGCCCTCGATATGGTTCGGGGGTCATATACGGGGTGTCGGTTTCAATCATAATTTTTTCAAGCGGCATTTTTCGAATAACGGAGTCCCATTGCTGGCTAAAAGTTATTAAGCCGGTGAAGGAAATAATCAGCCCTAATTCAAAATATTTCCAAGCTAAATCTTCGTCGCCGGAAAAACAATGAATTACACCCCAAGGACGATCCGTGGGGATAATGTGTCCGTATTCTTTTTTAAAATCTTGTAAAATTTTAAGTAAATCATCATGCGCCTGACGACAGTGAATTATAACCGGTAAATCTAAATTCCGCGCCAATAATAACTGCTGAGCAAAAACGTCGCGCTGCTTTTTCTTAATTTCCGTCACGTCTTTAGTCGGATCAAGATGATAATAATCAAGCCCAATTTCACCGATTGCCACCACTTTCTCGAATTTAGCGAGCTTCTCATAGACCCCATAATCAAAATCCTCATAGCGAGAAACAAAGCTATACGAATTATCTTCTTCGCTATCATCAATCAGTCCTTCCTGGAGATGAACCGGGTGGAGACCAATCGCCGCATAAACACCCTTTTCGTATTTATTGGCATATTGTAAAGCTCGTGCCGACGTTCGTGATTCCGAACCGACTAAAACCATCCAAGTGTTGTTATCTAAAGAGCGGCGAATAACCTCATCGGCATCGTCTTTAAAAGCAGCAAAATTTACATGGGCATGGGTATCGATAAACATAAGTCAAACAAATAAAAACGCGTTGGAGCGCGTTTTTAATTTTTTTAAAAAATTTACATTTTAACTTCCGGAGTCGAAGACTCAACAACTGGTTTAACCTCAGGAGTATTTTCTACTTTTGGCGTGTTTTCACAACATTCCTTTTTTCCGCCGCAACATTCTTTATTTTCACCGTGGCATTTGCATTTACTGCCACAAAATAGGCTTTTAAACCAATTTGACATAGAATTATATGTTATTATTAAGATATTAATATTATAGCATCACACCACTAAAAGTCAATGAATATAGCGACTAAGGCTAGTTTAAATCCCAATTTCATCAAGTAACTGTTTCTGTTTTTTAGTTAAGCTTTTCGGAATAAGAACTTTAATCGTTATATATTGATCACCGACCCCGTGATTATGTAATTTAATGATTCCCTTTTCTTTTAATTTGAAAACTGTGCCGGATTGAGTGCCCTCAGGAATCTTCATTTTTACCGTACCGTGGATTGTTTCGACATCGATTTTATCACCTAAAATAGCCTGTTTAACACTAATTGTTTCTGACGTTTTAATGTCGTAATTATTGCGAACGAATTTTTTATGAGTGTTAACATTAACCCTGAGATACAAATCACCCGCCGGCGCCCCTTTTTCACCCGCCTCACCTTGGCCGCTTAAACGAATCGACTCGCCGCTATTAATTCCGGCCGGTATTTTAACTTTTAATTTTGTCGCTTCCCGATTAATCCCGCTACCATGACACTTAGTACATTTTTCACTATAAATTTTCCCCTCACCATGACAGGTTGGGCAAGTCGTTCGAGTTTGAATATTACCTAAAATAGTTCTTTGGACACCCATAACTTGGCCTTGTCCGCCGCAAGTGGCACAGGTTTCAATTTTTGCGCCCGGCTCGGAACCTTTTCCCTTGCAACGATCACAAACCACGTTTTTAGTAAAATTAAGTTCTTTTTCGGTTCCAAAGGCCGCTTCTAAAAAATCAAGATTAACCGCCATTTCTAAATCGCGACCGGCTTGCGCCCGTTGTTGACTCTGGCGCGACCCGCCGCCGAAACCAAAAATATCACCGAAGCCACCGAACATTTCACTTAAATCTTCAAAATCAACGCCGCCACCATTAAATCCGGAAAATCCACCGCCCTGGCCACCAAATCCACCGTAGTTCGCGCCACCCGCCTGGCCATTTTGAAAAGCCGATCCGTATTGATCATATTGTTGGCGTTTTTTCGCATCGCCTAAAACCTGATAAGCTTCATTAAGCTCCTTAAACTTTTCCGCATCGCCGCCTTTATCCGGGTGATGCTCATGCGCTTTTTTGCGAAAAGCGGTTTTTATTTCTTCGGGCGTGGCCGATTTTGAAACCCCGAGAGTATTATAGTAATCTTTAGACATAAATAATTGATTGTTGATAAACGTTAAATTAGGTAAAAATTAAATTCGATTATTTTTGCAGATATCAGCGTAGAACTTGGCCGAAGGGCGCGAGACGCGCTCATAGGTTTGATAATTTATTTCGTATAAACCAAAGCGCGGATTAAATCCGGCCGCCCATTCAAAATTATCAATTAGTGACCAATGCAAATAACCCTTAACTTCAACTCCCTCCGAAATCGCCCGATGAACATTTTTTAAAATTTCTTCGATATACCAGGCGCGGTGATTATCACCGCGATCAGCCAAGCCGTTTTCGGTAATATAAATCGGTAACTTATATTTTTTTAAATCTTTTAGTAAATAATAAATACCTTCCGGATGCAAACCCCATTCAATGTCCGATTTTTTTTCGTAAGAAAACTGTTTGCTAAATCCATAATTAATAAAATTATGAAAATAATAATTTAAACCGATAAAATCCTGATAATTTTTAATCTTATCTAAAAAACGAAAATTCCACCACCAGTCCGCGCCATATTTTAAAATTTTATTAACAAGAGCGCCGTTTCCGGCCTCAAAATACATATTATGTTTGGCGATGCCAACCTTATTATCGGCGTCAATCGATTTTATAACCTGATAAGCCTCTTTATGTACCCGCGCTAAATTATTAATAACTTTATGCATGGCTAAAAAACTTTTTTTCTGCGGTGGCCATTCGCCGACCAAGTAACTTTGCGAAGCATAAACCATCGGCTCGTTTAAAGTAATCCAAAAATTTACTTCTTCATTTAAATAATTAGCGGTAAGCTCAACAAATTTTTTAAAGTAACTGACAATTTCTCGATTTTCAAAGCCGCCCTTATCTTTTAACCAAACCGGAATCGGCCAATGCCAAAGCGTGACAAAAGGTTCAATATTATTGGCCCGCAATTTCTTTATGAAATTCTTATAATATTCTAATGCTTCTAAACTAAAATTTCCTTCTTCCGGTTCAATCCGCGACCAATCAAGCGAGAATCGATAAGCGTTCGCATTTAATTCCTTTAAGCAAGCAATATCAGCATTATTCTCAAGATAAGAATTAGCCGCCGCGCCGGAAATAAAATCTAAAGGATCTAATTGTTTTTTTTCTAAGTCCGCCAAACGTTGCGGGGATTTCTCCCACTGTGTCCAGTCGTTATTTAAGCCGCCTTCGATTTGATGTGCCGAAGTGGCGCAACCCCAAAAGAATTGCGCCGGGAAAATTAAATCTTTTTTAGAAATATTTTCAGCCATGAATAAATATTACTTTTTTTCTTCTTCAACTTCGCCCTCAACAACATTTTCTTTTTTCTCCCCTTCTGGTGTTGCTTCTGAGGTGCCGGCTTCAGCTCCTGCACCCGCGGCCGCATCGGCACCCGGTTGTTGATACATCGCCGCACCGATTTTTTGTGCAACCGTATTAACTTCTTCTAACTTCTTTTTCATGTCGTCTAAATTGTCGGCATCTTTGGCTTTCTTTAAGTCAGCAATTTTTTCTTCAAGTTCTTTTTTATCTTCCTCTTTAATTTTTTCGCCCGATTCTTTAATCATTTTTTCGCTGGTAAAGATTACCGCATCAGCCTGATTTTTAATTTCGGCCGCCTCTTTCTTTTTCTTATCTTCTTCGGCATGTAATTCCGCTTCCTTTTTCATTTTTTCGATTTCTTCTTTCGATAAACCGGAAGATGCCGTAATAGTAATTTTTTGTTGTTTATTGGTCGCCTTATCGGTTGCGGAAACATTTAAAATTCCGTTCGCATCAAGATCAAACTTCACTTCAACTTGCGGAACACCGCGCGGTGCGGATGGGATACCGTCTAAAGTAAAGTGACCTAAGGTTTTATTATCATGGGCCATCGGACGTTCGCCTTGAACAATGTGAATTTCAACGGCTGTCTGTCCGTCAGCGGCAGTTGAGAAAACTTGCGACTTTGAAGTCGGAATAGTTGTGTTTCTCTCGATTAAAGGAGTCGCCACGCCTCCCATCGTTTCGATCCCTAGTGTCAAAGGAGTAACATCTAAAAGTAAAACATCTTTAACATCACCTTGTAAAACGCCGGCTTGAACGGCAGCGCCAAGAGCAACAACTTCGTCCGGATTAACACTTAAGTTTGGTTCCTTACCGAAAAATTCCTTAACTTTTTGTAAAACTAAAGGCATTCTCGTCATACCCCCAACCATTAATACTTCGTTAATTTCCGATAATTGAAATCCGGAATCAGCGAGCGCTTTTTTACATGGTTCAATTGTTTTCTCGACTAAATCCATAACTAATGATTCCATTTTCGCACGAGACAATCTCATTACTAAATGCTTCGGCCCGTTAGCGTCAGTCGTAATAAACGGTTGATTAATTTCCGAATCTTGAGCGGTTGATAATTCAATTTTTGCTTTCTCGGCCGCTTCCTTAATTCTTTGTAAGGCTAAAGTGTCCTTAGATAAATCAATGCCCTGATCTTTTTTAAATTCTTCTAAAATCCAAGCGATAATTCTTTGATCAAAATCTTCGCCGCCTAAATGGGTATCGCCGTTAGTCGACTTTACTTCAACCGTGTCAGCCGAAATATCTAAAACGGAAACATCAAAAGTTCCGCCACCTAAATCGTAAACGACAATTTTCTGACCTTGTTTTTTATCAAAGCCATAAGCTAAAGCCGCAGCCGTCGGTTCGTTAATAATTCTTTTAACATCGAGTCCGGCAATTGTTCCCGCGTCTTTAGTGGCCTGGCGTTGCGCATCGTTAAAATAAGCCGGAACGGTAATAATCGCTTCCGTAATTTTTTCGCCGGTCTTAACTTCAGCATCGGCTTTTAATTTTGTTAAAATCATCGCCGAAATTTCTTGCGGGCTATAATCCTTATCGCCCATTTTAACTTTCACCCCTTCGCCGGCCTGAACAATTTTATAAGGCGCGGTTTTTAAATCGCGAGTCACTTCTTCGTCGGAAAAATGACGACCGATTAAACGCTTAACCGCATAAACAGTATTTTCCGGATTAATAACCGCTTGACGTTTCGCGGCCGCACCGACTAAACGTTCATTATTTTTTGAAATCGCGACGACTGACGGCGTCGTTCGATTCCCTTCGATGTTTTCAATAATTTTCGGAGCGCCGCCCTCCATGATCGCCATGGCGCAGTTTGTCGTTCCTAAATCAATTCCTAAAATTTTTGACATATGTTTTTTATGCCCGCCTCGGGCGGGTTATTATTAATTATTTTTTCTTATTTTCAATTTTAATTGTCTTTATCTTAACTTCGGCCGCTTTCGGAACGGTAATTTTTAAAATCCCGTCCTCATTGACCGCGGTCGCCTTATCACCGTCAACTTTTGTTGGTAAAGATACCGTTCGATAAAAAGAACCGCGGCGAATTTCTTTACGGTAATAATTCTTTTCATCAACCTCGCTTTTCTTTTCGCTCTCACCCTTAATCGTTAAAATATTGTTCTCAATCGAAATATCAACTTTTTCCGGATCAATTCCGCCGAGTTGCGTCTCGATAACAACGTTGTCTTTATCTTCATACATATCGAGCGCCGGTGTAAATCCATATTGATTGCTGCGAACCGCCGGTAACATTTCGCCCATCATTTTATCCATGTCATCATACTCAGGAAAAAATGGGGCCCATTTTATTAATGACATATTTTTATTACTTCTTTCTATAAAACTTAATCAATAAGTGGAGATAGAAAGAATAAATTATTTATATTCTTAACATTATTCAACTATAACCTTTGCGTGTCTGATAACTTTACCGTTTAATTTATAGCCGGCCATTACCTCTTGTTTAACGATATCACCAGAACCATCAAGCGCCTCCATAGTATCATGATCAAATTTTTCACCGACTGTTTTTATTTCTTCAATTCCCTTCGATTCAAGAACATCCTTAAACTGCTTTAAGACATATTTAACGCCTTCAACCCAGGGATTTTTATGATCATCGTCTTTTAAACCATTAAGAGACATCTTTAAGTGATCATAAATCGGCAAAATATCTTCTAAAAAATTACTTAAAGCATATTTTACAAATTCTTCTCGATCTTTAACACCTTGCTTTGACAAATTCTGATAATCAGCTAAGGCTCGTAAATATTTACCTTCATATGTGTCATGTTCCTCTTCTTTAATATATTCGAATCTCGGTTTTTTCTCTCCTTCAATCTCAACGCTTTCTAAAAACATCTTTTTAGGACGGACCCAGATTTTTTTTTCATCACTTATATCTTGATAAACCACCATCTCTTCCTTAGTTTCAGAATTTTTTACTTCATTTAAAATTCGGTACTCACCACCCTTATAGTGGCGATAAATCCCCTTTTTAATTTCCTCGTCATGGTTAGTGTTTTTTTCTTTGCTCATATATTATTCAAATTTTTGTTTAATAAATTCAACTAAAGATAAATTACGGTTATAGTTCATCCGCATCGGTCCGAGGATTCCAAAGATTCCGGTCTGATTATTATTTTTATATTTAACGATAACCGTGCTTAAAAAATTTCCAAAAGGATTTTTTGAACCGATTAGAACTTGTTCGCCCATTTCAATATCCTCAAAAATATTATCGATAATTTCCTCCATCCGATCAATTACCCCTGAGGCGTCGCAAACAACGTTTACCTCTTTAAATTCGGGTTGGGCAAATAAATTGGCTAGTCCTGTATAATATAAGTCATTCTTATGAAAGGCCCAAAAAACGGCCGCCCCTGATAACTCGGCGATTGCTTTAGCCGTTTTCTTAAAAGATACTTCGTCCTTTTCAAACAATTGTTCTAATAATTTTAACTCCGATTCTTTTATTTCTTTATTCCTTTTATCCTTATTCGAACCGTCAAAAAATAAATTATAGGCCAGTTCGGTTGGGATTCGTCCGGCGGAGGTATGAGGCTGATAAATGTAATTTTCTTCTTCAAGCTCCATCATCTCATTACGCACGGTCGCGGTCGAAATATCTAATTTATATTTATCGACTAAAATGCCCGAAGACACCGGTGTGGCGGTTTTTAAATATTCCTTGATCAAGGTTTCTAAAATTAACTTTTTGCGTTCGGAAATCATATATGACCATTATAAACAAAATTAGCACTCAAGTCAATAGAGTGCTAATTTATATTTGAAACTATTTATTATTGGCCAAAATTAGAATATTTCCTAAAACCCAAGCTTAATCTTCGAATTCAGATTTTTTTGATATTGTTCGGGGCTTATTAATTTAGGGGTCGAGAAATGTTGGCTTGCTCGATAGCTAATCGAATAAAATTTAAAGGGGTAATCATTTATAAAAACATCAGAAACTAAGTGGACTGCGCCGGCTAAGCAAAGGGTAAATATAAAAATAGATAACGCTCTTTTCTTTCTTAAAAGGTAGGCGATTAATAAGAGAAGCGGAATATACTCCCAGGCGTGAAAAATTAAATACACGGTATTACTTAATATAAACTGGCGACCTTCTAAAAAATAAGTTAAATTAAAATGTAGGCCATAGTAAAAAAAATATTCTAAAACATGATCAAGATCAATAAAAAATCCTCCCATAATAGCCGCAACCATGGCCAATGACATTTTTTTAAAATAACGACCCGCTAAATAACCGACTAAAACAGCGACAAAAAAGTGAATTGCTAAATGAAGAGGTAAAGGCATAATTTTATATAAAAATTTAATTTTTTAATTTAGAGGGATTAATTTCCGTCGAGGTAGCGGAAATTCCCGCTAAATTGATTGCGGCGGTTGTCGTCGAGACGGTTGATCCGGGGCGAGGACTAAAATACCACTTTAATATATCGCGAGCAATCGGAGCGGAAATTGTGCTTCCCTCAACTCCTTCTTCAACTAAAACCATAATAACTAACTGCGGTTTATCATAAGGCGCGAAACCGATAAACCAAGCATGCGGTCCTTTTTTCGTTGACCATTGAGCGGTTCCGGTTTTTCCGGCCACTTCGACCGGCAAAGAATTAAGAGAACGAGCGCTTCCGGCCGTAATTGTTTGGCGCATTCCTTCGCGCACAATTTCTAAATTAGCCTGATCGACCGGAATATGGCTAAGCACAACCGGATCAATATTTTTAATAACCTGATTGTTTGAATCCAAAATCTTCGAAACCAAATGCGGCTCATAAAGCGTCCCGCCGTTAGCAATCGCCGCCGTATAATTCGCCACTTGCAAAGGCGTGACTAAAACATCACCTTGCCCGATGGCAAAATGATAAGTATCGCCGATATACCAAGCTTCATTCTTTGTTTGTTGTTTCCATTCCGCCGAGGGGACAAAGCCGGGGCGTTCATTCGGCAAATCTATTCCGGTAATCTTGCCCAGTCCAAATAAACGCGCGTATTTTGCTAAACCTTCAACTCCCAAACCTTTAAAATCTTTATAACCGCCGCCAATAATATAGAAAAAGGTGTTAACCGACTCCGCCAAAGCCTTGCGAACGTCAGTCTGACCATGCCCGCCGACTTTCCAGTCCGGGAAAAACCATTGGCCGATTCTTAAACCGCCATTGCTTAAAAAACTGGTTGTGGCGGTTATTATTTTTTCCTGAAGCGCCCCGGAGGCAAAAATCGGCTTAATAACTGACCCGGACGGAAATTCTCCGGAAACCGTTCTATTAAACAAAGGCTGATCGGGATCATTTAAAAATTTACTATAATCCGCCTGGCTTATTCCTTTAGCGAATAAATTATTGTCATAGCCGGGCAAACTCACTAAGGCCATAATTTCACCGTTATTGGGATTCATAATCACCACGGAGGCGCGATGTAAATTGGCTTTTTTTATATATGCAGAAGTAATCTCTTCGGCCTTTTGTTGTAAATCAAAATCAAGCGATAATAATAAATTAGAACCATCCTGCTCGGGAACCTCGTTAACAACTTTTAACTGGCGGCCCAAAGCATCAACTTCAATATTCTTTTTTCCCGGCTGGCCTTTAAGTTCCTTTTCCCAAGAAGACTCTAAACCGGCCTTACCGACATAATCAATCGAAGAATAGTTTGATCCCAAATCTTTTAGCTCCTGATCATTAATTTTTCCGGTATAACCTAACACATGGGCCAAGCTGCTTTCTCCGATAACCGTCGTTTCATTTTGATTAGGCAAAAGATACTCGCGGCGAATTTTATTTGATAGAAAAACCCCCGGCCAATTCGGTAATTTCAAAAAAATAAGCATCGCTTTATCATAATCAATATTATCCATTATAAATAAGGGGCTATAAGACTCCAGGGAACCAATTTGAATTTTAGAAAGAGCCTCTTTCATTTGATAAAAATAGGCATTATCAGAAATTAACTGTGTTTTATTGTCTGAAGCGGTTTGCTCGAGAGGGCTATTTATTTCTTTTGAAACATCAGTCGAAGTTGCCTCGCCATTCTCTAAGACCTGACTAATCGCTCTAATTAAATTATCGCGGACGAGTTCATCTTTCGGCAAATCAATCGGCCGAAAGTAAAGAACAAAATTGGCCTTATTTCTAACAAGCGGTTTAAAATTTTTATCATAAATAATTCCGCGTTTTGGCTCGATTGTTTCCGCTCGGAGCCGATTATCTTCCGATAATAGTCGATAATAATCACTTTTAAATACTTGTAACCAAATCGAGCGAGATAGCAACATCACTAAACCAAAAAAACCGATAAGGATAAAATATTTTAACTTATTAAGATTAAAAGTTCGACTCACCGTTTCTTTTTGACCATTGTCAGACAAAAAAGCTTCCTCCGTCCAGTCCGAATAATAGACTGAATCTTTAAGTTGCCCAAAACGAAAATCACCCTCTTTGACGGCAAAGGGGTCTAAATTCTCATCTTGTAGGGCTTGAAGCCAACTTTTTTTATGGCCTATTTTCATTATTTTAAGTCTTATCTTAATAAATTTTAGCCTTATTGAAGAATTATGGCAAACATAGAATATGACCTTCAAACCCGGTCCTATTAAGTAGTACTCCTAAACTTTATTATTTCTTTAGAAATAATTTAGATTTTCTTTATCTTGTTTATTGTATAATAAAATTAAATTACCATTCTTAGCGAAAGACCGGCTTATCCATAGCCATTAAAGCAATCTATTATTGTCTAGAAATAATTTTTAAGCTAAAATAAAATAAAAACTATGCGCCTCCTCTTAATCGAAGATGACAAAGAAATTATTCATCTTCTCTCAATCGCTTTAAAATCATTAGGCTTTGCTGTCGACACCGCCGAAAACGGCGAAAATGGCTTAAACCTTGCTCTGATTAATCACTATGACTTAATTATTACCGACTATAATCTGCCAATCCTAAGCGGCCGAGAGATTATCGAAAGTGTCAGGAGCGAGAACCAAAGCACGCCGATCTTGGTCCTCAGCATTCGTTCGGAAATCAGTGATCGCGTCGAACTTCTTAATTTAGGAGCCGACGACTATTTAACGAAACCGTTTACACTCTCCGAACTCCTAGCCAGAATAAAAGCTCTTTTAAGACGTCCTCAGAATTTAAAAACCACTATTTTGAAAATCGGCGATCTTGAAATGCAGCCCGAGCGCTTTTTGCTAACTAAAAACGGCCAGCGAATTTCTCTTCCCTCAAAAGAATTTTCTCTTTTACAATATCTAATTGAAAATAAGGGCGAAATTATGTCCCGCCAAAAAATCATGGAACATGTCTGGGACGAGGAAGCGGATCCTTTTTCTAATGCCATAGAAGTTCATATTATGAACTTGCGCAAAAAGATTGAAACAAAGAATAAACCGATGATTTTTACTTATCCGAATCGCGGTTATAAGATCGACATCGAGAAATAAAGTTTTCTTTAGAAAAAATTTAAATATTCTTTATCACCATTTTGTTATTATTGTCTTAACCGTTCATAAAGGTCGAGGCGGTAATAAAAAAAGTGACAAACATATTTATTTTATGAAAAAAGGTTTAAACAACAAAAATATTACTCCAACCCAGTCGAAAGCTCTCCTGGCGATGATTTTAGCAAACGCTGTTAACCCAGGCACTCCTTGGCGAGATTAGTTATCAAGCGCTCCTAATTTATTATTAGGAGCGCTTTTAAATTTTTATGTTTATAAAAAAATTAATCGTTAAACTATTTGCTTTAAAAAACAAAGATAACGAACAAAGAGGCCGAGAACTCATCCTGATGGTTCTATTAACAAGTTCGATCGGCTGTTTCATATTTTTAAATATTATTCGGATAATTGATGTTATAAATAAACCCCACGATCGTGGCCTGCCTTTAATTTATACCCTAGCAATACTGGGTTTTTTCATTTTTTTATTTTATTTAATGCGTCGCGGTTTTCTAAAACTGCCTTCATATTTATTAATCATAATTTATAGTTTTCCGGCCATTTATTCTTTTATTACCTGGGGAACGGACCTACCGGCCGCACTACTGCTTTCGATTTTAATAATTACTCTATCCGGGATACTCCTAAGTTCGAACGCCGTCTTAATAAGCACGGGCTGCCTAACAATTTTTCTTTTAGTTGTCACTCACCTGCAATCGAGCGGCGCGATCAAAGTCGCCGGTTATTGGCGGCAAGAAGCAAACGAGATAAACGACATGATCGCCTACTCGTTTCTCCTTTTTGTAATCGCCGTAATCGCCTGGTTGTTTTGTCGAGAAATAAATAAAGCTTTGAAACGGGCGAAAAAAAGTGAGGCCGAGTTGAAAGAAGAGCGAGACTCTTTGGAAATTAAAGTTATTGAAAGAACGGCGCAATTAAGATCAATGGAAATGGAAAAAATTAATCAGTTATACCGCCTCGCCGAGTTTGGTCGGCTTTCGTCCGGGATTTTTCATGATTTAATTAATCCGTTAACGGCCGTCTCGTTAAATTTAGAGCAAGTTCGGATTGAAGGCGAACAAAAACTGATTAGCGCCAAGACCTCATTGAGCCAAGCGATTCTCGCGACAAATAAGATGGAAAATTTAATTATCAGCATTAAAAAACAAATTCAAAAAGAAAGCGCCCTTTGTAAATTTTCGATTAGTGAAGAAATAAAACAAATTATTGAAATTTTTACCTACAAAGCTCGAAAGGCAAATGTCAAAATTAATTTTTCGGAAAATTCAGAGTTTAATATGCATGGCGATCCAATTAAATTCGGGCAGATTATTAGTAATCTCCTGGCTAACGCCATTGATGCTTGTGAAGGCAAAGCGGAATCATTAAGTGATAGAGCGAACCTAAAAGTGGATATCTTATTAACGCAAACAGAAAATAATTTGGATATTATTATAAGCGACACGGGCAGCGGAATAAACCCTGAGAATATAAATAAAATTTTTGAACCCTTTTTCAGCACAAAATCATGCGCCGGTCGCGGTCTCGGAATCGGACTGGCCTCAACAAAGAATATTATTGAAAATGACTTCAAGGGATCAATTCAAGTTGAAAGTAAAATTAATTACAGCACAAAATTTATAATTTCCTTGCCTTATGAAAAAAATTAATCCGATCTTTTACTGGCCAAGCTGGTTTTTGATTTCATTGGATAAAAAGACCCAAAGGAAAATAAATATAAAAACCCTGAATAGCTTGGCTAAAGCCCAGATTTACCTCTGGGATGCTTTAAATATCTATGATGACATTTTAGACGGCTCCACAAACGCGAAAAAATTACCGGAAGCCAACAAGCTTTTTAGAAACTTCTTGGAAATTTATTATCGTTTAAATTTGCCCGCGGATTTCTATAAACTCTTTAATTCTCTCTTTGTTGATTTAGATAAAGCTAATCAAGAGGAATTTAACGCCAGTAAAATTGAAATCCAAAATAGCCTTATAAGTCCGCCCAAAAAATATTCTGATTTTTCCGACTTAAGTTTATTGTCGCGAAAATCTCTGGCTTTAAGCGTCGGACCGATTGCCGTATTATACTTAAGCGGCGATCCGCAATCGATAAATAAAGTTAAAACTTTGAAAAAATTTTTTAAGTATGCCTTAGCCGCCAAGCAATTATCCGATGACTCTAGGGATTGGTTTGAGGATCTTAATAACGTCTCCCTAACTTACCCCAACACTTTAATCCTTAAATTAGCGCAAAAAGAGAAAATTACAATCGATTTAAAAAATAAACCGGAAATTGCTTATCTACTTTTTACTAAGGTGGTTGAGGAAATTAGTAAAAATATTAAGTTACTTTGTAAAATGGCCCGCGAAGAGGCAAAAGCAATAAATATTAAAGATAGCAACCCATTACTCCTAAATATAGTAAGTTCGCTCGAAAAAGCCGTTATAAAGGCGGAAAAATTCGCCAAACTGCTCTAAAATGTTATAATAATAGGGAGTTTAAATTATTATAATAATTGTTATGCCAATCGAAAAGATTAGCCTTGCTCAGTTAAAAAGTACCAGTTTAGAGGAACTTTATAAAATGCTCGGATCTAGTCCAAAAGGGCTAACTAATGAAGAAGCGATTAAGCGCTCCGCCCTTTTTGGTTACAACCAAATCGCCAAAGTTAAAAAGCTTAACCCAATCTGGCTGTTCTTAAGTTATTTTAAGAATCCTTTAATAATCATCTTAATGGTGGCCTCCATAATTTCCGGACTGACCGGCCAAATAAAAAGCATGGGGATTATTTTAACCATGATTTTTTTAAGCGTGGTTTTAAATTTTTACCAAGAACATAAATCAAGCCAGGCGGCAGAAAAAATTGCCAAACGATTAGCGATTAGAACAAAAATTTTAAGAGACGGGAAAGAACAAGAACTAGACACGAAGTATAGTGTTCCGGGTGATGTTATCTATTTATCCGCGGGCGATATTGTGCCGGCGGACGGGAAATTAATTAGCGCGGATGATTTTTTTATTAACGAATCGAGCCTCACCGGAGAAAGCTTGCCGGTCGAAAAAAGGGTTATCGAAAATAACTTAATTTATTCCGGCACCAACATTATTTCCGGCTATGGCCAATTCTTAGTGACTAATATCGGAACCGACACGGAATTCGGCCAAATCGCCAAAAAATTAAATCAGGCCGACGAAGAGAATGCTTTTGAGAAAGGGATAAAAGATTTCGGCTTTTTAATTATAAAGGTGATCGCTTTCATCGTCGTCACTATTTTTATTATTAACGCCTTAATGCATAAAGGAGTTTTTAATTCTTTCTTGTTTGCCTTAGCGGTCGCGGTCGGCGTAACCCCCGAGTTATTACCGATGATCATGAGCGTTAATATGTCCAAAGGCGCCATCAAGATGTCAAAAAAAGGCGTTCTCGTTAAACGTTTAAATACCATTCCGACTTTCGGCTCGATGGATGTTTTGTGCACCGATAAAACCGGCACCCTGACCGAAGATCAAATTACCGTTATAAAACACGTCGATATTTTCGGCGCTGATTCCGAAGCCGTCTTTCTTGACGCCTATATCAATGGCTTTTTTGAAACGGGAATAAAAAATATTTTAGACAGCGCAATCTTGAAGTATAAAGATCTTGATTTAAAAGACTATAAAAAAATTGAAGAAATCCCCTATGACTTTAACCGCAAGCGGTCGTCTATTTTTTACGAAAAAGATTCGGCGATTACCATGGTTACCAAAGGCGCTCCGGAAGAAATTTTTAAAATATGCACGAGTTATTTTGATAAAGATTTATTAAAACCGTTAACGCCGGAAATTTTAAAAAAGATTAATGATCTTTATGATTCTTTAAGTAACGATGGCCTAAGAATCTTGGCGATTGCCGAGAAAAAAGTTTCTATAAAAAAAGCTGAATATGATTATAGCGAGGAGAATGGTTTAAGTCTCAGAGGCTTCATGGCTTTTTATGACCCGCCGAAAACAGACGTTAAAGAAACTCTAGTCTTTATGAAAGCGCACGGAGTTGATATTAAAATTTTAACCGGCGACGGTCCACTAATAACAAAAAAGATTTGTTCCGATTTAAATTTGCCGATTAACGAAATTATCAGCGGCGAGGATTTGGACTTAAATAAATTAAGCGACGAAGAAATTTATAAAAAAATAAAAAACGCGACGATTTGTGCGCGAATGTCGCCGAGCCAAAAAGAAAAAATTATTTATGAGTTAAAAAGACACGGCCAAACAGTCGGCTATCTCGGCGACGGAATTAACGATGCCCCGTCGTTAAAAATTGCCGACGTCGGAATCTCGGTTGATAATGCGGTTGATGTCGCCAAAGATACGGCGGATATTATCTTAATGAAGAAGGGGCTTAAAGAATTAATGGATGGCGTTCTGGAAGGCCGAAAAACTTTCGGCAATACAATGAAATATTTACTGATGGGCCTAAGCTCAAATTTCGGAAATATGTTTTCGATGATCGGCGCCAGCTTATTCCTGCCCTTTTTCCCGATGACCGCCGGACAAATATTATTGAATAATTTTATCTATGACAGTTCTCAGTTATCAATCCCGTCGGATAACGTCGATCAGGAGTATTTAGAAAAACCAAAACACTGGAACATGTCTTTCATAAAAAAGTTCATGCTTATTTTTGGACCGATTAGTTCCGTCTTTGATTTTTTAACTTTCTATATATTATACGGGATTTTCCATTTTGACGTCGCGACTTTCCAGGCCGGCTGGTTTGTCGAATCGTTAGCGACGCAAGTCTTTGTAATTTATGTTATTCGAACACAAAAAATTCCCTTTCTGCAATCACGCCCAAGCAAATATTTATTATTCAGCACTTTAGGGGCGGTGCTTATCGGCCTAATCTTAACCCTTCCCGGCATCGGCGAATTCTTCGGTTTTAATCCTTTACCGCTTAAAGCCTTCGCCATTATTTTCGTTTTAGTAATCGTTTACTTACTCGCTACCGAATTTGTTAAACAATTATTCTATAAACGGATGGCGGTTAAAAATTAATCATTCTTTATTAACTAAGCTTCTTATTACTTCCAAAGAATCGGCAAACTTATCAAGGTTTTCTTTTAAAGCCTGATTAACGGCGACCCCTTTGGCTTCAAGGTATTGCTCGTCAAGCGACGATAGCAATTTATGAGCCAGTATCTTCCCGTTTTCGCTTGTCGGTTTTTTGGCTTTTAAATCAATCAGCAGAGAGTTCAATTCTTCTTTTGAAAGCGATAAAAAGAAGGTCGGAATATTTTTAAATTCCTGCCTTTTTATCTTTCCGTCAACAATCGTGGCTCCATACTTTAATGAAGTCCCGCCATAAGATAGAATTTTTTTTATTTTTTCATCTTTTTTATCGCCGCCATCATCACCTTTATATCCAATCACTTCGTCAAAACCGCAAACAACCGCGCCGGTTTTTTTATCGATTAAAACGTTATCAACATGATGTTTATAATCATCATAACTTGAAGCGCGCGCGACAATAAATCTTTCTTTTAATAAGCGGTGCAAGATTAGAGTAACGACCATCTCGGTAATGGAAGCCGGATTTTTATCTTTCGAATAACGCCACTCTTCGGGTGTTTTGTGTAGAAATTCGGCCCACTCATTTTCTAGATCAGAAACAAACTTTTTGTCTTTGGCCAGATCGGGATTTTCGGCCATTTCAATACAAGCCTTATCATTTAAAAAATTACATTTAACTTCCTCATTAACCTCATTTTTAATAATAGACATTTCTGATTCTAATAAGCTCCGGAAATCCTCCGGTCTTATTTTCTTCTCCGGCAAATCGATGTGGCCGACAATTTTAAATTCTTGCATATTATTTATTGAATAATTATAAATGCCAATTCTTATCTTGAAATTTATCTTCTTTAAAAGTTTTTTCAATTTCGTCCCGAATTACTAAAATATCATTTTCATTTAACGGATTAAGACCATCATAGAACCCGGATTTTCTGTCCGGTAAGTACATGCTCTCCGGCCAGGGTTGTTTAACGGAATTAACGACGCGACCGAAAACGTGGATATGAAGAAACGGGAGCTTTCCTTCTTTATAAGCCCAGTTACCCATATCTTGATAATTGATTTTTATAACCGGAATACCAATTTTATTCATGGCTTTCTGAAAGGCCGAGCCAACAACCATAGTCAACCTCATTAATTCAATAGCCATTTCCGGGCTAAGCATCGTGCGTTCAACAATTGAATTGTCTTTAACTTTAATACGAATGTGTCCTCCCTCGAGCCTATCGATAAAAGGCGCCGGATGAGCCTCAACAATAAAATTAGGACTTAGAAATATTTCGTTATTCATATTAATTATTTGTTTAAGTTTATTTAACTACAACAGTTTATATTAATCTATTATTACTATAAAAATTATATCCTAAGTAGGCTCATTTATCAATTTTAAGGTAATTAAAGAACCCTCCGGCAAAAACATAGCCATTTTAAAAAGCTTGACATAATTAATAAAATATGATTTAATTTATAATCATTAACTTGTTATTTAAAAACCAAAAAATATATAAACCATGAACGATGACAGAATTTTTTTGAGTAAAAAACAGGCACTATTAGAGCTACTAAGCCTTGAGGCTCACCACAAAATTATTGAGGGGTACCTAGATATAACTAGCTCAACAATGACTAACTATCTTAGTAATTTAAAAAAAGACTATGACTGGCAAGAAAGAGAAGACACACTCGAAGAAACTAGGGCAAAAATGTTCAAACTTTTAGCCACACTAAAGAGGAGTAAAAATTTCCTCTTCGATAAGGGCAGCTTGAACGGGGAGATTCTTTTGAACCAGTTAAACATTTTTCTCGACACTGACAAAATAATCGAAATTTTAGATTATTCTAGCTACCACATCGAAACAATGTTTAGATTTGATTTCGAGAAAAATTTTCCCGAAAACTTTCAAAATCTTTTAAGCGATGTTTCGCCCAATCCCGAACTCTCCCATAAGGGACGCAAATTATGGGTAAGCTACCTAAGAAAGCTTGCCGGAGAAGACATTATTCCTTCCGGCAACGTCAAGGAAATTATTGATAAAATTCTTCGTGACTTTGTAAAACAATCTCGTGATAACATTGCTCCAAAATTTAGTATCAAAATCTGTGAAGAAATTGAGAACAATTTTTTTCCCGGCTTAACTCCACAGGCACTGAAAGTTTTAAGGATGTATTATGGTTTTGACGAAATTAGAAAAGACTGTAAAACAATCAGTGAAGAATTAAAGATCACTCCTACTCGAATCAACCAAATTAAGCAAACTGTAAAAAATCAATTAAAAAGATTCTTGTATTCTATTTCAGCCGTACCTTTAACATGGGAGAATTCTTTTGACTTAATTCAATCCCGATTAAAAGAACAAGCCGAGGATTATGACATTGATTTAAAAAAAACAAAACATCCGATAAGTCATATTAGCTTTTCAGTCCGAACCAAATACATTCTGATGGCAGCCGATATCAAATATCTGGAGGATTTAACTAAGTATTCAGAATCCAATCTAAAACGTTTCCGAAATTCCGGGATAAAAACAGTTGCAGAGATTGAGAGAGAGATGAATGAAGTCGGATTATCATTAAAAAAATCCGAAATTAAAAACTAGTCTTACAATTAGACTACAAAAAATTTGGAAATAAAACAGCGCCTTCACAAGAGCCGCTGTTTTTTTCTTATCTAAATTTACCTATAGCCTTAATTATTCCTTAATCTTAAATCCCGGTCCGACAAAATGCATCATATCTAGACTTGTTTTTGTCGGCGTTAAAATTCCAGCGATAACGACATCGTTTCCAAATAAATCATCGATGGTATCGCCAACTTTTTTAATTAATTTTTTATTAATCATCATCTGCGCTTCGCTAGAACCGACATAAATCGGTAAATATGTTTTTGTGCTAGCCGTAACCGCATCAAAGCTCTTAATCACATCAAGGCTTTTAATCTCGTTCTTAATTTTTTCCGGAATATTTTGTGGTGTAATAAAGTAGAATGCCTTAATAACTTCTTTTTCGGCCACATATTTAACAACCGCCGCGTTAGTCATTTTCGCAAAAGTATTTTTATTAACAAAGTGATAATTATCAACTATCGTTCCGGTCGGTTTTAAAATACCGACAATCTTCACACTTTTTAAGCCAAAGAAATCGCTTAAACTATCGCCGACGCCTTTAATTAATTTTAATCTCTTCATCATTTGCGCTTCATTATATCCAATAACCATCTCGCCGTCTTTTAGAGAAATATATCCTTCACTAATTCTAAGTGAACCCGGTAGAAAATCTGTTCCTAAAATTAATTTCGGATTACCCTCCGCAAAGTTAATTTTAGTTTCGTTATTGGCAATAAATGAATTATAAGTTGAAGCGGTATTAATCGAAACCAATAAGCTCATTCCCTGAGTTTCCATGTTCGAACTTAATTTCGCAAATTCAAAGAAACCAAAGGTAAATACTATAACCATCAAAACCGGGGCAATTAAAGACAAGTAATTTCTTTTATTCGGCCGAAAATAGCGAAGTAATAATGAATTTCCAACCACCGAGATTGAACTCATCGCCATAGCTAAACCAGCTAGTTCGGGTCTCAAAACTAAACCAAAGGAGGTTAAAACTCTGGCCGCAATCGGAATTCCGATAACGTTATAGAATAAAGCAAAGAACATGTTTTGTTTTATCTTTCCCATTGTTTCCCGAGAGAGTTGAAAAGCGGTGACGACGTCGTTTAAATCATTTCTCATAATAACAATTCCGCCGGCCTCCATAGCGACGTCAGTTCCTGATCCCATCGCAATCCCTAAATCAGCTTGTGCTAAAGCTGGCGCATCGTTAATTCCATCTCCAACCATCGCCACTTTATAATTATTCTCTTGTAATTTTTTAACTTCATTCGCTTTATCGGCCGGTAAAACTTCCGCTAAAATATTTTCAATTCCTACCTGTAGAGCGATTGCTCTAGCCGTTCTTTCGTTGTCGCCGGTAATCATATAAACGGCGATTCCTAATTTTTTTAATTTCGCAACCGCTTCTTTTGAAGTTTCCTTAACCGTATCGGCAACGGCAATAACTCCGATTATTTTTTCTTTAGAAGCTAAAATCATCGCCGTCTTCCCCTTTTCTTCTAAGTCGACTATTTTTTTATTTACTTCGTCGAGACTAAGTTTAAGAACTTCAGTCATTAAACGACGATTACCAAAATAATATTCCGTACCGCTAATTACTCCTTTTACGCCATGACCCGCAATCGCTGAAAAATTATTTACCTCATGTAAACTTAGCGACTTACTATTAGCCTGAGAATAGATCGCTTCGGCCAAAGAATGTTCCGATAATTTTTCGAGGCTAGCGGCAATTTCCAATATTTTATTTTCTCCCGAATTTTCAAAAGAAATTATATCGGTTACTTCCGGTTTTCCTTTTGTCAGTGTGCCGGTCTTATCAAAGATAACGGCATTAATATGGCAAGCCGCTTCCAAAGGTTCACCGCCTTTAATTAAAATCCCTTGTTCCGCGCCGCGACCGGTCCCAACCATAAGCGATGTCGGTGTTGCTAAACCCAAAGCACAGGGACAAGCGATTACAATCACGGCCGTAAAGGCCATCAAAGCGAAGGACAAAGTCGCGCCCAATAAAAAGTACCATACTAAAAATGTGATTACAGCTAAACCGATAACTGTCGGTACAAAAACCGCCGCAATTCGATCGGCAAATCCCTGGATCGGCGCCTTTGAACCTTGCGCGTCTTCAATTAATTTTATAATCTGCGCTAAAGCGGTTTCCGAGCCCACACGAGTGGCGACAAACTCAAAGCTTCCCGTTTTGTTAACCGTGCTACCAATAACCATATCGCCAATATTTTTTTCGGTTGGCAAACTTTCGCCAGTAATCATCGACTCGTCGACCGCCGATGAACCCTTAGTAATTTTCCCGTCGACCGGAATTTTTTCTCCGGGGCGAACAATTATAATGTCGCCGTGAATAACTTCTGCAATCGCAATGTCATATGTCTTCCCGTCTCGAATAACGCGCGCTGTTTTAGCCTGCAAGCCCATTAATTTTTTAATTGAATCTCCGGTTTTTGCTTTCGTCCGAATTTCAAGCCATTTACCGAGAATAACAAAAGTAATAAGATAGGCCGCTGTCTCAAAATATAATTCCGGAATTTTCCCGCCTAAGCCGATTATCGATCCGGTATTAATATAATAATTTATATAATTAACCACGCTGTAAATAAATGCTGTCGAAGTGCCGATGGCCACAAGACTATCCATGTTAAAAGTCTTCATCCTTAAGGCGGCCCACATTCCCTTATAGAAACGAGCACCAATTATAAACTGAACTGGGATAGTCAAAATCAAAGAAACAATTCCGACATAAGGCAGAACGAAAATTTTTCCGGGAATCGCAAAAAAATCTAAAAGCATGAAATACAGCATCGGTAAACTTAAGGAAAAACTAATCCAAAAACTTCGCGCATATAATTTAATTTCTTGGGCTCTTTTTTTATGGTCGTAATTACTGTCATTGTTATCAACCAATTCCGCTTTATAACCGGCCTTAACGATAGTATCAATTAAGTTTTGAGTTTCAACTTTAGATTCATCATAAATAACTAAAGCTTTCTCGGCCGCAAAATTGACATTTGCTTTTTGTACTCCGGGAACTTTATTAAGTGATTTTTCAATTAAATTGGCACACGAAGAACAGTGCATCCCGTATAAAGATATATTTATATTTTTCATATTTTTATTGTACTTTAATAGTCCCGCGAGGAATTCCCATGGCACAAGTAATTAAATAATCGCCGGGCGTAGTCGGTGTAAACTCCATAACAACAGTCTTTCCAGCTTCAAGTCTTTGTGGGTTTTCAGAAAGAGTCTGAACTTCAATTCCACTCATACAACCAACCCCGTCCTCTTTCGCCAGAATTTCAAATCTAACCGGTTTACCAGCTTTAACCGTAAAACTATTTGGCTGAATATCTTTGGCAACCGTGAATGAGGTTTTAATAATTTGAACATCGCCACTGTTTAGGGCTGGTGTATCGGTCGTATTTTGAACAATCTTAGCCGCTCCGCCGCCACAACCGCATCCGCCACCGCTCGCACCGCAGGTTCCGCTGCCACTATTAGCAACCGGTGCCGAGTTAGAATTTGTATCGGCTAAAGCCGTTGAAACACCACTAACCGGCTTATCTCCGTCATAAACATTAAAGACACCAGTATACATCCCCATTGAACATGAGAACGGTAATTTACCAGACTCGCTGGGCGTAAACTCGATTACATTTTCACCGGACTGCAAGCCTTTAGAAATATTGAGTTTTGGAATAATTATTGTACTCGCGCAAGAATATGGGGCCTGAGCATCAATTATCCATTTAACCGGAACACCTTTTTTAATTGAAAAACTGCTAGGTGAATAACCACCGTTAGTTTCCGACATATGAACAACCTGAACGCCATTTTCTAAAGTAACATTTGGATCACTGATAACGGTTTCCTGATTTGAATTATTTAATTTAAGTGCACCAAAATTTAAACTAGCTAAAGTATAACCATTATTCAGATTAAACAAACCAAAAAAGATAACTGCTAAACCGGCGACCTTAAAGAATCTTTCTTTAAAGGAACCGCGGACTAAAGAAGTCAGCCCGCCGATGCTTAATAAGCCCGGGGCAGTACCTAAAGCAAACATGCCCATAACAAAAGCCCCTGAGCCAAAACTGCCTGTACTAACCGCATAAAGCTGCATTGCTTGCGTAAAGCCGCAAGGCAAGAAAAAAGTCAAAGCACCCATGATCATCGCATTCGTATGGCTATATTCTCGGCTCTTATTACTAATCCCAAGAACTCTGGCAATACCTTTCGGTAAAGTAAGCTTATAATTACTTAGACGAGGAAAAATATTAATAAGTTGTAAACCCATAATTAACATAACAATTCCGAGAAGTAGAGTGATAATTCCGTTTGTTAAAGAGGAAAACTTTAAAACCGTTCCGAGAGTACCAAGAATTCCGCCTAAAAAAGCGTAACCTAAAACTCGGCCCATAACAAAGAAAATATGAGGTCGGAATTTTTGAACTGCTGTCGCATTCGGATGGCTTTCCGCGTATTTAGAAGATAAACCGAGAGTTAATCCGCCGACCATCGCCATACAGGTCGAAAACCCAGCCACTAAGCCGATTAAAATAATTAGACCAAGGCTGGGACTACTTAAATTAGGACTAAAATTAATGTTAGTTAAACCGAATAAGTTTAAGCCGAAATAGATAACCATCAAAATTAAAAAGGCTATCCCTAAATTATAATATTCATTCCCATCACGGGAAAGAAATGTTAATTTGTCCGACTTCCCTATTTCGTAACCTGCTTCCCTAATTGCCTTATTTAATAAATCAGTTTGCGGAGCTTGATTGTGATAATAAACCGTGGCCTCACCGGTTTTATAATTTAAAGCCGCTGATTGAACATGAGGAACTTCTTTTAGATTGTCCTCAATTAAAATCTCGCATGAACGACAGTGCATGCCTTTAATCGGTATTTTTATATATTTGTTCTCTGACATAAAAAATTATTATTTAGTAAAATAAAAGACTGAAGATATTTTCCTTTAAATAATTTTTAGATTCGAAGAACGGTTGTTTTAAGAGAAGATAATTCCGGTGGCGCCTTAAGCGGCACCTGATAAGAAATTGTCTGTAAAGTATTTAAAGGTAATTTTTCAAAACTAAAAATAGCGAAATGAATAGGTTTATGGATTTCGAGAGAATTAAAAGAAATAATCGAATTTGGATGTGCCCCGCCAACACAACAAGGTAAAAGAGAATTATCGTCATCAGAAATAGGAGCTGAGGTCGCGGTTCTTAAATTTTGACCATTATCGACTTTATTGACCCGACTAGTAAATGTATTGGTTTGGTAATTTAACTGATTAACCCCCGATCGATTACAAACATCCATACTCATACCAAGCTCCGGGCTGTCGCTAATACTAGTAGCCGCTTGCGCAACATTAGAACTAAAAGAAACTCCTAATAAATCCTGAAAACAAAGACCACCAGTCATTGGGATAATAAGGGCTAACAAAGAAATAGCGGTAATTTTAATAAATTGTTTTTTCATTTTTTAAAAATTTCTAAGCTAAACTGTTTTTCTAAATACTTGAACTAATTCCTCAATCGCCTTATCCTTACCGTTGTTTTTTATGGCGTTAACAACGCAGTGATTTAAATGATTTAAAAGCAAGACTTCTTCCGCTTTTTTAATTGCGCTACGCACCGCCGAAGTTTGTTGCATGATATCAATACAATATACACCGTTTTCAACCATCTCAATTATTTTACCGACATGCCCTTGAGCAATTTTTAAACGCCTAGCGGCATCTTCTCGTGGAGTCGCTTTTATCTTTTTGATAGCCATATTTATATATTTATTTACCCTCCCATGGAGGGTACCCTTATATAATAATCTTTTTAGAAATTGATGTCAAACTCATAAAAACGCGCTTCAGGCAAATAAAAAATGAGCAGTTTTTGACTACTCATTTTATGATACGTACGTTGGTTGTTTGTCGAAAACTAAATTAAGGAGTTAAGATAGTCAGTAACTTTAACTTTGTGCCTTTCTATAATATCATCTAAACTTAAATATTCTTCTGGCTTCATTAAGAAGAACTCCAAGCCTTCGTCGCCAAAAATAATATCGCTTTCTTTTATATTCATTGGTTTAACAACAATAAAATAAGATTCTTTGCTAACATCCATAACACTCATATATTGCTTGGCATAAACTATCTCGCCCTCATTAATTTCAAGCCCAAATTCTTCTTTTACTTCTCTCTTATAAGTTTCAAAAGGCGACTCATTGCTTTCTCTCCCACCGCCCGGCAGATCTATATGAAGAGGAAAATTATCAGTTTTTGTATCACGGCGATAAACTAACATTCTTCCTTCAATAAAAACAATTCCCTTTACGCCATGGAAATTTCTTGTTTTATCAAAAATTTTTTGGTCAACCATATAAATAATTAAGCGCAACATTTAATTATCTTGTCTTTTTATATTATAATTAAAAAATACCATATAATTACTAAAAAATCCAAAAAATATATAGTTTTAAATAAGAAAAAAGGAATAAGCTGTATGAACTAGATTATTCCTGTTTTTTTTGATTGCTCTTTTACTTGAACTTAATTTCTCAGATACGTTCGATACGCATACTCAAGCGGTTCAAAATAATAGAACTTACCGGACTTCAAAAATTCCAAAGCCTTTAATGTTTCTTCGTGTGAAGGAGTCGTCGGCAAAATATCACCGATGTTTTTCCCGTTAAGTCTTTCTGTGATGAGCCTGGTAAATTTAGTCTTTTCTTTTTCAGTCATTTCTCTGATATTGCCGGAGCTTTTCATTTGAAAGACTACTGTCTGTCGAAAAGCGCCGTACATGCAGATTTTCTCAGGAAGCGAAACTAAGTCCTCGAGCTCTTCACTCTCGTGAAGATGAAAATAGACTTCTAATTTATCAGCCTGCTCCTTCGATTTTTCAAAAAGACAGCGGTAACGCAGTTTCTTATTTGAAAATTGGTCGATAAAATTTTTTTTATGAAAGTCTTCGTCTTGAGTTAAAACTAAAGACTGAACATAGGGAAACATGTCCACCCCTTCTACCTTGATAACTTCTTTCATTTTCTAAAGTTTTGGTTAAATATAAATTGACCGTATTTTTTTTGATTTACGATCAACGAAAATTAATATGATATTTTTGTAATTTCAAAAGAACAATTAAGTAAACATACTATAATTTAAATTCAGTTGTGTCAAATTTTTAAAAAAGAGGGAATATTTCCCTCTTTTTAAATGCTAACTCTTAATAAACAATCATAATATCTCATACTTAACCTCATCCGGAAACAGAATTAGAAAAGGGTAGCCGACATGATTTCTGGTAATTTTACCGACGCCTAAATTTTTTAAGAATAAAACCATCTCGTCGGTCATTTTCTTAGGATCAATATCATTATCCTTGCCAATATACTCAATTTCTACAAAATCGCCCAGCCCCTTTACCGTGTCTAAAGCAATTTCATAATCTTTATAAATCCAAATCCTTCTTAATTTATCAACTGTCGCGATAACATTAAATTTTAAAGCTTCTAATATTTTTCTAGTAGAATTAATGTCCTCGATTTTTGTTTCAAACTCATCGCAATGGTTGCTTTTACCTTCCGCATCAAAATACCAATTTTTATAATTAAAGGAATTACCTTTTTCAGTCTGACGCAATCTTAACCAGCGGTTAACAGGGCGAACACTTAAAAAATTATCACTATTTGAAGAAAAATATTCATCTACCTGATGAACCTCATGCTTAAACTCTCCGTTTAACTTTAAAAAGTCTATTAAAGGATTAATGTCTTCTACATTAACCTGAATTTCTATTTCAATATTGTTGTTAGCCATATTTTTAAAATTATTATTTATACTCCGACTTATTTTCCAAAGAATAAAGGTACTTTTTTTTAAAATCAGCATCATTTTCTAAATAATTATCGAGATAATCTTTAATAGATTCCTCAACAACCGCGCCGGAAATTATTTTAGTCGGATTCTTAATAAATTTTTTAATCCAATATCCTGCTTCCGTAAAATTTTCGACAACCGCATCGCTAAGCATTTCGACAAAAGGATGAGCCCAGTCCGAATTTACCGTTCCCTCATGGAAAACAATATTTGTTCTCTTGTAATGGCTTTCCGCCGGGCAAACTGAGATTACGGGGATCTTTCTGTCTTTAGCGATCACCATTTCCGAACCGACACCAATTCCTCTCTTTTCTCTTAAGTCGGCAATAATAAAATTACTCGAAGTCACTTGAAGACAATCCTTCCCAAATCTTGAACTATTACCGTCGCCTAAAATTTTACTTTCATTCGGATCAAAAATTATAACTTCAAAACCATCAAGCGCTTTAGTTATTTCGGCTTTAATTTCCTCGGAAGCAAAAATACTATTTGCGTCTTCCTTATCTTTTCTGACACTCCCGGCAATATAGATTGAAATTTTTTTCATATTTAATATATCTATTATTTGCTTATAGCTAATTTTAACCTTGGTTCGCCATTACCGAAACAATTATCCTTATTAATTATTTCATCTATCCATTCAAGCGCTTCAGAGTGCTGCCAATAAGGTACATTTGAGTATATCGATATTTTTCAACCATTTCCTTGACGGTCAGGTTTTCCGGATTACCAAATTTATTTTGCATTTCTTCAATCCAATAACCGATCGTCCAAGACAATGTCTCGTCAAACCACTTTTTATGACTAGGCAATGGGTAGTGTTAAATAATTTTTTTAATTCTTTCTTTATTTTCATTTGCCTTATCCCCCTTAAAATAAATCTCAATAAAAACCACTTTGTTTAAATGTTTGCGCCAACTATAAATAATCCGAATGCCACTTTGTGCACCACGTCCTTTAAGCGATCGGCAAGCAAATTTTTTTATTTTCCAAAAACTAATATCTTCCGAATTAAAACCGGTAATTTCAAAAATACTTAAATTATTAATATCATGAATATGGCGCAGTTCAATAACCGCTTTTTTGACAGTTTCTAAATCACCCGGCAAAGAAACAAATCTCTTAACCAGTTTTTTCAAATCTTTTTTAAACTCTTCTGATTCTTCATATTCAATCATAACTTCTAACGGAAAAATCAGGCGTGCGATAAAAGACGGTTTCATAGTCAATCGCGGACTGTTCTTCGGCACTTATCCAAGGCACATCACGGTGAGAATACTCTTCCATCTCCTTGGCATTTTTATCGGATAATCTAGCTAAAACCCAATCAATATGCGTTTTCTCTTCGGCAGTAATCAAAGACAAGTCCGGTTCTCTAAGCGGTAAATATTTCTTTTGTTGATAATTATAAAGTTTTTTGACAACTTGAACAATTTCTCCTTTACTTTCCATCTCAGCCAAAATCTTAGGAAAACCGACTGGGGTTGGGCCAAGATGATTTTTAATATATACCGCACCCATTAATTGCTTTTCATACTTTTCATAAAAATCAAAATCAATAAAATACATTAATTTGCAAAGCACGCCCTCACCGACATTTGGTTTTGCGCCAATCCGGTTCAAAACGTATAAAAAAACTTCTTTAAATTTTTTTATATTTTTTTCGGGTACCGAAATACGCATGGCCGATTCTTTTTTTGTTTCAATATTTTCTTTTTTTATTATCAATTTCAATTCTTCAGGGATTTTATTGTCCAAAAAATCAATCATCGACAAACCGAACACTTCGGCGAGTTTTCTCGCCTGAGGAATCGTTAAATCTTTCTCTCCATTTTCAATTTCAAAAAATGTGGGACGCGATACTTCAATTAATTTAGCAAGTTCGCCCTGCGAATAGCCATTCTTTTTTCTTAATTGTTTTATAATCGTAATCATAATAGTATAATTTAATGTATCTATATTATAGACTATGTAAATATTATTGTCAATATTAATGTAAACAATATTTACATGGCTACAAAACAACTGCAACACAAAATTAAAATCACCACTCTTTGAGTGGTGATTTTAATTTATGATACTTATTAAGTTGATTGGTGCAGATATTTTTCTAATTCATTTTCAGTATTGCATTCAAAAATACAAGTTTTGTTTCCATTTGCAATAAAATCACGTAAACTTATTAATGAACGAAAAACTCTATAATGAACACCCTTGTAATTATAAATATAAAATTTCTTCAAACCGATAATCTCGGAATCAATAGTAATGTTTGGTCGAATATATGTTGTTGCGGTAATCATAATTGAAAAATATTTTTATTATGGTACTCCAGAATTTCAGTTGTTGGTACAAATCTTTCGGGAATTATTATACTCTTGCCCTCAAAACTGGCAATCCATTTTTCAATTGGTTTACTTGGTTTTACAAGTAGCTTTGAAGAAATTTTTATTTTATAATCGGCTGTAATCGTCATTAATCCCTGGTCAAACGCCCTATCATGCAAAGCATTTAAACATAATCCATTTCTTGGGTTTAATCTATCTTTTGCCGCTTTGCTCCAAGGAATTATATGACTTGCAATAAGAAGTTCGGGAATATCTATTCCGGTAATGCAACAAGAATAATTATTTGCCGATAAAACTGTCTGGCGAAAAAAGTTTTGATTCACTCTTGTTTTCACTATCCTTTCTTTTTCAACGCCCTCCGCAAAGCAAAAATCATCTTCAATAATTGGTTCTCTTTTTAAAATATCCACGCCTTCGAAACTCGTTAATATTTTCTCACTTTCAAAAGCTAAGTCATCCCAGTTGTTATTAAATTCATTCCAAACTACTTCATCTAGTTTACTAGCATTAACAAGCCCGACAATTCCTCTTTTTTTAGTTCCGGATCAAAGCTTCCGAAATTGCCTATTTTCATTTTTACCGAATTTACACTTCTACCGATTAACCTATTTTTATTTCTAAATGTTATGAACACTGCTCGAACCAAGTCAATGTATAAATTCTCTAATTTACTTGGATCACTCCGGCAATATTATAATTTGTTAGTAAATCAGAATTTGTAATTAAAGATCCAACAATAGAACCTTTTGACCCGGTGGTGTAATCACTGTTCGCGACCGGATTGCCGTTTGTATCAATTAAAGCATAATAAGAATTACTGTTATCCTCTATCCCGATTACACATTTAGTATCTGCGGCAGTCTTCCTGGGCACACAAAAAATCCAACCGCTTACGCTGATCGGCGTGCTGACAGCGGGAATTTGCTTAGTCGATGAAGTGGTTGTTTGATTATCTTTTGAATTGAGATTAGCGGACTTACTGTTCAGATAATAAACCAAAGCCCCAACGGCTATTACTATGAACAACCAAAAAACTATCTTTTTCATAATTAAAATTTAGCGGCCATTATCTGCGCTAAAGCTTCGACATGCGCTTTATTCGGACCGATTATTACATCATAATGATTATTTTTTACAAAATTAATCGCCACTTTACCATCAAATAAGGTCGCCTCTTTACCGCTGCCGCCGGAAATATTATAATCGTGATCATCCGGTCCGTAGTTGAAAAGTGCACCGTTTCCCAATTGGTAGGAAGCTACAAAATCATAAACCATAACCACATTTGGCGCTTCAGATGTCGGCACGGTTACTTTATCACTAACTTGAAAATAAAGTTCGGGACCAGTGAAACGACCGGCGCTAGTGGGCGCGATTTGCTTCACTTGAGTAAATCCGGCTGTTTGCAAATCGGCAACATTCACAAAATTAGAATTGTTTCCGGCCGCTTTAGATAAACTGGAACGGAAGAAAAAACTGAAAGCGGAGAAAAAAACAGTAAAACCCAAAACCATTAAAGACAATCTTAATATTTGTTTATTCATATATTTATAAAAATAATTTATTAGTCGTGTATTTATATTTTATCATTATTAGCCGGTTATGACAAAGAAAGAACCGGTCCTCACCTGGTCAAAAATGAGTGTCTGGAATTTAATGGCCGCTTAGCGGTCTGGATTATGATAAAAAAATAAGGAAGAGCTTGATTTAAGCCCTCTCGGAGCACCTGTACCAGGAAGGTGTGGACTTCGAATCCATGTTCTTCAGGATAAAAATCAAACCACGACAAAGTTGTGATTTTATTTTTATATGCTTGAGAGTTGGGATAAGATTGGAACGGTTTTGTAATAAAAAACCACCGCTCATTTCTGATTAGTGGTTTTACTTAACAGGCTAGAAACTCCTTACCCTCTCTCATACGTGTTGTATTCATAATTAAGCGGCTCAAAACAGTAGAATTCCCCTGTTTGGAGTTTTAATAGAGCTTCCTCTTTTTCTTCCCGTGATGGTTTTAGCGGCAATTTGTCGCCGATGCTTTTTCCATTAAGTCTGTCTGTTATCAGTTTGATGAATTTAGTCTTTTCTCCCTTTGTTATTATTCTAATATTTCCCCAGCTTCTCATTTGATATACGGTCATTTGATTGAAGGCGCCATAAAAATAAATAGATTTAGGAAGTGGTGATAAATCATTAAACTTTTCATTTTCAGTTAAATGGAAATAAATCATCAGTTTCTCCGCAATACCTTTTGATTTTTCGAAATAGCAACGAAAACGTAATGATCGAAAAGAAAAAGGTTCAGCAAACAAATCATTTCTTTTGAACAAAAATATTGTCCAAACATAAGGAAACATTTTTATTCCTTGTTTCTCCGTCAATTTTTTCATTTTATAATCTCCCGTATTTAGTTAATAATAATTGTTAAGGTAATAAAAAAATATACCACATTGGTATATTTTTTGTCAAACTGCTGGGGAGTTGGGATAAGGTTGGAACGGTTTTAATTAAATAAAAAAGCTCGTACCTGTTACGAGCTTTCTCTGTGTAAAGGATTTCCGAAACCTTACCTTAGTTGAGGGTTCATCATTTTTACACACAAGATTTGACCTTCTGCCTGGGTTGGTAGAACTTTCTCACCATCAAGCGCAAGCAGGGTTCCGAGAAAAATAATAGCCTTTTTGGCATCGGGATTCTCGATAAATTGATTTGCTCTTTTTACCATTTCGGAGCAATTTTCATGCTCTTCTGCTCTCATAACCGATAACTCGGCAACATTGAGGATTGCTTTAACATCAATAGTTCCTATCATACTGATAAATTTTAAGGGTTCGACAATAATACTCAACAAAAAAGTATACCATAGTGTATACTTTTTGTCAAACTGCTGCGAGACCTGGATTTCCGCCTCACGAGTCGGCCAGCCGACTCGTTCGTTGTCGCGGTCAGCGTCCGAATATCCCCCGGATATTCGTCCGACGCTCGCTACGCCTCGGCCTGCTGGCCTTCGACTAAGCTCGCTTCTGCCCTGTTAGAATCCCACGCCTGCGGCGTAAAACAAAACACGAGCACTTTGTGCTCGTGTTTTGTTTTTGCTGGGGCACTGGGATAAGGTTGGAATGACTATGAATTTTATTTATAACTAATTTTTTCTTAATCAAGAAGTAACCGAAAAAATAAATGGAAGGTAAAAAAATAAAATATTACTATGTTGCTGGAGACAATATCTGTTCAATCCCAATATCCGAATCTTTAAAAGTTAATTTTCCTAAATTTAAACGCTGTTTTAAGTAAAGCTTCCATTTATAATCCAGTAATCGTCGCGCGCCCATAACAGTCAGACCGCCAGCAATACTCTCGACTGAACCGACGCCCGCCAGGACAAATCCATTATTAAGTAGTCCCAACGAAGCAGCTCCCATACCTAAAACCGGAGCCGAAGCCGAACCAATTAAAATTCCTAAACGAACCGGGTTGTTAAAATCTTGTTTGATTGCTTTTTCCCAAGCTTCAACATTGATATTTTTATTTATTAAATCAAAAATTTCTCTATCATTTATTCCCTCTAATTCATAAATTAGATCCTTCTCTTCATCTTCATTTAAAAGATTCTTTTCCGGGTTAATCTCGGTTAGAACTTTCTTAATTAAAAGTAATAATTTATCTTTACTAAAATCAGTCATGCTATTACTAAATTCTTTAAACTTTTTTTTGAATTCTGGGTTACTGGCGATAAAGGAGGTGCCTGATATTTTGCCTTCTTTAACTAGACTGTCATAACCATTTTTATACATTTTCATGCTCTGAAACGCAGTGGCTAAGGAAAGGGCAACTGCCGTAACTCCAAAGGTCGCGCCCGCTAACAGTTCTTTATTATTCCTTAAAAGTTTTTCCACCTTATTCGCCCCATAGGTTGCCAAGGCAAACACTGGTAAAGCAATATTCATTCTTTTCAAAACTTCATTTTTAGAGTAACCCGCCCCCATTAGAGCCTGAATTTCCGCCCATTCTCCCAATACATCATCAGCTGAAGAAGCGCATAATTTAGCTACTGCTCCTAAATCACAAAGCTCTAGAACGTGGGCGATTGGCCCGATAATCATCATTTTCTTGATTGTGTCTTGAGCCTCGGAACTTTGATTATCGGATAAATCAAACTGCAAACGACGTGAGGCGTATTCATCATTTAGATCTTTGTTTAATTTATTCATTTTTTTTAGGTTTTCTCTGTCTTCAACCCCTAATTTTTCCTCATCAAGACAGACAAATTCCTTATAGTCTGTCTGGGCTGATTTAATTAAGTCTAATTTTTCTTCTAGATCTTTAACTAAATTTTTTTTATCAGAGATTGTTAAAAATTTTTCTATTCTTGAAAGATTTTTCTCTAATTTCATCTGTTTTTTTAAATATTTTTCAGATTTTCCGGAATTTTTTTCAAGATCTTCTTGATTTTTAGATATTTTTTCTTCCAATATTACTTTAATAACTTCATAAGCGGCCCCTTTTTTTTCCAGATCATCACCTAAAGTTAACTTGGGGTTTTGACCTTTTTTTAATAAATTTTCTAGCCAATTTGTTTGGTATTTATGCTGAGTTAAAGTGCTGATATCATGTATTGCTTCGATAACATTTTCATCTGTTCCGGTTTTAGTTTTGAACGCCAACGTATGTTCAGTTGATAGTTTATCGATTAAAGAAGCAACTTCAGGGTTTTTTAAAATTAAAACTTTAATTTCCAGGGGCAAACTCTCTGGCGATATTCTCGGGCTTAAAATCTGTAATTCAGTGCGATTATTAATTTGATTTATTTTTTCCGTTAATTCAGATAGTTTTTTATCATGCTCCTCTTTCAACTTTAGATTATTTTCCAATCTAGCCTCTTCGGAAATATTATCAGAGTAATCCTCGGGAGTAAATTGCTCATTTAAAATACTATCATTTAAAAGATCAATAACCGAGTCAGCTCCGGGTCTGGTTAAAATTTTTCTTTTTGTTTTAATAAAATCATAATACTCATTTAAAATTTCTTCTACTTCTTCAAAATTTTCTGGGTTATTTTTTAAACCTTCTTTTTTTAAAAAATTAAAATATTGGATCATCTCTTCGCTGGACATTAAAATACGCCCCTCACTTTCCGGATTTTTTTCAGAATTACCGACAGTATCAGTTAAATAATAATCTGAGGTCAAAACGTCTTCGTAGAGCTTTCCGGAGCCCTCCTTATAAATTAAATCCGCTTGCTCGGATTTAGTTATCCCTGTCTTTTTTAGTAGGATTGCGGCAATAAGATCGTTTTTATTATCTTGCAATTTTTTAATTTCGTTAATTTCCTCAAGGTCTGAATCGCCCGTTTTTTCTAAAGAATTTTTTAGTCCATTAGTTGTTCTTGAATTAACTATCGGCAGCTCTTTATTATTTTTGAATTGTGACTGTTTTTCTAAATTGAACATATTATTTAATCCTTTAAATTATCTACTTAAAGTCTTTTTATCTCAATTTTATTGTATTTTTATTTATATACGAAAGAGGATGAAATATTTTGAAAATGGAGTTATTCGGTAATTTTGATTGTATCCTAAAAGTCTTCTATATAACAAAAATAGCACGAAAAGTGCTATTTTGTCTATTTGCTGCGAGACCTGGATTTCCGCCTCGCTTCTGACCTGTTCGAATCCATGTTCTTCAAGATAAACTAAAAAAGAGCATTCGTGCTCTTTTTTAGTTTATGCTGGGGAGTTGGGATAAGATTGGAACTTATTTAGTAAAATAAAAAATATTAATAAAAATTTAATTTTATATCTTTATCTTCTTCTGCTAAATTTATTCCCCCTTTTTTATCAAAATTTTTCTGAAACGCATAATTAACAAATCCCTTATCAAAGAGTCCATATCCTTGAGAAGTATTCCCTGGACAAAAAATTCCTTTATCATCTTTTTCGATATATCCGCCACCGCGAACAGAAAATGTTGGAAATAAGCCAGTCGGCTTCGGTAGACTTTTTATTTTTTCTAAAGCAGTTTGATAATCTGTTTCATTTTTAATTAGCTCAAGCACTGCGCTAACAAAATCTTCTATTGCCTTTTTATTGTCTTCTCCAAAAAACATTGCTGTATCCTTTTCTCTGTAATCATGACGATAAGGAATATAGTCGTCTTCTTTATAATTTTTATGTTCTCTTCTAAATTCATTTAATATCTCATAATGCTGATTAAATATCTTATCTGTCATCGGACGCGCTATTATCATGGTCTCTGATTTGCTTCTAAATATTGAATCTAGAACAAACTTAGATTGCTCTTTTTCGTCTTTAAGTTTCTTTAAGAAAAACTCCTGTAAATTAGGTAAAATTTCCCCCTCATTTTCTTCTTTCTTGTAATATCTGGCCTCTTTTGGCGAATTCCATTTAATAGACTGCATGTCAACAACAAGATCGTCGAAAATATTTCTGTCTAGATCATTATCTCTTACCTCTATCTCAAGAAACTTATTATTTGTTTTTCTATCTTCTCCTTTTTTTTGTAAAACTAAATCTAAATACTTGCCTTTTACATGCTCCAGGTTTGGATTATTTTCAATATCCCTCTCTTTTATAATTCTACCCGCCAAGGCATAAGTTTTGTCTTTAAGTGTATCAACAACTCCTTTTTTTTCTTCATTAAGTTCTTTTATTTTTTGATTGAATATTTCGTCTATCTTTTCCTGTCTTTGTTCTAAGGAAAGAGCATTATCCATTTTAAACATGCCAGGTTCAGAAAAATATTTATCAACTATCCATAGAGCCCTTTGTTCTATCTTTTCTTTCTCGTATCGATTTTCTTCTTTTTCATTTTGTTCAGTAAGGAGTCTTTCTTGCGCTTCATCTACTGTAAGACCCTTGAGCTCTTCGGCCAAGTTTTTACGATAACCCTCCCCTGGAGCAGATTGTTTATTCAAACTAAACATTTCCTTCATATTGTTGATGTTATTATTTAAACATTTATTCTATCAATATTATCTTATTTAATGGCAATTTTGTCAATTTTTAGAATGAAGACCTGGATTTACCCCTCCGGGGCATAAACTTCGAATCCATGTTCTTTAAGATAAACTAAAAAAGAGCACTATGTGCTCTTTTTTAGTTTATGCTGCGAGACCTGGATTTCCGCCTCAATCGCGCGCCGTCGCTCGCTCTTTCGTTGTCGCGGGTTGCGATAAGTATCCCCCGGATACTTATCGATCACTTGCTGCGTCGTCGTTCTGCTGAACGCCGACTGGCTCGTTTCAACCCTGTTCGAACTCAGGCGCCTTTGGCGCCATAACAAAAAAGAAGGAATTTTATTCCTTCTTTTTTGTTATGCTGCGAGACCTGGATTCGAACCAGGATAAACGGCTTCAAAGGCCGCTGTCCTACCGTTAGACGATCTCGCAATTTATTTATGTTATTAAAAAAAAGCCCAAATGTCAAATTAAGCTTCTTTTATTTAAGCTTTTTAAACTCGCGCGTATTTTCGAACGGCCAACCAGGTCGTAAAAATGTTGATAAATAGGATAACAATAAACTGAGCGCCAAAAATAAGAAAGAAATTATTTACAAAATAGGCAAGAATATTAATGTTATAATCCATGAAAAACACCTCTAAATAGGGCTGGAGTAAACTTAAGAACGGGTAATAAACGGCGATAATTATTAAAATACTTAATAAAGAATAGATGAAAGCGGAACAAACATAAGGCATGTAAATAAAAAAATTCGACGCTCCGACTAAGCGCATAATTTCAATCTCCTGGCGATGGGTATAAATGGCGACGCGGATTGTATTATAAACGACGAGCAGACTCGTGATAATAAATAAGACAATTACAAAAAGACCAACTTCATTAATCCGCTTAGTAATGTTATTTATTTTACTTAAAATAACGGAGTTATCGGAAAAATCATGCGACTCGATAATCGGATTATCAATCATCTTAAGTTCATTAATTAGATAACTTGAATTATCAAAATCTTTCGGATAAATTGTTAAACTCGGCGACAAGGGGTTGCGCCCCAGTTCTTGTAAAGCCAAAAGAACCGCTTGATTATTTTTATATTTATCGCGGAAAGAGTCCAGAGCAGTTTGCTGTGAAATATAAGAAACACTTTTAACGTCGCTGAGACCGCTAATTTGATTTTTTAGAGCCATGATATCGCTTTCATCCGTTTCTGACTTTAAATATAAACTAATATTAATTTTCTCTTTAACGGCCGACACGGCATTGTCGCTTACTAAGCGAACCGTGATCAGCATATTAATCGAGAAAAGCGCCAAGAGCAAAATAGTAACGGTAATAATAGTTAACCAAATATTTCGAACGATGTCTTGAAAACTAAATTTTATGATGCGATATAGAGATAACATATTAGAGTAAATATTTGCCATGCGCTTGATCGCTTATAATGTTACCATGATCCATGGTCACGACGCGGCGATTCAAACGATTAACAATTTCTTTGTTATGGGTTACTAAAATAACCGTTGTTCCAAATTTATTAATATGTAATAACAAATCAATAATCTCATTGGCGTTGATCGCGTCTAAATTCCCCGTCGGTTCATCGGCTAAAAGAATTTTCGGTTGGTGGACTAAGGCCCGAGCAATGGCCGCTCTTTGTTTTTCACCGCCGGAAACTTCATTCGGGTAACGGCCCTTTTTATCATCAAGCCCGACGATTTTTAAAACACTCGGTACAATTTTATTTATTTTTTCCGAAGTTCCGCCGGAAACCTGAAGAGCAAAGGCGACATTTTCCAGTAATGTTTTTTTCGGCAGTAATTTAAAATCCTGAAAAATAACGCCGATTTGGCGGCGTAAATAAGGGATTTCACTGCGGTTTAATTTTGTAATATCCCAATCGCCGATCATCACCTGTCCGCTATCAACTTTTTCTTCACCGATTAAAAGACGAACTAGAGTTGTTTTTCCGGCGCCCGATTGCCCGACAATAGAAATAAACTCACCCGGTTCTATTTCGAGATTAATATTGTTTAAGACTTTATTATTTTTTGAATAAGCCTTGGAAACATGACTTAATTTAATCATATTTTTATAAGTTTTGATGAGCCATAACGAATCAATTGCTCATTATCAAGAAAACTTTCTTCTCTATTTTCCGAATTAAAAGTAACAACAATTAAATTTCCGGTTGTCGTTTTAACCCTGGTCATCAGACAATATCCCGCTTCGTCAAGATATCCGGTCTTAGATCCATTAATCGAAAAGGTGCTCGCCTGAACTAATTTACTCGTATTAGTTAAACTAAACGCTCTTTTAGTATTAATAGTTTTAAATTTGTAATTGACGGTTGTGCTTATTTTTACAATCAAGGGATTTTTTAAGATCTCTTTAACCATTATAGCATACTCATAAGGAGAACTCACATTTTTTGGCGATAAGCCGGTCGGTTCAATAAAATTTGTACTCGTCGCCCCGATTTTTCTCGCTTCCTTATTCATTCTGGCAATAAAATCAGCACGTTTTAAACCGCTAACTCGGACTAAAGACTCAACCGCGTTGTTTTCCGAACTGACTAAAGAGGCATAAACCAAATCTTGAATTTTTAAAGTATCCCCGTCATTCAGTTTTAGTTTAGCCGCCTCGCCCGGACTGCAGTATTGTAAATTGTAATTTTCATCCTGCACTTTATAAGTAACTATTTTATTTAAATTCGGCTTTAGATCTAAAAAAACTTTTACCGCCATTAACTTAGTTAAACTCGCCAAAGGGGAAACACTGTTCATGTTCTTGCTCCACAAAACTTGCGAATTTTTTTCGCTTAAAATTACCGCACTGCTTGCGGTTATAATCGGAATAGCCGTTTGCTGTTCGAGCTTTTTATTTATCAGCAAAGAAACAACTTTAAGCGGTTCAATCCGGACATTAACTAAGCCATCGCCGGTCGAGGCAATTTTTTTAAAAGCAACTTTATCTAAATCAATGACCCGATTTGGAAGTTTTGAGCGATCCGGCCCCCAATCGTTAATGGTGACATCAACAAATTTATTGTTGCTTAAATTATAAACCCGAATAATCGAACCTTTCGCGAAATCGGGGCTGGCCGCAAAATCGCCGCCTTTATAGTTATACCAGGAAGCAGTTCCGACCGTTAAAATATTTTGATTACTGAATAAAGCTAAACGGCCGGACAAAGAGGTCGTAATTGCCGTCACATATTTATCATTCGGGAAATCTTTTGTGTCGAGCGGCAGCCATTTATTTCCGAGCTGATCGTAAACAAATATCTGCTTGGAATTATTATCCGCCTTATCATAACTAATTTTTATGGTCATCGGCTGGCTCGGATCAAAAATTTCTGAACTAACAAACTTATAATCAAAAACCGGGCTGATTGCTTGCCATTGCCAGGCTAATTTTAAATCGGACGAACTGGTCGCAATGACCGGTAAAACATCATAGCCCGGGCTAACAAAAGAAAGACTGCTCGCCCGAGAAACACCGGGAAATAAAAAAAGAGAAATAACAAATAATAATAAATACTTTTTATACTTCAGGATCATAAATTTCTGATTGACTAAATTATTTTTTTAAGTCTATAATATAAACATTAATCACTGGCGGGTGTTGTATAATGGTTATTACGTCAGCTTCCCAAGCTGAAGAAGGCGGTTCGATTCCGCTCACCCGCTCAAATGAGCGAGGCAGGCCCGCTCTATTCGAGCGAGGCAGGCCCGCTCAGATTGCCGAGATAGCTCAGCTGGTAGAGCAACACACTCGTAACGTGTAGGTCGGGGGTCCGATTCCCCCTCTCGGCTCAATGAAATCAATTAAAAAAGTAATCTCGCCACTTCGCGAGGTTACTTTTTTTTGAGGGGGCGATTAAGCTTGTCGTACTGGCTTGGCCGGATCCGTCGTTAATAACAACAACTTGTTCGCCGCTTTTTTTTAAATTTAAATTCAATCTCGCCTCTTCTTCTAAAGATTGGTCAGAATTTAAATAGGTGATCATTTCTTTCAAATCTTGATTAGCGCTTTCAAAATCGCTTATCTGCTTCTGCTCATCACTGATTTGTTTTTCAATCATTTTCTTTTGGCTGTAAGTTCGAGCCAGCGGAAAGATTATTAAAACCAAAAAAATAAGACCAATAATCGCTAAAAAGCGCTGATTGGCAAATAAATTTGTAAAAAATGAATTTGATTTTTTTAAACCATCCGGATTCAAAATCCGTGGCTTTATTTTCGATTTTTGCATTGATATTATTATAACATAAAATACTATTTTAAAAAAACACCCTTTAAAGAGCGTTTTACTTAAAATTAATTTTTGCTAAAAAAATAATTTAGTTTCTATTCTTCGGTGTAACCCAGAATCCCATATACTTTCCGAACATCAAGCGAATTTGCGCTTCAAGACAAGGAATTGAGCCAAAAACAATCACGGTAACCGGCACGAAGACCCACTCGAGAACCATCTTAATGTTTTTCCAAACGGTATAGCCTTTAGGTCGTTTCGGCAGAAGCAGGGCGGAAATGGTGCCGGAAAAAACTAACCCGATTAAGGCAAAGTTCATCAAAGTCGAGGAAACGGAGGGTAAATTGCCGGAAAGCACGGTCGAGTTAAAACGATCCCCCCCTAAAAGCATCGGCATCCAACCAACAACCGCAATAATTAAAGCATTGGTCGCCCAAGCATGAAAACCATAAATCTGAATCAGAATATGACCCATGATTTTTTTTCGATCAAGACCCGGCTCATTCCACTTTTTCTTCGCATTGAACAATAAATAGGGAATATTTTCCCCTCCCCAAGCCCAGCGTCTTTGTTGTTTATATAAGCTCTTAATTGTCTTCCAGAAAGTGGCGTCGGAAGTGACATCCATGGAAACCTCAAACTGCAAGGGCTCAACTCGGTAATGGCCGTTATAGTACATTAAACAGTGCCAAAAAATTCTTGAATCCTCGCTAACCATTTTTGTTGACCAAAAACCAATTTCTTCGAGGGCCTGAAAAGTCATGGAATGAGAAGAGTATGTTACCAGGCTTTCGTGGCGAACTTGCATAATCATCTGCCAAAAAGTATTTGACGAGGCGGCCACACGAGAAAAAAACGGCGCATTCCAAATATTATTATGATAAACGGGCACCGGTTGATAGCTCGCGCGATACGGCTCGCTAACCGTTAAAAATTTATATGTTAAAACAAAAAAATAGCCAGGATGAACGACGGTATCAATATCAAAAACGCTAACTAATATTTTCTGATGATCTAAATTTAAAGGGGTAATTAAATCTCTTAGAACTTCGCGAACGCACCAGGCCTGATTAGCGCCCTTGCCTTTAATTTCACCCTCAATTCCGTCCGGGTGCCACGTAATAATAAAATGCTTAAATTTATTTTGGTATTCTTCTCTAATCAATACCGCACGCGCTTTTGCCTCTTCACCGCCGCGCTCCTCCATCGCTAAAGCGATAATCATTTGTTCGGTCGGAAAACCGTCATTAATCAGGGAATCTAAAGCGGTCTTAATAATTTCTATTTCTTCATTATAAGTCGGTAAAATTATCAGTTGCCATAAATCAGTCCAGAGCAAACCCGCCCTCGTTAAAGAATCGGGCGCCACATCCTTATCATCACAATCTATTGATAAATCTAAGCATTTTTGTTTCCAGTCCGTGGCTAAGCCCTGCTTTAGACGATAATACGAGGTCGATAAAAAAATGCCCATGTAAATAACGAGCAAAAGCCAGTAAACATCAAAGGCAATAATAAAATAGGCGACCCAAACAGGTTTAAAATAAGAAAAGATGATTAAGCCGAAGATTGTCGCCAAAGAAAGAGCCCCGGGGAATATCTCTAATAAGCGGTAGAGTTTATAATCTCGGCCACTTAATTCTTTAGCTTTCCCGATTTTAAGAAAATCGACTTTTTGGGTCATATTAATTAAATATTCCCCTTCTTTTTAACTCAAAAAAGCATTTTGCGCAAGCCTTGACATCAACCAGGGCATCGTGCGCTTCCGGAAAAGACTCGCTAAAAAGTATTTTATAGAGCTCCATTAAATTTGGCCATTTATATGAACCCCGGCCGTTACTAATTTTACAAAAATCAACACTTGATTTCATCGTACAAATTCGGTTAGTTCCGACGAAAGGATTAGGACCCATCGCCATTCTGAGAAGTTCCGATCCGATAATTTTCTCGTCAAAATCAATATTATGGGCAACTAGAAAGGAAGCACTGTGCGAATCGCGCAAAAAATGCTCAAGCGCCACTTTTAAATCCACGCCTTCCGCGAGAGCGCGCTCTTGCGAAACGCGGTGAATTTTCGCGACTTCTTCAGAAATCACAAAGCCATTCGGTTTTATTATATAGCTATAAGATTCCCAATGGTTACCCGCTTCGTCATATAAGCTCCAAGCGATTTGCACAATTCTCGGCCAATTCAAAAAATCATCAAGAGGCGCTTGATAATTCTTTGGTAAACCAGTCGTTTCGGTGTCAAAAAATAAATACATATATTAACTACTAATTTTTACATCCTCCCCTTCTACTAAATTATGTTCAGAGTTAGAAAAATTATCCTTTTTTTGAACTTTTAAAGTTCGCCCCTTAAAATCAACCGGGGATAAATTATTTAGATTGCTTAAAGACAAACTTGAGGTAACCGGACGCTCTTCTTTAATTTCGACAAATTTTTGATATTCTTCTTTTTTCGCGATCTGACGATTTTCTAACTCGGCGCGTTTTTCTTCTTTTCTTTTACTTAAACAGTTCTTGCAATAAATCGGCCTAACGCCATCCGGAACAAAAACCGTTGTCGTTGGGTTTCCGCACAAACTACAAACAGCCTCATAAGCGGGCTTGTTTGAATTTTTGTCTGACTGCGCTTTTGCTTTATTTTGAATATTCAAGTCTCTACTGACCGGATTATTTCTGATTGAGCTACTTGTTTGTGTCAGATTTGAATTGACCGGGTTTGAAATATTAGAAACAGCGGGTCTGCTCATGGCTGGTGCGCTATTTATTGCCGAATTTTGTGGCGCGACATAAGCGGATGGGCTCGAAACCACTTTGGCACTCGGCGCGGAAACGGGCGCTTTATAAGTTTGCGCCGGAGCAGTAATATGTTGAGCCGGTTTAGCCGCGGCACTGTCTCCTTCGCCATAATTTTCGTGCCAGCGCATAATTTTCTCTTCGACTACGGCTCGATCAGAAGCATATTTCTCACGCGAATAATCAATAACTTTTTGTTGATTATCGGTCTTTTCATCATCTCGCAAAGGCGGTAAACCGGAAGCGGAAAATGGCGACGAAGAAATTCCGTCAATCATTAATTTTAAATACATTTCATATTTCGGCAGGTTAACAAGGTCCTCTTCAACAAAAGTTGGCGTGAATTCTTTAACCAATTCTTCCGCATCAGCCGCCCCGACTCGAAAAACAACCATCGTGCCAACGTTTCCGAAAACGGCCGGTTTAACTTTCTCGCTTAGCTGTTCAATATATTGATGAGCCAGAATTAAATTTAAACGATATTTACGCGCTTCCGATAGAATACTCGCAAAAGAGTCCGTCGAGAAATTTTGAAATTCATCGATATACAAATAAAAATCGCGACGCTCTTTTTCCGGGACATCAACCCGGCTCATCGCTGCTAACTGAATTTTTGTAATCATCATCGCCCCGAGTAAAGCAGAATTATCTTCGCCAATTCTTCCTTTAGAAAGATTCATAATTAAAATCTTGCCGTTATCCATGATATCGCGAATATCGATCGAAGATTTAACCTGGCCGATAACATTTCTCATTAAAGAGTTAGACAAAAACTGTCCGACTTTATTCTGGATAGGCGAAACCGCCTCGGACGCGAATTTATCGGCATAACCGGAAAATTCTTTTTCCCAAAAAGCTTTAACGACTGGGTCTTTAATATTAGCCACTACTTGTTTCCGATAACTTTTATCGGATAGCATACGAACAACGCCCATTAAAGTCGAACCCGGAAAATCCAAAATCGCTAAAATCGCATTACGTAAAATATATTCCAAGCGCGGCCCCCAAGAGTCAGCCCATAATTTTTGAAAAACGCCGATTAAACCGGAAGCAACAAGGTGGCGCAAATGTGGCTCAACCTGTTCAACAACATTAAAGGCAATCGGAAAATTAATATCCGAAGGATTAAAATAGACAACGTCCTTAATTCTTTCAGTCGGAATAAATTCAATAATTTTTTCGGCCAAATCGCCGTGCGGATCAACAACGGCCACGCCATGTCCCGCCCGAATATCATCAACGATCATATTTTCTAGAACCGTTGATTTTCCCATACCAGTTTTCCCAACTAAATACATATGCCGACGACGATCGTCCGTTTTGATGCCGAATTTTTTAAATTCATTACGATAAGTTGTTTGGGCAAAAACCGAAATTTCCTTATTCATATACTAAACACATATTAAAAAAGTTTGCAGCGTGATATATTTTTCTAAAATTTATTATTCAATAAATCGCTATAAGTTTTAAATACGCCTTTAAGAAGAGGCGGCAAATATATAAAACCTAAAATAATCGGAACAGCAATTAACACAAAACGAAGAATGCTCCAGATATTCTGCCACTTCATGTATTTCTTTATATCCCGAGTCATTGTTAGAATTTCTTCATTACGCTTTAGATTTAATTCTAACAATTTTTTTATTTCTTCATTCTCGGATAATTTTTCTTCGTTAGTATCCATATAAACTAAAATTTATTCTCTAACCTCGCACAAATCAACAAATTTCGAGCCGATTTCGGCGAATTCTTTCATGTCTTGGCTCGAGAAAGGAGGATGCGTTTCGTATTCGGTATCAACCAGCTCCGTATCCGATTTAAAAAACTGCAAATACCATTTTTTAGCGCCCTTAATTGATTCGCCCATAACGGAAAAATCATCTTTCTCGATTAAGCCTGGAACGACCGTTGTTCTAAATTCGTAAGGCAAACCTGAGGACATTATTATTTTAACACTTTTTTGCAAATTTTTATAATCAACTTCGACGCCAACCGTCTCGACATATTTTTCGTAGGGCGCTTTTAAGTCCATGGCGACATAATCGATTAACTTATCCGCCAAAAGAGCTTCCAGCATCGCCGGATTTGTTCCGTTTGTATCAAGCTTAACCAAATAGCCAATCGCTTTAATTTTTTTAATAAATTCCGGTAAGTCAGGATGCAAAGTTGGTTCGCCGCCCGTAATTACTACACCTTCTAAACGTCCGAATCTTTCGGACAAAAAAAGAAAAAGGTCTTCAGTGGAAAGCGGAGAAAAACCTTTTTCTTTTTTTTTATTTTTTTCGTCCGATCCAGGAAAACTGGGCCAGACAAGCATAGGGTTATAGCAAAAGTGGCATCGGAAATTACAACCTTGGGTAAAAATTATGGCGGCTAAATGATCGGGGTAATCCAAAAGGGTCAATTTTTCTAAACCACCGATAATCATAAATTTAGAATCAGATTATTCAGAACAAATTTCAAAAGTCTTACGATCTTTATATTCGGCCGCTTTACCCGGGTTGTAATTCTTAACCGGAGTTAGCCAGCCAACGACACGGCTGTAAACGATACATTCCTGTCTTTGAGTTTGAATTGGACTCATATTCTTATTTTATGAATATAAATTTAAATTAGATTCAAAATTATATATCACTATTATTATAAACTAAGTTATTATAAATTACAAATTTTTATTCTTGCTGATTAGCCGCTCGTACTTCGGCTACATTTTCCTGAAAACCAATCTCCTCGTCGCACTTCGGACAGAACTTATGTTCGCCTGATAAATAACCGTGTTTCGGGCAAATTGAGAAAGTCGGGGTGATGGTAAAGTAGGGCAGACGATAATTTTCCACGATTTTCTTAACTAATTTTTTAGCGGCGTCTCCGCTCGGTAATCGTTCGCCCAAATAACCGTGCAAAACTGTTCCGCCAGTATATTTAATCTGCAAGTCATCTTGTAAATCAAGGGCGGAAAAAATATCAGTCGTGTAGTTAACATGCAAATGGGTTGAGTTTGTATAATACGGATTAGCTTTTTGATTTTTTACGGCATCTGCATTAGCACAAATTATGCCCGGATATAATTCTTGATCTTTCTTGGCGAAGCGATAAGTACAGCCTTCGCCCGGAGTCGCTTCAAGGTTATATAGATTATTTGTTTCATTCTGATAATCCATCAAACGCTCTCTCATAAAATCAAGCATTTCGGCCGCAAACGCGTGCCCTTCTTTTGTTGACATGTCCTTACCCATTAGATTCAAAACCGCTTCATTCATGCCGTTAATACCGATAGTGGAAAAATGATTCTTCCAATAAGTGCCGAAACGAGCGTGAATATTTTCTAAAAAGTACATTGAATAAGGGTATAATCTATCTTCCGTAAACTTTTCGATAATTTTTCTTTTAATTTCTAAACTCTCCTTGGCTAAATCCATTAAAGCCACCACTCTTTCTTTAAAGTCTTCTTTTGTTTTTGATAAATAACCAAGACGCGCTAAATTTATCGTGACAACCCCAAGCGATCCGGTTAAAGGATTAGCACCAAACAAGCCGCCGCCTCTCTTACGTAATTCTCGATTATCAAGTCTTAAGCGGCAGCACATTGAACGCGCATCATCACGTTTCATGTCGGAATTAACGAAGTTTGAAAAATAAGGAATCCCGTATTTAGCGGTCATCTCCCAAACGGGCTCTAAACATTTTCGATCCCAGTCAAATTCTTTATCAATACAATAAGTCGGAATCGGGAAGCCAAAGACGCGTCCGGTTGAGTCACCGGCTAACATTACTTCCGCGAAAGCTTTATTAAACATATCCATTTCATCCTGAAAATCCTTATATTTTTCCGGCATAACTTCACCGCCGATAATCACATTTTCTTCACCAACTAAAGGTGAAGGGGTTACATCCAAAGTAATATTGGTAAAAGGAGTCTGAAAACCAACGCGAGTCGGAACGTTAATATTAAACATGAATTCCTGAAGACCTTGTTTAACTTCTTTATAGTCCAAATGATCGTAGCGAATAAAAGGAGCCAGGTATGTATCAAAATTAGCAAAGGCTTGCGCTCCGGCCGCTTCTCCTTGAAGAGTGTAGAAGAAATTAATAATCTGACCTAACGCACTGCGAAAATGTTTTGGCGCATTGCTTTGCACCTTTTCGCTGACCCCTCTAAAACCGCGAATTAACAAATCTTTTAAATCCCATCCGCAGCAATAAGGCGCTAATAAACCTAAATCATGAATATGAAAATCACCTTTAATGTGGGCTTGACGAATATTATCTGGATACATTTTATCAAGCCAATAACGAGCGGAAATCGCGGAAGCGATATAATTATTTAAACCTTGGACAGAGAAACTCATATTGCTATTCTCTTTCAAACGCCAATCGGCACGGCCTAAATAATCCTCCATTAACTTCTCATCAGCCGTCGCCGAACTAATGTCTCTTAATTGACGATGCTGTTCACGATAAAGGATATAAGCCTTGGCAATCGCAATTAATTTATTTTCAATCAAAATTTCCTCGACAATATCTTGAATCTCCTCAACGGCCGGGATACTGTTCTTATGAAACTTACTGTTAATCTTCATGATAACCTGATCACTTAGCTTTTTCGCGAGATGATGATCATCGATTTTAGTCGATAAGGCCGCTTTGTAAATCGCTTTAGTAATTTTTTCCTGTTCGAAGCTAACTACCTCCCCTGATCTTTTAACGAGTTTACTGATAATTTCAGACATATTATTTTTTATCCTTAATTAATTTATTTAACTCTTTTCTAAACTCGTGGGCATCCTTGAAGGATTCGTAAACCGAGGCGTAGCGGATATAAGCGATTGAATCAACTTTTTTTAAATTTTTCATTACCGTTTGACCTATCTGCTTTGAGGTAATTTCCGTTTTCTTAAGGCGTTGCAAATCTCTCTCTATCGAATGGATTAGTCTTTTAAAACGATCATCGGTAATCGGTCTTTTCTCACAGGATTTTTTTAAGCCATTGGTCATTTTTTCTCGGCTGTACGCCTCCCTCCGGCCGTCTCTTTTAACAATCGTTAAATCCAGTAATTCTATCTCCTCATAAGTCGAGAAACGGAAGCCGCACTTTAAACACTCTCTTCGACGCCGGATTGAAAGGCCGTCTTGAGCGACCCTAGAGTCGACTACCTTTGTATCAAGATAATAGCAGATAGGACATTTCATATTTTTGGGGTTAAATCCCATATTTTGTGGCTCTTTTAAATCAAGGCCACTAAATGTTGTGTTGTAACTTTATTTTAGCAAAATTAAAGTAGGGGGTCAATTAAGCTAAAATTAAAATAAATTTAAACTTTTTTCGAAGTTATCCACAGAAATAAAAAAAATCAGCCTATCTCAATAGCTGATTTTTTAAATTTATAAATTTTAATTTTAAATAATTTTATTTATCCATGCTTTTAGCCTGAAGCCAGGCGAGTTCATATATTTTTTTCATCGCATCGGCAATTTCCGCCGATTCAATGATAATCCCTAATTTTTCTCGCCAAGAGGCGATCATAACCTTATTGTCGTATATGTTTATCTCCGGATGAAAACCGTATTTCTCAGCCGAAACAAAAGCCGATTCTCGGAGTTCTTCTTTATCGCGTTTAGCCAGTTCTCGACTTGCGACGCTCTCGGTAAAAATTCCTCGAATAGGAATTAATTTTTTCGCCCGACGTTTGTAATATTCCGGAAAATAACCTGGTAAAGCGGCATGGACATCATCTACGCTGGCATAGGCACGTATCGGCTCATGCGAGGTAAGCGTGTCTTCGTAAACCCTTTGAAGACCTTCTTTGCCTTCATAGAATCTGATCTGCGGACGCCCGGCAACATTATGCATTGATTTTAATTCAGGAATAATCTGCCGCGCCAGATCAAGCTCCTGTTGTCTTTTTTCCAACTCGGAAGAAATCAAATTTTCAATTTGATCGGGAGATTCGGCGACATATTCATGTTTCGGTTCTCGGCCGGAAATACTAACTAATTTCTTAGCTACCAGTCTATCTAAAATATCATAACCGGTTGTTCGATTAATAGAAGCCTTACGGGAAATTTCGGAAACCGTCCCCTTTCCTAGTTCCAAGAGAGCGATATAAACAGATATTTCATTTTCTAATAGGCCCACGATTCCCAGTTGTTTTTGAATTGATGATTCTTTTTTCATAAGTCAATTTTAGCAAAAATATAAATTAGTGTCAAGTTAACCCCACAATATTGTAATTATATCCATAAATAAAGCTTTAATGTGCCTAAAGCACTTGACAAAATATAAATTATTTGCTATACTTGATTGTTAAGCAATTAGTTATTTAACAATTAAAACTAAAAAAAAAGGAAAATCTAATTTCAGTGAAAGAATCTAACCTTGTTTTTCATGTCCATCCGAAAATCCGTTATTATTATCACAGATTTTACGAAGGTTTTTACCTTGAAAACGGAAGAGAGGAGAAATATGATATGTTTAATGAGTATAATAAAAATGCTCGGCTTATCAATTCCTTGAAAAACAATGGAAATGGTGCCAATAATCTTGCTTTCGAATTTTTTGATGAATATCAATTTGATGCCGGAAAAAGCAAAGTTATGCTAGAAAACGGGATTGAATATTCCTTCTCTATGAATGACAGTAAAAGACAGAACTTTTCCCCAACCTTTTATTTCAATAGTGAAATAATTTTAATAAAAGATTTAGAGGCGTCTGAGAAAAAAAATGTTCTAGGTTATTATAGGAATTATATTCCCACCTATAATCATGGGGCATTTGAAGCTATGGATTGTGTTATAAAATCTCAGGGAAAATTTTTAATTCCCGCCCATCCTAGTTTTGCAGTGCTTGATTCTTCCGGAAAAATACTCACAATAAAAGAAGGAAAAATCATTGAAGTGCAAGAGAACACGGAGATTCCCAAAAATGAACAATATGGATTCAGGGTATTCTGTTGTTAGAGGCCAAATTGTTCAACAAAAGGTTAGTTCAAACTAGCCTTTTTTATTTAAAAAGAATTGTCTAAAATAAACATTATTTATTCAGGATATAAGCGCTTGATGGGCCACTGCCAACCTGCTCGATCATTCTTATTTTTTTTAATTTATAATTAAATAATTATGTTTTTGATGGCTTAATATGTTCAATAAATTTCATATCGCCTAAAATCCGAGTATAATACTCATTGCCATCAATACCAAGCTTTCCGCATTTACAATAAACTAGGCGTCTATTTGTATTAGCGCCAATTATGTCACCGCAACTTTTACATCTATAGAATGATTGGATTTGATTCATATTATTTAACTTCATATCTTGTCGCCTTACCCTCGCCAATTTTTTTCAACTTATTCATCCGCAGCAATTTTTTAATCGATTCTTCAACTGTACGCGCGCCTAGCTCTGTCGCCTTGATAGTGTCACTACGCTGAAAAGTCGTTGACGATAAAGCGAATTGCCAAACTTTCAATTGCTTCTCAGATAAAAAATCCTCGACATTTTCCTTGGTGAGCAATTTTAAAGACAGTTCACCTTGCTTTAGGATTGTTTTCAAAAAAAACAAAATCCACGGTATAATGTTTTCCTGCTTTGTTTTCCAGGTTTTTTGCGATTTATTTAAAACTAGATAATACTCGGCTTTATTATTCTCGATTAAGCTTTCGTGGGATATAAAAGGGATGAAGGAGTAGCCGGACTCAAGCAACAGTAAAACGGACAGAACCCGAGAGGTTCTTCCATTACCGTCTTGAAATGGATGGATCGCTAAAAATTCAAAAATAAAATTAGCAATAACCAAAAGATGATTTTTACTTTCATCTTTCAAGCTTTCCGTCATCCATTCTACTAACTCAATCATTTCCTTGACCACTAGATGCGGCAGCGTCGGGTCAAAGATTACGGCGACCACTTTTCCTTGGTTATCAACGGCCTCAACCCGATTCGGACCGAATTTATAATTGCCTTTGTGCCTAGCATCTTTATCCGAATATTTTAATATTTCCTGATGAAAATTTTTAATCAAGCTCTCGGAAAATCTCAAACTTATTTTTTTCGCCTGTTTGTTTTTATAGGTATCAAATATCTTTTTAAGCAACTCCAAATAACCGGCGACTTCCTGTTCATCTCTAGTCTTGAACTTTTTAATCCTCATGTTCTCGTAAAGCTTCTTCACTTCTTCATCGGACAGCTTACTGCCTTCGATTCTAGTTGAGGCGCCGGCTGAAGTAATAAGAACTGAAGTCATTAAACGAGCTATCAGTTGCGGGGATAGCTTTTTCTCGATTTGCCACTGCCCTTTTATGGCATCAATTTTAGCAATCAAAGAATAAATCTCCGCAGATTCGTTTTGATTGAATAATAATCTTTTATCTAGTCGATTCATATTTTAATAACATTAGTAATATGTGATTATATGTTAGCATATGTTAATAAATTTATCAAGAGCTTTTTCAATCAGAAAACAAGGCTATTATATTAGCCTTGTTTTATTATAAAAACATTAATTTTATGGCTAATTTTTATCCCATCTTCTTCCTAATAAAAGCCGGGACGCTTAAGTCATCGTCATCAATCGGTTTCTCCGCTTTCTTTTCTAAGGCCGGTTTAACGGGAATATTCTTAAAGACAGAAAATTTGCCTTTGTTACGATCAATAGTTGAACTTGGTGATGAGGAGGATAAAGAGGAAGGCATTTTTTCATTCTCTTCTTGAATAAACGAGTTTGGGGTATATGATTTAGCTGCTTCGCTCTTTTGATTCTTACCATGACCGTCAAAACCGGTTGCCACAACGGTAATTTTAATTTGGTCCTTCATCTTCTCATCAATAACGGCACCGAAAATAATCTTCGCTTCATCATCGGCTGCGGAAGTAATAACTTTCGCCGCCTCGCTAACTTCAGTCATGCTCAAGTCTGGGCCACCGGTAATTGTAAAGACAATTCCCCGTGCTCCGTCAATTGACATATCAAGTAAGGTTGAATTAATCGCTTCTTTAGCGGCATCAATCGCCTTATTTTCGCCGCTCGCCATTCCGATACCCATCAAAGCCGAACCGGCATTAGACATAACCGCTTTAACATCGGCAAAGTCGGCATTGATAATACCCGGAACGGTAATAATTTCGGCAATACCCTGAACACCTTGGCGCAAAACATCGTCCGCAATCTTAAAAGCTTCTAAAAGCGAGGTCTTTTTATCAATAACCTGTAATAATTTATCGTTAGAAATAGTAATGATTGTATCAACTTTATCAGCGAGCTCGGTGAAGGCACGGTCGGCGATATTTTTACGTTGTCCGCCTTCGAATATAAAAGGTCGAGTTATGACAGCTACCGTTAAGGCGCCCGCTTCCTTGGCTAACTGGGCGACGATAGGCGAAGCTCCGGAACCGGTGCCGCCGCCTAAACCGCAAGTGACAAAAACCATATCACAACCCTTTAAAACTTCCTTAATTTCATTCTGTGATTCTTCAGCCGCCGCTTTTCCTAAATCAGGATTCATGCCGGCACCTAAGCCCCTGGTTACCGTCTTGCCTATATGAATTTTTTCATTGGCTTTATTATAATGCAAAGCCTGAACATCAGTATTAATCGCGACAAAACCAACGCCTTTAATCCCGCTATCAATCATCCGATTAATCGCGCTGCCACCGCCGCCACCAACGCCGATAACTTTTATCTTCGCAAATGTTTCAATTTCTGGTTTAACTTCCGCCATATATTCTATATTAATAATTAATTATTATTTTGGCATTATTTTCTGAAAAAATCCTTTGGTTTTATTTAATAAACCGTCAAAATTCTTTTTAAAATTACCATTATTTCCTTCGACTTCCGTATGACTTCCCCAAATAACTAAGCCGAGCGCCGTTAAGAATTCCGGATTTCTAACTTTATCAATCACCACGTTAACATTCTTAGCCACTCCGATGGCCGCCGGTAAACGCAATTTCTTTTTGGCTAATTCAACTAAACCATCAAGCTCGGCACCGCCTCCGACAAAAATAACTCCCGCCGGCAGCATTCCCGAACGCTCAATTTTCTTAAACTCATTATCTATTTTTTCAAAAATTTCCTCAACTCGAGCACCGACAATTTCCGCCACATATTTTCCGGAAATTGTATTAATATCGTCGTTGATTTCTTCCTCTTTAACTAGCTCAGAAATATCGATATCATCTTTTTCCGAAAAGTCATCGGCAATCGCGCTGCCATACTCTCTCTTAATCCGCTCCGCTAAATTAATCGGACAGCGCAAGCCAATCGCAATGTCGGCCGTAATATGTTCGGAACCAATCGGTAGAACAGCCGTATGGATTAAATTTCTTTCTTCATAAACCGCAATCGAAGTTGTCGCTGAGCCTAAATTAATTAAGGCCACGCCGAGCTCTTTTTGTTTTGAACTTAAAACTGCCTCTGAGGCCGCTAAAGGAGCGAGAACTAAATCTTCAATTTCCAAACCGGTTCGATATATCGCTTTTGTTAAATTTTTAATTTGGGTGCTTAGTCCTTGAACGATTAACGTTTCAACTTCTAAACGGATTCCGTTCATCCCAATCGGATCTTTAATGTCCGCCTGATTATCAACCGCAAATTTAATCGGAATAACATGTAATATTTCATAGTTTACCGGTACCGCTAAAGCTCGCGCCGCTTCAATCGCCCGATTAACATCATTCTCGCCGATTTCCCCATCGCTTCTTCCGACGGCAACCACCCCCTTTGAACGTTCGGCTTTGATATGAGGATCGTTAATACTGACCCAAGCTTTAGTAATCGGAATACCAACTAAACGTTCGGCCTTTTCTAAAACGGCCGAAATCGAAGAAGTGGTTTCTTCAATACTATTAACAATCCCGCGGCTGACACCGGCTGTGGGAACCGAAACAGCCCCGATAATTTGTAATTCATCGCCGTTGATACCGGGTATTTTTTGGCCAATAACCAAGCGAATTGAGGTCGAGCCAATATCTAATCCGGCGATAATGTCATCTTTCATAAAATTCAAACTAATAATACACTAAATAAAAATAGGACAGTTTTAATTGCTATCTACATTATACAAAATTTATGAAATTTAAACAATTCCCCCGAGATGTAAATACCAATTGATAATTGTCTCGCCATATAATAAAGTTATGATCGCGCCCAAAGCCAGAAAAGGACCGAGGGCAATCTTTGATTTTAGCCCCTTACGTTTAACAAAAAGCAGACTCAGAGCGACTATTGAACCTAAGCAATAGGCAATTAAGAGGACAAGAATTAATTGCGGGGCGGTCGGGAACACGAGACCTAAAAATAAGCCGAGCCAAATATCACCTTCGCCGACACCTCTTTTTTTTGTTAATAAATATTGTAGTAAAAAAAATGTGGCGCCAATCAACCCAAATAATATAATGTTTAAATAATTATAACCGAGCAATAAATTAATAATCAATATCACACCGCTCATGACCCATAAGACATTAACCGGAATAAGTTGCCATCTAAAGTCATAAACAAAAACTATCACCAAAGTTGCAATTAAAAACCAATCTCGTAAAATTAAAAGCGACAAATCAGGGCTAGTCGCCTCTTTCATAAAAGTTAAAAGAAACAAGAGGGCGGTTATAAATTCAACCAGCGGATATTGCCAAGAAATATTTTTATGACAATGGCGACACTTGCCGCGTAAAATCAGAAAACTCAATAAAGGGATGTTATCGTACCACTCAATTTGCTTGCGGCAATTCGGACAATAGGACCGGCCGATAATCGACTCATTTTTATAGATGCGCCAGATAAGACAGTTTAAAAAACTGCCGAAAATAAGACCGAGTAAAAATGAATAAAAAGAAAAATAAATAAACATAAAATTAATTCTTGTGAGCGACGACGTATAAATTATTAAAATTGAGCTGACGAAAACTTAAATAAAAAATTAGGCAAGAAAAACAAAACCAAATATTTTTAATAAGTTTTAATGTTTTGCTTGGGCTCCCGCTCACACTCTGAATCGGTGGAAGTTGGATAAATTCTATTGTTGTAAAACCACTCTCCTTAATTAAGCGCTGCAAACTTCGTGGTGAATAGTCATGCAGATGATCGCGAGCTTCTAAACAATGTTCCGTGCCGATATTTAAAAACTTTTTAAAACGCGCTTTCGGCAATTGGATTTTTATATTAGGTGTCGAAATAAATAAACGGCCATCCATCTTCAAAACTTTAAAAATCCTCGCTAGACTTCTTCTCGGATCTTCTAAATGCTCAATTAAATCCCATAAAGTAACAAGATCGAAATAATTTTCTTCATAAGGCGACTTTTCAATCGGGCCCAAGAATATATTGCTTAAACCCAGCTCCCGTCTTGAAAAATCTACCGCCGAATAGCTTGTCTCGGCGCCATATAGTCGCCACTGATTATTTTTATCAAGACTCGAAACTTCCTTTAAAAAATAACCTAATCCACAGCCGACATCAAGCAGACAGCCAGAGTTTTTTTTCATTAAACGATTCCAAAATTTTCGATACATTAATCGATGCGCCTCAAGCCACCAATGATGATTAACGGCCGTTAAACTTTCCGGGTAATAACCGGCATAAAAATCTTTCTGAACATAAGTTGAAAAAATGTGGCCGCAATTTGAACATTTCTTAACATCAATCCCATCTTCAGTGAAAACAGTTTTATTCCTAGCGCTTTTACAAATTAAACAATCCATAATAGATTTTCTTTAATGACTATATTGATCTTTCAGCAATTTTATATTTTCATCATTTGGAGAAAGTGAAAGGGCTAAATTTATATAATAAACCGCTTTTTCCTTATTTCCCGACTCATGATATAAAATAGCTAAACTCAAGGGCCAATTATAATCTTTCGGGTTTCGGTTAAAACCTCTTTCCGTATAAGCGATTGCGTCTTTTAAATCACCGCGCAAATAATAAGTATCAGCAATTTTTTTAAATAGGCTAAAGTCGCTTGGGTCAAAACTATAGGCCAGGTTAAAATAAATTTCCGCCTGAGGATAGTCATGCAGCATAAAATAACAATTACCGATTTCTCGGTTAAAAACATAATAATATGTCGAGACATCTTTCTGGTGCTCGTCGTTATTATTTTTTAAACGAGGATCGTTACTATCGGGAATATCGGAAAGAGCTGTCATATAACTTTTTATAGCCGGCTGATACATTTTATTAGCGTAATACGCCTGGCCCTCGCCCAAGTAAATAAACGGCCAATAAGGAGTAATTAATTCAAGAGCGGAAAAATATTTTTGGCTGCTGTCTATATCCCCCAAAGCACCGCTAATCTTAGCCAAAGCAAATAAATTTTTATAGCCTTTAGTTTCTAAAGACGAACGAATTGCCAGCAGGTCTTTTCTGACGACATATTTATCGGCCGGCGCCAGAATACCGGGATAAACATCGCTCATTTTCGCCGCCAAAAATTGATCATAGTAGAGCTTATTTACCTTATTCGGTTTCTCGGCCGCAATATAACTATTTAAAACAACCGCATCAAAATATTTTTTTTCGGCCAGCGTAAAATAAAGTTTGTTAAAATAATAATCAGCTATTAAATTTCTTTTCTCAAAATTTATCCCCCAACAAACAATAATCGTTAAAATGGAAATAATAACAAAGTAATAAAACGATTTAATTATTTTTTTTATTAACTTATTATGGAACTGGCCGCTATTTATGTTTACGGATTGAAATAATTTCAACGGCTGGTTGTTAGCCACGCTAATCGAACTTAAAATTGCTAAATACAGCCAAACATAAACTTCCCCGCCGACAATCGCGAAACTAAATAACAACGAAATTAAATAAGCAATAATTCCTAAAAACAAAAAAGGAGATAAAGATTTGAGCCCCTCTTTTTTAATATTTTTTTTGGTCAGATAAAAAAGTTGATAATATAAACCGAAAAAAACAATCAAACCAACTATCCCGCTACTAAGTAATATATCAAGAATTAAATTGTGGGCTCGGTCAGTATTTGCCCCGACATCACCCCAAACCCCCCAATCCGGTTTATAATATTTAATAAAAATATCGTTACCGTTTTCTAATCCGTAGCCAAACAAGGGTTTTTGAGTGATTGCCGAAACAGAGGCTTTATAGAAAATTACTCGAACGGCCGTGCTGCCGTACTGTAAGTTAGTTAAATTTGAGACGCGTCCCGGTGAAAAATATTCTAAGCCCAAGCCGCCGATAACAAGAATCATCAATAATCCCAAGATAATAAATATTTTTTTAAAGACATTAAGTGATCCCCTGATAAGCCAGAAGAATGATGCGGCCAAAATTACAATTACCAAGGAAACCAGAGCGCCGCGACTGGCCGTAAAAAATAAACACAAAACTTGCGCGTCGGCGATTAAAAAATAACTAAATTTTTCTAATAATTTTTTTGAATTAATAAGCAAGTATACGTTCAGAGGAACAACCAATAATAAGTAGGAGGCTAAAAAATTCGGCTGGCCAAAAGTCGAGGCGGCCCGAAACGATATAAGCGGAGAGGCCGCCCAAGCAATAAAATCGATATTTAGAGTCTGTAAAATTCCATATACAGAAACAAGCAAGCTGGAAATTACGGCCACTTTAATAATTCTCTCGATTTTCTTTCTGTCTATTTCTTGATTGAAGCTGGTTAAATTATAAAAAAGCAACAGAAACCAGATAAAATAGAACAAGTAACTTATAAAACCCTCCTGCCTGTCATAGGAACCAAAAAAACTTTGGGTCGGATTAATCGAAAAAAATAATGATATTCCTAAGCCAATTATAAAAACAGACGGCAAAAGCAAGTATTTTTTAAAAAATAAAAAAACATTTTTTTTATTTTCTTTTATAAAAATAGCTAAGTGAGAAAAAAACAATATTTTTAAACCGCTCAAAAACAGGAGTGTCCAGACCAAAACTTTAAAGAGGATGAGCTTGTTAAACTCAAAGATATTATAAGTTGGAAATAGATAGGCAAAATAAAGAGGGATAAAAAAAACAATCGCCAAATAATTTATTTCGATTAAGATATCAAAAATTTCCTTAATATCTCTTCTTGTAACCGATGTCCTTAAAAAATTAAATTTCATATTCCTTTATTATAGCAAATAAAAAAGAAGCAGAAAACCGCTTCTTTTTTTATTTAAACACTGAAATATTTTTTATTTTTTAGAAGACATCTTGTCCCAGACAACTAAAACCGGGGAGGCAATAAAGATTGAGCTATAAGTGCCGACAACGATGCCGACAATCAGCGCTAAAGCGAAATCTTTAATTGTGCTTCCGCCAAAAAAGAGCACTGATAATAAAGCTAGAATAGCCGCGAAGGAAGTATTAATCGAACGAACTAGAGTTTGATTAACACTACGGTTAACCGTATTCTCAAAATCTTCCTGGCTTTTCGGTAAATTTTCGCGAATACGATCAAAAACAATAATTGTATCACTCACGCTATAGCCTAAAACCGTTAAAATAGCGGCAATAAATGGCGTGTTCACTTCGACTCCATAGAAATGGCCCAGAAAGGCAAAAACACCGAGAATAAATAAAATATCATGAAATAAGGCGATAATCGCGGCGATTCCATATTTCCAAGAAGCCACCGGTTTTGAAACTTTCCTAAAAGCAATCGAAATAAAAATAATAATCATGATTAAACAAATCGCCGTGGCATTAAAAGATTTGCTTTTTAATTCTTGGCCGATTGACGGACCAACCGAATCGAACTGTAATTCTTTAAAGGTGGCGCCCGGCTTATCCTTTATAATAGTCTGCAAATCTTTAACTACACTCTGGTGAATTTCTTCGGAGTTGTCCTGAAAACGTAAAATAATCGAGTTCTCGGTCGGCTGAATAACCAAATTATGCAAACCAACGTCCTTAACGCTATTCTGGATTTCGCTGATGTTTGGCTGATAATTATTATATTGAACTTCAAGTAAACTGCCGCCGGTAAAATCAATTCCAAAATTTAAACCCCAAGCAAACAAAGCCCCGATTGAAATAACCACTGCTAGAGTCGAGAGACTTAAGAAAATATTTCTTTTTTGAATAATCCGATAAATCATATAATTAATCACTAATTAATAGCAAAATTTTAAAATAATTATTTATTACTAGCACTAAGGCTCTCCGTATTTCTTTTTTTTGCACCCATTCCTAAAAGCCAAGCTCTTTTTTCAAACCAGTCACCTAAAACTAGAATAAACAAGGTATGAGTAACAACAATTGAACTGAAGAAAGAAACAACGGTTCCAATAAATAAGGTTGTTCCAAAGCCTTGAACGGTTGACGTTCCGAAGAACATTAAAATCAAACAGGTAATAATAACCGAGATATGCCCGTCGCGGATTGAAGGCCACGCTCTTTTAAAACCGGTGTCCACAGCCTGGCTCACGCTTTTCCCCTGCCGCAATTCCTCGAGCGTGCGGGAAAAAATTAAAATATTGGCATCAACCGCCATCCCGATCGATAAAATGAATCCGGCAATGCCCGACAAAGTTAAAGTGATCGGCTGATAGGCGTAGAAAAATAATAAGATGCCCAAGAAAGCAAAAAATATAGCTAAAGAGCCATTAAATATTTTTAATTCGGTAAAATTATAAAATATTAAGGCGATCATAACGATCACCATCGCCAAGGATAACCAAATCGGCAAAGCCTTAAATATGGCTAAAACAGTTATTCCATAAACAATCAAAGAAAATACCGCCAGCAAACCGGGCAGACGATAATATAAAATCATAAATATGGAAACGAGCAATAACCCGATCAAAACCGCCCTAGTACTGTTATCGACTGATTTCACGCCTAAACTGGCCCCGACTGTTTCCTGGGAAATTAAGGTAATCGGTACCGGTAAAGCACCGGAGTTTAAACGTTTAACCAGAGTTTGCGCTTCCTCAGTCGTGAATTTACCGGAAATTGAAGCTTTCCCGCCCGTAATTTTTTCATTAACATTAGGGACACTAATCGGATAACCGTCTAAAAATATGGCGACCGGTTTACCAATATTACGAGCCGTAATATCCTCGAATAATTTTGCTCCGGCCGCATCAAATTCTAGAGACACTTCCGGCGACCCGTCATTTTGATTAAACTGCAAAGTAGCTCGTTTTAAATTTTTACCGGTTAATTCCGTATTTTTCCATTCCGGTGTTAAATTGGCATTAACGGCGGTAGTGGTCGCTTTTGGATTAACGACAATATTTGAAACCGCTTGTTCCTTAAACTCTAAAATAGGCGTTTCGCCAATTAGTTTAATCGCCTCCTGCACATCTTTAATCCCGGCTAACTCCGCTATAATTCGGTACTCTCCGTTCATTCCTTTATTAACCTGAACAACCGGTTCACTGACGCCAAAAGCGTTTACTCTTCTTTCGATAACATCTCGAACGGATTCTAAAGCTCCTGCCCGATCAGCTTCGGGGATATTGGTGACGTCAGCCTGATAAACCAAATGCGATCCGCCTTGTAGATCAAGGCCCAAACTAAAAGGCAGCTCTTTAACAAGCGGTAAAACAATAACATTATTAGTTTTAGCCGCTAATTTTTTAGCCCCGACGTTATAAAAATTACCTCCAACCGCCAAACCAACACTCAAAACAAAAATAACAATAAGCCCTAAAACCCACCAGGATTTAGCCCTAAGTGACAACTTCGCAAAGCGTTTCGTTAATGACATAAATTTTTATAATAATATCGCCGCTTTTAAAACGGCCTTCTTTAATTACTTGGTTTATTTAACTTTAATTCATCTTAAAATAATTACAAATAAAAATCAAGGCCTACGGAGCAAAATAAACCTAATCTAGTAGCAAAATAAAATACATAGTCTTTACAAAAAAGCGGTTTTTGCCTATAATATTATTCTAGATAAAATCAATTAATTAAATTAACTAAACAAATATGCCATTAATTCCCACCGTTATTGAGAAAGAGGGCCAAATCGAGAGAGCCTATGATATTTATTCGCGCCTTTTAAAAGACCGAATTATCTTCTTAGGTGAAGCCATTGACGATCATGTCGCCAATATTATTATTGCCCAGTTTCTTTTCTTAGAAGCTGAAGACAATGAAAAAGAGATAAAATTTTATATAAACTCTCCAGGCGGTTCCGTTTCAGCTGGGTTAGCGATTTATGACACCATGCAGCACATTAAGGCCAATGTTTCAACAATTTGCGTCGGGATGGCGGCCTCAATGGCCTCTGTATTATTGGCTGCTGGAGCGGCCGGGAAACGTTTTGCTTTGCCAAACAGTGAAATCATGATTCACCAGGTTATGGGCGGAGCCGAAGGCCAAGCGTCAGACATTAAAATCCGGGCAGAACATATCCTAAAAATTAAAGATAAAATGAATAAAATTTTAGCCTTTCATACGGGAAAGAAAATTGCTGAGGTTGAAAAAGATAGTGATCGCGATAATTACATGAGTTCCGATGAAGCCCAAAAATATGGGATTATTGATAAAGTGTTAAAAAAATAAATCTATATTTAAAACAAAAAAACCGCTTTCAAGCGGTTTTTTTATATTCAAAAAATAAAAATTTACTTTAAAACCAGAGAATTTACCATCGCCTTAAAAAGACTGGGGTAGGCCAAACGATTAGTAAAAATTGGCAAGTAAGAAACAATATATATCTTCTGGTGTTTTTTATCGGTCAAATAATAATTCAAACCATCGTCGCTCATAACCCCGTCCCAGGTCGGATTAGTAATCAGCTTATTATCAGTCAGAGTGGCGCCGGAAAAAGCATCGGCATACCAGCTCATAATATTAACTTTGGCAGAATTGTCTTGAACAGCGATTTGAATAATCGACTCATCCGGAGCGGTAAACATAACCGTATTATCAACCGAAGCCTCTTTTAAATCCCAGGCCTTCGGATATAGAATGTCATAATTGAAATCTTTATTTGAATACTTAATAAGGACCGGATCATCAGATAATTTATTTGGCCCATTTGGATTATAACCGCCATCTAATTCAGTTTTATCCGGGTATCCATCAGAATCAGAATCGGCTAAATTTGGATTTGTGCCTAAAGCCGCCTCCTCCTCATCGTATAAACCGTCATTATCAGAATCCAATAAGGGTAAGATTTGATCGGTTGTCGATCCATTTAAAGCATCGAGTGGAACGCTATCAACACTGGAACTGGCTGAAAGGTTCTGATCGACGGGGGGGATAACAACCGCTACTGTAGTTGTATTAACATTGACAGATTCGCTTTGGTCGCTAACCGGGGCGGTCTCAGTTGCGATATCAGGTGTCGGTTGTTTAACGACCGCGACCACAGAATTATTTTTAACGGCCGCCGGTTTAATAATAAAGATAAAACTTAAATAAACCAAAACTCCGATTACGATAAACCCGCCGATTATAATAAACAAGCCAACTTTTTTAAAATTGTTACTGGGCGGCGCTAAAAGCTGGAAACTTGAAGAAACTCCGCTTTTTTCTAAAAATCCATTGCCGGACAAACTCTTTTGACTCGGCATATTATGGACAATCAAATCCTCATTAACTTTTTGAGCGACAACATTATCATCCGTTTTATTTTTTAGCTTCTTTTGAAACATAATTTATTGCAAACTAGAGAAAATAACGGCCAAGACAATCATAAAAATAAAAATCAAGATACCTAAAATAAGCCACTTTTTAAAATAACTATTTGCTGTTTGCGGCATTGTATGTAGATTTAAAGAAAGACGCGGCATCTTAGCATTAGCCAAAATGCCGGGGCGCAAACGAGACTGATTATTCTTATTTTGATTAATCATTTAAAAGGATGTTTTAATTTCCGAGATTTATTTGACCGTGGCCGAAGTTGTCGCTAATCCAGGCATTCTTCCGGGTCCATTAGGATTATAACCGCCCTTCACTTCAACTCCGTCCGGGTAACCATCACCATCGGTATCGGCAACCAAAGGATTGGTATGATAGATTTTAACTTCTTCATAATCGCTAAGACCATCACCGTCAGTATCAACAACTAAGGGATTAGTCCCATAAATTGCCTCTTCAACATCAGTTAAACCATCATTATCGGAATCAACCGTCGAAACGGTTGTCGTGCTGGCCAGAGTCGAGGTGGCTGGCGAGCCCGGCAATACTGTTGTATTTGAATCAGGAATGACAACAGTTGTCGTATTTTCATTAGTTGTCGGTGTGACTGAGTTTGTAGTAATCACCGTAGTTACGACAGGGGCTTTTTTCGAAGATGTCTCGACAAGCACTACCGCGCTTGATTTAAAAAATTTACTATAAACCAAATAACCGCTTAGGACAACGATCGCAACGATAATAACAATAGCCACAACTTTAAACCAAGGAAAGCTACTTTTTTGAACATTATTATCCGGAGCGGCTAACGGCGAGCCGTCATTCAAGGAGGCTAAGCCGACCCGATGCGTTTCAATATTATCAGGCGAAGCAGGATTGGAATTATTACTAGGTTTATCGGTTTCCGCAAAAATATCGTCAATTGGTTTTTGATTATTTTGTTGACCATTTAAATCATTAAACATATTTTTTATTATTTATATTATTCTTTGTTTAAATTATAACTTATTAAAAGCTATTTGAAAAGAAAGATTATTTTTCCGCTTGCGCTGTTAGCGGTTTTATCTGATTTAAATCAGTAATAATATCGTTATTATTTTTAATTACTTTATATAATAAAATTTTCCCCGCGGCGGTTCTTTTTATGACCTGAACTTTTGTTTCGGGACTAATATTAAGAGCGGCTTTTTCGGCCGCATCTAAAAAAACCGGTTTTATAATGGTCGAGTTGGAAATGTTGTTGTCTTCGTTTTTCTTTTTTTGATTAGTATAGTTAACAATAAAAAATATTAAACTGATTATCAAGATCAAAACCAAAATACTCAAGCTAAGCCGTTTTTGTTTTTTAGATAAATTAAATTTCATAAATTAAAATAATCTCATTTTTTAAAACACTATCTGCAGTCCATAGACGAGATTGATCCTGACGGAGCTGTTGTTCCGGCCGGGCATGGGGATATTAAAGAGACACAATTGTCATAATAAGCCCAGGTATTGTTTCCGCTGCCGAAACAACCGGTGCAATAATTACCGGCGGGACAAATATTGCATGATGAGCCTGAAAGATAATATCCGCTTCGACAGGCCAGTCTAATACATACAGACTGGCCGGGAGAGGAAACATAACCGGTCGGGCAAGGAGTACAGGTAGACGACCCAGAAGTTGCATAGGTATTAGCCGGACAAGGAGTGCATTTGGTTTTAGAGTCTGAACCGGCTGGCCCAGTGTAGCCAAATGGACAGGCGGCTCGTCCATAACCACCAACACAATAGTAACCGGCCGGGCAATCCAAACAAGTTGCCCCCGAGGCATATTTTCCGCTAGGGCAAGTGGCGGTAACCGGACTACAACTAGTCGCTCCGGGCAGACTATAATATCCTGTTTGACAAGGTGTACATTTATAATTGCCTAAACCAGCCGAAAATGTCCCTGCTGGACAAGGCAGACAAGTATCATAGGCGTTGGTTGAATACACTCCAAAAGTTCCGGGTTGACAAGAATATGATTTATTATCAGTTTCACTTAAATAATATCCGTTCCCGTGTGCGTCTGGGGTGCAATCCGTTGTATTAAATTTACAATTACTATCGCAAGTAAATCCCGGCGGAGAAAGAGCAATGCTCATGCAAAATTTATTGTCAACATTGCTGCCATCGCAATCTTCACCCGGATCGATAATTCCATTCCCGCATAGATTAACAGGTGGCGTAGAACAACCTACTGGCGTTCCACAGTCTTGCGGACAATTGCAGGGTGTCTCCAGAGGAGCCCCCGAAGAATCAAGCGCGGAACAGTAACCGTCACCACAATAGCCGCCACCGGCTGAGGCCGAAATAAAACTACAATAGCTGTTAGAAGTTAGGGTATCCGGAGTTAGGTCGCCTAATTTAGTTGAACAAGCGTATTGTTTACTGATACTCGAACTAGCGACAACATTAGTAACTCCATCAGCGCCATCACAATCTTCATAACCATTATTATAAGGACCGCCCTGGCCTTCAGAATTAGGAAGTTGAACTTTTCCATCGCCGCAATAATTATTCGACTTCAAAGAAAATGCTTTGCTTGAAGTAGCTCCGTAGTCGTCAGTCGCCAAAATATTTGTGTCTATCGAGCTAAGTCCTGCGGCCGTTCCCACAATAGAAAAAACCGAGGATGAACTTTTAGTAATTACCAAATTATTAAATAAGGGAATGAGCGATGAATAAGTTATGTTTTGACGACTGCTGCTAACCGCTGAGCCTAGAACACAACTGTAGTCTTTCCCGATTCTCGTTTTAGCTAAACAGTTAAAATCAATCAGCGGCTTATCAACTATAAATCTAATATTAACATTCTCAGTTGAAACGGCTTTATATTTATCAATAACTTTAATTTCATAAATAAAATCAGTATTTTGTAAAAATTTATAAGAAGAAGGAATTATTCCCGAGTAAGAAACCTTATAAGTATTAGCCGAGACTTGCGTAAAATAAATCTTAAGATCGGGCCAAAAATCAGTCGGCCCTGACAGCTTAGTAACTGAAAAATCCGCCGCCGGATTATCTAAATTATTATCTGAAAAGATAAAGCTATAGCTAAACGGCGTATAAGCCGATAAATTATAATCAATGTTGTCAGCTTGAATCACGGGAGCGGAATTAGTAATTGTGATTACGGTTGTTGTATTTAAAATACCACCCTGGCCATCTTCAACTTTTAAGCCAATATCATAAGTTCTGGGTTCTCCGGCTAAGCTCGCATAAACATTTTTTTGATTTGGATCACTAGTATCTTTTAAAACTGGGGCGGCATTAACGATTCCATTACTGTACCAATTTTTCCAAACTGTCCCGCTGGTATATAAAGTCCAGGTCAAAGGATCGTTTTCCGCATCGCTTACTTTTATAAAACCATTAAATACGCTTCCGGCTTCTCCGTTTAAAGATTCACTCACTAAAACTGGGGCGGTATTGGATTTCACGACTCCAGTATCGTTTGAACAAACTAAATCGACCGGATCATTAGGCGCAAAATGATAGTCCAATGATGCCACTCGACTTTCAAAGTTTGTACAAACATTATAATTTGTTCCATTTACGTCGGTCTGATAAACATAAACGTAACTTTGCGCCGGTAACGTTAAACGATTTTGTATTGGGCTAAAAACAAATCGGTTTAAAGCACTATTCCAACAAGTTTTTATATCATATCCGGAAGGACAAACGCCGAGGCGATTAATCGGATCTAAAAAGTTCGCCGACGTTGTTAAATTGGCAATAAGATTTTGCGACCAACTTGGCCAAACGGAAACACTATGATTAGCTAAATAAGTTCCGGCGCTTAAAGTTGGAAAGTGAGAATTAATTAATTTGTATTTGTATAAAGCCTCCTTTAATTCTTCGAGTTGGCCGATTCTTTTGGCGTCACGAATAATTTTTGCCTTTAAACTGTCACAGAAAAAATTAGTGGGGCATTCGGAGTCAATTAAACAATTCTTCGGATTCTTTAAAATACAGGAGCCGAGTGAAGTTCCGAATTTAGAACAAGTTTCGTCTGCGCTACAATCACTATCGGCCGCACAATTCTGATTAGAAATCGAACAACTCGGAACCGGATTAGTACTCTCTAAAGAATCCACATTACTGTTAAATTTCCAATGACTGACAATTTGGCCAAGAATATCAACCGTCATGGCCGCTGAACTCTGATTATAAGAAATTAAATAAACATTAGTGTAAATATTTTTTCCAGCGATATTAGTCGCGTTAACATAAACCGTGCGGCCGTCTCTGATTGCCTCATAGCCATCGACGGTTAAAGCTTGCGGCGCGCCCGCGAAACCCTGACTTTCATACCAGCGCGCGATACTATAATGGTTAGGATTGGGAATTATACGTACGGCAATCGCGTCGGAAGCATCCGAGCTTAAATTTTGCGCGTTAGCGCTCAACAAAAAAAATGACTTAGCGGTGCAGACCAAGCCAATTACCAAAAAAATAAATAAAATAATTCGAAATTTTCTGATCATAAAAAATAATCAAAGATCGGTTTCTTAGCTTCCAGACCCGGACGGCGCTGGCTTATACACATAGACAGCTGCTGATTTAGCGCTTTCGTTGCCACTATCATCCACGGCACTGATCGCGTAATAATTTGATTCGAAAGGAAGGGTATTATAATCAAATACTTTCGAGGTAGCAGGACTTAATACTGGCGAAGGTTTATCGCCGTAATTTAAAGGATAAACACCGTGATAAAGAATATAAGAACTGACTTTATCGCTGTTCGCCTTCCAGGAGAGTACCAAAGTATCGTTTGTTGTTGACGCCGTTAACCCGATTGGAATGGCTGGCGGCGTTTTATCGGTCGGCGTCGCATTAATTACGCCCGATAAAAGACCTTCCGTCGCCTTACCGGAGACAAGAGAAACTTTGAAAGAATAGGTAACTCCAGTTTTTAAACCGGTGACGACAGCGCTGCAATTAGTAATCGTTCCAACTGACGAACAGGCACTGGTCGGAACCGGTTTATAATCCGCACCGGCACCGGTTTGATTGTAATATATTTTATAGGAAGCGGCCTGGCCGGCGTCGGCATTTTCAAGCTGCCAAGTAACGGTTACGGAAGTACCATCAGAATTATCAAGCGCGTCGCTGATGTGTCCGCCCTGAGGAACTGTTTCCCTGAAAAAATAAGACTCTTTTAAAACATCCCAAATACAAATTCCATCGGGAACGCTATTATTATCATTATCAGCTCCGCACGGCGAGTTTAGACTGCTGCAGGATGAATGGTCAGAACTGCAAACTAAATTTTTACTTGGACCTTGAGTCACGGCATCTTTAATAATAGCCGGCAAATCATCAAGCGTTGTTTTGTCTCCCGCATCTCGGCAATAATAAAATTTATAATTATAATTCGCACATCCGGATGATGCCGGTAGCCCATCACAATTGTCGTTCCAAGGCTTCCAAGAACCGTCAGCCGCAATCGGTGGCCAAGGATTTTGACAAATAAAAACGTATAAATCGCTGGAACCACTGGTGCCACCGCCGCCAAAATATTTATTACAACAATTGCTTGAACAATTAGAATCAGTACAGACACAACTAGCACTACTAGTACAAGAGCTTGATGAGAAATTCCCCGTGTCAACGGTCGCGGAAATTTTTGTACTATCATCAACTACGCCCGCTTGAGCCGAAACAAAAGCTTTATTCGGTTCCAGACCGTCAACCGGAGTAATAGTGGCAACTTGCGTATTGTCAATTTTCCAATCCCAATTCCAGAAATAAGTCGTGACCGGCTGCAAGGCTTCTCCGTCCGCGCTATACGCCGTGGCGACAAAAACTTTATCCTTATCGGCGACGGTATCAAAGTTAGTGCCCGATTCTTGAGGATTTGTGTCTTTTTCATTTAGATCATTTTCGGTGGTTGTAAATAAATACGAATCGGGACTTATGGCCACGTGATCAACTTGGCAAACCGAGTCAGTACCGGACGAAGTTGTAAATTTAGATATTTGAGAATTTATATAATATTTATTGTTAAAATTAATCGTTCCACCCGCAACAGAGGTTGTGGCGGTCGTATTATAACCGTTACCGTTAAAGCCAATCCCATCCGAACTGATTACGCCAGTTTGGCTGTTTAACTGCTCATCGCCTAAAGCAATAATATAATAGGAAGAGGCGGAGTCTAAAAGTTTAGTCGGTGAAAAAATTAAAGACGTTTTCTTGCCAATTGTTTGACTTTGAACGTTACCGGGAACCTTACAATATATTTTACTGGAACTAGTGACGGCAGCCAGGGCTTGATTACTTAAAAGAGCGATTAACTTATGCCAAAAATAATTTAAACTATTAAATATTCTCGCCAAGCGGCTCGTATTACTATTTAATAAATTTTGAATTGAATTATCGGCTAAACCATTATCGCATGTTCCTGAGTTTTTCTCTTCAATTAATATTAACTGCCCAAGAGACTTCGCCACATCGAGTTGCTGGTCAAAACCAACTTGAATAATCGTGTTTCGACAAACACCGGTTTCCAGGTGCTTCGGGGTAACACTTTCAATCTGTGGTCTGGCCTGGCAACAAGAATCAGAACCGCATCCCGTTGTTCCCACGCTGCCGCAATCGCTGTCTTTAGTGCAGCCGCAACAAAGACCGCGTCCCGCGCCGCTACAGTTTCCTTGATCGGCTTGACAGTGCAATAACGGCGTTGAAGAAGAATAGCAAATATCGTGAGCAATTCCATCCACAGTAGTTGTCGTTCCCGGCTGGCAGCAACAAGACCCGCAATCGGGCAAGGCGCCTAATGTGCTCGAAGCGGTTAAACAAGCAAAACCCGGAAAAGTACATTTACCATAAGCGCAAGTTGTTGAGGCCGTTTGGCCAAGAACCGGAATTGTTGATGATCCAAAACACGACAAGCCGGCGCCACCGTCGGGATTAGGACATTTAGTCGAGCAGGTACTTGTGCTTATATAGGCGCCACTGCTAGTCGCATTAAAATCACAAACTTTGCTATCGCTCGAACTACAATTAAAATAGGCGCAATAACCATTCGGGTCAGAAGGAATTTTATTTCCACCTTGGCATTTACCGGCCGTTTTATCAAAACAACAATTATTTTCGGCTAAGCAAGAAGTTGCATCTTTTAATAATGAACAAGGGTCGGTGATTAAGCCACTAGGACAGCCGGTACTCGTCGCTGTACACTGATTAATCGTATTAAAGAAACCAAGTTTTACCGGCGTTGAGGTCGCACATACTTTAGGGTCACCCGGCGCAGTCTGGCAGTTATAATATGCACAATAACCGGCGTCAGTGCCGCTTCCTCCAATTTTATTCCCGCCTCGACAAAAATCATCTGTGGAAGTAGCTGTTTTTTTAGAATCAAAACAACAAGTGGCATGGCTAGAACATGACGTAATATCAGCTAAGCTAGTACAATCCGAGCAAACCCCCTGCGGATGAGCATTGCTAACATCGCAATATTGTCCACTATGTCCGGTACAATTACAGGCGGAATCCGGATCGGGAGCAGAAGCGCAACCACCGCATTTCCCTAAACCGGCACCAGAACCGCAAGATCCTCCACAAGTTAATTGAACAACCGTACTAGAAGCATTTACATAAGAGCAACAATCTTGTTTATCATTACCAATCGTGCAACAGCAACTGCAAGTTGCTTGATCTTTAGAAATACATCTGCCCGTTCCATAAGAAGAATTAACTCCCTCACCCTCGCATTGTGATCCGCTAGGACAAATCTGGGCAGACACACAACGGTTGTTGCCGTCGCTCTGTGTTTCGCAAGTCAAACTCGTATCACAAGAGGAACAGGTTGAATTTAAATTAACACAATCACCGCCCGATATCTTAATCCAATTACTGCCCGGGTCGCTAGAAACACCGGGACAAGATCCTGGACTATTAAACTCCCAATGTTTATCCGCATTGCAGGTTTCAGGAAAAGTTGTCTTTTTTCCTCCCAAAACATAAGAAAAGGTTTTCGGTAAGTCACAACTAGTAATACTTTTAACACACTTATTTGTCGCTGAACTATAAGAACAATTATTGCCGCTTAAGACAGAACAACCCGGAATGCTCGCGCAGGACAAATCACAAATTTTCCCGGCTACATCTTGTCCGCCGGCATAAGGAGAACATGAACCGGGAGTATTCGGGCAAGTTGCCCCGACCTGGCAGGCGCCTAAAGTATTGGCCTTATCGGCACAACTATAATAAGGATTAGTAACTATATTATCAAAACTAGTACTGAAGCTCCACTCATAAACCGAGGTCGGCGAGTCGGAAGAACAGGCTTCTAAAGAATCAAAGCAGCGCCCCGCTCGATACGTTCCGGAGGGACAACAAACCTGGGTTCCGCCGCAATCAGAATTAACTTTACAAGAGCCGACGGTAAAATTTACCGTATTGCCGAATGAATCTTTTTTTATAACTTTAACCGGCCCGGTAACTGAGCCGTCTGGAACTGATGTTTTAACAAAATCCGCGCGTCCATCCTTAACAACCGTTCCGGTGGCTGATTGATCAGGGCTAAATTTTACCAAAGCCTCACTATTTAATAGGCCAAAGTTTTCTCCCCATAAACCGACTGGAGTGGTCGCCGGTCCGCTACTTGGGTCAATTTTACAAATACCGGATAATAAATCCAAGCTATTATCATTAAAGAAAGTATCGGGATTAATTTTACTGCTATCAATTATCGTTGTGCCTAATTTAATTTTAATTAAATAATCGGATTTATCCAATAATTTATCGGGAACCTTAACAATAATTTGATCATCTTTCCAAACCGAACTTAAACAAACATCCGGAAAATCATACGAAGCTTCCGTGTCGCCCGATGGGCCACTAAAATAAACGTGCGAAGTTCCTCGTGACGAACCAAAGCCTTTCCCTCTAATAGTTACATATTGCCCGGCCGTTCCGGTGCTTGGCGAGAAAGAAATAATATAAGGACCGACGCCCGGTTCCTGATCTTTAGTAAAAGACAAATAATTACTGGTATTGCCGTTCGAAGTATTAACTACAAAACTTCCGGAAGGTCCGGCCTGAATGTTTGGAATATATGAAGTGCCACTTAGACCAACCTGGCTCGAAAAATTTGAATTTAAACCGGAAACATTACTCTGATAATTTCCAAAGTAAGCATTACCTAAATAAAGATTAAAACCTTGATAATCAACTTTAGCGCTTAAATAACCCTGGTCGGGATTAAGAGAACAAAGACCGGGGCGGACGATACTATTAGCTATAAAGTCATCAATCTTCGGACCATAATTATCATTAGTTTCATCGCTTAGATTATCTTTATTAATAACCTTGATCGGACCGGAACTGACACCACTGGGAACGGCAATAATAATTTCATTATCCTGCCAGGTATTGATACAAGCCGGATTTAGCTCAACCGGCTGTTTGCCATCAAGAGAATTACCGGCCCCTTCAAAAACAACGCGGCTGGTAGATGAAGAATAAGTGCCAAAACTCTTACCGAAAATAGTAATAAAATTATCAGCCGTTCCGTTAGGAGTCGTTAAATTACAAGTTGTTCCGCAGTCCGAATCTTTAGTGCATGATTTGTTATAATTATCATTACAAAAACCGCCGACGGGGCTGATCTGCGTAATAACCGGCGGCCCGAAGCACAGGCAAGTACTCGCATTACATGTTAAGTACTGTCCGCAAAGATTATTATCAGGATCGCAAGTCGCATTCTTTAAATTGGCATCGCAAGGATCGCCAACATTTCCCTTTGGCTTACAAAGACAATCCGAATTATCGCAATAATCTTGCGGCGCGCAAATATTATTATCGGCGGCACAAACGCTGCTACCTAGGTTTGAGTTACAGCTAGTCGGATTATTATGACTACAATCGCTGCTTCCGCCGACACAACCGCTCCAAGAACCATTACTGCAATACATGGACCCGGCACCCCCGCAACCGCAACTCTGGGTAGCGCCATCCAGACAAGAACCGCCGTTTCCGGACCCGCTTATGGCCCCGCCGAGTTTGCTTAATATAAATAACGTAATACCCCAAGCCGATAAAATAATTACTAAACCAATAACCCCGTTTCTTATTATCGTCTGTGCACTACGAATTTTATCTTCCTCCCCGCCCGAAGTCATCCAAACAAAACCACCCCACATAATAATTCCGACAGCAATAACCCCCAAAAGGCCGAGAGAAATATTAATAATTCTCCCTACCGTTGCCCGCGGATCAGTACTTCCTAATGAGTTATTCAGACCGTTAGAAATTTCATTAGTTCCGAAATTTTGCGCTAAAACCGAGCTAAAAAATGCAAAAAGACCGACGGCAACGAAAATAACGATTAATTTTTTAAATTTATTTTTAAACACAAAATTATCTAAATTTTAAATTATAGTGATTATTTACAATTACCGTCAGCATCCAAATCACTGGTTGCGGTGCCAAAACAACAAGAAGATTGCTCCGGACTAACCCCGCAAGTTTGATCGGCGCTCGGTTTAAAACAATTTTGATCAATATCTTTAACCCCGGATCCGATTTGCGCTTTATAGTTCATTGATGGCGAAAAAACGGAATGGTTAATTTTAACCGTTGTAAAATCCGGTTCGCCATCGGCATTAGTATCGGTATTCTCACTGCTAATCCAGTAACCTAAAGGCGTCGGACTGGAACTATTTAAATTTATGGACTTATGGGTCACGGACTTTGCCCCGTCAGAAATGACACTGGTCCCCGTGTGTAAACTACTGCTTAGCATTAAAGTATTAAAGTTAATGGAAATCGGATCGGCCAAATTAACTTTGGTCGCTCCTTGCGCCTGGCTAATAGAAGTAATTTGCGGCGGCGTTAAATTAATTTTTCCGCCGATGTAAAATGACCATTTATATTTATCTTTTTTAGCTAAATCTTGATTATTATTTTCATAATAAAAACTGAGCGGACCGTCAGCGCTTCCATCGCGGTTTCCGTCTAATGAATTTATGGCGGTATCAACGATACCATCTAAATTATCCAGTCTGGCTAAGGGATAATTTTTCCCATTACTGTCCTGACAAGTGCTATAGCCCAAAGAGGTGCTAGAACAAGTGTTAAACGAACCTAGTGACAAACAATCATTACTGCTAGTACAAGTCTTTAAATTGGCCGCCATAAGTTCAACCGATAAGTGGCTATTCGCCGGGAAACAATAAATTTTTTCCCCGCAAGCGTTAACGCCACATTCTCGATCGGTAATAAATTCTAAAGTCCGATACTGATTGCTGACCATGAACTTACCGCCTAAATAATTGCCGATACAAACTTTATTTTCACATTTATAAGACCGACAATCTGAGTCAACACTACAAGCTACTTTATCGAGACTACTTGAAGCGTTAGCGTTAACAATTCTAATATAATTAAAGACTTCATCGGCTGAACCAGAAACCGTAATTGGATCGATCGGTTTATCAAAATTAATTTGCAAAGCGGTATTCATCGGCCGGTCATATTGCCCGCCTAGCGGAATAGGAGTTATTCCAGGATCAACGCCGCCGTTGAAAGGTTTAATAACTAGAGCATCGCCGGTACTGCTAAGCGTACAATCATTTCCGTTTGTTCCCGCCTGACGAGCGGTTAAAATTAAAGTATTGGAAGCAGTTGTTATGGCTATATCAGTATTGCCGCTTAATTTAGCTTGAATATTACTCATCAAACCGCTTAAAGAACAACCGGCCGGAACGCTGATATAAGTGCTATAGGCCGCCGAAGGATCGCTGGCAGAGACAAAAGTATATTGTTCCTGACCGACAGTTAGAGTATCGGAAAAAATTTCCGGTTGAACAACTACCGTCCATTTACTGCCGGGATCATGCGACTTCACTTGAAAAGAAAAAAATCCGGGGAAAACCGCCAATCCGTTGTTGTCAAAAGTGGCCGACCCTAAAGGTTCCTGGGTACTTTCATTAAATAATTGAACTGTATTCGTCGCCCCATCTGGGACACTTAAGGAAAAACTAGTGATTGTTTTTGATAAAATTCCGGTCACTGAAGGAATTTCTGTTACGTTTGGATTATCAGACTTTGCGCTGATAAGTTTTGCCGGTGTATAAACATTAGGACAGCTTGAACCGGAAAAACTAATTGTCGCTTGAGCCGCATTACCGGCAACCGACGTTTGCGTATCGGCGCTATTATCAGGCAAAGGAAAAATTCCGCCTTTCGAAACCTGGGGCGGGGTTAAATCTAGACTCGTGTTAACCGTAAAGCTGTATTCAAAAAAATCGGATCCGCAAGTTTTAAACATTGAGTTTCCGTCAATTTTTTTAAGTTGATTAGAAAACTCGACCGAATAATCGGTATTGGCACTCGGCGAACCTAATGGAGCGGACGGAGTTAAAATTAAAGTTTTATTTGAATCGGTAACATTAACAACAACATCAGTCACGTTACTATTTGGATTTAAACAAATTCCTTTACTGCAATCATCGCCCAAATCTTTTTTAAAAATTCTAATCGCGCCTGGATTTATTTTATTACACGTCGTTGTATTACAAGCGCAAGTCGCTCCCGATCCATCAGAACAAACAGAATCAAGTTTAAGCGCTTCCTTAAAAGTAATTAGGATTGAAGTATTTCGCGGGACATCTTTTTGTCCATCAGAAGGGTAATTCGTCTCAACGCTGCAAGCTCCGATAGCCCCAACACCTTGTCCGGAAAATCCGCTATTACTGCCATTATCGAAGCTAGCCCCGCCGGCTCCCGTTGCCTGACTAAGTTTATCTAAAACGAAAGATGTAATGGCCCAAGCGGATAAAATAATCACCAAGCCGATTACCGCGTTGCTTAGAATTTTTTGCGCTTGACGAACTTTATCTTCTTCGCCGCCGGAAGTCATCCATAAAAAACCCGCATAAATCACTAAAATAAGCGTAATAACTCCCAAGAGGCTTAGTAAAATTTGAATGATATGGCCGACGATAACGCGCGGGTCGGTCGTCCCTAAAGAATTATTCAATCCGACGCTGACCTCATTCGTCCCGAAATTCTGAGCCAAAACAGAATGAGTTGCCGCCAACAACAAAAATAAACCTAAAAATAATAGAATAATTTTAACTTTTTTGGACATGTTTGATAAAACAAAATTGTTTTAAATTATGTTTCTTATGCTATAATTTAATATGGCTTTATTATAACATAAGATTTAAAAAATAAAAACGTCTTTATGACGATTGAAAGGATCATAAAAAAATTTTTAGAAAATCATCCCAACGCGGATACAACGGCTCTGGATAAGGCTTTTATTTTTGCCAATAATGCCCACGCCGGACAACTTCGAAAAAATGGCGACCCCTATATTCAACACCCTCTACATACCGCTTACACTCTAGCGGAAATCAAGGCGGATTTGCCGACTGTTGTCGCCGGATTATTGCACGATGTTCCCGAAGATACGAACCGGACGCTTGAGGAAATTAAAAATGAATTCGGCGAAGAAGTATATACCCTCGTCAAAGGAATAACAAAACTGGGAAAGATAAAATATCGCGGTATAGAGCGCTATCGCGAAAATCTAAAAAAGATGTTTTTAGCGATGGCCAGCGACTTAAGAGTCATCTTTATTAAATTTTGCGACCGTTTGAACAACTTACGAACTTTGGAAAATTTATCGCCCGACAAACAAAAAAGGATCGCGCAAGAGACTCTAGAAATTTATACGCCGATCGCCGGCTTACTCGGAATCGGACGCCTAAAATGGCAAATGGAGGATATCTGTTTTAAGTTTCTTTATCCGGATGAGTTTCACGATTTAGAATATAAATATGAAGTTGAAAAAAAAGTTGAACGCAACCGTTTTTTTCAAAAAATAAAAGACGTTTTAACGCCAAAACTTGATGAGTCCGGAGTGAAATATGAGATTGAAGCGCGCTTCAAGCATCTCTACAGTATCTATAAAAAAATGCACGATAAAGATCGTAAGTTTGATGAAATTTATGATGTTTTTGCTTTAAGAATTATTGTTCCGACAATCAATGATTGTTACAAAGTTCTAGGTATAATTCACAGTCTTTGGCGCCCGAAACCCAATCGCTTTAAAGATTATATTGCTGTCCCGAAACCGAATGGCTATCGATCACTGCACACGACAATTTTTGGACCCGACGGCAAAGCAGCCGAGTTTCAAATTCGGACTTATGAAATGCACGAGGAATCAATTTATGGTCTGGCCGCCCATTGGTATTATAAAGCGCAACACAATTCAAGCTCCTACCAATCACCAACCTGGGTTAAAGAAATAGTTGATATCCAAAAAGAAGTAACCAACACCAAAGAGTTTGTAAAAAATATCAAATTAGATATTTTTCGAGACCGGATTTTTGTTTTTTCGCCGAAAGGCGATGTCTTTGAATTACCGGAAAAGGCGACGCCGATTGATTTTGCCTACGCCGTTCACAGCAATGTCGGGAACCATGCGGCCGGCGTTATCATCAACGATAAGCATAGCCGCTTAGACCAAGAATTAAAAAATGGTGATTCGGTCGATATCATAATCGAAAAAAATCGTCCCTATCCGAGCAAAGATTGGTTAAAATTTGTTAAAACAAAAAGAGCGCGCGATCAAATAAAACAATATTCGAAACGCTCAACCTTCGAAAATATCAAACGCTTAATTCCGGGGATGAAGTAAGAGATTATTTATAATAAACAAAAAAACTAGCCCATATCTCAGGCTAGTTTTTTATATTTGAATTTATTTGTCAACAAATTTTATGATCTCTGAATTGTTTCCGGTAATTTACCGGTCTTACGCAAAAAATCATTCTTCTTGCTTAACGCTAAACTCGTCAAAGCATATTTCTTCTGAAGCCGCTTGGTATTTTTTGGCTTTAGATGCTGCTTTGATCTTGCTTTTTCTAATCTTTTACTGTTTTTTAAGCCCTTCTTGAATTTTCGTAAAAAACTTTCAAAACTCTCGCTGGGCTTTCTTTTAAAATCCGCCATATAGTCCACCTCCCTTTCTATTATTAACTTTTTTATCTAATTTAGTATTCTTTTTCTCTAAACGATCTTTAATTTTCTTATAAACAATCGTTTCCTGAGCGCCGGAGTCCATGTCGCGCATTAAAATAGTACCATCCAGTATTTCTTTTTTACCTAATATAAGACAAGTTTCCGCTTTCATTAAAACCGCTTCCTCTAACTGCGTTCTTAAACTATCAGAAGCAAAAGACTGTCGAACATTAATCCCGGCTTGTCTCAGCTCCTGAAATAACTGTAAAGCTTTTAACTTTGCCTGATCGCCTAGTTGAGCAATAAACACTATATCCTCTTCTTTGGGATTTGACAAGAGGTGCTTATCCTTAAGTCGGGAAACCGCTCTTTCGATTCCTAACGATAGACCAACCGCCGGCGTATCGACTCCACCCATACTTGAGACTAATGAATCATATCTACCGCCACCACCCAGAGCCATTTTGCCAGCCACCGTTCCGTCATCATTAACCGGCCAAAATTCGAAAACGGTATCATTATAATAATTTAAGCCACGAACCAAGTACGGATTAAAATTGTAGTCAATATTTAACTCATCTAAAAATTCCAAAGTCTTTGAAAAATAAGCACGGCTTTCTTCTGATAAATAATCAGCAATTTGCGGCGCTTCTTCTCTAAGTTTAACGCAAGCCTCTTCTTTGCAATCAAGCAGTCCTAAACAATTTTTACCGAGATTCTTTTTACAGTTATTACACAGCTTAGAGCGTCGCCCCCTTTCCTTATAAAAATTTAGTAATTTATTACAATATTCTTTTCGAGTTTCAGCATTACCAAGACTATTAATCTGAACCTGCATCTTAATCCCCAATTCTTCAAAAAAATTATGGGCAATCGTGATGAGTAAAGCCTCGGCCATCGGTTTTTTTTCGCCGATAATTTCTAAATTAAACTGCGTTGATTCTCGATAACGTCCGGACTGCAATTTTTCGCGACGGAAGATCGAACCGAGTGAGTATAAACGGGATATGCCGGGCACTTCCGCTAAACTGTTTTCAATATAAGCGCGAACTACCCCCTGAGTCATTTCCGGTCGCAAAACATTCTTTTCCGCTTTTTCTCCCTCTGTAAAATAAAACTCTTTTTCATTTCCTTTGCGAGTCGATTTTTTATATAAATCAAAACTTTCTAAAATCGGTGTTTTAATCGATAGGAAGCTATAAGTTTTTGCTAAACTCATCGCCTTGCTAACCACAAAATCATACGCGACGCATTCCGAACCAAAAAAATCCTTCATTCCCAATAATCTTGGGACAACCTTTTCGCTCTTTCGCTCCGTTTTTTGCGGAATATTATCGGAAATGTTTTTTTTAACTCTAGGCATAAAAGATTGATTAAGATTTAAAGGCTCGTTTAATAAAAACTAATACTTTGGCCAATAATTACTGTTAAAAACCGTAATATCTTTTATCGGCCAACCGCGAAATAAAATTTTACCGATAACAAAACTTTTATCAACTGGCCCGAAACTGCGTGAATCTTTAGAATTCGATCGATTATCGCCCAAAACGAAATACTCATTGGCGGGAACTTGAATTTTCTCAGTATTGTCATTTTCCGTTAATAAATCAGAGGGTAAATATTTTTCATTTAAAGTCAGCCCATCTGGATTAGCTTGATTATAAACAATCACTTTGCCATCCTTAAACTGCACCTCTTCGCCCGGTAAAGCAATAATTCTCTTTATAAAATATTCTTGCGGATCGCGCGGATAGCGAAAAACAATTACTTGCCCTCGCTCCGGCGCTGCTATACGATAACTTATTTCATCAACAATTAAATATTGCTTATCGTGAAAATTGGGAATCATGGAATCACCTTTAACGTAAAATGGCTGAATCAAATAATAGCGAACCGGTAAAATAATTGCTAAAGAAATACAGACTACCTTAACTATTTCCCAAACAAACAAAAAAAACTTACGCATAATAAATTATAAAAAAAATTAGCATTAATTAACATTTACTATATCAGAAAAACTAAAATAAATCAAATCCTTCTTTTTTGCTATTATTTAGTAAATAAACATCGCATCACCATAACTGAAGAAGCGGTATTTTTCTCTGACTGCTTCCCGATAAGCGAAGTTAATATACTTCTGACTGGATAAGGCGCTGACGAGCATTAAAAGAGTAGATTTTGGCAGATGAAAGTTTGTGACTAGGGCGTCAACGATCTTAAACTTATAACCGGGATAAATAAATATATCGGTCCAAAAAGCCTGTTTTCTAATCTGATCAGAATTTCTTAGCTTAGCCCAGTCAATCGATTCTAAAGTTCGACAACTTGTTGTTCCGACCGCAATAACTCGTCCGCCGGCTTTTTTCGTCTTAATAATTTCTTTAACCGTGGCCGCTTCAATAGAGGCAAACTCAGAATGCATTTTATGATCCGTGATTTTTTCCGTTCTAACCGGAGAAAAAGTTCCTAAACCAACATGAAGGGTTACATACTTTATTATTACGCCCTTAGCTTTGATTTTCTTCAACATCATTTTTGTAAAATGAAGCCCGGCGGTGGGTGCCGCCACTGAACCGACTTTACTATCAAAAGCATAAACAGTTTGATAATTTTTTTTATCGCTTGTTAATTTATTACTACGAACAATATACGGCGGAAGCGGCATTAAACCGATTTTATTAACAATCTTAAAAAAGTCCGGACCCTGGAAATTAAATTTAACTAAAAATGTGCCGTCGTTATTTTTTTTCAAAATTTGCGCTTTTAACTTATGGGAAAATTCGACTATTAACTCGTCCCTAACTCGGCCGTCAATTAAGCACTCCCATTTCCCAAGGCCCAAATCGTGATGTAAAAAAATTTCAATTTTTCCTCCGGTAATTTTTTTATGGCCGATTAAACGCGCCGGAAAAACTTTTGAATTATTTAAAACTAATAAATCGCCTTGTTTTAAATAATCAATCAGATTATAAAAGTGCTTATGATTAATTGCGCCATTTTTCTTGTTTAACAACAAAAGACGCGAGTGATCCCGCGGCCTGGCTGGCTTTTGAGCGATTAGCTCGAGAGGCAAATGATAATCAAAATCAGAAAGAGTAAACATAATTTACAATAATTTATCGGCATTCGAATTTTTCATCCCCAAATGCTCATAACCCAAATGAGTAACAATTCTTCCACGCGGCGAACGATCTAAAAAGCCTAATTGCATTAAGTATGGCTCATAAACATTTTCAATCGTCTCCATCTCTTCGCCCGTTGAAGCAGCGAGAGTATTTAAACCGACTGGTCCGCCCTTAAATTTATTAATAATTGTTTCTAAAATTTTTCGATCAATTAAATCTAATCCCAGTTCATCAACCTCAAGCATTTTAAAAGACTCTAGGCAGTTAGAAAGTGTGATTTTCCCATCGCCTTTAACTTCACAATAATCACGAACTCTTTTTAAAAGCCGATTGGCAATTCGCGGTGTCCGGCGACTGCGTTTCGCAATCTCGTTTTCTGCTTCAATGTCTAATTCAATTCCTAAAATGCGCGCACTGCGTTTAATAATTTTTTCAATATCCTCAACTTCATAAAAATTTAAATGATGCGTTATGCCGAAACGATCTCTTAAAGGAGCCGACAATAAACTCGCCATGGTCGTCGCGCCGATAATTGTAAACTTCGGCAAATCTAAACGTAAAGTTCGGGCACTCGGACCTTTGCCCATAATAATATCGAGCGCATAATCCTCCATGGCCGGATACAAAATTTCTTCAACTGTTTTATTAAGGCGATGAATTTCGTCGATAAATAAAATATCGCCCGCTTCCAGATTAGTAAGAATAGCCGCAAGATCACCGCTTTTCTCAATCGCCGGTCCAGAGGTAATTCGAATATTTGCCCCGCTTTCGTTAGCGATAACATGCGCCAAAGTTGTTTTTCCCAATCCTGGTGCACCGTACAGCAAGACATGCTCAATCGGCTCGGCTCTTTTTTTAGCGGCGGCAATCGTAATTTCTAAATTCTGTTTAACTTTTTCTTGCCCGATATATTCGCTTAAAGTTTTTGGACGCAAAGATAAATCGAAATTTTCTTCCGCCTTATTCTCAATCGGACTGATCAAGCGCTCTTCGCTTAAATTCTTGGAGTTTTTATTTATTTTATCTTTCATATGAATATTTTAAATATCGGCAAATTCACAAATTTTATTAAAATCACAGAACTTGCAAAGCGGCGACGGTTTAGCTGTAAAATTTCTTTTTTTAATTTCCGAAATCTCTTCAATTATCTCTAAGCGTAATTTAGTTATTTCTTTTTCCGTAGCGACAAAACTCGCCTTCTGTCCGCTTTCTAAATAATAATAACTTAGCGCGCTAACTTTTTTATTTAAAAATTCCTCTAAAAATATTTGATAAAGAATTAACTGTCTTTTAACGCTGTAATCAAGCGCCTTGTCTTTACCCGTTTTATAATCAACAATTTCTAAAGTCCCGTCGCTTAATTCATCAACCCGATCAATTGTTCCTTTGATAATATCTTCTCCGACTCTAAACGAAAACTTTTTTTCTAAAAATAAAATCTTGGGTTCCGAATTCTCCTGATATTTATTCCAATAGTCACTAATAATATTTAAACCTTTCTCTTTATACTCGGCGCGCTCCTTTTTACTCTGATAACCGTCTTCCTGCCAAAATTCATTATAAAGATCGATGAGTCTTTGGAAACTGATTAAATTTTCCGGTTCCGGTGAAGCCTTTACTTCTTTAGTTAAGCTAAATAAGTCGGCCTGCTTTTTAATATTCTTATCAAGAAGTGGCAAGAAAAAATTATACAAAGTATTGTGCAGTACTCGCCCAAAAATTAAACTCGCCTTATCGCCCGGCGCCGGAACTTTTAAAATAAAAGCGAACTTATACTGTAAAGGACAGCTTGAATAAGCGGCTAATTGCGAAAAAGAAAATTTTCCGGGCAAGGGATAGTTTTCCGGTTTTTCGGGTTTGATTTCTTTTTCATTAAGTCGATGTAAATCGCGCAAAAATTCGTTCTTTTCGCTTAACTTTAAATTTTCACCTTCGACTGGAACTAAGCCGGATTCCGCGATAAATCTTGACGGTTTTTTCTCACGCACGCCACCGTAATCCTTCGCCCCGCTTAAATAAAGTCCCTCTTTGGCCCGAGTCATCGCCACATAAAACAATCTTCTTTCTTCCTCGAGATGAATGTCGCTTTCCGAGGATTCGGAAATAATTTCTTTTACTAATTTATCAGGAATCGAAATTTTTTCGCCGCGATTAATCGTCGGGAATTTCTTATCGACTAAATTAACAATAAAAACATACTTGAATTCTAAGCCTTTCGAACCGTGAACAGTCATAATCTTAACTGCTTCACTATCTAAAAAATCTAATTTTAAACTTCCGGTTTCTCCCGCCTCAAGTTCGAGGTTGATCGCTTCTAAAAATTCTTTTAATTTTAAATCCGGCTCCGCTTCTTCAAGCTTTCTAATTTTTTGATAAAGTTGGTTAAGATAAGAAAAGGTTTCTAAATCTTTGTCGATGTCTAAATTTTTTAGCAAGCCGGAGTCATAAGCAAAATTTAATAATATTTTTGTCGGAGCTTCCTTAGCCGCTAAAGCCGAATGGATGCTAATTAATTCTAACAGCTTATTAACGTTGGCAATACTTATATCACTAATTCCGTCGATGCTCTTAATATTTTTTAAAGCCTCAAACAATGACCAGACTTTTCGATTCGCAACTTTATTGATATTAATAATATCGGCGTGCGAAACCTTAAAAATATCCATGTTTAAAACCCGAAATAAAGCGCTTGATTCGTGGTAATTATCAAGCAAGCGAAAATAAGCCAGAATATCTAAAATCAACGGCTTATAATAAAGTCCGCGCCAAGACATAAACTGATTCGGAATATTGCGGCGCGTTAATTCTTTAACATAAATATCGGCTGTATCGTTAGCGCGCACTAAAATTGCAAAATCGGAATATTTAATTAATCCTTGGCCAGCTTCATAAAGACTAATAATTTTTTCCGAAACAGCGGTTAATTCTTCGTCTTGCGTTCCAAAATTAAAAAATTGCACGATTTCCGCCGCCTTTTTTTGAGGATCTTTTTTATAAGCCTCGGCACTAAGGCGCTTATTAATCTTTAATTTTTTTTCTAAGCGATTCGGATTATTATTTTGAATAAACTCATAAGCGCGATCAAGTATTTCCTGGCGAGAACGATAATTTTCCGTTAAAACAATCTCCGGCGCTTTCTGATAGTCATCTTTAAATTGCATGATATTCGAAATCGAGGCGCCCCGAAATTTATAGATTGAATTATGAACAACAACTCCGTTAGCGACAAAATTATGAGTCCGATCAATTTCTAAATCATAAACAAAATCCGTTTTCTTTTTTTCGAAACGGTCAATAACCTGATCATAAATTATCCCCGATCCGCTCACAATCGGCAGATACATCCCCGGAAAAATATTTTTCGCCGGGATAATTAAAGACTTTAAAAATTTCTCTTTTATCTTGCCGATTTTCATTTGTGGTTCAATAAAGCCGCCGATTTCTTTTTGAATTTTGCGCGCCACTTGGCCTAAATATTTTAAATCATCGCTGTATAAGCGCAGTCGCTTTCCTAGTCGGCTGTTAGCGATACTAAAACCCATTTTTTCTAGCCTGAAAATCGTCATCTGGTCGCTGGTTTCAATGCTTAAACAATGCGAAACAGCCGGTTTAAGTAAAAAACCATTTTTAGCAATCTTGGAATGATATTTGCGATAACACATTTCTAAGTTAATCTTAAGCCTTAATTTATTACCGCGATTAACCGCCTCTAAAAAATACGGCGCCGATTCTAAATCAATATTAAAATCCCGCGCCAAGCAACGGACGCCTTCATCAACATCAAGCTCTTGATATAGTTTATTGTTCCAAATTTTTTTATCCATTATCCCGTCTCTTTCCATAAAACAACAAGTCGGAATTCCATAAGTCAAAGACAATAATTCTTCATTATATCGAGTCTCTTCTAAAGTCTTAAAACTGCGAACCGCCACTATTTTATCGGCCGATCTTTCCAATTTTAATCTAACCGCCAAATCATTAGTCATTCCGATCCGCCAGCCTAATTCTTGCCTGTACATCAAGTAAACATAATAATATTTTTTATCGGAAATCCGCGGCGTAAAACAAAACATTTTATGATTATCGGTAGTGGTAATCTTTTTTCCGGATTGGGTCGTAAATGTTAATAATAAAGCATTTTTTTTAATCTTATCAATATGGTTTACTTTACTATAACTTAGTGATCCTTTGCCGACCGCACTGGCTACTTCTTCACCCTTTTTTATGTCCTTAATTTTTTTAGTTTTTCCTTTGGTTAAAATCAAAGAGTCGCCCGGCAGACACTGGTCGTCGTCTCCGACAACAACTAAATTGTTATTCGGTTTAGCCAAGATCTTTACTAATTCATACTGAGCAAGATTTGTATCTTGAAATTCATCAACCATCAAGTATTTAAACTGCTGCTGATATTTTTTTAAAATATTCCGCCTAGTTAAAAAAAGCTTTAAAGTGTAAACGATTAAATCGCCGAAATCTAAAAAATTATTATCTAATAATAACTGATTATAAACTTGATAAGCATTAGCTAATTCTTTAATACGAGTAAGCTCTAATTCATCGCCCTCATCATTATCCGATTCGTTATCATTTTTCTTTATTGTTTTTGTTTTAGCGCTTTTTATAGCCTTATCTTTTGGCACATCGATTTTGCCCTCTTCTAAATCTTTTGCATATTTTAAATATTCTGCGGCGCTAATATTTTCATCTTTTAATCGCGAAAAATGATGCAACATTTCCGAAATAAATTTCGTCGGGTTACCAAGCGGACGATAATAATCAAGCGCAAAAAGCTCTAAATTTTTTTTAATCAGAATCCATTGTTCGGTTTCATTTATAAGTTTGAAGCTCGCGCTTAAGCCGATATCAAGCGCATTTTCCCTCAAAACTCGCTCGCAAAAACCATGAAACGTGTGGATCCATAAATCAACATAACCGTAGGGCAAAATTTTATCCGCTCTTTCTTCGAGCTCTCCGGCCGCTTTCTCCGTAAAGGTGAGGAGTAAAATTTCTTCCGTTTTTATTTTTTTTTCAACGACTAAATAGGCCAAGCGATTAATCAAAACCGTGGTCTTGCCCGTACCCGCTCCGGCCACAATTAAAAGAGGCCCCTGATCATGGATCACGGCCTGATATTGCGCCTGATTTAAAGTTTTAAGTAAATCCATATTTACTAATTAGAAATTAGGCTCGCTCAAAATAATACCTTAAACTTAAAAATGCAAAATTGACTTAAAGTTTTCCTCTTTCACTTTTCCGATTAAAGCGAGATTTAATTTTTGATCGACAAAAATTTTCTGAGCTGTTTTCTTTAGGTCTTGTGCGCTTATTTTCTTTATCGCCGTTAAAAATTCATTCGGAGTAATAATTTTCTTTCTCAGAATAGCTTGTCGTCCGTACCAATCAGCGACATCGCCGGTACCTTCCATTTGCAATAAAAGGCGGCCGACAAACAAATCCTTGGCTCGTTTCAATTCTTTTGGCGGCACCAGCTCAGTGGTCAATCTTTTGTACTCTTCTAAAATAATTTTAATCGCCGGTTCAACTTTATCAATCGGCACGCCGGCCTGTGTTGTCAAATAACCGGAATCAGAATAAAACTCGGTTAAAGTTCTGACCGTATACGCCAGTCCATTTCTTTCCCGAAGACGAGTAAATAAACGTGAACTCATCGCTCCGCCTAAAATAACCGACAATAATTTAAGCTTAAATTCTTCCGGGCTATCAATCGCATAAGTTCTGACACCCAAAGAAAGATTAACCTGATCAATATCTTTATAAACACTTTTTAATTGGGGCTTAACTTGAGCTTCCGTAACCTTAGCTTTATTTTTCCATTTATTGCTCTTAAAAGTATCTAATAATTTAACGGCGGCAACCTTGTCCGCTTTTTTAACATCCCCCGCTAAAATAGCGCTTAAGCTATTAGCGCCGTACTGCGTATTTAAATAAGTGACAAAATCTTCTCGCTTAAAACGACGAATATTTTCCTTGGTTCCGATTGTATCCCAGCCGGCCGGCGTATCCCCGTACAAACAATGCTCAAAAATATCTTCAATATGCATGACCGGATTATCCTCATACATATTTAACTCCTCGATAATAACGCCACTCTCACGATCAATCTCCGCCTGATCGAATAAGGAGTTTTGAAGCATATCGCTTAAAATACTTAAAGCGGATTTAAACTTGGCGGAGGCAACTCTAACCCAATAACCGGTAAATTCTTTGGTGGTAAAAGCATTAAATTCGCTGCCTAAAGAATCTAAATCCCCGGAAATCGTTACCGCATCCGGTCTTTTCTTAGTTCCCTTGAAAAACATGTGCTCAAGAAAATGAGAAATTCCGTTATTTTCAAGGGTTTCGTACTTTGAGCCAGTCTTAAAGACCAATAAAGCGGTTACCGTCTTAGCGCCCGGAACCGGAATTGTAAAAACATTAACTTTATTTGACAATATTTCTCTTTTATATTTATTCATATTTTTAAATGCTGCGAAACAGCCTTATAATTATTAATTAAGAATCCGTTTATCCATATTAACAGATTTCCCCTTTCTTGTCTGTTTTAAATTTATCACACTTCTGGTATAATTAAAAGTAATAAAAGACAATAAATAGACAATAATCTTAAACTTATGCCCTATAAAAGACGTCTGGTTTCGAACCCTCTAAACCATGGTAATACTTATAAAATTCTGCGCGTTCGGGATATGGCCACCGAAGAGAAGCCTCGCGAAAAAATGATCCAAAATGGCGTCGGCGTTTTAAGTATGGCCGAGCTCTTGGCGGTTGTTTTAAGCGTTGGCACCAAAAAAGAGGAAGTATTCTCGATGTCCTCCCGCTTGCTCCGAGAATACGGTGAAAAAGCGGTTGCTTACCAAAAAAATCCGGAAATAATTTCTAGAGATTTAAATATTCCGATAGTTAAAGCTTGTCAAATTGTCGCTTGTTTTGAACTAGGAAGAAGATTCTATCAAAAAAAACCGGGCGGCTTAATCACAATCCGGACGGCCGTTCAAGCTTACGAACACCTTAAAGAAATGGGCGAATTAAAAAAAGAACAATTTAGAGGTCTCTATTTAAATAATCATTATCAACTTGTTTACGATGAAGTGATTTCAATCGGGACAATGGACGCTTCCTTAGTCCAAGTCCGCGAGGTATTTAGGCCGGCCTTAGAATATTCGGCCGCCGCGATTATCATTGCCCATAACCACCCCTCCGGTGTTCTAAAAGCCACTCGAGAAGATCAAGAAATAACTGATAAATTAATTGAAGCCGGAAAAATTTTAGACATCGAAGTTTTAGATCATCTCGTTATCGGCAAAAATAAATTTGTCAGCATAATATAAACCTATGATTAAGGAATATAACATCAAACCATTGTTCTTATTGGTTCGAGATAAAGAAGGCACAGAATTTCATGTCAAAAATGACGATTATTTCGGAACAATCGCGACGATTTTAAATTTATTAAAAGAAGAAATTAAAAAAAGCGGCCATATGAATAAAGCCGCTTTAAATAAAACTCTAAATAATTTAAGTAAAGATCTGATGTTTCTGCAAAAAAATTATCAGATTAACCCAAGAGCAAAGAATAAGAATAAAACTCCGAAAGGTAAGCTGATCAGCCAATGATCAAGCATCATTAAAGTAAGAAGCACAACCAAAATCGCCCCGGAATAAGTTTCTCGGCGATCTTTTAGAATTAAACAGATTAAAAAACCGACGAAAAATAATAAAGAAAAGACACCATTCTCCGCCAGTATCAGCAGAAAGACATTGTGAACGGGCTGATTAATATACGCGGGTTGATTGTCGGTCTTATTATTGAGCGCGGTTGTATAATTCCCCACCCCCACCCCGAAAATGAGATTATGTTTTATTAAATCAGCCGCTTGATAATAATAGGTACCGCGATCATCGAGAGACTTCTGTTCCAGCCGAGTTTCCGCTTTAATTCTTACCATTAACAAATCACGATAAGGCATGGCGATAATAAATAAAAAAACGACTGAAAAAAACATCAAGGCGATAAAGCGACCGATTAGCCAGCGGTCTTTCTTAATAAGCAAAGAAATAAAAAATACACAGAAGCCTAAGAATAAAGCTAACCAAGCCGCGCGGGAAAAGGAAAAAAATAAAGCGAGCAAGCCAAAAAAATAAAAAATAAAAAGAAAAATAGATTCAAAAACCTCTTTGGTTGAATTTAAAACCTTCTTTTTAACTAGTAAATATGCACTTAATATCAACGCCAAAGCTAGAACGCCGCCAAAAATATTTGGATGATCAAAACCGCCATAAGCTCTAAGCCAGCGGCCCGAAACAGTTTCAACAACGGCCACCCCAAGCTCTTGCGGATTATGAGAAGCTAGGCCCAAATATTTAAAAGAAAAAGTGCTTTGGGTCAAAAACTGATAGACACCCAGACTAGCCTGAAAAAACATGCTGGCCAAAAAAACATAAACAACCGTCAACTTGTCTAAATAAGATTCCTCATAGCCCTTATATTCCGTGCCTTCCCGTAAAAAATAAAAAAGGCCTAAAGCTTCTAAGAAAACAAGATAGCGATAAAGTGCCAGACTCTGGTCACTAGCAACAAAAAATGAGGCGAAAATAAATAATTCCAACCCCGCTAAAAAATACCAAACCCCCGGTATATGCTCGCCAAATTCCTGACGCCTGAATTTATAGATTAAAAAAGACATCAGGGAAACAAACAAAACTAGCTGGCAAAAATAAAGGCTTATCTCGGTATAATTAGTTTCCCCTGACCGCAAAATTAATTTCGTTTGCCAAGGCAAAGAAAAAATAAATAAGTAAAAAAAGTATTCAAAAAATCTTTTAAGAAAGTTTGATAAGCGCATAATTAAATTTTTCTAAAATTTCGGCGTTTCGATCCCGCCAATACAATTTTAAAATTTTATCATTTATAAATTTACCCTGAGAACTGACTAAAACCTTCTTTAAAGGCTCGGACATTATTTTTAATTGCCATGTTTTAACTGCTTGCTCAAACTTATTGAGCAAATTACTAGATCGCCCGGTTTTTTCCTCAGCCCCAAAAGTCTCAGTGCCCCCTAAATTATTGGCTATTAAAAAGTTATTGTATATTCCATTCTTATTATACAATAAAACCATAGTCTTAAGCCAATAATCAAAATATGGATCATGTGGACTAATCTTTAAGCTATCTAAATTTAAAGAGTCTTCGCTAATATAAAAACTAAGACATAATTTATCCCGTTTATGCTCCTGGGTCGGTCGTTTATTTAAAATTTTGGCCAAACCAGCGCAGAAAAAGCGACTAAGCCAGATTCTATTTTTTGAACTTATAATAAAGAGATCAATATCTCCCTCATCACGCATATTAAAAGCGCCTATCACATTCGCTAAAGTCACAACTTTAACAAAAGGGAAAATAGCAAAAATTTTCGCGTAGCGCTTGGCAATTTTTAATTTACGAACCGCATAATTATAACGATGCTGTCTTAACGCGACTAAATCCTGGCGTCCTTTTAGAAAAAAAAGTCCATTATCATTATCAAAGTAATTTTTTAAAGTGTCGAGTACATTAATTATATCTACTAAAGGATATTTTTTATCAAGATGATTAAATATCTCGTTTGGCGTCAGCGGACAATCAAACAAGTCGAAAAACACGATTACTTTTTTAATCGATAAAACTAAATCTTGATCATTGTTTAATTGAATGTCAGTCATTTATTCCGCTTTCGGTCTTTCTATTTTTAAAATTTCAATATTACTTTCCTTATCGGTAATTTTAGTCACGTCTTTATCGATTTTTTTAAACTCCGCATAAGCATTATTATAATGATTAACGGTTGTCGACATCGAAGTGCCTAATTTTTTCATGAATTCGTCGTAAGAACCCATGTGTCTTTGCAGTTTTTCGATATTCGCTCTTATTTCTTTCGCCTTTTCTTCAATCTGCATCGCTTTTAGACCTTGAAGAACTGTCTGCAGATAAGCTAGAAAGGAAGTCGGCGAAACAATAATTACTTTTTTGTCGCGGAAAGCGTATTCAATTAAATCACGCGTATTAACTTTTACGGCGCCGACCGAATTAACTAATAAATCGTAATAAATCGCCTCCGAAGGAATAAACATAAACGCAAACTCCATCGTATTTTCCGACGGCTTAACATATTTGGCCGTTTCGTCGATTCTATTTTTTAGATCTTGTTTAAATTGCGTCTCCAATTTTTTTCTTGATTCCGAATCGGTGGCATTAATTAAACGTTCATAATTTTCAAGCGAAAACTTCGCGTCAATCGGAATGATTTTATCTTTAACAAAAACAACCGCATCAACAATCGTCCCGTCTTTAAAAGGATATTGCATCTGATAAGACTTGGGCGGCAAAACATTTTTTAAAGTTTCTTCTAAAAAATATTCACCGAGAACGCCGCGCTGTTTTGGGTTTTTTAAAATGTCTTGCAGATTCTGCAGTTGCGCTGAAAAATTCACCACTTGTTTATTTGTTTCATCAAGCTTCGTTAGCTTCTCGGTCACATCCGCGATAAGCTTCGCCGATTGCGAAGTAATATTTTGAATAATTTTCGCATTTTGGCCAAACTGGTCTTGGCTAGTTTTGTGAGTTTCAGATAATTTTCTGTCTAATTCCTGTCTTAATTCACTGTTTTGGGTCGAGAGTTGAGCCAATTTTTCTGATTGTTGAATCAACCGCTCGGTCACGGCATCGATTTTTTGATCGCCATTGCCCTCTTTTTTACGTAACAATAAAGAAATTATCAGCCCAAGACCAATAATTAAAATAACCAGTAAAAGATATATTATAGATGTATTCATATATTAAGATTATATCGTATTTTTTTTAATTTTTATAGCCCAGGAGCTAATTCGAGGACTCTCTATTGACAAATACTACTGAATATAGTATAATTAATACATTGTAGATTAAAAAAATTCGAATTTAACCGCCCCCAAAAGGCACAACTATACAGATTATGAATCGCGTGAATCGTATCGATGAATTTTTAGCTTTTAAAGCCAGAATGGAATCAGAAAAGTTATCTGATGAAATTTTTTTAAACTTTTGTGGTTTAATTGTCCTTATTGTCGTAATTCTATTTACTGGCAGTGCTGCACACCTTAACTGGACAGAAGACAATGGCGCTTTTGCTGTTATTATCTGCGGTCCGTTAGAAATGTTCTTTCTAGTATATTTATATACTACAATAAAATCATTAATAAGTTTATTTAAAGAAAAAAAAGAACTTAAAAACAGAATTTAAAAATGAAAAAGTTAACTAAAATTATCGTATTAAATGTTTTGAAAGTTGTATCAATAATTTGTGCAGGCATCTTCGGAGCTATGTTTTTCCTTGGTTTATTCCAAACTTACATCAGTATAGCCGATCTCCCCAACGGCGATGCAGCTAAACTTGTATTAGGATCTCTGCTAATTGCCGCTCTTTGTTACTTAATTTCGGCAGTGTCAATGATGCAGTTCGAAAAAGTCTCTGCAAAAATTCAGCAACTAGCGCTATAAACTCTTGACTACAAAAGTCAACCAAAAACCGGATCCACAAGACCCGGTTTTTTCTATGCAATTTTTATTTTAGTAATACTATTTTCTCATCAAATCTCTAATCTCGGTCAGTAATTTAACTTCTTCAGAAACTTTTTCTTCAACTACGGCAGCTTCAACCGCCTTTTCATCTTCTTTTATTTTAATTACTTTTTCTAAATTATTCTTTAAACGAATAATAAATTTAACCATTAAGAAAACCGCAAAAGCAATAATTAGAAAATCAAAAATGTTTTGCAAGAAAATGCCGATATTTATCGCCACGGCCGGTTTAGCGGCGAGAGCTCCGGAGGCGGCCTGTGCCTTCTTTAAAATAATTTTAAAATCATTAAAATCAACTCCACCTAAAAGAAGTCCGATTGGCGGCATGATAATATCATTAACAAAAGACGAGGTTATCTTTCCGAAAGCGGCGCCGATAACAACGGCGACCGATAAATCGACGACATTGCCTTTAACGGCGAACTCTTTAAACTCTTGTAAATAGCGATGATATTTTTGCATATAAATAATTTTATGCGAACCTGGCGCTCAATATATTTTTACGCCCAAGTTACACCGGCAACTTTGTCCTCCGGATCCTTGAAACGCATGATTCTAATCCCCTGCGTATCGCGACCTAAAACGTTAACTGATTTAAACGGCGTACGAATAACCTGACCCTGTTCGGAAATAATAATTAAATCGCGATCTTCCATACTATCGGCATTAACTAAGAAAGCGTTGGTAATATCGCCGGTTTTATCCGTGACTTTAGCGGTTTTAATACCACTGCCGCCCCGACCCTGAACCTTGAAGGCGCTAAGTTCGGTTCTCTTTCCGTAACCATGAGACATGATTGTTAAAATTTGATAATTTCTTTTCTTCTCTTTGTCGGTTTTCGCGATGCCCATACCGATAACTACATCTTTAGGGTGAAGTCTTATTCCATGAACACCGCTAGCGCCTCGGCCCATATCGCGAACATCAGTTTCTTTAAATCTGATCGCTTGTCCTTTAGCGCTGATTAATTGGATATGATCATTTCCTGAGGTTGGTTTGACCCAAATTAATTTATCATCATCTTTAATCTTAATCGCAATCAAACCGCTACGGCGAACATTGGAAAAAGCATTTAGTTCAACTTTTTTAACAAGACCTTTCGCCGTTGCAAAGAATAAATATTTACTAAAGACCGCTTTATCGAGAGGTAAAATAGAGGAAACGGTCTCACCGCCGATGAGTTGTAAGAAATTTACAATCGGTGTTCCTTTCGCGATTCTTGAGGCTTGCGGTATTTCATAAACTTTAAGTTGGAAAACACGGCCTTTGGTCGTAAAAAATAAAACATCGTTATGAGTTAAACTCGTAAACATTAAATCAACCGTATCTTCTTCTTTAGTCGTTAAACCCATAACGCCTTTACCGCCGCGAGCTTGAACTTTAAAAGTATCCGGTTCTAAGCGCTTAATATAACCGTCGCGGGTCATCATAATCATCGTTTCTTCGTTCGGGACTAAGTCTTCCATACTAAATTCCGCAACTCCATGAGGCACAACAGCTGTTCTTCTATCGTCTCCATATTTATCAACCAAGACTTGAAGTTCGTCGCGAACAATCGCGCGAATCTTAGCCACCGATTTCAAAATCGCTTCTAATTCTTTTATAATCTGTAATTTTTCTTTTAATTCCTGTTCAATTCGTAATTGTTCTAAGTTAGCTAAACTCTGTAAACGCATTTCTAAAATCGCGATTGTCTGTCTTTCGGATAATTTAAATTTCTTAATCAAATTAAATTTCGCGACCTCTTTGTCTTTCGACGCTTTAATGGTTTTAATAACCTCGTCAATGTGATTTAAAGCAATCATCAAGCCTTCTAAAATATGGGCGCGATCTTTCGCTTTCTGTAATTCAAACTCGGTGCGACGTCTCACAACCTCTTCACGATGTTTTATGTATTCCTCTAAAATCATTTTCAAAGTCAAAACTTTCGGCTGAATTCCGTCGATGAGCGCGAGCATGTTGAAATGGAAAGTTGTTTGCAAACTTGTATGCTTATATAAGGAATTTAAAATTTTCTTCGGGTAAGAATCTTTCTTTAGTTCGATTACCACGCGAACACCGTCTTTATCGGATTCATCGCGTAAAGCTTTAATCCCTTCAATTTTTTTATCTTTAACTAAATCAGCAATTTTTTCCACCATATCGGCTTTATTAACCTGATAAGGAACTTCGGAAATAATAATTTGGAAAGTGCCGCCTTTTTGTTCCTCAATTTCCGCCTTACCGCGAATAACCACGCCACCGCGACCGGTCGCGTAAGCAGCTAAAATTTCTTTATTATCATAAATGATTCCGCCCGTTGGAAAATCCGGTCCTTTAACAAATTGCATTAAATCCTCAACACTGGATTCCGGTTTTTCAATTAAAAGATTAATCGCTCCCGCTAATTCACGTAAATTATGCGGTGGAATATTAGTGGCCATACCGACAGCAATACCCATTGTGCCGTTTAATAATAAGTTTGGCAGTTTCGCCGGTATAACGCGCGGCTCTTGGTGTGAACCGTCAAAATTCGGAATAAAATTAACGGTATCTTTATCAATATCAAAAAGCATTTCCTCGGCGATATGCGATAATTTCGCTTCCGTATAACGCATGGCTGCGGCATTATCACCGTCCATAGAACCGAAGTTTCCCTGACCCTTAACTAATGGGTAACGCATCGAAAAATCTTGCGCCATACGAACCATTGATTCGTAAACCGCGCTATCGCCATGCGGATGATATTTACCTAAAACTTCACCGACAACCGTGGCGGATTTTCGGAATTTACCGGAAGCTCTTAGGCCGACATCCCACATCGCGTATAAAATACGGCGATGAACCGGTTTTAAACCGTCGCGAACATCAGGTAAAGCACGCGAAACTATTACGCTCATCGCGTAATCCAAATAAGATTTACTCATTTCCTCGCTAATCGGTTGTTCTTCAACAATCCCGTAAGCCGTTTTTCGACGAAGATTTCCGCTACCAGGCGCATCCGCTTCTTTTGTCTCCGTCGCTAAGTCAGCCGACATGTCGCCGGTCTTTCTCTCCTCTTTTGGTTTATCATCTTTTATTTCCTTTTTAGGCATAGAGAAATATTAATATTTAACATTTTTATCATTAATTAATAGGCAAACGTAAATTAATAGGCGATTTGGGTAATCCCTTCGCAGCCCGCGGGAATTTGACACGGTCTAGAAGCGCCAACCGTTGGCATGCAGTTTATATAAGGCGGGCAATTACTATTTTTTACTTTTGGTAAATTTTGCGTACTACTAGCTGATAAAACGGGGCTTGAAGTGCTACTTGAAGTGGCAATAGAAGTCGAACTAATTTTATTCGTTTCTTTAATTATATTATTTAACAAATCTTCGCCCGCCTTATTATTCGCCGCCTGCCGGCTATTTGTTATATCGTTTAACTTTTGATTAATTTCCGTCATCTGGCCGTTAACATCCTGCTTAAACTTGGAAAAATCGGTGTTTTGCGTTAAATCTTTATTATCGACGGTCATCGGACGCCAAACATTTCTCATATTCAGAACCCACAAAACAAAGACTAATCCGATAATAGAAACAACGCCTATTTTCATTATTAATATCTTTTTTTGACGCTCGCTGTCCATAATATTTAATTTATTCCTTGATTCCGTCTAAATTAACATCGTATAAAATTTGCTCGGTAACTAAACGGTAATTTAGAATCTCCTCTTCCTTGAACCAAATCGGAATTTCTCGAACCGCGTCTTCAACCGGATCGGAACAATGAACTAAATTACGAACCGCCCGATCATCAAAACTCGCTAAAGCATAGGAATCTAAAGTATAATCGCCGCGAATAGTTCCGCCATCGGAAGTTAAAGGCTCGGTTGAACCGACAATTTTTTTAACAATTCCCACGGCCTGATTACCCTCAAAAATCATCGGGACAATCGGTCCGCAGCTCATAAATTTAACTAAAGCGCGAATAATATCTTTTCCATATTCAATCGCCTCTTTTTCAATCGGTCGTCCGATCGCCTTTAATTCGTCAATCGTTCTATTTCCTTTCTTTAAAAACCACTCGTCATCCTTATTATAATGCGTCCATAACTGCTCTTCAGTCGCGTTAACTATTTTTAAAGATACTAATTTCAAACCGGTATTTTCTATTCTCTTAATAATTTCCCCGATTAAACCGCGTTGAACGGCGTCCGGCTTAAGAATAACGAGTGTTCTTTCTTTTTTAGGGTGAGTCATATTTTTTATTTTTAAATACTTAAAATTACCAGTTCCATATCTTCAACCGGTAAATCTTTTTTAGAAATTTTTAATTTTTCTTCGTAAGTTGGCGTTAAGCCGATTTCTTTAATAAACTTCTCAATCGGGTCTAAATCTATTTTTAAGCCTTCCGTTTTATAATGCATCGGAATAACAATCCGCGGTTCAATCTGAGAGATAACTTCGACCGCCGCTTTGGCGTCTAAAGTATATTTTCCCCCAACCGGAATAAGTAAAACATCAGTCCCGACCAGCTTTTCTAACTGCGCATTATCTAAAACTGTACCTAAATCGCCCAAATGGGCGACGGAAATGTCATCTACTTCAATCCGATAGATAATATTTGAACCCCTTTCCGCTCCTTTTTTATCATCATGAAAAGAATCAATTCCTTCAACTAATATGCCCTTATAATCGTATTCTCCGGCGCAATCAATAATAAAAGGCGTCCCTCTTAAAGCCGAGCTATTGTTATGATCGGCGTGATTATGGGAAACGGTGACTATATCAGCTTCAAAGTTCGGGACCTTTAAACCGACTTCTTTATTAAACGGGTCAGTTACGAGAGTCACCCCATCCGCGCCCATTTTATCTTGAATTTTAAAGCAAGAATGTCCCTGCCAAGTAATAATCATAAAGTTATATTTTCCCCGATAATTAACGAGGACTGATTATAAGACAATAAAAAGAGGTCTTTAACCTTATATATAGCATAACAAATAATAGGCCCTCGGTCAACCGGAAAATTATCGAATATCGCCAAAAATTCGGATTGTTCCCTGTTTATCGGTGCGAAAAATCTTTAGCCCCAAAGTCTTAGCTCTTTCTACGATTTCCGGACTGGGATGATTAAATTTGTTGTTTAAACCGTCCGAGATGACAAAAGTTGAGGGAGAAACCGCCCTTAAAAATGCCTCGCTGCTCGCACTTTTTGAGCCATGATGAGACGCTTTCAGAACGGTCGCTTTTAAGTCAAAACCTGACTTTAAAAGAGCCCGTTCAACAATAAAGCTGTTATCACCGGAAAATAAAAATGTATTCTTAGCGCAATTTAATTTAGCAATTAAAGAATTGTTCTGATCATCAGGCACGTTTAGACTTTTCGGATTAAGCAGATTAAAAAAACAATTCGTTTCCAGGTCAATTCGCGCCAAATTTTTTACGGCTATCACCTTAGTATGCTGTTCGGCAGCCACTTTCAATAAATTATCTAAAAGATCAGACTGTAAATTGTCAGTATGCACAAAATTTAAGACTTGATATCTTTTTAATATTTCAATCAACCCCGTCAGATGATCTTCGTGGAAGTGGCTTAAAAAAATATAATCAATTTTTTTTCGATAAAAAGGCAGAACTTCTCCCAAGCGCCAGAGAACTAAATTGTCCGGTCCGCCGTCAATCAAAATTAATTTATGGTTCGGCGTTTTAATAAGTTCCGAGTCGCCTTGGCCAACATCAAGGTAATCGACTTCCAGACGGCCGGGTGAAGATATTAAAAAGTTGATTATATAAATTCCGGCCGTTAAAAACACCACCCCTATAAGTAAAATAAAAAATCGGCGGCTTAAACCATTCTTTTTTGAATTAACAAATTTTTTGATAATTTTTTTCATCCCTCTATTATATAATATGGGGGCTAAAATAAAGATAAATTTAATTTAAACGAAAAATAAAGTAAAAACAAAAATCGCCCCTAAAAGGAACGATCTTTGCATAATTTTCAAATCAATACAGAAATTAATCTATATTAATTATTTTTTCTTTTTAGCTACTTTTTTAACTGCTTTTTTTGCAACCTTCTTTACAACCTTCTTTACCGGTTTTTTTGCAACTTTTTTAGCTGGTTTTTTAGCAGCAACTTTTTTTACGATTTTTTTGGCTGGTTTCTTTTTCATAAAATCACCCCCTTCCTTTATATAAATTATAAATCTCTTTTAAAATTTATTTCTTAAAAAAAATTTAAAAATAAAAAATTTATTTTCTATTAATATTATACAGCCAAAAAAAATAAGTAGCAATAGTTTTTCACAAAAAAATATCTCTTCGTTTAAAAAGAGATATTTTTTAAAATTTTATTTTTGCTTTTTATTCTAATTTTTTATTTTATCGCTAAAATATTTTTCCAAATCAGAAATTTTTATTCTGGCTTGCTTCATCGTATCGCGATCACGGACCGTGACTTCAAAATTTTCTAAACTTTCAAAATCAATCGTTAAACAAAACGGCGTCCCGATTTCATCTTGGCGACGATAACGCTTCCCGATATTTCCGTTATCATCAAACTCGCAGCGCCAATTTAATTTTAATCGGTCATATACTTCTTTCGCTTTCGAAACTAATGCCGCTTTATTTTTCAGCAGCGGGAAAACGGCAATCTTAATCGGCGCTAAAGTTGAGTTTAATTTTAAAACGGCTCTAATGTCTTTTGGTTCTTTTGAAGATCCATCCTCATTGAATATTTCTTCCTCATTATATGCTTCGGCTAACACGGCTAAAAAAGTTCTTCCGACGCCAGCCGACGTTTCAACGACATGCGGTGTATACTTTTCGTTTGTTATCGGATCTTGATAATTTAAATCTTGACCGGAAAATTTAGAGTGCTGGGTTAAATCATAATCGCCGCGCGCGTGGATACCTTCAAGTTCTTTAAAGCCGAAAGGAAAGTTATATTCAATGTCATAAGCTTCTTTCGCATAAAAAACTAAATTCTCATGCTTATGCCATTTTAAATTTTTCTCAGCGATTCCTAAATCCAAATAAAATTTCCAGCGCGCCGCTTTCCATTCCTCGTAATATTTCATATCGTCGCCCGGCTTAACAAAATACTGCATTTCCATCTGTTCGAACTCACGCGTTCGAAAAACAAACTGACGAGCGGTAATTTCGTTTCGAAAAGCTTTGCCGATCTGCGCAATTCCGAAAGGAATTTTTACGCGCGCCGAGTCTAAAACATTTTTATAGTTAACATAAATACCCTGGCAAGTTTCGCCGCGTAAATAAGTCGGTTCTTTTGTCCAATCGCTGGTAAAATTTCCTAAGTTAGACTGCACAAGCAAATTAAACTTTTTCGCAATCGTAAAATTACTCTCGCCGCAGTTGGGACACTTAACTTTTTCTTTATTATCGTCAAAAATCTGATTAATTTCGTCTTCGCTCATTTTTTCATCGGCAAAAACTCCAGCGTCTTCAAGTAAGGCATCAACTCTTAAGCGCGCGTGGCATTTTTTACATTCTGTTAACGGATCGGAAAAACCTTTAACGTGTCCTGACGCCTCCCAAATTCGCGGGCTCATAAAAATTGCCGAATCCAGACCGACGACGTCATCGCGAAGTTGCGTCATGGTTTTCCACCAGAGCTTCTTAATATTATTAGCGAGTTCAACGCCATATGGGCCAAAATCGTAAACGGCTGGAAAACCATCATAGATTTCCGATGATTGGAAAACAAAACCGCGCCTCTTACAAAGGGAAACGATTTTTTCTAAAGAATTGTCAGCGGCTGTTTTTTTCATAAAATTATATATTACATCTCTTCTAAACTTTCCATCCCTAATATTTTAAATCCATTATTTAAAACTTGCGCGACCGTCTTAATAAGTTCTAAGCGCGCTAAACGTTTTTTCTTTTCGGCTTTAAGAATTTTTACCTCCTGATAATAGTCGTTAAATAGCTGAACGAGCTCAAACAAATATTTTGTTACTTCGCTCGGTTTATATTTTGCTCCAGCTAAAATTATAATCTCCGGATATTTTGCAACCTTTAATAACAACTCCTTCTCTTTACTTTCAGTCAGTTCGTCTAAATCAACTCGGTGAGGAAATAAACTAAATTTATCTCTTCGGATAATACTTTTCAAACGGGCGTAACCATATTCTAGATAACAAGCGGTGTATCCGTCAAATTTTAAAGCCTCATCAATATTAAAAGTAATTATTTTATCGGCACCGACTTTTAACATTTCAAATTTAATCGTTGAAATCATTAAACTATGCGCCGTTTTATAAATGCGGGCCTGAGTCCAATCATCATGATGTTTTTTGGTCTCTTCTTCTAACTTCGTCAGTATCTTATCTTTCAGGTCTGAATAAGTAATCACATTCCCCGTTCTTGAAGACATCATGCCGCTCGGTAAGGTTACAAAGTCATAGCCAAGATGAAATACGGCCGGTTTATAACCATTGAGCTCTAAAACCTTGAACAGTTGGTTAAAATATAAACACTGGCGAACATCAATTACATAGATTGACTCGTCTAAATTGTATTTCTTAAATTTTTCTGCCGCCAAGGCTAAATCGGCAACCGGATAAAGAGCGGTGCCGTCTGTACGAATGACAGGTAAAACACCTAAATTATATTTTTCTAAATCGGCAATAATTGCTCCCTGGCTTAGATGCAATATTTCTTTTTTCTTTAATTCTTCAACAATTCTAAAACCTTCATTAATTACATTATTTTCGTAAAATATGTCAACAAAATTTACCCCCAACTCTTTATATATAGAATCAAAGTACGCAATACTCCATTTTCTGGTTTCCTGCCACAATTTATAATCCGCTCCGCTTCGACTTTCAATATTCTTCATTATAGAAGTGACCTCACCTTTTAATTCGGGATGCGCGACAAGTTCTTGACTGGCCGCCGCATAACACTTACCTAATAAATAACCCTTTGGTTCAGAACTATTCTGATAACTTTTATCGCGTTGCCAATTCCAAAGCGTTTTAGCGACATGAATTCCAAAATCATTAATATATGAAACAGGGATCGACTGATAACCATTGGCGCTTAATAATCGATTAACTGAATCGCCGTAAGAAATATTTCTCAAGTGTCCGACATGATATTCTTTATGGGTATTGCCGTTAGAATATTCGATCATTATCTTTTTTCCGGCTCCGGATAAGTTAAAACCGTAAACTTTATTTTCTTTTTTTACTTCTTTAATAATGTTTTCTGCCGCATAATTAGAGGCGACAAAAAAATTTAGATAAGGACCGACCGCCTTAACGGCTGAAAATATTTTTTTAAACTTTTCATTATTGTTAAAAGACTCGGCCAGCTCCTTAGCTAACTCCACCGGACTTTTTTTCTGCTCCTTAGCTAAATCAAAACAAGCTAAACTTAAATCGCCTAATTCCGCGCTCGGCGGATAAGAAAAAACGACTTTATCAAAGTTTAATTCATTTTTTATTTTCTGTTTTAATTCTTCTAAAAAAACCATAGACTTTATTTAGTTATTTTAAGAAACTGAAGTTTTCCGCGCTGTAAGATTATATCTTCATTAATTTTAACTTCCTTTTTTACGTCTTTAATAACTTCCTCCGATTTGCCGTCTAAGCTTTTAATTTTAATCGCACCCTGCTCAACCAGTCTTCGTGCCTCGGTCTTGCTTGTTACTAATTTAGTCTCAACAAGCAGATCTACTATATTATATATATCCTTTGAAGCCTTAAAAGAAGCAATGTCGGATGGGATTTCTTTCTTCTGAACAGTATTTATAAAATTCTCCTGCGCGGCTAGAGCCTCTCTTTCGCCATGATTGGTTTTTGTTATCTCGTAAGCCAGTCGCATTTTTAAATCACGCGGATTAACGGAATTATTCTTAAGACTTTCCTTTATCTGATTTAATTCGTCAATACTCAAAGTTGTACATAGTTCAAACGCCGAGGAAAGTAACCCGTCCGCCCAGGACATAATCTGGCCGTACATATCATTAGCGCTAACATTTAAAAAAACGATATTCCCCTCCGATTTACCCATTTTCTTGCCGGTATCATCAGTTAATAGCTTTAAAGTTAAAACAAATTTTTCTTTGTTTTTAATAGACTTCAATAAGCTTCGGCCGCACATCATATTAAACATCTGATCGTTGCCGCCAACTTCTAAATCAACATCCATCGCGACGCTATCATAAGCCTGGGTTAAGGGATAAAAAAACTCATGTAAAAAAATCGGTTTTTCTTCCTTTAATCGTTCTTGAAACATATCGCGCTGAATCATTTGCTGAACGGTAAAATTAGACGCTAATTCAATAAGGTCGGAAAAATTTAATTTATCATTCCAAGTGCTATTATACATAACTTTCGCCGGGTTTTTCCCGTCAAACTTTAAGTAAGCGGAGGCTTGTTTTTGAAAATCAGCCGAATTTTTTAAAACTTCTTCACGCGTCATTTTTTTTCGGGCCGCCTTTTTATCGGTCGGGTCGCCAATCATGCCCGTAAAATCACCGATTAAAAATATAACCTCATGCCCTAAGGCCTGAAACTGGGCGAGTTTATTAATCGCAATCGCATTACCAATATGAAGCGAATTAGCGCTGGGGTCAAAACCGCAATATAAACGAATTTTATCGCCGCTTAAAAGTTTCTTTTCAAGGTCTTGATAACTCGGATATATTTTTTCAACCCCCCGAGTTAGCAGGTGCGCAATCATTTTCGGATCTTTTACAATTTCAGACATAAATTTGGATATTTATTATTTTGAACAATTATAAAATTATGCTATAATATTAACAGACTTTTATAAGTTTTTCAATTTAATTTAAATTCTATGCAATCTTATCGCAACTTATTAAAACAAGCTTGGAACATGACCTGGAAACATAAATATTTATGGTTTTTTGGCTTATTCTCAACCTTGCTCGCCGCCGGAGGATCAATTGAGTATAAGGTCATCAACCAAAACATCAACGACGGAATAATAAACGGGACCCTAATGAGCGCCAGTTATTTTGCTCAATCGATTACCCTTCTAAAGAATATTGGTTTAGGATTTATTGGTCTCTTTTCTTATGATATCTTAACAATTATTAATAGTTTTACAATAATCTTGATTTGTCTAACTTTAATCGCAACCGTGATCTGGCTAGCGGTAAGTTCTCAAGCCGCTTTAGTCATCAGCGTTAAGAAGATATTAAATAAAAACAAGAAAAAAGATAATATCTTAACTATCCGCAGCGGTTTAACGGCCGGACATAAAAAATTCTGGTCCGTCTTTGGGTTAAATATATTAATAAAAATAGCCGTAAACGCTATTTTATTCATTAGCAGTCTTCCTCTTCTTCTCTTAGCAATAAAAGACTCCGGCTGGTTTGTATTAATTTATGTAATCTTATTCGTAATTTTCTTGCCGGTAGCGATTTCTCTATCCTTACTATTAAAATACGCGATCGCCTATTCGGTTTTAGAAAATGAAAGATTCATGCAATCAATTGAAAAGGCTTATCAATTATTTATTAACAACTGGCTAGTCAGTCTGGAAATGGCGATTATTATATTTGTAATTAACTTTCTGGCCAGTCTCGGCATATTAATAGCCATGACAATCTTATTCTTCCCCTTATTCCTAGTCGGTTTAAGTTTCGGTTTCTATTGGCTAATGGTTTTGATGGTATTTTTAGCCTTAATATTCCTAGTGCTTTTTGGTTCTGCCCTTGGCACCTTCCAGATCAGCACTTGGACCGGATTATTCTTAAATCTAAAAGAAGGAATGGTCTTGGCTAAGTTAGAAAGATTATTTGTTAAAAAATAAATGAGTAATTTAAGCTCCATTGAAAATTTGCTAAATCCGACCGATGACGAAGAAAGCGTCACCGGTCTTTTTGCTAAAAAACAAGACGAAATAAAATTAAAAGAGGCGGAAAAACAAACCGAAAAAGCGGCCAAACAAATCGGGCTTGATTACGTTAATCTTTTCGGCTTTCCGATCAGTCCCGAAGCTTTAATCCTAATCCCCGAAGAAAGAGCCAGGGAAATAAATACTATCTGCTTTCTTTACGACGGTCATAATATCCGAATTGGCTGTTTAGAATACACTTCTCAAGTCGAGGAAGAGGTTAGCCGGCTTAAAGAGGTCTATTTTTCTAACGTTAAAGTCTATTTAATTTCTTTAAATAGTCTAAACTATTCATACGAAGCTTATAAAACCGTTCCAAAAACTAAAAAATACGAAAATGGCGTTGAAATAACGGAAGCAAATTTAGAAAAATTTAAAAAAGATATCAGCAGTTATAAAAGTTTAAACGATAAAATTAATGATGTAAATATTACCGATGTTATTACTCTAATGCTGGCCACCGCGATAAAAGTCGGCGCCAGTGATGTTCATATTGAAGCGGAGGAAGCTGGTGTGGCGATCAGACTTAGAATCGATGGCGTTTTACAAGACGCCGCGACTATCAGCCGAGAAAAATGGCACCGCATCAGCACGCGCTTAAAAATCCTCGCCCGCGTAAAAATTAATATCGACAATAAGCCACAGGATGGACGATACACGATTCATTTGACAAACAGAAACATTGACGTTCGTTGTTCTTTTTTGCCAACCTCATTCGGCGAAAGCGTTGTTATGCGTTTGCTTGATTCGAGCGTTACCACTCTTGAGTTCGAGGGTTTAGGAATTCGCCCGGAAATAATGTTGCAATTACAAAGAGAAATAAATAAACCAAACGGTTTAATTCTCACGACCGGGCCGACCGGGTCGGGTAAGACGACCACTCTTTATGCCATTATTAATAAATTAAATAAACCGGGCACAAAAATTATTACCCTTGAGGATCCGATTGAATATCAAATGCCGGGAATTAACCAAAGCCAGGTTGACAGTAAACACGGTTATAGTTTTTCCGACGGGCTGCGTTCTATTTTGCGCCAAGATCCAAACATCGTTATGGTCGGAGAAATTCGTGATTTAGAAACGGCGGAAATTTCCGTTCAAGCCTCTTTAACCGGCCATTTAGTTTTATCAACTTTACACACCAATGACGCCGCCGGGGTTATCCCCCGATTAATTGATATCGGCGTTAAACCATATTTTTTATCACCTTCAATCAACGCCGTTATCGGTCAACGCCTTGTTCGAAAACTATGTCCATTCTGTCGCGAGGTTCATGAACCGGATAATGAAGAAAAGGAACAATTAAATAAAATTTTATCCGTTATTTCTCCAAAAGCGAACCTAAACATCCCGGCCAATTTACCAATTTTCTATAAAGCCGGTCCCGGCTGTGAACAATGCAGTTTTATCGGTTATAAAGGCCGCGTCGGTATTTACGAAATATTTACGATGGATGACAAAATTAAGCAATTAACCGCCGAGAACGCGCCTTCTTTTAAAATATTGCAGCAAGCGATTGAAAACGGGATGATCACGATGCTTCAAGACGGAGTTTTAAAAGCTTTAGACGGCATGACCTCGCTTGAAGAAATTTATCGCGTCATTGGAAATTTTGATTATATTAACGAGTTGTACGATATCGTAATTTCCCAAACCATCGGTCGCGGTATAAAAATAAAAGAAGAAGATTTAAGTAAGGCGGAAGAACTCAGTAAAGATTTAACCCACATTAATGAATTGGTTAAAGAAGTGCCAACCTCAAACTTAATTACTTTTATCATGTCCCTGGCGATTGTCAGCGACGCCGGCGATCTTCATATCGAGCCGACCGAAAGCGACGTTAAAGTTCGTTTTCGTATTGATGGCGTATTGCACAATATTTTAAATTTACCAAAAACTAGTTATTTGCCTCTTTTATCGGAAATAAAAATTCTCGCCGGTGAGGCGACCAATATAAAACGAGCCACTTTTGACGGCCGTTTTAGCGTTTATTTGCCGACCACTAAATTAGACTGTCGTCTTTCAATTATCGCCGGCGGTTACGGCGAAACGATTGTTATCCGTGTTCTAGCGACAAATGCCGTAAATTTAGAAATGGACAAATTAGGAATTACCTCGGTTGCTTTCACGTCTTTACAGGCAGCGATGAAGAAAACCCGCGGTATTATCATAACAACCGGACCGACCGGATCTGGAAAGACCACAACCCTGTACAGCATTTTAAATAAATTAAATAAACCGGACGTAAAAATAATTACCATCGAAGATCCAATTGAATATCAACTACCGGGCGTTATGCAAACACAGATTGATGAAGCTAACGGCTATACTTTCGCCTCAGCAATGCGTTCTCTTTTAAGACAAAATCCAAATATCATGATGATTGGAGAAATCAGGGATACCGAAACCGCTAAAATTGCGATTGAAGCTTCAATGACTGGACATTTAGTACTCTCAACTATTCACGCCAACAGCGCGGCCGGGGCGATTTCGCGCTTTGCCGGGCTCGGACTTAACCGCCAAGCGCTGGCAAATTCAATCGAGTTCACAATCGGCCAACGCTTAGTTCGCCGCCTATGTCCTTATTGTAAAGAGGAGATGATAGTTAGCCCGGAAGATCTAGCGCAAGTTAGAGAAATTTTAGGCAGCATTAAAAACCCAAATATTAAAATTCCCGAGCAATTAAAATTCTATCATGGCAAAGGCTGTGTAAAATGCGGTAATTTAGGTTACAAAGGGCGTCTTGGTTTATATGAAACAATCCCGATGACTCCGGAAATTCAAAAATTAATTCAGACTGAAAATGTAACTGATAACGAAATTGAAAACGAGGCAATAAAAAACGGCATGATTAATATGACGCAAGACGGTTTATTAAAAGCTCTAAACGGCGAAACAAGTTTAGAGGAAGTTTTCCGAGTTATTTGATTGCTTATCTAATTACGAAATTTCAAGAGATTAAAAAATAATTTTATCATTATGATTGAACTTAAATTTGTCGATAAATTAAAAAAAGATTACGGCGCGAATGAAAGCGAACGTCGTCAAATTATCAGTGCTTCTAACAATATTCTTTTCGAGGCAAAAAAAATTATTTTCGCCTTACAGCGTGAAGACTTTAAAATAGCCGAAGGAAAAATTAAAGATATCGAAGAGAGCTTAAAAAATCTCGAAAAACGTTTCGGTCAAGCGCGCTTAAACAGAGAAGGTGCTTATAAAGCTGGCGTTGAAGAGTACTTAGAAGGAAAGACTTTATATTTAGTTATTAAAAATAAAAAAATTGAGGCCGTTGAGGGATTAAATTTAGACTACGAAGGATATTTAGGCGGAATATGCGACATGATCGGCGAACTTGTCCGCTATGCAACTAACCAAGCAGCTAAGGGAAAATTCGGTGCCGTCACAAAAATAAAAAAAATTGCCGAAGATACAATGTCGCAACTTATTGATTTCGATATGACCGGATACCTTCGAACAAAATATGATCAAGCTCGCGGCCACTTACGAAAACTAGAGCAAATGGCCTACGAAATTAAATTACGAAACAAATAATAAAAATCCGCTTATGAAAATAGCGATTATCTCCGATATCCACGACAATCTTCCGAATCTGGAAAAATGTCTAAGCTGGTGTGAGAAAGAAAAGGTTGAAAAAATAATTTGTCCCGGGGATGTCACAAATTTTGAAACATTAAAATATCTCTCTCATAATTTTAAAGGAGAGATATTTTTAGTAAGCGGTAACGCCGAATTATACGAAGAGAAGGACTTAAAAAAATTCAAAAATATAAATTTCGGCGGTGAGACGATGATATTTACTTTAGACAATTTAAATATTGGTCTTTGCCATCAGCCGGAAAAGATTAAAAGGATTCTTGAAAGTACAAAAAACAAATTAGACTTTATTTTTTACGGTCACACTCATCGGCCTTGGCTCAAAAAGGAGGGCTTAACAATGATAATTAATCCCGGCACTCTTTCTGGCGTTTTTAGCGAGTCCTGCTTCGCATATTTTGATACGAAGTCGAGAAAATTAGAGTTAAAGGTGATGAAAGAGTTATAAAAATATAAAATTATTAATCTAACTGAAAAATATCGCCACTATAGGCGATATTTTTATTGGCAAGGAACACGAAACACTGTTAGAACCAAGAGGAGTTGAACGTTAAGTAATTTAATTTCTATAATAAGTTATTCAAAAACTGTTACTCCGCGAATAATATCCATTTTACCCGGCGTCATTTTTACATTCAATCTTCCGCTCTCAGTCTTTTTTACTAAAATCATAGTACCTCTGGGCAGTTTCTGGTCACCTTCAATCTCTAGCTGTAAAATTTCAAATCCGGGCCGTTCAAAGAATGATCTTAAAGTCTTGGGGCCAAAGCGCCATAAATCAATCGGGTATTCATGCTTAGCAAAATTAAATGAGGGGACGGTAATTATTATATATCCATCCTTTTTACAAATTCTAACCATTTCGGAAATTATTAAGTCCGGTCTTAAGGTGTGTTCTAATAATTCTAAGGCCATAACGATATCAACGGATTCATCTTCAAAAACTTTCGATAAATCTTCGGCATTGGCCACAATATTTCTTTCTTCGGACGAATATTCTAAATCAACTTTAACATATTCTACTTTCTTCTCGTCTATAAAATCATAAAAACTTCTACGAACACCCGGCTGAAGTAATCCAATTACTTCACCCTTAGCAGAGCCAAGATTAACCACCTTTTTTCCTTCGGAGAACAATGGTTTTACATATTTATCAAAAAAATTCATGATATACGGATGGCCAACAAAATCAAACTCGACTGGTTCATTAGAAGCAGCAATCCATTCATACTTGCCGCTAGTGTTATATGATTTAATGACTAAAGAATAAACCAAGTGCAAATTGTCTTTTTGATCGGTTTCTTTCTTCTCTGCTTTAAATTCCAAATTTTCTAAAATATCCCTAATTCTTAAATTAGTGGCAGTTAAGATAAAATTTATTTTCAATCTATAGACATCTTTTGCTTTCAACCTGTCGATCAGTATTAAAATGCTTTTAGCTTCAAAATCCCTCCCAATAATACCACAAGAGAATGTTCCGTCTGTAATGGTAGCCTCATTATCTTCAATATGAACTATCAACACGCCAGTTAAGCCCAACGAAAGACCATTCTCCAAAGTAGACACGGCCAACACTTGATCGCCAGCATTAAAACGCTCATGAATATAATCTCTGGCAATATCATAATCCGCAAATTTGCCTGGGCTAAAATTAAGCCGATGAGTTTCAACAAAAAGATGTAAAACGCGCTCTAAATTATCGGCCGGGACCAAGCCCACACGTACTTCTCTGTGCAATTTTCTATAAAAATCTATATCACTGCCAGTAAATTTTTCCTTAAAAAATTGAGATTTAATAGCAGTACGATAACGATTTTTCCTTTCTTCAATTTCAGCATCAGACTGTTCTGATTTTGATTCAATTGTAGGAATAGTCAGAATAAAGTTTATATCCTCAGCTTCAACTAAATGGATAGTATTAATTATCTGCTTGACTTCGTTAAGTTCAAAAATATTATCATCAATAAATATTGCTGTTTCCGGACGAATTTCGCAAGCCCGAATAATTTTATCAATATTTACATATTTAGCATCCCAATTAGCGACTATCCAAGTAAAAATTTTCTTATCAATTTTTAACTTTTCAAATGCTTTATTAACATCGCTTTCGTCGTTTTTTGAAATAATATAAAGTTGGATACCTTTACTATGCAGCTTTTTCAAAACATCAAGCCTGGAACTGAATAATTTCGGTTCCTGGCCCTCCGCTAAAATACCCTCCCAAAGAGTGTTGTCTAAGTCAATAAAACAAGTGGTAACTTTTGAAACGGCTTTTAAGTTTTCCAAATCTTTATTGTTCATAACAAAATTAAACGATAAAATTTAATTCTCAGTACTATTTTAATTCAAGAAAGAAAAAAAATCAATTTATTGAGCTGTTTTTAATCTTCTATTTCTTCTCAATAATCTCCTTTAAATATCGACCCGTATAACTTTCCTTAACTTTGGAAACTTCAAGCGGCGTTCCGGCCGCGACGAGATAACCGCCGGCTTCTCCGCCCTCCGGTCCAAGATCGATAACCCAGTCTGACGCTTTAATCAAATCTAAATTATGTTCGATAATTAAAACCGTATTTCCTTGATCGACAAGCATATGTAAAACTTTTAGTAAGCGATCGATGTCGGCAAAATGCAAACCGGTTGTCGGCTCATCTAAAATATATAAAGTCTTTCCCGTTGCTCGACGTGATAATTCAGTCGCTAGTTTAATTCTTTGCGCTTCACCGCCGGAAAACGTCGTCGCTGATTGGCCGAGTTTTATATAACCAAGGCCGACTTCTTCGAGCGTAAATAATTTCTGGCTAATTGCGGAATGATCCTTAAAAAATTCTCTCGCCTCAGTCACGGTCATTTCTAAAACTTCATAAATATTCTTCCCTTTATATAAAACTTCTAAAATTTTATCTTTAAACTTTTTTCCGCCGCAAACTTCGCAAGTTAAATAGACGTCGGACAAAAATTGCATTTCAACTTTTATCACGCCATCACCGGCGCAGTTTTCGCAGCGACCGCCCGGAACATTAAAAGAAAAATGTCCGGCGCTTAGTCCTTTAACACGCGCCTCGGGAAGTTCGGCAAACAAATCACGAATATAAGTAAACAAACCGGTATAAGTGGCCGGATTTGAACGTGGCGTTCGGCCAATCGGCGATTGATCGATATCAATAACTTTATCAATATTTTCTAGTCCGGTAATTTCTTTGTGTCGTCCCGGTTCTGTTTTTGCCCGATAAAATTTCTGAGTTAAAGCATTAGCTAAAATATCGCTCATCAAAGTTGATTTACCCGATCCGGAAACACCGGTCACGACAACTAATTTATTTAAAGGAATCTCAACGTTAATATTTTTCAAATTATGTTCGCTGGCGCCAATAATTTTTATCGACTTACCATTTCCGGCTCGAAATTTAACCGGCATTTTTATTTCTTTATGACCGCTTAAATAAGCACCAGTGGACGTGCCTTCACTCTTTTTAATATCCGCCGGCGTACCCATAAATAAAATTTCACCGCCGTATTTACCGGCGCCCGGTCCGATATCGATAAGCCAGTCGGCCGCTAAAATAGTCGAGGCATCGTGCTCAACAACAATCACCGTATTACCATTATCTCTTAAGCTTTTCAGAGTCTGAATTAACTTATCGTTATCGCGCTGATGTAAACCAATCGACGGTTCGTCTAAAACATATAAAACGCCAGTTAGATTTGATCCTACTTGGGAAGCTAATCTTATTCTTTGCGCTTCACCACCTGACAAAGTCGCCGCACTGCGGCTTAAGGTTAAATAATCTAAACCGACATTCGTCAAAAATTCTAAATTTTTTATTACTTCCTTTATGATCGGTTCAACGATTAAAGAACTGCCGTTAAAAATGCTCTCCGATTTCGACCAAGTAATTAAAAGATCTTTCAAGTCCTTTAAGCTCTTATTGGTAATATCAATAATCGATAAATTATTAATTTTAACTTCTAGACTTTCCGATTTTAAACGAGAACCCAAGCACTTCGGACAAAGTGAAACACGCATTACTTTCTCGATTTCCTGCTTAACAAAATTTGATTTCGTTTCCTGATATTTTTCGTCTAAATATTTTACCAAACCGAAAAACTCCTTATCGCCTTGTAAAATTAGTTTTTTATCCTTTAAATCCAAGTCTTTAACGGCGGTATTTAAATTAAAATTATGACGAGCGGCTAGAGCTTGCAAATCACTCATCAAACCATTCCCATTTAGACTATTGCACGATAAGGGGCGAATTGCGCCTTCAGAAATACTTAAATTCGTATTAAATAGTAAATTGTCGTCAATTTCCGCTTTCGTTCCGAGACCGCCGCAGTAAGCGCAGGCGCCTTGACCGGAATTAAAAGAAAACTCACGCGGTTCCAGTTCCGGGCGGCGATAATCGCAGGTCGGACAGGTAAAAAATCTTTCGAGTTTAACGGATTTTATTTCTCGACCGCGAACCGTCTTCGATGTTTTTTTCTCTTCGTTCGCTTTTTTTAATTTAGTTTTACAATTTGGACAATAAGGAACACCGCATCGTGCATATAAAAGACGAAGATAATCATAAATTTCCGTAATTGTGCCGACAGTCGACCGTGGATTATGACCAACCGTTCGTTGATCGATTGAAATAGACGGCGAAAGCCCCTCAATTAAATCAACATCCGGTTTATCCATTAAACCGACGAATTGCCGAGCATAAGAAGAAAGAGATTCAACGTAGCGACGCTGCCCTTCGGCATAAATAGTATCAAAGGCAAGAGATGATTTTCCTGATCCCGACAAGCCGGTAATTACAACCAGTTTATCTCGGGGAATATCTAAATTTATATTTTTTAAGTTATTTGTTCGTGCCCCCCTAATCTTAATAAACTTCCCCCTATTGTTATTTTCGAACATGTTAATAAAAATTAGAAATTAATTAAGCTTTACTATACGCTAAAAAAACAAAAAAAACAAGACCTTTTTAAAAAGTCCTGCTGTTTCCAAAATGAACAGTGAAAATCTAAAAAATCGGATAAAAAATCTTAAAAATCATAATCAGAAAACGATCGGCTAGTTTTAATTTTTTGCCGGGCGATTCGAAGAGGCTTGATTCTTTTTTCCAGTGCTCAATAATATGGCTTAAGTCGCTAACCAAATCTTTCTGGCGAAAAAATACGCCAACCTCCATGTTTAAATTAAATGAAAGAATATCAATATTTTGCGAACCGATAACTCCCTCTTCAAGATCAATCAGCATGATCTTCGCATGATTCATCCGCGGCATTAAATAAAATTTAACGCCAAAATCAGTTAAACGGCAGGCATTAAGGTAATTTACTTTATTGATCGGCTTAACATCCGTATCGGCCGGAATCAAAAGTTCAACCCTGACGCCCCGGTGAACCGCTTGATCAAGTAAGGCGATGAGCCAGCGCGGTGGCAATAAATACGGGGTGACAATCTGAATCAAACTCTTGGCCCCGACAATCTTTTCGCGATAATAACTATTTAAGTAGTAACGTTTATTTGATAAACCGAAATTATCCGTGACCCAGGATTTTATTTTTTGCGAGAGCGGTAAACGGCTAAATTTTAAAATTGATTCTTTTTTACCGCCCACCATTTTATAGGCATAAGCAAAAGACTGTAAAAGAGGCTGGACAATTCTTCCCTGTATTTTAATCTGCAGGTCAACCCAATGGCGAATATTTTCTTTAATATTAACTCCGCCGATAAAAGCCACCTTATTATCAATAATTAAAATTTTTCGATGGGTATGCCTAAACCAACGGCTGAAATAAATAAACTCAACACCAGCCGCCCGAATTTCCTTGACCGATTCTTCTTTTAAAGCCGCGCTGCCGTAAGCATCGGTAATGACGACAATTTCTAAGCCGGCGTTAGCCTTGGCTTTAAGTAAACTCCAAAAATTATGAGTCGTCTGCGTGTCATCTAAAAAAATATACATCTCAAGGTAAATAGATTTCTGCGCTAAACTCATGGCTTTATACATGCCATCCCAGGCCTTCTGGGAAGTTGTATATAATTTATATTTCATAGCTATAATTATAGCATAAACTGCGAATTTTAAGGAAAATTTTAAACAACCACCCTAACTCAGACTTAACCGCTAATAAGTAAGGTAGATATCTTAAGATATAATTTTTTTAATCTGCGGTAACATTTTTTTCGCTTCTTGGCGACCAATTTCGATTAAAGCCTTGGCGATAATCGGATTAAAATATTTCTTGTAACTTTTCTGCATTAAGCGAGAGGTGTCCGGATTCAAAACAACATCGGCCGATTTAATTGAAGTCTTGGAGAGGTTATGAATCGCGATTCTAGTACTGCGTAAAGCAACCGCCGCCATATTAAAACGGCGATCGATAAACTCATTCAAATGATAAAGGTTGACCGCTATAACAACATCCGCACCCATGTTTTTAACAATATCAACCGGAACCGGATCGCTTAAACCGCCGTCCACTAATAACTTTCCTTTTATTTTAACCGGTTCGAAGACTAAAGGCACGGAAGAACTGGCGCGAACAGCTGTCGTTAGCGCCCCTTGATTAATAATTACCGCTTGACCGCTTTTTAGATCGGTCGCCACAATACTTAAAGGAATATGGCAGTCATTAAAAGATTTTCGGCCCAAGGTTTTTTCTAAAAAAATTTCAAATTTTTTCCCGCTGACCAAGCCGCCCCGAAAACCGAGATCGAAAAGAGTCAGTAGTTTTTCTTTCTTATTTGTGACAACTTCTGCCTCTAGTTTGTGCAAATCGGAATATAAAGAAAAATACGCCCCGACCAAAGAGCCGATTGAAGCCCCGCTAATATAATCAATCGGGATATTATTTTCCTGTAGAACTTGAATCACGCCGATATGGGCGAAGCCCCGAAATCCGCCGCTGCCTAAGACTAGGCCCACTTTTTTACGATACTTTTGTTTAACTGAAATCATAAAATATATTAATATATAACACTTTCCCCATTAAATACTCATTATATATTAACTTACTCAGTTTGGCCATAAAATAAGTAATGATTAGTGTTAAAATCAAATTGGAAAAAAATACCATTATTTGATATTCTTAAAGTTGTCACTAATAATTTATGCTGAAAGCGACTAAAATCTTTGACTTCATTTTTTGGCCTTTTATATTTCTCTTATTACTGATATTAAATTATTCAAGCGGGCACCTTAACTCCGATAATGGCGTCTTTCTTTCCGGCGCCTGGAGTTTAATAAATAACTTAAATATTTATAAAGACTTCTTTTCTTTTAGCACGCCCGGAACCTATTACTTAATATGGGCCGTCTGGAAAATTTTTGGCGTCAGTTACGGAGCGGCACTATCAATCGCTTTATTGCTTTTATTCACATCCGCCTGTCTGATTTTTAAAATTGCCGCTCAGTTAAATAAAAAAGGCGCTTATTTGGCAGTTATAATATTTTGCCTGAGCTCAGCCTCTTGGCCAATAATAACTTCGCATATTTTCTGTTTGCCCTTTATTCTCGGGGCCGCTTATTTAATTATCATCGCTCTCAAAAAAAATAAAATAAATTTAATTTGTCTCGCCGGCTTATTGGCCGGCATCGCAGTCCTTTTTTTACAAACTATCGGTCTGGCGACTATTGCCGGCCTAGCCATTTTTCTATTGTGGATTTATATAAACAAAAAGGATGCTCTGAATTTTAAAAATTTAATTGGCTTTATCTGTATTTCCCTCGCACCGATATTAATCTTATTTCTAAAGTGGCCGCCGCTTTTTCTATTCGATAAGTTAATAAAATTCCCGGCCTTAAATTATTCAAATACCATATCAATAAGCTATTGGCTTTTGAGCGCTAATCTTATATTTTTATCAGTTTTCTTTTATATCTTAAATAAAAGCCACCGCCAAAACATGGTCATAAAGCTTTTATTTATATGGCAAATTCTTTTATTTTTAACAACCGCATCTTATCCCGATTTTGAACATTTAGCTTTTGTTTCCGCGCCACTAATAATATTATTTTCAGTCTTGATCATTGAATTTTTAAAAAATAAATTAGGTCCAAAATTTCTTTTGACTTTTGGTATTTCACTCTCTTTTATTTTTTACCTTAGTTTTTATTTAATTGAAGCGATTGTTTATTTAAGTTTTCCTAGTCAGTCAATAATCGACTTTCTAAATAACAATTGCCATGATAAATATATCTATGCCGGTCCATTTTTACCGGAGTTTTATTTCGAAACTCGTAAATTAAATCCTGGGCCGAGCCAATGGCTACTAACAAATCAGCACCCGGAAGAATATTTTCTGGAAACCGCTTCGGACCTAGAGAGAATTAAGCCCGACTGTGCGATTGTAAATTATAAAATGGTCGAAAAATTTAATTACAATAAGAATAATGCCGTCGATAATTATTTAAAAAACTATTATCAGGAAATCCGGAAATTTAATGAAACCCTTATTTTAAAAAGGATTGATACTAAATAATAATTGTTTTATGAAACATAAGCTACAAACACCGATTCTCGGCGATCTGTTTAAAAAAATAGCGCCCAAAATCGGCGCGAAAATTATTATTGAACCGAAGTGGGGTATCGTCGGCCAAGTTTCTTTTTTAAACGGAAAGAAAAAATATTTTCGCTATTCAAGCCTTGATATAAATACTCTAGGCGCTTCGGAAATCGCCAAAGACAAAGACTACGCGAATTTTTTTATGAAAAAAATGGGCTATCCGACAATACCGGGCGATTCTTTTTTTTCGAAAAACTGGTGTACGGCAATTCATTCGAAAAAAGACATAAACATCGGCTATAACTATGCGAAAAAAATTGGTTTTCCGCTGATTACAAAACCAAACAGCGGCAGCCAGGGCGCCAACGTAATTATGGTTAATAATAAAAAAGAGTTTTACTTAGCAATGAACAAAATTTTTCTTAAGGATAATATTGCGCTCGTTCAAAAAATTGTTAAGGGAAAAGATTATCGCGTTGTCGTTTTAGACAATAAAATTATTTCCGCTTATGAAAGAATTCCTTTTAACATCACGGGCGACGGAAAATCAACTATTAAAACCCTAATTAGCAAGAAGCTAAAAGATTTTATTGATTCTGATCGGGCCGCCAAATTAAAAATTAACGACGAGAGGATTATTAGTAATTTACAAAGACAAAAACTAAATTATAATTCCGTTCTTGAAAAGGGACATAATATTTTTTTATTAAATAATGCCAATCTCTCAACAGGCGGCGAGTCGATTGATGTAACTAAAATAGTTCATCCCGGTTTTAAAAAAATTGCCGTTAAGCTCACGAGAGATATGGGTCTGCGTTTATGTGGCGTCGATCTTATGATTGAAGGAGAAATAAGCGAAACACCAAAAAAATATTGGGTGATTGAAATAAACGCCGCCCCCGGACTCGATAATTATATTAAAACCGGCCTCGAACAAGAAAAAATCGTCGAAGAGATGTATTTAGAAGTTTTAAAATCGATGGAAAAACAGTAAAAATTATTCTCACCACCTTTGCCTCGTTATTAAATATGTGCTATTATTAATTATCTAATAAACTAATATCATTAAATATATGAAAAAAATGACTTGCGCCCAAATGGGCGGTCCGGCCACTTGCAATTTCGCAGTTAGCGGCAACACAGCCGAAGAAATAGCTCAAAAAGGCGGACAACATGTTGAGACCTCTCATCCCGACATCTGGGCCCAAATGAAAAAAAATGGCCCCGAAGAAAAGGCCAAATGGATGGCCGATTTCAAAGTTAAATTTGAGGCGGCTCCAGAGATGTAAAAAATAAATTCGGTAATATAAAAAACCCATCGTGAAAACGTCCGATGGGTTTTTGTTTTCCAAATTTTAAGAAATAATTTAACGATTTTTAATGATTGAAGAAGCCTCTTGCCTTTTCGTCGGGAATAAGAAGTAGGGCGGCGCCTTTTTCTTCGCAAAATTCGATAATTTTCTTATCATTTTTTGAACCGCTAGTGCTCAGAATAACTTTTACGCCATTTTCAATTAGAATTTCAGGTGCGTCAGTAAATGGGAAAAAAGAATCACTGGCGGCGACTGAATCAGATAAATCATGACCGTTTTTTTTAGCAATACCGAGGGCCAGTTCCGCCCCATTGACGCGAGATTGCTGGCCAACACCGTTACCAAGTAACTGACCGTTTTTGACGATTGTAATCGTATTACTGTTACTGGTGTCGCAGATTGATTTTGCTAAAAACAGATCATCTCTCTGAACATCAGAAATGGCTTCACCATATTTTACTAACTCCGGATCGTTGAATTGTAAAATGTAGGTGTAATTTGGCTGAAGCATTAAACCGCCACGGAGATAACGATGAATTGGATTTACATCAAGCGTGTGCCGATTTAACTCGGAGAGCGCAGAATTTGCAACAAAGCGGCATCTATCGCCTTTCCGGCTAAGCATTTTTATTGCCTCTGGACTAAACCAGGGCGCAATTATGCCATCAAGTATCCGGCGTGGACTCGCCTCATAAGATAATAAGAGTTCGGCTTCTTTGACGTCAATTGGAAAATTGAGCATCACTAGCCCGCCGAACAATGATTGCAAATCGCCAGTCACCATTTTTTTAATGACCATTAAATGATCCTCAAAATCAATCCCAGCTCCACAGGCATTGCCGTGTTTAGAGCCGATAGCAATAAATGGGACCGAATCACAATTCAAATCGAAAGTGGCAGCAACATGTGTAGTCGTTTGTAGTAGGCGGTCAAGTTCGAAATAGTTGTTAGCGCTTAATGGCATACCGGCCACAAGTTCAAACTTACGAACAGCAAGCTCATCATCAGTCTCGGTGCTGAAAAATACGGCTGGAGACTGGTAGGCGTTTTCGCCTTTACACTCAGCCACTTTTGTAGCTTTTAATTCAAAAGAGTCATTTTTGTTTTCCATAATTAAATTTCTTTTTATTTGGTTATTAAAAGGACTAATAATTAACTAATAAAGTTAGTTAAAATATATTAACAATGAGTCCGTTTTATGTCAATAAACAGAAAACTAAATCAAATTGACATCTTTTAAACATTATACTAATATAAAAAAACAAAAATGTATTTTTAAAAATTTAATTTTCATAGTTATTAACCAAAAAAATCAGTAAAAAATGAAAACTGAAAAAGAACAAGCACAGAAGAATCTGCTTGAATTAAAAGCAAATTCTTATCCTGGCCGAGGAATTATTGTCGGTCTGAGTGAAAACGGACAATACTTGGTCCAAGTATACTTTGTCATGGGTAGAAGTGTAAACAGCCAAAATCGTGTCTTCATTATTGGAGACGAAAGAACACTTGAAACCGCGCCGGCCGATCCAGCGAAAGTTAAGGACCCGAGATTGATCATTTACACTGCTATGGCTGAGACAGCAAACAAATATGCTGTTAGCAATGGTGCACAAACGTACGACGCTTTGTCCGTTCTAGGATTAGAACACGCGATGCAAAATTGGCAATACGAGCCTGACCCAAGCTCCACGCCGCGAATAAGCGCTGTAGTTAGTCCGCAAGAGGGCCCAGAGCAACTGGCGGAAATTTCGATTTTGAAAAAATCGCCAACCAGTGATGAATGCGACAGGTTATTTTACAAATTACCCCTGACGACGCCTGGATTGGGCTATTGCATTACCACCTATTCCGGCGATGGTGAGCCTCTCCCTGCCTTCAAAGGAAACCCATATCTTTTGCCCCTGGAAGGAAGCATTAATAAAGTTCGTAAAACAATTTGGGAATCCCTCACCCCAGAGAATAAAGTTTGTCTGGCGGTTAAATTCATCGCCCTAAACAACAAAGAAGTTTTGTTGAAGACGGTAAACAAGTACAACGTTATTAAAAGCGCTGAAGTCAGAGCTTAAGCTATTGAAAATGTATTTTAAAACTATTTAAAAAATTTCGAGTTAACTTGAAACAAAAAAGCCTTTCTGGAATACTGGGAAGGCTTTATTTATTATGTAGGAGTGGAAGGAAGTTTTGTAGATGGGGTGATTATAATTGGTTTTTCTGAAGATTTTGGTTTCTCGAATAATGGTAGCCATTTATCAAACCATCTTGTTGATATTTTAAATGTTTGTTTGTCGAGCTTTTCATTCCTGGCCGTTACTCGTTTTTTTAATTCGTCAATTGGAATATCTAGGAAATATAGGATTGGTTCAGCTCCAATCTTTTTTGCTCTCTTAAAAAATAATAATCTCTCCTTTTTTGACCAAAAACCAAAATCTAAAACAACGTCCTGCCCAGACAACAAAATTTTTTCTGATAATTTCCAAATAAACTCTTTGCATCGTTTTTTAGAATCTCGATATTTTTTTCCGAAATTACCATTAAAATTAAATAATTCGATCATCCATTCATCGGTTGAGAACCTAATGGCTTGATATTGTTTTTCTAATTTCTTAGATAACGTTGTTTTACCTGATCCAACAAAACCGCAAATGATATGTAATTTTACTTTAGACTTATTCATAATGAGTAAATTATTGTATAAATATTATAGACAATATTTATGATTATGCCTATAAAAGAATAAACAACAAAAGAAATGAGATTTATCAGCTCTTTTGCGCAGTATTCCTGTCTTCTGAAATTTCTCAAAATTTTGACTGGATTATTCGTGAAATCTGGAAATTGGTGGAAATTTTAGAATAAAAAAATATAAATAACGAATAAATCTTTTGTTTCATGCTATAATATTAATATAAATATCCACGTTTATGAAAATCAGGACTAATAATCTTCATATTACATATTCAAAAGCTTCCCAAGTAGACGAAATTGCTATTATAAATTTATTAAATAGTTTGAGCGGTGATAAGTCCGGTTTTGATATAGATCAATTTTATATCGCAAAAGATGAGGACAAGCTTATTGGTTGTGTAAGAATTAAAATTTTTGAGGATGGCTGCCGAGAATTATCTAGTCTTGTTGTCGATCCAAAACATCAACATCAAGGAATTGGAAGCAAATTAGTAGAAAAAATTTTAGCCCAAGAGCAAAATAGACCGATTTTTCTTTTAACATCCCTAAATAAAGAATTATTTTATAAAAAATTTGGATTCATTATTATCACCCCGCAAGAATTACCAAGTGAATTTAAAAAAGAGCATGATAGAATATTAGCGTTACCATTTGCTAGAAATTTAGAAGTTATAGCTATGGTTGTAAAATAGAACTATAAAACAACTCATATCACTTTCTTCGCCTTTTGGTCACAATATGGTCACAAGCTAAAATATAGAAGAGCCAAAATCTATAACTTAAATTCCAAATAAATTCAAATTACCGCAGAAAACATAATAAAAATAGGCCTTTGAAAGCCTATCTTTAACTCGTAGTCCCTAGGGGAATCGGACCCCTGTTAACAGGATGAAAACCTGACGTCCTAACCACTAGACGAAGGGACCAGGATATTTAGAAATTTGCTAAATAAAAATTAAGGCGCTTCCTTAATATCAAGACTATTTTATATATTTTTATAAATATTGTCAATCTCGACGTCTAAATCTGGCTCCGTCTTGGTTTTGCTTGATTTTAAAAGAATAAAAAGATAATATTTATAGGTATTAATAAATAAAATGCCTATAAATAAATTAAAATATATCCTGGGCCTTGAAAGCAGTTGCGATGAAACCGCAGCTAGCATTATTAAAATTGATCAAAAAACTAAGAAAGTTTCCGTCTTATCAAACATAATTTCTTCTCAGATTGAAATCCATAAAAAATATGGCGGCGTGGTTCCGGAAGTGGCTGCCCGCGAACATGTTTTAAATGTCTTACCGGTTATAAACGAAGCCCTGGAAAAAGCGAATATCAACGAAAAAGAAATTGATTTAATTGCCGTTACTAAAGGGCCAGGTCTTATTACTTCCCTCATAACGGGAATGGAAACGGCGCGCACACTTTCTTTCGCCTGGCAGAAACCGGTCCTAGAAATAAATCATATCGAGGGACATATCTATTCAAATTTTATTAATCTTGAAAAGCCGCTTAAATTTCCGGCGATTATTTTAACCGTTTCCGGCGGACATACGAATTTAATTTTGATGGATAAAAATCAAAAGATAAAAATCATCGGCGAGACTTTGGATGATGCGGCCGGCGAGGCCTATGATAAGGGCGCAAAAATGCTTGGCCTTGGCTATCCAGGCGGACCTCTAGTTGCTCAAGCGGCTAATGAATTTAAAAAAACAAACAAAAAAACTGAAATTGATTTACCGCGTCCGATGCTTAATGCCCCGAACTTTAATTTTTCTTTTTCCGGTTTAAAAACCGCTTTATTATATTCATTGCAAAAAGATAAAAATTGGCATAAAAAAATTAATGAATATTGTTTTGCTTACCAAGAAGCAATCATCGAAATTTTAATAAAGAAATCAATTAAAGCGGCAAAGAAATATGACGCGCAAACAATTATGCTTTCGGGCGGGGTTAGCGCTAACGAAGAACTGAGAAATAAAATGAGCGAGGCGGTAAAAATAGATTTTCCAAAAGTTCAGTTTTTAATTCCCGAAAAACAATACACAACCGACAACGCGGCGATGATTGCGACGGCGGCGGCATTTTTAGTTAACAAAAGAAAAACAACATCGTTTAGTAAATTAAAAGTTGACCCTAGTTTACAACTTAAATAAGATAGTATAAAATTCAAATAATATAAAATGGCTGGATGGCGAAGTGGTCTAACGCTGCAGTTTGCAAAACTGCCACTCGTGGGTTCGACTCCCACTCCAGCCTCTTAGAAAATAGACTAGCACTTGATGCTAGTCTATTTTTTATTGGTTAGAGGGAGTCGAACAAGCGGCGAGCGAGACAATAGGCGGAGCGGAAGCTCCAACTATTAGTCGAGCGACGATAAGCGCGAGCGAGCGTAGCGCTTAGCGGCCGGTCTGGACAAGTGAGCAATGCGTAAGCATTGCGAGCGCAAAACTCCCACTCCAGCCCCGTAGAAAATAGACTAGCACTTGGTGCTAGTCTATTTTTTATTGGTTAGAGGGAGTCGAACAAGCGGCGAGCACGATACTACCACTTCAGGCTAAATACCCTGTGCATAACTTGTGTTATCGGTGCACAAAAATCTATTTTAAGTCTAAGTTAGCATAGACTTAAATAAAATAATACATATCAACAAACGCTATTTTTTATTTAATATAAGCTAAATTTTAACAATTGTTGACCTTGTGCATAAGATAAGTCCACAATGTTTGACCCATATATTGGATAGTGCTATAATTTTAGTAGGTTCTTTAACTGATTCCTATCTTACACATTCGTCAACGCTGACGTGACGATAATAAAATAGTTGAGCAAATAATAAACGAACTAATAAACTTAATAAAGTTTGTTGAAAATCTAAAAAAGAAACTTTCAAGAAATCTTATTCAAGATTAGTTATAAATTAAATAAAAATATATATTATTTTGCGGGAATTGGAAAGATTTTGCTAAAAGTCAGTAATTAGCTTCAATACTTGATCAGACAGTACGAAAAAGTGCGTGATTAAGTACGAGGCTCATCCGGTGCTCATTATTTATTTACTTCATATAATAAAGAGAAGCCCGTCATGGGCCTCTTTTTATTTTCTAAATACTATTTACTTTATAGAGATTGGCAAAAGCTTCTATATAGGCTATATTGTTTTATATGTCATTATCAATCGGAATCGTCGGTTTACCTAATGTTGGGAAATCGACCTTATTCAATTTATTAACTAAAAAGGGCGTCGAAGCGGCGAACTATCCTTTTTGTACCATCGACCCGAACGTCGGTGTCGTTAAAGTTCCCGATTCCCGCCTAGAAAAACTAGCTGAAGTTTCAAAACCAAAGAAAGTTATTCCCACGACGATTGAATTCGTCGATATTGCCGGTTTAGTCGCTGGAGCAAGTAAGGGCGAAGGCTTGGGCAATAAATTTTTAGCTCATATTAGAGAATGTAGCGCTATTTGCGAAGTAATCAGAGACTTTAAAGATAAAAATATTATCCATGTAAATAATAAGATTGATCCGGCCGATGATAAAGAAACGATTAATATGGAGCTAATATTTGCCGATTTAGCGACCGTCGAAAAAAGCTTAGACCGAATGCGTCGCGATGTTAAAAGTGGTGATAAAGAAATTAAAAGTAATTTAGTTATTTTAGAAAGAATATTTGCACAATTAAGCGCCGGGAGAGCCGTCCGAGAACTAGAATTCGAGGAGGAGGAAATTGTTTTTGTAAAAACCTTGAATTTATTAACAATTAAGCCAATTCTCTATTTATTGAACACCGACGAAGAAACAGCGGCCGATGTTCTGCCGGGAACTAATGAGGAAATAATCAATATAAATGTAAAACTAGAAGAAGAAATCGTTAATTTACCCGAAGAAGATCAAGAGGAATATATAAGAGAGCTCGGTTTATCGCAGAGCGGTCTTGATCGACTTATTCAAAGCGCGTATAAATTACTCGGCCTTGATACCTTTTTTACAACCGGTGCCGACGAAACCAGAGCCTGGACTATTAAACATGGCTCAAAAGCGCCTCAAGCGGCCGGCGAAATACATACCGATTTTATAAAGGGATTTGTCAGGGCGGAAGTAATTAACTGGCAAAAGTTTATTGAATGCGGTTCGGATGCCAGAGCCAAGGAGCTCGGACTAATGAAAATAGAGGGTAAAGAATATATTGTCCAAGATGGCGATGTCTGTAATTTCTTGATTAATAAGTAAAATACAATACAAATTTAAAAAACACCTAATCAAAGGTGTTTTTTGTATATTTTTCATTTTAAATCTATATCTTCTCAAGCACAACAATCTCTCTAAAAACCTTTTGACCAGGACGACCGTAAATAATTGTCGGGCGCGCGTTCTTATTTACAAATGGCCCCTCAGCTAAATTAGTGGGCAACATATCAATAATCTTAAAACCGCGATAAACCGGGGTAATCGGACGTTGGCCATAAAACGAAGGCCAAATCATAACGACCCGTCCACCGCCTCTTAAAACTTTATGAAATTCAGAAATAGCGGTCGTATATAAATCCTCTAAATTTTTATTGATAATTTTAAAATTTAATAAACCTCTTTGCGGCCCTAAATATGGCTCCGTAATAACCGCATCAACATAATTACTTTTAATAAACTTCGATAACCCAGTAACATTTTTAACAAGTAACTTTAGTTTAAAATCTTTTATTTTATACAACTCTTTAACCCAACTGACATTTGATCGTGTATCTTCAATCGCTTTTATCGAAATATCCGAGGCAAATAAATTATTGTAACCTAAAAGCAAAGCTTCACTAATTACCGTTCCCGAACCGCAGAAAGGATCGACAATAACCGAATTCATATCCTTAAGCTGGGCTAAATTAATCATAATCAAGGCGATTTTCGGCGGTAGCATGCCCGATAAATCATCTCGGGCCGGTCGCCCGAAATCGCGGCGTGATAAATCCTTAAAGGGTTGCGTGCTTAAAGTTTCTCCAATCAAAGCCTTTTTATCCTCATTATCATTAACTAAAACAATTTCAATTCCTCTCGTTAATAATTTATTTTGCGTAATAACCACGCTTGATAAAGTCTTTTCCTGACTAACGACAAAGCGGGAACTGATTTTATGTTCATTAAAATTGTTTTTTACTTTTATTCCTAAATCTTTCTTATTAAAATTATTTTGTCCGTAGCAAGAATAGCCAAAATTGAACTTCCCTTCGGAAACGCCTGCCTGCTTTTTGGTCGCCAGTTTTATAACCGCTTTAACTAGGTCAGGATTATTATTAATCTCAACCTGATCGCGAATTACTCCAATTTTAATCGTTCCGCCTAAGCGATTAATTAAAGTCTCGGCATTAAACTCTAAATCAAGATCGGCCAATAGAAAATCGGGCGCCAAGAGCTTCGATTTACTCAAATCCAAGACCGCGCCGAGTTCGGCGATCGATAAAGCGGTATTTGTTCCTAGTATAAAGAAATATTTCATATCCTTTAGCTTATCCTAAAAAATCAAGACTGGCAATCATTATAAAAAAAGAGGAAGGGCCGTTATTGGTCCTCCCTCGAAAGAATGGTTAAATTAGTATCCTAATAATTTATGGAATTTAACCGATTCTGCGACGATTATTTTTTTATTGTCCTCGTCGATTTCTTTTTTGGCAAGCAAAACTGCAATGCCATTGTCAAATTCTTTTACGAAAGAACTGGCTGTTTCGCCGTGGTTGCCATCTTTAATTAAAATTTTCCAAATTGCTTTTCTTCCCCTTATTACATGAGCATTGTTCGTACCACTCCCTATTAGTGAGCCAACACAAATATCATATTCTATACTTTCTACAAAAATTTTTGCCAGGTACTTAATATCAGTTTCAGAGAGAGCTTTTTCGAACAACTCGATTAAAAAATTTCTTTTACTTCGCCCTGATAGAACAACTTCCATAGATTCTATTTTATCGACAAAGCATCCAATGTTAAAGATATTATAGTCTAGAATTTTTTGTTTATAATATAAAATTATTTTTACACAATAATAATTAATGACTTCGAAAGATAATCTGTTAAAATATGCAATAACCTCATTTTCTTCGTCATCAACGTTGTCTTTAACGTTGTGTCCGTTGGTTATTATGTTTAAAAACCTTAATTTGTCATTTAATAAAGCAGCTTTATTTTCGAGAGCTTTAATCAGAGATCTGGATTTCAGGAAGGCGATAAAGACGACAATGAGCGCCGAAACGAGAGCCATAATTGTCCAAACACCGATAAATAATACTAAATAATTTGTTTCCATGGTTTTTCGTTTTAAATTAATGATTACTAATATATTTGATTAATAATCAAGATTACCTAAATATAGATAAACTTAATTATTAACCAAATTTAATCATGTTTTTTAACGAACCAATAAATTATTCTAACACAGAATTTTACAATTATAATTAATTTTTGTCAATACTTTAATAAACCCTCGTTTATTTTAATTTATAAAATTGCCCTTGCCTTTTCTTAAATACTATGATAACTTCTATATACAAATAAATATTTAATAATATCTTTCCCATGTCTTGACCAGATTCAAGATAATTTCTCTAATATAAGAGAAATTAAAGGTATTCTAAGCCCCTAAGGTTCTTGGAATACTTAGGGATTTTATTTAATCAGAGAGACTTTAGAAATTTTTTAGAAATAATTTAAATAATTTTTAGGTCACTTATTGTAAAATAACTATGTCAAAAACAAAAAATTCCGGAGCAACACATTATGAAATCTTGTTTATCATCCCGAATAAATTTACCGAGGATGAAGCTAAAACTGTTTCCGCCGGTGTCGAAAAAGTTATCGTGGAAAACGAAGGTAAAATTACTTTTAGCGAATTTTGGGGCAAAAAGAAGTTAGCTTATGAGATTAAGCATAATGCTTTTGGCTACTACAGCTTGTTTGAATTTGATCTAGAAGGGAAAAACCTCGCTAAAATCGACAAGAATTTTCGCTTATCAACCGACATCTTACGCCACCAGATTATTGTAAAAAAGGCGAAGAGCGAAAAAGAAATTGCGCACGATAAATTAATCCGCGCGAAAATCGATTCTAAAAAAGCGACCGAAGAAAAAAGCAAAGATGAAAAAACTAAGAAAGCTTTCGCTCCCGCCGCTACTTCAAAAGTAAAAGAAGTAAAAGAAACCAGAGTCGATTTAAAAGATCTTGATGAAAAATTAGAGGGTATTCTTAGTGCTAAGGATTTAATTTAATAATTTAATCGTTTACTTAAATTACGTTTGTTTTTAAGTTCACGGACCCAATTATATGAATTTAAACAAAGCCATGCTTATCGGTAATTTAACTCGAGAGCCGGAATTAAGAAATACTCCTTCCGGACAAAGCGTCGCCTCGTTCTCAATCGCGACCAATCTAGTTTGGACCGATCAATCCGGACAGCAACAGAAAAAAACTGAATTTCATAATTTAATCGCTTGGAGAAAATTAGCCGAAGTTTGTTCAAAATATTTACATAAAGGCTCGAAGGTTTACGTCGAAGGCCGCTTACAGACTACTGATTGGACCGGCCAAGACGGCGTGAAACGCTATCGAACAGAAATCGTGGTTGAGAATATGATTATGTTAGACGGTAAAGGATCTTCACCGATGGGTGAATTCGGAGGCGCCGCAAGCGCACCAAGAAATAATCAAAGTGCTCCTGACAGTATAATTGAAATACCGGAAGAGCCAATCGATGACGAAGAAATTCGTGTTGAAAATATTCCATTTTAATAAATAATAAAACTATGACCAACAAAAAAACTAAAGAATGCTATTTCTGCGTTAATAATTTAGAGGTTGACTATAAAGATACTCGAACTCTAAGACGTTTTATAAATTTCTACATGAAAATTCTTCCGGGTGGACGTACCGGCGTTTGTGCTTGGCACCAAAGAAAATTAGCCAATGCGATTAAACGTTCTCGCGTTATGGCCCTATTGTCCGCAACTCATAAATAATTTAAAACAAAACCTATGTTGAACTTTAATGAAATCAAAATGGGCCGAGTGATTAAAGTTAATGGTGCTCCTTTCATAATTATTAAAACCGATCATCATAAGATGGGTCGCGGCGGTGCCGTTTTAAAAATTAAATTACGTAATTTAATTAACGGCAACGTTCTAGAACAGACCTATCAAGGCGCCGAAAAAGCCGAAGAAGCGGAAACTCAGACTAAGAAAGCGAACTTTATGTATAAAGATAAGGAGAAAGCTTACTTTATGGATAACGAAAGCTTTGAACAGTTTGATTTAGCCCTTGAAGATATTGGCGAATCATCGACTCAGTTCTTAAAAGACGGCGTTGATGTCAGCGTTCTATATTTTGAAGGTCGCCCTGTTTCGATTGAACTTCCAATCAAGATGGAATTCAAAGTTGTCAGTGCCCCGCCTAGTGTTAAAGGAAATTCGGCCGGTAATGTTAACAAGCAGGTTGAAATCGAAACGGGTGCCTTAATTAACGTTCCTCTTTTTATCGACGAAGGTGACACCATTAGAATCAATACTGAAACCGGAGAATACGTTGAAAGAGCCTAATTATTATATTTTAAAACACAGCCTCAAATATTTAAAACCACTCCCTGTTTGAGGAGTGGTTTTAAAAAAAAGCTGATGATATAATAAATTATATAAACTAAGAAGCTAAATATTAAATATGTTAAGTTTAACAGTTCTAATAAGCGCATTCCTAATTTTTTTCATTTTACTGTCAATTAAACGGCTTGACTATGCTATTCTTTTAACTATTTTAGCCTTGCCGACTTATTTAATCCGCTTTAAAGTTTCTGGAATTCCGCTCACTCTTTTAGAAACCATGATTTTAGCGAGCTTCGCCGTTTGGTTCTTAAAGAATTTCTTGCCGCACTTAAAAAAGATCATTAATAATCACCGCGAAAGAACACCTTATCCGTTTAGTGTTGAAATAATTTTATTACTAGTTATTGCCTTTATCTCAGCTGGAGTTTCCGGCTTTAGCGCCGGTTCTTTGGGAATTTTTAAAGCCTATTTTTTTGAGCCCATTCTACTTTTCATTTTAATTTTTAATGTCTTTAAAACCCGACGTGATCTTTTAAAAATATTAGGAGCCCTTTTGACTTCCGCCGCTCTTATTTCGCTATTCGCGATTTATCAAAAAATAACCGGTCAATTTATTTCTAATCCTCTCTGGGCAAATGCCGCGACCAGACGGGTCGTTTCCGTTTTTGGTTACCCTAACGCCGTCGGACTATATTTAGCGCCGTTAATTATGATTTTCTTAGGATACTTACTTTATCTACCGAAAAGTAATTTTATAAGCGTCCCGTTTAAAAAAATCAGCATTATCTTAACAATTATTTTTTCCTTCTTAGCAATTTATTTTGCTCATTCGCGCGGCGCTTTAATCGGTTTGGGCGTCGCTATATTATTTTTTATCCTTTTGACCGCGCAAAAAAGACGAAAAATTATTTTAATAAGTTTAGGAGTTATTATTTTACTGAGCGTTTCGTTGCCACAAAGCCGAAATTATTTACAAAGTAAATTACAGTTTAAAGATTTATCAAGCGAGATTAGAAGACAGCAATGGAAAGAAACTTTACAAATGTTAATGAACGGCAAGATAATCAGCGGTGCCGGATTAGATAATTATCAAAACGCCGTTAAACCATACCACCAAGCCGGTCTATTCTTTAATAGCGATAACTTAAGCAATTTTGACGCGCAATTACGCTCTAGCGCCACATTGCGCGCTAAATACTGGCAACCGGTTGAAATATACATGTATCCCCATAATATCTTTTTAAATTTCTGGAGCGAGTTAGGTTTATTCGGCTTATTATTATTTATCTGGATAATAATCAAATACCTTTATATTGGCTTAAAACTGACGATAATCTATAGCCGCGAAAATAAACCGGAAAGATATTTAATCGTTGGCTTACTGAGCGCCATGATTGTAATTATAATCCACGGACTGGTTGATGTCCCTTATTTTAAAAATGATTTAGCGGCAATGTTCTTTGTATATGTCGCTTTGCTTGGCGCCTTTAATTTACAAGAAAAAAATGACGATCTTAAAATCGCGAAATAAAATAAATATATGAAAATGATAATCCAAAAAATAATTGCCCAAAGCGGATATTGTTCACGACGTAACGGCGAACAATTAATTCGCGATGGCTTAGTTTATGTAAATGGCGAGGTCGCGCAGATTGGCGAGCAAGCCGACCCAAATAAAGACACAATTACCGTCCAAGGACACAAAATAAAACATGCCGCCTCTTCAATATATTTAAAATTAAATAAACCTTTAGGCTATACCTGCTCTAACCGCCGTTTTGAAGGCGAGAAGAATATTTTCGATTTAGTAAAAACCAGCGAGCGCTTATTTGCCGTCGGCCGTTTAGATAAAAACAGCCGGGGCTTAGTTCTTTTAACTAACGACGGCGAGTTAACTCAAAAATTATCACACCCGAAATTTGAACATGAGAAAGTTTACGCCGTTAAAATTGCTGGGAATTCAATTAACGATGAATTTATAACTAAAAAGCTTTTAACCGGGATTGATATCGGCGATGACGACGGAGTGGTGCGTGCCCGAAAAGTTAAATATTTACAAAATAATATTTTTATAATAACCTTAGGCGAGGGGAAGAAACGACAAATTAGACGAATGTTCAGCTGTCTTGATTTTGATGTTCTAGATTTAAAGAGAATCGAAATTGCCGGTTTGAAGTTAGGCGGCCTTAAAGAGGGTCAGTTTGTTAATTTAACTGAAGCCGAAATCGAGAAGATAAAGAGTTAATTATAAAATATAGAATTCGGGAGGAGTCGCATAGCCCGGTTGATTGCGCCGCATTCGAAACGCGGTATACCTGTCAAAAGGTATCAAGGGTTCAAATCCCTTCTCCTCCGCACTAAGTCAAAAATAAGGTTAAGCCTTATTTTTTGGTGTCAAAAAGTTCCAAAGCTGGACAGGGAGTAAGCAAAAAATATATCTAATAATATTATATTTTAGCTATTATTTATATAAATAATAGCTATTCCAAAGTTAGTTTTTTAATTGATTTTTGAAGTATTTTGTGGTATTTTTGAATTACAATAAGTTTTAAGTAAATAATAATATGGAAAAGCTTCCTCAAATTAGCCCGAATATTGAAGATATAAAAAAGCAAGAAACAAAATCCTTGTTTTTAAATGAATGGGACAAAAAATATTTAGAAAAAGGGGCATTTGGAATGTTAAGTAAAATGTATAATGATTTTGGAAATAATTTTCCTGATGTAATTGTTTTGCCCGAGAGAGGGGCAAGACCACTATATTATTTATTAAATCCAATCTTCAATAAACTTAACATTGAAAAGAAAACAAAGATTCCTAAATTTCTTTATTTTAGTGTTGGCGCAAAAGCTGGAATTAATTTATCAATCCAAGAACAATACGCTGATATAAAAACCAGTGATGAACTCAAAGAAGCGTTAGAAAAAGATTACCCCGATCTTCCGATAGACAGCATTCAGCGTTTAGTTGACGGGGAAGAAGTTGAAAAAGTAATAACCGCTAGAGAAAACATGAAAAGTAGAGCTGAGGAAATAAGCGAATTGAATAAAAATGATTTAAAAATGGTGATAGTTGACGAAGTTTTATCTAATGGTGGCACTATCAGAGAGATAAAAAGAGCTTTTAATAACGAAGAAATGCCTGCCTACACCTTAATTGCGTTTAGTAGCTCTGATAATTCTGCTACTCCTGGATATACTTTTAACGATGAAGATGATGGCAAAAATCCTGGAGTAGATGGTTATTCTTTTAGTTTTGAGCGTTCAGAGGATGCTATCGGTGTAAAAAAGTCATTTGACCAAAAATACTCTATCAATATTGAAAAAGATTCTCCTGATGAACAAGAAAAATTAGGTAAAGATAAAAAGTTGCTTCGTTCGGAAATGAAAGCTTTTGGAAATGAATTAGCTAATAAAATATCCGAGGTTATTTAATTAGTCCAAATTAACTAATATTTTTGGCACATTGCCGTTCCAAGTGCGTCCCACCCTCTCCGCTAACTAAAACAAGCTCACCTGCGTGAGCTTGTTTTAGTTAATGTTGAGCTTGAGAAGAGATTTGAAAGCCGGAGGTGATGTGCACCTGCCTGCCGGTAGGCAGGCTTGTGCACCGCCGAGGCCGGGTCGGGGCGCTTGCTTTTCAATTAGCGAAGCGAATTTAAAAGCTTAGCGACCGTGACCAAATCCCGTGTTTATTGATATTTTTGATTATTTAGCATGTTAGTAGTAATATTAAGATATAATTAATCTATATGAAAACAATAACTATAAGAGAGGCAAACAAAAAAGACTTAAACGATATTCTTCGCCTAAATTTAGATTTATTCAAGAAAGAATTCAAGGAGTTTGATAAAACACTAAATGTTAAGTGGACATACAGCAAAGAAGGAAAAGATTATTTTAGCGAAAGAATAACTGGCAAAGATGCTTTTGTCGCTGTAGCGATTAATAATGAGAAGATCGTCGGTTATATCTGTTGTGAGTTAAACGAAGACCATGCCAATATAGTCAAGAAAGCAAAACTAGAAAATATTATGATTGATGAAGAATATAGAGGACAAAAAATTGGCTCGAAGTTAGTTAAGAAATTTTTTGAGTGGTGTAAGACTAAAAAGATTAAAAACATATTAGTTACAGCTTCGGCAAAGAATTCGCCCGGTATTAGATTTTATAAGAGAATGGGTTTTAACGATTATGACGTAGCTTTAGAAAAAAAATTAAGATAACTGTCTATCTTTTACTATATGAAACTACTTCTAACTTCAAACGGAATCTCAAACAAATCAATCGCCAAGGCGCTCTTTGATTTAGTCGGCAAAAAACCAAAAAACACTTCTCTTGTTTTTTGAAGGTGGCGACAATTACTATTTAATGGACTGGGTGAATAAATCAGGCCTAAATCTTTTATTGCCAAAATTATTAAAGAATAGAGTTTACGTCGGCGTTAGCGCTGGCAGCATGATTACCGGCAAAAGCTGCAACTTAAGCACGGCCCAATTAGTCTATGGCGAAAATTTAGATAAGAAAAAAGAGTTGCGAGGACTTAATTTTGTTGATTTTTACTTTTTACCCCATCTTAACTCACCTAGTTTTCCGCACGTCCGCGCAAATTTTATTAAAAAATTAGCGCAAAAGCAGCCGGAAACAATTTATGCGCTTGATGATAACTCCGCTTTAAAGATAATTAATAAAAAAATTGATGTTGTTAGCGAAGGTAAATGGCTTATATTTAATAACTTTTGACAAAAAGAAAAGTCTTTGCTATTATCTTTATCATTCGGAGTGGTAGCTCAGCTGGTTAGAGCGCCTGCCTGTCACGCAGGAGGTCGAGGGTTCGAGCCCCTTCCATTCCGCTAATAAAACAAACTCAACGTAAGTTGAGTTTGTTTTATTATTGTTAAATGGGGCTCGAACAGGTTGGAAGCGAGATATGAACCGAGTCGGAAGACGAGGTGAATAATCGAGCGTCGGACGAATATCCGGGGGATATTCGGACGCCAACCCAGGACAAGTGAACGAGGCGCAATACGGCGCCGAGTGAGCGCGAAAGCCCCGACCCCGCATTACAATAAACTTACCTTTCCGGTAAGTTTTTTGTTAATTCCCCTAATTGCCCTAACTATTGCCAAAAGGCTTGCTTTACGCTACAATTTAATTACAAAAACTAATTTTAAGTAGTTTTTTATTTTATATATATGGAAAAAGAAATCGATCAGAAAACGATCAAAGAAATCGAAACTCAGCTTTTAGCTCAAAAAAAACAAGTCTCCGAAGATTTGGCTGATTTATCACGTAAAGACAACCATGAAGCTGACAATATGTCTGCAAAATTTCCGGAATACGGCGACAAACCGGACGAAAATGCGCAGGAAATTTCCGATTATTCAACAAATATTGTGACTGAAAAAGTCTTAGAAAAGAGTCTTGAAGATATTAATAGTACTTTAGCGAGAATTTCTAAGGGTACTTATGGCATCTGCAAATACTGTGGAAACCCTATCGCCGCGAAACGCCTATTAGCGCGACCAACCGCCAGCTCATGTATAAGTTGCAAAACCGAACTACAGGAAAATGAATAAATTATTCTCAAAAATCAAATTCCGAAATATAGCTATTATTTTTATGATAGCTATATTTTTTATGGCCGACCAGTATGTGAAGGGATTAGCCATTACCAATCAACATCCCCTGAAATTAATAGGCGATTTATTTATTTTTAACTTCACCCCGAACTATTATATCGCCTTTTCTTTGCCGATTAGCGGCCCGATTCTTATTATCGCAATTATTTTATTAATATTAGCTATAATAACTGCAATAATCTGGCTAGCCATAAAAAAAAATTCCTCTTCACTTGAACCGTTACTATTGACATTTATTTTATTTGGTGCTATAAGTAATATAGTAGATCGCTTGCGATTTGGCTTTGTTGTCGACTACTTAGAGCTAAAATATTTCACCGTTTTTAACATAGCCGACGTTATGATTAGTTTAGGAGCAATTATTTTAATAATCTATAACCTAAAACACAAATCTTTATGTTCAAAGGAGACCGTTCAATAGCCAGAAACCAATTCGGAAATACCGGCTCCCTTTTAGAGGAGGAGTTTATCGGTAATGTTAACAGCCAAAAATATAAAGAAATGGCTTATGACTTTTTACATAAAAACGAGGCTGACACAAGCAAACTTTCTAAGGATGAACAATTTGAACAAGTTTTAAAAAGAAGAGAACTCGCGACTCAAGAATTTGAAAATACTTTAGACTTCAAAAATAAATATATTAACCGCAGTAACTCGATGAAATTAGTCGAGCAATGCCAAGTGGGCGATCCGGAACATCCCGCTAAATTCTTCGCAAAAAGACTATACGACGAAGTTTATAAAGAAGTGAATAAAGATCAATTTATTTTAAAATTTTTTACCGCCACCGGAGGAACCCATCTTGATGTCGCCCACAAAATTGACTGCTATTTTAAATTATATTTAAGAGAAGATAAAAAAGAAGTCGCCTGTGCAACGATTGATTTAACCCAAAGAAGCGGTAAGGATACCGCTAAAGCAGATGTGGTTATGAACATTAGTCCGGAAAGTCAAGAAAAATGCGACCCAAGTAAAGGAAACGATCAGTATGATTCAAAATTTTTTGAAGAAACGATCGCTAAAATATCTGAAAAAGTGGTTGATTCTATAATTAATGATTACCAAAGAAAAAATTAATATATAAATCATAAAAAAGTAAATTAACAAAGATAGTAAACACGAACCATTAAAACTGACACTGTGAACAAAATTAACGCACTGATTGGCAAAACTAAAAAGCCAGAATCAATCAGTAAAGAAGATTTCTATGCCCTGGTAAACGAGGCGGTTTATAAACCACTCGAAAGTTCGAATGCCCTTTGTGTATGTATCTGCCGAAGATGCGGATCATGTGGCGAAGTACCAAAGGAATATGTCGAAGGTTTGATCAGGACAATGCTGGTTATGGGGCAACGTCCAACACTAAACCTTAACGACAAGAAAGAAATGCGCATGCATTATTTCATCACAGGAACCTGTGAAAATTGCCACCAAAAGGGTGAAGAGGTTTCTGTTCAGTTAAAACAAATCGATTTTACGGTCTAAGTAAAAAACTCAACCGCAAAAAGAAAAGGGTTAAACTTCGCGTTTAACCCTTTTTTATTTTTATTTCCCTTTTGTCTTCCGACAAATTTTTAATTGAGATTATAGTGGTTTTTTTTGGCCAGATCTTCTTAACTTTTTCGGCCCACTCGATTGCCGTCACGGTTTTCTGATCAGAAAAAAATTCTTCAATGCCGAGACTTATTAAATCTTTTTCATCCCGTAAGCGATAGGCGTCAATATGGCAAAATATTTGCGGACTTATCTTGGCTTTAATTTTTCCGGGTATTTTATAAACTTTTAAGATATTAAAGGTCGGGCTATTAACTTTGTCTTTGATGCCCATGCCTTTGGCCAGGCCTTGCAAAAAACAAGTCTTGCCAGCGCCTAAATTGCCCTGTAAAGCTAAAACTTCCCCGCCTTTAAGCTCTTGGCCGAGCTTAAAACCGGTTTCGAATGTTTCCCGACTGCTGTTTGTAATAATGTTTATCATGTTATTAGTCTAGCGAATTTAGGAAAATAAATAAAGGAAGGGGGCGGAGATCTTTTCTAAATGGCTTTTTCTATTATGTTTGCTAAAATATAAGTATGAATATTAATAAATCACAATTAAACAAATTTATAAATCTCATTAAGGCGGATTACGCAAATTTTGAAATTAAGAGCTTCAAACCATTAAAATCAGGCTGGGATAATTTTGCCATAGAGATAAATAAATTATATATTTTCCGCTTCCCTAAGAAAAAAGATATTGATTTAAAAAAAGAAATAAACATTTTAAAACAAATTAACGGAAAGATGACCTTACAAATCCCTGTTTATGAATTTATAGGCAAAAAATCTCCTTACGTGGGTTACAAAAGAATAGAAGGACAACCGTTGACGATTAACACCCTAAAATCATTAAGTTTAAAAAATAGGCGTCGGCTCGTGAGCGACATTGCAAATTTTTTTTATGAGTTTCATAAATTTTTACCGGTCACCCAGGCTAAGAAATTAGGTGTTGAAATAGCAAAACATGAATGGGAACCGAAGATAATAAAAAAAAGAGTAATCGGAAAATTAAAAAATAAAGATTTATCAGATTTTTTAAAGTATAATTTAGATAAATATCTGACTTTCATAAATATTAAATCAGATTTAGCGATAGTCTATAATGATTTTCACGAAGAAAATATTGCTTTTAACAGAAATGGTGGCCGATTAATAGGGGTTTTTGATTTTAGCGATGCGGCCGTGAGCAACGTCTACATGGAATTCTATCGTCTGTATGCCTTTGATAAAAAATTAACTATCGAGGTTCTTAAAGAATATGAGCAATTATCTGGCCGACTCATTGACTTAAATAAAGTTTTTATTAGCGCAGTTGTTGGCGTAGGTGCCGAGCTCGGTTTTTATAGTCTTCACCCTAATTCCAAAGAATATATAAATTCTTTAAAAAATTTAATGACGTTGAAGAGAGACAATCTTAATTTAACGAGCACAAGAATTTTCGCGCCTGCCTGACGGTAGGCAGGCTCGCTTTTCGCCCGATCCGCCAGCCGGCGGAGCAAATAGCTCATTTGACCAAACAAGTCTCTAAAATGACTCGGATTCGGTCACGGTCGCTAAGTCTCGCTTGATTGCTTCGCAATCTTCGCTCACTAAGCGCCCCGACCCGGCCTCGGCGGTGCACAAGTGCACATCGCCTCCGGCTTTCGAATCCTTGTGTAAGCTCAACATAAACAAAAACTACTCAAATAAATTTGAGTAGTTTTTTGTTTGTGGGCGCACAAGGATTCGAACCCTGGACCCCTTCGGTGTAAACGAAGTGCTCTAACCAGCTGAGCTATGCGCCCTAAACGCTTGTGGGCGAGAGAGGACTTGAACCTCCACGGCCTTTCGGCCACAAACACCTCAAGCTTGCGTGTATACCAATTTCACCACTCGCCCGGAAATACCGAAAAAAGCCGTTTATTTAACGACTTTTTCTTTTAACTTTTTCTTATAATCTCTTAAGTAGTATAGTTTTGCGCGTCTTACTTCCGCTACTTTCTTAATCTCGATTTTCGTGATTGTCGGTAAGTTTAACGGAAAGATTTTTTCAACGCCAATACCGTCCGAAATCTTACGAACTGTAATAGTCGAGCCAATTTCTTTATTATGTTTACGAGCAATAATCATTCCTTCAAAATACTGAATTCTTTCTTTTTCCTCGCCTTTTGAATTCAATTCCTTAATTTTTTGATGGATACGAACGGTCATGCCCGGTTTTAATTCTAATGTTGTTTCAACCATATAATTAAATTAATAAAAACAAGATTTTAAATCTTATCGTGGAAGCTTTTGATTAATAATGCTAATATTATAATTAATTTTTAGCCTTGTCAAGCTGTTTTTCAACCCATTCGTAAACCGCCTTAAAAACCTCGTCCTGGTTTAGCTTTGTTGTGTCTAAATAGAAATCATAATGTTTAAGGTCATTAACGTCAATATCATAATACTTTCGGTAGCGAAGCCGATCGCTCTCGAGACGCTTATGCAGGCTTTCGCGCACACTTTCGAGACTATCGAGCTCCTTATCCTCATTACGGTTGTTTTTTTGCTGTAAATGGCCAAAAACCCTCCGATCGCCCTCACTTTCTTCAACATCAAGATAGATCTTTAAAGACTGGGGTATAAAATACCAAGAAGTTCGCCCCTCAATAATAAAATTGTCATCCGTTTCGCCGAGCTTTTTCTGATATTCATCAACTTCTTGATCGGTTTTTGGGTCAGTCTCGCCCAATTTATTATATTCGGCCAAAGTTAAACCCTTTTTAGCAGCCGCGTCTCTCCTTAAACCACCCATGTAATAACGCGGCCAATCTAATTTATCGGCCAATTTCTGAGCAATCGTACTTTTTCCCGAACCATGGGCGCCGCTGAATGAAATAATCATATTTTTTATATATTTTCCTTGGTTGTCTTTTTATATAGAAACCTTTATTATAGTATTATATAGTAAAAATTCTAAATAAAAAAGCTAAGTCTTTTTTCTTAATTTCCGATAAATAATATTTTATGTATCTCGAAAAATTAGAAGTCCACGGTTTTAAATCATTTGCCAATAAAAATAAATTAATTTTTTCCGGTCTGGTCGACGGGCAAAAGAGAGGTCTGACGGCAATTGTCGGTCCTAACGGATCGGGAAAATCTAACGTCGCCGATTCAATCCGCTGGGCACTCGGCGAACAAAGTTTAAAAACTTTGCGCGGTAAAAAAAGCGAGGACGTAATCTTTTCCGGATCGGATAAAAAAAATCAACTTGGCATGGCCGAGGTTTCTTTATATTTAAATAATACTGAATCTAATGTTCCGATTAAAAAATTAGAAGAAGGCGCGGAGGAAAATGAGCTCGATCAAATAATCAAAAGCTGTCCGGAAATTGTAATTACTCGACGCGTTTATCGCAGCGGCGAAAGCGAATATCTTTTAAACGGCAGCCGCGTTCGCTTGAGCGATATCCAGATGCTGTTAGTTAAAGCCAGTTTCGGGCAAAAAACATATAGCGTTATCGGACAGGGTATGGTGGAAAATTTCTTAAACGGATCGACGGCCGAAAGAAAAGATTTTTTTGATGAAGCCACCGGCGTCAAACAGTTTCAAATTAAACGTGATTCTTCCTTAAATAAATTAGAGGCGAGTTACGAAAATTTACAGCAAGTCGACATGCTTTTAACCGAGATCAAGCCGCGTTTAAAAAGTTTAACTCGCCAAATCGATAAACTAAAAAAACGAAGCGAAATTGAAACAGATTTAAAAGTTAACCAATTTAATTATTACCACGTTATTTGGCATGAAATTAATAAAAAACTAGAAACAGCTAACAACAAATTTTTAGAACTTGAAAAAATCAAACAGGATCGTGAAAAAAAATTAACAAAACTCAACGAAGAACTTAATAAAATCAGAAGTACCGATAATTACCAAGAGATTAATGAGCTTCAACCGCAAGTCCGGGATTTAGAAAATCAAAAGAATCAACAACTTAAGCAACTCGCAAAATTGCAGGCCGAGATGGAAGTACAACTTGAAGCCCAAGGCCAGTTTGATGTTTCTTGGCTTAACAATAAAAGCGAGGAATTAAAAATCGAACTTGAAAAAATCGAAAATGAAATTAATTCAAGCGAAAAAAATAATTTTAACGAAGTTGAAGATAATTTTCGAGATGAATTAAAAAATCTTGATCAAGAAATTGATAAGAACTACCAAAAAAGAAAATTAATTTTTGCCCAGGAAGAGGAAAAAAATCATTTCTTAAAACAAATTACTAAACTCGACGCCGTTTTAGAAGCAAACCTTGAAGCGCAAGGCCAGTTTGATGTTTCTTGGCTTAATAATAAAAACGAGGAGTTGGTTTTGATGTTAAAAAATAATAATTCCGAAATCGATGAACTTCGCCTCCAAAACAATCGCGCCACCGAAGAAGAGTTAAGAAAAAATCTCGAAGCGACTCGAAATAAAATTGAATCATTAAATCAAGAACTAAACCGGATTAAAAATGAGTTAAAAAAGAGCAGCCCGAAAGAAAATTCTCGTGAAGAAATCTCTAAAGTAATTGAGCATTTTATTAAGCGTCTTGATGATTTAAAAAACGAAACTGATTTACAGAAAATTAAGTCCGAAATTGAAGAAGCGAAGAAAGAATTTCAAATTAAAATAAAAATTTTCATCGACGGTGAAAATGCCGACCAAATTCAAAGAATAAAAGATATTCAAGACGAACTAATGGTTTTAACCGATGAAAGACAAAATATTAATAATCAACTTAATGAAGAGCGCTTAAGATTATCTTCAATCAGCGAAAGATTAAGACTTTTAGAGGATAAAGAGCGTCAAACAAATCGCGAAATTTCCGATATTAAAGAGAAACTCGCGAAAGCGCAGGTTAAGTTTGACGCGACCGCGATTGAAAACGAAAAACAGGCGATTAATAAAAAAATAGCTGTTTTAGATAAAGAAATTGACGCTTTAAAACAAGAAGAAAATTCTCAACAGCTACAAGAAAAGAAACAGACGATTGTCAACAAGATTAATGACTGCCGTCTTAAATCAGCCTCCCTGCAAGAAAGATCTCGTCTTTTAAATGATAAGCGAAATCAGTTAACGCAAGAAGTCTCAAGCATCAAAGTAAAATTAGAAAAAAGCCAAATAAAATTTGACGCTTCTTCGATTGAAAAAGAGAAGTCTATTATAAATAATCGCATCTCTGAATTAGATAAAGAAATTAAAGAATTAAGCGCGAAACTTGAAACTATCAACATCGCGAAAGAAAAAGAAAAGTCCCAGATGTTTGATTGCCAAAAAGATATTAATTCAATCCAACAAGAAATTAATTTAATATCCGAAGAAATTAATAATCTAAAAGTTGAGGCGACTCGTCAAGAAACTAAACTTGAAGATTTAGAAACGACAATCCGTAACAATGAGTTAAATATCTCTGAAATTATTAATCACGAGTTAAAAGAAATAATGATCGAAACCGAGCGTTGGAATAAAAAGATAAACGAAGCAAAAAATCAGCTTGAACAAATCGGCAGTATCGATCCGGAAACCGAAAAAGAATATAACGAGACAAAAGAAAGATTTGATTTTTTAAGCAATCAAACGAATGACTTAAATCAGGCGATTAAGTCGCTTGAGGAAATTATTTACGAACTTGATGTAAATATTAAAAATAAATTTGACCAGGAATTTAAAATTATTTCCGAGAAGTTTAACGATTATTTTAAAATTTTATTTAACGGCGGGGCGGCCAGAATTTTTAAAGTCTTATTAGAGGATGCCGAAAAAGAAGAAAATAAAAATTCTGATAATCTAAAAAATGACGGTCCATTAAATACGAACCCAAATGCTGTTCCGCTTAGCGAAGAAAAAAGTGTTCTTGATGAGAAACTAAAGAAGATAAAATTCTTAAAGAAACATAATTCAATTGGCTTAGCCGGAATTGAGATTCAGGCCACCCCTCCGGGCAAAAAAATTCAAGCCGTTTCAATGCTTTCCGGCGGCGAACGGGCTTTAACCGCGATTGCTTTAATTTGCGCGATTATCAGCGCTAACCCTTCTCCTTTTGTTGTTTTAGACGAAGTTGATGCCGCGCTTGATGAATCAAACTCCGAAAGATTGGCTAAGATTCTCGATGATTTATCCGATAAAACCCAATTTATTGTTATCACCCATAACCGCGCTTCCATGCGCCGGGCTAGTATTTTATATGGCGTGACGATGGAGTCGGACGGAATCAGTAAATTATTAAGCATTAAATTCGAAGACTTTAAAAAATAAAGAATCCTTTAGAAAAAATTTAAATAAATTTCATTAACCCTTAGCTATAATAGAATCACTCCCGAAAGAGTGATTTTTATTTTTAATTTTACGCTCATGGCTACAAAGATATTATCGGCTGCTTTAATCGGACTTGAAACAGAAATCATTGAAGTCGAAGCAGACGCGGGCGGCGGCGATTTCGGGCAAATTACGATTGTCGGGTTGCCCGATGCGGCCGTATCGGAAGCGAAAGAAAGAGTTAAAAGCGCTTTGCGCAATTGTGGACTCGAATATCCACGTCGAAAAATTACCGTTAATCTCGCCCCGGCCAATTTAAAAAAACACGGCCCGATTTATGACCTGCCGATTGCCGTTAGTATTCTCGCTTTAAAAAATAAATTAAAAATCGATTTAAGTAATTGTTTAATCGTCGGGGAGTTATCTTTAAGCGGCGAGGTTAGAAGTATTAATGGAGTTCTGTCGATTGCTTTAAAAGCGAAAGAATTAAATATTCAGAACCTATTTGTGCCTTTGGCTAACGCGGCGGAGGCGAAATTAATTCCGGAATTAAAAATATATCCGGTTAAAAGCCTAACTCAAATAATCTATCATCTGAGAAATAAAAAACAGATTCCCGAAACTTTACAAAACTCATTAGATATAAAGGAAAATATAATTACAAATAATTTAGCCGATATTAAAGGTCAAAACCGGGCGAAAAGAGCTTTAGAGATAGCGGCCGCCGGCAATCATAATCTCCTCCTTTATGGACCGCCTGGAAGTGGGAAGACAATGCTCGCCAAATGTCTGCCCGGAATCATGCCGCCTCTAGCTTATGAAGAGATTTTAGAAGTGACAAAAATATATAGTGTCGCCGGAGAAATAAAAGATCGTTCAAATTTAATTTCCTCACGACCCTTCCGCTCACCGCACCATAGCGCCTCGGGAATCGCCTTAGTCGGCGGCGGAACTTGGCCGAAGCCGGGCGAAATTTCCTTAGCGCATCGCGGTGTTTTATTTTTAGATGAATTTCCGGAATTTCCCCGTTTTGTTTTAGAGAATTTGCGCCAGCCGATCGAGGATGGTTTTATAAACATAAACCGGGCGAGCGGTTCTTTAAAATTTCCGGCCAAGTTTATTTTAATCGCCGCCATGAATCCCTGCCCCTGCGGTTTTTCCGGCGATAAAAATAAGCGTTGTTCCTGCCGCGAACAAGAGATTTTAAATTATCGCCGTCGCTTATCCGGGCCGCTATTAGATCGAATTGATATGCAAATCGAGATGCCGCGTTTAAACTTTAATGAAATAAATGAGGATGATTCTGTTAATAATGAGACCTCGGAAACAGTAAAATGCCGGGTTCTATCCGCCCGAAGTCAAGCACTAAAAAGATGGCCAAACCGTGAATTTATTAATAATTCAGAAATGACTGTTGCGGAAATAAAAAAATATTGCGTCCTTGATTTAGAAAGTTATAATCTCCTTAAAAAAGCCGCCATAAAACTAAACTTATCAACCCGTTCATACTTTCGGGTCTTAAAAGTTGCCCGAACAATCGCCGATTTAGAAAATTCCAAAGATATAAAATTAAGCCACCTAACCGAAGCTTTACAATATCGAACGCAACTTGAATAAAATTTACAAAAATTGGAATAACTTCGCTTTTTTGCTATAATAAAGTCATATTAAAAAATAAAAAATATGGCAAAAAAATTAACGATATTACTGCTGCTAGGCGTCTTTATAATCGGTTCGGGCTTTGGGTGTAAAGTTACTAGCCAACAAGCTCAACAAGCGACCAAACCAATTACTTTAGTCTATTGGCGAGTATTTGATGACGAGGATGCTTTCACTGATATCATCACAAAATACAAAGTTCTCCACCCTTACATCAGTATCGAATATCATAAATATAGATACGATGAATATGAAAACGAGTTGTTAAATGCCATGGCCGAAGACCGCGGTCCGGATATTTTTTCAATCGAGAATACTTGGCTGGAAAAATACCAATCAAAAATCGTTCCGATGCCCGAAACAACTTCAATGGCTTATCCGACCGTTCAAGGAACTATTCAAAAAACTGTCGTTAATACGGTTAAAGTTAATAAAAGTCTTTCTCTTAAAGATTTAAAAGATAATTTTGTTGATGTTGTCAGCCATGACGTAATTTTAAGTGATGGAAAAATATATGGACTCCCTCTATCTGTTGATACCTTAGCGATGTTTTACAATAAAGACCTATTTAATAATGCCGGGATAAGCCAAGTTCCTCAATATTGGAATCAAGAATTTTTACAAGATATTAAGAAACTGACCAAACAAGATTCTAAAAAGGGCATAGTCCAATCTGGAGTGGCCTTGGGAGGCGCTTCTAATATCAATCGCTATAGCGACATAATCTCTGCTCTAATGTTACAAAATGGGGCGGTTATGGAAGACGATAGCGGCCAAGTAGTATTTAACCAAATCCCCAGTTTTGCTAAAGATACAAGTTATAACCCTGGTCTTGAAGCCCTCCGCTTCTATACTGATTTTTCTAACCCCGGCAAAGATTCCTATTCCTGGAATAATGACATGCCTAACTCCTTAGATATGTTTATTAGCGGTAATCTCGCCATCATGTTTAGTTATTCATATGATTTACCAACCATTAAAGCGCAGGCGCCAAAATTAAATTTCTCGGTTGCTAAGTTACCGCAAATCGAAGGCAACCCGCCGACAAATATAAATTTTGCCAATTACTGGGTTGAGGTCGTTTCAAAAAAAAGCGCTCATCAAAATGAAGCTTGGGATTTTATCCAGTTTATGACGCAAGAAGAACAAGCTAAAAGTTATTTAGATAAAACTAAAAAACCAACCGCCCTACGTTCTCTAGTAGCCGCTCAAAAAGAAGATAACGACATCGGTGTTTTTGCCGATCAGGTTTTAACCGCCAAGAGCTGGTATAAAGGAAAAGATTCCACGGTCGCTGAAGACGCGATTAAAGAAATGATTGACGTGGTTGTAAAAAACACCGGAGATACATTGCAAACCTTATTAAACACGGCCGCCGCTCGCGTTCAACAAACAATTAATTAATAATTTTTACGATATGTTTAAAAAATTAATTTTAACTTTCTTTTTTTTAACACTTTGCTTAATTATATTTTCGCCATTCTTGGTCCGGGCGGACGGGTTGGTTCCGAACGAATCAAATAAAACAGCCACTTCTTGTCCGGCCGGTTATAACGGTAACTGCGGAGACTATTCTTTAAATGATTTCATTGTCTTGGGCGTAAAAATTTCGAGTTGGATATTAGGTATTGTCGGCTCGCTAACCTTACTCATGTTTATTTACGGGGGATTTACTTTTTTAATCTCGGCCGGAAGCAGTGAAAAAATCGGCGAAGCGACAAAAATAATAACCGCCGCCGTAGTCGGGTTGCTTATCGTTTTAGCCAGTTTTTTAATTATAAAATTCGTTCTGACTTCAATGGGCTTAAACTGGACCGGCGGACAAAGCGTCACGATAATCAAGCCATAATGAGTATTTTTACCCCAAAAAGACTGGCCAGTAGTGAAAGTTTTGGCGAAAAGCTACGCCAGGCCAGACGTTTTAAAAATCTACGCATCGAGGACATTTCAAAAAAAATAAATATCAGCGCGAAATATTTAAATGCCCTGGAGGAAGAAAATTTTGAGAATCTGCCCAGCGGTTTATACCGAAAGAATTTCCTAAAAGAGTATGCTAATTATTTAGGCCTTGATCGAACAGAACTTACCAAAGAACTGGAGGTGTCTTTAGTTTTTAATGAATCGAATAACCCATTCTCTCAAAAAATAGTTAAAAAAAGTAAATTTCTCGTATTTCCGAAAATAATTCGCAACAGCCTAATCGCCCTCAGTGTCTTAATTTGTTTTCTGTATTTATTTTTATATTTTCAAAAAACTATTTCCGCCCCGGATCTGACAATTATCCAGCCGGAAAAAAATTTATTAATAAAAGAAACCTCAATTGAAATAAAAGGCCAAACCGAAAAAGAAGCTGAAGTTAAAATAAATGGCGAACTCGTTCTAAATAACAATAATGGAATATTTTCGCAAACCATTAATCTTAAAAAGGGTATAAATACCGTCGTTATAAAAGCGAAAAAAAAATATAGCCAAGAAAGCAGTGTCACCAGACAAATTTTAGTTGAGTAATAAATTTAATTTTATGGTAGAAATTAAAAAAAGCGCCCTATTTGACATTAGCGCCATTTTAAGTAAAATGAGCATAACAGAAAGACAGCGCGTCGCAGAACTAGGCTGCGGCAATTTCGGCTTCTTTGTCTTTCCCCTAGCACGACTTGTCGGGCGTCAAGGCCGAGTTTATGCCGTTGATATTCTAAAAGCGACTTTAGACGAAATAAAAAGTAAGTCCGGCAAGGAAAACCTCCCCCAGATTGAGACAATCTGGAGCAACTTAGAAATTTTTAAAGCCACTAAAATTGAAACCAACAGCCTTGACAGTGCCTTAATAGTTAATGTTTTACACCAATCAAATAAAAAAAGTGAAATGATCAGAGAGTCGACCAGGCTCTTGAAAAGAGGCGGCAAACTTTTAATTATTGAATGGAAAAAAAGCGATATTCCTTTTGGACCATCGCCTGATCAGCGCGTCAGTTTAGAAGATTTAAAATCAGCCGTTCTAAGACTAGGATTAGCGGTTACCGAAGAATTTGAGGCCGGACCTTATCATTATGGACTAATCTTAAGTAAATTATAAAATTAAATTTAAATAAACTAATTAATTCTGCAACTAAATATGAAAAATCTATTAACTTGGCACTTCTGGTTTAATTTACGACCGGACCCATTAATTTCTGTGGCGCAAAAATCGTTTTTGGCTTTTTTTTGTCTTCTAGTTTTTTTGACAATAATAATTGCCATTCTCAAAAAGAAGAGCAGTATTTACCGCGGGTTTTTAAAACGTCTATATAACTTTTGCTTGAGCAATTCCTTGATCGGGCTGATCCTTTTATTCTGCAACTTTGAAATAATTCCTTTTTTCTCCGCTCGCTTCTGGCTCGGACTCTGGGCGATTATGATGATTATTTGGTTATTTTTTATTCTCAAAAGTTTAGGAAAAATTAGTATCCAAAAGAAACAACTAGAAAAAGAACGGGAATTAAAAAAATACTTGCCCTAAAAGCCAATATTCAATATACATAAACTACTTCTTTAATCTCCGCTTTAGTAAGAGCGGGGATTTTTATTTATATGCTGGAAACAAAAAAACTGGGCGAACGCGGTGAATTAATCGCCAAAGAATATTTATTAAAAAACAATTATAAAATTTTAGCGGCAAACTATAAAAGCGGCTATCAAGAAATAGACATAATATCTAAAAAAAATAAAGATTATATCTTTATTGAAGTCAAAACTCGTTTAAAAAATAGCGAAAGTATTAAAGAAAACCCTCTCTCAAAACGCCAAGTTAAAAATCTTAAAATTGCCATTTTAAATTACGCCTATGAAAATAAAATTAATTTAGAGCTGATCCACCTTGATTTAATTATTATTCTCGTCGATTACGACAAGCGGCGGGCAACGCTTAAGCATTACCGTGATGTTTTTTAGCTTTTATTAAATTTGGAAATTTCGGCGCGAAGTCGAATTAGGTTTTTTATAAAAGTCCAAGTGTTTTTATAAACATTAACCTTGCTGGTCCTTTTTTCATACCTATTTTCATCCCAATTTACCGGGATTTCTTTAATTCTAAATTTATAATAATTAGCATAAGTTATAAATTCGGTATCAAAGAACCATTTATCATCTCTAAGATTCGGCTTGATTTTTAAAAATACTTCCGATTTAAAGGCTTTAAATCCACACTGCAAATCGCGAAATTTATGCTTTAAAAATTTACGTGATAAATAATTATAAACCAAAGAACTAAAGGAACGGAAAAACGATCTTTCTACCTTAGAATCTTTCAAGAATCGTGATCCGAATACTAAGTCGAATTCATTTTTTACCACCGGAAGAATTAGTAAGTCTAAATCATCTAAAGAAACCGCTAAATCGATATCCATAAAAACTATAATATCAGCTTCGCTTTTCGAAAAATAATATTTTAAAGCGCCGCTTTTCCCCTCCGGATTTATAGCTAAAAATTTTAATTCTTTCTGATAAATATAAGCTAAACGGTTTAATATTTTTTCGGAATCGTCGTTGCAATTATTTAGAATTATAACAATCCGCCAGTCAAACGAATAGTTTTTAGCGAGTAGGCAGTCTCTTAATTTATTTATACTGTTCTCCAGAATTAATGCCTCATTTCTAACCGGCAAACAAAAATCAACTAACATATTATTTAATTAACTTATAAACGATAGCCGTCTCATCTTTATAAACAACTTGCCAATCGGCTGACTTATCTAAGTATCCGCGTAAATTACTGGAAAGACTTAAGTTATTATCTTTGAGATAAAATAAAACCTTTTCCCATTTTTTCGGTTTAGCAGGCTCCTCTTTAAATTTTAGCAGGACTAATTTTATATCATATTCTTTTAGCTCGGATGCAATTTCGGAATCGGAATCAAAAAATTCTAAATATTCCGCTAGAAAAGAGTGCCCCTTATAAGCAACTTGCGGTAAGCGGCCGTCAATAAAAATTTTCCGACCTGGGTTGTCATAGATCATAAAGCCGCCCCAGTCATAGAGATTAAAAATACGAAGATTATCATAATCACGACGTCCATCGATAAAAGTTAGGGCTTTCCGAGGATAATCTTTAGAAAAAGCCGTCGAATAAAAAGGATCGCTGACAAAATTTATATTCAGCAACATTGATAAACCGGTTAAAAAAAGACAAATCAGCAGATACGTCTTAAGCCAAGTAGGCAATCTTTTAAGACTATGAGTTTCGTAGACGATATAATCGCTATAAACACTGACCAAAAAAATAAAAGTCGCAACTACAAAAAGCGGAAAGTGGCGACGGGACTTAAAACTAAGAAAAAAGAAAAGTAAAAAAATAAATAAGGTCCAAAGATCTATTTTTCTTTTTTTAGCGTAATAAATATAAATAAGCAAGGCCAAGCCACCTAAACTCAGGTAAAATAATTGCCAATAAAAGAAGGGGTAGGAAAACTGGGAAAACCACTCCGAGATATATGATAAATATAGTGTATCTTTATAGCCGAGAAGGAAGGCGTAAAGTTTTGTATAATAGGGCGTAAAAAATGTAGCCAAAAACGAAACCAAAGATAAACCGATAAAAATAAAGATCTCTCGATAGCTCAACGCGGAACTAAAATCAACAAATTCACTAATTTTATTTTTGAAACGAGAATTAATAATCAGTCTTTCGATTAATTTAATTCCCGCCCAAGAAAAAATAATAAAAAATCCAATTAAAAAACTCGCATGGAGACAGGCCCAAAGATAAAACAGCGGGATAAGGAGCAATAAACGGCGCCAATTTTTATTTTTATTATAAAAATAAATTAAGGCTAAAACGAAAAATAAAAATAATAAGGCCAATTCCTGAATTCTTACCCCGAAATGCGGCATGGCGGCAATTACCCCCAAAAGTTGAAACAAAATAATTAAAACCAGCGGCGGAGACTTTCCTTTCTCGCGCCATAAATAAGAAATCGCTAAATTTAATAAGACAAAAATAAGAACAATCAGCAGAGCAAAAAAGATGACTAGCGCCTGATAACCAAGATGACTGTTAATTTGATAAACAAAATAATTACTTAGCCACTCATGATCGACCCAGTTTCCGGTATAACTAAAATTATAAACATTTTTTTCCGGAACCTGAAGAGTTTTAGAGATCTCTTCACCCACCCGAAGATGCCAGCCCAAATCGGGGTCCAAATAAGCGAAGCCTCTATTCAACAATAAACAAAAAATAAAAAAATAAAAAAATATCCAGAAAATAATGATATAGGGAGTTTTTCTAAATCTTTTAGGCATAAAATTGGCGAAAATTAGCTCTTATACTCCTATATTAACACAAGTCTAATTATTTGTCTTGTTTTATTTTTTATGCTAAAATTAAAGATGTAAATATCTTATTATAAAAAAGAAGGGGGGTGAATTATGCAAAAATTTTCAAAATACTTACTTTCATTAGCTATTATCTGCGTTTTGGCAATTCCGATGTTTACGGTGGTTAATGGGGCTCATGCTCAAACCATTAACAATAACATGTACGGAACAGCCGATGTCAGCAACGGTCTTCAAGGTTCTTTATCACAAAAAGATCCAAGAACGGTTGTCGGACAAATCATCACTGTCGTTCTTGGCTTTTTAGGTGTTATCGCTGTCGGCATCATCTTACTTGGTGGCTTTAAGTGGATGACCGGAGGAGGCAACGAAGATAAGGTCGGCGAAGCGAAAAAATTATTAGGCGCCGGTGTTATCGGCCTAGTTATTATTCTATCCGCTTGGGCCATTGCGACTTTTGTCATTGGTTCAGTATTCAACGCAACAAACTAGTTATTATTTTAGTAAACCTCATTCTAAATGGGGTTTACTGGTTTCGGCAGAAAATCTTCTGCTTAAGCCAGTAAAAAAATTCTATGAAAAATAAAATTATCCTTTTTTTTCTAATAACTATTATCAGTTCGGCCTTTTTTTTATTGCCGGCGACAGTTTCTGCCCAAAATTATGGTTTAGATGAGACGGCTAACAATATTGATGCCTTTAAAACTGCCAGTCAAAATTATAAGCCCGACTTTCTCCAAACTAAAACCGGTCAGATTATCAGCGTTGTTTTATCCTTCATTGGCGCCTTATTTCTGATTTTAATGATTTATGCCGGAATAATGTGGATGATTTCGCAAGGGAATGAACAACAAGTTACAAAGTCTAAAGACTTAATGATCAACGCGGTAATCGGCATGATTATCGTTTTCGCCGCTTACGCGATAACAACCTTTTTGGGCACGCAACTTTTACAATAATGAAAATAAAAATTTTAAAAAAAATTACCTATAGTGCCTGTTCCTTACTAGTCCTTTTAACAATGAGACCGGTTTTTGCTCAGAACTATAACTTTATTACGAACAGTGGCCTAGGAACGGCGGCAAATACCGCCGGCTACGATACCGGAGCCACAACGAGCGTAGAATCCCTAGTTGGCAGTGTTATTATGGCTCTATTAAGTTTTGTCGGAGTTATTTTTCTAGGGCTAGTAATTTACGGTGCGATAATCTGGATGACGGCGGAAGGTAATGATGAAAAAGTTAAAAAAGCGAAGTCAATATTAACCGATTCCATAATCGGACTGGTGATTACTCTCTCGGCTTACGCAATTACCTTTTTCTTGATTAATTTCTTTTGGGGATAATAAATATGCTGAAATCAATAAGTATTCTATTTGTCAGTGTCTTATTTTTCGTCTCGGCGATCGGAATATCCCAGGCGAGTTTTTTAACAACCGCAAAAACCGCTGAATTTACAAATGCAATAAATAACGTCTCTAGTACCACTTATCAGACCAAAACAAAAAGCATTAATGATATAACCGCGGCCATCATCCAGGCTGTCCTTGGGATCTTGGGGGTTATTTTCATAATTTTAATGTTCCTATCCGGATTTAAGTGGATGACGGCAGATGGAAACGAGGAACAAGTTAACAAATCGAAAACAACTATCATCAACCTGATAATCGGCTTAGCTATTGTTTTAGCTGCCTTTATTATTACTTATAGTTTAAGCGGTATTTTATCAAAAGCCTTACTCAAATAATAATATGAAAAAAATTAACAAAATTTTTATTACGCTTGCGTCTATAATATTTTTTACTTTACCCGGTTTTGTTTTAGCACAATCAGCAGCCAACAATACTTTAATGGGCAGATTATCGAGTGTCGGTAGTGCGGCCGGTTATAATACCAGCGGAAATGTATCTGTTTCGACAATTGTCGGCATTGTAATTCGAACCGTTATCAGCCTTCTCGGCATGGTTTTTATTGTCTTAACAATTTTAGCCGGATTTAAGTATATGCGAGCGAACGGAAATGAAGAGGAGGTTAAAAAATCTATTCAATCAATTAAAGAGTCAGTTATCGGTCTAGTAATTACCTTATCGGCCTGGACCATCTGGACCTTTATTTTTGAAAAGTTAATTTTAGGACAATAATATGAAAAAAATAATCAGCTTTCTAAGTCTATCGTTTCTATTTTTCTTATTAACAGCCCCCTTGGTTTCTGCCCAGCTTTTAAATTCTACCAATGGGGTTGTAAAAAGCATGAGTGATCAAACACAACAAGCAGCTAGTTACGGCGGAATGTCTAATGTCAAATTCGGGGTTATTGCCGCCACCATTATTCAGGCTTTCCTAGGCTTATTAGGAATTATTTTTTTAGTTCTCGTTATTATCGCCGGTTTTAAATGGATGACCGCCGCCGGAAACGAAGAACAAATAAAAAAATCTCAAGCCACAATAAAGAACTCGGTAATCGGTATAATTATAATTATAACCGCTTATGCCATTACTTATTACGTCTTTAATTCATTGCCTTTTAACGGGGGTTCGGCGATGCCAAACCCGAATATTTCTCAATAATAAAAAAATTAAACTATTTTTAAATATTATAAAAGGAGCATTGTAAATTTAAATGCTCCTTTTTTGTTTTCTCGTTTTCTTTTTCTCTTGTTTTGCTATCTTTCGGGTAGCTCGGCCAGGAAAGCATATTCCCTGTTCGTTTTTGTGTCAATCCCCTGTTTATTGTACCCTTTGTAGTCAGTACAAACTGTTTTAATACCATATCCAACTTTAAATGAAACCGCGTAGCGACCAGGACCATTTATCGGCAAAATAATCTGCTGATGCGAGTCCAGTCGAAAGCTTTTACTGAAATCAGGTCCAGTTACCGTCACAAATGTTGATGTGTAGTAATTGTTTTGAATTAGAGCACTATCCTGTCTAGCAGACCCATTATTAGCAGGTGAATTCATATTATCAGCATACTTTATTGTCCGATAGGCCTCGGCAATTTGCAAAGAATTTCGACTCTTTAAAGATACCACTGTCTGCTTGTCCTTACCGGCGGCGACAACAGTAAATGAAAGCAACTTGTCTTCCATGTTTGATTCTTGCTTTTCATAAGCACTAATTAAAGAGGATCTCGATATCTCAAATTTCTTGATACTATCGTTGAGGTCGGTAATCACTTGCTCATAAAGATTCTGGTCTTTTTTAACCAGATAATCTCTTGAACGTTCAAGCTTGCCTATAGTTTCGGCTTTCTCCTTTTTAAGGCTAACAATCTCTTTTTTTAAGTCAGAAATTTGTTTCTTAAAAATGTCAGCCGACTTCCTTACATCGACTGTATTCTTGTCACCCATTGTGATGGTTGACCTCTGGGCCATTACAGGAATGGAAACGACTAATGACAGGGTTACTGTCAATGCCAACATCATTCCAAACAGAATTACTAAATTTTTCTTCATTTCTTATTTATTTTAATGAACATTCTTTTTTTACCTCAAATAAGCATATCATATTATAGATATTATGTCAACTATTTATGCCCAATCTGTTAACAGCCAGGGATTGACTTTTAGAAAGCCCTATGCTATAAATATAAGTCAAGAAAATTTCTACTTGACCATTATAAAGCATAATTGAGTAGAAATTTTTTATTTGGCTAATATTAAACAATATGAAAATACTTAAGTATATCGGCGAGGAAATCGTCCCTCTGAGTAGAAAGCAGAACATTGTTCTGCTTGTTATCATAACCTGTATATTCCAATTTGTTCTATTTTATGCCCCAGCTCTGGCTGACCAAGCCGTTCAAGACGCCCAGGCGCAAGGAAACGGCTCAAATACTGCCAATTTAGACGTTATAAATCTTAATAGCGCCACTATTATAAACCATGACACTAGCCCAGCGAAACTAGCGAGTACAACTCTAAGTGTTATTAATAACCAGGTTGCAGACAGCTCGACCAGCGCCTCCAGCTCAACGCCCCCGATTTCTCCAGGGTCAGCCCCAAAAGTAGTCAAAACTACTCAACACGTCATTACCGCTTATAATTCGGAAGTTAGCCAGACAGATGACGATCCCTGTACAACCGCTGACGGTTTTAATCTCTGTAAAAACGGAAAGGAAGATTCAATTGCCGCTAATTTTTTGAAATTTGGAACAAAAGTAAGAATTCCGGAATTATTTGGCGACCGAGTCTTTGTCGTTCGGGATAGAATGAACGTTAAACATGCCGATCGAGTTGATGTTTGGATGAAAAACCATAACGAAGCGATGCAATTCGGCGTTAAAGTCGCTAAAATCGAAGTCTTAGAATAAATAATTTTCAAATGAATATATAAAAAACATCTTAGCCTATATGGCTAGGATGTTTTTTTATACATACTTAGGGTTAATATTCGTTCTTAAAAGAAAAGAGAAAGAAAGCCTTTGCTTCTTTTTAAGGTCTTCTCTTTCTTTAAAATCGCCAAGGTCGTTGAAATGACTGTATCCGGGTTTAAAGAAATACTATCAATTCCTTGCTCAACGAGGAATTCGGCAAAATCGGGAAAGTCGCTTGGTCCTTGCCCGCAAATACCGACCTTGCGACGGAATTTTTTAGCTGTTTTAATTAAATTAGTAATTAAAATTTTAACGGCTTCATTTTTTTCATTAGAAACACCCTCGACTTTCAAGCTCCCGCCGGCATCGCGATCAATACCTAAAGTTAATTGGGTTAAATCGTTAGAACCGATTGAGAAACCATCAAATATCTGACAAAACTTTTCCGCTAGAATTATGTTCGATGGAATTTCCGCCATGACATATACTTCTAATCCATCAAGACCTCTCTTTAAACCGTTCTCAGCCATAATCTCCTGAACCTTTTTACCCTCTTCGATCGTCCGACAGAACGGAATCATGACTTTAAGATTCTTTAAACCCATCCCTAAACGAACTTTTTTTATTGCTTCTAGCTCTAACTTAAAGGCCGGTAAAAACTGCGGCGAATAATAACGACTCGCCCCGCGAAAACCAATCATCGGGTTCGATTCAATCGGCTCATATTCTTTCCCGCCGATTAAGCTGGCATATTCATTTGTTTTAAAGTCACTGAAGCGAAAAATTACATCCTTCGGATAATAAGCGGCCGCAATCATTCCCATGCCTTGAGCTAAACGGTCGATAAAATATTGTGATTTATCTTTATAGCCGACCGTTAATTCATCAATCTCTCTTTTTAAAACCGGATCTTTTAACTTATTATAATTAATTAGAGCTAGGGGATGTATTTTTATGTAATTATTAATAATAAATTCTAAACGCGCCAGCCCAACTCCATCATTAGGAATAAAGGAGTTTGTAAAAGCTAAATCCGGCTCGCCAATATTTAGCATTATCTTTGTTTTCGGTTTTTTTAAGTCTTTAATGCTCGTTTTTTCAACTTTATAAGGAATCTTCCCGTCATATACATAACCTTCCTCACCTTCGGCACAACTAACGGTAACCAATTTACCACTCTTTATAATATTTGAACCATTTTTTGTTCCGACCACGCAAGGAATTCCTAATTCGCGCGAAATAATTGCGGCGTGGCAAGTTCGCCCACCTTTATCAGTCACAATCGCCGAGGCAATTTTCATAATCGGTTCCCAGTCCGGATCGGTCATGTCGGTTACTAAGACCTGGCCCGGTTTAAAATTATTAATTTCCTTAATATTCATTATGCGGTTTGTCTGTCCGGAACCAATTCTATTGCCGACACTTTGGCCTTTAATAATTACCCTCCCTTTTTTCTCAATTTTATATGTCTCAATAACTTGTAAATCTTTTCGACTTTGTACTGTCTCCGGACGAGCCTGAATAATATATAAATCATTATTTCGGCCGTCGACGGCGAATTCCATGTCCATCGGTTTTTTATAATGTTCCTCAATTTTCATTCCCCATTTCGCAAGTCGTAAAACTTGTTTATCGGTTAACGAGGGTTTTAACTGATCGGCGGCGGGAATTTTTACATTCTTAACCGGCGTTTTACCCTTTAAATCATAAACCATTTTTATATCTTTACGACTGTAACTTTTTGAAATAATCGCTCCCGTCGGTTTAAAGACATAAAATTCGTCAGGATTAACATGACCCTGAACAATATTCTCGCCTAAACCAAAAATTGAATTAATTAAAACAGTATTTTTAAAACCGGATTCCGTGTCAATTGTAAACATAATACCGGAAGATCCAAGATCAGAACGAATCATTTTTTGCACCCCAACCGAAAGAGCAATCGAGAAATGATCAAACTTTTTATCAACGCGATAAGAAATCGCCCGATCGGTAAACAAAGAAGCGATACATTTCTTGACCGCTAAAAGAAGATCTTTTTCGCCGGTGACATTTAAATATGTTTCCTGCTGACCGGCGAAAGAGGCGTCCGGCAAATCTTCAGCCGTCGCGCTTGATCGAACGGCCACATCCAAATTTTTGACTTTACTTTCGGCGGATAATTTTCGATAAGCCTCAAGTATCTCCTTAGAAAATTCTTTCGGGAATTCGGTCGCAATAATTACTTTTCTGATTTCGGCCCCGCGCTTCATTAAATCCTTAACATTATGCGTATCAAGCCCTTTCAAAATTTCTTTAATTTTATTTTTTAAACCGCTAACTTCTAAAAATTCACGGTAGGCGGAAGAAGTAGTCGCATAACCGTTAGGAATATTTATTCCGTATTTAGTTAAATGACGATACATCTCACCGAGAGACGCGTTTTTACCGCCGACCTCAGGAACATCTTTAATAGAGAGTTCCTTAAAAAACCGAATTGATTTATTTTTAAACATAAATATTTTTTAAAATTGTATTTAATTTTATAATATGATTATAACACAATCTTTACTTTATAAGAATAATCGATTAAGATAAAAGCAGGGTTGGAATTTTAAAAAGCGGATATGGCGAAACTGGTAGACGCACTAGCCTTAGGAGCTAGCGGGGCAACCCTTGAGAGTTCGAGTCTCTCTATCCGCACATAAGTTTTATGTTTCTTCACTCTTTTATTCCTAACCCAATTATAATATCTTACGGACCTTTAGCTATCCACTGGTACGGTCTTTTTATGGTTTTAGGAATAATAGCCGGATTGCTTACCACTCTTTGGCTCGCCAAGTATTACAATATTCCAGCTAATTTAATAACAGACTTGTTTTTTTGGCTGGTAATAAGCGGTATAATTGGCGCCCGTATTTATGATGATTTTTTAAATTTTTCATATTATCTTAACCATCCGCTTCAATCCTTAGAAATTTGGAAAGGCGGTTTGGCCATTCATGGGGCGATTATCGCCGGAATTATCACAATATTAATTTTTGCTAAAAGGCAAAAATTCAGTTTTTGGGAAATGGGCGCGCTAATTGTCCCCGGACTGGCGCTCGGCCAAGCGATTGGCCGCTGGGGAAACTACTTTAATCAGGAATTATTCGGCCTGCCCACTAATAGTCTAATTGGCATTCCGATAAGTATTATAAACCGTCCCGCTCAATATATTTTTAATGATTTTTTTCAACCGACATTCCTATATGAAAGCCTGGGCTGTTTATTAATTTTCATATTTTTACTAATCTTGAACTTCAACGCCATAAAAAGAAATAAACTAAATAAAAGTTTCTTTATTTTGTCGGTCTCTTTATATATGATATTATATTCTATACTAAGATTCGGCTTGGAATTTATCCGGGTTGACGAAACGCCGTCATATTTTAACTTACGTTTACCTCAATTGGTCAGTTTACTGGCGATTATCTTTTTTTTATTAATCCTAGCTTTTCAAAAAAATGCCACCAGAGAAAAAAATCGAATCAGCTAAAAATATAACTAATCAAAAAAATAAGAACAGTCTCATAATCCTTTATGTTCTGGCTTTTATATTATCCCTTTCAACCGCTTTGCCCGCCTATATTCAGTCAAATTTTTTAAAACAATTTGTTAGTTTAAACGTCTTAAGTTTATTTTTTATTTTCGCCAATGTCGGAACGATCTTATCTATAATATTATTCCCAAATTTAATAAAAAAAATTAGCAACTTTTTTTTGACGAAAATAGTTCTTTTAATTTATGCCGCCTCTCTTTTAAGCCTTACGATGGCCAATAATCCTATCACCGCCCTAGTTGGAACAATTCTTTACACAATCAGTTTAAATTTGCTTTGGATTAACATGGATATTTTTGTGGAAAGTTTTTCCGCCAACAAATCAACCGGAAAAACAAGGGCACTCTACTTTACCTTTATAAACCTCGGCTGGATTTGTTCGCCGATTCTGGCCGCTTATCTAATTTCGATTGGAAGTTATATCCTGACTTTTTTCGCCTCAGCCGTTTTAGTCATCCCGATTTTTCTTATTATTTTCTGGCAAAGAAAAAACTTAAACGATAAAGTTAATTATTCAAAAGATAAATTTAAAACGGTTATAAAAAAAATGTGGTTCAATAGAAATCTGCGCGGAATTTTTTTTATTGCTTTGCTTCTAAATCTTTTCTACAGCTGTGTCGTAGTTTATATACCAATCTATCTGCACGAAAATCTTGGTATGTCTTGGCAAATTTTAGGGCCGATATTTTCCTTAATGCTTATCCCCTTTATCCTAGTCGAAATTCCGGCCGGAATTGTCGCCGATAAATATTTGGGCGAAAAAGAATTATTATTTACCGGTTTCGCAATTTTAACTTGCGCACTTTTTTTATTTTATTCAATCACCACTCCGACTGTTTGGCTTTGGGCGGCTGTGTTGTTTGGTAGCCGTGTCGGCGCCGCTTTAGTAGAATCAATGCGCGAAACTTATTTTTTCAAAATTATCGACGCCAAAGATATTGATTACATAAATATATTTAGAATGGCCGGCCCTCTCGGATATATTCTTGGTGTGAGTCTGGCCATAATTACCCTCCTATTTCTCCCTTTAAGATTTTTATTTTTAGTCGTTACTATTATTATGCTAACATCTTTCTTATTTGTATTATCCATAAAGGACACTAAATAAAGGACAATTGACTTTTAGTTGATTATTTTATAAGATAATAAGCGTAAAAAGAATAATTTCGCGGGTATCGTATAATGGTTTTTTATATCAGCCTTCCAAGCTGAGGATGGGGGTTCGATTCCCCCTACCCGCTCATAAAGAAAAAAGACAGAATTATATTCTGTCTTTTTTCTTTAACAGTAGACCCGGGAATCGAACAAGACGTCTCCGGACAAGCGAGCTCTTCGCAATTCCAGCGAAAAGCGAGCGCGAAATTCCCCCTCTAAAAACATTGTATATTTCGCCAAAAGAAAGCTATAATTAAATTGATTGCATTAAATTAATCAAAACAGAAAGCTATTTATGAAATACTTTTTTTTCGTCCAAAGCGAAGGGCGCGGACATATGTCCCAAGCTTTAGCGCTTAAAGAACAACTTGAAGAGCAAGGGCACCAAGTTATCGCCGCCACTATCGGGCTTGGACCGAACCAAGAAATACCTTCTTTCTTTAAAGATAATATTGGCTGTCCGATTATTAATGTTGAAAGCCCGAAATTCTTAATCGATAAAGAAGGAAAGGGCGTAAGACTTGTCGCCAGTGTTATTAATACTATTAAAAAAGTACCTAATTATTTAAATTCAGTACGAAAAATAAAAAAATCAATTACTAATTTAAACCCCGATGTTTTAGTAAGTTTTTACGAACCCTTAGCCGGAGCTTATTATCGCTTTTGCGACGATAAGCGGCCAATGTTTTGTATTGGCCATCAGTTTTTAGCCTCAGCCTCAAGTTTTAAATTTCCGCCGTCAAATTTTTTTAGTAAAAATTATTTCCAGTTTTATAATTTTTTAGTTTCCGGAAAGCGCACAACGAAAATTGCCCTTTCATTCGACAATGAGCCCGATGAACTGAATAAAAAACTATTTATTTGCCCGCCATTAATTCGAAAATCAATTAAGCTAATACAACCTAGCAACAACTCATTCATCTTAAGCTACATGATTAATTTCGGTTATGCCAAGGAAATAATTTCTTGGCACCAAGCAAACCCCGACTATAAAATTGAAGCTTTTTGGAACAAACCGGGCGAAGAACATACCCGAATCGACGATAAGTTAAACTTCTATCACCTAAGCGGTCAAAGATTTATTGATTTACTGGCTTCATGCGAAGCCTACGTCGGAACAGCCGGCTTTGATTCCGTGGCCGAAGCGGCTTACTTACAAAAAAATATTCTCTTAATACCGACCAAAAATCATTTTGAACAAGAATGCAACGCGTATGACGCGCAGAGAGCAAAAATAGCCATTAGCTCTAATATCTTTAACTTTTCCCTCCTCCAAGATAAAGCAATATCCCATTCTCCGATTTATCTTAAAAAATTTAAGGAATGGGTTGATAATTTTGATGGTAAAATAATAGAAATCTTAACTAAAAATAATTAGAGCTTCAACTTAATTAAATATTTTCTCGGCAATCTGCCAGTACTCTGGGTTGCCGTATTTTTTTTGCCAGTACCACCATTCTACGCCCCAAATATAAGTTCGACTAAAATTAAGATCAATTGCATATTGCAAATTTGCCTTAAATTGATCAACGCTCATCGATTTATTAATCTCATTATTTGTTAAATATATCATCTCCCCTTTTGGCACCCATGGCTCGGCCTGTAACTCTAAAGTCATAAGCCTGTCCGTACTCAGTCCCGCCAGTTTTGCCTTAAAACTATAATATGCCGTTGGCAACGGGTAATGAATAAAACCAAACCAAGAATTGTAGACTACGCGATACAGTGTTCCCCCGAAAATATCACCGATCTTGGCTTCTTTTTGCCAACTGCTGAGCTCGCCGGATCCGCTAATAATTATTTTACGGCTATCAAGAGTGTGAACTAAGTCGAATTCCTGTTTTAAAAAATTTTGGTCAAGCGGGGGACAGACACCGAAGGAACTTAAAAATGGTTCATTCTCAACCTGCCAATATTCAATACTTTTTCGATCTTTATAATGATCAACGGCCGCCTTTAACATATTTAAAGTTAAAACCTGAGCTTCCAAATCGCTTTTTTTATTTAGCCAGGCCGGACTGTGACATTCTGGCCAACGCGGCACCCGCCGACCAAGACTGATAATAAATTTGACGTTTCTTTTTTCACCCTCATTAATTAAATAGTCATAACTGCTAAAATCATAGACCCCCTCATCTTTTTCAATCTCGTCCCAATATATCGGAATCCGAATATACTTAACTTTTAAATCATCGAGAATTGCACTATAAGTTTCTTTTTGATCTAACCCTAACTCTTTAGTATATTCAGTCGAATAAGTAATTCCAAAAAAACCCGGTCGGTGTTTTAAGTCCTCGTTAGAAGGATAATAATTGGCAATCTTTAAAAAATAAAAAATTAAAAATAGGACTAGAAAAACGGCGCCCGAATAAATTATAATTTTTTTCATAAATCTACGAAGCTAAAAAATAAAGACCAGTACCGATTATAATAACGGCGGCCGTTTTTTGTAACACTATCGGCCAAGAAAAAGTTTCTTTTAATAATTTCGGCGCCAACAAAGCGATAATCGCGCTGATAATTAATAAGAAAGCATATTGCACGCCCTGTAAGGCATTAACAATTGTAACCGAGCCTAAATAAATCGCGTAATTTTGTAAAACAAAACCTAAAGAACCAAAAACCTGGTTAACAACAACTAAAAAATTCCTTTTGTTCTTATTCTTTTTTGTAAATGAATGGAGAATTTTGTAGCGGTTGTTTTTACTTAATAAGAAAAAGGAAACTAATATTGCTGCCCCTAGACGCGTCCAAATAAAGGCGCTTAAAAATGGTTGGAAACTATAAACATATTTAGTACAGATAAAATATAGCGAATAAGAAAAAGCCGATAATAAGGCAATTAACAACCCGCCGCTTTTTATATTCTGCTTCATTTTTAATTTACGAAGAACTCGAGAAAGATAAGTTCTATCTTTAGGCAAGATAGCAATAACAAAAACACCGATTAATAGAAGCGAAATTCCGATCAATTGATTATTGGAAAATTGTTCTTTAAAAAATAGAATTGAAAAAATTAAAGAAAAAATTGGTGTCGTTCCTCCGACGGTAACTAAAATACGCGACGCTTCCCCGCGCTGCAAGGCTTCGTACAGCATCCACAAAGCAACGGCGAAAATAAAACCGGCTAACAAATCTAAAATAAACAATGAAAGTCCCGGCCAATGCAAGAACCAAGGGGCAATTAAAAAAATAATCAGGCCTAAAATACAGGCCGCAAAAGCATAGGCCTTGCTGCTTAACAGGACATTATCAATTAAAAATTTATCTAATAAGTTAGCGACTGCTAAAATAAAATAAGCAGTCAAGGCAACAACAACCCAGGTCATAAATTGTTTCAGAAAAGAATATATTTTTATTTAGAGCCTAAAACTATTTTTGTTATATTGTAAGTACCGAGTTTTTCGGCATTTAAAAATCCATCAACCGCCGCTCGGGCCAAGCGCCCGGAGTTTATTAAATCAGGCAGCCACTCGTCGACATATTTCGGATCCAAACAATCAATACCCCCTCCTAAAGAAATTAGCCAGGCACGATTAAAATCCTCTTGACTGCCGACCGGGGTAGAAATTATTATCGGAAGACCAAGGGCGCAATAAAACGATAATTCCGACGGCTTAGTCCAGAGTATGTCGGTATCCCTTAAACACTGATTAAATATTTTGAAATAATCATTTTTCTCATTGGCAAAAATAATTTCGATATTTTTTTCTTTATTTAAATTTAATTTTCTTAAAGTCTTTTCAAAATATTTTTTTACATCCTGACGGCTGCCGGCTACTAAATTAATTCTAAATTTATTTTCTTTAATAAGGACAGATAATTTTTTTAAGACAAGCGCGGCGATTTCTTTTTGCGCCCCTGCCCCTCCAACAGCATAAGTAATCGAAACCGGTCTTGCCTCATTATTGATTCCTTTTTTATCAATTTTTCTCTCGACGACATTAAGCAAAGAATGATAATTTTTTTGATAGATATCTTTCGGGTCCAGAACCGGAATCCTCTTCACTAAATCATCCAAAGCAATTTCTTTTTTAACTCCGACGTTTTCACTAGGCAAAGGAAACCCGGTTACGTATATATTTTCCGGCCTGACGCCATACATTAAAAATTTCTCCTTGACTGTTTCACTCGGCAGCAAAAATTTGATCCGACTATTTTTCGGATCAAGCGGCGCCCAGGCTCGCGACGCATCAGAATCGCAAATAATACAATATATATCACCCTGATAATTATGATATTCGGCAATATAAGCGGCCACAAAAAAAGTTGTCACATAGGGCAATCCGCTTTTATTCAATTTTTTTATCAAGGAAATACCTAAACCCTTTTTAATAAAACGATAAAAATATTTTTGCTGAGTAGTCGGGTCTGATAAATCACGGAACGGATATAAAGAAGGAATTTTTTGGAAAGAGTCCATCACCGCAAAAACTAAGTTACCAAATAAAGGAACTTTTTTAAAACGAGAAATTGTTTCGTAGGAACGTAAACTTTTAACCCAATATTTTTTTTCCCAAACGGGAATTCCTTTATAATTATTAATCGTAACACTTTCTCCCCCGCTTAAATTTAATAACGGATAAGCCGCGCGCTGATGGCCATAGCCCATATCCGCAACAACTAAATTTATTTTTTTTTCTGACATAGAATAAATTTGCGATTATATCTTACTCTTATATTATAGCAAAAAAATAACAAAAAAACTTACTTTCTCTATTATTCTTTATGAGAATAAAATTATTTAATCCTTTTTTAGCATTTGCAAATATTGATACGCGCTTAAAGCAGCGATTGTCGCTTGCCCCATCGCAATCGGAATCTGCTTGAACTCACAATCGGTCACATCACCGGCCGCAAACATGCCAGGCGTCCTAGTTTCTGTTTTTGAATTAATAATTATTTGATTTTTATCATTTCGATCGACAAAATCATTAACTAAATCAGTTGAAGCGATTCGCCCAACCTCAATAAATATTCCATCTAAGGCGATTTCCCGCTCTTGATTGTCCTTATTATTTATTAATAGCATTTTTTCAACTTTTGAAGAACCATAAATATTTTTTATTTCCGTATTTAGCAAAATTTCAATATTTTCACGAGACTTAACCTCGTCAACCAGAGTGTCAAAGGCTTTAAGATTGTCATTTCGGTGAATTAAATAGACTTGCTTCGCAATTTTTGACATAAACTCAGCTGCATCAAGAGCGGAATTTCCTCCCCCGATAATCGCGACGTTTTTACCTTTATAAAAAGGACCGTCGCAGTTGGCGCAATAAGAAACGCCCTTGCCACTAAATTCAATCTCTCCAGGCGCCGCTAAACGGCGCGGAGATAGCCCCATAGCGACAATAACGGTCTTTGCCTCATAAGTATCTCGACTTGTATATAATTTAAACTGGCCATTAGCCGTTTTTTCAATACGTTTAACCTCATCATCTTTAAACTCTACGCCCGCCTTAACAGTTTGATCCTTTATTCTATTTATTAGTTCAAAACTTTTAATCATTTCAAAGCCGGGATAATTCTCAATTTCATTGGCCCAGACAAGCTGTCCACCTAATTCTTTGCCGATAATTAAGGTTTTCATCTCTCGTCTAGCGGCAAATATGCCCGAAGTCATACCTGCCGGTCCGGAACCGATTATAATTAGATCATACATAATATTTATTTGATTGATTTAATAGTTAAATTATAGAATTAATTTATACTAAAAGCAAACTTTGCTTATATTAAAAGAAAAGATAAATTTAATCAATTATTTAATAAAATATTAGCTCAAAAAGTGATTAGCAACAGGTTTTCCACAATTTGTCTAAATGTGTTATTTGTTTAATGTTAGCTAAATAACAAAGAAAAGTCTAGATTATTTTAGACTTATCTTTTGGCCTGTGTATTAAAATGTTCTGCAAGGAACATTAGTTCATTCTAAGATATATTCCCACCCTGGTTGCCAATTTTTCGTCTTGCGCCAGTCTTCCGCGAAGGCTTCTTCCCATGACTTCCCTTTTAATATAACATCAAGCGCTAACTGGGGAGCTTTGTGAGCAACAATAGCAACTGTTTTCCCTTCATAATTACATTTTAGATACTCCAGGAAGTTATTAATTCGATTTTTGACATCTTCATAACTTTCACCGCCCGGAAACTTATCAAAAACTGATTTTTCCTGAAGTGGTTCAACGATTTCTGATAATTCGCTGTTATATATACCATAATTGCATTCCCGCAGACTGGAATCGACAATTATCGGTATTTTTCGATCTGCAAAGGCAAGGTTTGCTGAATCAACTGACCTCTTAAGATCAGAACAATAAATTACATCAAACTTTAAGTCTTTAGTTAGATCTTTTAATTTGATAGACTGTTCTTCTCCTAATTTAGAAAGACTCGTTTCTGCCCAGCCTGATGAGATGTTGTTTTCGTTGTCGATAGTTGTACCGTGAACAAAATAGATTATTTTAATCATAAGTAATTAAATAAGTATAATGATATATATTATATCATAATAGCTAAATATCATTAAATATAGAAGAAGGGAATTAAAAAATCTCACGCCAGTGAGATTTTTATATAAAATACTATTTTAACGGTTCTCCATAACTAATATGAAAGTGTAAGTGCTTTGATTCCTGATATACGCCTAGGTTAGTCTGGACTCTGGCACCGCCAAATTCTTTTTCTACTTTCTTTGCAATATTTTGGACAACTTTGATAATCTCCAAAATTATCTTACTATCTTCATCGTTATCGTACTCTGTAAGAGAAGGAATATGCTTTTTCGGAATAACAATAATATGAACTGGCCAGTGCGGACGAGTATGATAATAAGCTAAAACACTGTCACTTTCATATTCTATTTTTAGCACTGATAAATCTTTTAAAGCGACATCGCAGTAAAAATCATTTCCGGCGTATGCCATATTTTAAGGGTATATATTTTGTGGACCTTAAGGGACTTGAACCCTTGACCTCTTCCATGCCATGGAAGCGCTCTAGCCAACTGAGCTAAAGGCCCATTTCCGATCTGTATTTGAAATTGTTCCTCAAAGAACAATTACTAATATCAGAACTACTATATATAATATATCATTGGCACAATAAGTCAATGTTATATATATTAGCTAATATTAGATAAATTATTAATGTGTCCTCGCCGGGAATTGAACCTGGATCTAGAACTTAGGAGGTTCTTGTTCTATCCTTTGAACTACGAGGACGAATTTTAAAATATAATTGAAAATATTTTAAAAATGTTAATTACAAGACAAGCTTATAATAAATATTTGTGTTTGGCAATTATTAATATTAATATTATGAACTAATAATTTTTATATTTCTAAGCTATCAAAATTTTGACTTTTAATTACTTTCATATTAATATGTTTTGATACTTAAAAACAGTATTAGAGTTAATTTTCGGGGCCTCAAACCTCATAATGTTCATTAATAATTTTAATTATGCAAAAAATTCCGCTCAATCTTCAGGATGATGAACTCTCTCGGTATTTATCGAAGAAGGATCTCGTCAGAATTTCACAGGGAAAAGTACGCGACACATGGTCGCTAAAAAACATCCTTGGTCATGACGACTATTTATTAGTTGTCGCAACAGATCGTATCAGTATCTATGACTATGTTCTCAATAAACTTGTGCCTCAAAAAGGTCGAGTTTTAACTGCTCTTACTCATTTTTGGTTAAATCTTTTGGGTGGATTTAAAAATCATTTGATTCCATCGAAAATGGAAGAGGGCTATAACTTTGCCTATGACTTACGCGAAAATTATCTTTCCGAACTTCCGGTTGACCGCTGCTTAGTCGTAAAGAATCTAACTGGAAAAATGTATCCCGCTGAAATGATTTTTCGTGGCTTTATCGGTGGCTCAGTTTTTGAGGAATACGAAAAAACCGGAATTGTCGCTGGTCAACAACTACCTATTGGTTTACCGAAATGGTCGAAACTCTATCCGTTTATTTTTACTCCCTCGACAAAAGAGGAGGTTGGAAATGATATCAACAAGGATATTGACTACTTCTACGGGGTAATGGATTCATTGGGCTTAAAACAAGAAGCCAGGGAAGTTGTCGCCATGTTGTTAGAAATCTACGGCATCGTTTTTGAATATGCTGAGCAACGTGGTATTTTAATACTTGATACAAAGTTTGAGGTTGCCGGCAAAATTCTAGCCGATGAAATCCTTACTCCTGACTCTTCCCGATTTGTATTAAAGGAAGATTGGGAAAAAGCCATGAGCGAAGGTCGCGATCCATATTTTCACGACAAGCAACCAGTTAGGGATTGGGGGGCAACTATCTTAACTCCTTTCTCAGACGGAAGAGGCGGCTTGATTAAAGGCATTAACAAACTGAAATCTAGTAGTCCGGAATACTCAGACTATATAGATTTTGTCCACAGTGTTGATGTGCCCGATGAAGTCATTAATGGTACAACTGATAGATATCTGGCTATTTTTGAAATGATTACCACCCATAATCTGGACTACTATCGAATCGAAAAAATGGGTGCTATCGCTTAATCTTTAAATCAGTAAAATGAAAAAAATCGCGATTATTATTGGATCGGCGAGTGACTTGTCACAATGCGATAAAGGTCTCAAATTTCTTGGTACAGTACCTAAATCAGAAGTCGAAGTCACCGGCGTATTTATCAGAAGCCAGCATCGTAATACCATCAGCACTCAAAATCTATTGGAAAAACTGAGCAAAGAAGAAACTGATGTTATTATTGTCGGAGCTGGTTGGGCAAATCATTTAACTGGCTGTTGTGATGCTTATCTGAGATACGAACTTCAAAATGATCACACTGTCGTCGTCGGGGTTGCCTTTGAAGATCCAAAAAATCAAAAGCATACCGACGCGGCTATTCTCTCAATAACCGAGGTCCCCGGCACACAAGTTGTATTTAGCGATGAAAACAGCCAGTTTGTGGGGCGACAGGGATTTTTCGATGCCTGCGTAACAGCGACTTGGGGGAATTTGCCTAAAATCGAAGTACCCGCGCCTAAGCCAATAATGGACTTAAGCCTTCAGGAAGCGTTGGAAAAATTGTAGTTTAATTTAAAAAAGGCCTTTCGTTTTCACGGAAGGCCTTTGTTTTAAGCATTACAATGTTTTTAATAATAAATGATTCGATTCGAGAAGAATTTTGATTTTACTGTTACAGTATAATCCTTTTCCTCGGTTATTCGACCAGTTACGTTAGCTTCAATGCCAAATTTATCTGCTAAATTGAGAAATCTTTGAACATTTTCCTAATCAACTACCACAATTGCGCCTTGGCCGCCATTCCAAGTGCTATAGCATTCTTCGTCAGAAAATTCACGCCACTTCGCGCATTTAAGCATAATATCGGGTGGCGTAAATAAATCGAATAGCTCCGCGGAGAGATCTTGGGATCGAAGCATGTCACTACCGATTATAGAACGTAATTATTTTCATTATAAAAAAACAGCGATTTGTCAAATCAAAGTCTCTTTACAAACAGGGCTTATTAAACTAAAATAAAAACGTAATCAAAAATACGATAATAATTGATAAATAATACTCATATTTAATTTAAAATATATGTTTAGCAAAGACATCAAATCGGAAAATTTTAAAGACGCTGAGACAATTATCGGCGAGTCAATAAAAGTCAAAGGGAACTTTCAAGGGCAGGGGAATATTGTAATCGAAGGCTTTTTAGAAGGCTCTTTAAAAACAGAAGCCAATCTTTTAATCGGTGATCAGGCAAAAATCGTTGCTAACATAGAAGCAAAAGATGCCATCGTCAACGGGGAGGTCAAAGGAAATATTAAAGCGAAAAGTTATTTAGCGATTGGGAAAACGGCAAAGATATTTGGCGATATCCAGTACGGTGAAATATCAATTGAACGCGGAGCAATAATTAATGGACAGATCCTAATGATTAGCGAGGAACATCGCCGCGGCGAAAACAAAAGACAAGCAGAAGGGGAAGAGGAAAAATAAAATTAAGAAGCGATAAAATCGCAACCCTATGCACGTCTATATTTACGATGAATATTTAAATAAAAATAAATACAATCGAGCGATTAATCGATTAGAGATTCGCCTGACTGATTTAGGTTTAAACGGAAAAATAATCCGCCTTGAGGCAATCAAGAATATTAAGAGTGCAATCGCAAACGAGATAAAGCTCGGCTCAAAAACGATTGTTGCCGTTGGTAATAACCAAACAGTAAATAGAATTATAGGCGCAATCATTGAGGCTGATTCATATGGCGACTTCCAGCAAAAAACTCTTTTAGGAATTATCCCCATTGGCGATGATAACTCAATCGCCGATTCTTTCGGAATAAAAAATGCTGATGACGCCTGTAATATTTTATTGGCGCGCCGCGTCGAAAAGATCGATATCGGCTCAGCCGGAGAAAATTATTTTCTAAATCAATCGACGATTGAAAGCCAGGGAACTGTTTTAGAAATTAATAATTATACAATCGAATCGCAAGAAAGAGGAAAAATTAGCATTATAAATTTATTGAGTGATAAGAAGGAAACTGTAAAATCGAATCCGCATGACGGAAGATTAGAAGTTCTTATTAGAACGAGAAAGAAAGACCAGACATTTTTAACGACTAAAACTTTAAAAATTCACAATCCTAATTATAAGTTAATCGTTGACGATGTTGTCGAAATCGATACCCCGGTCGAAATTAATATTCGGTCAGGTAAGCTAAACGTAATTGTCGGTAAAGATCGTCTTTTTGATTAAAAAAAGACCGGCTTAAATGGGTAGGCAAGAAAATTTCTTCTAGGCACTTTCGAGCGCAATGCCGGAAAAATCCTAGCAAGAAAATCCCCATGCTTGTCGTGCCTGACCCATTTAAAACGGTCTTTTTAAATTTGTAAGTTGTAAATCAACGACTTATTAATATATCATAGTTTAAATTCTTTGTCAACACCTTTAGCTACTGGTTTATCCACATCTTCTTAACAAAAAAAGAGATTCGTTTCCGAGTCTCTTTTTTGCTAATTTTAAACAATTTTATACTTTAATCACCACCGGTAAGACCATCGGACGTCTTTTTGTGGCTTGAAATAGAAATTGTCCGATATCATTTCTGATTTTATTTTTAATATAATCATCGTCAGCAGCCGACATCGGATTTTTATCTTTAACGATCTTTTTGACGCGCATTCTGGTCTTTTCAATTAAATCACGATTTTCTTTCATATGAACGAAGCCGCGCGAAATTAAATCAGGATTACCGATAATTGCTCCAGTCTTCGCATCGATAGTGGCAATAATAACAATCATGCCATCATCAGCCATCATTCTTCGATCTCTTAAAACGATTTCCGAAACATCACCAACCCCTAGGCCATCAACCATGACGTAGTCGGTATTTGCTTTTTCTTTAAGAATTATCGGCTTGCGATCTTTTTGGAACTTAATTATATTACCATTATCTAATACTGGAACTTGCTCATCGCGAAATCCTTCACGGAGGGCCAGCTTCTTTGCTTCGACTAACATATAGTGGTTAGCATAAACCGGTAAAAAATAATCGGGCTTAATTTGATGTAAAATATTTTTGATATCCTCGGCATTAGCATGACCGCCGGAATGAACATCCATAATACTACTATGAATAACATTGTCGCTTAAGCGATAAATCTGATCCTTAACTTTTTGAACCGAACGTTCATTGCCCGGAATAACCGAGGAAGAGAAGACGACGATGTCGGATTTCTTAATTGTAATATAATGATGATTACCGTTTACAATTCTCGAAAATACGGCGTTTGACTCGCCTTGGGCGCCGGTACAAATGACTAAAATTTTATTTTCCGGATATTTACTAATATCTTCAACCGGAATAATTGTATTCTTATGCGCCGGAATATAGCCAAGCTCTTGAGCAATTTTTACATTCATCTTCATGCCGTAGCCATCTAAAGCTACTTTTTTACCGATTTTTTCGGCATACGCTAAAAGATGGGTGACGCGCTCAAGCTGAGAAGCAAAAGTACCAATAATAATCCGGCCCTTAGCTTCACGGATAAGCCGTTCAAGATTGTCTTGAGTCGTTTTGGCCGGCACTCGCTCTTTAGAATAAGCGACCCCGAGACTTTCAAGCATTAATATTCTGGGTGATGGTAATTTTGACAAATGGGCGTATTGGACAACCGCTCCTTCAAGGGGATCCTCCTCCATCATCCAGTCACCGGGATGGATAACCGTTCCGTGCGGTGTGGAGATAATAACTCCGACCGCATCAATAATTGAATGCTCAACTTGGAAAAAGCTGATTTGGAACTTTCCTAAACTTAATCTCTGATTAATTGAGTCAATGGTAATTGTCTTAAGATTCTTAGTTGTTCCTTTCTTATAATCTTCCTGGCGATGTTTAATCATCGCGAGAGTTAATTTTCGCCCAATAATCGGCGGATTGCCTAACTGCTCCAATAAAATTGGCGCGGCGCCGATATGGTCAAGATGACCATGACTAAAGATCACCCCCCGGATATTTTTTTCTTTGCCTCGTAAATAAGCGACATTAGGAATAATGTAGTCAATTCCAGGCATATCCTCATCGGCAAACTGCAGACCCATGTCTAAAATAATAATATCATTATCATATTCAAAGACGGTACAGTTACGACCGACCTCTTCTTGGCCGCCAAGAGGAATAATTTTTAAACTTGATCCGCCACTAACAACCGGTGCCTTTGGAATGAATGTCGCCATTGGTCTGTTAAATGGTACGCGGGCTGACGGAGCACTAACGACTTTTCTGGACGGACCCGAGTTAGCCACACGGGGCAAACGACTAGAAAAACTTTTTCGAGGGCCAGTAGCCGTCGAAACACTTTGTTGATTTTCGAACATAGTTTTTATTCGCCCCTGCCGGTTGGCAGTTGGCAAATGATGAAATTAAATTTTAATATCAATAAAAAAGGAATAAATAATTCACTTAAGTTATTATTGATATGAGATGTTTATATTGAAATCAATAAAAGGATGAGACCTTTTACCAAATTAATTTACTTTTTGTTTTTAAATACCAGTCCGAAATCCCGCTAAAGCGATCCGCGGGCTCAATTATCGCCGAGGAGTCAAAACCTTTTGTTTTTTTATCTTGAATATAAGTGTAAGTCGGAGAATATAAAAAAATTACCGGCAAATCATTATTTAAAATTTCTTGAAATTTTTGATACTCAGTTGCTCTTTCTGTATTGTCTGTCGTCACTCGAGCTTCAGCTAATAATTTATCAACACTAGGATTGCTATAGGCCGCCAAATTTAAGCCTCGGCCGCCAATCTGTGAAGAGTGCCAGAAAGCATAAACATCAGGATCGCCGCCAACCGATTCACCATATAATAAAACTTCGAAATCACGACTTTTAATTAAATCAGAAACCTGTTCCGCGGGAACTGCCTTAATTGTAACTTTTACGCCAACTGCCGCCCAATAATTTTTTATTTTATCAGCCACGGCCAAATTTTCCGGCCGATCAATAACACTTAACGTTAGGGAAAGCGCTTTACTCTGTAATACCCCGCCGGCCGCAATTGGATTATAGTCGTATTTTTTCAACTGGTTATTGTAAGCAAAATTTTCCGCCGGGATTGGACTGTCCGCAACTTTATAAGAGCCACCAAAAACATCGCCAACCAATTGAGTTTTATTAATTGCCTGAGCTAAAGCGATTCTTGTATTCTTATCGCCCAAAGCTTTATTGACTTCCTTATTAAAAAATAAAGAAACAACCTGTGGTCTAGCCAATTCATGAATAACTAAAGAATTTTTTGCTAAGAGTTCCGAGTTTTCGCCATATGGCAAATAGCTTAAACCATTAACCTGATTATCATTCAGAGCTTTAACCGCCTCAGGATAATCCACAAAAAATATAAAATTGATGTTCTTTATAAATGGTTTTTGACCGTAATAAGCGTCATTTAACGTTAGGTGATATTCTTTTAGATCGCCATCCTTATTTTTAATTAACGATTTAAACTTATAAGGTCCGGAACCGACTGGTTTTAAGTTAAACTCAAATAATAAAATCGATTGAGGATTAACATTTTTCCAAATATTTTTTGGTAAAATACCAAAATCTAGCAGATCTAAAAATGGCGCGTATGGTTCGCTTAAAGTAAATTTTATTGTGTAATCATCAATTTTTACGGCCTCAACTTTAGCCAGGGCCGTTCCATAAGGAGAGTGATATTCCGGGTTTTGAATTAAAGAAAGAGTAAATAGAATATCATCGACGGTTAGCTTGTCATTATTATGAAAACTAACATTATTTTTAATCTTAATTGTGTATTCTTTTCCGTCCGGATTAACTACATAACTGTCCGCTAGGTCATTTTTTAAATAACCGTTCTTATCATAGTAGAACAGACTTGAATAAATTAACTTACTTAAATCAGCATCAACGTCGCGGTTAGTCGCGTAAATAGGATTAATCGCTTTTGGATAGCCGACCAGAGCTTCAGCATAATCTCCGCCAACCGCTGGACTATACTGCAAATGTTTTTTTAAAAATACGGTACCAAGATAAACAACATTAATAATTAGAACTAACAAACAAATTTTAATAATTAAATTTTCCTTAGGATTTAAAAATTTAGACAAATGTTTTAATTGTTCACCGTTGGGAATTTTACGAGGGGAGAGTTTATAAACTAATTGTAAGTCAGCATCCTTATGACTAATTGCCTTTTTCTTAAATATGTTAAAAAAGGCCAGGCCCTGTTTCGCCCTCATTTTCCAAGAAATAGTTTTATTTTTTAGTGAAGTCACAAAGAATTCTTATTGAGCGCCAAAAATACTTAAGCTCTAATAAAAAAGATGCTTAAAGATAAAAGAAAGAAAATAATCGCGAAAACGATCGTTGCTATATATAACTTTTTTTCTAAACCGCGTTTTGTTAAATAAACACCGCCGCCGCCGCCAAAAACACTTCCTAAACCGGCACCCCGGTTCTGTAGTAAAATCGCCAGTATTAATAAAACAGCGACGACAATTTGGGAGATTTTAATCCAGAAAGTCATATTATTTTATCTTAGCAATAATTGCTTCAAGAGTTTCTTTATTATTAACCGCTAAATCAGCTAAAACTTTACGATCGATTTCAACTTTATTTATTTTTAAAGCATTAATAAAACGAGAATAAGAAAAACCAAAATCTCTGACAAAAGCGTTGATTTTAATCTGCCATAAACCACGCATCGTTCTTTTCTTTTTGCGTCGGTCAACGTAAGAATGCGCGCCGGCTTTGGTTCGAGCGGTACGAGCTAGTTTAATTAAATTTTTTCGGCCCCATTTATAGCCTTTAACAGCCTTTAATAATTTTCGTCTTTTTTTAACATGGGTCATCCCTCTTTTTACTCTTGGCATATTGGAATTTTACTTATTACAAATTTCTAATCGAATAGCTTAATTGTAAGGAGTTAACATTTTAATAGTTTTAGCTAAAGTCTTGGTTGTTGAAATATCTAAACGTTTATGACGGGTAGTATTACCGGTTTCACGAGCATTAAAATGATCTTGTCCGGCTTTTCTTTGGATAAGTTTTTTAGTCGCTGTTTTTTTGAAACGTTTAACAGTCGCTTGGTGTGTTTTAATTTTTGGCATATATTTCCGATTAAAAAAACAGGTAGATACCTGGATTCAACTATTTTTACTTTTTATTGATCAATATTATAGTAAATCTTCCGCCTTGATTTGTCAAGGGTTGTTCAATTTCGATATTTAAATCGGCTTTCGCTTGAATTTTAGCGACAAAGCCTTTAATAATTTCGGCCGCCTTTTGCGGATATTGTCTTTCTCGGCCTCTTAATATTAATTCAATTTTAGTTTTATTTTCTTTAATTAAAAACTTTTCGGCTTGCGCTAAACGCATATCAAGATCGTGGTCGCTGATTCGAAACGATAAACGGATATTTTTTATTTCCACTTTTTTCTGTTGAATTTTTTGTTTATGCGCTTGCTTTTCCTTTTCGTATTTTAACTGGCCGAGATTAACAATCTTAACGACCGGGGGATTAGCCTTCGGATTAACTTCGACTAAATCAAGGTCGGCTTCTTGGGCCATTCGAATTGCGTCCTCAGTTTTTATTATTCCGATCGCTTCGTTAGCTTCGTCAATTAAAAAAACTTCCGGCACGCGGATTTGAGTATTGGAACGGAAAGTAGTTTCTTCTTTTCTCTCAACTCGGTGGAATTTAATACGCATTATTTTATGATTATTTCTTTCTTAATTATTAAAGCGATATATTGGCTTTATATTGGCCACTATATTCACATATATTTATATCTTAAATAACTATAAAAGTCAAACAAAAACAGGCCTTTAATATCTAAAAACGATTCTTAAACTTATTAACAATTTTTCCCCCTTGACAGCTTAATCTGATTAGTATAGAATTGGGATATTAAAAATAAATCAGAATATTTTAAGATAAACAAGATATGTTTTATATCTTTGTTTTTTTCTGTCTATTTCAGAACATTAAAAAAAGAATAGTTACAATCATGGTGATGGTTAATTTTGATGCTAATTGGCATCAATTCGAAATAAAAAAATTTTTATCCGTTTCTAAAACGGAATCTATATAAGAAAGCGTAAGCTTTCAAATTAGAGTCAATCAAATTTTAGAGAGTTTGATCCTGGCTCAGGATGAACGCTGGCGGCGTGTCTAAGGCATGCAAGTCGAATGTGGTAGCAATACTGCATGGCAAACGGGAGAGTAACACATTGGCAATTTACCTTAAAGACGGGGATAACCTTGCGAAAGCGAGGATAATACCCGATAGTATTATTAATCACAAGATTAATAATTAAAGTTCCGGCGCTTTAAGAGAAGCCTATGGCCTATCAGCTAGTTGGTGAGGTAATAGCTCACCAAGGCTACAACGGGTATGGGGTGCGAGAGCATGACCCCACTCACTGGGACTGAGACACTGCCCAGACTCCTACGGGAGGCTGCAGTCAAGAATCTTCCTCAATGGGCGAAAGCCTGAAGGAGCGACGCCGCGTGTATGAAGAAGCCCCTCGGGGTGTAAAATACTTTTAACTGTGACGAAACAATGACGGTAGCAGTTGAATAAGGGGCTGCTAACCTCGTGCCAGCAGCAGCGGTAATACGAGGGCCCCAAGCGTTATCCGGATTTATTGGGCGTAAAGCGTCCGTAGGTGGTTTATCGCATCTCCTGTTAAATCTCGAGGCTCAACCTCGAGTCAGCGGGAGAGATGGCTAAACTAGAGACTGGAAGAGGCAAACGGAATTGCTGGTGTAGGGGTTAAATCCATTAATATCAGCAAGAACATCAAATGCGAAGGCAGTTTGCTAGGACAGTTCTGACACTCAGTGGACGAAAGCGTGGGGAGCGAATGGGATTAGATACCCCAGTAGTCCACGCCGTAAACGATGGATACTAAGCATTGGAAGTATCGACCCTTTCAGTGCTGCTAATTTAAGTTAACACGTTAAGTATCCCGCCTGGGGAGTACGGCCGCAAGGCTAAAACTCAAAGGAATAGACGGGGACCCGCACAAGCGGTGGAGCATGTGGTTTAATTCGACGGTAAGCGAGGAACCTCACCAAGGCTTGACATCTAGCTGCAAGGTCTGGAAACAGATCCGCCTTCGAGGGTGCTAGACAGATGCTGCATGGTTGTCGTCAGCTCGTGTCGTGAGATGTACCGTTAAGTCGGGAAACGAGCGCAACCCTGATCCTATGTTTTATATGTCATGGGAGACTGCCCGTTTTAAATGGGAGGAAGGTGGGATGACGTCAAATCAGCATGGTTCTTACGCCTTGGGCAACACACGTGCTACAATGGGAGATACAGAGGGATGCCAAACCGCGAGGTGGAGCCAATCCCTAAAAATCTTTCTCAGTTCGGATTGAAGGCTGCAATTCGCCTTCATGAAGTTGGAATCGCTAGTAATCGTGGATCAGCTATGCCACGGTGAATACGTTCTCGGGTCTTGTACTCACCGCCCGTCACGTCAAGGGAGTTGGTAGTGCCCGAAGGCTCACATTAGTGGGACGAAGGCAAGACTGATGACAGGGACGAAGTCGTAACAAGGCATCCGTAGCGGAAGCTGTGGATGGATCACCTCCTTTCTAGGGAGAAAATTTCTTCTTTCTTCGGAATTAAGAAATAGTCGCCTCTGGCATGATGCCGGAGTGGTTGCCGCAAGGTAACAACGAATTGATGCCAATTAGACTTGAAATTCATTACATGATTGATTTAAAAAACCACCGTTAAGGTGTTTTTTTGTGTCTATTTGACAATAATCGATTAATATTATAAAATATTAAGTTAAACTGAACCTTAAAAATGGTTATTTGAGTTAATTGCCGACTATATCTGGTATTGAATCTATATCAGGTAATATGGGCAATTAACTTAAAAATTAACCAAAAAAATAAAAAGTATGAAAGGACAAATTCCCGCAACAGATGTTTGTATTATAGAAAGTGGCGCAGACGAATGGTCACTGTTGAGTCAAGGGACTATCACTGAACTGCAAACATCTTTACTTATTTATCGAACACCTGAGCAGCAAGTTAAGGTGGAAATAGTTATCAATAAAGTTCTTAGTCCTGAACAGAGCCTCCATAAACACAGTTGCCAAGTGCGAGCGAGTCTAGGCGAGAGAGCCGCGATTGGAAGGGCCAGAACTGCGGAGTTTTTAAGCAGTTATTTAGACAAGTATACCTGGATAATGTTCGGTTATATTGTGGGTGAAGAAAAAAAACCGATTTTCATAATTCATGTAACACTGCTAAATCTCTCAATCTACACCCAAAAGCTCAAAGACGAGGAAATCAAAAGTTTCTTCCCCTTACCCGCTCCCGGGCAGAATTAATTTCTAAAAAGCAAACAAGCAAAAAAATCATTAAACAAAAGAGGAATCTTCTTAAAGGTCCCTCTTTTTTCATTTTAAAATAAAAAAAAAGCGCCAAGTTTCCTCGACGCTTTGCATAGTAAGTCTTTTTTTTGACTTTTTCTAAGAACAAGTTTTAATTTATTCTTCCATTGCAGCCTTCAGCTTAGCCCAATCCTTTTTTGGATCGGTGCTTAAGCTTCCGGCGGCGATTAAATCAGCCACCAGCGGATCTTCCTGCTCATATTGATCTGATGGAACGGAAATACCGGCAATTACTGGCAACCCTTCCCATTCATCAATATGATCCTTGGACCGATTAGCAATACAGGCTACACCTACAACAACTAATCCAGACCCATTACCAGAATCAATCGCTTTTTGAGTGGTACTGAAATTATTGCACAAGTCCTCAAAAATAAGAGCGAACCATCCAATCTTAACTGCCCCGACATTTCGGCGTAGAAGCAACATAAATTTTTCTTTGGCCGTCGCAGTTTTAAATGCGATTATCTCCTTCTCCAAACGAAGGCCAGGAATATTCAATAAGCGTCCAACTTCCTGGGCAATTTTACTACCTCCTTCAGGAACACCAATCAGGCAATCAACCTTATGTCCCCAACTAGCTTCAAAAGCGCGAATTTTGTCCGCCATCAATTTAGCGAAGTATTCAAGACGCTGGGGAGAATCTTCAATAACAGCCAGATTAAAATATACGTCACCAACAAAATTTTTCTTACCGGTTGGCGAATCATACTGGCCGCTATAAGCAACTAAAGGACCCAAAAATTTTCCGTCAGGATCTTTACGTGATTGGTAGTGACCCTGGAGATTAACTAAGGTTTCCAATGGACGCCCCTTAATCAGGTCCAAAGAATCGGACCGAAGTGCCTCGGCAATAGAAAGCTCCCGACTCATAGCCGCACTGATATTTTTTTCAGGATTACCTTTCATGAGTTGTGCTCCCAGGACTTCATAATCAGCTCCATTATCGAACGTATTCTTAATACCGTCGATTCTGTCAGGTGATTGTTGACCAGCTTCCATCCAATAATCTCGGATACCAGGAACGATAGTTTCAATGGAGTCGGGCAAGTTCTGTTTCAAAAGTTTAAGCTCCTTTGGGGAACAAACAACAGCGTCAAACAAATCTTTACCGTATTCCAATAAATTGGTCGAATCATTCAATATAGCCATTCCCGGAATGGCGCCTCGGCGCATCCGGCATTCATCGCGATCGGTATCCGTTAAAACAGACGCGATAGCAATCATTATCCCCTGCGGAATCAAAGATCTAACCTCACGGAAAGCTCTTAAAGACGCAATACTAGATAATGTTAATATATCGCCAGGACGCATAAAGATAGTATACTTCAACAGAATGTTCTTATCTGTACCGTTAGTATCCGGCAGCTTCAAATCCCAAAAAATATTTATTTCAGGATATTTACTGACGATCTGCGCCAACAAACCATCATCGCCTTTCATACCCTCTAAATGTAGGGCGTCGTTGAATTTGAAATGACTAATAAAATCAGCCATGTTGCTCGGCTCCCGTAAAGTCTCTTCAATTATATCCGCAATCGCTTGAGCACTTTTAAAGCCGTCTAACCCCAAAATAAATGGTTTTCTTTTCATTTTTTTCTCTTTTTTTAATGGTTAACAATACATTTTATTATTTTTTATTTTTCACGATGCAATGTTTTATTGATTAATTCCGGAGGCAAAAGCCTCAGATCAATCTTGCCAACATTAGCAAATAAGCCTTGCGGAATAAGATTTAAATATAACAATTTCTTTTCCAATTCCTTGGTAGACATTTCCTTCTTTTGCCATCTAATGAGCCAATCTTTAATGGCTACCTTGTAGTCAGAAAATCGCTGAGCCATTATTACCTGCAGACATTTCTGAAAACAGAACTCTTTTGTGTGTTGTCCGTTAACTCTTTGATACTTAATTATTTCCATTAAATCACTGGCCTGAAAATGGCCATTAAAATAAAATATAGATTTAAAAGTTAAATAAGCCAAAGATTGATCAATAATCGGCACCATTATTTTCAAGTTGATCGCGCGTTCCAGATAATTGTCATTTAAGTCCCAATTATCAGGAAAGTCCAATACGATATTTGGAACTTTTCCCCAAATAGGACTACTGTAAACTTTAGTCTCTTTTTCATCAAGTAAGAGAATGATACGATTTTTCTTTTCCGGAAAGACCGTAATCCATAGTTTTGCAACAACGACGTGAAGTATCCATAAAAAAAAGAACAGAGTGGCGAGATAATAAAACACTATCACCGCAAGGTTAGTTTTTAATGCCTCAGAATTAATAAATAATTGAAACATAAAAATTGAGAGTAACAGAATGAACAGTGCAATAACAACAGCCAGGGCGATAGAAACAGGCTTATAGGCGGCAACTAAAAAATATGTTCTAGTTGCATTTTTAATCTTAAGGACGATTTTTTTCATGATTTTTTTGTTTTTTGTAAAGGTTAATATTAGATTAATTATTAAACCAGTTTAGTCGTAAGTAGGCTTAATAATTAAGCTAATTTACCCTTATTTTTTAAAGACCTTCTTTAACATTTTACGTTAACATATAAACAAATTCCGGTCAATAAAAAAGCCGGCTTTTGTTTGCCGGCTTAATTAACTACTTTTTTGTACTTTTAAGATTCTCCACGAATAATCGCGCCTGATTGCTGACATTTTCTAGGTCAGAAACCATTTTGTCAAAATCTTTTGGTGTTCGCGAGCTAAACGCCTCTTTTATTTTTTTCATTGAAATATCAAGAAGCAACTCCAACTCTGAATCTATTTTTTTAACCGCTCGGAAAATGATTACATAATCGTCTGATGGTCGACGATTACGCCCTTTCCCACTGATTATTTCCGGTGAGCGCCTGCCTCGAATATAAGCAAGCGCTTTTCGGTGATCCAGTTCGGCACTAATTATGTGACGCGCAAACTGTAATTGAAATTCCTCTTTAAGCCCGGTAAGTGCAATACCAATCTGGAAACTAATTCTCTTGGTGACCAAATAATTTTGGACTTCCGGACATAGGCGCAGAAGGCTAAGATTTTGTGTTGCCCACGAACAACCGTGTCCGCAAATTTTAGCCGCTTTTTCAACACATTCGTCCTTGCTCAAAGGTTCTCCGTCGACGCCGTTGCGCATAAACCCATCGACGATAGTCCGTAAGGCAACCGCTGTTTCCATCGGAGAATGCCCGGCCCGACAAAAATTCGAGACAACTGAGAAGGCAAATTGTTTATCCTTTTTCATTCTGGGAAGCACAAAGGCCGTTATATATTCTAAGCCGAGGAGCTTAAAAGCGCGATAACGTCTTTCTCCGTCAACTAATTCAAAGTCATAGTTTTCATCCCCTTTAACAGGAACGACAATGATTGGTTGTTGCAGACCGATTTCTTCAATGCTGCGGGCTAATCCGAGTAATTCTTCTTCATCAAAGTCCTTACGCGGTTGATCGGCAAATGGCCGAATTTTAGAGATAGCAATCTTTGCTAGGGTCATTTCTTCAACTTCGGTTTTAAAATCTACTGATTGGTCAAACATAATCTAGCCTCCTATTTTTTAAGTTACTGATTAATTTTCTAACTAAACATTAATTCAAGGTCTGATAATTGTCAATCAAAAAGCCCTTTTAAGGGCTTTTACAAATATTTTGATATTTTATTTTTCATTATTCAATAACTACCGCTGTCCCATAACACAAAACTTCAGTAACACCATTCATAACTTCAGTCGCATCATAACGAACTCCGATAATGGCATTAGCGCCCAATTCTTCGGCGTGTTTAATCATTAGGTTATAAGCATCCTCTCTGGTATTTTCACATAACTCCGTAAACAAAGAAATATTTCCGCCAATTAGAGTCTGCAAAGAACCGCCAATTGAACCGATAATCGAACGTGAGCGGACAATAATTCCTTTAACAAGGCCTAAATTTTTTACAATTTTCGCGTTTGGTAATTCAAAGGCGGTTGTGACATTTTTATGATCCATATTTTTAAAGTTATTGATAAAAAATTATTTAACTCCAATCAATTTTTTAACTTCTTCAAGTTTTTTTGAGGCAATCTCCTGAGCCTTAACTCGGCCCTCTTCTAAAATCCTTGAAACTTCAGCGTCGGTAATTTTATTATATCTTTCTTGAAACTCAGTTAAGAACTTTTCAACGACATCAGCCAAATCTTTTTTAAAATCACCATAACCCTTACCGCGATAATCTTTTTCCAGTCTTTGGGTTTCGCGCTTACCTAAAATCGCATAAATCGTTAAAAGGTTAGAAAGAGCCGGTTTATTTATAAGGTCATAAATAACGTCGCTTCCGGAATCAGTGACGGCACGCATGATTTTTTTCTTCGCCTCATCCGTATTATCTAATAGAGCAATGTAATTGCTCTGGTTAACGTCACTCTTACTCATTTTTTTAGAAGGATCCTGCAAGGACATAATTCGCGCGCCTTCCTTTTTAATAACTGCTTGCGGAATAGTAAATACATTTCCGAATTCATTATTAAATCGTTGCGCAATGTCACGCGCTAATTCAACATGTTGTCTTTGATCATCGCCGACCGGAACAATATCGGTATTATATAACAAGATATCAGCGGCCATTAAAACAGGGTAGTCATATAAACCAACACTAACCGATTCCTGATTTTTTCCCGCCTTATCCTTAAATTGCGTCATTTTATTTAAATCGGCAATACGCGCGCCATAGCAATTTAAAATCCAAGCAAGTTCAACATGAGCAGGAACGGTTGACTGTTGGAAGATAATTGAAGTCTCTGGGTCAATCCCAAAAGCTAAATATATCTTCGTAATTTCAATAATTCGTTTTTTTAACTCTTCCGGGTTTTGTTTCACGGTAATGGCATGATAATCAACGACCGAAAAGATGCACTCATATTCTTTTTGCATCTCAACCCATTGCGAAATCGCCCCAATATAGTTTGCAATGTTTAAATTTCCGCTTGGTTGGATTCCGGAAAAAATCCTTTTTTTTGTAGTCATAAATTTGTCATTATAATAATATTCTACTGTAAAAACCGCACAAAAGCAAATAAAAACTCCAGTATTTTTATACTGGAGAAAGAACAAAAACAAGGAAAAGTAAATTCGTATTGACTGGATGCGACCAGCCTGTGAACCAGCCCCGATTATTCAGTAATTAAACCGACCGACATTACACAAAATATCTGCTCGTAACCACGACCTCACAACAAAAATACTTTCCTTGTTAAACTTCTGTGTGTATAATTTTAGTAATTCAGAAGCAATTATTTAAATATTAGCCTCTTATAAAATTTTGTCAAATTTAACAGTCTTTCAACAATAAAATCGCCCTAAAAGCCTAACTTGAAATATCTCTATTTTGTGTTAATATAGGTACAGGTTTACAAAAGCCTCTTTTTATTATAACGGGGTGTAGTATAACGGAAGTACACATGCATGGGGTGCATGTAACCCGGGTTCAATTCCCGGCACCCCGACATATAATAAAAGGGCTTGTAGCTCATCTGGTAGAGCGCTGCATTCGCATTGCAGAGGTAAGGAGTTCGAGTCTCCTCAAGTCCACGTACACGCACGAAAAACAGCGGGCTGTGGTATAGCGGTATTATACACGATTCGGGTTCGTGTGACCCCGGTCCGACTCCGGGCAGCCCGACAATTTAAATTTTAATTAATCCCTTATCTAAAGGCGGCTTTTTATTTTATGATCGATTTCAAACAAAAAATGGAAGAAGAAGAAAGAAAAGAAAAGCGAATAATGCTTAATTCAGATAATGATGATATAATTATAAGCAGAAATAAGCGAAAAATAATAACCTACATAATCGCTCTTTCAATAATTGTCATAATCTTTTCCGGACGAATTATAATGTCGAGCCAAAACGCTGCCGGCTGGTTTCCGGGTAGTAGTTTGTTTGATAAAATAAAACATTTTGTTCCGAGCACTGATAAGCAACTAAAAGGTGAGGAAAATGATCGAATCAATGTTTTATTGTTAGGGATGGGCGGGGATGGACATGACGGCGCCTATTTGACAGACACGATAATGTTAAGTAGCTTAAAACCTTCAACTAAAGAAGTCGCCCTCTTTTCAATTCCGCGCGATTTAATTGTTCCGACTAACGGCTCTTGGCAAAAAATAAATAGTGTTAATGCTTATGCCGAAGCTAAAGTGCCGGGTAGTGGCAGCGCGGCCATATCGCAAGAAATAAACGACGTCTTTGATACCCCTGTAAACTATTTTGTTCGCGTGGATTTTGATGGCTTTATTAATATTATTGATGAAGTCGGTGGGATCGATGTTAACGTTGAAAATACTTTTGATGACTACACTTACCCTATTAGAGGTAAGGAGGATGATCCAAATTATTACGCTCGCTACGAACATTTGCACTTTGATAAAGGTTGGCAAAAAATGGACGGTTTAACCGCCTTGAAATACGCAAGAAGCCGTCACGCTTTGGGAATTGAAGGCAGCGACTTTGCCCGAGCAAGAAGACAGCAAATTATTCTAGAAGCAGTAAAAGAAAAATTACTATCCAGACAAACATTACTTAACCCGGTTATTATCGCCAAATTAATTTCCGAATTTAATAAAGACGTTTCCACTGATTTAAGTCCTTGGGAAATATTAAAAATATGGAATTTATTTAAAGATGTCGACCGGTCAAAAATAATCAGCAAAGTGTTTTCTGATGCTCCTGACGGAATGCTCGTTTCCGGCCGCAGCGATATTGGCGCTTATATTCTAACCCCTCGGGCGGGAAACTTTTCGGAAATGACAGCCGCAATCCAAAATGTATTTACTGATAACGCTAATAAGCCGCAAGAAATACCAGCCATAACGGACAACGCCGGCGTTATTATCGACAACGGAACTTGGGTCGCCGGTTTGGCTTCTAAAGTCTCAACTAATTTAGAAAAGTATAATTTTAAAATAATTAAAACTGAAAATGCGCCTGAAAGAAATTACGCCAAATCAGTAATTTATGATTTAACGGGCGGTACAAAAACCGATTCACTAAATACCTTAGTAAAAGTAAGTGGGGCCACTCTATCCTATGATTCCCCAGAGTGGCTAATAAAATATAAAACAAACAATATTAATCAAGCCGATTTTATTTTAATTACTGGGACAGACTCTGATAAAAACGTTTACTAATAAATAATGATATGGAAAAAATTGAAAAAAAATTGCCATTAGTCGTGGTTTGCGGGCGAACTAACGTCGGAAAGTCGACACTTTTTAACTGTTTCACGGAAAAGAATCACGCCTTAGTGTCTAATATCGCCGGAACGACCCGCGACAGTAATCTTGGGATTGTCGAATGGAACAATAGCGCTTTTGAAATAGTTGATACCGCCGGTCTTCTCGATTCAAGCTTCTTAAAGCGCGAGAAAATAAGCGAAATGGATATCGACAGCCAGACACAAAAACAGGCAATCTCTTATTTAAATAAAGCCGATCTTATTTTATTTGTTGTTGATGCGAAAGTCGGTTTACTACCGGAAGATAAAGAATTATCAGAAATTATTAAGCAAAAAGAAAAATTTAATAATAAAATTCTTTTAGTTGCGAATAAAGTTGATAACTTTAAAAATGCCGGCGAAACGGCACAATTTAATAAGTTAAACTTAGGTGAGCCTTTTATTGTTTCAGCCGCTAGTGGACTAGGTACCGGCGACTTGCTTGATGTCATTGTTAAAAGAATAAAATCACCGAAAAAACTATCCGCCGTTAAAGCTATTGATCTTGAAAATTTAATTAACGTCTGTATTATCGGCAAACCAAACGTTGGAAAATCTTCGCTCCTAAATTCAATCTTAGGTTACGAAAGAGTTATTGTTAGTCCAATCGCTCATACAACCCGTGAACCACAAGATACGGAAATTAGTTATCGCGACAAAACAATTAAATTAGTCGACACGGCCGGAATTTCCAAACAAGGGAAGAAGGGCGACGGATTTGAAAAACCGGGAATTTTTAAATCTTTAGGCTCGCTTGATAAAGCGGATATTGCGCTTTTAGTTTTAGACCTGGGCGACCCCTTAACCCATCAAGACGCAAAGATTGTTCAAGAAATTTTTGATCGCAAAAAAAGTTTAATTATTATTGCCAATAAGTGGGATAAGGTTGAGGACCGTAATACAAAAAAATGGACTGAAGTCTTATACGATAAACTACCCTTCGCCACTTGGGCGCCGATTCAATTTATTTCTGCCAAAACCGGTGAAAAAGTTAATAAAATTCTAGATTTAATTTTAGAAGTTTCGAAAGAAAGAAAATTATCTTTAAGCGATTCCCAAACCGAGAAGTTTCTAAAATTTGTCGTTAAAATTCATAAACCGGCTAAAGGAAAAGGAACAAAGGCCCCAAGAATTTACGAATTTAAACAAATTAAAAACAATCCGCCTTATTTCGTTGTCCGAATTGGCCCGAATGACGATCTGCATTTTTCTTATGTTCGGTTTATGGAAAATCGTTTACGAGAAAAATATGGTTTTACCGGAACACCAATCAGAGTTAAAGTTACAAAGGAAAAGAAATCACACACAACCTATAATCCAAATTTATAAAACTATGAGAATAATTGTTGGGCTCGGTAATCCCGGCGAACAATATAAGAATTCTCGCCATAACGCCGCCTGGCTTCTGCTTGATAATTTATTGGGCGAAGTTAAGTGGCACGAGAACAAAAAGTTTAACGCTTTAACTTATGAAGACGGTGATTTTTTATTTGTTAAACCACTGACCTTCATGAATGAATCGGGAAGAAGCGTCCAAAGTATTTTAAATTACTATAAACTATTACCTCTTAGCTTTGGTTTAATAAAAAAGAAAGATTCTGATTTAAATGATTGTTTGACGGTTATCCACGACGATTTAGATTTAAATTTTGGTGATTACAAAATCGCGACCGACTCCGGTAGTGCCGGAAATAGAGGGGTGCAATCAATTATTGATTACTTAAAAACAAAAAAGTTTACACGCCTCAGAATCGGAATTAAAAATGAACTCCTAAGAACACAGATTCCGCCCGAAAAGTTTGTCCTCTCGAACTTTAATCCGGAAGAAAGAAAAAAAATCTACGAATTAAACACAAAACTAAATATAAAAAGCCTCACATAGATAAAATCCCCCTAAAAAATTTAGGGGGATTTTATTTTTAACTTACTAATAATTAATTCTAATAAAAAGATATGCAAAAATTAAGTGAGAACCAAAAATATCAATTAGCGTTCAATTCTTTTCAAAAGTTCGGACCAGTTAAAATGCGCTTGATTGAAAACTACTTTCCAAATATAAAGACCGCTTTTTATTCCTCGATATTTGATTTAGAAAAAGCCGGCCTAAGCCCTAATTTAATTAAAAAATTTATCGACTGGCGTAAAGCATATAATATAGAGGAGGCTATTAAAGAACTCAGGATAGAAAATATCAAAATAATCACTTGGCACGACGCGCAATACCCAAACCTCTTATTAGAACTGCCTGCGCCACCACCCCTTCTATATTACATAGGGGATATAAGTATTTTAAATTCCAAAAAATATTTTTTGGCCATTGTCGGTTCTCGGGAACATAGCGCTTATGCTAACAAAGTCATATCTGAATTAGTCCCTCCTTTAGTCGATGAAAATATCGTAGTCGTTAGTGGGCTCGCCTACGGCGTTGATACATTAGCCCATCAAGAGACTTTAGTGAATTATGGGATAACTGTGGCCGTTTTGGGTTGCGGCTTAAAAGCCGATTACATCTATCCTTATGAGAACCGCGGGTTGGCGAAAGAAATAATAAAAAATAATGGCCTACTAATTTCCGAATTTCCTCCTAAAACTGCTCCCTTACCAATGAATTTTCCGCAACGTAACCGAATTATCGCCGGATTATCGCAAGCCACCTTAGTCGTCGAATCAAAAATAAAATCAGGCGCCCTAATAACCGCCTATCAAGCCCTCGATCAAAACCGCGAAGTTCTCGCTGTCCCGGGAAATATCTTTTCTGAGTTTTCCCAAGGGCCGAATAATTTAATTAAGCGAGGAGCCAAAGTAATATTAAACTCTGAGGATATTTTAGAAGTATTTAAATTAAGTTATGTAAAAACAGAAACCAAAAAAAATGGATATATAAAAACAAACAAAAAGAAAACGATAAATTTTCAAGACGAGGCAGAAAAATTAATATATTTACTCATTAAAAACGCTTCCGAAAAATGTGAAAAAATTAATTACGATGAAATCGCAAAAAATTCCAAACTTGACACCGCAACAATAAATAGTAAACTAAGTATATTAGAGATTAGCGATTTAATTAAAAATGAATTCGGAAACTACTCGCTGTACTAGAATTAATAAAAAATAATTTCAAATTATATGGATTTAATAATTGTCGAATCTCCAACCAAAGCAAAAACGATCACTAAATTTTTAGATAAAAACTACCAAGTCGAATCTTCGTTCGGCCATATTCGCGATTTACCAAAAAGCGAAATGGGCATCGATATTGAAAATGACTTTACGCCAAAATACGTTATCCCGACCAAAGCGAAAAAAACGGTCGCTCTTTTAAGAGCGGCTGCCAAAAAAGCCGACGAAGTAATTCTTGCTTCTGATGAAGACCGCGAAGGAGAAGCAATCGCTTGGCATTTAATTAAAGCCCTGGGCTTAAAAGAAGAGCAAACAAAAAGAATTGTCTTCCACGAAATTACCAAAGAGGCAATTTTAAAAGCGCTCGAAAAACCACGATTACTTAATATCGATATGGTTGATGCTCAGCAAGCCCGTCGTGTGTTAGATCGATTAGTCGGTTATGAACTTTCGCCGTTTTTATGGAAGAAAGTCGCTAAAGGATTGTCCGCAGGACGCGTGCAAAGCGTCGCGACACGTTTAATCGTTGAAAGAGAAAATGAAATTAAGGCTTTTAACACTGAAGAATATTGGACGATATCAGCCGATTTAAAAGCGAAAGACAAAGAAGGAGAATTTACCGCTGATTTATATAAAATCCAAGACAAAACTTTTAATAAATTAAGTTTAAAAGAAGGTCGCGCTGAGGAATTAAAAACACTTTTAAATACTGCTAGCTACAAAATAGATAAGATTGAGCAAAAACAAGTCACTAAAAATCCTTCCGCTCCGTTTACAACCTCAACCTTGCAACAGTCCGCCAATCGCCACCTTGGTTTCAGCGCAAAACAAACCATGACTATCGCGCAAAAGTTATACGAAGAGGGTCATATAACTTACATGCGTACTGACTCGCTAAATTTGTCGCCTAAATTTATCGGCGAAGCCAGCGAATGGTTAAAAGATAACTTAGGCGAAGAATATTTGGCTGAAGGTGGCCGAGTATTTAAAAATAAAAATAAAAACGCTCAAGAGGCGCATGAAGCAATCCGCCCGAGTGAAGTAAAAAATACACCGGAGATTTTAAGCGCAAAATTTGATCGTAATCAAGAACGTTTATACCGCTTAATCTGGCAAAGAGCGGTCGCCAGTCAAATGAGCGCTGCTAAATTAGCCGCTACCGTTATTGACGTTAAAGCGGAAGAAAAAGAAAATGCTAAAAATAATTATATATTCCGAGCTAATGGACAAATGTTAATTTTTCCGGGTTATCTAAAGATTTGGCCGGAAAAAACAAAAGAACAGGAGCTACCGACTCTTGTCGAAAATGATTTATTAAATTTATTAGCTTTGCGTGCCGACAAACATAATACCAACCCGCCAGCCCGTTACTCTGACGCCAGTCTTGTTAAGGAGATGGAAAAATATGGGATTGGTCGTCCATCGACTTATGCACCGACGATTGCCACTATAATTTTAAGAAATTATGTTGAACGCGATGAAAATAAAAAACTTAAGCCAACTGATATCGCCTTTGTCGTGACTGATTTATTAGTTAAACATTTTGCAAAAGTTGTTGACTATAAATTTACCGCTGCGATGGAAGATAATCTCGACGCAATCGCTAACGGCGAAAAGAAATGGGTGCCGGTAATTTCCGAATTTTATAATGATTTCCATACTAATTTAAAAAACAAATACGAAGAAATTAATAAAAATGATATTATGCCTGAAGAAACATCAACCGAGAAATGCGATAAATGCGGCGCACCGATGATTATCAAAACCGGCCGTTACGGAAAATTTTTAGCTTGCTCCGGTTTCCCAGACTGTAAAAATATAAAAAAAATGCCGGGCGGTGGCGGACAATACGAGAAAAAAGAACCGGACGAGAAAACTTTAGAACTGCAAAAACAGTATGATAAAGAAGTCTGCGAAAAATGCGGCTCAAAGATGGTTGTGCGCGTCGGAAAATTCGGCCCCTTCTTGGCTTGTTCCGGTTATCCGAAATGTAAGAACATAAAAAATATTGTTTTACCGGGCGATGGCAAGGAAGTCGCTTGTCCGATTTGTGGCGACGGAAAAATCGTAAAAAAATTTAGTAAGCGCGGTGCTTTTTACGCCTGTAATAATTACCCAAAATGTAAGAACGCGTACTTCGGCGAACCGACCGGCGAGAAATGTCCGGACTGCGATGCTTTAATGATTAAAGACTTAAAGAGCGGAAAAACAAAATGCAGTAATAAGGGGTGTGAGAAATAAAAATTAATAGTCGTATGGATATTTTAATCGATAAAATTAAAACACCTGAAGAATTTTTTTTAGTATTTAATGGCCTTTGCAAAATCGCGGAATTAGCTTTCGATACTTTTAGCAGAAAGGATTTCTCAGAAATTAGAGAAAAAAATATTGCTAAAGAAATATCTTATCTCATGAGTATTACTCTGACAATCATCGGTATGCGCGGAGAATATTCCGGTTTTAGAGACGATTCTTTAAGTTCTCCATTTTTTGTTGTTATAGATGGCAAAGAATACACCCAAGACTATTTATATAAAATGAATGATTATTTTACGACAAAGTTTGAGGAAGCTCTCATTAGAACAAAAGATCTAATTCCAGAATACTATGAATCATATATAACTGTTTGGCGTAATTGTTAGAGAATACTAATGTATTAAAAAAGACCGGTTTGTTTAAATCCGGTCTTTATTTTTTTGTGCAATAACTAAATCGTTAATATTTCAATTTTAGATATATCACTAATTAGTTACTTTTTTCAACACCAAGAAATAGAGAATCGCTAGCATGAAGCTGATGAAATTCAGTAAGAAAAAGATAGCGTTTAAGCTCACCCCCGGAACCACTAAAGTAGTTATAAGGAGACCGTTCTGAATTTAAACCAGCCATATGCTTTCCATTTGGACCAGTCAAACACCTTCCGCTATTCAAATCAACTACCGCCCCCGGAGTCATAATGCATCGAACAAGTTCTGGGTGTTCTTCCGCTAAAGCAAGGAGCTCTATTAGCGTAGCTGGCCGAAAGCCTTCTTTATCCATATTGATAATAATATGGTTAGTGTCAACGTTTCCGTTATAGTGTCCTGGGAACAACTTTACAGTTATTTCCAGCTTTTCTTTTAACAATTCGGGTTTATAATTATATTTAAATAAACTACCCAAATTGTTGTTATCACGATATCTACTATCCACGATTGCCGCGTTGAGATCTTTTGCATAATCAACAACTAAAGAAAATTTTTCAGTTGAATTCATTTTTTATGTTTTTAAGATTTTTACTAATTCGATTAATTACTAAACTTGCCTATTTAGACAAACTTGGTAATTAATCAAATGTAATCTTGTTTGTTAATGTTTGATTTTAATAATCTAATTATAGCACATTTTATTGTACATGTCAAGAGGTAACTTTGGGACACTAACTTTTTCTATAAATATTAGCTAAATATATGACTAATTGGCACTATTTTTTTTCTTACTCTATCCAACAAAAAATAAGCTATTACTAGCTTATTTTCTTAAATGCGGAGAGGGTGGGATTCGATCGCTATTAGAATTTAACTTATTTCTTCTTTTTTGGATTAGCTTTTTTTGCTTCTTGTTTTTCTTTAACAAACTCCATTGCTTTCTTAGCAATTTCTCCGAGAATCATAAAGTAGGCCGAGCTATTTCTTAATTTATCCTGTGCGGTTTCGATAACGCCCTCAGCTTTTGTGACGCCGGATTCAATTCGTTTAATTAACTGATGAATCATTTGAGCACTAACAACAAAATAATAAATCGCCCAGCACAAAAAGAAGCTTAGAAAAGCGATGCAAACTGCTAAAACTAAATTTAAAACATCAATCGAAGAAGAGAACATAAAATTTTTATATTTGAGTAAATAATAATTAGAAAGTTCTTAATTTCGCTTCGTAAACTTTCGCAAGATGGTTAACTAATTCTGATTGCAATAAATCAATTTCTTCCGACTTTAGAGTTTTTTCGTCCGACTGATACTGAAGATGAAAGGCTAAGCTTTTTTCATTGGCCGCTAATTTATTACCAACATAAACATCGAACAACTCAACCGACTTAATAAGCGAATTGAAATTTAAAATATCTTTTCTAAAATCATTATACAATATTTTTTCATTTAGGACAAAAGCGAGGTCGCGAATTATCGGCGGATATTTTTGCGCTTCGCTAAAACGAAAGGAGCTTTGGTTTAAAATTAAGCTTACAATCTTATTAAAATTTAATTCCGCTAAAGCAACTCCTTTTTTTAAATTTATATTTTTAATGGCCTCAGAACTAAGTAAGGCGACTACGCCAACCTCTTGCCCTAATAATATAACTTTAGCGTTAGCATTATTATCTGCCCAACTTGGTTTATTTTCTAAAACCAAAAACTCCGCCTCTACATCCTTACTTAGAATATTCTTAAACAAACTATCAATAATTCCTTTAATTCGGCTTAATAAATCGTCGCTTCCAGTAATTACTAAGCCTAACTTTTTTTCTTGATATGGCAAGAAGTCTCCTTCGGTATTATCTTTCTTTAAATCGCCCATCGTTTTAAAGAAAGTGCTACCGATTTCGAAGAAACCAAAACTATCACTCTTAAATTGATTAGTCTTAATATTTGAAACAAGCCCCGGAACAAGCGATTGGCGTAATAAATTTGCGATTCCCGATAAAGGATTAACTAATTTAAGATAATTCGAAAAATCGATGTCTAATTTTTTTAATTGATCGTCGCCGACAAAGGAATAATTATAAGCTTCATTAAGCGAATTTTTTAAACATAAAATATTTTTTATCGCTCGCTCAATTTTTCTTTCTTCGTTAACTTCCGGAAGGCTCATTTCTAAAATTGGCATTTGCGAATCAATATTATTATAGCCATAAAGACGAATTATCTCTTCCGATAAATCTTCTTTATTAGAAATGTCTTTCGTCGCTCGCCAAGAGGGAATATCTACTTTTAATATTTCCTCTTTCTTATCTTTTATCACAAAACCTAATTTTTCTAAGATATTAATTACATTCTCACGCGGTATTTCTTGGCCGATTTTATTTTTTAGCCATTCTAAATCAAAATCGACCTCAATAGCTTTTAAGTTAGAGTTATTAATATCAATCAAAGCGCTGTTAATTTTCATCTCCGGACAAATTTCTTTCAATAAGGTTAAAAAACGAAAGATTGCCTGCTCACATAAAGCCGGGTCTAGGGATTTTTCGAAGCGCACCGAAGATTCGGTTCTTAAACCTAATTTTTGTGAAGTTTTCCTAACACTCGCGGCTAAAAAATTAGCTGACTCTAAAATTAATTCTTTTGTTTCCGGATTTATTTCACTATTGTGTCCACCCATAACGCCCGCTAAAGCAACGGGGGTTTTCCCGTCTGTAATAACTAGATCGTCGCCGGATAAAATTCTGACTTTCTCATCAAGAGTTTCCATCGTCTCACTATTTTCAGCACGACGGACAACTATTTTTTTAATTTTGGCGGCGTCAAAGGCGTGCATCGGTTGCCCGCAGTCAAACATCACATAATTAGTGAGGTCAACAATATTATTAATCGGGCGTTGGTTAGCAGCAACCAATCTCTCTTTAAGCCAAGCCGGCGATTCTTTAATTTCAATATTCGAAACGGCTACGGCCATATAACGCAAGCATAATTCCGGTGCTAAAACTTTAACTTCGAGTTTATTTTCTTTATTATTTAAAAAATCCCATTTTCGATTAATAACTTTGTCATATGGCTTTAAAGATAAACCAAAAATAGCGGCTAGTTCGCGAGCGATACCGTAATGATTTAAAAGATCGGGACGGTTTGATAAAGATTTATTATCTATTTCTAAAATAATGTCATCAACTTTTAAATATTTCGAAAATGCTTCGCCAATTTTTGCTTTCTCATTTAAAATCATAATCCCGTCATGATTTTTTCCAAGCCCTAATTCATCTTCAGCACAAAGCATACCTTCCGACTTTTCGCCGCGAATTTCTGACTCTTTTATTTCTAAACCGGACGGTAAAATTGCCCCAACCATCGCGACAGGAACAAGTTGCCCGACTTCAATATTCGGTGCCCCGCAAACAATGTGCAATTTTTTACTTTTTACATCAACGACCGTTAAACGAAGCCGATCGGCATTAGGATGTTTTTCGACTTCTAAAATTTTCCCAACCACAACTTTATTAAATTGTTCCGCGGAATTTATAAAACCCTCAACCTCAACCGTGTGGTTGGTTAATTCTTCGGCAATATTTTCCGCTTTTACTTTCGACGGAATTTTTACGTAATCTTTAAGCCAATTAAGAGATATATACATATAATTAAAATTGCTCTAAAAATTTAAGATCACCACTATTAAAAAGACGGACATCGTTGATGTTGTATTTAAGCATCGCTAAACGATTTAAACCAAATCCAAAAGCTAAACCTGAATACACCTCAGGGTCAATCCCGCCCGCTCTTAAAACATCGGGGTGAATTAATCCGGCGCCGACAATTTCTAACCAACCGGTATTCTTACAAACACGACAGCCCTTTCCGCCACATAAAAAACAAGTGTATTCACCATTATTACCCGGCTCAACAAAAGGGAAAAACTTCGGTCGCATTCTTAATTTTGTATTCGGTCCAAATAACTTTTGACCAACTATTTCTAAAAAGCTTTTTAGATTAGCGAAATTTATATTTTTACCGACTAAAATTCCTTCGACCTGATAAAAAGTATGTTCATGGCGTGCGTCCGTTGCTTCATTTCGAAAACATCGTCCCGGAATAAGCGCTTTTAGAGGAGCACCGTATTTCTGCATCGCGCGAATTTGAACGGGAGAGGTTTGCGTTCTCATTAAAAGATCATATTGCCCGTCCTTATTTTTTAAATCAACATAAAAAGTGTCTTGCATGTCTCGCGCCGGATGATTAGGAGCGACGTTAAGGGCGGTAAAATTATAATAGTCGCTTTCTAGCTCCGGTCCGTCTAAAATCATAAAGCCGAGCGAAGAAAAAATGTCCTCGAGCTCGTTTTGGACTAATGTAATCGGGTTTAAATGCCCTTGCGCAAGTTTTTCGCCAGGTAAAGTAACGTCAATCTCAACGCTTTTATTATTAAAACTGCTTAAATTTAAACTCGCTTCATTAAATTTTTCTTGAAGTTCTTTTTTTATATTATTGGCCAATTCGCCAACCTCTCTTTTAACATCATTACTTAAATCTTTAAGTCCGCCCATCAATTCACTGAGTTGCCCCTTGCGCGATAAATATTTAAGCTCTAACTCATGTAAATAATTAGGGTCTTTAACTTCGGCGAGTTGTTTTAAAAATTCTTCGCGAATTTCTTGTAATTTATTTTTCATATAATTAACGTCGATTCTTATAGCTTGTTAAAAATAATTCTAAAATTGTAAAGATTATTAATAATAAAAGTAGATTCAACCAGTTAAATAATTGCTGCGATTTTAGAATTAATAAAAAAATAATAAATAGAGCAAACAAGAAAGACTGACGGAAAGAAAGTTTTACGAGATTGAAAGCAAGTTCTTTCTTGGCCACAAAAAATCGAACAATAAAACCGATTAAAGCGCCCGTTCCGCTTAAAGACAGAAACAGGGCTAAATAAAATAAGCTAAAGCCTAGCCAGTTTGTCGAAGTTGGGTCAACAAGACTGGCGACAAATATGAATATACCCCAACAAAAGGCGCTAAGCACGCCCATCACTAACAAATAATTTTTTAAGGTCATAGGTTTTTCAAGCTATCACTTATTTTATGTAATTCAATTTTATAGTTATTTAATTTATCTTTTTCCGCCTTAACAATATTCTCTGGTGCTCGGCCAATAAATTCTTGATTCTGTAATTTTTGTTCCTGTAAAGAAATGAGCTTTATTAAATTTGTCTCTTCTTTTATTAATCTCTCTTTTTCTTTTTTCTCGTCTATTCCGCCGATAAGATATATTTCAATTTTTGAAACGACGACAAAGACCGCCTTGTCAACCTTTTCCCCTTCTTTAATTATTGTTATTTCCTCCAAACCGGTTTTTAAACTCTTAATATTTTCCTTCTGAGAGATTAATAAGTCCAGGCTATCATGCCCATAAATAATCGCTTTAAGTTTTTGGCTTGGTTCAATCTTATTTAGACTTCGAGCGTTCCGGATTGATATAACAACATCCTTTAAAATATTAAACTCGCTAATTTCATTTTTATCTTCTGTCTTATTTATTTTCGGCCATGCGGCGACCATTAATAAATTATCGTTAAAGCTCTGCCAAATTGTTTCCGTGACGTATGGAATAAAGGGATGCCAAAGAATTAGTAAGTTCTTTAATATGTAAACTAATAATTTATCTTTTTCTTTTTCAATCTTGGCAATTTCTAAATACCAATCAGCTAATTTGTTCCAAGTAAAATCATTTAACTCATCAGCGGCATATGAAAATTCATAATTATTTAAATTACTGCTCGCCTTTTCAATTAAATTATTTAATTCTAAAACTATCCACTTATCGGCTAAAGTTTTTACTTCGGGGCATATATTAGCGTCCTGAGTTAAAACATCTTCCGAAACGGATCCTAAAATAAATCGGGAAATATTCCAAAGCTTATTAACAAAATTACGTTTAGTTTCGACGACATCCTCATTATATCTTGAGTCGTTGCCCGGGGTTGACCCCATTAATAAAGATAAACGCAAAGCATCGGCGCCATATTTTTCAATCACCTCAATCGGATCAACGCCATTACCTTTTGACTTAGACATCTTTTTCCCGTTCTTATCTAAAACAGTGCCATGCAAATAAACTTTTTCAAAAGGAACTTCGTTAAGCGCAAAAAAGGACATCATAATCATTCGAGAAACCCATAGGGTTAAAATATCATATCCGGTTTCCAGAACTTGAGTCGGATGAAATCGCGCCAAATCACCACTCTTTATACTGTTTTTAAAATTATCCGGCCAACCGAGCGTAGAAAAAGTCCACATCCCGGAAGAAAACCAGGTATCTAAAGTGTCTTGATCCTTAATCCAACCCTCTTCTTTCGGAGACTCTTCACCAACATAAACTTCCTCGCCCTTGTACCAAACCGGAAGATCATGACCATACCAAATCTGTCGAGAAATACACCAATCATGTAAATTAGCCATCCAGTCTCCAAAGCTTTTATTAAATCTTTCCGGAATAAATTCAATCTCTTTTTTTTCTGCCGCTTCTAAGGCTTTTTCCTTTAGAGACATTTTGCCCAGGCGATCGAGCTTCTTATCAACATTAATAAACCACTGTTTAGAGGGAAGGGGTTCGATAACTGTGCCGCAACGATAACAAACTGATAAATTATTAGTTATATCTTCTTCTTTCTCCATTAAGCCAGATTCATTTAAAGAATCGACAATCATTTTTCTCGCTTTATCAACCGTTAACCCGGAGTAGACCCCAAACCCATCCCTGATTAGAGCGTCCTCATCAATTACTTTAATGATCGGCAAATTATTAACTTGCGCCATTTGCCAGTCAACCATAGAATGCGCCGGAGTAACTCCTAAAGCGCCCGTCCCAAAGTCAGATTCAACATTATAATCACTAATAACCTTAATTTTTAGTTTTTGACCACAAAAATTAACATCATACTCTTTCCCAATATAATTAATATAACGTTTATCCTTAGAATTAACCGCCACAGCCACATCGCCTAACTTAGTTTCCGGGCGAGTGGTCGAAATTGAAATCGGAAAATCTTTGTCATATTTAAAAGTATAAAATTTTCCGGTTTGTTCTTTATGTTCAACTTCATCATCGGCTAAAGTTGAATGACACCTTGGGCACCAATTAACAATTCTTTCGCCGCGATAAATAACCCCTTCACGGTACATATCTAAAAACATAGTCTTAACGGCTTTTTTGCGTTGTTCATCAAGAGTAAAGGTTAAACGCGACCAATCCATGGATGAGCCCATTTTCTTAGTTTGGTGCAAAATTGTTGCCTGTGTTTCATTAACAAATTTTTGAACCTCATCTAAAAAGACTTTTTTTCCTAAATCATGTCGCGTTTTGCCGCTATCCGCCAAAATCTTTTTTTCAACGACACTTTGCGTCGCAATTGCCGCATGGTCTGTTCCTGGTAACCACAAAGTTCGATCGCCAATAAGACGATGATATCTAACTAATAAATCTTCAATTGCTAGCATGGCACTGTGTCCAATGTGCAATTTTGCGGTAATATTAGGAGGAGGAAGAATAATAGTGTAACTTTTTGCATCATTAGCTAAATCTAAGTTATCAGGATTAAAGAACCCCGATTCTTCCCATTTTTGATATATTTTATCCTCGTTTTCAAAAGGATTATATGTTTTTTCTAACTCATTTTTCATAATCTAAAATTACCAAAAAAAAGGCCTTAAGTCAATAGAAAATTATCAAAAATTAGTGTCCCCTTAGCTTGACTTAGCCCTAAATTAATTATATATTTAAAGATTGCTTCAGATAGGCCTGGAGTTTTTAAAAGTACTTAAAATCAAGCTAAATGTTGAATCTAGAGCAGCAAATTTTTAAGCAGATTGAGAAAAGTAATAATATATTGCTGACTTTTTCGATTGACTCGGATGGCGACGCCCTGGCGGCAACATTAGCCCTCTTCCTATTCTTAAAAAAAATAAATAAAAATGTTGAACTGGCTTGTGATAAACTCGAAAAAGATCAAAATCCACTTTCTTTCCTGCCAAACTACTCACAAATTCAAAATAGTTTAATAAATCTTCGGCGTTTTATTGTTTCTCTCGACATAAGCCAGACAAAAATAAACCAAATCCGCTATACTATCGACAATAATAAATTAAACTTTATAATTTCGCCCTCAAAAGGCTGGTTTAAACCGGAAGATATTACCAGTCAGGCCGGAGAATTTAAATATGATTTAATTATTAGTCTAGCCTCACCGGACTTAGAATCCTTGGGAGAAATTTACAACCAGAACATTGAGTTCTTTTACAAAACAACTTTAATAAATATTGATTACCACCCCAACAATGAAGACTACGGACAAATAAATTTTATTGACCTAAACGTGGCCGCGATTAGCGAAATAATTTTCTACCTAATAAAAAATTATCAAGCCGAGTTAATTGACGAGGATATCGCCACCTGTCTTTTAGCAGGCATAATAAGTAAGACAAAAAACTTTAAAGCTAATAATTTAAATCCTCGTACCTTGCTAAGCGCTTCTCAGCTAATTTCATCAAATGCGCGCCGCGAAGAAATAATTAATCATATTTATCGAACGCACAATTTAAGTTCTTTAAAACTCTGGGGAAAAATTTTAAGTAATTTACAATCCGAACAAAATAACGCCTTGGTCTGGTCAAAATTAAAACAATCTGAATTAGAGGGCGCAAGTATCAGCGAACAAGATTTAAATGAAATCGTCGACGAACTAATTGCTAATATTCCTGATGCAAAAATCATAGTTATTATGGAAGAAATCTCACTTTCCGAAACGAAAATATTAATATATTCTTTAAAAAATGTTTCCGCTTTCGACCTCGTTAAGGAATATAACCCAGTCGGAAACGCTAAAATGGCCACTTTGCTAATTAATAAAGATATCGAAACCATGAGCGCAGAAATTATTCCCGAAATAAAAAATAGACTTGAAAAATTAATTTCATAATGGTATAAAAGAAGCACGTCCGGGCATATAGCTCAGTTGGTTAGAGCACCGCTCTTATAAAGCGGGGGTCGATGGTTCAAGTCCATCTATGCCCACCTAAAAAATAAACGGGCTCGTAGCTCAGTTGGTTAGAGCGCTACGTTGACATCGTAGAGGTCTGCAGTTCGAGTCTGCACGAGCCCACAAATAAGAAAAACCGACTATTTTATATTTTAAATAGTCGGTTTTTTGTTTACATTTTGTAAAATTATTGCTAAATTGTAAAGAGAATAAATCTTCTTACAATTATATTATGAACATCTTTCAAAAAGTTAAGACTAAACATCTTGAGGCGATTAATAGTAACGAGTCATCTCTATCTGATTGGCTGAGTTATGAAGAACCGGAAGCGGAGGGACAATTATCAATCGATGTTTACCAAACCCCGACCACAATTGTTGTTAAGTCAACAATCGCCGGCGTAAAAACTGATGATTTAAAGATTTCTCTTCATAACGATTTATTAACAATTAAGGGCAGCCGCGAAGCGGGCGCAGAAATTAATGAGGAAGACTTTTTATATCGCGAATGTTACTGGGGGGCATTTTCAAGATCAATAATATTACCGGCCGAAGTTGATAGCAAACGGGTCGAAGCAGAACTAGAAAACGGTATTTTAACTATTACTCTCTATAAAAACAACCCAAACGAAATTGAGGTAAAAATAAAAGATTAAAACATTTAATCGATCTGCTAAAAACGGCGCAGAGGAGAATATATGAAGGTGCATAAGGGCTTGGGTATAATTATTTTTTTAACGGTGCTTTTTTTATTATTAGCTTCTTTGGGTTTTGTTTTTTTAAACTGGCAAAAAAACTATAAAAACCGGATTTACCCGGGAGTTAAGATAGGCAATGTTAATTTAGAAAAAATGACTTTTGACGAAGCCGAAAATACCTTAAAAAACCAATCTCAAAGAATTCAGGAAACCGGCTTTAGAATTAAAAATGGCGAAAAAATTATAAACATTTCGACAGACATTTTTTCTTTTGACGCTGACCTGTCAACACCGACCCTTTCTTTTGACTATTTAGCCAGCGCCCAGGCCGCTTACGGCGATGAGTCTGATCGTGGCTTTTTTAGATATCTTTTAACACTTCTCAAACTATCAAAATCGACAAATATAAAAATGGTTTACGATCTTGACGAAAATAGATTGAAAGACTCAATTAGTTCAAACCTAAGCGATTTAAATATTGAGGCTAATAATGCTTATTTTACTTTTGATAAAAACACCCAAGTTAAAATAGTTCCTGAAAGACTGGGAAAAGAAATTAACTATTCTCAAGCCATATCAGATATAAAGAAAAATCTCGATAATCTAGACGATTCAATCATTAACGTTAAAACAGAAACACAATATCCAAATATCAGCTCCGACGATTTAAATGGTTTGAACGATGAGGCAAAAAAAATAATTGGCACAGAAAATTTAATTTTATCTTTTTCGTCTGAGCAAAGTACTAACACTAGCTCAACTACGCCAAGCAGCACAGAACCTATAATTTGGACGATCAAGCCGGATAAACTCGTAACCTGGCTAAGCGTTTCAAAAATTAACGGTCAATCCACTCTTTCTTTAGATAAAGAAAAAATCAAAGATTATTTGACTCTAAATGTCAGCCCAAAAATTAATAGCCAAGCCGTTTTGCCACGCTTCGAAATTATAGACAATAAGGTAAACGACTGGCAAAGTGGCATACCTGGAAGAGAAATTGATATTGAAGAAACAGCTAGCCAGATTAGCGAAAGATTTTTACAAAACGATCGAAACATCCCCTTAACAACAAAGGTTGTCGGCGAGGTCGAATCATCTATATCAAATAATCTAAACATCAAAGAAATAATCGGTACGGGCGTCTCTGACTTTAGCGGCTCGCCGGTTAACCGAATAAAAAATATAAAAGCGGGTGCAGCCGCCAATCAAGGGTTATTGATAAAACCGGGAGATGAGTTTTCTTTAGTTAAAACGCTCGGCGATGTCAGCGCGGCAACCGGCTATTTTCCGGAATTGGTAATTAAAGGAAATAAAACTCTTCCGGAATATGGCGGCGGGTTATGCCAAATTGGGACGACTCTCTTCCGTGCCGCTTTAGCCTCAGGCCTACCAATTACTTATCGCCAAAATCACTCTTACCGAGTTGCTTATTACGAACCGGCCGGAACCGACGCGGCTGTTTACATTCCAGATCCCGATGTTCGCTTTATTAATGATACCGGTAATTATATTTTAATCCAGGCCAGAATCGTTAAAAGTAAAATATATTTTGATTTTTGGGGGACAAAAGATGGTCGAATCGCTTCAACTACAACACCAGTTATTTATAATATAACTAAACCGGATCCGCCAAAATATATCGAAACCACCGACATGGCGGTTGGGACAAAAAAATGTACCGAACACGCCCATGACGGGGCCGATGCCTACTTTGACTATAAAGTAATTTATCCCGCTAATTCAACGACCACGCCGATTAAAGAAAGAAGATTTAAATCTCACTATGTCCCTTGGCAAGAAGTTTGTCTAATCGGAATCGGAACGGCAACAAGTAGCCAAGTAATTTCTAGCGCAACCACTTCGATTATTAATTCTTCAGCCAGCTCGTCAAAAAATAATTAGAAAATATCTATATAAAAACCCCATCTAAAGCAGACGGGGTTTTTATTATAAATTAGTGATAATTTATTTATTTTATAACCTCTCCTTCAATCATTTTCGGATCGCTTTTCTTTCGGAAGGTTATAAACTGTTGCAGAGCCGTTAACGCAGTTAAAACAAACCAATACAAAGTTAAGCCGCCCGGAAGAGAAATACCAATAAAGATAGTGATTGCCGGCATGAAGTAAAGCATTTGTTTATTCATAATTGCCGCCATACTCTCATCTTTAGAGCCCTCACTTTTAACCACCGGTTTAGTGGTTATTAACATTTTAGCCTGAATAAACTGGGCTAGACCGGCCATTACCGCGAGATAAATATTCGGCTTAGCTAAATTTACAAAACCTAAAAAAATCGTATTAATTGTTTCCGGCTTGTTAATAAAGGGATAAACTAAATCTAGCTTATTATTAACGCCGTCCCTAAAGACCCTATAAACAGCCCATAAAAAAGGTAATTGAACCAACAAGGGAAGACAAGAAGAAAAAGGATTAACCTTATTTTCTTTATATATATCCATTGTTGCCTTACTAAGCTCAGTTTTATTGTCGGCGTACTGTTTTTTAAGAGCTTCAATCTTTGGTTGCAAGTCCTGTAAAGATTTCTGCGACTTAATTGCCTGCTTACCAAGCGGCCAAAGGATAAGTTTAATAACAATTGTTAAAAGAATTATGGCCACGCCAAAATCTTTAAAGGCCGCTGTATTATATAAGAAGATAAGGAGGTTTAAAATTGGTTGATAAAAAACCGTTATAAAAATATTGCCCATAGAAAAGTTATTATTAATTTATTTTGCTTAGCAAGTAATTAAAATTATTTAACCGGATCATTACCGCCCTTGTTCCAGGGGTTACAACGAATAATTCTCCATCCAGTCATTAGACCTCCTTTTATAATACCATACTTTTCAATTGCCTGGACGCCATACTCCGAACAGCTCGGGTTAAAGCGACAAAAACCATGAGGATAAAAAGGTTTTAAAAAGCCGTGGTCAAAAGAAAGGGTTTTTTGATAAATACGAATAAGTCTAATGGCAAAAACACGAGACCAATATTTCAAACTTTTATTCATATTATTAATAGATTTTAAGTCGTTTAAAGCCAGCTAATAAAATATTTTCTATTTCCTTAAAATTTTTGTCTAATATTTGTGGAAAAACAATAATTACAATATCGTTTCCTTTCGAAATACTAGCCATATTTCTCTCGATTATGGCTCTAAGCTGTCTTTTAATCTTATTTCTAATCACCGCCTTCTTGCTCACCTTAGTGTTTATTAAAATGCCGTATCTGCTTATTTCTAGGCTATTTTTAGCCAATTTAAGACCAATTTCTTTCCCATAAAAAGATTGGCCGGCTTTAAATACCCGGTCAAACTCTTTATCTAATCTTATTCTATTTTCTTTCTTAAGCATTTTTAATCCTATTTAGAAAGTTTGGCTCTCCCTTTTTGACGACGTCTTTTTAGAACGGCCCGACCATCTTTAGTCAGCATTCTCTTCAAAAATCCGTGCTTTTTCTTGGCGCGACGTTTATTCGGTTGATAGGTTCTCTTCGGCATAAATTTATCTTAGTTATTCTTATTTTTAATAACATAACATCTTTTTTTCTAAGAGTCAATGTCAAATCACCGATACATCATTATATTATTAAGGGGTTATCCACCACTTGTTAACATATTTTAGACAATGTGCTTCCTTGTGAATAAAGTATTTATCAAATATAATAAAACTACGATCTTAAAGATCAGCTATTATAAATGTTTATCTGAAAAATTATGACTAATGAACAGGTCTGGCAAGCTCTTTTGGGCGAAATTGAAATTAATCTATCGCGTGCTAACTTTGTTACGTGGTTTAAAGATACTTTTATTTCCTCATTTGAAGATGGCCGGGTGGTTGTTTGTGTTCCAAACGCTTTTGTTAAGCGCTGGCTTGAGGAAAAATATCATAAAAGCATCACCAGTGCTTTAGAAAATATTACTAAACAAAAAATTACTGAAATTATTTATAAAATAGAACTAAAAAAAAATAATAGTGCTTTCCAAATTACCAATCAAGAAACTAGTATAAATTCAAATACTGAAAATAATGGAGAAAAAAATAAAGAAAAATCTTTTACCAATAATTCAAATAGTAATTTAAACCACAACAATAACACGGCAAACGGAGCGGTTCAAAGCTCTAATCGCTATGGTCTAAATCCTAAGTATCTTTTTGAAAATTTTATTGTCGGAAAGGGAAACGAATTGGCACATGCCGCCTGCTTAGCCGTGGTTAACAATTTAGGCAAGGCTTATAATCCCCTATTTATCTATGGGGGCGTTGGGCTTGGTAAAACCCACTTGCTTCAAGCGATCGGCAACGAGGTTGCCAAAAAAACTGATAAAATTTTATACACGACTAGTGAAAAATTTACCAATAATTATATCCAAGCAGTTACTAGCGGAAAAGCCAAAGAATTTAAAAATTTATATCGCAACGTTGATCTTTTATTGATTGATGATGTTCAGTTTATGGCCGGAAAAGACGGAACCCAAGAAGAATTTTTTCACACCTTTAACGAACTACAACAAAACGACAAACAAATAGTTTTAACTTCCGACCGTCCGCCAAAATCCATGCCCGCAATCGAAAAGAGATTAATTTCTCGCTTTGAGGCCGGTATGGTTGCGGATATTGGAAAGCCAGACATTGAAACAAAAATTGCTATTCTGGAAAACAAGGCGATTGAAAAAGGTTGTCCTCTCGACAAAGACATCTTATTATATATTGCCGAAAACGTTCAAAACAATATTCGAGAATTAGAGGGCGCTTTAATTAAAATTATTGCCGCTCATCAATTTAAAGGGATAACCCCAACCCTAAAAACCGTAAAAGAGGTTTTAAACGACTTTATTTCCAATATTCAATCAAAGGCTTTGAGTCCTAAGGAGATCATTGAAGCCAGCGCTAAATATTACAACATCTCCTTTAAAGATTTAGTTGGAAACAGTCGAAAGAAAGAATTGGTTTGGCCGAGACAGATTGCCATTTACTTAATTAGAGAAGAGTTAAACACGTCATATCCTTCGATTGGACACGAATTGGGCGGCAGAGATCATACCACCGCAATGCACGCGTACAACAAAATTCTAAAAGAGCTAAAGGATAATGACAACGGAAAAATTAAACAAGAACTAGAATCGGTGCGCCAACTTTTCCACAGTATTTACTAAAAAACGGTGGAAAAATTTGTTCATAACTTGAGTTAAAACAGTGCTTATTGTTTAACACTTTGTTAACAAAAACACCAAGCTAAGAGTAATAAACAAACCGGTTTAATTTATAAACCATTAAACAGCAAGTTTATAAACAAGATTATTTTTAAATAAGCTAAATAAATTAATAAAAATCATTAAACCCTAAACTTATCCCCTTTCTTATTATTACTATTAATTAAATATATATAATTAATAATATAATAACCGATAAACATATGCGCTTTATTAGTCTACAGGAAAACTTAAAGAGAGGATTAAACATTGTTGGACATGTAACGTCTAAGAATATTAATTTACCAATCCTAAACAATATTTTAATAAAATCAGAAAATGGTAACATTGAGTTTATAAGTACTAATTTAGAAATTGGCATAACGCACCAACTAAGGGGAAAAATTGAGGTTGACGGTGAATTTACCGTTGACTCAAAACTGATCACCGAATACGTTTCTCTTTTAAACGGAAAAGATAATGTTAAGCTTGAGGAAAAGGATAATGAACTAAAGCTGGAGTGTGGAAACTATAAAACGAAGATTAAGGGGGAGGCGGCTAAAGACTTTCCTTTAATTCCGACAATCCCTAAAGATGATTATTGCGAGGTCGGGATTGAAGATTTTAAAAAAGCCCTTAACAGTGTCATCTTCGCTGTTTCTAGCAGTGAGAATCGCTTAGAGTTAAGTGGTGTTCTGTTTTATTTTAATAAAAATAAACTTAGTTTAGCGGCAACTGACAGCTATCGCTTAGCGGAAAGGGTTTTGGAAATTAAAAATAATTTAAAAGAAGATGAATATAAAGTTATTGTGCCGGCAAAAACAATCCAAGAATTTTTAAGAGTTTTAAATAATTTTGATAATCAGATAAAACAGGGCGACGAAGGGATGGTAAGAATTTATTTATCAGATAATCAAATTCTTTTTAATGTTGATTCGGTTGATTTAATTTCCCGCCTTATTAATGGACATTATCCCGACTATAAACAGATTGTTCCGGTTAGTCATCAAACAGAAATGATTGTTGATAAAGCAGAGTTGATTAGGGCGGTAAAAGCAACGTCACTTTTTTCTAAAACCGGGATAAACGATATTGCCCTTTTCTTTTCTAAAGATAAAATATTAATCTCCGCCTTTTCAGGACAAAGCGGTGAGAGTAAAGTCGAATTAGAGGCGGAATTAACCGGAACTAATAATGAAATAACAATTAATTATCGTTATTTGCTTGATGGATTAAATAATATCGAAGGCAGTCGCGTTATAATTGATATTGTTAACAGTAATACGCCCTGTTTAATTAAATCGGAACTAGATACAAATTACTTGTATATTGTTATGCCTATAAAACAATAATAATTCAGAGAAGTTTAAAAATTTTTGCCTAAATAAAAAAGACCGATTTATTTCGGACTTTTTTATTGTCAGAGGCGTTTTGATGGGTTGGAGTTTTTACCATTTAGAGCTATAATGTCTATATAATAATACATTTTTATGACCGATTCAAAAGAAAATAAGCAATATTTTTATCGCCCGGAGGGAGAAAAGAGAAAAGGAGTTGATAAAATTAAAAAAAAGAGAAGAAAAAAAATAGTTACTATTTTACTGAAATTATTTGCGGTATTTTTAGTTATTGCGGTGATTGGCGTTTTTTGGCTTTCGCGTGGTCTACCGAATCCAAATCAGTTAATTAATCGTGAGGTTGCTCAAAGTACTAAGATTTATGATCGAACAGGACAAAATATTCTATATGAAATATCGGGCGACCAAAAAAGAACCCTAGTAACTTTAAAGGATATTCCGAGTAATGTTAAAAATGCCACAATAGCGATAGAAGATAAAAATTTTTACAAACATGGCGGTTTCAGTGTTTGGGCGATGATTAGAACAGCTATTACGAACGTTGTTTTTAATCGGAGCGCCGGCGGCTCTACCTTAACGCAGCAGTTTATTAAAAACGCGGTCTTAACTTCCGAAAAAAGTTTTACCAGAAAAATTAAAGAAATTATCTTGTCCGTACAATTGGAAAATCGTTTTTCAAAAGATGATATTTTACAAATGTATTTAAACGAGATCCCGTATGGGTCAAATACTTATGGCGTTCAGGCGGCCAGCCAAAAATATTTTGGAAAAAATGTTCAAGATCTAAACCTATCTGAAGCGGCGGTTTTAGCGGCGATGATTCAGGCGCCGAGTCGTTATTCGCCATATGGTTCAAATAAAGATCTGCTTCTTGGCCGCAAGGATTACGTTTTAACGTTAATGGCGCAACAAGGATATATTTCCGATAAAGAGCGAGACGACGCCAAGGCAGTCGAAATAAAATTTAAAGATCCAGATAATAATATTATTGCCCCGCATTTTGTTATGTATATAAAAGATCTGCTGGCTGAGAAATATGGAGAAAAAACGATTGAGCAAGGAGGCTTAAAAATTATTACAACCCTTGATCTTGATAAACAAAAAATTGCCGAGAGTGTTATTAAAGAACAAACAAAAGATTATCCGACAAGGTTTGGCGCCAACAACGCCGCGCTCGTTTCTATAGACCCTAAGACGGGGCAAATTCTGGCCATGGTTGGTTCTCGAGACTACTTTGATGACTCAATAGACGGACAGGTTAATGTGGCGACCAGGTTGAGGCAACCAGGGTCTTCGATGAAGCCGATTGTTTATGCTGCCTTGTTTCAAAAAGGCTTTACGCCGGCCACTATTTTATATGATGTGGTAACAAACTTTTCAACCGACCCAGCCAATCCTTATATTCCCCATGATTATGATTTAAAAGAGAGGGGACCGGTTTCAATCAGACAGGCTCTGGCGGGATCATTAAATATTCCGGCCGTTAAAGCGATTTATTTGGCGGGAATAAATAATGTCATCGATTTAGCGGAGAGCCTGGGATACACCAGCTTTACTGACCGCAGTCGTTTCGGTTTATCTTTGGTTTTGGGCGGTGGGGAGGTTCAATTATTAGAACACACTAACGCCTACAGCGCTTTTGCGCGTGACGGTCAATTAAGTTCCGTTTCGAGCATTTTAAAGGTTGAAGATAAGGATGGAAAAACTCTTGAAGAATACCAGCCGTCAGAAAAGAAGGTTTTAGATTCACAAATTGCTAGACTTATAAATAGTGTTTTAACTGATAACAATGCGCGCACCTATATTTTTGGGGCTAAAAATTATTTAACTTTAAGCGATCGTCCGGTGGCCGCAAAGACTGGGACAACCAACGATTACCATGATGCTTGGACTATCGGTTATACGCCATCTTTGGTAACCGGGGTTTGGGTTGGAAATAGTGACAATAAGGCGATGAAAGGAAAGGCGGACGGCAGTATTGTAGCCGCCCCGATTTGGCATAGCTATATGGCCGCGGTTTTAACCGGAACGCCGGTTGAAACATTTAAAGAGCCGGATGATTATAAGAAAGGCAAAGATGTTATAGATGGAATTATTCCTAGTCAAACAGTCTTAATTGATGAAAGTACGGGCTTATTAGCAAGTAGTTCAACACCGCCCGATCTGGTGCAAGAAAAGAGTATTCCTGTTTATCATGACACCCTTTATTACGTCGATAAGGATAATCCGTTAGGGCCAGTTCCGGTCGATCCCGGTGTTGACCCGCAGTTTTCTTCTTGGGAAGGCGCGGTTCAAGGTTGGGCGGCTAAAAATGCCTCTTCGTCGGTAAAGCTTTTGAATTATCAAGAATTGGGAAAAGTAGAAAATATCCCAACGATAAAAATTTTAAGTCCTCAAGATCAAAGCGAGGTAAATAGTAAGAGCTTAACGGTTAATATTGATTCAAGCGCTAAAAGAGGAATAAGTCGGGTTGAATATTACTTAAATAATAATTTATGGGAAACGCAATGGGGCGATGTTAAAGAATTAACTAAAGACATTACCGCTTTAAGTAATGGCGCAAACCAACTTAAAGTTCGCGTTTGTGACGATGTTGAAAATTGCGCTGACGACACGGTTTCTTTTAATTTAAATTTGTCCGACAACCCCGTTGTTACGGCGGACAACTCTCTTAGTATTAACTTAGTAAATAGTAAGACAAATCTAAAAGCGAGTGATTTTCCTTTAGGGGTTAATTTAGAAGTTTCAAACATAAGTTTAGTGGCAAAATTAAATTTAGTTTTAAGAGCGGAAGATAATAGCATTTCAGCGGAGACAAAAAGTTTAAAGGCATTTAACGGATCAATGATCTCTACCTCTTGGGATGAGGCGCCGGTAAAAGGAAATTACTTTTTATCCGGTGAAGCAACGGAGTGGAGTGGGCAGGTTATAAAAAGCGGCGAACTAAAGCTAACCGTTAATTAAGATAATTCTTTCTATGCTTAAAATAAGCAGCCTCGATAACCAAAAGATTAAGGATATTATTTCTTTATATAAAAATAAAAAGCGCCAGGAAAAGGGGCTTATTATTATTGATGGTTTAAGAGAAATTGTTTTAGCTCAGAAGGCGGGTTTAGAAATTAATGAGTTGTATTTTTGTCCGGACTTATTAAAAGAGGAGATTGAAATATTTTATAGTTTAGATGAGCGGAAAAAAATTGAAGTTAGCGAGGCAGTGTTTAAAAAAATCTGCTATAAAGAAAATCCGGACGGATTTTTAGCTTTAATTAAAAAACCGGAGTTGGATTTAAAAAAAATAAAGCTAAGCAGGAAATCTTTGATTATTATTTTAGAGGCAGTGGAAAAACCAGGCAATATCGGGGCGATTATTAGAACGGCCTATGCGGCCGGGGTTGCGGCGATTATTATTAATGAAGGACAAACTGATATTTATAATCCTAATGTTATTAGAGCGAGCGAAGGTTTAATATTTTTTCAACCAATTTTTAATTTATCATTAAAAGAAACAGCCGCTTTTTTAAAAAAGAATAAAATTAAAAGTTTCGCGGCCGGGACAAAAGGGTCGATTGATTATTTAAAGGCAGATTATAATCAGGCTTGCGCGATTGTTTTAGGATCAGAAGATAAAGGTTTGTCTGAGACGTGGTTAAAGGGCGCGGATAAGGTTATTAAGATTAATATGAAAGAGGGAGTCGATTCTTTAAATGTGTCGGTTTCCGGGGCGATTATTGTTTTTGAGGCCTTAAGACAAAGAAAAATTGACAAGAAATAGTAATTCTATTATTATAAGGAAATGTTAGCGAGAATAGATTGTATGCGCCCGTAGTTCAGCGGATAGAACGGAAGCCTTCTAAGCTTTAGACGAGGGTTCGACTCCCCCCGGGCGTACGTTTCAAAACAGAATAAGAATAAAAGAAACAATCATGGTGCCTATGGTGTAATGGTAACACAGCAGGTTGTGGTCCTGTTATCCTGGGTCCGATTCCCAGTAGGCACCCCAAACAAGAAAAGACGAGTTTTAAAGCTCGTTTTTTCTGTTATATAAGAAATAATATTGAGTTTTACCGTTATGATGCTATAATTTACAAATAAGTTTAAAGCACTATTTATGGAAAAATATAATAATGATCTAAATCAGGCTACAAAGCAAGAGAAAATTGTTAATCCAGCCCAGGAAATTATTCAAGAGGCAGAATCAATAAAAATAGAACAACATAATAGAAATAAAGAAGGTCTTCTTTTAGCTCCCGACGGCACAATTTCTCACTATCAAAACGAATTATATTGGAAGATGATAAAGACAGCGGCTTTTATAAAATGGTTTCAGGAAAGCGTTGCCGTTCATGAAGATAATAAAGAGCCTTTAATGTTATTTCACTCAACACTTAAAAGAGAAATAGTCGGTTCAAATTTAAAGTTGAATGAGGGAACCGATGACTGGAACTCGTTTGGTATTTATTTTTCATCAAATAAGCAAGCAACTGTAGATTTTTATAATAACCAATATAAAGACGACATTGATAGGTTTGAAAAACTTCTATGTGAAGATTCTACAGAAAATGAAAATATTATTTTAGATAAAGAGAAATATATTGCAGTGAACGGCGATAAAGTTAAAACGTTTAATGCTTTTGTAAAAATACAAAAACCACTCAAACTTAATAGCCATGCAGAACTAATGGAAATATCATGGGCTGGTTTTAATCGACAAGATTTATTAAAAGAGCACGATGGCGTTATTATTAATAATGATTCAGAATTTTCCGAATTTTCCGATCAATATATTGTCTTCAAGGAAGAAAACATAGTAATCGTTCCTAGTAAGCTGGGTTAAATTACATACTTAATCAAAAAATTTTCCCAACCATTGCGATTAGCCACCCTAATATTAGCAAAAATAACTCCTTTTTAGGGGTTATTTTTGCTTTACATCGAAAGACATTATTATTGAGTTTTGATGGTTATATTGTTATAATTAATTAAAGATTTAATATATAATTTTTATGAAAGAAATTTTGATTATCATTTTGGCGCCAATAATTTATGCTATTTATTGGAATACGCAAAAAAAAGCAGATAAACACATAGAAACAACATCAGATTTGAATTTTATTTTAAAAAATAAAGCAGCAAATAAGTTTTGGTATGTAATAGGAAAGATTTTTTTAGTTATTATCTGGTTGTTTGTAATTGGCTTTTTCGCCCTTTTTGTGCTTTCAAGGACACTACCAAAAGGAGCTTCATGGTAAATTAATCAAATAATTAATCAAATAAGTTTTCCAACTCGCGATTAGCCACCCTAATATTAGCTAAAATAACTCCTTTTTAGGGATTATTTTTGTTTTAACCCCAGAAGAAATGAGAAATAATTGACAAATAATATAAAAAATGATATTGTGAAACCAGTTATTTAAAATATAAACCTTGTTTTACGGAAGCGGTATAACAAGTATTAGGCTCAAAAGGAGAGCCAAGCGATTGAAAAATGAAAAATTCAGAAATTTTAAAGAATTTGGAGACTGCATTTAATGCAACATTCGTTGATTCTTTTCCGACCTTTTTTGGTTCAAATTTGCAATCAGAGGCTTTCGGTAGAGTTCTCGAGGAAATAACTCTTCGCAAAGACAGAAAGTTTTATGCATTCACGGAAGAAAATCACGGTGGAGCTTGGGCAACATTTATATGCCCCTGTTTATCGGACGGAACAATCCCATTATCCGAATCTTTAAGGGAAGGAAACAGTATAACTGTTTTATTACATTGGGGAATAAAATATGAATTTCTCGACGATCTAATTTCGTGGGGCCACGAAGGGTGTTCTTATAAAATTGATAACGTTGATTATTCTGTGGTAAAAGAATTCATTAATGAACATAAGACAAACTACCGCTATCTTTATGACGCAATTGTAAGATTTAAAAAATCTGGCACATGGGCAGTAGTTAAGTAGCAAGCGAATTAAGAGCTCTGGTTTATACAAATTAAACTAGAGCTCTTTTCATATTATAACATGCTATAATTAAAATATAAAAACATACTTTATGGGACACATTACTTCAAAGAGCTACTTGGCACTTCAAAAGCGATTGGATATGAATGCGCAGGGTGCGCCAGCCTCGGAGTCGCTTTATAAAATTTTAGAAATTTTGTTCTCCGCGGAAGAAGCGGAAAAAGTTTCTCTTTTGCCGATTAAACCATTCGATGTGAGTGAGGCGGCAGCCAGATGGAAATTATCAGAAATAGAAACAAATAAAATTCTTTTTGAGCTAGCGGATAAAGGACTTTTATTAGACATGAACGATAATGGTGTGCAAACTTATGTTTTAGCGCCGACGATGGCCGGGTTTTTTGAGTTTGCTTTAATGCGGACCGACGGGCGCTTTGATCGCAAAGTTTTATCAGAATTATTTTATAACTATATTAATGAAGAGGATGATTTTGTTGAAAAAGTGTTGATGCAAAAAACGCCAATTGCGCGGACGATGGTACACGAAAAGACAATTCAAAATAAAGACCAATCCGAAGTTCTTGATTACGAAAGAGCGACTCATATTATTAATTCCGCAAGTTGCATTACGGTTGGAACTTGTTATTGTCGTCATAAAATGGAACACGTGGGAAAAGCGTGCCAGGCCCCGCAAGATGTTTGTTTAACTTTTAACACGGCAGCCGAAAGTTTAGTTAAACACCAGATAGCCAAGAAAATTAGTAAAGAAGAGGCGCTGGCGGTTTTAGACCGATGCGTTGATTATGGTTTAGTTCAAATCGGAGACAATGTTCAAAACGAAGTGAATTGGATGTGCAATTGTTGCGGCTGTTGTTGTGAGGCCATTCAAGCCTATAAAAAAATAGGTTACCGAAGAAAGATAAACAGTAATTTTTTTGCACACGTTAATAGTGAAAAATGCGTCGCCTGCGGTGTCTGTGTTTCTAAGTGTCCCGTTGAGGCGATTAAAATAGTTAATAAAAAAGCGGTAGTTGATAAAGATATTTGTATTGGCTGCGGCGTTTGTGAGCGCCAATGCGGCGTTAAAGCGATAAGTATTGAACGTCGCGAAAAATTGGTTGAGGTGCCTCTTGATAGCTTTGAGCGTTGCGTTATTACGGCGATTGAGACAAATAAATTACAAAATTATATATTTGATAACTACGGTTTATGGACGAATGAGTTGCTGCGCAATTTAGTCGGAGTATTATTTAAATTAAGTCCGGCGAAATTCTTAATCGCTAACCGACAATTAAAATCGCAGTTTCTAAAGGCGCTAAGGAAGACAAAGACGAGTAAAATATATAATGGCTTAAATAAAAATTAATTAATATGGTAGATAGTTTAAAAAATACCAAGGTTGCTTATTTCAGCATGGAGATTGCGCTTGAAAACAGCTTAAAGACCTATGCCGGTGGCTTAGGGGTTTTAGCGGGCGATTTATTGCGGGCGGCGTCGGAAATAAAATTTCCCATGGTTGGAATTACGCTTTTAAATCCCGAGGGGTATTTAAAACAAAAAATAAGTTTTTTAAATAAGCAAATTGCCAGACCGGATATGAATTCGGATTTTTCAAAATTAAAAAAATTAAGCACAACAGCGGAAATTTGTATCGGAAAAGAAAAAGTTAAAATTGGTGTTTGGCAATATTTAATAAGCGGCGAGAAGGGCTTTAAGATACCGGTATATTTTTTAGATACCAATTTAAAAGTAAATTCAAAAGAAATAAGAAAAATAAGCGGGCGTCTTTATGGCGGAGACAGGGATTATCGCTTAAAACAAGAAATTGTTCTTGGTCGCGGCGGAGTTAAAATTTTACGAGCGCTTGGTTATAAAAATATTAGTAAAGTTCATTTAAACGAGGGACATGGCAGTTTAGCGGCCTTAGAACTTTTTTTAGAATCAAAGAAAAAGGATTTTAAGACTAAATTAAAGGAGGTGCGCGATTATTGCGTTTTTACGACCCATACTTCAATACCGCACTCGCAAGAAATTTTTGAGAGGATTAAATTTCTAGACTATCAACCTGATTTTCCTGCGGAATTAAAAGAAGTTTTTCGTGATGACTGGGTTAATTTTACACTTTTAGGTTTTTATTTTAGTTCTTATGTAAATGCTGTTTCTAAACTACACCAGGTTGTGGTTAATAGACTTTATCCAAACTTCAATGTTAACAGTAATACCAATGGTGTTGATTCACTTTTTTGGACGGCGGAGGAATTTAAATCACTCTACGATCGATATATTATTAATTGGCGGAGTGATAATTCAAAGTTAGTTAAAGCAATAAAAATATCAAAAACGGAAATAGCCTCGGCGCATAAGAAAACCAAGAAAAAATTAATTGATTATGTAAATAAGATTTCTCGTGTAAAATTGAGTGAAAATGTTTTTACGATCGGTTATGCGCGCCGATTCACTTCTTATAAAAGACCGGAATTTTTACTAAATGATTTCAAAAAACTGATTAAAATTAATAATGAGGTTGGTAAAATACAGATAATATATTCCGGCAAGGCTCACACCAATGATTTAGAAGGGCAAAGGATGATTAAAGATATATTAAATATAAAAAGAAAATTAAAAGGAAAGATTAAAATAGTTTTTTTAGAAAATTACGATTTGGACAAAGCAAAGCTATTGGTTTCAGGGGTTGATCTCTGGTTAAATACGCCGGCATTATATTTTGAGGCTTGCGGAACGAGCGGGATGAAGGCGGCTCACAATGGAGTTCCACAGCTGAGTACCTTGGACGGTTGGTGGCCAGAAGGATATCGGGAAGGAATAACTGGCTGGGCAATTATTGAAAAAAGGGCTAAGGCTAGTGATCCAGAAAAAATCGACAGTAATTTATATAATTTACTTTCCAAAAAAATTATTCCTTTGTTTTATAAAGACCCGGAAACCTGGGCCGGCATAATGAGAAATACAATTTCAATCAATGCGTCATATTTTAATGCGCAAAGAAATTTAAAGCAATATATTAAAGAGGCTTATAAAATAAAAAAATATTAGCTTATTAATATTAATTATTAATTTTATGAAAAAACAATCAACAAAGAAGGGGTCGGCGAAAAAAGCAACGCAAGATTCAACTAAAGAATCAACTAAAGAGCAATTTAAAGTCTATGGGCATGAACTCTTAACGAAAATAAAAGAATTAATCAAAGAGGGTAATGTTCGCCGCATTATTATTAAAAATGAAAAAGATAAAGTGATGATGGAAATACCGGTCACCTTCGCGGTTATTGGGGCATTTTTTGCGCCGGTTTTGGCCGCCGTTGGCGCTTTAGCGGCTTTGATGGCGAAATGCACAATCGAAGTTGAAAGAAAATAAGTAAAGACTTGCTTGTAAAAAAAAGAGATAAAAAAACAGAGTTTATTATAACTCTGTTTTTTTGTAAATATATTTTTGATTAAGCGGTTTGCTAAGTCATTTAAGTCATTAAAGCGAGAATTTCATTTCTTTTTTCGGCCATTAGATTCTCACTGGTGGCTTCAAGATTTAAACGCATTTTTGATTCCGTATTAGAGGCTCTAACATTAAACCAGAAGTCGGGGTAGTCGACGCTGACGCCATCTAATTTGGTGATTATTCCGTCCGAATATTTTTGAATTATTTTCGCAAATACTTCTTCCGGGTCGACAACCGTGCGATTTATTTCACCGGAGGCAAAATATTTATCGTAGGGTTTTATAAAGTCGGAAACGCTTTGATTACTTTCGGAAAATAAAGTTAAAATTTTTAAAATCATAATGCCTGGGTATTCAAAACAACCCGTGGGGGCATTAAGATAAAAATGGCCCGAAGATTCTCCGGCAAAGTAAATGTCTTCCTTAATCATTTGTTCTTTTATTAAAGAATGGCCAACTCTGGTTAAGATCGGGATACCACCATTTTCGACAATTAAATCTTTAGTTATTCTTCCTGGGCGAACATCATAGCCGATTCTTGCCCCCGGCTTATCCCGAAGAAATATTTCGGCCAGTAAACCGCGAATCAGGGCCGGGCTAATAGTATTTCCTAAATTGTCGACAAAAAATATCCGATCACCATCACCGTCAGTGGCAATTCCTAAATCTGCCCCCTTACTTAAAACTTCCTTTTTTAACTCAACGAGATTCTCTTCTTTAAGCGGATCAGCTTCGTGAGCCGGGAAATTACCATCCAGTTTAAAATTTAAACGCAAAAGATCATGAGGAAACAGGGCAAATATTTTTTCGATATATTCCGCGCCCATGCCGTTTGCAGTATCAATTGCTATTTTAAGCATTTTAATTTTAGAAAAGTCAGTTTGATTTTTTATCATTAGGATTTCGGCCTTTAAAGCTTCTTTATTTTCAATAATATTGCCTGGTGTTAGCGAAGCTTGAAAATGATTTTCAATTATTTTATTTCTTAGAAAATTTATTCCCGTTTCACCGCTGACCGGAACGCCATTCGATCTAACCATTTTAAATCCATTCCACTCTTTTGGGTTATGAGAAGCGGAAATCATGATTCCACCGTCATAATTATAATTCGCGACGGCGAAATAAAACGTTGGTGTTGAAACAAGACCTAAATCAAGTGCATCGGCGCCAGCGCTGACTAGACCGCGTAATAAGTTTTCTTTTAAGGCCAGTGAGGATAGGCGCATATCCATGCCAACCGCAATTTTCATTTTTTTGCCGACCTGGAAATCAGGATCGCTATTTCTAAGCTCGATAAAGGCTAAGCCTAAAAGATAGGCCAGTTCATTATCAAAGTCTTTTCCGTAGATACCGCGGATGTCGTAAGCCTTAAATATTTCGGAGTTGATTTGAAGCATATGAATATATTCCCCCTAAACCGAGCCAGATGGCGATTAAACTTAGCATCCAGCCGATAAAAGGAATTGTAAATAATAACCAGCAAAGAACAACTCCTAGAATTAGAGAAATAATTGAAGAAGCTTCGTCTTTTTTGCTCATTTTTTTAATTATTAATTGTCCGACTAATAGCGCCGTTAATATTTTTGCAATATAGGCCATAATTAACCACCAGGCAATGGTGATTATTGCTAAAGGTATTCCAATAATTGTAAATAGTAGTAATAAAGCGATTGGCGGTAAAATTAAAGAAAGAACGATACCCGGCAAAATTAGTTTAGACGGATTTTTTTCCATCTTGGCTAATATTTTAGAACTTATATTTTTCCCAATAAAAATTATTACTAAGCCAACCACTAAAGCGGAAAATATTGAAAATAAGTTAGCCCATAAATAGATTTGAAGCCAATTAATGTTTTTGGCCGGTAAATTTTTCTGGGTTGTTTTTCCGGTGATGCTGGCCTTGTCGGAAATATTGGCGGTGTTATTTGAGGTATAATTAAAATCCCCGCCAATAACGGTCTCAGGGGAAACAATTAAAGATTGTTTGCTTGAATTAGCTAAAGTTAAATCAACATTTTTTCCGATTTTACCGGCGATTAAACCCTGAACAATTCGGCCGTTTAAGCTGCCCGTAATATTTCCTCTTATTTCCGTGTTGACCGCTAAAATTAAGGCATCCCAGCCAATATTTGAGTTTGGCCCCATGATTATATCGTTAGAAGCGGCACTGACATTTCTACCAACACTCCCGTTTAAATTTAGAGAATTGGTCACAACTCTAACATTTCCCCCAACATCACCATTAACATTTACACTTTGAGCAATAGCAATTATATCGCCATCGATATGGCCGTTAACATTGATAGTTTTAGCCGCACTGATTAAATCACCATTAATCGTTCCATCGATTGTGATTGTGTCTCCGGTGGCGAAGAAGTTACCGCTGATAATTTGATCCTTTGTGACGTAAACATTGTTTCCCGCCTCTAATCCGGAGGCGTGCACAATCCCGACCGGAAGGATTAATAGGGCTAATAATAAAGTAATTTTTAGACTTAATCTTTTCATATAGATATTGTTTAATTAGTGAAATTGCGCTATCCTATTTATACCAATGTTTTTATTATAATCTAATTATATGCGGGAAGCAATAAAAGAACTAATTGAAAAATACTATAAGAACATAAAAACTCGAGATGAACTCGAGGGAATTAAGCGTGAACTTTGCAAGAGATTTAAATTAAAAGAGATTTTAAACTCGGATATTTTAAAAGAATATCGTCTTTTGTTGTTGGAGAAAAAAATAAAACCAAATTTGTCGCTCGAAATGGTTTTAAGAAAAAGAAGTGTTCGAACCATGTCGGGGATTGCTCCGGTAGCGGTTTTAACAAAATCATATCCTTGTCCCGGTAATTGTGCTTATTGTCCGCACGAAAGCGATGTTCCGGCCAGCTATCTTTCGAATGAACCGGCCGTTATGCGGGCGATCAGATGCGGATATGATCCCTATAAACAAGTGGCGCTTCGTTTGCACGCTCTTGAGAATAATGGACACGAGCCAACCAAGATTGAAATTATTGTGATTGGCGGGACTTGGAGTTATTTACCGAAGCGTTATCAATATTGGTACATTGTTAATTGTTTTGCGGCCGCTAACGACTATCAAAAATTAAAAATTAATTTGAAAAGACCGGAAAAACTTGAAAAGTTTAAAAGCAGTCTGAAAGCGGTTTATCCTCAGAACTTAAGCCTTACTAAATTAAAAGAGATTTTAAAAAAAGAGCAGAAAAAAAATGAAACCGCTAAATATAATATAATCGGCTTAACTTTAGAGACCCGACCGGACTATATTAATGATGACGAGTTAATAAATATGCGTGAACTTGGTTGTACGAGAGTGGAAATTGGCGTCCAAGCGATTGATGATCAGATATTAAAATTAAATAAGCGCGGTCACGGGGTAAAAGAAATTGCTAGAGCGACGAGACTCCTAAAAGAATATGGTTTTAAGGTTACGTACCACTTAATGCCAGCCCTTCCGGGGGCAACGCCTAAAAAAGATTTGGAAATGTTTAAGCAATTATTTTCCGATGAACGTTTTCAGCCGGATCAAATTAAATTTTATCCGACCGTCGTCACAAAGGGGAGTTTATTATATAGATGGTATAAAGCCGGGAAATATAAGCCATACACCGATAAACAATTGCAAGAACTTATTGTCGAGTGTAAAGAGGTAGTGCCAACCTATGTGCGAATTATAAGATTAATTCGAGATATTCCAAGCGAGTCGATTGTTGCCGGTAATAAAATTACTAATTTACGCCAGATTATGAAAGATCGTGGGGTAAAATGTAATTGTATCAGATGCCGGGAAGTTAAAGACGGGTTAATAGTTGATCCGAAAATAAATATTGTGAGCTATCCCGCTTCAAAGGGAATCGAACATTTTATTAGCGCCGATAGCCAGGACGGGAAAGTTTTGTATGGGTTTTGTCGTTTAAGAATTGATAATATCAGTAGCGTTGCACCAGCCATAATTCGTGAACTCCATGTTTACGGTCAATTAGTTTCGATTGGAAATATTAAAAAAGTCCAACATAGCGGACTTGGAAAAAAATTATTGGCGGAAGCGGAAAAGATTGCTAAGGACAATTTAGCCAATAAAATAGCGGTTATTTCAGGAGTCGGGGTTAGGGGGTATTATCGAAAATTTGGCTATAAGCTTAGCGATAGTTATATGGTTAAGGGGATTTAATTTTTTAGACATACAGTTGTTATCTCTTAATAAATATGCGATAATAGTATTATGTTAATCACTAAAAACATCACAACTTGGTCAGGCTTTACTTCAGCTCGTTTGAACTTTTAACCCGGAACACTTTTTGTTTTTTCTTAAAGCGTCCTTCCGGGGGCGTTTTTATTTAGTTAATTATTATTGATATGAAAATTAAAGCAATTAAAACTCGAATATTTGAGCCATCAGAGAATTTACTTCTTTTTATTGAAAAGTATTTACCGGTTATGAAAGAAAAGAGCGTTTTAGTTGTGACTTCTAAAATAGTCGCTTTGGCAGAAGGAAGGATAATAAAATATGTCGACGAAAAAGCTAAAGCTAAGTTGATAAAACAAGAAAGTGATCAAGTTATTGCGACTAAGTATGTATATCTCACAATTAAAAATGGGGAAGCGATGGCTAATGCCGGGATTGATGAAAGTAATGCCGACGGCAATCTAATTCTTTTACCGAAGAATAGCTATAAGACAGCATTAGAGATTAGAAAGCATTTTTGTAATAAATATAAGCTCAAAGACCTCGGGGTTATTATCACTGATAGCCGTTGTCTGCCCCTTCGAGCCGGTGTTGTTGGTGTCTCTTTGGGCTATGCTGGCTTTAAAGGGCTAAAGAACTATCAAGGCAAGACCGATATCTTTAATCGACCTTTTGTCTACGAAAGAGTCGACGTCGTCGATAGCTTAGCGACAGCCGCGGTATTGTGTATGGGAGAAGGAGATGAGCGAAAACCTTTGGCGATAATTAATGAGGCGCCGATTGAATTTTGCGAAAAGACCAATAAAAATGAGTTAAAAATTGATATAAAAGAGGATCTTTACGGGCCTTTATTTCGAAAAATCAAGTAAATTAAGACTTTGACAAAGCCCTCTCTTTAGCCTAAAATTAATAAAAGACCTTGAATTTATTTGCCTTTAACAAGTAAATTCCTAACATTTAATAATATGCAATACGAACATTTATTAAAGCAAGATCCGGATGTGTTTGCGGTAATTCAAAAAGAAGAAAAAAGACAGAATGAAGAGTTAGAATTAATCGCCTCGGAAAATTATGTCACTCCGGCGGTTTTAGAAGCCATGGCGACAGTCTTAACCAATAAATACAGTGAGGGTTATTCCGGACATCGTTATTACGGCGGAAATTATGTTATTGATGAGGTTGAAGATATCGCCGTTAACCGCGCGAAAAAATTATTTGATGCGGAGCATGTTAATGTCCAGCCTTTGTCCGGTTCGCCGGCCAATGCGGCCGTTTATATGGCTTTTTTAAATCCGGGCGACAAGGTTCTAGGTTTAAAATTAGATCATGGTGGACATTTATCGCATGGTCATAAAGTAAACTTTTCCGGTCGCTTATATAATTTTGTTCAATATGGTGTTAATCCGGAAACGGGAATAATCGACATGGATGAAGTTCGTGAGATTGCCTTAAGAGAAAAACCGAAAATGATTGTGGCCGGATTCAGTGCTTATTCAAGAGAAATAGATTGGCAGAAATTTAAAGATATTGCCGATGAAATCGGTGCTTTTACCTTCGCGGATATTGCTCATATTGCCGGTTTAATTGCCGCTAAACAACTAAAGAATCCTGTTCCGATTTTTGATGTTGTTTCCACGACAACCCATAAAACTTTACGTGGACCCCGTGGGGCGATCATTATGTGTAAGGAAAAATACGCCAAGCAAATTGACATGGCCGTTTTCCCGGGCATGCAAGGCGGACCACATGACCATATTACGGCCGCTAAAGCGGTGGCTTTCGGAGAAGCGCTCCGACCAGAATTTACGGAATATGCGAAACAAATAATTTTAAATGCGAAAGCGATGGCCGGCGAATTTATTAAACGTGGCTATCGAATTGTATCAGGAGGAACGGATAATCATTTGATGGTTGTTGATTTAAGCGGAAAAGGCTTAGCCGGGAAAGAAGCGGAAACGACATGGGAAAAAATTGGGATTTCCGTTTCCCGTTCCACTATTCCGAACGATCCAAACCCGCCGATGAATCCATCGGGCGTTAGAATCGGCACACCGGCGGTAACCACGCGTGGTTTTAAAGAAAATGAGTCTCGTTTGATTGTTGAGTTTATGGACGAGGCTTTAATAAATAAAGATAATGAAGAAAAGTTAAGCGAATTAAAAGAAAAGGTTAAAGAGTTGTGTAATCAGTTTCCAATTCCGACTAAATAATTATTATGATTAAAAAAATTGACGGTAAAAAAATTGCCGAGCAAATTAAGGACGAAATCGCGCAAGAAATTTATTTTTATAAAGGGTTAAGACCGAACTTAGCGATTATTTTAGTCGGCGAGAGGCCAGATTCGAAGCTCTACGTTTCTTTAAAAGAACGGGAGGCGAAAAAAGTGGGCGTTGATACGCATATTTATCGTCTTGATGCCGACGTTCCGGGAGAAGAATTGATTTCAGTTATCTCTTTTCTAAATACCGATGAAACGATTGATGGAATTTTAATTCAGTTACCCTTACCGGAAAAATTTAATACCGATAAAATTATTGAAATCCTTGATCCGGAAAAAGATGTCGACGGATTTCAGCTTGCTCATCCGAAATATATAATGTCGCCGGTTTTAGCTTCTATTAGGGCCTGCTTAGAAGAAATAAAATTTAAGGCGAGTGGCAAGAGTGCCTGTGTTTTATATAATTCCGAAATATTCGGAAATAGCGTTAGGGATTTATTAAAGGAAATGGGAATTAAAAAAATTAGTGAAAAATCGGAAGAAGCGGATTTATTAATTACCGCTTTGGGAAAGCCGCATTTTATTAAAAAAGAAATGATTAAAGAGGACGCGGTTATTATTGATATTGGGATTACGCAGGTTGGCGAAGAAGTGCAAGGTGATGTTGATTTTGATTCCGTTAAAGATAAGGGTTCTTATATCACGCCGGTTCCGGGCGGAATTGGTCCGATGACGATTGCCTTCTTATTTAAGAATGCTTTAACGATATTTAAAAAGCGTTGTCAGGATTTGGGTAAATAAAAAGCTGCACGATGTTTTGTGCAGCTTGTAGTAAGTCTCTGGAGCTTTAAATCTCCTTGTCGTCAGGGATGTTGGCAACCCACCAGTTTTCGCAAGCTTTCGGATTTACCAAAATCATAATTATGCCTATAGCCAGAATACCCACTGCGACAAAAATCAAATAGGTAAAATCTTTGGGTTTTGTGACAAATGCATAGATACCGCCGATAATTAATGTGCAAGCAGGCACTAGAAGAGCTAAAAGCATGGCAAGCTGTACACGAGTGAGTGGGGATGTTTTGAAAAATTTTACAAATTTTGTCATGAGCTATAATTTTTAGATGAAAGAACGTTTAACTAATCAAATTATACTATCATATTTAATCTCTTCTGTCAATGATTCAGAAACAAAAACAACAATTATGCGAATTATTAAAGATTCATTACGGATATGAATCTTTTTTGCCTGGGCAAGAAAAAGCCATTGATAATATTTTAAACCATAAAGATACGGTCGTTGTTTTGCCGACCGGCGGCGGGAAGTCGTTAATTTTTCAATTACCGGCTTTAATCTTAGAGGGCATTACAATTGTTATTTCGCCTTTAATTGCCTTAATGAAAGATCAGGTTGATTCTTTAGAAAGAGTAGGAATCCCGGCGACTTTTATTAATTCCTCTATTTCGCCGCAAGAAACGACTAATCGTCTTGAGGCTTTACGACATGGGCGCTATAAAATCGTTTATATTGCACCCGAGAGGTTTTATAATCAAGAATTTTTAAGAGAATTAAAAAGTATTAAAGTTTCATTATTTGCGATTGACGAAGCACATTGCGTCAGCCAATGGGGGCATGATTTTCGGCCTAGTTATTTACGACTAAAGGAGGCAATTAAATATGTCGGGTTGCCGACGGTTGTGGCTTTAACGGCCACGGCCACACCGGAAGTTAGAGACGATATTGTTAAACAACTAAATTTAAAAGATTCGGAATTAGTAATTACGGGATTCGCACGGCCGAACTTACAGTTTGCGGTTGTCCCTTCGGCCAACGGACAAAAAATTGAAAACATAGTTAATGTTTTAACGACAAATCCAGATTTAGGATCGGGTATTATTTATGTCGGAACGCGGGCGAAGGCCGATGAAATCTTAGATGTTTTAATTAATAATGATATTAAAGCGGTTGCTTATCATGCCGGCATGGACGCGGAGAGCCGAAACTGGGTTCAAGAACAATTTCTTAAAGGCGAGGCCCAGGTTGTGGTCGCAACGAATGCCTTTGGATTAGGAATTAATAAAAAAGATGTGCGCTTTGTTATCCATCATGACTTGCCGGGGACGATTGAGGCGTATTATCAGGAAGCGGGACGCGCCGGTCGAGATGGTAAACCCAGTTTTTGTTTATTATTTTATCATCAACAGGATAGATACTTGCGGGAATTTTTTATCAAAGGCGATAACCCGGAGCCGCGGATGATTATTGAGGTTTATGATTTTTTAGTTCAGAAAGCGAGTCTTGAGGTTAATGAAACGGAATCATTTTTAATTACTTACGCTGAGATTGCTCAGAATTTATCGGAAAATGTTCCGGAAATGGCGATTGGAACAATTTTAAAAATTTTAGAGAGAGAAGGCTATATTAGAAGACCGAATGAGAAAACCTCGAACTCATTTTTAAAAGCGAAAAAAGATTGGGCGGAAATAACGGAGAGTTTAGGCAAGCGCGCGAAAAGCCAGATTGAGATAGTTCAGAAATTAGGCGAAAAATATGCCCATGAACTAATTAAAGGATGGGAATTTAATCCCGAAGAATTAGCGATTGTTTTAAAAGTTAAAAAAGATTCGCTGATTAGGGCGATTAAAAAATTAGCGGAAAAAGAATTGGTCGAGTATCGACCGCCATTTCGAGGTACAGAAATTAAAATTTTAAAATTTATCCAAGCGGAAGATTTAAACTTAGATTTTAAAGCCTTAAAAGAAAAAGCGAACCGGGCTTACGAGAAATTAGACGAGATGGAAAATTATGTTTATCAACTTGGCTGTCGTCAAGAATATATCTTAAAATATTTTGGCGATTTAACGGCTAAGCCGTGCGGGAAGTGCGATGGCTGTTTAAAAGCGCAGAAGAATAAAGAAGCGGGTAAAGAAGATTATTTAAAGAAGGAATATCTGAGTTTTTAATATGGATAAAACGACGAGCGATAACTTGCTTCGAATCGTGCACGACAATTACAATGATATTGCCGCCGATTTTAACATGACTAGAAAGAAGGAAATTTGGCCGGAAATCGCCAGTCTGGCCTCTGACATTAAAGATGGCGATAAGGTTTTGGATTTAGGCTGTGGTAACGGGCGTCTGATTGAAACGATAAAAGATCAGAAAACCGATTATTTAGGAATTGATAATAGCGAAGAGCTAATTAAATTAGCGAGGGTTAATTATCCGGAATATAGATTTATTGTTTCCGATATTTTAAATTTAGACAGGGCTGAAGAGATTAAAGGGCGAAAGTTTAATTACATTTTTTGTTTAGCGACTTTACAGCATCTGCCCAGTCGAGAATTAAGAGTTAAGGCGGTTAAAGAGATGAGCAAATTTATGGGCATTAACGGTAAAATAGTAATTAGCAATTGGAATATGTGGTCGCAGCGGAAATATCGCCACTTAATTTTTAAAACATTATTTAACCGAATAATCGGAAATAATAAATTAGAATTTGGGGATGTTTTATTTCCTTGGAAAAATTCACGTGGCGAAATTAAGAGCCAGCGGTATTATCATGCTTTTAGAAAAAAAGAGTTACTAGGTCTTGCTTATGAGGTCGGATTCAAAAATGTAAATATTTATAAGGACAACTATAATTATTGGCTCATTATTAAAAGATAGATTATATCTTGACACCCCTGGGGGGTGTGTGGTAGGATTTACGTATGATAAAAACAACCGAACAAAGGATTAATAATATTATCGGTCAGCTTGAGGGATCAAAAAAAATGCTGGTTGATAAAAAGAGGGATTGCTTCGCTTTGATTATGCAACTTAAGGCAATCCGCTCGGCAATGTCCTCTTTGATGGATAAAGTTATTAGTGAGGAAATGGATCACTGTTTTTTAGATAGCAAAAGTAGCAATCAAACAAAGATTGCTAAAATCATGAAAGAAATAATTAAAAAATAATATATAAATTTATGTCTAAAGCATTAGAAGTTAATAAGGGCAGTTTTGAAACGGAAGTTTTAAAAAGTGAATTGCCGGTATTGGTCGATTTTTGGGCCACTTGGTGTATGCCTTGTCAGATGATGGCGCCAATTTTAGATAACTTAGCTCTTGAAATGAAGGATAAATTAAAAGTTGTTAAAGTTAATACGGAAGATGGAGAAAATCAGGACTTAGCGGAAACTTATCAAATTCAAAGTATTCCGAACATGAAATTATTCAAGGGAGGGAAAGTAATTGGAGAGTTTATTGGGCTAAGAAACTTAGTCACACTAAAAGGCGAAATCGAAAATTTAATTAAGTAAAAATTTAATTAAAAACTCAAATATTTTACAACAAAAAACAGACTCGAAGGAGTCTGTTTTTTTATCTGTGCGGAGCTTAAAATTAATTAGTGGCGCAACCGGCCGCAGTAGATCCACTACCAGCCGCTTGCGTAGCTGTTCCAAAGCCAGGAGTCGGAGAATCACTTGATAAGACGGTCTGACATTCTTTCGGTTCGTTGTTAAAGGCGCTACAAATGGTCTTTAATAAACTTTCTGAATCACGTCCACTTTGAATCTCTTCGCCGTTAATGATTAAGGTTGGAGAGCCGCCAACATTATATTTTGCGTTATCTGCTTTATAGATATCAAAGCCGGGGAAAGTACCCTGGTAACCAACGTTATTTTTAGCGTTTTCAGTTACCTTATATTGGTTATCGGTCTTAGAAACACAAGAAGCAAGCTTCTTTGTATCTATTCCGGTTGAGGCCTGGCAAGAGGTAGAATCGCCAGCGGTCAAGAAGCAGCTTAAATAGGTGTTAAATTTTGCCGATTGTTCAGTATTAATACAATACTGAGTTAAGTTTTCAGCCAATTCTTTATCACCATGCATTGAATAACTGCAGAACTTTAATTCGAAATCGATTTTATTACCAAGCGCTTTAACGACCGGTAAAATTCCTTTTTCAATTTGTGTCCCGTATGGGCAGTAACTCATAACGAATAGTTCAATTTTTGGTTTATCATTTTTTTGCGATACGGTCGTGGCGGGAGCGGCCTGTGTTCCGGTGTTTGCTGGAGCCGCGGTATTTCCTTTCCCGGCACTGATTTTAGCAATGTCTAAAGCTTGCGGGAAAAATAATTTCCCATCTTTTGTTAAATATGATTCAACTACGTCGCTAGTGATATCAATTTTTAGTTTGTATAAACCATATTCACTAGTGATTTCTTTGATTGTGGCTTTATTGCCGCTGGCCATTAAATAATTATTGACAAAGTCTTCGGCTTTGGCCTTAGCCTGCGCCTCGTTTAAATTATGATCGGTTTTCTTGAAAGAAAAATAACCGATTACGGCGAGAATTAGGATTAATAAAATAGGTAGAACTATCTTACTAAAAGTTCCTTTAGTTCCCAGTTTTTTAAAAAATTGTTTCATATTTTTTTTAATTAATTCTTTAATTATTAAATATTTTAATTTGTTATTATATTATAGTAAATAATAAGATGAACGTCAAAAAAATAAAATTAATCTAAAATTTAAGCTAATTTTAGCAGCGAGGCAAAAATTTTTTTAGGTCATCGCTGAGTTCAATTTTAAAGTCTTTTTTGTTTCCTTCCCGGTCTTTAAAGGCGAGATGACAGGCCATCAGGAAGACGCGGCCTAATTTTAATTTTTCATTTTTAATTCGGGTTTTCTTAGTATTATAAAGGGGATCGCCGACAAGCGGGTATCCGTAAGCAAAAAAATGGACACGGATTTGATGGGTACGGCCAGTTTTAATTTTTATACTTAATAAGGTGTAATTAACAAATTTCTTTAAGATTTTAAAGCTGGTCAGCGCCTCGCGCGCCTTAAAAGAGCCGCTAATATTTCCGCGGTCACGCGTGGTAGGGGTTTTTCGACTTAATAAATCGACCGACTGAATCGGCATGGCCGCCATTTTATGACCGGTGCTGGCGCGCTTAATCGGGAAATTTATTTCGCCTTCTTCATTTTGAACATTGCCATAGACAAGGCCGATATATTCCTTATTAATCTCTCTCTTTTTAAATTGTTTTTTTAAGTTATCGAAGCTGGCTTGATTTTTGGCGATCACCATTAGCCCGCTCACTTCCTTGTCTAAACGATGAACAATCCCGGGACGCGTCGGATCGTCGCCGACTGTTTTTATTTTGGGATATTTTTTTATTAATAAATCGGCGAGAGTCTCCTCGGTTATATTTCCGCCGCCATGAACGGCCAGACCGGCCGGTTTGTTTATTACCACAAAATCATCGTTCTCAAATATTATTTCCGGAAAGTTTGTTATTGTTTTCATATTTATTAGTGATTAGAATTAGGATCATAGCTTATTTCATGACCGCCGCGATCTTTCTTAAAGATTGTTTCAATATCTTTAGCACAGATTGCTCCAAAAAGATATAAACTCAGAGAGTAGGCAACAATACCCAGAAGAATTATAAGGAGCAGTCCGCCTAATTTGTTTTGATCATAAGCGGGTACTAAGCAAATAAAAGTACCCATAATAAGGGCGGAGATAAGGGCTTTAAAAAATACTTTTAAGTTCGGCTTGAAATTACTGTATTTATAAACGCAGATCGCGGAAAAAATAGCAATGGCCACTTCACTATAAATAGTAACTGAAGCTGCCCCGTAATAGGAGTATTTAGGAATAAAAATAAAGTAAGCGACTAAAGAGCTGATACTGGTAAATACGTAAAACCAAATTAATTTCTTCTGTTTGTTAAGCGCGATCACGGCGTGCGAAAAAATTGTGCCCAAGAAAATCGCGGCGACCGCAATTATTAGAAATTTTAAAATATTGCCGCTGTCAGAAAAACCAGAACCGGCGACAAATTTCATAACGGGCCGCGCTAATAATTGAGAGCCAATTATTAAAGGAATGGCGAGAATGGCCATAAAATCAAAGGATTTTTGGAGAACATTTTTAAAATATTCTTTATTTTTTTGGAGCCAGGCACTCGTTAGAATCGGTAAAATAATTCCGGCAAACATAAAAGGAATTGTGGTTAAAACATCGATTACTCGATACGCGGCGCCGTATAAACCGACATCACTGCTACTTTTATAAATAGAAAGAATTAAGGTATCCGCTCTGAGGTAGATTAAATTTAGAATAATGGTAATCGCTAACGGCCAAGATTTATTAATAATTTCTTTCCAAATCAGCCAATTAAATTCTGGTTTAATAATAATAAAGTGGCAAGCCAGAATATAATGGATTAAAAAATTTACGGCCGCGCTGGCTACGGTAGCAATTAAAATTCCATTTAAACCGAGTTTAAAGGAGAGGCTCAAAATAACAACAATAATCAAGATTAAGCGACTGGCTAATTCCGCTAAAACATCCCGGCCCATGCTTAATTTTTTTTGGAATAAACCGACCAAAACCTGATTTAAAGCGGGAAAGAAAAAAGCCGTTGAGCAGATTAAAACCCCGAGTTTAATTGTATTATCATAAGGGGAAAATAAGACAATAATTGGCGCTAAACTGATAAAAAAGACGGCCGAAAGCAAACGTAAGCCAAAGAGATTATTTAAAACTTCATTTTCGTTATAAGCGGGATTGCTTAGCATTTGAGCGGTTACTAAGGTCAAGCCAAGATCGGCAATAACCGCAAAAAAGGCTAAGAAAGTAGTAATAGTCGTGTATTTTCCAAATCCGTCCGGTCCTAGATAACGGGTAATCATGGCGATTGCCACAAGACCGAGCAGGGTTGAAACGACTTTGCCGATTATTTGGGTTAAGGTATTTTTAGCGACCTTAGCGTAGATGCTCATAAGTTTATCCTTGTATTTCTTATCCTATTTTTATATAATATAAGCAGCTTATCGAATAAGCCTTTAACAGTTATAATTATAACATAATTAATTATGAGAATCACTAAAAAATATTTATTAGCTTTTACGATTTTAAGTTTTTTTAGTCTGGCTCAAATTATATTAATGACCCCGAGTTTGGTCTCGGCTCAGTCTAATACAGGCGGAAGCGCCTTGTTAAACACCCAGGAAGGGCTAACTGATGTTGGCCGGGTTTACGGCGATAACGGAAACGGACCGACTGATATTCGCTATACGATTGCGCGGGTTATAAATATTGTTTTAGGCTTTTTAGGAATAATCTTTTTTGCCTTAGTTATTTTTGCCGGCTTCCAATATATGACCGCGGCCGGCAATGAGGATCAGACCAAGAAAGCGCTGGCTCTACTCCGAAATGCGGTTATTGGATTAGTCATTATTTTACTTTCCTGGGCGATTACCAGATATCTCGTAATTACTTTAGGTAAAGCGGTTAATAATTCGGTTGATGTAAAAACTTATAATACCTATACTAATTAATTGTTTGATATTTTAAGATAGAAATAAAATTGAGGGGAACCGTTTTGGCTCCCCTCTTTTTAATCGAAAAAGATTTAATTTTTTAAATCTTTTCGACTTGTCCGTTCTTGAAAGTCAAAAAAGTGGGCTTACCATTAGCGGAGATATAATTCACATACACAAAATCGCCTTCTTCGCGATAAGCTAGTGAATTAATACCTGGTTCCGATTGCCAAATGACCTTTCCTTGGTAAACTAATTGAATTACTTCACCATTTCCATAGTCAACCGTCGCAATGATGGTAATTGGGCTCGGTTCTTCGAGACTTTTTTTACAAGCCGTGCACAGTAATAGCACGGTCAAGACGGACAATAGCACTCCTTTCATTAATTGATTTTTCTTCTCCCTTTCGTATGTTCAGGGATGCAAAAAGCAGTATAGCAAAAAAAATTTTTTAACTCAATTTATTTTTTATCAGTAAAAATCACCAAACGCTAGGAATAACTTTTGGTGTTTTTGTTATATGCGCCCTCGCAAGTAATTAAATTAAGATGAGCTTTATTGTCGTTTGACAAAAAGATGTTTGTAGCATTGTCGGTAGGACGGTAATTTTTGATTGCCCGTACAACAAAATAGGTCGTTGAGCCGTTTTTATTATCGATAGACAGTTCGTCGCCGATAGTTAATTTAGATAAATTATTAAATACTCCCAAAGACCCATTCTTCCAAAAACCATAATGTCCATCAATGACCGCGCTGCCTATATCCCCGGGAAGGGGTCCGAGATTAAACCAGGCGGCATTAGCCATGCCCTTGGGAATATCCATCGCCCCATACGACGTCAGGCCAACACTTTCGAGATTAGCATTAACATTAATTTTGACGATCTTGAGACGAATTGGCGTGCTGGAACTTATTTGTATTTGCTGACTAATAATCGATGTTTTTGTTTTTTTTGAAACACCCAAGGCGAGCAAATTAGGAATTAGAAAATAAATAATTATTAAGGATAAAAAAATTCCGACAACAATAATTATAAATAATGGTTTTTTAAATGATTTTTTTAATTTCATATAACTTCAGAATTAGTCGCAAAGACCCCGACAAGGCGGGGTCTTTTCTGGTTCTAAATTTAACAATTTTTACCGAATAAACACAGACTAATTTTTACTTTTCTTTAAAACAATAGTCAAGGAAGTTAAAACTAACATTAAGGTACCGATAGGAATAATAATATTCCAGGGAGTATTTTTTCCTTCGGGAATAATTCCTGTATTCGGAAAAAGAGGAATGACTTTGGTTGCTGAATTTGTTATTGGTGTCGTCGTCGCAATTATTACTGGTTTTACTATCGATGTTACTACGGGCGTTGATGTCGAAGTTATCGAAGTTATCGAAGAAGCGCCGACTACAACGGTCGCGGTCGCGGTCGCGGTTGTTTTTTGATGATAAACATCATCGCTATAACCGGTCGCGGTCGCGGTATTTGTCGTTGTATTAGCTAGAGTTGTTGCACAAGTATACTGCCAAGTCTCATTCGCTTCAATTTTAAAATTATTATTTATATCACCGGAAACTAAAGTTACTGGAGCGCATTTATCATCAGTAATAGTTACGTTAGCTAGAGAAATGTTTCTACCAACATTCCAAACCGTATAATTATAGGTAACTAGACCGCTTCCATTAGGCAAGGCTAAGGGGCTGGCAGTTTTAGTAATGCCAATCGCCGGAGTAACCGGTGCCGGGCCGCTACCGCCGCCGCTGCTAACTGGGGCTGAAGTTTGGGTTGGAGTAATATAAGTATTAGTTACAGTACAAATTTTATCGGCACCCATACCAGTCACTTGCCCGCTGGAATTACAATCACCGCTGAAACTTTGTGTATATGAAGGATTAGCGCTTTCGCTAACCGTGTATGTTCCATCGAGAAGCGAATAAGCTGTCCCCGGAGTTGAAGTTCCTAGAGTGGAAGTACTAAAATTGCTAGAATTTACCGCAATCATAAAATCAGAAGGAAGTGCGGTGCTGCCGACAACATTTTTAATAACATGAAGAGTGTGGGGAGTTGCGCAGGTTGCCGAGGTGAGCACGCTATTGTTTAAAGTAACTGCGGCATTCTTTGCAAGAAAGCGACCATTAACGGTTGAATAGCCATTATCGGTAATTGAATCGGAAGCTAAAATATTTCCATTAAAGGTTGAATATGTTCCGAGAGTCGCCGAACTGCCAACTTGCCAAAAAACATTGCAAGCTTGAGCGCCGTTAATTAACTTAATAGTACTATTGGAAGCCGTAGTTAGGGTTGAGCCGGCTTGAAAAATGAAGACGGCATTTGGATCACCCTGACCATCAAGAGTTACGGTACCAGTTAAACCGATAGAAGAACCGGAATTATAGACACCAGGCAATAAAGTTCCGCCGTTAAATGTTCCTAAGTCGGAAGTAATTGTTGTTGCCGGCGTAGATGACGCGACGTCTATATAAGCTTGATTTAAAGCGGTCTGAGCAATGGCTACAGTACTGCTCGGACTGTTTGTTCCATTTAAAACAACATTTCCGATTCCGTTAATAGTTAAAGTCGGATATGTGCCGATATCGCCATTTACCGTGCTGGAATTAGCCGCTCCGGTAAAAGTGATTCCCGAACCCGCTAAAATGGCAAAGGGCGCAGCTTGATTAAGATTTACAGTCGCCACAGCCTTTGCTAGCTGAACTTAGCCAAGAATTATTATGGCAATAGAGAAAATTATAGTCGAGGCTATTAATTTTTTGTTTAGATTTTTCATATATTTTATTTAATTTATTTAACTTTCTATTTAACTCTGCGACCGACGCCATAAGCTTTAATATTTATTGTTAATTTAAATTCGTTTTCATTATTTTTTATTTCAATTGATTTTTTTTAAAAACCAGATATACTTTAAAATATTGTTTCAGTTGCGATCTGGTTTGATAGATTTTATAGATTTAAGGCGGAAGCTTGCTATTAGTAAATATTTAAGTATATACTTATTATAGTAAAGTTTTACTATAACGTCAATACTATGAAAAAAACGACAAATCCTTTAGCGGAAAACATTAAAAAATATCGCCAGAAGCTTGAATTATCACAAGATAAGCTTTCTAAATTGGCTAATATTACTTTACACACAATTACCAAGATTGAATCCGGAGCAACCCTTGATCCAAGAGTTGAAACGGCAAAAAGAATCGCCGATGCTTTAGGCTGCAAGATAGATGATTTATTAAAATAAATTTTAAACTTTCGAAATAAAAAAAAGTAGGCATGAAAATGTCTACTTTTTAAAAGGAAATGTTTGAAATTTGTTTATTTTAAAGTTAGGTCGAAAATGGCGATAATAAAAAGAACGCTAACGATAACTCCAGCGATAAAACCCGATAAAGACGAGGCTAATATTTTACCCAATTTCCATTTAAAACTTTTTTTGTCATGAGAAATAAAGTCGTCAAATGATTTTTCCATATGATTTAAAGTTAAGGTTAACTATTTTATTAAAGCTATTTTTTAATGTATGTCAGACCCATTCATTGTAGCACAGTTTAAGAACTTATTACACCTCTAAGATATTTAGGCTGGTCTTTACAAAGTTTTGACAAAATCTTAAAATATGCTATTATATTTATGAAAGCTAATTGTTCTACAATTAGCTTTTTACATAAAATTTATTTAATTTAGGAAACTAAAAAATATGTCAGACATAAGCAATGCTATTAAGCAATTGTGTGAGGAAAAAAATTTAGATTTTCAGTCCGTTATCGGGGCAATTGAGCTCGCTTTAGCGGCTGCTTATCGTAAAGACTACGGCGAACGTAATCAAAACATTCGCGTTAAATTCGACTCCGTTAGCGGAAAATCGGAAATATTCGACGTCAAAACGGTGGTGGATAATTTACCGGAGCAAGAAGAAGCGGAAATGCTTCAGAACCTTTATAATCCAAATCCTAAAGATCTACATAAGGAAGAATTTCGCCAGGAATTTCGTCCGGATATTGTTGACGAGGAAATTTATGAAGAAGGTAAGAAAAAATTTAATCCTAAAACCGATATTCAGATTAAGGAGGCCGGTATTTTAAAACATGAGGCAAAAATTGGTGATGAAATTATTACTGAACTGCCAATCCCGGAAAGTTATGGTCGTATGGCCGCGCAAACCGCGAAACAAGTTATTATTCAAAAACTAAGAGAAATGGAGCGAGATATGATCTTCGGCGAATTTAAGGGCAAAGAAAAAGAAGTTGTTTCCGGTATTGTTCAAAGACACGAGGGACGTTTTGTTTTTGTTGATTTAGGTAAAGCGATTGGTTTACTTCCAGCCGAAGAACAAATTTTTAACGAACGTTATAATCCAAATGATCGCGTTAAAGTTTATATTAAAGAAGTTCGAGAAGGTCACAAGGGTCCGGAAATTATTTTATCTCGTCGCAGCGAGGAAATTTTAAAGAAAGTGTTTTATTTAGAAATTCCGGAAATTGCGAACGGTTTGGTCGAGATTAAAGCGGTTGCTCGAGAAGCGGGTTCAAGATCAAAGGTGGCGATTTGGACAGACACAGACAATGTTGACCCAGTCGGATCTTGCGTCGGCCAACGCGGCTCACGTATCCAGACAATTATTAGCGAATTAGGCGGTGAAAAAATCGATATTATTGAATATAGCGATGAACCGGCTAAATTTATTACTAATGCCTTAGCGCCAGCAAAAATTCTTGATATTAATTTAATCGAAGCGGAACATAAGGCTATTGTTAAAGTATCTCCTGATAAATTATCTTTAGCGATTGGTAAGAACGGACAGAATGTTCGCTTAGCGGCACGCTTAACTAATTGGAAAATTGATATTATTGAAGCCAGTCCGGAAGGTGAGAAAAAAGTTATCGGTGTTGATGAGGATATGACGATTGTTGATGAGGACAAAGCCTTGGTCGAGGAAGGAATAATGGACGAGGCAGTTAATAATGAAGTTAATGATGTTGAAGAGAGTGGAGCAAATGAGGAGACTAAAGAAGAAGGAAAAGAAGAAAAAGTAAAAAAGGAAAAGAAAGAGAAGAAGGAAAAGAAAGTGAAAAGCGAAAAATAAAATTGCGAAAATAAATATTAATTTGAATAATTTAAATTTAATTTAAAACTATGCTCACCAATTTTTTAATTCTCGGAAGCGCCGTTGTGGCGATTCTCTACGGAGCAATTATGATTGCTTCAATCCTCCGCCTACCGGAAGGTAACGAAAAAATGAAAGAAATTGCTCGTGCTATTCAAGCGGGAGCAAACGCCTTTTTAAACCGCCAATATAAGGCGGTGGGAATTGTGGCCGTTATTTTATTTTTAATTATCGGTCTTGTTCCTGCTTTAGGATGGATGACGGCTTTAGCCTTTATAATCGGGGCCGGCTTATCGGCTTTAACCGGTTATATCGGAATGTTTGTCAGTGTTCGCGCTAATGTTCGAACCACGGAAGCCGCTCGCGGCGGATTACAGAAAGCTTTAACCGTAGCGGTTCGTGGCGGAAGTGTGACCGGTATGTTAGTCGTTGGTTTAGCCTTATTAGGAACGGCCGGTTTTTATTTCTTAACCGGTGATTTACATGCCCTTATTGGTTTTGCTTTCGGGGGATCTTTAATTTCCATCTTTGCTCGTTTAGGCGGTGGTATTTATACTAAAGCGGCGGATGTCGGAGCGGATTTAGTCGGGAAAGTTGAAGCTTCAATTCCAGAAGACGATCCTCGAAATCCAGCGGTTATCGCGGATAACGTCGGTGATAACGTCGGTGATTGTGCCGGAATGGCCGCGGATTTATTTGAAACTTATGCCGTTACTTCAATTGCGGCCATGCTTTTAGGTTCTTTAACTTTTGTCGCCGGTGGCGCCATGAATGCCAAGAGCGTAATTTTATTTCCTTTAGTTTTAGGAGCAGTTTCAATTATCGCTTCAATCATCGGTATTTTCTGTATTCGACTCGGCAAGAATAAAAATATCATGCAAGCTTTATATAAAGGTTTAATTGCGGCCGGTGTTTTAGCGGCGATTGCTTTTTATCCGATTACCATGAAGTTTGTCACTGACCCAGCAATGAGTTTAAAAATTTATTTAGCGAGTTTAGTTGGTTTATTAGTTACCGGTTTATTAGTTGTTATTACCGAATATTATACTTCAACTGCTTTTGCTCCCGTTAAAGGAATCGCCGAAGCTTCAAAGACCGGACACGGCACAAACGTTATTGCCGGGTTAGCGGTTTCGATGAAGTCGACGGCTTGGCCGGTTGTCGTTATTGTCGCGGCTATTTTAAGCGCTTATTCTTTAGCTGGTTTATACGGAATTGCGATTGCGGCTATGGCCATGTTATCAATGGCTGGTATCATTGTTACTATTGATGCTTACGGTCCAATAACTGATAACGCCGGAGGAATTGCCGAGATGGCAGAATTAGGCGATGATGTTAGAAACATTACTGATCCGCTTGATGCGGTCGGAAATACGACTAAAGCGGTTACTAAAGGTTATGCCATTGGTTCCGCGGCACTAGCTGCTTTAGTGTTATTTGCTGACTTCACATTTAAAATAAAAGACTTGGGCGGTAACGTTCAATTCTTAATTAACAATCCATTTGTTTTAGCCGGTTTATTCTTAGGCGGTTTGCTTCCATATTTATTTGGAGCGATGGCTATGAAAGCGGTGGGACGAGCAGCCGGTTCCGTTGTTGAAGATGTGCGCGCTCAATTTAAAGAAAAACCAGGAATCATGGATTATAGTCAAAAACCGGATTACGGACGAACCGTTGATATCGTTACTAAAGCGGCTATTAAAGAGATGGTTATCCCCGCTTTAATCCCCGTTGTCGCCCCAATCATTGTTGGTTTCGGCTTTAATTTATTCGGGGCCGGACACGGCGTTGAAGCTCTAGGCGGATTATTAGTTGGTTCAATTGTGACCGGAATCTTCGTCGCTGTTTCAATGACTTCGGGCGGCGGAGCTTGGGACAATGCGAAGAAATATATTGAGTCTGGTCATTTTGGCGGCAAGGGTTCCGATGCTCATAAGGCAGCGGTTACTGGGGATACGGTTGGCGATCCTTATAAAGATACCGCTGGGCCAGCCATTAACCCAATGATTAAAGTATTAAACATTGTGGCCTTGTTAATTGTTGGATTGTTGTTGATGTAATTTATTGAAAAAATTTAGGTAAGAAAAAAGGCCTTCGAGTTTAATATTCGAGGGCCTTTTTGTAAGCGAAGGGACAATGTTTTAACACAAAGGAATTGGTTCCTTTTTAATTCAAACACTCATTTTGTTTTCATTTGTCTTCGCCATTTTTAATATCTGTGCATACAAGTTCTTTGGTCTCTGGATTAAAAATTACATAAGCTTTTTTTCCGTAGGAGAGAGACTGGCTAATCTGAAAAATAATCTTTTTGCCCCACACTTTTAAGTTACATGCAGCAAGAGGGATATCGCCATCAATAGGAAGATAGTCAAAAATAATTTGGCCATTCATGAATGCGCCAGCCTGTTCAGCATGAAAATCGTACGGTTTGCCTTTTATTAAAAAACTGTTACCGTCTAAATCAACTGCCTGTAACCATAAATGAGCTCTGCCCGGTTCAGCGTTTTCAGTATCGCTCCTTGTAAATGGTTGGCCATCGAAGTAAAGATTAAGTAGGGGGATTTCTTTAAAATCACTCAAAAAACAGAAAGATTCTGTTCCGGTATGTAATCCCTGAAAAAGTTCAAGGAAACCAGAGCTTGTAGAATGCTCTGCAGCTGTTTCTCTGAACAAAGTAATATATTTTTTAGAGAAAGGAAGGGCTTGCCTTTCTTTCCCAACGTAGTTCGCTATTTCATAGCGGTTTGATTCAAAACCTACGTCTGGCAGGCTTTGATAGACGGTGTTAATGGTTTCGTAACTGTAAGTTTTTGATGCTTTTTTACAAGCAATAACTAAACTCAAAAACGCTAAAAAGACGAATAACTTTTTCATGAGTAATAATTTTTAATGATCGGTTTATGATAACTTTTTGTTAACTATTTATGCTAACATAATAGCTATAATTTGTCAATAGAAAAAAGGTGTCCTGCGAGGAACACCTTTTTGTTAGCGAAGGGAACGGTTCTTGTTCTTTGGTCAGTCCATTATTTGGAGGATCAAAATTACCCGTTTAGGAAACTTTGTTAAGTTTCACCTTGGCTTTTAAGAATTACATATTTCTTCGAATACTGTCATATAAATTGGATAGGAGAATCGAAGCAGCTCCTCGGTCTTGATTTTAGCGGGAGAATTTTGTTTTTTTAATTCGGCTGCCAGATTCCCTAGGTCGCGTTTAAGATCTTTTAGAGGCTGTTTGCTCCCCAAAATTCTACGTTTAGCGACTGCAAACATCACTTTTTCTTCTTCTGCTCTCGGAATTATCTTTTCCTTATTTTTTCCGGTCATCCTTAGACAGGAGGCTTTGATTGATAAGTCCAATGCCTTTGAATTACAGTCTAACTGTTTCGCGAGGCCGTTTATAATACGAACGTCTATGACGTTATCCTCGGAAATGATTCCTCCTATAGGAAGAATGCGTTTTGCTACGAAATAATCAAATAGCGCCTCATTTATTCGGCGCCTTCTTTGCGGAGTTAGTTCCATTTTGTTTATTTTAAAGGTCTATCGAGCTTTTTAGACTAAAGCTCTAGCAATATTGCTGTCTAAACTTTCCCACAAATTATAATATGAGTCAAGATAAATCAACTTGACAAAATAGATTAAATATAGTATAATTTAGTCAGAATAAACACATAATATATCGAGCCATGAAAAAGGAAAAAAAGTTTAGCATTTATCGGTTCTTGGCGCGGGCTTATGCCATTATGATTGTGGCTTTATGCACTTTTGGAGGGCAACCGCTTGTGGGCTACTTTTCAGATAAGATAGCCATGAGAGCTTACAAAAAGCTCCTTCGCGCTTAGCTGTAACGAAACGATTTTAGGGGGAGCAAATTCACATTTGCAACCCCTTCTTTTTTACCAAGGTTTCTTTATTAATTTCGTTATGTGTTATAATTTAAATATTAAAATATAATTTAAAGTTATGCCCAATTTTTTTGAAACATTTGCCTTTCCAAAAAAAGCAAAACCAGAAGTAGAGTTAGAAACAGAAGCAACAGTTGAATCGAAAAAAGAAGAAAAAACACCAGGCCGCCTAATTAAATATGGCGAGCTTATTATTAATAACTTTTGTAAGAAGTACGAAGTTGAGGGCTTTGATGAACTTAAAAATTTTAAAGACGGACATAAAGAAGATAAATTTATCATTACCGGTTCACACATGAATAATCTTGATGTTCCCGCCGCTTTAAAAACACTTGGCCCCGAATTTAATTTACAGGTTACCGGAAACGAGCTTTTTATGAAAAGAAGTAAATATTTAGCGCAAAATATCGGCGTTAATACTTTATTTTATGATCGTTTTACAGCCTTAGGACAAAAAGATGAAACTAAAACCATTGAAAATAATGAGGGCGAGAAAAAGAAAGTAACTATTGAGTCGGGTGTTTTTCGTCCGGAAAATTTTACCGAACTTGATAGGCAAATGGAAAATGGACGTACGCCGTGGATGGCCGCTCATTCGTTTTCCGAAGAAGGAAAAATGCGTCAGGTTGATAACGGGGCACTTGTTGAGGCTTATCGCCAAAACGCCTGGGTTATCCCAACCGCGCTTGAACTAATTTCCGGATCAAAGAGCCTACAGGGAATACAAGAAATGACTAAAAACTTAAAAGATTCCGGAGCAATTTATCATATTGGACAACCGTACAAGCCAAGAGCGTTGCCAATCGGTTATGACATAAATGTTCTGACAGAGGTAATAAGAAAGAGAAAGGTGGGCGAAGAAATAACCCAAGAAGAATTTGAAAATTTTAAATTTGTTAATCATTTTTTATCCGAACAAACCGAAAAACTTGGTGAAATAATCTCGGCCATGCTTCCGGAAGAACAAAGAGGGTTTTACCAAAAATTATAAACGTATAAATATATTTTTTAAAATTTAACTTAAATTTATGTCTTTATTAGACAAATTAAATCAAAGAAAAGAGCAAAAAAAAGAAGAGCAGATTAAGGCGGTTGAAGAAGAGAAAAAACAAAGCCTCGCGCAAATTAATGCCCAGATTTTAGAAACAGAAGAGAAGAGAAAAAGAATTAAAGGGTTGAGTGATTCTTTGCGCTCAACTTTTGATAGTGCTAAAAATAAGCTAAGCGATTTTAAAAATAAAAAAGAAGTATTAAAGGGTGCCTATGAAGATTCAAAAGATATTTTAGAGGAGGATGACGGCATCACCAGTTTTGAGGGCATGCTTGAGGCTAACGAAGCTGAGCCGGAGGTAAAGGCTTACCGCAAGGCAGGCGGTCGCGGTCCGGCCAAAGAAAAAGGCGCCAAAAAAATAAGCAGTGAAGAAGTCGGGACAACCGGCGATCTCTATAAGGCAGTCGGGACAATTCAAGAGTTAAGTAAATCTTTGCGCGCCGAAATGGGAATTGCGGAAAAAGATAAAAAAGATCTTAATTTTTCAGCGGTTAAAAAAGATTCGGAAATTAGTAACCGTGAAGCCAACTTTATTCAGATTGACGAATTTTTAAAAACTTTAGATACTAAGTTGGTTGAGTTAAATAAACAGAAAGAAGAGGCAATCGCTGATACTCCGGAAGGAAAAAGGGAAGCGCTTTTAAAAATAGATAATCCTAAAGATACTGTTCGTTCAGTTGATTTTAATAATATCGATCATTTTTATTTTCAAGATAGAGTCATGATCTTGTCCGAAAAGACAGGCGCGGAGACAATTAAAGATGAATATGGCTGGGCCTTAAGAGATAAACTACAATTAGTCGCTTGGAATAAAAAACCGGATTATGAGAAAAAAACAATTAATTCAATAACAGATCCGGAAAAATCAGATCAGCTTAGTTATGAGCAGAGAGAATTTTTAAAATCTTGGCGAGAAGAAATGAAGGCAATCACAACTATTAGCACGGCGGCAGTTGAGTCTCGTTTTGCTCAAGACTGGGAAAGATATTTTTCAAGAAAAAATAAGAGCTTTTTAGAAAAAATTGATTATAATAAAGAACTGACTAAACAAATTGAGCACAGTTTGAAGGATCTTGAAAACGGCTTGTTTAAAGACCCCGAGTTTGTTAACCGTAAAATAAAATTAGCTAAATCATCTGGGGGGTATAATAATGATAGAGTTATTAGTGATGTTAGCGCTGACGAAGAGTATAATCGGTATCATAAGGAATGGACCACTATCGAACATGAGATAGAGGAATATGCGCAAAGTAAAAAGACGGAAAAAGAAAAGGCTACGGGCTCTTTGTGGCAAATTATTCCTGGATATAAAAAGAAATTAGATGCTTTGAACAAACAATGGCAAATTTTTGAGGATTTTAGAAAAAATAGGCCTTTAAAAGAAGAAAATTTGAAGAAAGATGGTATTAGCGATGAAGAAATAAAAGTGATGAAAGAATACCGAAAAAAAAGAAATGATAACGAAGCTGAATATAAGAGAGATGATGTGTTGCGCTTAAAATTTCTACATGCCTCTGACGCTAAAAGTTTCTATATTGGTTTTAAACCCGGTAAGGACATATTAGACGGGCAAGAAATGATAATTGAAGAATTGCCTGAGCGTTTAAAAGCGAGACTGGCTGAATTAAAGGCTGAATTAGCTAATCTTTCTGAATCGGAATTAGCAATTGTTAACGAAAGAGATCGTTCGGTCGAGGCTGTTAAAGTAAACACGGAAAAATTTCAAAAAGTTGCTGTTGAAAATTCCGATGTTATAAGAAAAAACTATAAATAATATAATGCTTAAAAATTTAGCATAACCTAAAATTTGCCAGGCTAAGAGCAGATCAATCGTATTTTAAAAAAGAAGAAAAATCATGAAAGAAAAATCACAAGAAATCAAAGACTTAGCGCGTAAGTTAGTAAACACATTTGTTAATTTAGACGTGGAAAATAAAAAAACGATAAAATTATTTTTCTATATTATGCACAAATTGCCGCGCGTTATTCTTGTTGATGACGAAGATTTGTTTAAAAACTGTTTTCTTCAGGGGGTTATTCGCTTGTATTCGAAGAAGGAGTTTAAAAATTTGTCGGATCAAAATAAAACTAATCTGCGAATTTATTTTCGCCTGGTGAAAAAAAACGAAGCGATTATCAATTCCGAAAATTATACGGGGCCGGAGCTGTTCAAGGGGTCTTGGAAAGAGGCCTTGCTGTTTGTTCTAAAAAGGATTGAAAAATCGATCATTTTTTCAAAGCTGAGTCCGGAAAAGCAGGAAAATCTGCAGGAATTGATTTTGATATTAGGGGAAGAATAATATTCTAACCCCTTTTTCTTTAGCTTGATTTTTCTCTTAAAAAAAGTTAAGATAGATTTAATTAATCAATTACCAGAGCTGGCTTAAGCCCGCTTCGCCAAAGCGGCGCGAGGCGAGCCCGCTTCTATAAATAAAGATAATATGCAAGTAACTAAAAAAGATTTGGAAAAATCACAAATTGAATTAACGATTGAACTAAGTAATGAGGAATTTGCGCCTTATATTGAAAAAGGAGCAAAAAAAGTCTCCGAAGAGGTTAAAATTGAGGGTTTTCGCCCTGGTAAGATTCCTTATGAAGTTCTAAAACAGAAAATCGGCGAGATGACGATTTTAGAGGAAGCGGCCCATTTAGCGATTAATAAAACTATCGATGAGATTATTGATAATAACACGATTGGCCAACAGGCTATCGGCCAGCCGCAGGTTAATATCACTAAATTAGCCCCGAACAATCCTTTAGAATATAAAGTTATTATTTCTTTATTGCCTTCTATTGCTCTTGGCGACTATAAAAATTTAAAATTAAAAGCGGAAGTCGCTAAAATTGAGGATAAAGAAATGGATCAAGCACTTGATGATTTGCGGGAAATGCGCGCGACTGAGGCGCTTGTTGAAAGAGCGATTGAAGACGGCGATAAAGTTATTCTTGATATTAAAATGTCGCTTGATAATGTTCCGACCGAAAACGGCGATCATAAAGATTTAGCGGTTTTAATCGGCAAGGATTATTTCGTACCTGGGTTTGATCGAAAATTAATCGGCGCTAAAAAAGGGGAAGAAAAGAAATTTATTTTGCCTTACCCTGATAATCACCATCAAGCTAATTTAGCCGGCAAGCTCGTTGAATTTGCGGTTAAAGTTAAGGATGTGTTTGAGAGAAAAATCCCAGAATTAAATGATGAATTCGCCAGTTTTTTTCAACTTAAAGATTTAGAAGAACTAAAAAAGAAGTTAAAAGAAAGTTTATTGCATGAAAAGGGCCATAATATCGATTTAAAAAATGAATCAGAGATGATCAGTAAAATTATTGATAACACCAAGTTCGGAGAATTACCGGAAGAAATTATCACCAGCGAGGCAAAGAATATGTTAGCCGAGCTTGAACAATCTGTTCTCCGTCAGGGCGGAAAGTTTGAGGATTATCTAAAGCATTTAAAGAAAACGAAGGATGAATTAATGCTGGAAATAATTCCGAACGCGATAAAACGCGTTAAGTCCGCTTTACTTATTCGGGAAATCGCGGTGATTGAAAATATTCATATTCACGAGCATGAAATCGAGGAGAAAATTGAGGAACTAAAAAGACAGTATAAAGACAATAAAGATGTTTTAAAGATGATTGAAGAAAAGGGTTATCGCAGTTATTTGAATAATATTTTAACTAACGAAAAAGTAATCGCTAAATTAAAAGAATGGAATTATGCCGGTACTGATACTAAACAAAAAAGCTAGTTATGATTATACTCTCCTCGAGAAATACGAGGCGGGTCTAGTTTTGTTTGGTCATGAAGTAAAAGCCTTGCGCGCCGGACAAGGGGGGCTAAAGGGAAGTTATATTAGTCTAAAGTCAAAAGATGGGAAACCGGAGTTCTATTTAATCGGCAGTCAGATTTCACAATACAAACAAGCGGGCGGAATTACGGATTACAATCAAGCCCGGGAACGTAAATTATTGCTTAAAAAGCAGGAAGTTCGGCATTTAATCGGTAAAACCAGAGAAGAGGGCTTGACACTTATCCCTCTCAAAATATATACTAATCATAGTTTTCTTAAGCTCGAATTTGCCTTAGCGAAAGGGAAAAAACAATACGACAAAAGAGAGTCAATTAAGAAGCGAGAAGTTGAGCGAAATCTGAGGTCATTAACAAAGAGAAGTCGAACGATTTGATTCTTCAGATTTAGGGGATGCCAGGAATCGACAGTTGGACTTTTTTTGAATATTCAAAGCGTGCCTAGCTAACCACGTTAAACTGACTAAAAAGACATAAATGTCAAAACACAAAAAGCATTTACTTGGTTAGTTCCAAGTTATGCTCCTGCATTAGTTTAAATAACTAACGCCATCGGTGACTCTGAGTCTTCATAAGTACTCACCGGTGTCATTATAATGAAGATAGATTATATCGGCGCTTTCCAGATATAATCGAAACAATAGGAAGATCGCTTTGTTCGCTTTTGTTCGGCTTTTGATTAACAAAGTTAAAAAAACGAAACCGACTACCTTTGTAAATTTATTTAAAAAAACCGATTGGACATGGGTTCAACTCCCATCATCTCCACAGAGAAATGTGAAAGCAATTAGTAGAGCCGCGGTGGCGGAACTGGTAGACGCGCTGGACTTAAAATCCAGTTATGGCGACATAGTGCGGGTTCGATTCCCGCCCGCGGCACGTTAGAATATATGATATCGCGGGTATCGTATAGTGGTTATTATGCGACCTTGCCAAGGTCGAGAGACGGGTTCGATTCCCGTTACCCGCTCATAAAACATTAACAGACAGAGATGTCTGTTTTTGTTTGATGTTAGCAGGGATATTAACGTTAACCGGAATTAAATCCGTCATTATATCTATCGGCTTATTATCAACTGTGGCCATATTGTGGCCAAAGCTAATTTTTCTTATCTCTTTTGGCTCTAAAACATTCATAGCTGATCGCAAAGCAGAAGGACTTAAATGAGCATAGCGCATGGTTGTTGTTATGTCAGAATGTCCTAGGAGCTCTTTGATAGCCTGTATAGCCACCCCATTTTGAGCTAAATGAGAAGCAAAGGTATGTCGGAGCTTATGCCAGCCAATTTTGCGTAATCCAGCCTTTCTGCAAGCCTGATATAGTTTCTTGCAAGAGTAATGTTGAGTGAACGGTTTTTTATTACGCATAAATACAAAACCCTGGCTTTTGACTCTTTTAATTAACATATCCGAGACAGATGAAATCAGAGGAATATAACGAATCTTATTACTTTTTGTGCTGCCCATTATTCCCCGAACGATAGACCTTCTAATCGTTATTTGTTTTTCTTGAAAATCGATATCGTTCCAGTCTAGGGCGATTAACTCACCGAAGCGCACCCCGGTTTTAAGACAGAAGAAAATCATTTCTTTAATTTGCCCCTCGGTTTGAGCTAATATCTGGACTGCTTCTTCTTCTGTTAGATAATCAAATTTATTTGGAGTAACTTTAAGCCTTTTAATTTTAGGAATACTCTTTAAGATCTCCCACTCAACTGCTGTTTTTAAACAGGTGCTTAAAGTTGATAAGAAATGATTAATAGAGTCTCCGGATAGTTTAGTCTTCATCATTTTTGCCTTAAAGTTTTCAATATCCATGTTATTTATTTTATCTAAAGGGTATTTGCCAAAATAAGGAATGAGATAAAGTCGCAGACAACCTTCTTTGTGCTGCTGTTCAGAAAGTCTATTATTATTTTTTACATAGACATCTAGCCATGTCTTAGCAAATTCTCTAAAGGTGATAATTTCTTTAGGCTTTTCTGCTATGGTTAAAATTGGTTCACCGCGAGCTAGTTTATTACGAAGCACAGCTTCATAGGCTTTAGCGCCAGAGAGGGTGTTGTCTGGGCTTGAATAGCGGTGGCGCTGATGATTAAAGCGGAAACCAACCCAATATTTGTTTCCTCGTTTAAATATACTCATACATTTACTTTTTAAGCGGTTCAATTAGAGAGTTATCAATATATTTCTCAATATCATTTTTTCTGAATCTTAAGACTCCTCCTATTTTACAAAAGGAAATTTTTCTTCCACTAATTAATCTATAAAGAGTAGGCCTTGATATTCCTAGGTATCCTATCAATTCATTGGGAGTTATTAACTTGTCTGTGATTGAACCAAGCATTTAAGTTTTTAATGGACAATATAGGATATAGTTTTAAAACTATATGGACCCTTATATTATACCATTTTTAGCGTTTTAGAGTATTTAAATTTTAATGATTTTTTAATAATTTATTCTTTCATTTTAAAATGAATATCTTCCTTTATTTTGGGGTTATTTATAAATTAGCCCCTCTAGTTTTTTATTTCTAATAGAAGTAATTCTATTATCTTGTTCTTTTATATTTTATTTTATCTTATTAGTGGGTGCGTAAAGCCCACACATAGGGGTGTGTGGCGACTATATCCCGGTTATGTGACGACTAGTCAACGATTGTTGAATTGTCTCTCGGTGTTTCTCTTATTATTTTATAAACGTTGCTTTTATGATTTAGTTCCTTTAATTTTATAATCATACCTTTTTCAGTTAAACCTTTTATTGCTTTTTTAACGCTCGAATTACCACAACATGAATTTTTTCCTATAGTCGAGATGCTCGGCCAACAAGAGTTATTCCTCATCTGATATTTTTTTAAGACAATCCAGATCATTTTTTCAAAAATTGTAATGTCCCCAGACATTAATAAAGAATTTGGAATTTTAGTAAAATAACCATTTGCTTTTTGGGCGAAAGCTTCAAAAGTGTTTTTATTTTGATGAATAATGTCTCCTATACTGTTCATATAAATCTACATAAATCTATTTTTTTTAGAGACCACTCTTTATTATATTCTTAGTCGTTCGAATAGATTCCATTAAAGATTTGGCGCTTATTACAATTTTGTCATTTAGATAATCTGATAAAATCTTCTCGCATTTGTTTTTATCTCTAAAAACAAAAAAACAACTGCCATTCTCCCAAAAAGTAGAGTCTAAAGTCTGCTTCATGGCATATAGGATAGTTGCGCTTTCAGTGTCCTTAATCTGGAATAATTCTTGGTAGTAGATTTTTGTCATATAAATATAAATTTAACTTAGTTGATATAGAGCCCCATTTTTAATAATATTTGCGCTAGCGGAGTAGTTTCCCTCTATTTCTTGTTGTCCTGGGAGGGTTTTGCGAGGTTTACTAAATACCGGATAATATCTTTTTTATCGCTTAAGGTGGTGTAGTCATTTTTACTTACTAACTTATTAAACCAGCGGCTTATAGTTTGTTCACTGAAATTTTGAGCAATGATAGCGTTAGCGAAACAGATATAAGTGCTATAACCAGGATTTCTTGTCTCTATGTTTTTGTAACGGCGGATAATACTTTTCATATATTAGGTTGTTTATTATGTCTATATTATTTCATAAATAAACAGCTTGAAATAAGCCGAAGTGGTTTCAAGACAAATAAAAAAACTGCCCGTATTTGGCAGTTTTATAACTTGTTAACCAACCTAAGTTTACCTAAGGTTTTCTAAGGTTAAATTTATTTATTTATTTTTTCGAATCATGTATGTCTTATGTGAGATAACATCCATTTCAATAATATTTGAAACTATATACCCATTCTCGATTTTTAAAAGTTTATTTTTCCCAAATTTCATTGCTATTTTATTATTTTTAGAATTTACGTAGTCAAGAAACCCCTTGTTTTCATCAAGTTCGAGGGGGAGCTTATTAGCTATATCAAAGAAATTTTTCCAACAAAGGTGTTTTCTGTCAACTTGAATTTCGGCATCATCTTTATAATTGTTGTTAATAATAATTTTATAACTAGTGTGATAATCTTTTTCAGATTTAACACAGATTATGCTTTTTATTTGATCTTTTGTTTTTGGAGATTTTTTATCTATTTCCGATTCTTTAAATCCCTCTTTAAATTTATTCTGTTTTTCTTCCTTATATTTTCTAAGTTTTTCTATATCAGTTTTAAATAATAAAATCTTTTGATCCCCTGAATCATAATTCGAAGGTGATATTATTTGCATCCCACCGTATATGTTTACTTGATTTATTGGTTTTTGTGAAATTTGTGGTGGCTGACAAAAAAAGCAAGGTTTCAACAAACGACTTAAAATATTATAAGCATCGATATCACTTATTCCCCTGAGTTCAAAGTTTTTATAGGGAATACTTATATGGCTGCCAGAAGAGCCGTTATAATAAAAATTATCAGAAGAGAAAGCATTAAAATATTCTAATATTGTGTCTATAACATTATCTTCCATTGACATATAATATACATTTATTTCTAACTAAATAAGGAGTAAGCCTTGTTTATATTATATCAAAATACAAAATTTATATCACGTAAGCTTTCTGAAAAATACTAGCAAATACTAACAAATGATAACAAATTATAGCATTGAGATTATCTTAAAAATATCTTAAAATTGTTTATTTTGCCTATATTTGTTATATTTATATTGTCACACCCACTTTACCCTGAAAAGGGCTAGTTGTGCCTAGAAATAGACAACCTAGCTCTAACAATAAGGCATAACTGCTTAGTTGGGTGTGACAACCAGAGTTTAGGTTGTCTTTTTTTATTTAATTTAAATATATGAAAAAATTTAAAGGATTTTTAGCCGGATTTATTGTATTAATAGTATCCTGGAAAATTGTTGAGGTTCTTGTGTCAGTAGGCCTTGCCTTGGGCTTAGGAGCTATAGGAACAAACATTTCAGAGAATGCGCGAGCTCTAGCCGATGTCAATGCAGTGGCCACTCTATTAGGAGTTTTCATTGGGGCTTATTTAGCGACAAAAATATATAAATCAATTGTTAATAAAAGTTAGCATTAGTTAGCAATAATATGAAATCAAAAATTTTAATTTCCATTATTTGTTTGACCTTATTAATTCCAATTGTGCCAACGAACGCCGCCTCTCTAAACCAAAGATTAAAGGGCAGAATTTTAATTCAAGTAGAATCTAAGGGCGAAGCCTGGTATCTGAATCCTGACGATCTAAAGCCATATTATATGGGAAATAAGGATGACGCTTATAGTTTAATGAGAAAATTTGGAGCAGGTATTACCAATAAAGATTTTGATAAAATGAAAATTAAATTTCCGATTAAATATTCCGGTAAGATATTCTTAAAAACTCAAGATAATGGCAAAGCGTATTATATTAGTCCAGTTGATTTAAAACCATATTATTTAGGAACGGCCGATGATGCCTATAATCTAATGAGAAAGTTGGGGCTAGGAATAAATAACTCGGATTTTTATTCTTTAAGTAATCAAAACGGAACAATAAATAATAAAAAATTAACTAACCAAGAAATAATTTCAAAATTAAAACCAGCAACTGTATATATAGAAACTAATGATGCGGCTGGGAGCGGAATGATAATAGATAATTTTAATATTTTAACAAATGCCCATGTAGTGTCTGGGGCAACTAGTATTGTTATATATTTATCAAACGGAAAATCTTTAACTGCAGAAATAAAAGGAATAGATGAAAATTTAGATCTAGCTTTAATAAGTGTGAAAGAACCACTAAATAATTTTGTTACACTAGGAAACTCAGATACCGTAACTCAAGGCGAGGAAGTGTTTTCTCTCGGTTTCCCATTTGGAATTAAGGGCGATGTTAGTTTTAAAGAAGGAACAATTTCAAGAAAATTAAGTAATGATACAGGTAACTATTTTGAAACTTCCGCAGAGATTCACCCGGGGAATAGCGGCGGTCCTCTTGTTGATGTATATGGAAATGTTATAGGTATAAATTCCGCTGGTTTTGGTGAAGAAGTTAACGGAGTAATGGTTGGGGAAACTATTAAATTAGCTATTCCAATTAATGTGGCTAAAGGTATTCTAACGGATTTAAGGAACGGAAGAACCTACCTGATAAAACCTGATATCCCAGCCCCTGAACAAACCGCTAATGTAGCGGATCCATCAACTGAATTTCAAATGAAAGCTCAGTGCGCAACATTGGGGCAGCAAAAACAAAAACAAGAAGATGATGATTGGAATACTAAGCACATTGAAGATGGCGGTATTGTTTATTATGGATACAGCCAATCCCTTAACACCTGTGTATACGGGAGGTCTTATAGCGACTATATTTTATTTAACAGCATGACCCCTGATTTACATTCATTTTTTATCTACGATCTTATGACTGGAGATATATTATATAGAGATTCTGCATTCGCCGCAGAAATAGCAAAAGATAGTAATTTATTACAACAAAAAAAGGATTCTTTTTTAACAAAATATAATTCTCTTATAAATTAAGACCATAGCAAAGATCGCATTGTAATAAAATTGTTACTCACTAAGTAATCCTAAGTTTCTTAAAGCTATCCAAGATTACTTCAGAATACTTAACATTACTTAACATTTAAAAATTATATGAGGAGCTTAATAGCGCTTATTCCTTGTAAAGGAAAAACTCCAGAGCAGATTGTTGAAGAATTAAAAACCCAGCTTGAATCAAAGGGATTTTTAAATAAAGATAAAATTTTATCATCTCCTAAACTTTAGAAAACCATAGATTTTTTGAACTATTTCTGCTATAATTTTATTATATTACTAGACTAAATAAATGAATATTTTGGCAACAATTATTAACTATTGCCGCCGCTAATTATTAACGACCTTTTTAGGTTGTTTTTTAGATTATTAATAAACTTAAAATAATATGGATTCGGTAATATGGGTAATTATAATAGGGGTAATAATTATTGTATTTTTAAATTCAAATAAAAAAGTTAAAAGCAGAACGGAAGTATCACAAAATGATATAAGTCTTTTAATACTCGAGAATAATAAAAAAGTCTCCATGTTAAGCGACGAGGAAAAGATTAAAGAATTAAGATTGGTTTTAGCGAATAAACTAGATTTATCAAAAAAATTATATGATTTATTTGAAGAGATAAAGAGATACCCCGGTCTATATGTTAATAGTAAGGATAAAGCGGATGGACCATATTGGCCATCAACCGCGATAAAAACGGATGAGTTAATAGAGGACAAAATTAATAAAGAGTTAATTTACAATTTTAATATTCAAGAGAATAGATATAAATTAATATTTAAATTAGATAAAGAGAGCGCAAGTTGGTTTATGGATGATCGGAATTTGAATAAATATATTGTCAAAGTATTGGAAAATGAAGCTAATGTTGTTTATAAAGATAATCTAATTTTTAGTGAAAGCTATTGTGAAGAAATTGGCTGGACGTCATACGATTTTAATAATGGAGATGTTGAAATTTTAAAACCAGGAGAATGGTTAGAGCATCTTATAAAAATATCCAACCAAATAAAAGATGAAGTGGAGAAAATAAATGAAGTTTGGAAGGAAAAATACGAAAAAGATAGAAAGGAAGAAATTAGGAAAAATTTTTTATAAATAGTTTTAAAATATATTAAATTTAAACTTTTATGCTTTGGTTTTTAGTCATAGGAATTCTTATTTTTCTAGGTTTTAAATACCCTGCTTTTGGAATATTCGCGCTTGTTTGTGTTGGAATAATAATATTGATTTTTGTAATAATAATATCTTCTAGTAATCATAAACAAGAAGTAGCTAAATCACTAATACCTATAGATCAAGTCCAATTAACAAACCTTGCTCTTAATAAAAGTTCAATGTTATACCAGCTCTCTGGGCAAGTAAAAAACAATTCAAACTATGAGCTTGAGGATATTACCTTAGCTGTGACCGCTTATGATTGTCCTACTAATACAATAACATCAGACTGCGTAATTATAGGACAAGATAATGATGTCTCTACTTATGTTAATATACCGTCAAATCAGATAAGAGCCCTTAACGATGTTACATATGTTAATTTAGATAACATGCCTCCAGTTAGGGGCTTGTTTCTTTGGTCGTATAAAATTGTGGGCACTATAGGCCAATAAATAATATGCCTAAAAAATCCCTAGAATTTCATATTAAATCCGGTGATTATTTTGGGACACTAGCGTCAGTAATAAGTATAATTGAGCAGTCTGTATCAAAAAACAAAGAACAAAAAAATATTCTGAAAAAGTTAGTAAAAGATTTAGTATACTTACAAAATAAGTATAAAATAATTAAAAAAATTTGAATATAATTTAAATCACATGACCCCAAAAGAAGGAAAAGAACTGTCGGAAATACTTTGTGTTGGTAGATTTGTAAATAAAATACATTTTTTAGATATTAAAAAGAATCCTATCGAAGATGAGGTAGACATTTTTGCTATTAATAAATTAGGAGAGCAAATGAAATTTCAAATAGTTAATGCCGATCCTCAATTTTCGGGAGAAATTGGAAAGCATATAAGCGCTAGAAGAAAAGGCTATGTCGAAGAAAAATTATTTATTAGGGATAATAGCAACGCATTAAACATAATCAATCCAATAAAAAGTAAAATAAATCTATATCAAAAACAAGGGAAAGACATGCATGATATAATTTTATTGTTGGACGACGCAACAGGAGACATGCCTGAATTTCTATTAAAAACTGTAAAGGAAGAAAATGCCGATATTTTATTAAGCTCGGGATTTAAAGAAATTTGGTATATTGGGAATTCTTCATTTTTTAAATTCTTTTAATAAATTATTAGTAGTAATTGCTAATATTAAATTAATAGTTTTCCACTTTTCAATATTTCCCAAAGTGTTATAATATAATTAATCGAATAATTATGAAAAGAGTTTGTCTTTCTTTAATTTATTTCTTGTAAATGTCAAAAATTTTTGTTTTTGATTTTTTTGTTGTCTATTGACATTTCAGTATAATCAGTATAAGATATCAGTCCGAATGGAAACCCTCCAAAAAGGGTTTATAATTTACAAGCTTAGTGAATACTCAGAGAATTCGTTTCTCTGGTTTCTTGAATTATATTTTTTTAACAGAGAGCCTTGCAGGGCTCTTTTGTTTTATAAAAAAACCTCCCAAAAAGGAGGTTAAAACTTATAAATTTAGTGAATACTTAGAGAATTCGTACTGATTAATTAAATTATATTTTCTTGGTTACCTTACTCTAGGCAGGGCTTGCAGGCCCTTTAGCGTTACACAGGAATTCTAATATACTGACTATGTATTGGGAAAATTGGTTTGCCGTATCGATTGATAGTGTAGTTACATAAAATGCACTCTACAATACCAGCCTTATTTTTAAAAGGAAAACAGTATTGTGCCGGAAGTTCTTTGTTGGATTTATCCATTTTTATTTGTGTCCACGCAAGAAACCGGATCGGTATTTTTCGACCCGCTTTCAAGGCGGGTTTATTATACGTTGTTCTCCAAGTATTCACTAAACTTACAAATTTTTAAATAACAAAAAACTACTAATCAGGCCAGCACTCCGAAGGGCTTTGTTTTCACATTACCCCACGAATTAGGGTTCGCAGGGTTATTCCTTTCGGAATTTCCCCTTTGAAGTGCCTACCTCATTAGTAGTTATTAGCTAGACTTGCTCGCTGGCCGTTTCCCCCTAAGGAAACAATAAAAAAAATCAATGTTCTGAGTATATTATAGCACTTTTCAGCAATCAAATCAAGAGAGTGCTAAATCTATATAGTAATATACGTAAAAATAGGAAAAAAGTTACACAAAAGACTTCTTAAATTATCGTTCTGCCTCTTCCTATATTGTCCTGGCCACATTGTGGCCATATTGTGTCCAAGAGGTAATATTTACTAATTCATCTCAATCTAACTTGATAGCCGTTGAGACACTGTGTTTTTGCTAGTTTTTACTAATTTATACTAACATTACAATCTTCTAAAAACTATACCGAACTCTTCGATTCCCGTTACCCGCTCAATTAAAATCACCCTAGTATTAGGGTGATTTTTAGTATCTAAAAATGCCCTTATCAGTAGCTATTGACAAACATTTTAGTTTGTGCTACAATGTTAATAGTTCTAAAACAAAGCTTTATGCGACTACATTGGCTAAGGTCCCTTTTTCGGGCCTTGTAACATCTAGCATGTCAAGCATGTAAAGATATAATCTTTTATCTGCACCGACAGCAAACCGGTACCCGAGGCTCTGTATTCATGGAGCCTCTTTTTTTTGACAAAAAGACCCGCCCCGCTTAAAATATAAATATCTAGATTAGTTAATATTTTAAAAAATATGTCACAATTTGAACAACTTGACCCAACTAATGATGGGAATAAGAACAGTGAGGAAATTAAGCGTCTTTATGGAAATGATTTGAGTGCGAATAAATTTTCTACTAAGCCTTATGAAGCGGCTAGCAGTCTTCCGGAAAATATTGGCTTGTTTGGAGAGAAAGACGACAAGAGCGCTGAAGAAAAGATTTATGAAAAAATTACCCCCGGTAAAGATGATGAAAAGAAATTTGTTCTTGGCAAACAAAGTAATGATTATTTAAATGGTCTTGCTGAAGCGCCTCAAAATTTAACTATCGAAGAAATAAGAGCTTCGGCCTTAACTTATCGTGAGTCATTAAGTAAGGAAGAACAATTAAAAGAAGATAAACAGGCCGCCGAGCTGATCAAAAAAGATATTAAAGAAAAAGCGGAAGTTAAATATACTGATACTGTAGATTTAGAACCAAATTTAATGGCACACGCGACTCCCAATCCTTTAGAAGCAACCCAATTAAATCGTCGCAGTCTTTGGAGCTATATTACCGGCAGAAAAGAAAATAAAAATAATAAAGCCGCTTAAAAATAAAACCGCCAGCTTCCTGACGGTTTATTGTTTTACTTGTTTATAATTTCAAATTTTATTAGCTTTTGCCTTGGCAATTTTCATAATCTCTTCATTATAATCAGTGCGCATGCAAATTTCCGTCAGGGCCGCTTTGCCTTTTAAATAATTTACAGCAATCTTGCAAGCTTCTAGGTAATTGTGGAGACTTTTTACGATTTCCAAAATTTCATCGTCACTTTTTTCCGAAAGCAGATCGGAGAATGGCTTTACCCAAAAATTGTGATCATAATACATTTGTGTTCTAACGATTTCAATAACGTATTTATCGGATGAAATAAATGGCATTAAATTCTTGCAAACATTTTCATTGAGTCCCGATTTTTTAACGAGGGCAAAGATTTGACTTTCGGGCAACTCCTGCGGTTTTAACAACGGCAAAAATGTCTGACAAGCATTTTGACAGAAACCGGTTTTTTTCAGGAACGCAATCATACTATCGCTTGAACTCGAAATCGCTTTTAAATCTAAATATGGTTTACAGGCCTCACAGATTAGACTTCCCGTTTTTTCCAAAACAATAATGTTAATCAAGTCAGTCTCCGTTTTACCGGCTAAAGGCAAATTGTCGGCAATAACCTGGTAGATTCTTTTCTCATAACGATTTTTCCCCCAAATCAGCATAATATTTACTTCGGAAAGCTTAGGAATAGCGGCGATAAGAACTTCGGTATTAGTGATATTTTTTTCAACCGCAATCATGATTAAGTTTTCATCTTCCATTTTTGGTATTACCAGCGCCACAACAGATGCGTTGTACTCATAATAAGCGATAACCCACCACAGACTGCTTTGCAGCTTGAAATGGTTTATTACTTCGTGACAGAGATCGGAACAATCTTTAGACTCTTTAACAAGGTCTATCAATTCGGCATCACTCAGTTTATCCAATTCCAGTCTTTCAAAGCAGACTTCCAATAATTTTTTTTCGGAGTCATCCCTATCTAGCATTTCAATTATTGGCAATAAATTCTGTCTGGTTTTAAAATAGGGAGCAATCATTTTCTTTGCATTATAGTTTGAGCCAAGTTTTTTCAATAAGTCAGCCAATTCATCCTCGGTTTTGTCTTTTAATTCCATAAGCAACCAGCACATTGAATAAACAAGCTCTGAATCAAATTTCGAAAGAATAAGAATAAACTCATCTTGTGAAAAAGATTCTAGGGGCAACGCGTTAATGGCCAAGTCATCTAACCAGCGATGGTAATTATTTGCTGCAAGAAATTTAAAAATTTGATTTTTGTCCATTTCTTTTAACGTTAGAAAGCTTAGGCAAGCTTTTAGGAGAGGTTCTGGATTGCTACTTCGTTCAAGAAGATCCAAGAAATTGTTTTCCTTCCAACCTTGAGATTGCAGAAGCTCAACACCTTTTTTACACACACTCGCCTCGTATTTACTATCGGTTATAATTTTCACGATAGTAGCCGGAGAGGCGTCTTTGTCTAGTAAGTCTAATAAGCGGTTTGTTTCCATTTCTTCCTTTTTTTAAGTATGAAATTAATTATTTTAATTTGTTTTTAAATGTTCTGTTTAATAAATAACTTTAGGATTTTAATTACGTTTTGTCAAATTTTTTTTAAACTGTCCCGGGTATTCTTTGCTAGAAAAACATGTTGACAAAAATAATGCCATTGTGGTATATTTTCTGGTTATTGAACTTTAACATACATAATCATTAATCATTAATAATCATAAAAAACGAGGGAAGAAACATGAATCTAAAAATTAATTCACTTCAAGCAGTAACTGAAATTGTAACGCGTCCAGGGAGCAAAATGTATATCCTAAAAGTTACAATCACAGGCCCTTACAAGGAACGCACAGAGTTGCATCCATTTATCGTGAGGGCTCTTAAAGCTAGCAATCTATCAGTTGTTGATTCCATGTCACTAGGAGAAACAGGGCCGTCTATTATCGAAATTCTAAATTGTACCAGTCTTATGTTTATTGACTCGTTGCGTGAGAATCAATCTTTTACAATTAATGAGATTGAACCTGAACTCAAAAAACAAACTTAACAATGAACGAATTAACCGATGAAGAGAAACTGTTGATACTGGCTTACGCGGGTATACCAACTATTAGCAATTTTGCTAAAAATTATCAGGACTTGCCTAAAAAACTTGAGATGCGTGCCACTTGCATCTATGCGTGTTCCATCTTGAGTGATGTAATGAAAAAGAGCAATCAGTTCCCAAATCACAAAATTGATCAATATTTTGAGACAAAGGAGATGGGAGAATTCTTTGATTCTTTGGTATCTTCAAATCAGGACGATCCAAGAGACATTAAGCTGATTACCAGATTCGTTGAAGGTCTTTATAACTTCACAGATTCGGGAATGGAAACATATGCCGATTTTAACCCCTTCTTATTATTCGAGCATGAATCCTGGTTGCAACTTATCATCCATATCCAACATATCCAAAATAGCGATTCCGCGTTTTTGGAATTAAAGAGGCTGGTTGAAAATTTTGTTGCTAAAGGATTTTCCCTGATTTTGCACCCATCGCTTAATGAGTATAACGATAGTACAAAATTTTTCCCTTGGTTTGAAAAATTGGAATTCAATGAAAAGGAAAAATTAGTTTCTGAAGCGATGGAACTTTGGAGAAATCACGAGGAAAGCCGTTCGTATCAGTTATCCGAAGAGTACGGCGAAAAATGGTACAAAGCGGCTCTGGAATTTGCGGTGAGGATTAGCTCAAAAGAATATGTATCTAAAGTATTTGCGGAGAGTTTTAAAAGTAGCTATTCGGAAATATATGAAAAGTTTCGTTTATTGGCCGGTCTTGATGAGTTCGAAATTATTGTCGAGTCTGAAGACAGTTTCTCAAAAAGGCAAAAAATTGTAATTGATAAGATGGAACTGAATGAGCTCTTCGGAAACTACAAACATGAACCTGATAAGCTGGCGGAAATTATTAGCAAAGACAAACGCGCTCAAAAACTGGCGAATGTTATTTTTAAAATCTCGACAAATATTGCCGACGACAGGAACGAGCATGTCGCAAAGACCTTAACGGTGCTTGCCGATAAGCATGGAAACTGTGAATTGGTTAAGCAACTAAGCTCTATATTTACTAAAAATTTGGAACAGAAAATTGAGGACAACTCTCTCAGTTCTGAGGATTTACCGCCGAGCCCTTTGTATATTACAAATACGGATTGGCATTGGTTATTTGGGTAAATCTTTATAGAAAAAAGTTTTGAAGCCGGACGCAACTATGTGTTCCGGCTTTTTTATTGTCTTAAGGGGCACGTCAGAAGAAATTTTATAATTTTGCGTATTTTTATTATAGAGGGCCTGGTCAGCCCGGATTAATAGTATTTAAATTAACATTTTTATGAAAAAAACTTTAATTTTCTTATTATTTTTGCCATTTTTATTCAAAAACGAGATTTCGTTAATGAGTACTTCTTCTCCTTTTATAAACACAAGTAAAGCCGCAACCGGAACTACCGTGACGATGGTTCTGCCTAATAATTATAAAGGGAGTGTGGTTACTACCTATAATGGGAATGATTGGCAAACGACAGCGACAAGTTCGCCTTTAACTGAGGGGGATATAAAACAAATTCAAAACGATTTTATCGAGCAAGAAAAAGCCATGAACGATTTTTGGCAAGCTCAGCAAAAGATGTTTGATGATATGTGGAGAAACTTTCCTGTTTCCTGGTAAAATCTTTTTATCACTATACCTAAATATGAAATAAAAATGAAAAAGCTGGGTACAAATATTTATGTCCCAGCTTTTTAGAATGTTAAGTCCTCAAGATAAAACCATCTTGGAACTCTTCAAATAATACACGAATCGGAAATTTTCTCCGACTGATCATGATTAAATTAGTTTCAAGTTCTTTTTTAGTTAGCGAATTTTTATCATAACCACAATCTTTCAAGTATTCATAAAATCCATTCCGCTCCTCCACCGTTAGTCCGCTTTTTGGTATACTGTTCATAAACTCCCCGAGCTTTTTAACGATTCCCCTAAAATAAATTTGACCTGTTTCGTGACGAAGAAACTTTTCCGATTTTTGATTTGTGTGACCGAAAATTTCTCGGTTATCAATCATCACTTCCCAAACATTTATGTAGTAAAGAAAGCTTAGCCATTCCGGTTCTTTTGCCGAATCTTCAGTTTTTATCAAATCATTTAAAATCTCGTCGATTTCTTTAGGCGTCTTAAACGTAACATCAAATTGAGTGTCACTGTTTAAAACATTTTGGTGTTCATCCAAATCGAGTTTAATCACATTCATAATCTTTATTTCCGAAGTCGTCACTTTAAAAACTTCTTTTTTAATTCCTTTTTTCATTTTTTGAACTTTTTAAATTTGAGAAATTATTCGTTCAAGGTATGAACCTAAAAGGCTTGAGGCTTTTTTGGCTCGTGAAAGATTTTCCTCGTGCGAGTGTGCTTCTTTGTCGTCATTACTGACAAAGCAAAGGCCGATAAAATCTACTTCATAAGCGGCGCAAATACAGGCCTCGGGGTACATACTCATTCCAACCACGCCAGCCCCGCTGGCGGCCAAGATTTTTTTGTCATACTTTGTGCCTTCGAATTGCGGTCCACGAAGCATAACATAACCAACTTCCTTAGCAACGAGCTCGCCGTGTTCTTTTAGAGCGATTTTGTTTAAACGGGGGCGAATACAACTATCGGGCGAAAAAAATTCTGCACCCCACAGTGGAGTTTTTTGCGCGTACAGACTGACGAATCCGTCTATAACGGCTATTTCACCGACTTTTAAATTTGATTCAGCGTCGGTATACCTTAAGGGGAGTTCTCTCTCCAGAGCACCGGCGGCGCAGGTGGCAATAATGGTTTTTACACCGAGCTTGCAAAGCAGTTCAGTTTGTAAACGAACCATTTTTGCAACTTTGTTGTCATTCGGTGATTCGTTCATGTGAACACGGCCATTTAAGATTATTACCGGCCTACCTTTAATTTCGCTAATTGAAAAGTTTCTCTTATGACCTTCAAGGTTATGAATTTTCTCAAGACCGGGAATTTCCGAAAAAGGAATTTCATAACGCGATTCAGGGTTAACTACTTCACCCCAACCGGTGCCTAAAATTAGGCCAATTGGCTTTTCTGGAACAATAAATTTTCTTTGGATAAAATCGGCAGCAGTCTGAGCCGCCTTTTCTCTTTTTTTGTTTCTCATCTTATTATTTTATTTGTAACGTACTATTATTTTTTATTTGGTTTCTTTTTATTTTAACTCTAAATATTACTTATTATGTCGTTAAAAGTCAAGAAATATATCAAATTTTATTTGTAAGTCTTATTTTGCTATAATATAAGCGTTATAGATCTAAATTAATAAATAATAAAAATATGACTAATAATAACTTAATAAAATCTAGCCTTCTTAATTCTGTTCTTGCCGCTTTATATGTTTCCGGCGTGGCCTTGCTTATGACTAATGCGCAAAAATTATTCGGGAATAAGGCGGATAACGTTTTTGACGGCATTGCTATCTTATTATTACTAGTAATTTCGGCAACTATTATGGGGTTTTTAGTCTTAGGTCGACCGTTAATGATGTATTTAGACGGAGCAAAGAAAGAAGCTTTAAAATTGTTTTATTTCACCGTTCTCTGGCTAATATTAATAGCGGCGATCGTATTTATTGGTTTAGCGGTTTTATAAAGTCGGTTATTTCTCTAATGTCTAAAAAGCAGCTAAAATGGCTGTTTTTTTGTTGCTATTGACAATTATTTAATACTGTGCTATTATATAGGTATCCTTAACTAGTTAATAGTAACAAAAGATGAGGACATTATGGATATATTATCTACATTAAGTAGAGTATTCTAACCCGATGACTTTACTTAAGCCTCTCGACCAACACAAATAAAACTAATGTCGAGTAGTTTGTCCCCGTTTATATAAAATGGAGAGCCAAGAGGAAGCGAGAGCCTCCGGGAAGTCTAACCAAGAAAATAGACAACACAAAAATTTTTAGGGCTTTGCACGTTCACGCAGAGCTCTTTTTTCTATTTGACTAAAAGTAAATAAAATTATAGTATTGTTTCTGAGAATAGATCGTTAATAAATGAATAAAAATATTTTTAGTGTGTTAAACCGGTATTCATACTTAAAGCGAATACAAAAAACAGAAAAAAATGAAAAAATCTTTTTTGTTTATCGCTAAGGACCCGATATTGTATGCGGTCTTTGGTGCGGGAGGTATTTATTTGTCTTTCGAAATAATAAGTTCTTTAATCGCCCTTAAAAATCATAGCGCCACCTCATTTCGGGCGGACTTAGTCTTTGGTTTCTTTATTTTTTTGATAGCTATTTTTTTGCTAACGATAATTAATTTGATTATCAGTAGGAAAATAACTGTATTAAAGATAAGAAAAAAGACAGTCCATGCCGAAGTTAAGGAAGGGGAGTACTGGGTCTTTCGAGTCTTAATAAAATTAAATCTAAGACGAAGTATCGTCGTCCTGATTCCAGTTAGAATCAAACTGATTTTTTCCGGACCATTTCAAGCGGAAGATTTAGAAAAATTAAGGGTTGAAGGAGGTTCCGATTCCGAGGAAGCTGTGAGCATGTTTGATTTTATTAAACAAACTTTTTTTGATCATAATCCGAGACTTTATGACGTCGACGTGTTTGATGAAGAAAAAAGATACTTCGAAGCCGTTCTAACTTTAAAAAAAATTAAAGAAGGAGCTTTGAAACAAATCAATTTTCCCAGTCAGTTATTTTCAAATATTGAAAGTACAGACTTAAAAATTGGGAAAAAGCGATTTGATTATATTGAGGACAATCCTTAATAAAAATATTTTGGGCAGGTTTCTTCTCGGCCTTGGCGGTGTTAATAAAAAAACACTCCAAGGCCGTTTTTTATTTAAAGACTTGACTTTTTCCCGATAATCCTTTATATTGTAGTTAACAAATTAAAGATCACCTATAAGAAAACTGAAGGATTTTAAGGGGCGCTTATATATAATGTATAGGCAAACTGGAGGTGACCCTCAGACTTGATCGTAAGATCGGGTTTAAAGCACTTTTTTTATTCTAAAAAAGACTTTAAATAATATGGAAGAGAAAAAAGAAGAAGAGTTAAGCGAATTTGGCGCTTTGCTTGAAAAAGACACAATTAAAATTCCGCAAATCGGTGATGTTATTAAAGGTAAGGTTATTACCGCTTCTAAGTCAGAAGTTAAATTAGACATCGATGGTGTTTTAATGGGTATCGTGCGCGGACCGGAAATGTATAATGAGGTTCCGGAATTTACAAACTTAAAACCGGGCGACGAAGTTGAAGCCGCGGTTATTGATGAGGAAAATGAAAAAGGTTTATTAGAATTATCTTTCCGTTTAGTCGGTCAAGAAAAAGCGTGGCAGACTTTACGAGCCGCTCTTAAGGACAAAACTACGGTTCGTGTTAAAATCATGGATGCTAATAAAGGCGGCTTGCTTAGTCGTTATTGTCAGATTGACGGTTTCTTACCTGTTTCTCAATTAGCGCCTGATAATTACCCAAGAATCTCGGGTGGTGATAAGAGTAAAATTTTAGAAAAATTAAAATCTTTTGTCGGTCAAGAATTCGAAGTTACGGTTATGACTTTAAGTGAAGACGATAATAAGATTATTTTCTCCGAGAAAGATGTTTGGAATAAAAAACAGAAACCGGCTCTTGATAAATACAAAGTCGGTTTAACTGTCGACGGAAAGATTACCGCGATTACTAATTTCGGTGTCTTTGTTTCTTTCGGCGAAAATATTGAAGGCTTAATCCATATTTCCGAATTGGCTTGGCAGAGAATTGATTCGCCAAGTGAGATGTTTAAGGTTGGTGATAAAATTACGGCGGAAATTATTTCTATCGACGGCGCTAAAGTCTTCTTAAGTGCTAAAAAATTATTAAAAGACCCGTGGTTAGAAGCCAGTGCTAAATACCAAATCGGCCAAGTTGTTTCCGGAACTATTTTAAAGGTTAATCCATTCGGTCTATTTGTTAAGCTTGATGACGAAATTCACGGTCTAGCTCACGTTAGCCAATTAAGTGTTAATCCTAAAGATAAAATTACTGATTTATATCAGATGAATGAGGTTCGTGATTTTGAAGTTGTTAGTATTTCGCCTTCTGAACATCGTTTAGGTTTAAAATTAGCGAGCGCTAAATCAACTTCTGAAAAAACAGAAAAACCAAAAGCTAAGGCAGTTAAAAAAGATAAAAAAGATGAGGCTGAGTCAGAAGAAAAGGACGAAGAAAAAGAAGTTAAAGAAGAAGTAGCCGAAAAAAAAGAAAAGAAAGCTAAGGCGGCTAAAAAAGATTAAGAAAAAATTATCTAAATAAGATATCGAATAGAAAAAAGGCAGTAGTTTAAACGACTACTGCCTTTTGCGAGCCATTAGTCGAATTATTAAGGGTCTTGCTTTAATTTTCTAAATAGTATATAATTTAAACCAGTAATACTCATATATGGGTATTACTGGTTCATACCTTAAGATAATTATGGAAAAAGACCAATTGTTAGATTTAATGAGATTAAAGAATACCATCTTTACGACCAAAGACGTCTCTTTGTTTTGGAACGAATCTAGGGTTGACTTTGTAAGAAAAAAGCTCTATCGCTACTTAAAGTCCGGAAAAATTTACTCGGTTCGCAAAGGCATTTACGCCAAGGATAAAAATTATAATAAATATGAACTGGCTTCCAAGATTTTTACCCCTGCGTATGTCGGTTTTGAAACGGTATTGGCCAAAGAGGGGGTTATCTTTCAATTCTATAGTCAGGTTTTTGTCGCCTCTTATTTAACCAGAGAGCTGACTATCGATGGACAAACTTATTCGTTTAAAAAGATAAAAGATTCGATTTTAACTAATCGCGCCGGAATTGAAGTAAGGGACAATTACTTTGTCGCTTCGCCGGAACGCGCCTTTTTAGACGTTGTTTATTTAAACAAAGAATATTATTTTGATAATTTGGACGGTCTTGATTGGACTAAAGTTTTAGAAATTTTGCCGATTTACGGCGGCAATAAACGGATGGCTCTAAAAATTAAAAAATATAAAGAATATGTTAAATATTGAAAATCACAAGACTATTCTTGTTAAAATTCTAAAAGATATTTACACCGATAATACTCTCGGGCCACTTTTGGGTTTTAAAGGTGGAACGGCCGCGCTTTTATTTTATGGCTTAAACAGATTCTCAGTTGATTTAGATTTTGATTTGCTCGATTCCGAAAAAGAGGATTATGTCTATGAGAGGATCGGTAGAATCATTTCCGCTTATGGAAAAATAAAAGACCAAAACAAGAAGCATTATACTTTATTTTACGCGCTTTCTTATTTTGAGACCGATCATAATATCAAGGTTGAAATTAATCGTCGCCGTTTTGGATCAAAATATGAGATTATAAATTATTTCGGTATTTCGATGCAAGTGATGGTTAAAGAGGATATGTTCGCCAATAAATTAGCCGCTTTGTACGAACGAGCAGAAAGAGCTAACCGCGATATTTTCGATGTCTGGTTTTTTCTGCAAAATAATTGGCCGATTAATAAAGAATTAGTTGAAAAAAGGCTTGGTTTTTCTTTTAAAGAATGCTTAGAAAAGTGTATCGCCAAGTTAGATAAAGTGGCCAGCCGGACAATTTTAGCCGGTATGGGGGAAGTTTTAGACGAGAAACAAAAGATTTGGGTTAAGACTAAGTTAAAAGACGAAATTATATTTTTACTTAAAATACTGCTCGATAATCAGAGATAAGCCAGTATTTAATTTATTGCCAAAAAGTGAGATATGATATACAATTTTGTTACATTATTTACTATATTTAACTGTTAATATGAAAAAATTAATCCGAAATTTTGCCCTATTTTTTATTGCTTTCCTAGTTATTGCCGCGATTATAAGTTCTTTTTCGACAAAAACAGCCGTGAGTCAGGCAGGCATCGAAACTTTAATCAGTCAGATAGACAGCGGTCAGGTTGATTCAATTTTGATCAATGGTAATTCTTTAGAAGTTACTTTAAAAGACAGTAAAAAAGAAACGGTTAAAAAAGAAGCGAATGATTCTTTATCGACTCTTTTGAGTAATTATAAGGTTGATCCGGCCAAGATGATTGGCGTAAAAACTTCCGTTAAAGATGAAACGGGTTGGGATTATATCGTGGTAAATGTTTTGCCATTTTTAATTCCGTTTGTCTTAGTCGGAATCTTTATCTTTTTCATGATGCGCGGCGTCTCCGGAGCGAATTCAAAAGCGATGAGTTTCGGCCAGATGGCGACAAAAGACTTTGCGCCGGATGAAAAAAATCGCGTTACTTTTAATGATGTGGCTGGAGCGAAAGAAGCGAAAGAAGAATTAAAAGAAGTGGTTGATTTTTTAAGATTTCCAAAAAAGTTTTACGAACTCGGGGCAAAAATTCCGCGGGGTGTTTTATTATTAGGCGCACCGGGAACGGGGAAAACATTGCTTGCTCGTTCGGTGGCCGGGGAAGCGAAAGTGCCTTTTTTTCATATGTCCGGTTCAGAATTCGTCGAGATGTTTGTCGGGGTTGGCGCTTCGCGTGTTCGTTCTCTATTTGCGAAAGCGAAGAAGAATGCGCCTTGTATTTTATTTATTGATGAAATTGATGCCGTCGGAAGGAAGCGCGGTTCTGGCTTAGGCGGATCACACGACGAAAGAGAACAGACTTTAAATCAAATTTTAGTCGAGATGGACGGATTCGAACCGACCCAAAATATTATTGTGATTGCCGCGACTAATCGACCGGACGTTTTGGATCCCGCTCTTTTGAGACCGGGAAGATTTGATCGCCGCGTCATGATTGATTTACCGGACTTAAAAGACCGCGAAGCGATTTTATTAGTTCATGCGCGTAAAAAACCTTTAGCCAAAGACGTCGAATTAAAAAGAGTGGCCGAAAGAACGGCTGGCTTTTCCGGCGCCGATCTTGCTAATATCTTAAATGAAGCGGCCATTTCCGCCGCTCGAGAAGATAAAAAAGAAATTAGCAATTTAAATTTATTTGAAGCGATTGAAAAAGTAATGATCGGTCCGGAAAGAAAAAGCCGTGTTATTAATGATCATGAGAAAAAGGTAACCGCCTTTCACGAAGCCGGCCATGCGGTCGTTGCTCACTTTCTGCCTTTAATAGACCCGGTTCAAAAAGTTTCGATTATTGCGCGCGGAACAGCCGGCGGTTATACTTTAAAAACACCACTAGAAGATCGTCACATGCATTCTAAGTCCGAATTTATTGAAGAAATTGCGGTTTTATTAGCGGGACACTTAGTTGAAAAAGATATCTTCGGCGAAGAAACAACGGGGGCAACTTCTGATTTACGCCGCGCAACCGAACTTGCCAGAAGTTTAGTCACTGATTACGGGATGAGTGATCATCTTGGTCCGCGCACTTACGGCGCTAAAGAAGAAATGATTTTCTTAGGTCGCGAAATTCATGAACAACGTGATTACAGCGAAAAGATTGCGGAAAAAATTGATGATGAAGTTAGTGGATTTATCGGTCAGGGTGCGAAAATTGCGAACGATATAATTACTAAACAAAAAGAATCAATCAATAAAGTTGTGGCTGCCTTATTGGAAGTAGAAACTTTAGAAAAGGAAGCTTTTGAAGCGATTGTGGGAGCCAAGCCATTAACCGTTTAATCAGTTCTTGCTTTATAAAAATTATATTTTCTTCGCTCTGATTTTTTTCCGTTGTAAATCTTATCCGCCTCCTGCTATTAAATTTATGCTGCTCCGCACCAACTAATCACTGATTAATATAAATTAGTAGCGGCCAGCATAATATTTAATAGCCCGGCGAATGATTTACTAACAGAAAAAAAATGAGCTCTTAAAACATAATTTTCGTAAAGCATTTAATTGACTAAATAACTTTTGCCCTTTATACTAAAAATATAAAATAATAATAAATTTTTATGCCTAATCCTAAAAAAAGAAAAACCCCTAGTGCGACCCGTCGCGGCCGATCTCACTTAGCTTTAAAGAAAGTTAACTTAACTAAATGCCCAAAATGCGGCGAAATGAGAGAACCTCACACTGCTTGTAAGGCTTGTGGCAGTTACAAATCTAAAGATATCGTTAAGGTTAAATCGAAAGCAGTAAAAGCTGTTGCTAAGAAAAAATAGTTATTTAGAATAAATTATGTCTAATCGTCATTTAGCGCGCACGATTGCCTTGCAAACTTTGTTTGCTTGGGATTCTAATGGGCAAAAAGATAGTGATATTGAAAATTTAATCCAGTACAACTTTGAAAACTTTGCGCCTAATTTTGACGACGGGGGATTTGTTAAAGACCTGGTTCATAATGTTAAAGACAAAATTTCAACCATCGATAAACAGATAATTAAGTATGCGACGGAATGGCCGCTTGATCAGATCACGACGATTGATCGAAATATTTTACGTCTTGGCATCTATGAGCTTATGTATACGGCCACTCCACCTCGAGTGGCAATTAACGAAGCGATTGAGGTGGCAAAAAGTTTTGGCGGTGACTCCTCGGGAAAGTTTGTAAACGGCGTTTTAGGAACTCTCTATAATAATAATCCCGATATTCAGGCAAGAGACAATAAAGAAGATAGTGCGAAGGAGGATAAGGAAAAAACTTCAGAAAAAGAAGTTTTAGAAACGGAGGCTTTCATGAAAAGTCAGGAAGGGCCGGAATCAAAAGAGGAAAAAGAGATAATTGAAGAGAAATAATTAAGAGCGTCTTTTGACGCTTTTAATTTAAATAATATGTTAAATAGTGAAATTCAAAAATTACAAAAAAAGATCGGCGTTAAATTCATTAACGAGAGTCTTTTAAAACAGGCACTGGTTCACCGCTCATATTTAAATGAACATCCTGATTTTGAAATTGGGCATAATGAACGTTTAGAATTTTTAGGCGATGCGGTTTTAGAGATTGTCGTGACGGAATTTTTATATTTAAACTTTGTAAATACACCGGAGGGTGATTTAACTAATTGGCGCGCTTCTTTGGTTAATGCCAAAATGCTTTACGAGGTCGCAAAAGATTTAGAGATTGAGGAATATTTATATTTATCACGCGGTGAATCGAAAGATAAAAATAAAAAATCACGTCAATATATTTTAGCTGACGCAGTTGAAGCAATTATTGGAGCAATGTATTTAGATCAAGGAATTGAAACGGCAAAAAAGTTTATTTTGACTAATGTTGTCTCACGTCTTGATGAAATTTTAAAGAATCAATCATATCTAGATCCTAAATCTCATTTTCAGGAAAAAGCTCAAGAATTAAAGGGGATTACGCCTCATTATCAGATTCTTGATGAGAGCGGTCCGGATCATGCGAAAATTTTTACGGTTGGTTTATACTTAGACGAAGAATTAATTATCAGCGGAATTGGCTCTTCTAAACAGGAAGCGCAAGTTGATGCCGCCGCCAAAGGATTAAAGAAAATGGGTTGGTAAAAATTATTAAGTTTCTTATCAAAAAATAAATTGTTTATTTGAGAAATATATTTTATTAAACTCAAATTTATGAATATTAAAATGGATTTAAATAATCTTTTTAAAATTGCCGCTGAGAAAAAAGCCTCAGATATTCATTTGGTTCACGGCAGTGTACCGATTTTAAGAATCGATGGGAATCTCTGCGATATAAATGAAATATTTCCAGATGCAAAATTTAGCAAGCTAGACTCGGTTTTACTAAAAGGGGTGATGGATGACATGCTAAGCAAAGAACAAAGAGCACGGTTTCTAGATAAAAAAGATTTAGATTTCGGTTATCAGGTCGGCGAATATCGCTATCGAGTTAATTTTTCTTACGAGAAAAATAATATTTGCGTGGTGGCGAGAATTATTGACGATAAGCAGCCGACGCTTGATGAAATCGGTTTGCCGCCTTGCGTTAAAGAGCTCTTAGACTATCCGCAAGGTTTTGTTTTAATTACCGGTCCGACCGGGTGCGGAAAGTCAACAACGCTCGCCGCTATGATTAGTTATATTAATGATAATCGCGCGGTTAATATTGTTACTTTAGAAGATCCGATCGAATTTGTTTTTAAACCGAATAAAAGTATTATTGAACAGCGCCAACTAGGTTCGGATATGTTGAGTTTTGCGAGCGGTTTAAAACATGTTTTAAGACAGGATCCGAATGTTATCATGATCGGCGAGATGCGCGATCTTGAAACAATTTCGACCGCCGTGACTTTAGCCGAAACTGGCCATTTAGTTTTTGCGACTCTTCATACTTATAGCGCCGCCCAAACAATTGATCGTATTATTGATATTTTTCCGCCTTATCAGCAATCACAAATTAAATCCCAGTTATCAAGTGTTTTGACGGCGGTTATTTCGCAAAGATTGTTGCCGCGTGTTAGCGGTGGAAGAATTGCCGCGCGCGAAATTTTAATTAACAACTCGGCGATTGCCAATTTAATTCGCGAAGGTAAAATTGCGCAAATAAAAAGCAGTTTGGAAACCGGATCGGCAATCGGGATGATAACTTTAGATCGCCACATCAAGGAACTCTATAAAGCTGGAGAAATAACTTATAAAGACGCGGAAAGAAATATTGGGGACGTTATGTTATTGGATAAGTAAAAAAATCAATTTTTTAAAGTTTCTCGTCTTGTTAACAAGGTGTGAATAGTCGAAAAAGACGATAATATTATATATTATAAAATGGCCTAATTTAGGCCATTTTTTAATGAAATTAGACGGTCTCCGCCTGCTCTTGACATTATTTTTAAAACCGCTATAATTTAACTCAGTTTTAATAAGGTAAAAAAGAGCAAGAATATTATGCAAAGAAGATTGCAAATTCGACTATATAAGCGATTCTAATAATTGGCAATTTTGCTGTTATCTGAACCGCTCAAAAGCGGTTTTTTTGCGCCTTACTAAGAAGAACATTAATAATTGAATACATTAGATAAAAAAATATTTTAGTAAAATGTTAGATATAAGTATAAGTAGACCGAGATTTTATTAGCAATATAGGCGCTAATAAACAACACTTTAAGGTAAAAGTGTGGGAAAATCTCAATAAGGGTGTATGGTGGATGCCTTGACATAAGAAGACGATGAAGGACGTAGCAGCCTGCGATAAGTTGCGGTGAGGTGGCAAGCAACCTTTGACCCGCAAATCTCCGAATGGGGAAACCCACTCTATTGAAGATAGAGAGAGCTGTGTATTTATACCAGCTGGAAGACCCGGCGAACTGAAACATCTTAGTAGCTGGAGGAAAATAAAATAATAATTATTCCCTAAGTAGTGGCGAGCGAAAGGGGAACAGCCTAAACCAAAATAACTGAGAAGGGAGTCTAGTTTACTAGACAAACTTTAGAAGGTTCTATGACCATATGTTTTATTGGTGTTGCAAGACATTGTGCCGATCTCATAGACGGATCGGGCGAAGTAAAAAAAGTTTATTTTTAGTTGAACGAGTTGGAAAGCTCGGCCAGAGACGGTGATAGCCCGGTAAGCGAAAGGAATTTACTCTTCGTAGCAATTGTTCTTAAGTAGGGCGGGACTCGTGAAATCCCGTTTGAAGCAAGGTCGACTATGACCTAAGGCTAAATACTTCTTATGATCGATAGTGAACAAGTACCGTGAGGGAAAGGTGAAAAGCATCCCGTTGAGGGAGGTGAAATAGTACCTGAAACCATATACTTACAAAGAGTCGGAGCCTCGCAAGGGGTGACGGCGTGCCTATTGAAGAATGAGCCAACGAGTTTGTTCTATGTGGCTTGCATAATTTCCGCTTGGAAAGCATGCAGAGTGAAAGCGAGGGTTAATAGCCCGTTTGTGTATCGCTTTCGTCACGTTTATTTATAAGCGAGACGGGAGTGATACATTCGTCGCATGGACAAGACCCGAAGCCGGGTGATCTAACCATGAGCAGGTTGAACTCTGTCGAAAGACAGAGGAAGGACCGAACCCATTAGCCGTGCAACACTATGGGATGACTTGTGGTTAGCGCAGAAATTGTAATCGAACTCGGCAATAGCTGGTTCTCCTCGAAATAGCTTTTGGGCTAGCGTCGGATGTTGATCTCAGGGGGTAGAGCACTGGATGAGGGCGGGCCGCAAGGTACCGTCTTCAATCAAACTCCGAATACTTGAGAGTATAGTCCGGCAGTCAGACTATGGGCGCTAAGGTCCATCAGTCAAAAGGGAAACAGCCCGGATCACAATCTAAGGTCCCTAAATCTATACTAAGTGTAAAAGGTGGTGTTGTGACTACGACAGTTAGGAGGTTGGCTTAGAAGCAGCCATCCTTTAAAGATAGCGTAATAGCTCACTAATCAAGTTGTTTCGCGCCGAAAATTTATCGGGGCTAAGTATAGTACCGAAGATGTGAACTTTCTAAATTTATTTAGGGAGTGGTAGAGGAGCATTCTCTTCAGCGTTGAAGTCGTGTCGTGAGGCGCGGTGGAGCGGAGAGAAGGGAGAATGTTGGCATGAGTAGCAAAAAGGCGTGTGAAAACCACGCCCATCGAAAACCTAAGGTTTCCTGGGCAACGAAAATCGACCCAGGGTTAGTCGGTCCTAAGGCGCAACCAGTGTAGTGCTGGTGCCAGCCGATGGATGAGTAGGTTAATATTCCTACACTACTGTTATTTTCCGATGGGGGGACGCGGTTCTAAAGTTTGAGCGTGCTATGGTATGTACGTTCTTTGCTTCGAGAAATGGCTTAGGTAAATCCGGGCCAATAATTTCAAGAGGTTGAGAAAAGATGAAGCCGCAAGGTGGAGTCAATTCAAGTGGCAGAACTGACCAGAAAAACCTCTAGGGCTAAGGTAATAGTATCCGTACCGTAAACCGACACAGGTAGGTGAGGCGAGAAGCCTCAGATGTACGAGAGAAACTTCGTTAAGGAACTCGGCAAAACAGCGACCGTAATTTCGAGATAAGGTCTGCCCTACGCAAGTAGGGCCGCAGCTAAAGAGCCCAAGGGACTGTTTATCAAAAACATAGCTCTCTGCTAACTCGCAAGAGGATGTATAGAGGGTGATGCCTGGCCAGTGTCCGAACGTTAAGAGGAGGGGTTAGCCGCAAGGCGAAGCTCTGAATCCAAGCGCGGATGAACGCCGGCGATAACTATAATCGTCCTAAGGTTTTGCAATTTACATTGTAGATTGCAGAAGGACTGGGGCGATTATAAGTAGATAAACTAAAAAATCCGCTGCCTAGCTATAATGAAAGTTATAGTTGTCGTAAAATATTTGGCTATATGCTGGAAAGTCCTTAGAGTCAATACGCCTAAACAGTAATTTGAAAAAATAAGCTGAATGGTTAAAAAAGTATTGAATTGGATAATCAGCAGGAAAGACTCCTAAGTTCGCAAGAATACGGAGAATCCTCAGAGACTTAACGCCAAACATCGCATAGATGAAGATAAAGTCCAATCTTAATAGAAATATTAAGTAAGTGATGAGCGAAATTCCTTGTCGGGTAAGTTCCGACCTGCACGAATGGCTTAACCACTTGGGCACTGTCTCAACGAAGTACTCGGTGAAATTGCAAGACGAGTAAAGATGCTCGTTAACCATAGTTGGACGAAAAGACCCCGTGAAGCTTTACTACAGCTTGATATTGAATTAGGGATACACATGTTCAGAATAGGTGGGAGCCTTCGGGCGCCAGTGAGATACCACCCTTGTCTATTTTTAATTCTCACCCGGAAATATCCGGGGACAGTGTCTGGTGGGTAGTTTGTCTGGGGCGGATGCCTCCCAAAAAGTAACGGAGGCGTTTACAAAGGTCAGCTAACCCGGAATGGAAACCCGGGCGATAGTGTAAAGGCATAAGCTGGCTTTACTGCGAGACTTACCAGTCAAGCAGTCGCGAAAGCGGAACTTAGTGATCCGACCATTCAATATAGGATGGTGGAAGCTCATCGGATAAAAGCTACTCCGGGGATAACAGGCTAGTCAGGTCCAAGAGTCCACATCGACGACCTGGTTCGGCACCTCGATGTCGGCTCGTCGCATCCTGGGGGTGGAGAAGCTCCCAAGGGTTGGGCTGTTCGCCCATTAAAGCGGCACGCGAGCTGGGTTCAGACCGTCGTAAGACAGGTCGGTCTCCTATCCACTATGGTCGTGGAAACTTGAGAGGGCCCTTCCTTAGTACGAGAGGACCGGGAAGGACGAAGCTCTAGTGTACCTGCTGTTCTACCAAGGGCATTGCAGGGTAGCTACCTTCGGTTAAGATAAGCGCTGAAAGCATCTAAGTGCGAAGCTGTCCTCAAGATTAGGTTTCATAGACTGGTTAGAGAATATAACCTTGATAGGCCGTACGTGTAAGTCCAGTAATGGATTGAGCGGAGCGGTACTAATATGTCGTTTGATTTTCCCACACTTTTACTTTTTAAAGAATCTGTCATTTATTACTGAATATTGATTATCTAAAATTAAAACAATGCGCATAAACCCGCCTTCGTACTTCGTACTTTGGCGAGGTCAAAAGACGCCATTGTTCTGGTGGTTTGAGCGGAGGGGTCACACCTGATCCCTTTCCGAACTCAGAAGTTAAGCCCTCCAGCGCCGATGATACTTGGGCCTGAGCCCTGGGAAAGTAGGTCGCCGCCAGAACAATGGTGTTTTTTAATACAAAAAGGCCCGAAAATATATTCGGGCCTTTTTAAATTAAAAGGAGCTTTAAGGGCTCCTTTTTTGCCAATGATGTTTTTGTATTAATTCAACTGATAAAGTATTTTTTCCCAGTTTTCCTGAAATTTACCGGGAAAATATTGGAGTCTTTTGTAAATTTTTTCTGAAAAAATTACGAAATAGGCGCCATAGCCATCTTTATATTCAATCGCTATAGATTGATAGCCCAATTCCTCGGAAGCCATGATAATGTTTTCTTCAAAGAAATAAGGATCGGCAATTGAGAGAAGACCAATTCCGCGATAATTTTTTGCTGACCCGATTTGCGGAATTAGTTCATTGGTCCTTTTTTCCATGAATGAATGTGTTTTGACCATTTCATCAATCCATTCATCTTTTTTCTTCTTGATAATTTCGGCTAAAAAATGCCGATGTAGTTTTATTTTCCCTCTTTGGCCGTAAAGAGATTTTACGGTTCTTAGGGAATGGAGATAGCGATTTTGAAGATAGAAAAGATCTTCAATAATCTCTGAATCACTTTTTAAATCAAGCGCAGAGGAAGAATCATGGGTGTCACTTTTGTTTGTTGAAAGGTTTCCGTCGCTGGTCTCGTGATTGGCAATATTGACGATAGTGTTCATGAGACTTAGTGTTTCTTCATAGATTTTGTCTTCAAAGCAGACAGGGATAAATTCGTTACCATCTTCGGCCTCGGAAGGCATAAGCATGAGAAATTTATTTCTAAGTTCATTTAATTTTTTTAATGGAAAAAGTAAATCCTTATAACCAATTCCAACGATTAAATCGTTGTTTTTAATAGAGCGAGTCGCTGTGCTAGCAAATCTTTCAATGGGGACAAAATTTATTTGTACTTCACAGTTTTCCCAAGGGAAAAGTTTCATAGAAGCACAAACAAGACATGAGCTAAAATCTAACGCCGAAAGCAAAATAATTTTTTTCATGATTTGGCGGCCTCCATCCGCTTTTTGTTAAGGAACATAACACTAATATATTAATTTGTTCAATTTACAGCTCTTTCCATAATTTTCCCACTTTGTTTTTTAATAGTCAAACTTACGTCTAAGTTTCTTTTGCCTTTTAATTTTGATAATGTTAAAATAAAGCAATAATTTACTAATAAAAACAGTCAATTTTATATAAATAATATAGATTTCTAAATATGCCTATAATTAAATCAATTTCCGGTTTTCGCGGAACAATCGGCGGTCAATCGGGCGAAAATTTGACCCCTCCAGAAATTTTAAACTTTGTAACCGCCTACGCGCTTTTTGTCAAAGAAAGAAACGCTGACATTATAAATGAAAATAAAAAAATCAAAATAATTATCGGTCGCGACGGACGAATTTCCGGAGAAATGATTAGAAATTTAGTGGCGGGAACTTTGGTTAGCCTTGGAGTGAACGTTGTTGATTTAGATATGGCGACAACCCCGACCGTAGAAGTCTCAGTAATGCACGAGAAGGCGCAAGGTGGAATTATTATTACCGCTTCGCATAATCCGGCCGGTTGGAACGCTTTAAAGTTTCTGAACGAAAAAGGTGAATTTTTAAGTGCACAAGAGGGTAAAAAAATACTAGATTATGCCGAGAATATAAAAAACGATAAAAAATTTCAATATTGTTTAGAAAGCGACTTAGGTTTTTATGTCTTTAATCCTTTTTTAGTTGATTATCATATGTCGGCAATTAAAGACTTATTTTTAGTCGACTCGGAACTTATTAAAACTAAAAATTTTAAGATTGTCGTCGATGGAATAAATTCAATCGGCGGGGCGGTTGTGCCTAATTTATTAGAAATGCTTGGAGTTGATAAGAGGAATATCGTTTTACTAAATTGCGAACCAAACGGACTATTTGCCCATAAACCGGAGCCATTAGACGAAAACTTAAGTGAAATTAAGGCCCTGGTTTTAAAAGAAAAAGCTGATTTAGGAATTGTCGTTGACCCCGATGTTGACCGCTTGGCTTTTATTGATGAAAAGGGAAATATGTTTGGCGAAGAATATACTTTAGTGGCGGTCGCTGATTATGTTTTAAAAAATTATGATGATTTAATTAAGTCGCTAGGCGAAGCGGGTAAAAATTATGAAAAGGCTACCGTTTCAAACTTGTCTTCATCACGCGCTTTGAAAGATATTACGGAAAAATATAAGGGAAGCTATGAAGCTTCAGCGGTAGGAGAAGTTAATGTTGTTGACTTGATGAAAAAGAATAAATGCATAATCGGCGGAGAGGGAAATGGTGGGGTTATTTATTCACCTCTTCATTACGGACGGGATGCCTTAGTCGGAATCGCTTTATTTTTAACTTATTTAGCGAAAGAAAATAAAACCGTTTCGCAGTTGCGCGCCGAATTCCCAAATTATTTTATGGTTAAAGATCGTTTGGAACTAAATTCCGGTTTTGACTTCATGGGTTTAGTAGAAAAAATAAAAGACGAATATAAAACTGAAAAAATTAATGATATTGATGGCTTAAAAATTGACTTTGCTGATTCTTGGGTTCAGCTTCGAACTTCAAATACTGAACCAATTATGCGAATTTATAGTGAAGCGGAAAGTCTGGAAATCGCCCAAAATCGAGTTAAAGAGATAAAAGATAAGGTTAAAGCCCTAATTAAATAAGACAAAAAAACTAATAAATTTGGCTAATATTAAATACATATTTGTTGATTGTTATTAATTGCTCCAAAGTGATAAAAATGCTAAAATATAAGGGAAATTCTTGTTGAATTTCCTTTATTTTTTTAAGATAATTTCCATACCCAGGAAAAATAAATATTATGAATCGTATTGTAATTTTAGCGGCCGGAAAGGGCACGCGCATGAATTCGGAGTTACCAAAAGTCCTCGTACCCTTAAAAGGAAAACCAATAATTAAATATTTATTAGATTCTGTTTTTGCCTCTGGCGTTGATGTAAAACCCTGTATTGTTGTTTCGCCTGACAATAAAGAAATAATTGCTAAAAACTTAAGCGAATATAATTTAGAATATGTTATTCAGGATAAGCAGTTAGGAACTGGACACGCCGTTTCATGCGCCCGAAATTATTTAAGTCCGGACACAAAAAATGTTTTAGTCCTTTACGGTGACCATCCTTTTCTAAGTAGCGAGTCGATGAAAAAATTTGTGGCAGCCGAAAATAATTCCTTAATCATTACGCCGACTATTTTGCCGGACTTTAACGATTGGCATCAGAATTTTTATCACTGGGGAAGAATCGTCCGTGGCACAAATAATAAAGTCGAAGGAATTATTGAATTTAAAGACTCTAGCGAGGCACAAAAATTAATTACTGAAGTAAACCCCGGTTTTATGGTTTTTGATTATAAGTGGTTATTTGAAAATATTGATAAATTAAAAGATGATAATAAGGCGCAGGAATACTATTTAACGGATTTAGCGAAAGTTGCTTTTCAGGAGGGTTTAGAGGTTGGAACAATTAATATTGAGGCGACGGAAGCGATGGGAATTAATAGTTTAGAGGAATTAAAAATTGCCGAATCGTTAATTAGTTAAAATAAACCCATGATTAATCTCCTAATTATAATTATTTCTTACATTTTTGTAGTTTTTGTTTTGTCACGATTCATAATTCCACATTTAGGATATAAAAAATTGCCTCTGCCGGAAAATATTCCGGTCGAATGGCAAAAAGAAATTGATCTTTTAAAAAGTAAAGCCGATAGTCCCGAGAAATTCTTAGATTTAACTTACAATTATTTAGGCGAGAAATATTATTCAAAAAGCAATTCTTTTTTTAGAAGATTAAGAACTTTTACGAATTTCTCAACCTTGTTTATCGGGCTAGATGAATTATATAAACGAAGCGGTTTCATGCATTGCACACAATTAAATTTTCTCCTGCGTATATTTTTAGTCAAAAGTGGATTCTTTAAGGAGGAGGATATTCGATTAAGACATATGTTTTTTGATTTTTTTATCCATCAGTACGCTCAGGTAAAATTAAGTAAGCACTGGCTAGCAATTGATATTTTTGATTACAGCAACGGTTTAAAGATTGGAAAACACCTAAAAACCTTTAGCCTTTAAAAAAGTCGTAGAATTAGGTAAAATGATAGAAGGATTATTATTTTTTAATATATATGGCTAATTCGCGAAGTTCGTTCAGTAATTTTTTAACAGTTGTCGCCTTTTTAGTTCTAACGGTTCTGGCGATAAGATTTTACGGCAATACCAAGGACCGGAGTGATAATATCGCCGAAGCGCAGACGAATTCCGGCGAATCGTCACTTTACCAAAAAGGGCAGGCAGTGGTTGATTCTATTTGGGCTTATGCGAAAGTCGCCGCCAATGTTAATTTAATAAAAAATCTTGGGGTTGGCAATGCCAATCTCGGAGAAAATATTAAGAAATATCTTTCGGCTAATACTTCGGCACCGGTTTCTAATTCTGATAATTCAAACGATAGTAATGAAAATAATATTGATGTTTCGAGCCAGAGCGGGGCTGTAAACAGTTATGATGTTGAAAATAATCGCCCGCTGGTCGATTTAACAAAGGGTAGTAATGAAAAACCGGTTGCGGTTGCTAACGCTTCCGACAAAACAGTCACAACAAAAAATAGCACAAGTTCAGAAACAGCTAATTTTGATTTGCAGGAAGAAATTAGCTCCTTAATTAGTTATCAAAAAACGAGCGACGGGGCAGAAATAATAATTACATCAAAAAGTGGTACAGAGTATAAACTGCCTTTACCCTTTAAGTTCCTGGCAAAATAAAAAGTACCTTTTAATCTGATATAGTAGAAATATGGCTTTCCTTGACAGTAGAAAAAAGTTGGTATTTAAAACAGTTTAAAAAGAATTTATTAAATTTTAATAAAATTCTTCATAAGCCGTAAGGAGGCTTATGTTATAATCAATTTATTAATAATTAAGACAAATATTTATGGCTAAAAAAAATGAGACACCAAAAGTGGTGAATGTTATGGATAAAACCAAGAGCGCCGAAAACCATGAGAAAAAAGAGAACGCCGCTCTGAGCGCAATCGAACAAATTCGCAGTCGTTTTGGCGAAGGGGCAATTATGAAATTAGGTGATGTTCGAAAAACTAATGTTGATGCCATTTCAACGGGCTGTTTATCTTTAGATTTAGCTTTTGGAATTGGCGGTGTGCCCCGTGGACGCGTAATTGAAATTTATGGCCCAGAGTCGTCCGGAAAAACAACCTTAGCGCAGCATATCGTCGCTGAAGTACAGAAATTAGGCGGTATTGCGGCTTTCGTTGACGCTGAGCACGCTCTAGATCCTGACTATGCGGCCAAAATCGGCGTTAATATTAAAGAGATGTTATTGTCTCAACCAGACAGCGGAGAACAGGCCCTGGAGATTGTTGAGACTTTAGTTCGCTCTAATGCCGTTGATGTTATTGTCGTCGACTCAGTGGCCGCCTTAGTTCCTCAGAAAGAAATCGAAGGCGATATGGGTGACCAGCACATGGGTTTACAAGCTCGTTTGATGAGCCAGGCTTTAAGAAAGTTAACCGCGATTATTGATAAGACCAATACCGTTGTAATTTTCATTAATCAGATTAGAAATAAAATCGGTGTTTTCTTCGGAAGTCCGGAAACAACCACTGGCGGCAATGCCTTGAAATTTTATTGTTCCGTGCGTGTTGAGATCCGCCGTGCGGCGCAAATCAAGCAAGGTGAAAATATAATTGGCAATCGCGTTAAAGTTAAAATCGTTAAAAATAAAGTGGCCGCCCCTTTTAAGACCTGTGAATTTGATATTATGTATAATGAAGGAATTTCCGTCGCCGGTGATCTACTTGATTTAGGTGTTGAACAGGGAGTAATTAAAAAGAACGGTAATACTTATACTTATGGTGAAGTTAAATTAGGGACCGGACGCGAGACCGCTAAGAAAATAATTAAAGATGATAAAAAATTATTAGCGGAAATTCGGAAAGCAATTTTAGCGGAAATTAAAGTTAAAGAGGACGCCGAATTAAAGAAACAAGAAAAATAATTAAAAGCCGCTCCTTATAACGGAGCGGTTTTTTTAAGACTATGAAAAAAGCTTTGGTAATTTCGGTCGGCGGATCATTAATCGTTCCGGCCGGAGGAATAAATGTTAAATGGTTAAAAGAGTTTCGCGCTTTTATTTTAAGGGAAACAAAAAATTACGCGAAAATATATTTAATTTGCGGCGGCGGTTCAATCGCCCGAAATTATATTAAAGCGGCGAAGGAAATATTTCCCGTTAATCATGAAAATAAAAACTGGGAGCAAACTCGCGATTGGCTTGGTATTAGCGCAACCAGATTAAATGCTCGACTGATAAAAACAATTTTTGGTTCTTTAGCCTATCCGGAATTAGTGCTCGATCCAACAGCGGCTATAAAGACGAATAAGAAAATTATAATCGCCGGGGGCTATAAGCCGGGCTGGTCAACTGATTATGTCGCTGTATTAATGGCACGACATAATAAGGCTGACTTAGTAATAAACTTATCGAACATTGATTATGTTTATGAAAAAGATCCTCGCGAGTTCCCAGAGGCAAAAAGAATTGAGGCAATAAACTGGCCGAATTTTCAAAAAATTGTCGGCACGAAATGGCGTCCGGGTTTAAATGCGCCCTTTGATCCGATTGCCTCTAAAGAAGCTTCGAAATCGAAGTTAAAAGTTATTATTTTAAACGGTGAGAATATAAAAAATTTAGAAAGTTGTTTGGACAATAAGGAGTTTAAAGGTACGGTGATCGAATAAAGTTACAACTCACTCACGATTTTTTCTATTTCTTTAAAAATAACGGGGATGTCTCGACTGCCGTTAATGGTTACGGTCTTATTTTGAGCGGCGTAGTAGTTTATTAAAGGTTTAGTCTGTTCATTAAAGACCGAAGCTCGAGCTTTTATTGTTTCCTCGTTATCATCATGGCGACCCTCAAGTTCAGCGCGTTTTAGTAAACGCTGCATCATTTCTTCGGGAGTAATTTCTAAAATAATAACTAAATTTAAGGGGCATTTTTTTTCATTAAGCATCTCATCAAGGGCGGCGGCCTGTGTCGCAGTTCTAGGAAATCCATCAAAAATAAAACCGGCCGCATCGGGATTGTTGTCTAAATGGTTTTTAATCATTTTAATGATTATTTCATCGGAAACGAGCTGTCCACTAATTTGAATTTCTTTAATTGTTTGGCCCAAACTACTTCCCGAAGCAGTTTCTTCACGTAAAAGACTGCCACTTGAAAGATGGATAAGCTTAAATTTTTTAGCTAAAAGTTCCGATTGGGTGCCTTTACCGGCACCGGGACTGGCAAGAAAAAGGATATTTTTCATAATAACAAGTTTTGACTTAAATTAAGAACAGAATAATTATAACAAAAATAATATTTTAGGCAAGTTTAGATAAAAAAACAAGGAGCTGGTTGGGCTCCTTGAAGATATTTTAAAATTTTAATTTGATTTTAGCTCTTTCTTACTTTAGCGCTGCACAAGCATCGGCAAAGTTTAAAGGGTTAAAATTCCACTCTTCGGTTTGAGCGTTATGCTCAACCAAGCCGTGATAAAGCGCAATACTCCTTTCTGGATAAGCCAGTCGGAGATAGCAGATATGCTCGATTACTGGCTGGGTCTTAATAATCAACTCAAGGTCAGGTATCCCGTCTTTGGTTGTATCTACCAAGACAATTAGATTCATGCCGTCGGGTGTCTTTTGAAAGCGCATTTCACTGTTGGCGGAAATAATAACTTTTTCCACTAGCATACAGTGATTACTTTTAACCGGCTTACCTAGGCATGAGGCCAGAAGGACGATAATCAGAGTAACTAAAAAATTTTTCATGATACATTTTTTTAATTAATGAAAATCATTTTTTTTGAGCCGTAAAAAAGGGCAGATGCTAATTCCCAATATTCTTCTGTTGTGGCAAACGAGGAAGATGTAGCAAGCCCGTTTTTTGTTAAAAAGGGGATCCTCGTCTTTGTGTAGATGATATCGTCGAGAATCTTTTTGATGGTTTCTCTTTTTTGAGGCGATTCAATCTTTGAATCAATCAGTCCGATTCCTTCAGTGTAGACTTTTAGGTTTAAGGCAAAATTTTTGAAAAGATATTTTTCTATCCCCTCTTTGTTTTTGCCAATTTCCCGAATTGACATTTCATTAAATAGAGCAAGAACCTTCTCTTGGATTGTTTCTTGCACAAAGAAGCCCAGTGCCCGTTCTTTTTTGTTAGAGTTTGCGTTGGCAGCCTTTTTTTTGGCTCTCCTTGCTTTTATAGCTCTTGGTAAATAATAAACAAAAATTATTGCCAAAATAACCGTGGCAACAATGATCAGATTGGCTAAGATTTTTTCCATTTCTTCCTTTTTTTAATGTTGTTTATAATATAAGTTGATTACTAAATTTACCTAATAATATAGATAAACTCGGTAATTAATTCAATTAATAATTGTTAATGTACTCTTCTTTTTGGATATTACAATGATATTAAATTTACGTCAAGAGTAAGAAAAAACTACCTTTTTGGGGGTAGTTTGGCGGGGGAGGTTAATTGTTTAGCCTCTAAACCAGTAATAGCGTAATTATATGAACCAGTGCGCCGACGAGTAATCCAGCACCTATGTAGGCCCATAATTTTTCTCCCTCCTTTTTGAAGTTGTAGAGCGACTGTATAGCCATTATCAGTATTCCAACAATTGAAATTCCTAACGTTAATCTGAGGCTAGTCACATCATAATTTTCTTTGGCGATAATGTTATGGCTAATAGTGCAAAAAATAATGGTGATAGCCATAACCAAATAATAGATTCGATCCGAGAGCGGGTTTAGAATGATTTTTTTAATTTTTAATGAATTTATGCCATTATTGGCGGGTTTACGAAATTTCTATTGTTAGGCAGATTCTCATCTGAAGTAGAACACTTGTAAATATATTTGGCGCTTTCTAAACTGGAAGAATATGATTAAAAAAAACGAGCGGCTACGCTCACTTCAACAAGCATGATCGAAATGAAATTAAAATACTGCTCGAGAAGAATTATTCCCTGCGGGATATTAGCCGAGCTCTGAGCCGAGCCGTTTCCGCTCTCTTCTATGAAATCAGACGGAATAGTGTCAGGGGAAAATATGATCCAGAGAAAGCCCAGCACAAAGCCTACGTCAGGCGGCACATGGCCAGCTTCCGCGGCAAGAGCGTCATTAGCTCTAAAGAACTGCGCCGCTTCGTGGAGCATCATCTCTTAGCCGGCCAGTCGCCGGGAGCCATTAGCGGACGGATTAAATATCAAGAGAAGAATTTGCTATATGTCTCAAAAGACACCATCTACCGCTATTTGCGCAGTCCCTACGGGAAGACGATCGGGCTGAAACTAAACAAGAAAAAACGCCCCAAGGGAGGCGCCAAAAAGAGAAAACTAAGCGATCGCGTGTTTATTGAGAAAAGGCCGGAAATCATTGAGAAAAGAGGCCGAGTGGGCGATGTGGAAGCGGATTTCATCGTCTCGGGCCGGGGCGGACGCGGCATACTGCTCACGGTCACCGACCGAAAACTACGGGTGACATTCATTAAAATAATCTATGATGTTTCCATTGATGAAGTTCACCGGGCCTTCTTGAGAATCCAGGCGAGATTCCCGGAGATGAAAACAATCACGTTAGATAATGATATATTATTCCGGATGCACAAAGCCCTATCCAAACTGCTAGGACTGAAAATATATTTCTGCCATGCCTATCATTCCTGGGAAAAAGGCAGCGTCGAAAACGTCAATGGCTTTATCCGAAAATATATTCCCAAAGGGAGTGATTTGTCGCGCTACACCAAACATGAAATTAGCTTAGTGGAGAGAAAGTGTAATGGCCGATTTATGGCTTGTCTGAACTACCGGACTCCGAGCGAAGCGCTTAGCGAATACCGCCAAAAACAAAAAAACAGCCGGCAAGCTGTGAATGAAGCGATTAATATTGATTCAATTTGAAAACAGAGAGTGTTCTACTTGACCCCTGCGGGCGGGTTAGCCTAGAGGCAGCGTAGTCGTTTCGTCAGTTTTGCTGACCTAAATCCACCACGCTTTAATTAACTTTCGGACATCTGAGATATCCGCGCCTGCGCACTCCAGCGGCGACTTTCCATTTAGTTTCCTGAACTGCTTTCGGCAGTCGGTAAACTTGGTCAGTCGTCTTTTTAGTATCCAAGCATTGAGGTATTTTTCGGCCGTCGCCTCGGTCTCAAAGCCTCGTATGGAAGCCAGCCGAAGTTCCAACTGTGAATTGTAGCCCTCAATCAGATTGGTCGTACTCGAAATGTTCAAATGCGGGTATTTCAAATAATTTAATAAGCATTCTTGGTTGTCCCTGAAGTCAAAGAGTAGTTTCCGGACCGCCCGGATATGCTCTTTCGGATAATTTAGCTTCCGTCTCTCGGGCCAGAAATAGTTCTCCAGGGAAGCGATGCGGTTAAGCGCAATCTGGTAGTTTTCCGCTCGCACAATGGACGCGATAATCGCCTGGAAATCGAGGAGCAGTTCATGGCGATCTTCCAGGTCAAAGATTTCATTAATGAGCCGCACGGCTTGGCGCATGGAGTAGTATCTGGTGGTCGGAATATACTCGCTCGTCTCGTCCAAGAAACATTTTTCCAGTCTCTTCTCTCGGGCGTTAATCTGGACTTTGACGCTGCTGAGACGCAGAGCGCGATTGATTTTGGCCAGATAATGCTTGACGCAAAGCTGAATCACGCAGTCCGGGAATTGAGCTTTCGCGGCGGCCGCGATTTCCCGCTTGTCGTCCAACGTGAGGCTTTTCATGGGGTAGCCAATCTCTTTGAGTTTCTGAAAGTGCCGGCTAAAGGCCGCGTAGCTCTCGCCACCGGCTAGCCCGTGGTGCAAGAGGTCATGTGTCTCGTAGTCGGCGCCCCAGATGAGCACTCGACCCTTCGTTATCCGCCGTCTCTTCTTGGAGCGCGGCAGACGGCCCGAGCGGCTTGTGGCCACGACTTCTTTAACCGGAATACACTTGCCGTCCACCACATAGTTTCCCGAGTAGCCTGATTTAGCGATCAGGCTTTTTGTGATGGTCAAATTATCCGGCAGACTATTCACTTGACTGTTCACCAAGCGGCACAGTCTTTTCTTGGGTATGCCCGTTCGCTCTTCCAACTGGCGATATGAGAGTCCGGCCAAGTGATCGGAGATGATCCTTTTACGGCTCACGGATTTGATTCTCTTAACCGGCCGGCTGAAATATTTCTCGCAGAGAGGACAGAAATATTTTTGCCTCCCGTCTCTTATTCCTTGCTTCGTGGCTTCATGCTTGTGACATAACTGACAGCGAAACAGCTTCTTTTTTTGGGCATAGAATTGATGAAAAGTGTTGTCCGGACAAGACTTTATGGTCCGTTTCAGCAATTCTATACCTAAAATTAGTAAAATACAAATAATCTAAAACTGACGAAACGACTACGCTGCCTAGCCT